>Ga0157377_10000008_pt1 | contig 394748 bp, 342 predicted proteins | sample M55metaG_FD_121116 | JGI IMG/M metagenome (GOLD analysis project Ga0157377, IMG submission 121116) | Miscanthus rhizosphere microbial communities from Kellogg Biological Station, Michigan, USA - M5-5 metaG | ecosystem: Host-associated > Plants > Roots > Rhizosphere > Soil | place: USA... | reverse complement strand
GTACATCTACATCCGCGGTGAGTTCTATTACGGAGCCACAGTCCTCGACAAGGCACTCGACGAAGCGCGCGCCAAAGGCTTCCTCGGCAAGAACATTCTCGGCAGCGGCTTCGACTTCGACATCACTGTCGCCCGCGGCGCCGGCGCCTACATCTGCGGCGAAGAAACGGGATTGATCGAATCCGTCGAAGGCCATCGCGGCCAACCGCGCGTCAAGCCGCCCTTCCCTGCCGTCATTGGCGTTTTCGGCGGACCGACCGTCGTCAACAACGTCGAAACGCTGGCCTGCGTCCCGCTGATCGTCAATAAGGGCGCCGATTGGTTCAAATCATTCGGCAGCCCGAAAAATACCGGACCGAAACTCTATTGCGTCTCCGGCTGCGTACGGAAACCGGGCGTCTATGAGTTCCCGATGGGCATCAATCTCAAAGAGCTCATCTACGATCACTGCGGCGGAATCGTCGGCGATCGCAAACTCAAAGCCGTGATCCCCGGCGGCGCCTCGGCGCCAATGCTCCTTCCCGACGAAATCGATCTCCCTCTCAATTTCGACGCGGTCATGAAAGCCGGCTCGATGCTCGGCTCGGCGGGCATCATCGTCCTCGACGACTCCGTCTGCATCGTCGACGCAGTCTGGCGCCTCTCGAAATTCTTCGCCCACGAGTCGTGCGGCCAGTGCACCCCGTGCCGCGAAGGCACAAACTGGCTCGAGTCCGTCCTCGACCGCATCGAACGCGGCGAAGGCCGCAAACAGGACGCCGACCTGCTCCTCTCAATGTCCGACAACATCGGCGGCAAGTCCCTCTGCGCCCTCGGCGACGCCGCAATCGGCCCCGTCATCTCCTCGGTCAAAAAGTTCCGCGACGAATACCTCCACCACATCGAGCACAAGAGCTGCCTGCCGGAGACGGTGCGGTACCGCCGGCTGGACGCGCCGGTCGCGGCGCACTGATTGATCCGCAGATGTGCGCAGATAAAAGCATCCACCATCTGCGTAAATCTGCGCTCATCTGCGGATTGCTTTTCGCCACCGCGTCCGCGTTCGCAGAGACCCCCAAAAGCATCCTCCTCGAAAATCTCACTTGGGTCGAGGCGGAGAAGGTGCTGACGCCGGAGACCGTCGTTGTCATCCCGCTCGGCGCTGAGTCCAAGGAGCACGGGCCGCACCTGAAGCTAAAGAATGATTTTCTGATCGCGGAGTATCTGAAGAAGCGCATCCTGGAGAGCAGCAACGTCGTCGTCGCGCCTACGATCAATTACAGTTTTTACCCCGCTTTTCTCGAATATCCCGGATCGACATCGCTGCGGTTCGAGACGGCGCGCGACATGGTCATCGATATCTGCCGCTCGTTGTCGAAATTCGGGCCGAAGCGCTTCTACATTCTCAACACCGGCATCTCGACACTACGGCCGCTCGCCGCGGCGCAGGAAACACTTGCCGCGGACGGCATTGTGCTGCGCTATCTGGATCTGCACGTCACCGAGCCCATGGAAAAGCAAATTCGCAAAGAAGAAGGCGGGACGCACGCCGAGGAGATCGAGACATCGATGATGCTGTACATGGCGCCGGAGTCGGTCGATATGAAGAAGGCGGTAAAGGATTACAACGGCGCGAAACCGGGCGGACTGACTCGCGATCCGAATGGCAAAGGAACATACTCGCCTACGGGCGTCTGGGGCGATGCGACGTTAGCCACTCGTGAAAAGGGACGAATCGTGACCGAGGCGCTGGTCAACAGCATCGTCGGTGAGATTGAAGCGTTGCGTAAGGCGCGGGCAAAGTGATGCCGAAACCCTTTGCGATTCCGGCGGTGATCCTCTTCGTCATCAGCATTCCGCTGGCGATCGGCGTGATTCCGCGCAACCGGCTCTACGGCTTTCGAACGAAAAGAACTCTGGCCGACGAAGCCACGTGGTTTCGCGTCAATCGATTCGCAGGGATTGCGATCATGGTCGCAAGCGTCATGTACTTCACCGTTACATTTTCAAAACCGTACGACGGCGATTTCCGCATCTGGCTCGTGCATCTGGCGGCGTTCGCGCTGCCGCTAGCCGCGGCTCTGACAATGAGCGCTGCGTACGCCAAACGTTCTTAGGCCCACTCGCAGACGTATTCGCAGAACTCTCCGCCTTTGGCGCGGCACTTCGTCTCGGTCACGCTCACATTCTTCGCGCCGCACATCTTGATGGCCTTCTGATGCCAGCCGACGACGGTCAGGCAATCGTGGCGCGAGAACGTCGGCGCGTCGTACGTACGAAGAACGGCCTTGTTGTCGGCCAGCCGCTCGTAGGTGCGGCGGCCGGCGTCGTAGTACATCTGATAGATCTGCGGCGCACGCCGGAGCAGGCCATGCGGATCGCCGGGCGACAGCATGGCCCTGTGCGCACCGGCGAGGTTGTGCGACGCCGACTTTTCACCGATGACCAGGAAAACGTCGTCGCCCATCCCCATCTCCGCGGCGATCGCGTCGTCCAGACGCTGGTTCAATTCGAACGGATACCAGGCGCCGGTGAGGATCGGAGAACAGGCGCTGCGATCGGCATCCGATAGTCTGGCCAGCACGCGTTGCACGCCTTCCTCGCCGCGCTCCTCACGCACGAATCCGAGGCGCGACAGCAGTGCTCCGCCCTTGACCTTGACCGATTTCGCGTTGTCCATGAAGGGACAGAATACGCCACTCTCCGCGATGCGGTAGCCTGCTCGCCGAGGATTCGATGCAAGTCATCTCCATCAATGTCGGACTGCCGCGCGAGGTCCAATGGCGCGATCAGATCGTTCGAACCTCCATCTTTAAGGAGCCCGTGTCTGGGCGAGTCCGCGTCGATCAATTCAACATCGAAGGCGATCAGCAATCCGATCTCACCGTCCACGGCGGCGCCGGCAAAGCGGTCTACGTCTACCCCTCGGAACACTACGATTTCTGGCGGAAGGAGCTGCCGAACGCCGATCTGCCATGGGGCGCGTTCGGCGAAAACCTCACCACGACCGGCTTGTCCGAGGATGACGTGCGCATCGGCGACCGCTTCGCCATCGGCAGCGCGGAGTTCGTCGTCACGCAGCCGCGCATGCCGTGTTTCAAACTCACCATCCGCTTCGGACGCGCAGACATGATCAAGCGCTTTTACCGCAGCGGCCGCAGCGGCTTCTATTTGGCTGTGGCGAAGGAGGGCGAGATCGGAGCGGCCGACGAGATCTCGCTTCTCAGTCGGGATGAGGGCGCGACGACGGTTGCTGAGGCGGCGAGGTAGACGAACGTGTCCTCGACTATGTCGACCGCATGGACATTTCTCAGGCTCCTCGGCGGATGCTTTCAGGCGGTCTTGCTGCTCGTTGTTCTCGCGGGCACGATCGGCTACATACTTCGCCGCGTCAGCCTTTTCCGATTCAAGCGACGCTATCGAGGTAGGTGGCTGTTCGTGGCGGGATCGCGGCACGGCTGGTACGACTTCGTCAGAAACAACGTCGTCCCGGTGCTGCCCGCCGACACAGAAGTCGTGCTGAGTCGTTGGGCGGCGCCCACGATGCTGACGACTCTTCGATGGTTGCGCGTCGACGGCTCCAAGCCGCTCCTCGTTCACATAACGCAACGCCGCGAAGTCAAGCATACGTCGCTGCACGAGCAGTTGTTGCCGTTGAGGCAACACGCAGCGCGTGACCCGGATGTTCAGCGCGAGGTGGCCTCAATCATTGCCGGTCATCGTGCGCAGATGCTGACGGGAAGTGAAGCGAAGAAAAAAACTCGTTAGTGACGATCCGGCTTAGTGCGTTTCTGAATCTCCTTGCCGGCCGTCTCCATCGCGGTTCCCGTTGCGTGCGCGGCGTCTCGCGCGCCCGCGGCGACGTCTTTCCCTGCATCCTTCACGTCGCGCTTCGCTTCAGCGGTTGCGGCCGTGTCCACGGCGGGAACCGTGGTCGAAACCGTGGTCGTGCTGGTCGAGGTCGTGGCCGTCGCGTCGGCGGACGTCGTCGATTCGGTCTTCTGGGTGCAGGCGGCGACGCCGATCATGAGAACTGCCGCAAGAATCGTGTTTTTCATTGCTGATCTCCGATCTGGCAACAGCAAGAACGCAGCCACGAGCAACATCTGCGTCACATCTGCGTGATCTGCGGATTGACTCTCACGCATTGCCTCATCCGCTTCTTTCGGGCAATATTGGCCGCTCCACTCCGAGAGGCCAAGAATGACAAAACGTTCGTGCGCAACGCTGTTCGCGTGTGTCTTTTCACTTCTCACCTCAACGTTGTTCGGGCAGACCACGGCGTCGCTCGACGGCGTCGTGAAGGCGTTCAGCGATCCATTGCCGGGAGCAACGGTCACGATTACCTCGCCGGAGTTGCAGGGATCGCGGACAACCGTCACGGGCGAGACGGGCGCCTACAGTTTCTCGGCATTGCCACCGGGGCAGTATTCGATTTCGATCGCCTTTTCGGGGATGGAGACGCGCGTCATTCGAGCGACGCTACGGCTCTCGCAGGTTACGCGCGTCGATGCGGTGATGGGAACGAGGAGCGAGACGATCACTGTGGCCGGCAGCACGCCGTCGGTCATCGAGACGCCGGAAGTCTCGACGAACATGACCCTTCCCTTCATCGAGCGGCTGCCGATTCAGCGCAATCAGCTCGCTACCGCGCAGTTCGCGCCGGGCGTCAACAGCAACACGCTCTCGAACGGACAGCTCTACATTTCCGGCGGGCCGGGATACGACAACCTGGTGATGGTCAACGGCGTCGTCGTCACCGAGAACACGCGCGGGCAGATGCGGCCGATGTACGTCGAGGACGCCATCCAGGAGACGACCGTGCTGACCGGCTCGATCTCCGCCGAGTACGGACGATTCAGTGGCGGTGTCGTCAACACCATCACCAAGTCCGGCGGCAACGAGTTGCGCGGTTCGTTGCGCGATTCGCTCAGCAATCCGTCGTGGTCGGCGCAGTCGCCGGCGTTGGAGACGCGTGAGAACAATCTCAACCATGTGGCCGAGGGGACGCTTGGCGGTTTCGTGATGCGCGACAAGCTCTGGTTCTTCGGCGCGGGACGTTGGGCGAAGAACGACACGGCGCGGCAGACGCTTTCGATTCCGGCATTCACCACGAATCCGATTACGCCCGCGTCGCCTGCGATCAGCTATGCCGAGGGGAACGATCAGAAGCGGTACGAAGCGAAGCTGACCGGCCAGCTCGGCGCGCGGCAGACGCTGGCGGCGTCATGGTTCGGCATCAACACGAAGGGGACGAACGCGCGCTTCTCGAACAACTTTTATGACGAAGCGAGTCTCACCGAGCGCGTCGATCCGGAGTCGCTGCTGGCGGTTCACTACAACGCCAACCTCGGGACGAATCTACTGGCCGAGGGACATTACTCCGCGCGGAAGTTTTCCGACCGCACCGGCGCGATGACCACCGACCTCATCGCCGGCACCGTCCTCCTCGACCGCGCCAACAACAACACGCGCTTTCACGCGCCGTCGTTGTGCGACATCTGCGACGCCGAGCAGCGCAATAACAACGACGTCCTTCTCGAGGTTCACGACTTTTTCGATGCGAAGTCGTTTGGCAGCCACGATCTCGTCGCCGGTGTCGATCGCTTTGCCGAGCGGCGCTACGCGAACAACCATCAGTCGGGCAGCGACTTCTCGATTTTCGTAACGCGCGTCCAGTACAAGGATGGCGTCATCTATCCCGTCGTCACGCCGTCGAATGCGCAAGGCGGCGGCACGTTCATCCGCTGGAATCCGATCCTCGTTCCGGCCTCGGCGAACGACCTGCGTACCGACTCCGCGTTCGTCAACGACACATGGAACGCGACGTCGCGGCTCACGTTCTCGCTCGGCGCACGTTTCGACCGCAATCATGCCGAGGATGCGGATGGCACAGTGAGCTCGAACGATCGCAGACTCTCGCCGCGCCTCTCCGCGCAGTTCGACGTTCGCGGCGACGGACGGCATCGCTTCAGCGCTTCATTCGCGGACTACTCGTCGCGCATCGCCGACAGCATCGCGTCATCGAATCAGTCCGCGGGAAACGCCGCCGCGATCGATTTCGCGTACCGCGGGCCGGCCATCAACAACGGCACGCTGACGGTGCCGATGGATGAAGCGATCCGCCGCATCTTCGATTACTTCAACACGCAGCAAGGCGGCACCGGCAACGTGACGGCGATCAACCTGCGCGCGAACGGATCGCGCACGATTCCCGGATACGCGACCTATTTCGACGGCTCGCTTGCATCGCCGTCGGTCCGCGAGATCACTGCCGGATATGGCGCCGCCATCGGCAAGAGTGGATTCGCGCGCGTCGACTACATCCATCGCGACTGGCGTGATTTCTACGCCGCCAATGTCACCACCGCGACGAAGAAAGCGAACACGCCGCTCGGCATCCCGGTCGATCTGACGCTGGTCCGCAACAGCGACAATCTGCAGCGGCAGTATCGCGGCGTGCAGATGCAGGCGCGCTGGTCGCCGGGGCCGTTCGAGTTCGGCACGCACTACACGTGGTCGAAGCTGCGCGGCAACGACGATAGCGAAAGCGCCACGAGCGGCGCCGCCACCAACGTCGATCGCACGCTTTTCTATCCCGAGTATTTCAACTACAGCCGCGTGTCGCCGATCGGCTATCTGGCCGGCGATCAGCGTCACCGCCTGCGCGCGTGGGCCGGCTATCGCCTCGCCGCCGGCACCGGCACGCTCGAAGCGACGCTGCTGCAGAGTTACGACTCCGGCCTGCCGTACTCGATCGCCGGCGCGATCAACCTGACGCGCTACACCGGCGCCCCCACGAACCTCGGCTACGCAACAGTTCCCAACGGTCTCTATTACTTCAGCGGACGCGGCGAGCTGCGCACAGAAAGCATCCGCTCCACCGATCTGGCATTACGTTACAGCATGCGCATCGCGTCGCTGGAGTTCTTCGCGCAGGGCGATCTGCTCAACGCCTTCAACAACGCCTCGCTCTTCGATCCGAAACTCCTCGGTACAACCGTAAGCACCGCCGCGACCTCGACGACGTTCCTCCCCTTCGATCCCGCCAAACAGACGCCGATCGAGTGCCCGCGCGGCGCCGCCGCCGCGACGTGCACGGCCATGGGAGCGAATTACCAACTGGCGACGAACTTCGGACAAGCGTTGAACAACCTCGCGTATCAAACGCCGCGCACGGTGAGGATGTCGCTGGGAGTGCGCTTCTGAACTACCGCAGCGCAAGACCGTCGGCGAAGCCGGCGTAAGAACCGTAGCCCACGCGTTCACGCGTGGGTCAGCGGATGGCATGGATGTGTGAGCCCGTTTTAACGGGCGACAGAAAGCTTTCTTTCGCGCTGTAAACCGCGCTCCCAAATCCGCGCGAATCGATTTCCCCCGGCTGAAGGCCGGGGGCTACGGTTCTTACGCCGGCTACGCCGACGAAGCGACGCGCGGTTAGCGACGTCCAGCGCATAATCTTTCCGTGACCTCCCAGGTCGTTTTCCTCTCGCTCTTCCTCGGGCTGATGGCTGGTCCGCACATGGTCGAGTTGCAGGTCGCGCCGGGCGTTCACACCGTGCGCATGCTGCTCGAAAATCGTCCGGTCGCGGTGCTGCAGCAGCCGCCGTGGCGGGCGACGATCGACTTCGGATCGTCGGTCGTGCCGAGCGAGCTTGTTGCGATCGGATACGACGAACGCGGACACGAAATCGCTCGCGCGACGCAGTTCATCAACGTGCCGCGGCAGGTCGCAGAATTCAATATCGCGCTTCAGAATGACGCCGAGGGCGTGCCGATGACGGCGCAGTTCAAGTGGGAACACCTCGTCGCCGCGAAGGTGACCTCGGCATCGCTCACTGTCGACAGCAAGTCTGTCCCATTGGACAAAACAGCCATCGCGCGACTGCCCCGGCTGGATATGAAACATCCTCACCTGATCGCCGGCGAGTTGAAGTTCGAAGATGGATTCATCACGCGGCGCGAGATCGTCGCCGGCGGAGAGCTGACCGATACGACGGACAGCGAGATGACGCCGATCGCCGTTCGCCAGATCGGAGCGTCCGCTGGAAACCTCGGCGACTGCTTCACCAGCGGCGGCGCGCCCATACGCATCGGCGCTGTCGAGAACGCACCGGCGTTAGTCATTTTCGTCATCGATCCCGATCCGAAAGCCGCGCCGGCCGCGTCGCCGCTCAAGCGAATCGAAGCACGGCATCGCTACGCGCTCGACCCCGGCACCTCGATGCGCGCGATTTTTCCGCTCGCCGAGCAGCGTCAATCGACGAACAACTCGACCGCGATGCTCTTTCCGCCATCGAGCGACGTGACCGCGGACGAAGCGGGTGTGCTCTGGTTCCTGACGCGGCCACACGAAACGTTCGTCGACGACGCAGCACCGCGCCAATTCGCGGATGCCGTCGGGGTAGCGGGACTCAACGCCATCACCGGCGCACATCGGCGCGCGGTCGTGCTCGTGCTGAGCTCGCGCAACGACGCCAGTTCGTATTCGCCTCAATCGGTCCGCAACTATCTCGCCTCGGTCGGCGTACCGCTGTTCGTCTGGTCCGCCGGGCCGCGTCGCGACGCATGGGGCACGATCGACGACATCTCGTCGTCGCCGAAGTTGCAGGCGGCGGTCGACCGCCTTCGCGCTGAGCTCAAATCGCAGCGCCTCGCGTGGGTCGCCGCCGATCCGTTGACGGCGCTCCGCGTTCACGCCACCGGCAAGTGCGGGATCACGCCGCTCGCGAAGTAGCTACGCCGTCTTCGCAGCGCCGCCGCCGCTCTCCGCGGCGATCGCTTCTTCCTCGGTGCTGTAAATCTTGAACACCGCATCGAGCTTGGCCAGCTTGAGCAGCTTCAGGATGCGCTCCGAAGGGTTGACGAGGATCAGCTTGCGGTTCTGTCCGGAGAACTTGCCGAGGTAGCCGACCAGCTCACCGATGCCCGTAGAGTCGATGTAATCGATCTTCGTGAAATCGATGATGACGTTGGTGCTCTCGTTTTTCAGCACGTTCTCCAGCGCCGCGGAAAAAAACTCCGCGCTCTCGCCGAGCTTGATGAGACCTTCCACATAAAGAATGGTGAAGTTCTCGGTGTGCTTTTTTTCGACGATCAAGTTGCCTCCCCGTATTCGCCGCGAGAGTAGCAAATCTGGGACCACAGCCCCGGCCGCTACGCAGGCAGCAGCGTCTCGATGCTGTCCACCATGTCGCCGAAGGTCTTCATCGACCGCGCCCGGTCGTCGGGGATGGAGATGTGAAACTCCTCCTCGATGGCGAAAAGGATGGTCAGGGCGTCGAGCGAGTCGATGCCGGCATCGGCCAGCGGCGTCTCCAGCGACAGCTTGTCGTCCGGGACGTCTTTCTCCTTGCGAACGATGGCGATCAGTTTCTCTTCGATCTCAGCGCGCGTCATCGGCCCGCTATGATAACCGCGATGCGCTGGCGCTATTGGCTGCTCTACCCCGCGTGGATTCTGGTCTGCGCGCTGCTTTTTCTCGCGATGCAAAATCGCGAGGATCCGTCGCGCCGTCCGGGGCGAATTCTCAGCAACGACGCTGCCGTCCGCGCGCTGGCGATCCTGCACCGGCCGGGATACGAAGCCGTTCACATTGCGAGTGAGGGCAATCGATGGATCGTGCTATGCGACCGGGTGCCGCATAGCGGATTGGCGGACGCGATTGTCGTAGAGCTGGATTCAACGGACGGACATCTGATAACGATCCGGCAACCGATCCGCAGATGACGCAGATGGACGCAGATGGATAAGCTCTCCCCGTGAAACTCACCCCGATGCTCGAGCAGTACTTCGAGATCAAGCGCCAGGTTCCGGACGCGATCCTCTTCTACCGCCTCGGCGATTTCTACGAGATGTTTTTCGAGGACGCGGAAAAAGCCGCGCCGCTGCTCGACCTCGTCCTGACCGCGCGCAACAAAGGGCAGGAGCACGAAGCGCCGATGTGCGGCGTGCCGTATCACTCGGCCGACGGCTACATCGCCAAATTGATCCGCCACGGTCTGCGCGTAGCCATCTGCGATCAGACCGAGGAGGCGTCGGCGACGAAAGGGCTGGTGCGGCGCGAGATCGTGCGCATCGTCACGCCGGGGACGGCGACCGAGAGTTTCATCGTGGAGCGGGAGAGTTGTTACTTGCTTGCGCTTTCGTCGGGGGTCGGGAGTCGGGGATCGGGGGTCGGAGACAAACTGAACGCTCCGACTCCCGACTCCCGGCCCCCGACTCCCGCGACAATCGGCGCCGCGTATCTCGACGTTTCCACCGGCGATTTTTTCGTCACGACCTACTTGAATGCTGACGATGCGCGGCTGGCCGATGACATCGCCCGCTTCGCGCCGCGCGAGGCGATTTTTCCGCGCGAGACGGAGTTCCGGCTGGAGATTCCGTCCAATCCCGTCGAGCCGTCGCTGTTCGAGATCGCCGGCGCGCACGACTATCTCTCGAAGCATTTCGGAACGCAGTCGCTGCGCGGATTCGGGCTGGAAGGCGACGATCCGCGCATCGGCGCTGCCGGCGCGGCGCTGCGCTATGCGTCGGCCAGCCACAGGCGGCCGCTCGATCACGTGCTCTCGTTGCGCGTCGACAATGAAGCGGACTTTCTCCAACTCGATGCGGCCACGCTCGCCAATCTGGAGATCCTCGACTCGCGCGATGCCACGCGTCCGCGCGCATCGCTCTGGAGTGTCGTCAACGCCACGCGCTCGGCCATGGGCGGACGGATGCTCCGGCAATGGCTGACGCGTCCGCTGAAAGTGCACGACGCGATTTTTGATCGTCACGACGCTGTCGACGAGCTGACCCGCTCGCGGGCCATCCTCGAAGTGATGTCACAACGCCTGTCGAAGATCGCCGATCTCGAACGGCTCGCCTCGCGCGTCACGCTGCGCAGCGCCACGCCGCGCGAGTGCCTCGCGCTGGCCGACTCGCTGTTGATGGTCAGCGACTTGCGCACATCGATGGCTCCGCTGAACGGACCGCTTTTGAAACGATTGCGCGACGCGCTCGATCCCGTGCAGCCGGTGGTCGACCGCATCGCCGCGACGGTTGCCGACAACCCGCCGCTCAATCTTCGCGATGGCGGCGCCATCAAGGCCGGCGTCGACGCCGATCTCGATGAACTGCGCGCCATCGCCCGCGACTCGAAATCGATCCTCGTCGAAATCGAGACGCGCGAACGCGAACGCACCGGCATCGGCTCGCTCAAAGTGCGATTCAACTCCGTCTTCGGCTACTACATCGAAGTCTCGAAATCGAACGTCGCCAAAGTTCCTGACGACTACATCCGCAAGCAGACGCTGGTCAACGCGGAGCGCTACATCACGCCCGATCTCAAAGTGCTCGAAGAAAAAATCGTCGGCGCCGAGGGGAAGGCGATCGTGATTGAGGAACGGCTGTATGGCGAGCTGCTCGAAAACGTCGCCAAGATGACCGGCGCGATTCTGGCGACGGCGCGCGCGGTGGGTCAGGTCGACGCGCTCTCATCGCTGGCCACGATCGCCGTGCGGCATCGATACGTGCGCGCGTCGCTGTCGGAGACTGCCGAGATCTGCATCGAAGACGGACGCCATCCCGTCATCGAGGTCATCGCCTCGGAACGTTTCATCCCCAATCACACCGACGTCGATCGCGACCGCAACGGAATCCAGATCATCACCGGCCCGAACATGGGCGGCAAATCGACGTATCTGCGTCAGGTCGCGCTGATCGTTCTGCTCAATCAAATCGGCAGCTTCGTTCCCGCTGCCAACGCGCGCCTCGGCATCTTCGACCGCATCTTCACGCGCGTCGGCGCGTCCGACCAGCTCGCGCGCGGCGAATCGACCTTCATGGTCGAGATGCACGAGACCGCGAACATCCTCAACAACGCCACCGACCGCTCGCTGATCATCCTCGACGAAGTAGGGCGCGGTACCGCCACGTTCGACGGCCTCTCGCTGGCCTGGGCCATCATCGAATACATCCACGACACGCCCGCGCGCGGCGGAATCACCCTCTTCGCCACGCACTACCACGAGGTCACCGACCTCGCGAAGACGAAATCGCGCGTCGCCAACTACAGCGTGGCGGTGAAAGAGTGGAACGAGCAGATCATCTTCCTGCGCAAAGTCGTCGAAGGCGCGGCCGACAAGAGCTACGGAATCCAGGTCGCGAAGCTGGCCGGAATCCCGCGCTCGATCACCGACCGGGCTCGCGAGATCCTGACGACGCTCGAGCGGAAGGAGCGCGACGTCGTCGCCGAGACGCAGAAGCGTGTGTCCCCAGTCGCGCAACTCTCCCTCTTCGGCGGGGCGCAGCTCGAAGTGCTCGATGAATTGCGCGGTCTGGCCATCGAGACGCTGTCGCCGATCGAAGCGCTGAACGTGCTCGATCGGATGCAGCGCAAAGTGCGGTGACGGAGCGCTGTCATCCAGAGCCGCCGGAGGCACGTAGCCGCGGAGCGGCGAAGATGCCGCAGGACGGCGAAGGAACTCAAGCTTCCCAAGCTGCGTTGAATCCCAGTGGGGTTCAGCCGGAGTTGCGCATCTTGAGATCCTTCGACCGTCCTCCGGCGCTCCGCCTTCGGCTCCGACGCCTCCGGCGGCTCAGGATGACAACTCGCACGAATCCCGCATAATTACCCGCCATGCACAAGCCTCTCATCGGCATCGGCTCGGACGTCGTTCAGAAACCCGGCGAACGCGACCGCGCCTTTGTCTACACCACCTACATCGAATCGCTCAAACGCGCCGGCGCGGTGCCGGTGCTCATTCCGCCGCAGCCGGAGAATGCGGCTGACCTCGCCGAAACGCTGGACGGAATCCTGCTCGCCGGCGGCGACGATTGCGATCCCGCCGAGTATGGCGAGGAGAAACATCCGAGCTGCGAGACGATGGACCCTCGTCGCCAGAAAAACGACCTCGGCCTCGCCAAACTCGCGCGCGAGCGCGGCATCCCCACGCTCGGCATCTGCCTCGGCGTACAGATGATGAACGTCGCCGCGGGCGGATCGCTCATTCAGGACATCGATTCGAACATCGATCACGCCAGCGAGCCGAGCGATCGCCATCGCCACGACGTCCACATCGATTCATCAACAAAACTCGGACGCATCCTCGGCGATCAGGAGTTCAACGTGAACTCGTCGCACCACCAAGCCATCGGCCGGGTCGCGGATGGTTTGCGCGTCACCGCCAAAGCGCCGGACGGAATCGTCGAAGGGCTCGAAGATCCGTCGCATCCTTTCTATGTTGGCGTGCAGTGGCATCCCGAGGACATGGCGGGGGAATCGTCGGCCTCGGCGATCTTCGGCGCGTTCGTCGAAGCCGCGCGCAAGTACGCGCGCGAAAAGCAAAATGCAGCGGCGGATTTGTCACCGGTCGGTGCCGCGCCTTCGGAATAGCGACTTTCCCGGTGCCGTTTGCGACCGGCGAACGGGAGGACTTACGTGAAACGGATTGCCCTGCTTGCCGCGGTTGCGCTGCTGTTCGTACAGCAAGCGTCCGCGTCGCCGTGGCTGAAAGACATCGCCTCGGCGCAGAAGATTGCGAAGGAAAAGAATCAGCTCATCTTCGTCGATCTCTTCGCCGACTGGTGCGGCTGGTGCCATCGCTTCGAGCAGGAAGTGATTCCTTCGCAGAGTTTCCAGAACGCCACCGACAAGATGGTCCTGCTCCGCCTCAACACCGAGGATGGGAAGGATGGATCGAAATTCGCGCGCGATTTTTCGGTGAGCTCGCTGCCGACGTTCCTCGTGCTCAACAAGGATCTGATGATCGCCGGCATCATCAAGGGCTACGCGCCGGCAAAAGAGTTCGCGCAATCGCTCGGCGACGCCGAGGTCAAGTACAACGACTTCATGAAGCGCGCGGCCGACGAGGCTTCGATCTCGAAGGACTACGCGAAACGCCTGGCGCTGGCGAAAGAGTTCGAGTCGCGCGCCGCGTACGCCCAGAGCGAAATGCGGCTGAAGAAACTCGTCGCCGAGCCGGGCATCCCGGCGGCGGTCCGCGACGACACCTACTTCGAGCTCGCATTGACGCAGATCCTGCAGAAGAAATTCGGCGACGCGAAGGCCACCATCGCCAAGTTTGCGACACTGCAGAACAAAGGCGATGCCTTCGAGCGCTCGCGCCTGCTCATCGGCGACATTTACCTCCAGACCGGCAACGTTCCGGGCGCGCTCGCGGAGTACAAAGCCTTCAAGGCGAAGTATCCGAACTCCACCTACAACCACAACCTCGACATGATGATCCCGCAGCTCGAGCGTCAGGTTGGCGGCCCGCGCAAGCAGTAAGTTGAAAGGCGGAATGTTGCGCGGTCTTTTTGTAGCCTGTTCCCTCTTCGCAACCACTGCCTTCGGCCAGATCTCCTCCTTCGGCGGCGGCGCCAGCAACATTCCGGGACAGGAGCTCGTCAAACTCACCGGCTCCGTCACCGAGCGGCACGCGACCGAAGTCAAAGGCGTCGTGACCGCCACGATCGAAAACGGCTGGCACATCAACTCGAACAAACCGCTCGACGACTTTGTCATCCCGACCAAGCTGTCGTTCGAAGGAACTGAGCTCGTTTCCGCTCAGTATCCGCAGCACACCGTGCGTTCGTTCACGTTCAGCGGCGGACAGAAACTCGCCGTGTACGAGGGAACGATCCAGATCCCGTTCACGGCGAAGCTGCAGACGGGCGACACGATCAAGGGCAAGCTGCACTACCAGGCTTGCAACGACACCGTCTGCCTGCCGCCGCGCGATGCCGAGGTGACGATCGACGCGAATGTGGTCGCGCCAGCGGCGGTGCCGGCACCATCGACATCGTCAAGCTTCACTCCCCTCTCCGCCGCGCCGAAAGGCGCCACGCCGGTCGGCAATGATCGACTCTCCGCAGCGTACGCCGAGCACGGACTGCCGCTGACGCTGCTGATTCTCTTCGTCGGCGGACTCGCGCTGAATCTCACGCCGTGCGTCTTTCCGATGATTCCGATCACGGTCGGCTTCTTCGCCATGCAGAGCGACGGACGCCGCTCGCGCCGCTTCGCGCTGTCGCTGGCCTACGTCTTCGGCATCGTCATCACCTACTCCGCCCTCGGCGTCTTCGCCGCGCTTAGCGGACGGATGTTCGGATCGTGGCTGCAATCGCCCGCCGTACTGATCGGCTTCGCGGTGCTGATGCTCGTGCTGGCGTCGTCGATGTTCGGCGTGTGGGAGTTCCGCGTCCCGCAGTTCATCACCAACCGCTCGGCTGGCCGCGCGGGCGTCGCGGGCGCGCTGACGATGGGACTCTTCGTCGGCATCGTCGCCGCTCCGTGCGTCGGACCGGTGGTCGTAGCACTCTTCACACTCGTCGCGGCGATCGCGAAGCCAACCATCGGCATGGCCATGTTCGCCACGCTGGCCTTCGGCCTCGGCTTTCCGTATCTGATTGCGCTCAATGTTTTCCCGAAACCGGGCGAGTGGATGGTGCAGGTCAAGAAGGCGATGGGCTTCGTCCTGATCGCGATGGCCTTCTACTTTCTCCGCGCCGTCATCGGCGAAACGCCCTTCCGTGTCGGCGTCGCCGCGAGCCTGCTCATCGGCGCAGTCTTCCTCTTCCTGAGCCGCGGTCCGCGCGGACGCGCCATGCGGCTGGCTTGCGCCGTCATTCTTCTCATCGGCGGTATCGCATTCGCCATCCCGCCGCGCAAAGGCGTCGAGGTGCAGTGGCAAAAGTACGACGCAGCGGTCGCGTCGACGACCGGCAAGCCGATCGTGATCGATTTCTTCGCCACATGGTGCATCCCGTGTAAGGAACTCGACGAGAAGACGTTCAGCGACGCAGCCGTGGCGAAGGATCTCGATCGCTTCACGCGCATCAAAGCCGATCTCACCAACGGCGACGATCCGGCTGTGAAAGAGCTGACGAAGCGCTACGCGATCGTCGGCGTCCCGACCGTCGTCTTCATCGACTCCTCGGGACACGAACAGCAGCAGCTTCGCCTGACCGGATTCGAAAAGCCGGAGCAGTTTCTGGCGCGCACGCAGCAGGTGAAGTGACCACTCTGTCTTTGGATAGTGTCCAGCGCGTACGCGAACGGATCGCGCGCGCCCACGAGCTCGCAAACGCGCGATTCCGCGAGGCCTTCGCATCGGGAACGAGTCCGTTGCCGCCGAAAGCGCACATGGCCATGCAGGCCGCGGCGCTCATCGAGTGCGCGCAAGGCGTTCGCGTTCGCGGCGAAATTCGCTACGACGTGTTCGACGGCGAGAGCACGCCGTATGTCGAACGCGGTCGCTCCATCTACGAAGCCTTCGACGTCGATCGGAACGCCGAAGCGATTTTCGAGTACTGGCTGATCATCAGCGACATCGTCGGCGCGACGTCATGGCGCATGACACGCCTGATCGCGACCGCCGAGGATTACGACGCGGCGTTGATGCGCATGCAGTCGCCGCAGATTGTCCGCGCGCTGATCGTCACGCATCTCCCCTCGGTCGATGCGCGCGACGACGGCACAGCGCTGCTCGAAGCCACCGTCTACACGCGCGCCGAGGAGGAACGGATCGAACGCCGCCAACTCCTCCTCGATGTTCACAACGAGTTCCACTACCACGGGCGTGCCTTGCTGGCGGAAGGGCGGGGCGGCGTTCGCGTGTGAAAGGCTTTCACGCGGAGGCGCGGGGCCGCGGAGCCAGGTTTTCTCCGCGTCCCCGCGTCTCCGCGTGAAACCGTCATCCCCCGATTACGCCGCCGACAATTTCATACGCCCTCAGCTCATGCCCCAGAAAGTTGCGCCGGAAAAACGCGGCGAGTGAACGAACTTCAATCAACGCATCCGGCGCGACCTCGGACGTCGCAAACTCCCCAACCGGCATGCGCATGATCGCCTCGAGCACATCGGCAACGTCATTCGCGATCACCTGGGCGTGATCGGAAACACACTTCGCGCACACAAACCCATGCGCCGCCGAATCGAACCGCAACGGACGTCCGAGCGGACCGTCGCACGCGTTGCAGTTCCGCAGCGACGGCAGCACGCCGGCCAACCGCAGGATCCACACCTCGGCATACGCGACCACGCGCAGCGGAGCTGCGCCTTCGAGCAGCGCCTCGGTGGTCCGATCCAGCAGCCGGTAAATCACCTCCGCCGGGTCGCCCGACTGCGCGAAGGTATCGACCGTCTCCGCCAGATACGACGCCGCCACACTCGCCGCGAGATTCTGCTGCGCCGGAAAAAGCGAGCGGATCAGATCGACCGACTCGATCCGTACGATCTCCTCCGCCTCCCGCTCGACATACCCAATCTTCACCTTCGCCAGCGGCTCCAGCGACGCCCCAAACCGCGTCCGCATCGACCGCGCCCCATACGCATACCCCTTCACCTTCCCATGCTCCGGCGTCAGAAACACGACCAGCTTGTCCCGCTCCCGCGCCGGAAAGGTGTGCAGGATGATCGCTTCGGTGCGCTGGAGCCGCATGGAGAGTGAGGGTAAGTCCATCTGCGTAATCTGCGGATTGATTTCATCCGCAGATTACGCAGATTCACACAGATAAAACCATCTCGTCCGATAAGCTCTCCCGCGAATGCAACTCGTCGTCACAATTCACGAGGAAACGCCTGACGTAGCGATCGATGTAATCCGCGCATTGGATGCGGACCATGATGCGATCGAAGTTCGTGCGGATGCGTTTGGAAAGCACGCCGTCGATTGGAAGGCGATCCGAAAGGCGACCACTAAGCCGATCATTGCTACGAATCGTGGCAGCGGACAGGTGGATATCGAAGCCGCACTGGCGGCGGGGATCGATTTCGTCGACGTCGAGTGGCCGGGCGATGCCGCAACTCGCGATCGCGTCATCCTGTCGCATCACGACTACGACGGGATGCCGACTATTGATGATCTTCTGCGACGGATGCAGGCGGCACACGTGAAGATCGCGGCGACACCGCACAACTTCGCGGAGAATGCGCGGTTGCTGGCGGCGCTGGGAAACAGGAACACCACGATCATCGGCATGGGATCGCGTGGGTTGTACTCGCGAATCCTGGCGCCGTTCTTTGGATCGGAGCTGCAGTTCGTCAGCGTTGATGAACCTCGCTCCGCGGCGCCGGGGCAGTTGACGTTGCAGCAGGCGCTGGCGATTTATGGACCGAATCGCGCGGCGTTGAGGGCGGACAAAATCTTCGCCATCGTCGGAAATCCCGCGGCGCACAGCGGCTCGCCGGCCATTCACAACGCGATTTTTCGCGAGCGCGGAATCGCGGCCGCGTATTCGATTTTCGAGACGGATGATTTTCTCGACGTCGCCGCGCCGTTCGCGCGCGGCGAGCGTTTCGCGCCGGATGGGCTGTCAGTCACCGCGCCGTTCAAGGAAGACGCGCTCACGTTTGCCGAATCGTCGGGCGCGGACATTCGCGCGATTGCGCGCGAAGCGGGAGCAGTGAATACACTCGTCCGCATCGCAGGACGAATCGTCGCGGACAACACCGACGTCGATGGTTTCGAGGCGCTGATAAAAATGACGAACGCGCGAACGGCAGCAGTGATCGGCGCCGGCGGCACTGCACGCGCGGCACTCGTCGCGTTGCGACATGCCGGAATCGAATTCACTGTCTTCAACCGCACGGCGGACAAGCTCAACGCGCTACCGCTCGATCAACTATCGGCATTCCGCGGCGATCTCGTCATCAATACGTTGCCGCGGAATGTGGCCGTGACGCTGCCCAATGCCGTTACCATCATCGAAGCGGCGTACGGCGGCGAATCGCACGCGACGTTCAATGGGCTCGATCTCCTGCGCGCGCAAGCGGTGCGTCAGAGCGAGCTGTTTCTCGAGGCCTGTCAATGAATCTGGATGATCTTCGCAACGACTACGACATCGTTCCAATCGTGCGCGAGTTGAGCGCGGACGCCATCACGCCCGTCGCCGCATTCGCCGCGCTTTCGGGCGATGGCGAGGCGTTTCTTTTGGAGAGTGTCGAGCGCGGTGAAAACGTCGGCCGCTACTCCTTCGTCGGATTCGAGCCGCGGCGCAGTCTGCGTTTCGACGAAAACACTCCCGACCCGATCGCCGTGCTGAATGACGAGCTCCGTCCTCTGCGTGTCTATCGCGAAGAGACGTTGCCGCCGTTTTTCGGCGGCGCGGTCGGCTTCTTCGGCTACAGCGTGGCCGGCTGGAGCGAGCGCATCCCCGACTCGCATCCGAACAACTGCGGCATTCCCGATGCGCGGTTGCTCTTCTTCGACAACGTCGTTGTCTTCGACCACGTCAAGCAGAGGCTCTACGTCATCGTCAATCTCTTCACCTCCGACGCGCATGCCTCATTTGACGAAGCGAACGCGCGGCTCGATCGTGCCATCGAAAAACTGCGCGGCGCGCGCGTCGAGCTCCTTGCGTTCCCCGAGGATGTAGCCGAGACCGAGTTCACCCCGAACATCCCGCGCGAAGATTTCGAGGCCGTCGTCAACGCTGCGAAAGAGGAAATCGTCTCCGGCGAAATCTTCCAGATCGTCCTCTCGCAGAGTTGGAGCACCGACTTCCCCGAGCACGACGCGCTCACGCTCTACCGCGTGTTGCGTTCGATCAATCCGTCGCCGTACATGTTTCTGCTGCGGACGCCGGAGTGCACGCTCGTCGGCGCGTCGCCGGAAATGCTCGTGCGCGTCGACGGCACCCGAGCCGAAACGCGCCCCATCGCCGGCACACGTAAACGCGGCGCGACCCACGAGGAGGATGCCGAACTGGAACGCGCGCTCGTCGCCGACCCCAAAGAACAGGCCGAACACCTCATGCTCGTCGACCTCGGCCGCAACGACCTTGGCCGCGTCTGCGTCAGCGGCTCCGTTTTCGTCACCGACTTCGCGCACATCGAGCGCTACAGCCATGTCATGCATCTCGTCACCAACGTCGAAGCGACGCTGCGCGACGACCGCACGCCCGTCGATCTCTTTCTCTCCTGTTTCCCCGCCGGCACGCTCACCGGCGCGCCGAAAATTCGCGCGATGGAGTTGATCGACGCGCACGAGACCACGCGCCGAGGACCGTACGGCGGCGCCGTGGCTTACTTCGCGTTCAGCGGAAACATGGATTCGTGCATCGCCATCCGCACGATCGTTCTGTCGAAAGGGCAGGCCGCGATTCAGGCCGGTGCCGGCATCGTTTACGACTCCGATCCGGCGCGCGAATACGAGGAGACGATGAGCAAGTCGGCGGCGCTGAAGCAGGCCATCAGCGTCGCGAAAAGCGTTACAGCAGCCCGGCCTCCAACGCCTTGAGCACGGCGCGTGTGCGATCGCGCACGCCGAACTTCGCCAGGATGCTCGACACCTGATTTTTGATCGTGCCTTCGGCAGTGCCGAGTGCATGCGCGATTTCTTTGTTCGAGTAACCGCCTGCCATGAGGCGTACGACTTCCAGCTCGCGCGCGGTCAACGCTTCGACAGGCATCGCGCCGGCAGCGATCGCCGGCGTCGCGCGAAGAAGGCGCTGCGTGATCGCCGGCTGGAACACCGTCCCGCCCGCGGCGATGGCACGGATGGCATTCATCAGTTGCTGATACGAGATGTCTTTCAACAGAAACCCGCGCGCGCCGCTGCGGATGGCGTCGAGGACGACGGCCGTGTCGTCGAAGGTCGTGAGCACGAGCGTCGGCGGCAACGCGTCGATTGTCGACAACTCTCGCAGCACGTCGACACCGCTTTTCTTCGGCATCCGCACATCGAGCAGCAGCACATCGACCTCGGCGCCCGGCACGCGCTCGATCGTCTCGGCGCCGTCTTCCGCCTCGCCAGCGATCGCGATCTCCGCATCCATCTCCAGCAGCGTGCGGATTCCCTGGCGGATGAGGAGCTGATCGTCGGCGATGAAAACGCGGATCACGAATGGCTCCGCGCCGGTAGAAACGCGATGAGCGCAAAGCCGCGGCCGGCGCCGCTCTCGATCGTCAGCTCGCCGCCGGCACCTTCGATGCGCTCGCGCATGCCGCGCAATCCGAAGCCGTCGCGGATGCTCGTTCGCCCTCGACCGTCATCACGCGCGCGGACTTCGAATCCGTCGCCGGCGCGCCGCACGGTGATCCAGAGATTCTCCGCGCCCGAATGGCGGGCCGCGTTCGTCACCACTTCCTGAACACAGCGGAGGATGACCAGGCCGCGCTCCGGATCATCGATGCGCAACGCGTCATCGACTTCGAGCTGCACGCGCGGACGCGGCAGATCGGCGACGAGCGTGCGTAGCGCGCGGGTGAGGTCGAGACAATCGTCGGCGTTCTTCTCGGCGACGATTGCGCGAACGTCGGCGAGCAGCGTCCGCGCAAGCGCCTGCGCCTTCTCGACGTCGCCATGCGCGGCGCCCTCGGTGCGCACGAGCGCGGCCTCGAGGTTGAGCGTGAGCGCGGTGAGGTGATGGCCGAGCGCGTCGTGCAGCTCGCCGGCGATGCGAAGACGTTCCGTGAGGCGGCCGCCGTCGGCGACGAGATCCTGCATCGCGCGAAGTTGCGCGCTCGTGCGCAGTTCGCGATCGAGAAGCTCGAACGCGAAGAATGCCAGGATCTGAAATCCGAGATACGGCGGCGTGAGCAGAAACGCCGAGCGGCCATTCCAGTGAATCGCGACAGCCCCGGCGAGGAGCAGCGTCTGACCGGCGACCCATACAAGTCCGCGTCGCCGATCAAGCAGCAACGGGAGGCGCATCGCGATCATCACCAGCAACGCGCCTTCGAATCCGTCGCACAAGAGCAGCACCATGACCACCACACAGAGCGCTTCCATCGCCAGCAACGAGAGACGTGGATGTTTGAGATCGGCAATGAAGAGCGCGCCGAAGAGGACGTATGCAACGGCCCAGCGCAGCATCACGCCGGGCGCGTTCGCGCCCTGGATGACGACCGGCAACCCGACCATCAGCCACGCGGTCAGACCGGCGATGCCGAGGATGCGCGTGTGTGGCATCGCGCGAGGATGTCATAGCGAGCGCGGCGCGTGAATAGGCCGGAAGTCACATGCCGAACGATGCGCCGAGCGGCACATGCGCGCACGCCGTGCCGTGCGTAGGTTGTGCGGCGGAGGATTTCATCATGCGATTTGTTCTACTCGCTGCAATGCTCATCGGCATTACGATTCCCGCCATGGGCCAGGACGATTTTCTGAAAGCAGTCCACTCGGGCGATCTCGCCACAGTGCAGACGATGCTGGCGCGCGATCCGGTGCTGGCCAATGCAAAGAATGCGAAAGGCACCAGCGCCGTCATCAGCGCGCTATTCATCAACAAGGGCGAAGGTTTCCTCGATCCGGCGAAGAACGAAATGCTGCACGCGATCCTCGCGCAGAAGCCTCACCTCGACATCTTCGAAACCGCTGCCCTCGGCACTGCATCACAGCTCGAAACGATGCTGACCGATGTGGACACCGTCAAGAGCCGCAACCATTTCGGCTGGACGCTGCTGCACATGTCGGCGTTCGGCGGCAACGTCGCCACGACTGAGTTGTTGCTGAAAAAGGGTGCGGCGATCGATGCCCGCGCCGGATCGCAGTTCCGCAACACGCCGCTGCAGACCGCGCTTCTTTCCAATCAGTACGCGACCGCAAAGATCCTCCTCGAGCACGGTGCCGACGCGCTTGTGCGTCAGTCGCGAGGCTTCACGCCGATGCACGAAGGGGCGTTGAGCGGACGGATCGACATCATCCAGCTCCTGCTCGATCACGGCGCCGAAATCAACTCCGTGGCCGACAACGGCCAGACGCCGCTGGCCGAGGCCATGCGCGGAAAACACGACGATGTCGTGGCGTGGATGAAGACGAAGGGCGCGGTGGTGGGGATTCAGAAGATCGAGGAGGAGGGGAAGAAGTAACGCGAACCGTAGCGCCGGCGGCTCGCCGGCTGGACCGCCGCCGGCTCGGCGGCGCGAACCGGCAAATGCCAGCGAGCCGCTGGCGGTACAGACGCCGAGCGCATCGGACGCGGTCACGACATCGCCTGTCCCGCCGAGTTCCTCGTAGACCGCACCGGCACCGTCCGCTGGCGCAATCTCATGCTCGAGGCCGCGCGGATGCTGAAGTAGTCAAACTTGAGATCACAAATTGTGATCTCAAGTTCGGCTTAGACTGCTCGCGTGCAAGTTCTTGCGCGCGTGTATCGCGGCGATCAGATCGAGTCGTTTCATACCGGATCGATTGCCGTCGTCGATTCTCTCGGGCGTCTGCTCGCGTATGCAGGCGAACCGGGATTGCGGACTTGCCTTCGATCGGCGGCGAAGCCATTTCAAGCCATTCCGCTGCTCGAGTATGGCGGCGTCGACGAGTACGAACTTTCGAGCGAAGAGATCGCGCTGACGTGCGGATCGCATGGCGGCGAGCCGTTGCATGTTGCGACCGCGGCCGCGCTTCTTAGGAAAGGTGAGTTCGATGAGTCGGATCTCTTGTGCGGCGCGCACGTTCCGTACGATGAGAAAGCGGCGGCGGAACTTCGCGCGTCGGGCGACGAGCCGTCAGCGCTGCACAACAACTGTTCGGGAAAACATGCGGGCATGCTGCTGGCGACGCAGGTGATGGACGTTCCGTCGAACGACTACATCGATGCCACGCATCCGCTCCAGGAAACCATGCGCGCAACTCTGAGCGACTTTGCCGACCTCGATCCCGACGAAATCCCGACCGCCATCGATGGCTGCGGCGTTCCCGCGTTCTTTCTCTCGCTGCAACGCACCGCCTTCGCGTATGCGCGGCTGATGGCGAGCTCGCAAACCGGAATCGCCGGCGAGTTGCAGCGGTACAACGCGAGCGCCGCGGAGATCGTCAACGCCATGACCGCGTTTCCGCAATACGTCGCCGGCGCGTGGAGCATGACCACGCCGCTGATGCAAGCGTTCGGCGGCGAACTGCTCGCGAAAGAGGGCGCCGAGGGGTTGTATGCGATGGCGATGGCGCCGTCGCTGGTGGGGGCGTTGACCGGGCGGCTGCGCGTCGCCGATGATGTCGCGGTCGGCATCGCCCTGAAGATCCACGACGGCTCGATGGGGCGCGGCCGCAATCCAGTCATCCTGAAGACTCTCGAAATCCTCGGCGCCGACGTTTCCTCGGCTCCGGAGTTGCAACCGTTTCGCCGTCAGCAAGTGTTCAATGTCGCCGGAAACATCGTCGGCGAAGTCCGGGCCGAGTTCGAGTTGGAGATTCTATGAAGACTTCCGCAGCACTTCTGATTTCCGCGATTTGCCTTCTGCCTTCGTGCCGCACCGTCGGCGTGTCGAAGACCAGCGGCGGCTACGCCGAGATCGCGCCGACCATCGCCGCTGAAATGATTCTCGACAGTCAGCAGATCGTCGTCATCGATGTCCGGCCTTCCTCCGCGTATCGCGGACCTGAGGGGCACATTCCGGGAGCGATCAACGCGCCGTTCGAAACCATTGAGATGCGGCTTCCCGAACTGCTGCCGTATCAGAACCAGACCGTGTTGGTTTACGGCGAGACTGGGGAGGACGGCGCAGTGGCGGCGCAACTGCTGAGCGTGGCGGGGTTCCGCAACGTCGTGCACGTCAACGGCGGCATCAAGCAATGGATTGAACGCGGCTACCGCACTGTTAATGCGCAATGATTTGAATCCGGTCCGATAGGAATTGACGATGAAACGAACGCTCCTGGCCACATCGCTGGCCCTTCTCCCCTTCTGTGTTCTGGCGCAGCGCGCCCCGACGCTGAACGCTGCACTGACGAACTTCGCGTCGCGATCGCTGGCGAAATGTCCTGAAGCCAAAATCACCGTAGCACCGCTTGGCCAGGAAGGTCCGCGCGGCTTCATGCTGTACACGCTGACGCAGGAATCGAGCGACCCGAGCTGCCAGCGCAAGACGTACATGCTCCACTCGCCGGTCAGCGGACAGGTACTGATCGGCACGATCTTCTCGCTGCCGCCGGACTCACGGCCACTTCCGGCGCGGATCGCCGAGGTGGGAAGCGCCGCGCTGAAAGAGCCGGTGACGGCGACGGTTGCGCCGTTTCCGCTTCCTGACGGCCTCCATGCCGTCTCGATCGTCAAGCAGTCGAAGGCCGCCGGCGGCGGCTTCACGTATCACGGCTTCGTCGACGGCTCGAATGGCTACCTGATCGTCGGCACGCGCGGCACTCTGAATGTCGATCCGGGCAAAGCGCTCGTCGAAACGCTCGGCTTCGGCGGCGCGACGCGGCGCGGCAATCCCAAGTCAAAGGTGCAGATCATCGAGCTGTCCGACTTCGAATGTCCCACCTGCGCCAAGGCTCACAAGAAGATCGAGCCGATTATCGCGAAGAACCTCGACAAGGTCGACTACTACCGCCTCGACCTCCCGCTCTTCGAACATCACGAGTGGGCCCTCGCCGCCGCCCTCGGCGCGCGCGCGATTTCGAAGGTGGCGCCGGCGAAGTACTGGAACTACGTGAATTTCGTCTACGAAAATCAGGAGACGATCGGCAAGCAGCCGTTCGACAAGTTCTACCAGAACTGGATCGAAGACCACGACATCAACTGGAAGGCGATCGAGAAGATCTACAGATCACCGGTTGAGAAGAAGGCGCTGATCGATCAGGTCAGCCGCGCGTTTGATAACGGCGTCCTCTCCACCCCGACCTACATCATCAACGGCCAGGTCCTCGGCTTCGGTCCGGAAGGACAGTTCACGATCGACGCGATCAAGAGCGCGCTTGGGGTGAAGTAGGTAATGACATCGGATCGTCGGCGTAGCCGGCGTAAGAACCGTAGCCCACGGCTTTCAGCCGTGGGTCAGCAGATGTCGTCCGATTTGTGAGCCCGCCTTGGCGGGCGATAGAAAGCTTTCTTTCGCCCGCTCAAGCGGGCTCCCACCGCGAGGACCGCTCGATTCCCCACGGCTGAAGGCCGTGGGCTACGGTTCTCACTCCGGCTACGCCGACGAATGGCAACAAGATGTCGTCCGCGTCAGAACCCGATCGACACCTTCGCGGCGTAGCTCCGAACCTCGGCCTGCGTTGCTTCGACGACGAGCTTCGGCACCATCAGCGAGAGGCGCACGCCGACGGTGTAGCGATTCAGGCTGCTCTTGTCCGTCAGTGTGAACGCCGTCGAGTGTGTCGTCGCGGGGACGTCCCCGCGTGCGTCGATGCGCATGCGTCCGACCGCAGCGTATGGCGTGATCGGACCGAAGCCTTTGCTGAGGAAGACTTCCGCGCCGTAGGTTTTCTCGCGGAAGACGTCGATGCCGGTGAGCGTGGAGTACGACACCCGCAGCGCCAGCTCCGGCTTCAGCAAACCGCCGCGTAGCAGCGGCGTATCGAGTGCGCCGCCCCAGGTCGTGATGCCGCTGTTCGAAATCTTCGCGTACGTACCGGAGAGCGTGCCGAAGCCGAATCCCTTCGACGCCACGAGCCGCGGAACGCCGATGTAGCCGTGCGACGTGAACGTGTTTCCTGGCGGCACCGCGGCGCGCCAGTACGCGGCGCCTTCGTCGATTTTCACGACAGTCGCCGCTACGCCGGCGTCGAATCCGAGGACGCCACTGGCGCGAGCAGGCTGCACGGGCGTCGCGAAAATCGCCTGGCCGACCACGCGCGCGAACTGGCTGAAGTTCGCCTGATTGACGAGGTTCGGATCGAACTTCACGTCCTGCGCGACGGCAGGCAACGCGGCGAACGCGATCAGAAAAGCTGCGACATGTACTCGTTGCTCAAAAGGAAACCGGAAGGGGTGAAGGCCACGCGATTTCCCACCCGCCGCAGCCACCCGTCGCTCAAGCCTCGATCCATCCATACGATTCCCTCCTCGCCGCAAAGTCGTACAACGTCCGCATAGTTTATGCCCTCGGCCTGCCGCAGCCGGAGGAAGATGGTCTCGCGCCGCACTTCGCCCTCGCCGAGGACTTCGGCGAACTCCGGCTCGCGCTGGCCGGCGATGTAGCGATGAATGTCGCGCGTATTCGCAAAGCGGCGATCGTCGATGAACGAATGCGCGCCGATGCCGAAGCCGAGGTACTGCTCGCGGCGCCAGTAGCGAAGATTGTGGCGGCACTCCTCGCCCGGACGCGCGAAGTTGCTGATCTCGTACTGCGCGAGACCGGCGTCCGCGAATCGCTCGATAGCCTTCGTGTAGAGATCGGCGACGAGGTCGTCGTCGGGCAGTGTCACGCGCTCGTCTTCGACCTGCCGCGCTAACGCCGTCCCTTCTTCGAGATCGAGCATGTAGAGCGAGACGTGGCCGGCGCCGGTATTGATGGCAATCTCCAGCGTCTCTTCGAAACTTGCCGCCGTCTGCCGCGGCAGTCCGAGGATGAGATCGAGACTCGTGCGAACTCCGGAAGCCGCAGCGATGCGAACCGCATCGAGCGCCTGCGCGCGTCCATGCACGCGTCCGAGCGGACGCAGCTCGTCATCATGAAACGACTGCACGCCGATGCTGATGCGATCGACTCCGAGCGATCGCCAGAACGCGAGGGCGTCCTCGGTCACGTCCTCCGGATTGGCCTCGATCGAAAACTCAGCGCCGTCGTCGATTTCGAACCGCTCGCGAAGTTTCGCAACGACGCGCGCGAGATTTTCGCGCGACGTTCGCGACGGCGTCCCACCACCGAAGAAGACGCTGTCGACGCACTCCCCATTCGAACGCGCGTCAATCTCCGCGATCAACGCCTCGGTGTACTGATCCTGCAGTCGAATGTCCGTCGAAACCGCAAACGGACAATACGTGCAGTGAACGCGGCAAAACGGGAGGTGGATGTAGAGGCCGAGGGGCATGGAGGGACGCAAGTCAGCGTCGTCGCATCAACTCTTTGTCTTCGGGCGAAAGTTCGATGTCTTCGATTTGGTCGTACGGTACTTCGACGAGCACTCCGTCGACACGGATTACCAACGGCGTCCGAGTTGCTCTGGCCACTTCACGCGCTCGTTGAGCCGCACGCAAAAGCGCTCGCGGCACTGATTGCATGTCGGCATCGGGCAACTCCGAAACCCACGTGTCGCTTGTCTTCTTCTCCGCGGCCATCGCACGATTCTCGCAGATCGCCTCGCTATAATCGCCGCCGATGTCCGACGACACCGCACCACCGCCATCGCCACCTCGCCGCGCGCGGCTGCTGTGGACGCTCCTCGGCGCCATGGTCGTCGTCGGGCTGGTGCCGCTGGTCGTCTCGCACTACTTCCTCATCCGCATCAATCGCGATTCGCTCGAGACGCTGGAGCGGAAGTACCTTACGCGCTCCGCGGGCGGCATCGCCACCGACATTCAGAACCTGCTGACGAACAACACACAGCAGCTGATGAAGATCGCCGGCAACGTGAGGGCGCTCAAGCGCGCACTGCCCGCGGGCAGCGATCCGTTCCTGTACGCGGCGCAGACCGGAATGATCGCCGACTACATCACTCCCGACGGCGACCTCCTCGGCATGCGCATTGTCAATGTCGATGGGAAAGGCGCCGAGGCCAAGCCGGCGCAGCTGGATGCTGCGGTGGCGCAGGAGCTCGACCTCGCGCTGCAGGCTGCGCTCAAAGGCCAGGTTTTCACCGGCACGTTCCAGTACGTCACATCCGCGAACCAGCCGGCGGTGGTGATCGCCGTTCCTGTCGTTGATGAAGGAGCGAACATCGGTGCCGTCGAAGCGATCGTCAGCCTGCGCCGCATCAGCGATCGCATTCGCGACGAAGGGAAAGGCGACGTCACCGCGTTCGTCGTCAACCGCGGCGGCAAGGTGCTCCTCCACAGCGAGGCAGCGGTCGAGGTGCAGCATCCCGATTTCTCGTACCTGAAAATCGTCCAGGAGTTTTCGAAAGCGCCGGTCCGCCTCACCATCCCGTACGACGACACCCGCGGCGGCGAGCGGACCACGATGCTCGGCACCGTCGCGCCGGTTGCGGGCCGCGACTGGGGCGTGGTCGTGCAGAAGCCCGAAAAGCTCGCCTACGCCTCGGTATCGAAGATGGTGCGGGCCACGATCACGTGGATCTCCATCGCGCTGGCCGTGGCCATCCTCGCGGCGATCCTCTTCGCATCCGGCATCGCGCGCCCGGTTCGCGAGCTGGCCGAGCGCACGCGCGAGATGGCCAACGGCAACTATCACCAGCGCGTCGAGCCGAAGACGCACAACGAGATCGGCGAGCTGGCCGAAAACTTCAACGCCATGTCCGGCGCGATCGAGAGTGCCGTCGAGCAGCTTCGCAAGGCCGCGCACGAGAATCATCTCCTCTTCATCAATGCCGTGCGCATGCTCGCTGCCGCCATCGACGCCAAGGATCCGTACACGCGCGGCCACTCCGAGCGCGTAGCTCGCTACTCCATCGCCATCGGAAAGAACCTCGCGCTGAGCGAGCAGGACATGCGCAATCTGCGGATCAGCGCGCTGCTGCACGACGTCGGCAAGATCGGCATCGACGATCGCATCCTTCGCAAGCCGGGCGCGCTCAGCGACGACGAGTTCGAAGTGATGAAAGGACATCCCGCCAAAGGCGCGGCCATCATGAGCGGCGTCGCCCAGCTCATCGACATCATCCCGGGCATGAAGTACCACCACGAAAAGTGGAGCGGCGGCGGCTATCCGGACGGTCTGACCGCGGAAGAGATTCCGATGCAGGCGCGCATCGTGGCCATCGCCGACACCTTCGACGCCATGACCACGAACCGGCCGTATCAGAAGGCGATGGAGCTCAATTACGTCGTCGAAAAGATCAAGAGCTTCGCCGGGACGCGCTTCGATCCGCATGTCGTCGACGCGTTCGCAAACGCCGTCAAGCGCGGCGACATCACCATCGACGAGCAAGTGCGGGGCGCCGCGTAGGTGAGTTTCCGCGACATCCTTGCCGATTTGCTGCAGACGACGCGCGGCGCGATCGGAGCCGCCTTTCTCGATTCCGAGGGGGAAAGCGTGGAGGTGGCGTCGGCGCGGCCGTTCGATACGGACGATCACGAGCTGCGCGTCATCGGCGCCTACGCCGGCATCTTCCTTTCGCACTTGCGCCGCATCGCCGAGGCCACCAACAGCGGGTCGTCGACGCGCTTCAAAATCGACTTCGCAGCAAGCACGATTTTCTGCTGCGCGCTCGGCGACGGCTACTACCTCGTCGCCGTCGTCGACGCGGCGGCCGTCGAAGGCACGGTGTGGCAGGGGCTGGAGCGATGCCGCGCGGCCTTGCTCGCAGAAATGTAGTGGCCACACCCTTGCAAAACGTGAGAACGATGACTCGTACGATCGTGATGGCGATGATGGCCGCGGCGCTGGCCGCAGGCTGCGGCGGAAAACCGAAATCCACCTCGGCGGCGAAACCGCAGTCGGAAATGCGCACGATCGACTCCTCCGACCTCCGCCCCGTCACCGTCGATCCGCCCCCGATGCTCACCGACGAAGCGCCGCCCATCAAAACCGTGACCGGCCTCGCGCAAGCCGACGCTCCCCCGCCGCCGACCGCGGCCGACGAAGCCTTGCGCGCCTCCCTCCCCTTCACGCCCGCCATCGCCATGGACCCGATCGACGGCAGCAAGATCTCCATCCGCGCCTCGATCCCGACCGTCGAATACAAAAACAAGCTCTATTACTTCGCCAACGAGGAGCACAAGCGCACCTTCGTGGCAAACCCCGAGCAATACACGAAGGGATTGTTCTCGCATTTGTGAGGTGGGACTCGACAACGCCGAGCCGTCCGTGAAGGACTACGACGAACGCAGAGCGCCGCTGCTGGATTTCTGGAAAGCGCAGAATGGGCGGCAATCCGGTGACATCGCCGAACTGAAGCGCAGATCGCGTCGAACCGGAATCTCTCGACATCGCTCGATTTCGACGCGGTGACCTCCTGAACTTTTCTGCTACCCTCCGGCCGTTTCCGCCGCGTGTGGCCCCGTAGCTCAGGTGGATAGAGCAGCGGTTTCCTAAACCGTTTGTCGGGCGTTCGAGTCGCCCCGGGGCCACCAAAAAGCGCCCGTCATCCACCGATTTCCACTCATCCTTCCAAAGTACAGCCCAAGGCCGCTGCGACGATTCACGTTGCACCACTTCAACACTCACCAAATAACTGCGATAAAATTGCTGATCGCCATGTCGTCGTTCGTGCCCTATGGTCGGATTGGGAGCTTGTACGTTCCTCAGTCATCTGAGTTATGGAAGGACCAAGTGCGCATCGCCCAAGCGAATCAGTGGTGGCTCGCAGAGGTCACGCCGGTCATCTTCGGCTGCTATGCATGGCTCCAAGGAAAAAGAACAGGACATCAAGCTTGCGGGAAGTGGAGTGTTCGTAGCTCCGCAGTTCTGCCTTGGTGCAAAACACGTTTCTGCGTCCTTCGAGACCTACGATGACCAATTCGATGCTCTGTACCGCCGTCGATCTGTGCTCGATGACCCGTACGTAATGCGAACGGTGGAGCGGACAAAGTTCTCGACGATGCTCTACCAAGTGCAGCCGAGCCGCGAGCCCATCGAATGGGCCTGCGCCGTCGATTGGGCATCGCCGGATACCGACATCACGACGATGCAGGTCGTGCCGCGGACGCCGGGCGCGGACGCGACCGGCAAAGCGATGCGGTTCTTCGACTGGCAGATGCTTCCGCCGCCCGTCGGCGGGCAAGTAAGAATTATTGGCTTGCCGGCAGAGAAGATCACGAATGACGGCCGAGATCACGACATCCAGCTTGCGATCCACAGCGAACCCGCGACGGTCGTTGAGGTCTGTCCAGTCCGTCGGGAATGCGGCATGTGGAAATATCCCGGCTTCCGGCTGGACATCGAATTGGAACACGGGATGAGCGGTGCTCCGGTCTTCTACGATGGTGCGCTGGTGGGCATTTTCTCTGGTCCGGATTACGTCGCTAGCCTCTGGCCGCGGCGCTTCACGCATACCGCGATGTTGACGGCAACACCTATTCGATGGCGAACAGATTCGATTCCGGCGAGATCAAGGTACGGGACTGGTCAGCCGTCAAAGGCAGGGTCGAGCGGAAGCCGTGCGCCGAGGCTACGGCGGAGAGTCATGACTACTTCCCGTGCTCGAAGAGCCATGTGATCCTGAGAGAGTAATCCAGCCAATCCCTCCCATAGAACCCTCCACTTTTGGCGTCGATCTCGCACTAGTTATTCGCAGTTCGAAGTCGACTTTTCCCAGGGAGGGTGCGATTGAATCCAGCCGCGAAACTCATCAGCCGAGGTCTCGTCGTCATCAGTTTGGGACTCGGCGTTTCTGCTTCGGCGCAGACGCAGTGCCATTGGTGGCAGTTTCGCTGTGAGGCGGACAAACAGGTCGAAGGGTTGCCGGCCGAGGCGCCGCGGACGGGGACGGTGATCACGATCGATACGGCTGCGAACCGGCTGTATCTGTTCAGGGATGGGCAGCTCGTCGATAAGTCGCTGGCGGCGACGGGCAGCGAGAAGATCCTGAAGAAGGGCAGCAAGGTGTGGTTGTTTCGCACGCCGCAGGGACACCTGAAGGTACTGCGGAAGATCGAGGATCCGGTCTGGACGAAGCCTGACTGGGCCTTCATCGAAGCCGGCGAGCCGGTTCCGCCGCTGAACTCGCCGCTGCGAAAGGTGAAAGGCCACCTCGGCAAGTACGCGCTTGACCTCGGCGACGGCATCATGATCCACGGCACCGATGAGTACGACTCGATCGGACGCAAGGCGTCGCATGGCTGCATCCGGTTGCCCGACGACATGCTAGAGAGGGTTTACAGGGAGACACCGATCGGTGCGGATGTGTACATCTTCGAGACTCAGGTTCCGCAGACAGCGGCGAAGAAGGAGCGGCACAGCGATCTGGATTAGGTTGAGCGTAGCGCCAACGAACATAGCGCCGCCGAGCCGGCGGCGGTCCAGCCGGCCAGCGGCCGGCGCTACGTTTGTGGGGGCTTTTTCATCCGCGCGTACAGCGTCGATGGGCTGATCTGAAGTTGCCTCGCGGCTTTGCGGACGTTGCCGCCGGCGGCGGTGACCGAGGCGGTCACGTAGTCGGCGACGACGTCGTCGAGAGCGCGGATTTCCCAATCGGCAGTGGGCATTCCGCCGGAGGTTTTCGCGAGCGACTTCGTATCGGATTCGAGCAGCAGGTCTTCGTTCGCGATCTCCTTCCCGGTCATCGTCAGCATGGCGCGTTCGAGGACGTTGCGGAGTTCGCGGACGTTGCCGGGCCAGGCGTAGCTTTGCAGTTTCTTCAGCGCTCGCGGACTGACGGTCGGCGCCGGACGTCCGAGCTCTTTCGACAGCGGACGAAGGATGACGTCGACGAGGAGCGGGATGTCTTCGATGCGTTCGCGCAGCGGCGGCATGCGCACACGGACGACATTCAGTCGATAGTAGAGATCGGCGCGAAAACGGTTTGCCGCGACTTCCGCGCCGAGGTCGCGGTTCGTCGCGGCGACCAGCCGGAAATTCGCGGTCAGGTCGCGGATGCCGCCGACGCGGCGGAAACGTTTGTCCTCGATCGCCTTCAGCAGCCGGGCCTGGACGGTAATGTCCATCTCGCCGATCTCATCCAGGAACAGCGTCCCGTCGGCGGCGATCTCGAACAGGCCCTGCTTCGTGTTCATCGCATTCGTGAATGCGCCGCGCTCGTGACCGAAAAGCTCCGACTCGAGCAACTCCTTCGACAGGCCGGCGCAGTTGAGGTCGACGAACGGCGCTCGCGCGCGCGGCGAGCGGTTGTGGATGAGGCGCGCGAAGACACCTTTGCCTGTCCCCGAGTCGCCCTCGATCAGCACCGGCGACGGCGCCCTCGCGATCTGGCCGAGGAGCTGGTTCAGATTCTGGACGGCGGGGGAAAGTCCGGGCAGACGCTCCTGCTCGTTTGTGTCGCCGCGGCGCAGCGCGATCAACTCGCGGCGCGTGGCCACCATCCGCGCTACCTGCTCCAGCGTCAGCGACAAGAGGCTGTAGTCGAACGGTTTCTGCAGGAACGTTTCCGCGCCGAGCTTCATCGATTCGACGACGCTGTCCACTGTCCCCACGCCAGACATCATGATCACCGAGACGGCCTCGGAGTACATCTTGAAGTCGTGCAGGACATCGACGCCGTTGCCGTCGGGCAGGTTCATGTCGAGGAGAACGACGTCGGGCGAGAAGTCGGCAAAGACAGCACGCGCCTCGCGGGTGGTCATGGCTGTCTTCACGTCCCACTCATCGGCGAGGAGAGCCTGGAGACCGGCGACAACATTCGGCTCATCATCGACGATGAGTAGTCTTTGCTTCACGGAAGGCTCGGCCATGTCCAGAAATCATACAGCCGTATCGTTCCGAAACAGCCGCAAATGTGTCAGACACACCTAAGTTGCTGATTCTAAAAGGAGTCTTGCGTGGTACCGGCCTTGGACTAAGGGCCAGGCATGAACATCCTGCACGCAATCACGCTCGCCGCTCTCCTCCACCACGCACCGGCCGCTCCTGCCGTGACCTGCCACACGGGGACCGTGTCGTACAAATTCGTCGGCGCACCGGGCGCGACGTTCACCTACGCCGGAGCGAAGTACTCGATTCCACCATCGGGCTGGATTGAGCTCATCGATGGCGGCAAGGTCTATCTGGCCGCGAACGGCCGCACGCTGCCGCTCGATGTCTGGCCGATCGATGCGTTCGGTACGCGAACCGTTCCGGTGCAACAGGCAGAGACGGCCACCGACAACAGCACACCCTCCACGATCAACAACTAAAAGGAAAATCCAATGACACAGATCAAACAGCTTGTCGTCGAAACCACCTCCGACCTTCGCCTCGGCCGCCAATCGTGGCGCGTTCTCGGGATGCTCTGGTCCGTCGCCTTCGTGATCGCATTTGCCGCCGCGGTCGTCCCGCACTGATCCGAGGACACGAACATGCGCGACCTCCGACGCATCACTCTCATCGGCCGCGGAGCAACGACGGCGACGCGTTCCTGGGACGCCTCGAATCACGCCACGAACCGCATCATCTTCGTGGACTGTTTCGCGATCCTGACCGGCGCGCTCCATCATGCGTCACAGGACGTCGAACGGCTCGTGATCGACGGCGCGGCGACCGAGAGCCAGTTCCTCGACCTGCTCACCACGCTGCCTTCCGACTTTGCCGGAGACGTGCTCTTCGTGAACGGCGACGAGCGTGCGTTCCTCAGCACGACCTGCCGATCGGGCGGACGGCTGCTGTACGCGATGCTGCCTTCGGACGTGGAGTTCTATCTCGAGGCGCAACGTCTGGTAACGAAGCAGTCGATGGCGGCGTGACGTCTTCTCCGCGACCCCGCGCCTCCGCGTGACCGTGCTACCTTAACGGCAGTGCAACTCTGGACGTCGTTTCAGCATACGGGATGGGTGGGGAAAGCCGTCCTGGGAGTGTTGCTGCTGTTCTCGATCGGTTCGTGGGCGGTGATGTTCGTGATCGCCCTTCGCTTCCGCCGGTCGGCCGCGGCATCGCGGCGATTCATGTTCGCCTTCCGCCGCGCGAAGAAGCTTGCCGAGGTTCAGGCGGTTACCGCGAAGTCATCGCATTCGTCGCTGGTCGGGCTGTTCAAGGCGGGATACGCCGAGATCGAAGCGCAGATCGCGCACGCGAACACGCAGATGATCCGCTCGCTCGACAGCGTGGAGCGCTCGCTGCTGCGCGCGTCGCGCATCGAAGCCGCGCGGCTCTCGAAATACCTGCCGTTCCTGGCCACGACTGCCGCAGCATCACCGTTCATCGGCCTGTTCGGAACGGTGTGGGGAATCATGGACGCCTTCGCCACGATCGGCGCGACCGCGACGACGTCGATCACATCGGTCGCTCCCGGCATCAGCGAGGCGCTCATCAACACCGCCGCCGGGCTCTTCGCCGCAATCCCTGCCCTGCTCGCGTACAACCATTTCGTGCAGCGCATGCGTCAGGCGCGCGGCGAGATGGAGGATTTCACGCTGGAGTTTCTGAATCTGACCGAGCGGAACTTTATGTAGCCGCGGTTACCAGCGGAAACTGCAACCGTCTAAGACGACAACACATGGCCTTCCGATTCGATCACGGCGACGATTACGGCGACATGGCGGAGATCAACGTCACGCCGCTCGTCGACGTCATGCTCGTGCTGCTGATCATCTTCATGGTCACCGCGCCGATGCTGACGCAGGGGCTGACCGTCGCGCTGCCGGCCGCGGAGGGAAAGAGTTTCGAGCTGGCTTCGAACAATCCCGCCAAGATTCAGGTGACGGCAACCGGAGCGGTCTACCTTGACGGCATCGCCGCGGGTTCGTCGAATCTCGATCAAAGCCTCGGGCCGATGCTTCGCGCGCGGCGCGTGAAGCGCGCGCTGCTCGAAGCCGACAAAGCGGTGCCGTACGGGCGCGTCGTGGCGGTGCTCGACATCATGAATCGCGCCGGCGTCGAGCAACTCGGGATGGTCACGCAGCCGAAGGAGAGGGATGGACGACCGCATCGGTGACCTCCTCGCGGAACGCGCCCACCTCGGCGGCAATCCCGCGGGCGGCATCGCCGTCTCCGTGCTCCTGCACGGCGCGCTCGCGGCGGGGATCCTCTACGCGGCAATGCACGCCGTAGCGCCGCAGGAGGTTTCGACGCTGAGCATTAAATTCGCGCCGATGTCGTCCGTCGCACCAGCGGTGGTGAAGTCGCAGCCGGTCGCTCCGCCTGCTCCGAAGAAGCTTTCGATTCCTGAGCCGGTAGCCGAGGCGCCGAAGCCGGTGGTGAAGAGCGAGCCGAAGACCGTGCCGTTGTCGAACTTCGGACGATCGACGAAGAAAGGTTCGGAAACGCCACCCACGCCTCACACCCAACCTCCCACTCCCCAGATCGCCGCCAAACCTGGAGTTGTCGGAGGAATCGACATCCCCGTCGGAGCCGCCGGCGTGACCGGGCTCGATGCCGATTTTCCCTACACCATCTACGTCGAGCGGATGAAATCACTCATCGGCCAACGATGGCTGCGGCCGCAAGTCGGCAACGGAACTGTGGCCACCGTCTCGTTCACCATCGACCGCGACGGCACGGTCCGCGAGGCGAAAAACGAAATCTCCAGCGGCAACGGAACGTTCGACCGCGCAGCCCTCCGTGCAGTTCTCGAAGCTTCTCCGCTTCCGCCCCTTCCGTTTGGTTACAACGGCACGTACCTTGGAGTGCATCTAACCTTCCGATGAAACCGACAACTCTTCTGCTCTCGCTGACCCTTCTGCTTGCAGCATTTCCCCTGGCAGCGCAGACGCAAATCCACCCGAATATCGATCCCAGCCAGGCCGCGCTGATCGCGCGCATCGCCATCCCGCGGCCGGAGACGTTGCTGCCGCTGGAGACGATCAACGCGCCGTTCTTCGCGCCGCTGACGCGCGACCTCGCCTACTCCGGCGTCTTCGCCATCGCTCCGATTCCACCGAACATCCCGGCTGGAGTCGATCTCGCCAAAGCGGCCAGCGCGCAGTTTGTACTTTCGCTCAAGATCACTCAGGAGGGGCAGGACTTCATCATCGACGCGCGACTGCTCGACTCCACCGGCGCCGAGCAGCTCGGCAAACGCTATCGCGGCGGCGCTGCCGCGTTGCCGCGCATCGCACACATGCTCGGCAACGATCTCGTGCGCACAGTCAACGGCAAGGCCGGCATCTTCCTCTCGATGATCGGCTTCGCCTCGAATCGGACCGGAAACTTCGAGATCTGGCTGATGGATTGGGACGGTTCGAACCAGCGTCAGATCACGCGTCACAACGCGCTGTCGATTCTTCCGAGCTGGTCGGCGGACAACGAGCGGATGGTTTACACATCCTTCGCGCGCGGCACGAGCGACATGTACATCATCAATCGCCGCGGCGGTGCGCGCACGCACGTCACCACCGGCCTGAACCTCAACACCTCCGCCACCTTCTCCCCGATCGGCAACGACATCGCCTTCGTCGGCTCCGTCGCGGGAAATCCCGACATTTACCTCGTGAAGGACGACAGCTCGAACCTGCGCCGGCTCACGCACGACTCATCGATCGAATCGACGCCGGAGTGGAGTCCGAACGGACGGCAGATCTCGTTCACCTCCGGCCGCAGCGGTTCGCCGCAGATTTACACGATGGATGCCGAAGGCTCGAACGTGCAGCGCATTTCATTCGAAGGCGAGTGGAACGATGACGCCACCTGGTCGCCGGATGGATCGCAGATCGCCTACACCTCGCGCGTCAACGGACGCTTTCAAATTCGCATCGCCGACCTTGCCAACCATCAGAGCCGCATCCTGGCCGGCGAAGGATCGAACGAGCAGCCGGCCTGGTCGCCGGACGGCAAATGGATCGCGTTTCAATCGAATCGAAGCGGCAAGTGGCAGATCTACCGGATGCGCGTCGACGGCACCGACCTGCTGCAACTGACGTTCGACGGAGAGAACAAAGATCCCGATTGGTCGAAGAAGGGTGATTGAGGCTGTATCATCGAAACTGGTCCATCAAGAAGGAGTACACATTCATGAGTAAGTCATTCAAATCATTCGCGCTGACACTGGCTCTTCTCGCGGCTGTCGTCGTCCCGGCCTGTCAGAAAAAGAAGCCGGTCGTCGCGCCATCCGCAACGTTCGCACCGGCCAGCACGGTGCCTGACATCCCACTCACCGTCACCACTGCGACTGCACAAACCGTCACCGAGCCGACCGATTTCGTGAAACCGAGCACGGACACCGTGGCCACGGAAGTGCTGCCGAACGACATCGGCGAATTGAATCGCCTTGCGCAATCGCGCGGCTACATCGCCGACGCCTTCTTCGAATACAACGACTCTTCGCTCTCCTCCGACGCGCAGACGGCGTTGACCAACTCCGCCACCTGGCTGAAAAAGAACGGCCAGTACAACCTCCTCATCGAAGGCCACTGCGACGAGCGCGGCACCGAGCAGTACAACCTGGCCCTCGGCGACCGCCGCGCCAACCAGGCCAAGGAGTATCTCGTCACCCTCGGCGTCGATGCCGCACGCATCCGCACCGTCAGCTACGGCGAAGAGCGTCCGTTCGATCCCGGCCACGATGAATCGGCGTGGTCCAAGAACCGCCGCGACCACCTCGTCCTCGTAGGAAGATAAAAATGAAAGTCCTGATCCGGAACGTGGTGCTCGCCGCCGCGGCGTTCTCCACTGTCGCGTGCGTGACGAGCTCGGACGTCGAGAAGCTGCAGAGCCAGATCTCCGACCTCCAGGAGCAGCTCGCGCAGGTCAAGCGCACGGCATCGAACAAAGAGGAAGTGAACAACATCAATCGGACGATCGCCGAGCAGACCCAGACGCTGCTCAAGTCGAATGCCACGCTCGTCGCGAAAGTCGATCAGATCGAAGAGAAGATGCAGAGCGCGCAGGGCGGAACCGAGCAGACAAACTACCGTCTCGACCGCATGACGCAGCAACTCACGCAGACGCAGCATGACGTCGATGAATTGAAAGCCGCAGCGGCCCGCACCGCCGCGGCTGCCGCCGCTCCAGTCCCGAATCCGATGCCGGCTTCCAGCGGCGAGATGACGGTCCAGCCGTCCAATGCGCCATCGGAAGATCCGATGCAGACGTACCAAGCCGCTATGCGCGACTACCAGCGAGGTCACTACGACCTCGCGGTCGCAGGCTTCCGCGACTTCGCGGCGAAGAACCCGAATTCGGAGCTGTCGGGCAACGCCGCGTACTGGATCGGCGAGAGCCTTTATTCGCAGAAGAAATATCGCGAGGCGATTCAGCAGTTTGACAGCGTCGTTACCAAGTACCCGAGGTCGGACAAGGTTGCGGGTGCCCTGCTGAAGAAGGGTTACGCGTACATCGCCCTCAACGAAAAGTCTCAGGGCATCGTGCAACTGCAGTACGTCGTGCACGAACATCCCACCTCACCGGAGGCGGCGCTGGCGCGGCAGAAACTGAGGTCGCTCGGCGTCGATTCGAAGTAGAATACGCGGCCCTAAACCGCAGATAACTTACGTAGGAGCAACATTCATGGCGAATACCCGCTCGGCCGAAAAACAGCAGCGTCAGGCCGAAAAAGCAAATGCACGCAACCGCGCCGGAAAATCGCGCCTCCGCTCGGCGCTCAAAAAGACCCGCGCGGCCGTCGACACCGGCACCGCCGACGCGAGCGTCCTCTCCACCGGCTTCTCCGAGATCGATAAAGCCGCCAAGCGCGGCATCATCAAGGGCAACACCGCCGACCGCTACAAATCGCGGCTCGCGGCGGCATCGAAGCGCGCGTCCGCAAAGTAAGCGACGCGATTCGACGCTCTCGAACGGCGCACCTCGGTGCGCCGTTTTCTTTTATCCTTCCGCGATGCCGAAGCAACGCTACGACCCGCATCCCGGCATCGCCATGGTCCGCAACTGGCTCGACGCGCTCAAAGCGAAGACCGGCCGCGATCTCGACGAATGGACAGCGCTCATCAAGTCGAAAGGTCCGAAGGACACGCCGTCGCGCCAGGACTGGCTGAAGAGCGAGCACAAGCTCGGAACGAACGAAGCGCGGTGGCTCGTCGACCATGCCGAAGGGAAGGATGACCGCGAAGAGAGCGATCCGAAGGGTTACGTCGCCAACGCTGCCAACTACGTCGACGCGCTCTTCTCCTGATCGAAAGCCGCCCTCCGTCCGATCTACGACAAACTCTACGACCTCGCTCGCTCGATCGGCGACGACATCAAAATCTCGCCGGGCAAGACCATCGTCCCCATCTACCGCAAGCACGTCATCGCCCAGATCAAACCATCCACACGCACGCGCATCGACTTCGGCCTGGCGCTGAAAGACACGCCCGCAACGGGACGCCTCATCGACACCGGCGGCTTCGCGAAGAAAGACCGCATCACGCACCGCATCGAGATCACGTCGGTCGGTGACATCGACGCGTTCGTCGAGAAGTGGCTGCGGAAAGCGTACGAGATGGATGGGTGACGTTGAACCGCGCCGCGTGCACACTGTCACACGCGAAGGAAACGGCGCTGTGGAATGACCGATGTTATTCTTTCGCCATCCAGCAAAAAGAGGATTCGTAAGTCGGGATGACCGTGGGGTGATCGCTGTGCTCCGGCATTTCGCAGAATCGTCCGTCCAAACATCGAATGACCAAGAAGACGATGGTTCGCGCGGTTGTGCTGTTCGCTGCGGTGGTAGCCGTCGCGGGGACAGTCTTCTTCGTCGCGCGACTCCGGCCGGCCGACCCGCTCGCACGGATCGATTTGCACCATCGCCGGATTCAGGCTCGTCTCTCCGCATTCGGATATTTGCCGCTGCGAGTGTTTCGTGGAAGCGAGCAGCCGGTGTCCAATGCCAGCGTCAGCGAGGTCCTCGACGAACTACGCAAACGCATCGGCACGAGTCGTAGCCCGGGCGATCTGCATCGACTGGCGCTCGTCGAGCTCGCCGCAGGAAAGACGACCGGCTCGGACGCGCTCCTCGCCGAGGCGATGCATGGCGAGCCCGGCGACGCAGCGATGCTCAGCGACCGCGCTGTCGCCGAATTTGCCGCGGGCCGGATCGCCGATGCCGCCGAGTGGAGTGCTCGTGCCCTTCAACGCGATCCTACCTTCCAACCGGCGGCATTCAACTGGGCGCTTTGCCTCGGCCTGCTCTCGAACCGCATGGCCGCGATCGATGCGTGGGAGAAGTATCTCCGGCTGGACTCGAGCAGCGGCTGGGCGGCTGAGGCGAGAGACCAACTGGCGCAACTCCGCCGTCCGCGTCCGGAGTGGCAGCGCGATCAAGAGATCCTCAGCACGACCACAGACCAAGCGAAAATCCGACAGATTGTCGATCGCTACCCGCAACGCACACGTTCGTGGGTGCAGAACGAGCTTCTGCCGCGATGGATTGAACGGCGCAGTCCTACCGATTTCGCATTGCTGCATACCATCGCGGCCGCCCGTTCTTCCTCCGGCGACTCCTTGCTTCTCGACGTTCTCGAGCACGCGGCAGCCGATCCCTCCGCCGTCGCCGATGCCTTCCGCTCATTTGCAACGGCGCAGAAAGCGGTCACCGCGCGCGATCTCGACAGTGCCGCGGTGAGCTTCGCCGCCGCGGCGCAACTGTTCAGCAAAGCCGGATCGCCGATGTCGTTCGTCGCAGAAATATCGGCTGCATCGAGCGATTTTTATGGTGGCCGCGGCGACGCCGCGCTCGCGCGACTCGACGCACTGGATGGTCGCATACCGGATCGCTATCCGATCGCGGCCGCGGAATCGAAATGGGTCCGCGGATTGGTGATGGGACAGCGAGGCCAGTGGAACGACAGCCTGCTGGCATTCCGCAGCGCTCTCCAGGCAGCGAAACGGGCCCGGGAGACCGAGCACGAAGTGTCGCTCAGCGCGCTCATCGCCTCGCTTCTCGACCGAATCGGTGAGCCGGAAGAGGCCGAACAGGTACGGATCGAGATTCTGCGGAGACTCGATGAGATCAATGCGTCGCCGCAGCGCGTTTACGTCGCGTTTGCAGAAACGACATGGGCTGCTCTCAGCGCCGGACGACCGCGTCTCGCTCTGGTGTTCATCGAGTCACTACTACAAATCGCCGAACGAGAAGGAAAAGATTCGCTCTTTCTCGCCGAGACCGAGGCCAAACACGCATTGGCGTTGCGCGACATCGGGCAGCTGGTAGCAGCCGGTTCCGCGTGCGACGCCGCGCGCGCACACGCCATTGCCATCAAAACTCAGGGGCTTCGCGATCGGACGCTCGCCCAGATCGACTATATCCGCGGCACGCTCGAGGTCGGGTTGCATCCGTCGCGCGCCATCGAGTCGATCTCGTCCGCAGTCGATCTCTGGGCTCGCTATGACTGGAAGCTGCATGCGGCCGCGGCGAGGACTCTTCGCGGAGAAGCGCGGCTGCGGACCGGCGATCGCGAGGGCGCAGAATTGGATTTTCGCGCCAGCATCGAGCAGATGGAACGGGAACGCGGCGCGCTTGACGAGCCGCTTCTGCGCGTTGCGTATTTCGAGCGCGCCGATCGCGTCTTTGAGCGATTGATCGAGCTTCTCCTGGACGAGAACCGCGTGGATGACGCGCTCTCGGTTGCGGAGCGGAAGCGTGCCCGCACGCTTCTGGACCAGTTGGCAGGCCGGAGCGGCGATGCCGCTGTTCCGATGAGCGCGCGGGAGATCGCGAAGAGAATCGACCCCTCCGCGACTGTCGTGGCGTACTCGCTCCTCGATCGCCAGGTGGCAATCTGGGTCATCCGCCGGAATGATGTGGCATTCGCCCGGACATCGGTCTCGCGCCAGGAAATCGAAGGGAGCGCCACGCGCTGTCTCGCTGCGATCGCTGGAGACGACGTAGCGGCGATCCAGAAGGAAGGTCGCTGGCTCTTCGATCGGCTCGTCGCGCCGGTTGCCTCACGACTGGATCCCGCATCGCCCCTGGTGTTCATTCCCGACGGAGCACTGCGAACGTTTCCTTTCGCGGCGCTGGTGATGGAGAACGGGCAATTCCTGATCGAGCGGTACAGAGTGGCGACCGCACCGAGCGCAACAATCTTCGCTCGGTCGGCCGGCAGGTCTGCGCATTCGTCGAGCTCTGTGCTGTCGGTCGCCGAGCCCGCTCCGCCAGGAGCGGATCGTCTTCCGAGCGCGGCGCGAGAAGTGGAAGAAAGCGCGCGCCTTTACCTGCGCGGCCGGACGTTCATCGGCACGGAGATCACGCCGGAGGAGTTTCTCGCGGAAGCGCGGCACGTGGACGTGGTCTATTTCGCCGGTCATGCTCAACTCGACGCCAAGCAGCCGTCGCGTTCGGCGTTGATGTTCGAGCCGCGGAACGAGAACGGTCAGTCCGCGCTGACCGCATCCGCTGTCGCTGCCAACGATCTCCCCACGCGTCCTCTGGTCATCCTGGGCGCATGCAGTACCGGTCGCGGCAAGACGCGCAGGGTAGAGGGTGTCGACAGCCTGGCCACGGCCTTTCTGCACGCAGGTGCGCGCGGAGTCGTAGCCACGCTGTGGGACATCGAAGACTCCGCCTCTTCTCAGCTTTTCCGCTCGCTGCATCAAAACCTTCGCAAGGGAGCTCGGGCCGCTGATGCATTGCGCGACGCGCAGCTCGCCATGCTTCATGGATCTCGCTCGTCAAACCGCGCGCCATCCGCGTGGGCCAGTACTGTCGTCATCGGATCGCTATGAGAGAGAAAGAGGGAGAGAACTTATGGACCGAATCGTCTTCACGGGTGCATGTGCATTTCTCAACGTCCACAACGACAAAGACACGATCGCCCCGGCCGTCATTGCCGTTCGTGCTGAGTCGGATGACTCTGACCACCATCACATTTCGTTCATCGCATTCGATAGCACGATGACCACTGTCTCCGACAAGAGCGGTTTCCTTACGGTTCCCAAAGCATCGACCTTCGGATTCCTCGCGCTGAACGGGTTCTCTCCCAAGCCGCCGGGCGAACGCAAGGGTTTCGAGTTACGGATTCAGGGCAGCAAGCCCGGAAGCCTGATTCCTGATCCGTCGTATGACAAATCCGTTATTAAGAAGGACGATTACTGGCCGGCTGCGAAAGATCGGTGGAACCGTGCCTTCGCCCCTGTACCGGGCGACGGAAACAAGCCAAGTAAGGATGCGGTCACGTTCTACATGCCATTGGAGGCCGGTTCCATCTCGGCCGGCAAACTGCTCGACGACCAATTCATCATCCCCATCGTAGGGGGACCGGAGAACGGTCAAAAAACAGAGCCAAAGAATTACGCGCGCGAGGTCATTTACAGCGGATTTCCGCATGACGGAGAGGGCGTGACGATCGTCATAAAGGACCTCGACACAGGAGACGAGCGCATTCTGACGTTCACTCCGAAGAACGGCGCAGCGGACGTGAAGCTCTGGATCGGAAACAACATCATGGAAGATCTCGATGACGTCGTCAGAGGGACGCAGCCGAAACACGTCGATGTCACCAAAGCAGACCACTTTGAACATCTGAACGAAATCGCCGATCCAACCGTCGGCCCCGGTCCGATTCCGGAGTTGGTGCCCAATCCGCACAATGCCGGTTTCAAGACCTTCTCAGGCGGCGGCCTTTCGGACGGCTTTTGCGGCCCTATTCATCCATAAAAAAGAGAGGACCAAGCAATGCTACGGCTACCAGAGATTCTCCGCGCCGGAGAGCCACTGTTTCCTGAGAATGCCGTCAGACGGACGTTTCGGCGGAAGATTCTGAAGATTGAAGTTCCCGATCAGGAAGAGAACAACTGGTGCTGGGCAGCGGTCGCCGTCGGGATCGCCAAGGCATATGGTGATTTCAGCCTGACACAGTGCGGTGTCGCTACCTTGATGTTCAGAGACGACAATCCGGCCCCACAGTGCTGCGCCGAGGATCAGAGAGGCGTGTGTGACAGGCAGGCGGCATTGAGCGAGGTGCTCGCAATTCCGGATCACGTCCGCCTCGAAGAGGTGCTGCCCGCGCAGGAGTTCACGTTCATCGAGGACGAGATCAATGCCGGAAGGCCCATTGCCGTCGGCATTCAACGTCTTGACAGTGACGGCAAGGAAGCCAGCGGCCATTTCGCAGTCATCACCGGCTATCTCCGCGCCACCGGTGCTGATGGTGAGAGCACACAAGAGTATGTCTATTTCGACGACCCGCTGGCGAAGCGCGGCGTCCGGTCGTTTGACAGCTTCCGCTTGCGTTCTGACGGAAAATGGATTTCCGCCTATAAGACTAAAGGGACCGAGCACAAGCCCCGCGTCGAGTTTCGCGTCGTCGTGCCGCCCGAACATTGAGGAGATCGCTCGTGCCAATGACATTGCCGCCCGCTCCCCACCAGGGTCTCGACCTCATCCGAGCGAACGTACCGTTCCTCATCGATCAGGACGGGGTCATCAGTCTGGACGAAATCGTCGCTTCGAAAATCAAGATAGCGCGGCCACATCCAATCCATGTGATCACGGCTGCTGAATTCTTCAAAGACGACTTGCTCGCCGACGCCAAGTTGAAGGGCTGGCAGTTTCTGATCCTGAGCCATCAATCCGTGTTCGCCTCCGCAGAAGTCAGCCACGCTGACAAACCGGGCGAGATGATGTTTACCGTGCTTCGGTATCGAGAATATGCACACCCGATTGCAGATGCCTTGCGCAAGGCGGAGTCGCTTCCCGAGGTCCAGGAGGAGGAGTACCAATTACGGATTCTGCGCGCCCCCGGAATGTCTCTTCGTGCCGTGTGGCTGAGTCGTCCCGGCAAAGACATATTGATTCCGATCGCGAATGCGCCGAAGCCTCTTCGCGCAAACGAGCCGATCACACCGGCGGAAATGAAAGCCAGCCTGCTCCCCCTCGCGCAGGTTCGCTCAGGAATGCAGTTTCTCGAGTGAGGCCCCAGTGTGGTTGTGAGTGAGGGAAACGCCTTCTGACCACAGAGACACGGGGAGGCGCGCAGAAAGACTTACACGGACTGACGGACTGACGGAGATTTGGGAGCGGCCGGGTTGGAGGACGACGTTCACGCGGAAGGTGCGGCTGAGGAAAGCGTACGAGATGGACTAGCCGAGCCACGGCGCGAACGCGGACATAACGTCCTCCGCCGCGGTCACCGGACGCCGCGTTTCGCGATCGACCCACACGTGCGATGACGTCCCCGTCGCGTGCAGGCGCTCGCCCGAGGCGTCGCGCAGCTCGTACGCGAAGCGCATCATCCTGCTCGCTGCCTCGGCGATCGACGTCCGGATCACCACCTCGTCGTCGTAGCGGTACGGCGCGCGGTAGCGGCAGACGATCTCAGTGACCACGAGGATCAATCCGCGATCTTCGATCTCGCGATAGGGAAAACCGGCCTCGCGACAGAGATCCGTGCGGCCGATCTCGAACCAGACCACGTAGTTGGCGTGGTGCGCGATGGCCATCTGGTCCGTCTCTTTGTAGCGGACGCGCGTGCGGCTCTCGGTTGTGCGCATGAGCGTGCGATCATAATCTCCGGCAGACCTTTTGCTGATGAGCTGAGCCGTGAGACGAAAAAAGGGTAACGCTCACCTTCCGGATGCCGCAAATTCGCTGCTGATCGGCGGTGCGATCCTTCTCGCGCTCGACGTCGGCCGGCGAATCTTCCGGCGTTCGCAACTCTTCGAGCCGCAGCGCGAGCCGGTCATCAGCTGGAATCCCGAGGATTACGGCATCCCGCGCGAGCGCACCGAGGTCTTGTCGTTCGAGACCGATGACGGCGAACTGCTTTACGGCTGGTATTGCCGCGCACAGCATCCGATCGCGTCGGCGCTCTACTGCCACGGCAACACCGGCAACCTCTCCAATACCGCGCACGTCATGCCGCATCTGCTCGACGCCGGCATCAACGTGCTGCTCTTCGACTATCGCGGATTCGGACGCAGCAGCGGATCGCCGTCGCTTTCCGGCATCATCGACGACGGCGTCACCGCGGCGCGCCTGCACGAGAAAATCCGCCCCAAACACGTTCCCTCGATTCTCTACGGCTACTCCCTCGGCGGCGCGATCGCAGCCCAGATCATCCGCAGGCATCCATTCGATGGACTGATTCTCCAGTCGACGTTCACGAACCTGCCTGACATCGCCCGAGTCACGTTCCCGCGTGTGCCGCTGCACCTCGTCAGCGGCCGGCTCTTCGACACGCTCGAAGTCGTCCGCAATCTCACCGTCCCCGCGCTGATCATCCACGGCACCACGGATGAAGTCTGTCCCTCGTGGATGGCGCAACAGCTTCACGATTCATGCGGCGCCGGCACCAAAAAGCTGATCCTCGTCGACGGCGGACTGCACAAGGATCTGTTCGAACGTGCCGACGCGCAGACCCTGGTGTGGGAGATAAATCGCTTCGCCACCGACCTGCGCTGCACGCCGCACGTCGTTCAGTACAAACCGGGACCCGGCGAGCAGCTTCTCGATCACGCGCTGCGATACGTCCGGCGGATGTGGCGCCGGCACTTGGTGCAGCAGCCGCTGTGATACGTTCCGGAACGCGCCCGCGCTTCACACCGCGCGCGAAATCTGCATTCGAAGGAAGCCATGCTCGCCGTCGTTAAATCGGCTCCCGTTGATGGCCCCGAGGGGACATCGGTCAGTGATTGTCCCGTCCCGAAACCTGGACCGGATGAAGTGCTCATCCGCGTCGCCGCCGCCGCCGTTTGCGGTACCGACAAGCACATCTATCACTGGGATCCGTCGATCCGCGACAAGGTGACGCCGCCGCGGATTTACGGACACGAGTTCTGCGGCTTCGTCGAAGAGCTCGGATCGCGCGCGCAACGCGGCTACGAAGGCCATCTCGAAATTGGCGACTACGTTTCCGCCGAGATGCATGTCGTCTGCGGCGAATGTCCGCGCTGCCGCTCCGGCAACGGCCACATCTGCGATCGCACGCGCATCTACGGCCTGCACGAGGACGGCGCGTTCGCAGAGTTCGTGAAAGTGCCCGCGGCGAACGTGGTGAAGCTCGGCCGCTACGTTCCGCTCCGCGTCGGTGCGTTTCTCGACGCGCTCGGCAACGCCGTTCACGCGACCTCGGTCTGCGACCTGGCCGGCAAGTCGGTCGCCATCACCGGCTTCGGTCCGATCGGCGCGATGGCCGCCGCGATCGCGGAGCACAGCGGCGCGACCACCGTCATCGTCACCGACGTCAGCGATCACGCGCTCGAAACCGCGCGCCGTTGGGCTGCGAGCCACAACTTCGCGAACCTGCACGCGTTCAACGTTCGCACGATGGCCGCCGAAGAAGTGAAGCGCGAAGTCGATGCCGTCACCGAGGGCGATGGCGTAGATGTCGTTCTCGAAATGTCCGGCGCGCCGTCCGCGATCAATCTCGCGCTCGACATCGTGCGCATGGGCGGCATGCTCTCGCTCCTCGGACTTCCGGCAGGACACTCGGTGACCATCAACGACTACACGCGCAACGTCATCTTCAAAGGCGTGACGATGCAAGGCATCATCGGCCGGCGCATGTACGGAACCTGGCAGCGGATGCTGGCGCTGCTCAAGTCCGGCCTCAACGTCGAATGGATCGTGCAGGCCGCGTACGATTCACTGAATGATTTCCACGAAGGTGTTGCTCGTTTCGATCGGCACGAGGCATTGAAAGTGGTTTTCTTTCCGGAGGGAGAGACAGCGGCAAACGCGCGACTGAAGAGATGAAACGAATCGCCATCCTCACCGGCGGCGGCGACGTCCCGGGCCTCAACGCGGCAATCAAAGCCTTCGTCGGACGGCTCCTCGATCATGACGGCTACGAGATCGTCGGCCTGCGCCGCGGCTGGGCTTCGCTCCTCAACATCATCCCCGACGCCGGCGCCGACAACTCCGCGTGGATCACGCCGCTCGGCCGCATCAACACGCGCTCCATCGACCGTTTCGGCGGAACGATGCTGCATACGTCACGCATCAATCCGTCGATCAGCAAACTGGACGACATCCCCGAGCATCTTCTGTCGTCGAAAGGCGAGCCCGACGAGCGCGGACGCTACGACCTGACTGCCGCGGCCCTGCGCGTGATCGACTTCCTCAATCTCGACGGCCTCGTCGCCCTCGGCGGCGACGGCACGCTCACCTTCGCGCGCCGTCTGCACAAGGAAGGCGTCCCTCTCGTGGCGATCCCGAAGACGATGGACAACGACGTCTTCGGCACCGACTACTGCCTCGGCTTCTCGACCGCGGTCACGCGCTCAGTGATGTTCATCAACGACCTCCGCACCGGCGCCGGCTCGCACGAGCGTTTCCTCGTCGTCGAGCTGTTCGGACGCTACTCCGGCGAGACGTGCCTCCTCGCCTCCTATCTCGCGGGCGTCGACCGGGCCGTGATCGCCGAGGTGCCGTTCGATTGCGACAAGCTGTACCACCTGCTCGAGGCGGACCGCAACGACAACCCGAGCAACTACGCGGTCGTAGCCGTCTCCGAAGGCGCGCGCCTCATCGGCGGCGGCACGATCGAAAGCGGCGAAGCGGACGCCTATGGCAACCGCAAACTCGGCGGTATCGGCGGCATCGTCAGCGACTACCTCGAGAAACGCTCGCACGACAAAGTGATCTACCAGCGCCTCGCCTACCTGATGCGCTCCGGCGCCCCCGATTCACTCGACCAACTCGTCGCCAACAACTACGGCAGCCTCGCCGCCGACCTGATGCGCCGCAACGAAACCGGCAAGATGGTCGCCGTCGTCGACGGCCGCTACACCGCGGTGCCGGTCGAAGTCGGCAGCAGCGGAAGAAAACGCGTCGACGTTGACCGCTTCTACGACGTGGCCAACTACCGGCCGAAAGTGGCGGATGTAATGGGCATGCCGATGTTCCTGCACTGATTAGCCATGGCAGCTAGGAGTCCGCTGGCAGAATCCGAAAACTCTTCCTCGGCGCCGGACGAATTGCGCGGAAGTGGCGTTCGTCGAGGGTGAGGACGTCGAAGGCGTCGTATCGCGCGGCGAGGACAGCGATCGATGCGTCGGCCAAGCCGATGCGGAGCGAGCGGTACTTGGTGATGAGGTGGCGCGCTGCCTCGACGTCGTCTTCGTCGAATGTTGCCAGCTCGTAGGCTCGACGGCCGATCTCGGCCAGAAAGAGCGATTCCGCCTCGACGCCGCCGAATTTCTGGATGAGGAAGTCGGCTTCCGCGAGGACGAATGGCGAAATGATTCGCGGCGGCGGCGCGCTTAGGAGAGCTTCTGCACACTCCTCGTGCCGATTCTGATCGCCGAACATCGCCGCCAGAAGGCCGCTTGTGTCGACGAGAATCACCGGCCGAAACTCTCGAGCAGCGCGTCGACGTTCTCCGCGATGGTTGGATCGCCCAGACCAGCGTCCATGAGCGGGATGCGAGGAGCCGGCGCACCCGCAGCCATCGTGGAGTCACTGATCGCGTCACGGATCACGTCTGCCTCGGACTTGCCGCTTGTGCGCGCGACCTTCTCGATTCTCTTCTTCAGTTCGTCAGGCAGATAGATCGTTGTCTTTCGCATACCATACGTATACCATACATTAGCTTCGCTGCACAGCAATCATCGTAACGTCATCATCCGGCGGACCGGTCACGCCGCGCCAGGTTTCGACCTCGGCGATGATCTTCGCGAGCAGCGCATTCGGAGATTCGGAGCCGATCGCCGTTCGCAGGCGTTCGTCGCCCCAGATGTCCGCGGTCTTATTCGCGGTCTCGGTGACACCGTCGGTGTAGAGGACGAGCGTGTCGCCGGGGACGAACGGGCGCGACACCTCCTCGTAGTGCGCGTCGCGGAAGCGGCCGAGGACGACGCCGGGAGCGATGAGTTCGTCGCAGGTGTTGGCGTGGCGAAGGATCGGTGGCGGGTGGCCGGCGGATGCGATTGTGATCTCGCCGGCGATCGGATCGACGTAAACGTAGGCGGCGGTGATGAACTGGCGTTCGAGGCGGCCGCAGAAAAGTGTGTTGAGATTCGCGAGTATGCGGGCGGGCGACGACGCGCTCTCCGTTTGTGTGCCCAGCGCGATTTTCAGCATCGAGGCGACGAGGGCCGCGGGGACGCCGTGGCCGGAGACGTCGGCGATGAAGATGCCGAGGGCGCCGCGATCGAGTTCGAGGAAATCGTAGAAGTCGCCGGCCACGTCCGAGGCGGGCGTGTAGATGGAGGCGACTTCGAGGCCGGGCAGCTCGGGATTTTTTCGCGGCAGCGCGGCTAACTGGATCTTGCGCGCCGTGGCGAGTTCGCTGTCGACCGCGGCGAGGCGCTGCTGCGATTGCGTGGCGTGGCGCATCGTCGTGACGATGATCGTCAGCATCAGGATGAGGAAGCCGGTCGGCTCGCGCGTGAGTCCGTAGGGATCGCCGACGAAGTGGAAGTGCTCGTTCATCACGAACGCGGTGAAGACGAGCGCGCCGATGCGGACGAAGCGCCAGTTGGTGTCGCCCGATCCGCCGGAAAGAAGATCGATCGCAAGCACCGCGATCAGGACGAGTACGAGCGCGTCGATGACCGGCTTCAATGCAAACGGCGAATGGATGGCGATCTCGGACGGGATGGCGATCGCCGCGCACGCGACCAGCGCGGCTGTGATGATGCGATGCACGATCGGCCGGCGGTTGTCGCTGAACGACTTGAACAACAGCGCCGCCGGAATCGGCACGAGGTACTCGAAATCTGCGCGCAGGTAATCGAGCCAGCGCGGATGGCCATACAGCAGCGTGAACGCGCCGGTGTTGAACGCGAGCCGCGTTCCGTAGGCAATCGCGAACAGACCGGTGTAGACGAACGAGCGCCGCGACTTCCCCGCGGTCAGCGCGCCGAGGAGCAGCATGCCGGCGCCCATCGTGATGAGCACGACGGCGATGACGCCGGCGATCGTGTCGCGATGAAAGACGGCGATCACCCCGGCGGCGGTGTGCTGCATCGCGGCGATGATGACATGACGCGCGTGATGTAATCGCGGCGTGGCCGACTTCCGCAGAACGCTCGAGCGCGCGTTTCGGCGCCGCGTCGTGGTCAAGGACACGGCGGATGCGGTCGTCGCCACCGGCACGAGTGCGCAGGTCGATGAGGAAGCGTACGGCGCGCAGGCGGCGACGTCGTCGACCGCGGCGACGATCGCCATCATGCTGGCCGGCATCGCCGCGTTTCTGAATCTCTACGCGACGCAACCGCTGTTGCCGATGCTGGTGCGGATTTTCGCGGCGTCGAAAGCGGCGGTTGGAATGACCGTCAGCGCCGCGACAATCGGCGTTGCGTTGTCGGCGCCGTTCTGCGGACTCATCGCCGAACGCGTCGGACGAAAGCGGGTCATCGTCACTGCCACTCTGCTGCTGACGATTCCGACCGTGCTCGCATCGACCGCGACGTCGCTGCCGATGCTGATCTTCTGGCGCTTTCTGCAAGGCCTTGTGATGCCGGGCATCTTCGGCGTGGCCATCGCGTACATCGCCGAGGAGTGGCCGGCGGCGAATGTGGCGTCGGCGATGTCGCTCTACGTCAGCGCCACCGTTCTCGGCGGATTCCTGGGGCGCATCCTGCCGGGTTATGCGGCGACGCACCGGATCGTGAGCTCGATCGCGCCGAGCTGGCGGATCGGATTCGTGCTCATCGCGTTGTGCGATCTCATTTTCGGAGCGCTCATCGCGCGCTGGCTTCCGCGCGACCGCAAGTCCGCGGTTGTTCCGGTGCGGACAAGCGGCGGGATGCTGCGGCACCTGCGCAATCCGCGGCTCCTGGCGACGTACGTGGTTGGATTCAACGTCCTCTTTTCGCTCGTCGCGGTCTTTACCTACATCACCTTCCACCTCGCCGCGGCGCCGTATCTGCTGACGCCGGCGCAACTCAGCTCGCTGTTCGTCGTCTACCTCGTCGGCCTGATCGTCACGCCGCTCGCAGGAATCGGCATCGGTCGCGCAGGCTCGCGGCCGGTGCTGATCGTGGCGGTGATCGCGTCGATGATCGGCGTGTCACTCACGCTTCTTCATTCGCTGCCGCTGATCCTGCTCGGACTGGTGCTCTGTTCTTCCGGCGTCTTCGTTTGCCAATCGGCGTCGACGAGCTACATCCAGACCGCCGCCGCCGCGGGCGGACGTTCATCCGCAGCGGGCCTTTACGTCGCCTGTTACTACGCCGGCGGCAGCGTGAGCGGCGTGCTGCCGGGATTCTTCTGGCGATTCGGCGGATGGACGGCGTGCGTGGTTCTCGTACTTGTCGTGCAAGCGATCACGATCGCTGTGGCCGCATTCGGATGGCGCGAATGATCGACGTCTACTTCATCGATGTGAGTGTCGCGGATGAGGTTCTTGAAGCGCTCGCGAAGCTGCTCACGATTCCGGAGCGTGCTCGCGCGGATCGATATCGATTTCCTGACGATCGCCGCCGCTCCATCGTCGCCCGCGCAGCAGCGCGGCGATTCCTCGGCCGTTACCTCTCAATCGATCCGGCCACGCTCGTCATCGACGAAGAAGAATTCGGCAAGCCGGTTCTTCGTGGCCGCGAGATCGAATTCAACGCCAGCCACTCCGGCGACCTGATCGCGCTCGCCGTCGCGAGAGAGACGGCAGTCGGCGTCGATGTCGAGCGGCGCCGGAAAATGACCGACACGCTCGCTCTGGCGCGCCGCTATTTTTCTGCCGAGGAAGTGGCGATCGTCGAGCGTGCTGCGGATTCTGATGATGCGTTCTTCGCCATCTGGACGGCAAAGGAGGCGATCGTCAAGGCGAGCGGCAAAGGCATCGGCACGGGCGACCTGCACGGCTTCACCGTCCCGTTTCGCGATCCGCGACTCCGGCCGGTCGTCGACGGCTGGAGCGTGGCCGCGCTCGATCCGAACCGAGAAGGTTACTTTGCCGCGGTCGCGGCGCGCGACGGCGAATGGCGGATTGCCGTCAAGTCGATCGCCGCCGCGGGTTTGCTTTAGACTTCGCAACCGTGCCGCCTCCGAACGAAGAGCGTCGAAAGTATCAACGGGTGCGACTGGCGCGGCCGGTCGTGGCGCGCGTCGGTGCGGCGCGCGTTTTCCTGCTCGAAGTCTCGCTGAGCGGCGTGCTCATCGCGCACCAGGGCAACATCCCGCCCGAGGGCGCCACGGGCGTGGTGATGTTCGAGTGGGAAAGCATCCCGGTCGCGTTGGAGTGCCGCATCACGCGCAACACGCTGCAGAAGATGGCGCGCAACGCGAACGAGAAAAGCGTCTATCACGCGGCGATGGAAATCATCCGCGCGTCCGACAACGCGATGAAGACGCTGCGAGACATGATCTCCGAGGTCGTCGCGCGCGCGCTCGACGAACAGAAAGCAAACGCGCGCGGCATCCCAGCCGTCGCCGCGCAAACGTTCCAGACCGGAAAGGGGAGCCAGTTTCTGCGCCTGGAAATCATCAACGGCGTCTGGCGGCGGACGGAGACGACGCGCCCCGATCAACCGATGAACGGCTTCACGATCTCCGCCGAGGAGCCGCCGGAACACGTCACGCTGCTGTGCGACACCTACGCGTCGGCTGACAACGAGAGCCGCAAGCTGATCAAGCTGATGGCGGAGTTGAGCATCAGCAAAGCCGAGGGGATTCCGACGCGCAGGTACAGTCCGTAGCTGTCATCCTGAGGCGGCGAAGGTGCGTAGCCGAAGGCGGAGCACCGAAGCGCGCCGAAGGATCTCAAGATGCGCAACTCCGGCTGAAACCGAGGGATTCAACGAAGCTTGGGAAGCTTGAGATCCTTCGCCGTCCTACGCTGTTCCGTCGCTTCGCGACTCCCGGCTCCGGCGGCTCAGGATGACAGGCCTCCCGCCATCTCATCCACCACCGGCCACGTTGCGGCGCGCCACTCTTCGCCCATCAGCAAGCCGGCCGAGGCGAGGTAGATGGCGACATCGCGGGGCGGGAAGTTGTCGAGCGATTTCACGGCGTCGCGGACCTGATCGATCGACGGAGCGCTGTACTCCTCCGCTTCGATCGAGCCGTTCACGTGCGGGATTTTCCAGTGATCGAGGAACGCCGCCAGCAACGCGTTCTGCTCGTGCGTGTGGTAGTGCATGAGGGCTGTATCGAGCGCTTGCTCGAACTCGGGCGCGGTGGCGCGCGACGCGAAAAGGTCGGCCTTCTTTTCGAGCGGCATCTTGCGGATCGACTCTTCGCGGAAGTGCAGCGCCTTGGCGATCTGCGCGATCGCGATCAGTTTCGCGGTGTCGTCGCCGAAGCGCCAGAAGGCCACGAGAATGCGGCGGCGGCGTTCAGGATCGGCGAGCTCTTTGACGATTTTGCGTGCGTTCCACATGGGAGCGGGATCGTACATCACGCGTCACGGCCGCAACGCCTTCACTTCCTCCGCGGTCAGCGCGCGCGTCTCACCCACCGGTAGCGCTCCGATCCCGATCGATCCGATGGCGATCCGGACGAGCGTCACCACCGCGGCGCCCAATGCTTCCACCATCCGCCGCACCTGCCGGTTGCGTCCCTCGGTGATCGTGATCTCGAACTCGCTCTCGCTCACGCGCGTCACGGACGCAGGCCGCGTCAGTCCGTCTTCCAAATCGATGCCGCGGCGAAGAGCGTCGAGCTCTTCGTCGCCAAGCGGCCTGCTGGCGTTGACCAAATACGTCTTCGGAATGTGATGCTTTGGATTGGTGAGCCGCTCGGCGAATTGGGTGTCGTTCGTCAGGATCAGCAGCCCGCTGGTATCGAAGTCGAGCCGGCCGGCGTATGAAACGTGAGGGCCGCCGTCCGGCAGAAGGTCGTAGATCGTCGGCCGGCCCTGAGGATCGCGATTGGTCGTGAGGTAGCCAACGGGTTTGTGAAGGAGGAGGTAGACGCGCTCTTCGTTTCTTAGTTCCTCGCCGTCGAAGGCGACCGTATCGCGCTCGACGTCGATCCACGCATCGGGATCTCGCACGACATTGCCATTGACTTGAACCCGCCCATCCCCGATCCACATCCGCGCGTCTTTTCTGGATCCGAGGCCGGCCTTGGAGAGGATACGTTCGAGTGTCTTCAGCGCGCGGTCGCCGGGCGGCGGTTTAGGAATTGATTGCTTCATTTCATATCGAGAACGCGCAGAAAGACTCGCTGGGCGCCGGCGTACGGCGCATCGTGGGCCGCTCGCGCGTAGGCAACCACCAGCTCTTTTTTCTCGCCGGCGGCAACCGAAAGGCCGAGCAGAGGCTCGGCGGTCGAGAAGAGCTGTTGCTCGTTCCCGTAAACGCCGCTCGATGTTGACCGGGCGAAGAGCGTTCCCTTGTTGATCGACGTAACCAGGAAGTCGTTCGCCATCGATACCACTCCCGGATCGAAGCGATCCACAGGAGCGGCCCTGAAGTCGGCCAGATCGGTGAACGGCTCGCCGATCTCTCTCGCCTGCGCACCGCGAAGGCGCACTGCCGTCACCCCTCCGTTCAATATCCACCAGGCGGCGACGCATTCATTCCCGCCGCACCCGATGGCCGGTGATTCGACCAGCGACCAGCCCGCGTCGATACGGTAAAGCTCCGGCGCCAGCGCAACGCCGTCCGCGCGTATCGACCGGATCGTCAGCACCTTCGTATTGCTCTCGACGGCGATGTATTCGGTTCCGTTCCAGGCGAGATGGACACCACCACTCCCGTCGCGGCCGAGGTCGAGCGTTTTGATCGTTCGATCCGGCTCCAACAGGGTGAAGGTAAGCTTGTTCACGAAAGCGGCGTGCGAGAGCAAGGCGGTCTGACCGTCGTGTGTGGCGATTGCCGCTCGATCGAAGGCAGCGACATCAACGGCCAGCGGCGCCGACAGCGAGCCGTCCGGACTGAACCAGCGAGCGTGCGGAGCCCCTTCGTTCCACACCAGGACGAACGCGGTGCCGTCGAATGCCACGTGTGGGTTCGCGGCATCGCCATCGCCCGAGATCGCAACCGGGTTCTGGTCGATCGGGGCGAGCGTGGCAGTGAAACGGCGGACCAGAAGAGTGCGCCGGCCGGTCCCCAGACGATCTTCGAGCCAAGCCACCGCGTACTGGCCCGCACCGTACGCCACCGCAGGCGCGGATTGATTCGGTGCGCCACCAATCTGGAGAGACGGGACGACAGCGTCGCTCCCGTGAGAAATGCCGCCGGCGACTCTCACGCCTTCCATTCCGACATCCTCTGTCCAGCATGCGAACAGCTCCCGGCCGGTAGTGGCAATTGAGAATCCCGCAGACCGGCTCGATATCATCGACTGGATGAGAGGAAACGTCGCGCCTACGTTTCCGGACGCGGACACCCGAGCCGCTTCCACCACTCGCCTCTTCACGGAACGAAGCCGGCCCACCAACTCAAGGTCGGCCTCCCAACCGACGACGAACTCCCCTGCTCCAGCCGTGACGGTGTAATCGACTACGTCACGCCGAGCATCGGAGAGGATGGTGAAAGGCGCCCCATCGATCAAGCGCCCATGAATCGACCGCGTCGGCGTGGCCGAAGATGACTCGCTGTCCGGCGCGATCGGGGATGTGACCACCGCAATGGGACCAGGATAAAAAACGGCGGGAGGGGCGGACTCGCGCCAGGTGAGGAGCAACTCGCTTCCGTTCGACGTCAGTCTCGGATCGAAGGCGTCCTGGACCAGTACCGCGGGCTCCCCATCGAGCAATCTGCCATCCGGGGAGATTCGGCGTCCGACGATTTGCGGGCGCAGACTCCGATCGTAGGTGCTCCAGGCGACCAGGCAATCGGACCGATTACAACCGGCGACGGCATCGTATCCGGCGTCGAGGCGGATCGGGGCATGAGCGGTCCCCACTGTGTCGATCACGGCCAGCTCGCTCGATCCAAAGAAGTTCGATCCGATCACGATGGCCCCGTAAGCACTCCGGGCGATTCGCGGATTTTGATCGCCCGGGAGCACGAGGCGCGGCTCGGAATCAAGCCACGCACCATCCGCGGTAATCCGTTTGTAGTAGCAGCCGCCATCTTCGTGCCACACCACGATGTAGTCACGTCCGTCCCAGGCCACCGTCGCCTGCCCCGCATTCGCGGTGCTGATCGGAATCCCCTCAGGCGTCAGCGCCGAACCGTTTTTGTCCGCCAGTGTCACGCGGATCTCATTCGCTCCGCTCCGGCCGTCGGTCCAGGCGACGAGAAAGCGAGTGCCGTCGCTGGCAACGGAAGTTTGCCACTGGCTCGTTCCGCGCGCGAAGACCGGTGCCGAGACGGGATTCTCGGCGAAGGCGCTACCGACGGTGAGGAGTAGTACGACAACCATCGGCACAAAGGCAAACTGGCTTCTGCGCATCACGACCTCCCAGCCGAGCTTTGAGTCCATTGATTGTAACCGGGCGGGCTCTCACCTCAGACCGACAACATTTACAATCATCGCGTTCAGTGAAGCGGTTCCTCCCGATCATCATCCTGCTCCTCGCCGCGGCAACAGCCCGCGCGGACGAACGTCCCGAATACCGCGCGTATTGGGTCGATACGTTCCGCACGCCGTTCGCGACGAAGGTCGACGTCGAACGCATCGTCGACGCAGCAATCGAGAGCAATGCGAACGCGCTGTTCGTCCAGGTCCGCCGGCGCGGCGATGCCTGGTATCTCGATGCCGCGGAACCGCTGGCCGAGGCGATGGATGGGACGTTCGATCCGCTGCGGGCGTTGCTCGACGCGGCGCACGCGCGCGGTATCGAAGTGCATGCCTTCGTGATCGTCGGCGCGATTTTTCATGGCGATCCGAAAAAAGATCCGTTGCCGCGCGATGCACGCCATGTGTTCCTGCAGCATTTCTGGGATGCGAACGCGAAGCGGCCGTATCGCGGCGCGCGGCAGTGGGGAACGAAAACGAGCAAGGGCCGCTATCAGTTCGCATCCGACTGGTACGTCGACCTCGGCCATCCCGACGCGGCGGCGTACACGGCGGAGGTGCTGCTCCATCTCGTCCGCGCCTACGACATCGACGGCATTCATCTCGACCGCGTTCGTTATCCGGAGTCGACTCGCGGCGACGTCGGCTACAACGACACGAGCGTGACGCGGTTCCGCGCTCGCTACGGACGATTGCCGCGCGCGAAGGATTCGCTCTGGAACGATTGGCGTCGCGAACAAGTCACCTCTTTCGTCCGCCGCCTCGCCCTCGGCGCGAAAGCGATCCGCCCGTCGATCACGATTTCGGCCGCGCTCATCGCCTGGGGATCGGGTCCGGCAGCGAGCCGCGGATTTACGAACACCGATTCGTATCGCGTCGCATTTCAGGATTGGGAATCATGGCTACGGGAAGGGATCATCGATCTCGCCAGTCCGATGCTCTACAAACGCGAACACGCGCCGGCGGAGCGGAAGCAATTCGACGACTGGCTGCAGTTCGTCATCACCACCGCGCATGCGAACGGGCGCGCCGCGGTGCCGGGCATCGGCGCGTATCTGAATTCGATCGAAGGAACGTTGCGCCAGTCGCGCCGTGCGCGCGAAGCAAAGGCGGACGGCATTCTCTTTTTCGCGATGGGCGACACCAAGCCGTGGTCGATCCTCGCGAACAGCACGAACAACGCGGTGCGACAGAATCCGTACGCACTGCCGGTGGCCGGCGTCTTCACGCCGAAGCGGCCGAACGAGGAGTTCTTCGCCGCGCTGCGCACGAGCACGGCGACGGATGGGCGGACCGCGTTCGAGAAAATCGAGCGTCCGCTCTTTGCGGCGACCACGCCGCCTCCGCGGCGCGCCGAGGCCACAACCGGCGCGGTCATGGGTTCGACCGATGGCGACGGGACGCTCGTCTCGATCGAGTCGCTCGCAACGCACGAGACGCGCACGACGCACACCGACGGCAGCGGATTTTTCGGGATGCTGGGATTGGCTCCGGGCGAGTACCGGGTGGTGGCGGGGGGGGAAGCGGCGACAGTGATCGTGAACGCGGGCCGCGTCAGCAAGGCGTTTTGACCACAGAGACACAAAGAACACAGAGGGTTTTCTTCGTCTCCTCTGTGCCTCTGTGGTGAAATCAGGTTCCATGTCCGAACTCGATCCTTCCGTGCAGCGCGAGCTCGATGCGCTGGCCATCCCGCACGAGGTGCTCGATTGCAATCCCGAGTGGGCGGATACCGACGTCTTTTGCGCGAACTACGACATTCCGCGCGAGAACGCGGCGAACACGATTCTCGTCGCGGCCAAGACCGAGCCGCGGCAGTACGTCGCCTGCCTGGTCACGGCGACCATGAAGCTCGACGTCAATCACAAGATCAGCAAATTGATTGGGATCAAGCGGCTGTCGTTTGCGTCTGCCGAGGAGACGAAAGAGCTGACCGGGCAACTGATTGGCGGCGTCACCGTGTTTGGATTGCCCGAGTCGATTCCGCTCTACATCGATGAGCGCGTGATGGAGCGGGAGTACGTCATCGTCGGCGGCGGCAATCGGTCGACGAAGGTCAAGCTCGCGCCCGAACATCTCCGCAAGCTTCCCCGCGCCAGCGTGGCCGACATCGCCGTGCCGCGGCAGTAGCCATCCAAATCGGCGCGAGGCGCGTATCCTCAGAAAACAGGAGGAGAGAAAATGAAAACTCGCATCGTCGCAGTGGTTATCTGTCTCGTGACCGTGGCCGCGTTCGGCCAGACCAATCCCAAACTGAAAGGGCTGCAGCCGTTCGTCGGAACGTGGCAGTGCACGGGCGTGACGTTCGCGTCGCCGATGGGGCCTGAGCACGCAACGAAGGCCACGGTCAACGGCGCGTGGATCCTCAACGGTTCCTGGGTCGAGGTTCGCTACACCGAAACGAAGACTGCGAAAAATCCGCATCCGTATGCAGTGCGCATGCTGCTCAGCTACGACGAGCAGCCGAAGGCGTTCGTCTCCGGCGCGGTCGACAACATGACGGGCTATTCGACGTCACAGTCGCCGGGTTGGATGGATGACAAGATGACGTTCACCGGCCCGATGCACAGCGGCGGCACGACGATGAACAGTCGGGACATCTTCACGAAAGTCGGTAAAAACGAGATTCGCCACGAGTCCGAGATGGAAATGGACGGCAAGTGGGTGAAGCTCGATCAGGAAACCTGCAAGCGCTAACCGGCACGGCCGGAGCGTTGGTTGCCAAAGGCTCGGCGACCATTTGCTTTGAGATTTAGCCGTTTCGCGTCATCTATTTTGATCTTCGGCAGCGCCGGCAATCACCGGCGCTGCCTTCCTCCCTTGACGCTGCGCTACTACAAATGTAGTATGCGCGCATGGCCAAAGAACGCATCGCGCTGACGAAGTTCGAGACCGAGGTCATGAGCGTGCTCTGGCGGCTCGGCGAAGCGAATGTGCGCGAGGTACAAGACGCCATCGATCGGACCGAACGCCCCGCCTACACGACCGTGCAGACGATCGTGCAACGCCTGGAGCAAAAGGGTGCCGTGCGCCGCACGCGCAAATCCGGCAACGCGCTCTACTTCGAGCCGGCCATCACGCGTAAGTCGGTTTACCGGCGGCTGGTCGACGAGTTGATCGATCTGATCGGCGGCTCGCAGCCGCTCGTCGCGCACCTCGTTGAAACGGGCAAGCTGTCGCTCGACGATCTGAAAGTGATCGAGAAGGCCGCGAAAAGGAGCAAGAAATGATCGTGCACCTGCTCGAATCGACGTTGCTCCTCGCGATTGCCATCCTCATCGCTCACATCCCGCGGCTGGCGGCGCGGACGCGTTACGCGATCGTCTTCGCGGCGCTAATGAAGTTCGCGATTCCCTCGGCGATCGTGCCGCGGCTTCTGGCCGCGTTCGGAATCGATCTGGCGGGGATGAAGGGCACGATCGTGATCAGCGCGCTCGGACCTCTTTCGATGGCCAGTCTGCCGCAGACCGCGGCACCGATCTGGCCGATGGCCGTCGTCGCAATCTGGGCGGCGATCGCGATCGCGCTGGTGGCGCGTTCGTTTGTCCGCGGCCGCGCGGCGGTGCGCCTTGCACTGACAAATGCAGTCGCTGCCGAGGATGTCGCTCTCGTTCGCGCGCGCGAACGTGCCGGTGTGACGCGCTACGTCCGGCTCTTTCGTTCGCCCTCGATCGCGACGCCGGCAACCGTCGGCCTGCTCCGTCCGATTATCGTCATTCCCTCAGAGACTCAACTCGCAGGCGCGGAGTTGGAAACGATCCTCACGCACGAATGCGCGCACATCGCACGGCGCGACAACCTTCTCAGCGTCATCGAATCGATCGCCGGCAGCGCGCTCTGGTTTCATCCTCTGGTCTGGATCGCGCGACGCGTCCTCGATGCCGCGCGCGAAGAAGCCTGTGACGCCGTCGTCATCGATTCAGGCGACACCAACACCTACGTCACCGCCCTCGGCAAAGTGTGCGGCGCCGCCATCGAACCGCGTGCCGCCGGCATCTCGTGCATCGTCAGCAACACGATCCAGGAAAGGATGAACGCCATCATGCGATTCGGAACCCGCCGTCTTCTCCCCCACCGCGCGATCACAGCCGCTGTCATCGCGCTGATTACGATCGCAACGGTTGGAAGTGGAGTCGCACGCGCGTTGCCGCAGACCGGCGACGACGACACCGCATCCACACCGTACAAAATCGAAGTGACCGCGACGCGAATGGATTCGCACTTTGGATTCAACATCGTCATCCGCAGCCGCGACGACGGACACCAAATACAGGCCGCGCGTGTAAAGGCGCGAATCGAGGAGTGGGCCACCGCACGATCCGGAAGAAGCGATTCTGACGGCGAGCACGAAATGATCATCCGCGCAAAAGGACATGCCGACGGAACAGCCACGGTCGAGATTGTGGTCGATCGATCCGTCCCAATCGTGCGCAGGATCGTGGCGATTCCGAACGAAGGCAAAACCGGCAAAGAAAACATTTCTCTCAATCTCAAGGACGCCGAGATTCACGACGTGCTTCGGCTGTTTGGACAGCTGACAAATACAAACATCGACATCGAACCAGGCGTGACCGGCGTCGTAACCGAAGACCTTCACGAGATCCCGTGGACGGAAGCGCTGGACAAGATTCTCGACGACGCGAACTTGCAACAGAGGCGCGTCGGCAACACGATCTACATTCGCCGCAAGTGACGCTGTTAGAATCGCGCGCATGGCCCTCGCACCGCGGCAGACGCGGTTTCTCCTCGTCTTCGCGGTCTTGCTCATCGCCTTCTACGCCATCATCACCATCGGGTGGGTCGATACGCATGCGGTGCTGCCGTTCACCGCGGCGCTGGCGCGGGTTTCGGGCGCGGCGTTGAATCTGATTCACGAGCCGGTACATGTAAACGGCACCGTGATCGCCGGATCGCGATTCGCAGTCGACATCCGCGGCGGCTGCAACGGGCTGGAAGCGGTGGTCTTCGTCTGCGCCGCGATGCTCGCCTTTCACGCGCCGCTGCGGAAACGCATCATCGGTTCGCTCGCGGCCGCGGTGATCCTCGAAGCGCTCAACGTGATCCGCATCGCCTCGCTCTACCTGCTCGGCGTTTACCACCGCAGCGTGTTCGAGACGTTCCACCTCGCGGTGTGGCAAACGCTGATGTTCGGCGCGGCCGTTTTTCTGTTCCTCATCTGGACGTCGAGAGTGACGCCGCGCGATGCTCCTTCGAGCACTTAGGTTCGTAGCCGGCCTCGCGCTCGGCGTGTGGATCTGGTGGGCGGCGACGCCGGCGTACAACCGAGTGCTCGCGCCGTCGACCCAACTGCTGGTGCATGTGGATCGCAGACTCGCTGACGCCGTGCTCGTGCCCCAGGAGCGCAAGATTTTCATCACCTCGGCTACGCCGCTCCCGACGGCGACGATGCCCGCCGATCAACTCACCTACAACATCATCCTGTTGCTGGCGCTCTTTGCATCGAATGAGCGGGCGTGGCGATTCGCGAATGTTCGCGGACTTCTCATCGCGCTCGTTATCCTTTTCATCTCGCACTGCGTCGGTCTGGTCATCTCAGTCGAATCGACCTACGCGATGCGGCAGGGCGCGTGGAGCGAGCAGCACTATGGCGACGCGGCGGCGAACTTCTGGCTGACCGCGGAACTCGTTTTCCGCATCGTGGGGATGTTCGGCGTCGTCTTCGCTTCGTGGTGGGCGCTCAGTCACTCGAAGAGCGTGTCGACGTAGGCTGACGGATCGAACGGAATCAGATCGTCCGCACTCTCGCCGACGCCGACGAACTTCACTGGGATGTCGAACTGCCGCATGATCGAGAGGATCACGCCACCTTTCGCCGTGCCGTCGAGTTTCGTGACGACCATCCCCGTCACCTGCGCCGCCTCGAGGAACGCCGCGGCCTGACTGACGCCGTTTTGTCCCGTCGTGCCGTCGATGACCAGCAGCGTTTCGTGCGGCGCGCCGGGCAACTCCTTCTCGATGACGCGGCGAACTTTCGACAGCTCCTGCATCAGGTGCGATTTGTTGTGCAGGCGTCCGGCGGTGTCGATGAGGACGACGTCGGTGCCGCGCGCTTTGGCGGCGGTGACGGTATCGTGCGCGACGGCGCCGGGATCGGAGCCGGCTTTGTGCTTGACCATGTCGATGCCGATGCGGTCGGCCCACAGTTGCAACTGCTCGATGGCAGCGGCGCGGAACGTGTCGGCCGCGCCGAGGAGGACTGACTTGCCTTCGCTCTTGAAGCGCGATGCGAGCTTGGCGATCGTCGTGGTCTTCCCAGTCCCGTTCACGCCGACCACGAGGATGACGAACGGCTTGGCGCGCGCGGTGTCGATCGCCGACATCTGCCGCTGCGGAATCAGCGCCCGCGTTTCCTCGCGCAGCACCTCGGTGAAACGATCCATCTTCGTGATGCGCTCGTTGCGGACGCGCTCTTCGACCCGGTCGACGAGCGACATCGTCAGCTCCGCGCCGACGTCCGCGCCGAGGAGCCCTTCTTCGAGACCATCAATCGCAGATTTGTCGATCGGAAGGTCAGGAGTTAACGACTCCTTCACCTTCTCGATGATCTCGGTGTGGGTCATGAAAAGCCCACGTTTCAGCTTGTCGAACAGTGATTTTTTCGGTGTCTCGGCCATGTGCGCCGCGCATTGTAGTCGGCACGCCGGGCACGGCCTGGTGCGTTGGTTGCCGCAGGCTCGGCCACCAGTGGCGACGAGTCAGCTGTCGCGCGGCAGCGGAGCGTAGTGCGGGCGTCCTCGCCTGCATCCGGCGCGGCGTCTCGCCCGACGGGGGTTTCTGTCACCAAGCAGGCAACTGTCCAAAAACAAAACCGCCGGGCAGTGACGCCCGGCGGTTTCAGGTTGAGATCGGTGAAGGTTAGTGTCGCGCGGAGCGGCGGCGGTCCGGTGCGGGAACGGCTTTCTCCTCCGGCGCGTAGTCGACGTTCAGCAACACGTACGAGAACGTCGCGCCGGCGATGTAGTAACCGCCGTCGCCATTGGCGATCGAGAGGCGGCTCCAGTTCGACATCGAGTCCCCGTTTTCTTCGCGGAAGGCGAGGACGTAAACGCCGCGCGTGAGCTTCGGTCCGGCCACATTGCCGAGAGACAACGTCAGCGCGGAAACCTCGGATTCAAGCGGAGGCGGTGTTGCCGAGGGCTCCTGCGTCGTAGGCCGCTGCCGCGTCACCATGAGCGTCACGCCCGAGGTTGACGGAACCGGCATGTTGAAGCTGATCGGGCCGGTGATCGTGTCGGCATCCGGGCGGCCGTTGACGGAGAAGAAACGGAAGTGCGATGGATTGTCCGGCTGGCGATGATTCGTCGCAAAGAGCGCGTCGACGCCGATGCCGCCGGCCGCGTTGCGGTGACGATCGGCGCGTTTGGCGCCGACCACCGAGATGCGGGCGCCGGTGCTGATGAAGCGCGGATCGGGGCTGAGGACGGAGTCGGCGCTGCTCAACTGGGTTGAGAAGCCGGCCGCCGGAAGCGAAGGCGCGAAGCCGACATCCATGAGGGGAACGATGCCTGAGCTGGTCGCGGCGAAGAGATTTCCGTCACTCATGGTGACGATGGCCACGCCGACGGCAGCGACGGAGCTGATGCGGATGAATTCGCGGCGCGGGATACCAGAAGATGCAGCTTTGGCTTTCATACGGCTCTCCATATGGCGTTTTATCTGGAATGCGCCCTCAATCTGCGCGGGGCTGAAGTCGGACTGGACCCGGCGATACTAGCACGGGTTCAACGGCGAAGCGTGATGACAATCACCTGCAAGTCGCCGCAACGGCCGCCGGGCCGTCCACCAACGTTACCGCTCCGCCGTTAGCCGCCGCCAGCGCCGCACCGATCGAAGCACTGCCCGAAGGCAAACCGAGAATGCGCAAACTCGCCTGCGGACTCGCGACCAGATGAATCACCGTCCCGGGCACGCTGCTGAACCGATTCGCAGCGATATCGGCGCAGATGCCGGCGGCGTCCGATGCCGCGGCGTCGATCCAGGCACGGTCCGACGCGAGCGCCACGATGGTGTTGCCGCGCATGACGATCCGCGCGTTTCCGCTCTGCTTCGCGGCGACGGTCATGATGCCGTGGCCGAAGTGCTGCAGCGAGGAGTTCTGCGTATCGATGGAGAGTGAGCTGCCTTCCGCTGCCGCGGCGTCGATGGCGGAGCCGAGGTTGTCGTGAAGATCGGCGGTGCGCAGCTCGACGTCGACTTTCGCATTGCCGAACGACCGCAACTCCAGCAGATGCGGCGCGACCTCGGGACGTCCCGTCGCGCTGAACACACAGCGATCGAGCACGATCCTGCCGTTGTTGAAACGCTGCTCGATCAGCATCTCGCTGCCGGCGTTGTCGGCGAACGACGAGGCGGTGAACGTGATCGTGCCGGCGACCTCCTGCAGCAGCACGCCGCTTTCGAAGGTCTCGTCGCCGGCCTTGTGCACGTCGAGACCGCGGAACGTGACGTCGCGGATGTTGTTGGCGTTGATGCCCATGGCGCTGCCGCCGTCGATGACGATGTTCTCGAACGTCGAGTCGGTGATGTGCCGGAGATACAGCGCCGCGCGGCAGATGGCGGTCGAATTCACTTCGAAGTTCCCCGCGCAGCGCCCGCCCCGCACCGGCTTGTTGACGCCGCTGTCGGTGAGCGTGAGGCCGGCCATGCGAACGTGATCGGCGTGATCGATGCGAATCCCGTTGCCGCGCGCGTGCAGGATGGCGCCGCCGGTCCCGAGCTTCCCTTCGATGCCGGTGATCGACACCTTTCCATGCACGCGATCGAGGATGATCCCTTCGTCGAGCGTTCCCGGCGCAAGTCCCTGCGCGGAAACGGATTCGAACGAGAGATCGACGCCGGAGTCGTGCACTTCGAGCGCCGCGCCGTTCGCGGTGTTCAGCGCCGACGCGCCGACGACGACGACTTTCGCGGACTTGTCGATCACGAGGCCGCGCCGCCGCCCGCGTACGTCAATCGTGTCTTCGAAAATGACCGCGGCGCCGCGCTCGACGCCGGTGATCACGATCGCGTCGTTGAACGCGTCGCGAACGTGAATCTTCGAACCGCGGCGGATCGTGATCTTGCCGGCGCGCAATCCCTGAACTCGCAGCGCCGTGTTGAATTCGCCGGAGATCGGGATGCGGTCGATGACGACGTCGCCGTAACCGTTGTCGAGCGCGATTCCGCCACCGCCGTTCGTCGCATCGATCGCGCCGCCGGAGACGTTGACGTTGCCCTGCTGCGCCTGGAGATAAATCGCGAATCCGCCCCGCGACGTCTTGAAGTAGACGTTGCGAATGGTCAGCGTTCCGACCGCGCCGGCGGACACGATCGCGCTCGGCCCTTCCGCGAGCATCGTGCATCCGGCGATCACGTTGTCGCCGCTCGCGGCAATCGTTCCGCGGATCGACGGCCCCGGTCCCTGCATTGCCGGAACGCCCGCGCCTTCGAATTCGACGTGCATTTCGGCGCGAAGCGTGTCGAGGCCGAAGGCGGAGCCGATGAGCATCTGGCCTTTCTTCAGCGTCACGCTCTCTTCGTATGGCTTGTCGGATTCCGCGACGTACACGATCGTGCCGCTCTGCGCACCTTGCGCGATCGACGCGAACGGACGCTCGCGCGATCCGATGCCTCCGGCAGCGGCGCGGTTGTCGACAAATGCGACGGATGCTCCGGCAGCCGCGCCGGCGATCGCCAGCATCGCGAGGACGAATGCAGTGCGGATCATCGGGGGCGAGGAGATCCCTGCTCGCGGCCGGCGATGGTTTCCTTAACCATCGCTTCGTCGACCGTGAGCACGCGCGTTCCAACGCCGGCAGGATCGAATTCGAGTCCTCCGATGACGCGGCGGAAGGTCTCGCGAAGCGCGCGCGCGCCGAGGCGCTTCTGCCGCGCGGCGTCCCATGCGATGGCGATCAAGGCGCCGCGCGTGATCTGCAGGTCGATCCCGAATCGCTCAAAGTACGCGCGCGACGTGCGGAAGATCGACGCTTCCGGCTCGACGAAAATGCGCGCCAGATCGGCCTCGCCGAGATCGTTGAGAACGACGATCGATTCGAAACGCGAAACAAACTGCGGGGTCATGCCGTAGCGGAACAGGTCGTCGTACTTCAGGTAGTCCCGCAGATGGAACGGCAGCTCCTCGCGTACTTCCCCCGAGGCCGAGACGACCACGATCGGCTTCATTGGCGCGACGTCCTGCCCAATCGTGGCGCGGCGGAAAACGGCTTCGTACAACTCTTCGAACGCGCCGCCGACGATGAAGAGAATCTTCGAGGAGTTCACGGCGAAGTTCATCCCGTTCGCTTCGAACTCGACGTTCTCGTTCTCCATCAGCGTGAGCAGCGCTTCCTGCGCCACGATCCCGCGCACGTTCGGCTCGCCACTGACCTGCGCGCGGATCTTGTCCACTTCGTCGATGAAGACGATGCCGTGCTCGACGGAACGGAGCAGATCCGGCATCGGAGCGTTCGCGCCGAGGCGGGTGCGGGCGTTCGCGTAAAGCCGCCCAAGCACCGCCCGTCCATACCCCTGATGCTCCTCGGCCAGCACATTCGCATTGATGCGAATGACGTTCGCGGAGTGACTCAGCTCCGGACGGCTGGCCAGAAACTGCTCGACCGCGCGCATGAGCGTGGTCTTTCCCGAACCGGAGTTACCGATGAGCAGCATGTTCGGCGCGGGATGGCCGACGAGGTGCTTGACGATGGCTACGGACAGCTCGCGGATGGCCTCATCCTGCCCGACGACAGTCTTGCTCAGCTCCTCGAAAACCTCGCGCGGACGGAGTGGAAAGGAATCCATGGACGCGGCATTGTTGCCAATCGGCAAGCGGCTGTCCATTTCTACCGATAGACGTCGCGCCGATGCGCAATGCGCAGAATCGCGATTGAGGCCGCCGAAAAAGAATAGATCACGCGATAGTCACCAACGCGAAGCTTGTACAACCCTTCGAACGGGCCAGTCAGCGGAATGGGTCGAAAGTCGTCGGAGGTAAGTTCCTGCTCGATCTTCTCGATGATTCGCTTCGCAACCGGACGATCGAGCCGGCGTAGTTCCCGGAAGACGGAAATCTTGTATTCAATCTTCCTCAAGACGCCGCCGCAATTCCTCCGACGAGATCATCGGATCGGCAGGATCGGCAAGACGCTGCATTGCGACGCGGCCATCGGTGTAATCCGCCACCAGCTCTTCGACCGCACGGCGGATGAGATCGTCGGGCGTCTCCGCGGTCGTTTCTGCAATCTCGCGGAGCGCCGTTGCCGTGCTGTCAGCGAGATCGATTGAAAACGAAGTCATGACTGAATCCTACTCCGCTGCCGCGACCTGCACTACTCCGTTTGTGCCCTCATCCCAGTTCGCGTGCGGCTTGCGGTTGAGGACAAGCCAGCGCCAGAGGAGGGAGCCGTAGCTCATCGCGGTCATGCCGCGCTTTTCGTAGAACGGAAGCAGGAGCTTCTGCAGGCGCGGGAGGTTGTAGAACGGGACGCCGGGGAAGTAGTGGTGCTCGAGGTGATAGTTCGAGAAGAGGTAGATCACATCCCAGAACCACGAGCCTTTCACGAGCGTCGACCACTTCGCCGGATCGGTGGGATCGATGTCGTAGTGCTGGCCGAGGCGGTTGAGAGCGAAGGCGATCGGGAAGATGAAGAAGACCGGGACGATGTAGAGCTTGAACGCGATGGCCCAACCGCCGATCAGCGCGATCGCGGCGAGGACGGCGAGCTGGAATGCGATCGTGAACAGGCGTTCGCGGCCGATGCGGCGTCGCAGCTCCGGCTCATACGCGGCCGTTTCCTTCGCGGCAGCGCGGAAGTAGATCGGGAAAAGCGCGGGCGTGAAGTAGAGCGCCTTCAGCCAGCGCGCGTTGATCTTCGGCGAGAGGTAATGACGCTTCGGATCGTCGATGTTTGAGCCGAGGGACGCGTGATGATCGAGATGCCAGCGCGTGAACTGCGATGCGGAAATCCCGCTCGGGACCGCGTAGAGAAGTCCGAGAACTCGGTAGGCGCGATCGCTCGACTCCGGCAACACCGCACGATGCACGACCTCGTGTAGCAGCACCGTGAAATCGAAGACCGCGAATCCCGCCACGAACGCGCACGGCAGCCAGAAGTACCAGCGGTCGAAGTGGACGATGACTACACCTGCCGCCACGAGCACGGCGACGTTGAGGAAGGCGATCAGCGCGTGCAGCAGCGGCCGCTTCGCATGCAGCCGACGAAGCTCATCCGTCGGCACCTCGGCAGCAAGGTCGCGTTTGAGTTGCTGCGCGTGTTCAGCGTAGTACGCCATGGGAGTGCCGGTTACAACCCGCCGCGCCCTCGGAACTAATCCAGCACGATGAAGTCGAGGTTGCCATACGAGCGCATCTGGCGGCAGACCTCGTGTCCCGAGGGATCGTCGTCGGTGCTGTACGCGGAGTTGCCCTCGATCGTGCGTACCACTTTGTCGAGCGCCTGCATCACGACGCCGGTGTGATGCCAGCGATCCTTCGCGCGCGACTTGCGGATGAGCATCAGGCTGCCGGTTGGAATGCGTTTCGGATTGCGAACCGCGCTCTCACCGCTGATAAACCGTTTGCGCGCCTTCGCTTCCTCGGCGAGGTGGTTGCAGTTGGTGTGGTAGTCGATCGGAAGGTCGCGGCCGAGGGTCGGCGCGGCCTGCGCGATGATCGTGCTGACGAATCCGGCACACCACGCGTCGGCACCAGCCGGCAGCTTCGGATCGCGCGGACGCTGATTGCCGTGCAGATACAGCCGCACCCACGGCCCGCGATTCTGTCCTCCCGCTTCGCGCGCCCGCTGCCGCAGATGCTGCAGCGCGTACGCGGCCACCATCTGTCCCATCGTGGCGTCGTCCGGCGGATGGATCGGACGCAACGCTTCGGTCATCGGCCGGATGAGCATCGCGTATGTCTGCGGATCGACCTCGCCGGTCACCGGCAGCACGCCGGTGCCGCCTTGAAAATCCCGCACGGCCTGCTCGGTCGCGTAGCCGAACTGGCCATCGATCATGACGTCGCAGAGGTTGAGGCAAAGCCATTCCTGAATGAGCGTGACGACGTCGCCGCGCCGCCCGCGGCGGTATGTGTCGGTGACGTGCAACAGTGGTTTTGGATCGGTGACGCCAACGATGGCGCGGCGGGCGAGAAGGGTCATGCGGGCTCCTGGAATCGAGGATGAGAAACGGATGTCATCATTCAACGTTTCCGCATGAACGTCTACACCATCGGACACTCCACACGCGGCGCTGACGAGCTCAGCGCGTTGTTGCGCGAACACGAGATCCAACTGCTCGCCGACATCCGCCGCTATCCGGGATCGAAGCGCTATCCGCACTTCGCCAGCGAGGCAATGGCGCGGTGGCTGCCGGAGCATGGCGTCGCGTACGTGCACATGCCGGAGCTCGGCGGACGCCGCAAGCCGCTGCCGGATTCGCCCAACGCCGCGTGGCGCAACGAGCAGTTTCGTGCGTATGCCGACTACATGGCCACGGACGAATTTCGCGACGCCATCGACAAGCTGCTCGCACTCGCGGAGCAGCAGCGCGTGTCGATCATGTGCGCCGAGGCAGTGCCGTGGAGATGTCATCGCAACCTGGTCGCGGACGAACTGACGCGGCGCGGAATCGAGGTCTTGCACATCATCGGAGCAGGCGCGGTGAAGGTGCACGCGATAAATCCGCTCGCGCAAATCGAAGGCGATCATCTCGTGTATCCGGGTGAGCAACAGAAGCTGCGCCTATAATCGCCGCCTCGCGATGGTGATCCCCGACGCGGCCCTCTCTTCCGACCGAGACATCGTTCTCGCTGTCGACGACAACGAACAAAACCTCCAGCTGCTCGAGGAGTACCTCTCGACCTGGGGCTACGACGTGGTGCTCGCTCGCGACGGCCGCGAGGCGCTCGAGCTCTTTCCGCGCATCAATCCTGCCGTGATCGTGCTCGACGTGATGATGCCGGTGATGGACGGCTACGAGGCGTGCGGCTTCATCAAAGAGACGTCGGTCGGCCGGACGATTCCGATCCTGATGCTGACCGCGCTGACGGGAACCGAGGACAAGATCAAGGCGCTCGAATGCGGCGCGGACGATTTCCTCAACAAGCCGATCAACAGGGAAGAGTTGCGCACGCGCATCCGCTCACTGGCGCGCATCCGCAATCTGCGCAAGGAGCTCGACTCGAGTGAAAACATCATCCTGACGCTCACCAACGCGCTCGGGAACAAGGATCCGCGCAGCCGCGGGCACGTGCAACGCGTGGCGGACTACGCCGGGCGGCTGTGCGAAAAGCTGGGGATGTCGCCGGCAGAGCGGGAAATCGTTGCGAAAGGCGCGCTGCTTCATGACGTCGGCATGATTGGCGTACCAGACATGCTGCTGGCGAATCGGACGCTGACGGTCGAAGAGGCCGCGCTGGTCGCGGAGCATGCGCGCATCGGCGCGTCGATCCTCGATCCGATGAAAACGTTCCGGCCGTTCGTGCCGATCGTCCGCTGGCATCACGAGCGGAAGGACGGCCGCGGCTATCCGGACGGTCTCGCCGGCGACGCCATTCCGCTCGAGGCGCAGATCGTCAGCATCGCCAATCGGTTCGACGAGATCCAGCACGATGATGATTTGTCGGAGGCCGACGCCCTGGCGCGGCTGCGTGTCGAGGCGCGCGACGGTGCGTTTGATTCCGAGCTGACGTCCTTCTTCGCCGCGGCGCTCGATGAGGCACACCCGGCGCCGCTGACGTCGCGGCACATGCGGCCGCGGCCTGCGCCGGCCGCGCGCGTGTTGTGCGTCGACGACAATCCAATCAATCGCGAGCTGGTCGCCGCAAGCGTGGAGGGAGCGGGTTTCCACGTTTCGTTCGCGGAGAATGGCGCCGAGGCGGTCGAGATCATCGACCGCGACGGCATCGACATCGTCCTGCTCGACCTGCTCATGCCGGTTCAGGACGGCGCGGAAACGCTGCGCCTTCTTCGCGCCGATCCGCGACATCTGTTCCTGCCGATCATCGTGCTCACCGCGCACGGCGGCGGCAGCATGCGGCAGGAAGCGATCGTGGCCGGCGCGGACGATTTCATTGCCTATCCGTTGAACCGCGTCGAGCTGATCACGCGCATCCGCTCGCTGCTTCGCATCAAGGATTTCCACGCCGATCTCGAACAGACCTACAGCGTGATCTGCGCGCTGGCCCTTGCGTTGGAGGCGAAGGACCAGTACACGCGCGGCCACTCCCAACGCGTCGGCGATCTCTCCCGCGCCTTCGCCCTTCACCTCGGCCTCGGCGACGCCGCGGGCGAACGCGTGAGGGTGGCGGGCCTGCTCCACGACATTGGCAAGATCGCCGTTCCGGAGTCGCTGCTCAACAAGCAGGGACCGCTCACCCGCGACGAGTTCCTGCGCGTGATCGATCATCCGGTCATCGGCGAGGAGATGGTTCGTCCGCTGCTGACGATGAGCGCGGTCCTGCAGCTGATCCGGCACCATCACGAGCGCTACGACGGCCGCGGATATCCGGACGGCCTGCGCGGCGACGCGATTCCGTACGAGGTCCGTCTGCTCTCGATCGTCGATGCCTATGACGCGCTGACGTCGCACCGTTCGTATCGTCCGGCGCCGCTGTCGCACACCGCGGCGCTGGAAACGCTGCGGCGCGAAGCCGCAGGCGGCAAATGGGATCCGGTGATGGTCGATCAGTTCGTCAGGATGCTGGGCGCGAATCCGCCGGATTGGGAAGCGATCACGCAGTCGGTGCCGTCGCTGTATTCGTCGTGAGGGCGGATCGGAAGATCGCCGCGGGACTCTTTATCCTCGCGGCGGTGACGTTCGGCTATTTCACCGGCGGCGCCGGCTGGAATCAGGACGCGCATTTCGATTTGACGCGGGCCATTGTGGAGCGGCAGACGCTGTACATCGATGGCTATGACGTCAACACCGGCGATGTCTCGAAGGGAACCGGCGGACACATATTCATCAACAAGCCGCCCTTCGCGTCGATCCTTGCGGCGGCGCCTTATGCGGTGATCTATGCGATCGAACGCGGCCTGCACGCTCCAGTCGATTCATTGACGCGCATGAATCGCTGGATTTCGACCGCATTCAGTGTTGGATTGTGCGGCGCGTTGATTGGGCCGATTCTTTATTTGTACGGCCGGCGACGAATGGCAATGACACAGACCGCAGCGCTATGTGTCTCGGCGACCATTCTCTTCGGCACGATTGTCTTTCCATACTCGACCATGCTTTTTGCGCACGTTCCGGCGGCATTGTTTCTACTGCTGGCGTTTACGCTGCTGGAAACGCGTCCAATCGCGGCAGGAATTGCGGCGGGGATTGCCGTCGCCTGCTTCTATGTGTGCGCACTTGCGGTGGTGATTCTCATGCTGCTGGCATTTTCGTATCAGCGACGGACAGGGATTCGATTCCTGCTCGGAGCACTGCCTTTTGGTTTCCTGATGGCCATCTATCAATGGCTTTGCTTCGGTTCGCCGTTCCGGACCTCAGTGGAGGCGAGCACACCGTTTACGCATGGCGGCTACCTCTTCGGCGTCATCACGATCCCTTCGACCGACGCGTTGTACGGCATCACCATTTCACCATACCGAGGACTGTTCTTTGTCTCGCCGATTCTGCTGCTTGCATTCGTGGGATTTGCGTCAATGAAACGCGATGCGCAGTATTGGTCATTGATCGCAATTGTGACCGCATTCATTCTGGTGATTGCGAGCTTCAATGGGTGGCACGGCGGTTTCGCGTTTGGTCCGCGCTATCTCGTTCCAATCGTTCCGCTGCTGGGGATTGCGATGATGGCGGCAAGACTTCGCCGCTTGTGGATTGTCGTGGCGATTGCGGCAGCAATCATTTCCTTCGGTCTGAACTTCATCGCGACGGCCACGGACCCAATGCCGTCATCGCAACTCCCCCATCCGGTGAGCCGCTATCTCGTGCCGGCATTCTTCACTGGACACATCGGCGAACGGACGCGCCGCGACATCGGCTATTTCGAAACGCAATCGGTCGCCAACGTCGCCCTTGCACGCGAATCGGGCAACCTCGGCGAATTCATTTTGGGCAAGGGGAAGCTCGCCTCAATCGTGCCGATTGTCTTATGGCTCTTCGGCGGGCTCGCAATTCTCTTGCGAATGTCACTTCGTCAAGCGGAGCGTCTTCTCGTCGAATAGCGGCTCGTCCTGCCCCACGCGCACGAACAGAACACGCCGCGCGCCGGGCTGGACCTCGAAATACTGAATGCCGTCCGGCGCCTCGCCCCAGTCGCCGCACGGCGGATCGCCGACCTCATTCGGATCGGCTTTCGCATCGAGCTCCTTCTTGTACGCTGCATTCGGAACGAACGTGTACCGCGTTGCGCCCGCACGCGTATCACCGCCGTACGGCGCGAGCACGCATCGCTTGGCCAGCTTCGCGGACGTATGCGACGAAAAGATCCGTTTGATCCCCGCCTCGGCTGTTTCGCCGGGCAACAGCGGCAGAACGTCGATCAACGGATCGGGCGCGCCACCATCGGAGTAGTGAATGTAGAGCGACGAACCTTTCGTGAAGAGATCGATCTTGCGGAATCCGAAGTCGCAGCGCTGCACCCACGCATCGAGACCGAGCGAGGCGTCCGACAGCTTCTCCCACTTGCAGCCTTTGACCGGCGGACGCGAGGGATGATCGGCAGCGGAAGCCGAGGTGGCGGCGAGAGCGATGACGAGCAGGAGTGCTTTCAAGCGCACGAGTTTATGACGTTATGCGATGATCCGCGCGCCCATCGCTCGCGCCCATGATCCTCATTAACGACCCGCTTCGACAGACCGACCTGCCTCGCGGATGCGTGGCCACGATCGGCAACTTCGACGGCATGCACATCGGCCATCAGGCCATCATCCGCGGCGTCGTGGAGCGCGCCCGCGAGACCGGCCGCCCTTCGGCGGTCATCACCTTCAACCCGCATCCGCTCTCCATCGTCGCGCCCGAGCGGGTGCCGCCGCAGATCCTCACCCTGCCGCAGAAGCACGAGTTACTCCGCGACATGGGCGTCGACGCGCTCATCGTGGTCCCCTTCACCCACGACTTCTCGCGCTGGACGGCCGATCGATTCATCGCCGAGTTTCTCGTGGCCGCGCTGCAGGTCAGCGACGTCCGCATCGGACGCGACTTCTGTTTCGGCACCGGCCGCGAGGGAAATCTGGCGCGGCTCGAAGCGGCCGGCAAGAAGTACGGCTTCGCGGTGCAGGGCGTGGACGAGGTCAAGATCCGCGGCATTCGCGTCTCGAGCTCGCTCGTTCGCAACGCGATTCAGAAGGGGACGATGCGCACGGTCGCCAGCGCGCTCGCCCGCACCTACTTCATCGATGGCCGCGTCGCCACCGGCCGCCGCCTCGGGCGCAAGATCGGCTTCCCGACCGTCAATGTCGATCCCGCCAACGAGCTGCATCCCGGCGGCGGCGTCTACATCACCACATCGCGCTTCGAGAGCTTCAGCCGGTCGTTCGAAAGCGTGACGAACATCGGCGTGCGACCCACTCTCTACGAAAACTACGCCATCACCATCGAGAGTCACATTCTCGACTTCGACTCCGATGTCTACGGCGATACGGTGCGGCTCTACTTCCACCGGCTGCTGCGGCGCGAACATCAGTTCCAGTCGGCGGTGGAGCTGACCAATCAGATCCGGAAGGACATCGCCACCTCTCGCCGCTACTTTCTGCGCAATCCGGTTCGCTACGACGAGGCCGGCTACTCGTTTCCCTGACGCATGTCCGATCCCGTCCTCTGCATCGTCGTCTACGCCATCTTTCTGGCCGCCATGGCCGCGGCGCATTTTTTCAAAACGCTCGACAACGACCTCGGCACGGCCTGGCGCACCGCGTTCGCCGTCGGGCTTGCGGTCGCCGTTCTTCTCTTCCTCGTCCGCGCGCTCTATCCCGTCGTCGGCGGCATCGCGCTGACGCTGGCCGCGCTCTACGTGCGGCACACCGGTCAGGAGACCGAGGCCGTGGACGGGATGATCGTCGGAAGCGTGATGGGCGCGACCGCGGCGGTGCCGTTCGTCATGACGTCGGTCCACGCCGCCTCGATCATCGCCGCGATGATGCTGGCCGGCGGCGTGGCGGGATACGGCATCACCTTCGCCGTCTTCCACGTCGCCGACAAGCGGAGACAGATCGCCTTCGACGTCGCCACCGCCGCGATCGCGATCCTCGTGGCGTGGTTACCGACGATCGCGACGCGTTACGGGATTCGCGAGCGCTACATTCTCCTCACCGTCGCCGTGGCAATGCCGTTGATCGTCGTCGCGGCGGTCTTCCGGCAATGGCCGGACGTTCGCGCCGAGCTTCGGCACGAGTCGTCGCTCGGCTTCCTCAGCGACGACGACGTTCGCACCACCGCCCATCCCCTGCTCCGCCTCGGCCGCGGCGGCTGGGCGGACCGGCGCGCGCATCGCGAGTTCGTCCGGCTCGCCAATCGCATCGCGCTGCGCAAGCGCCAGCAGCGCAACCGCTCCGACGACGTGGCCCGCCTCTACCAGCTCGAAATCATTAAATTGCGGATGCAGATCCAGCAAATGAGCGTGATCGACCGCGCAGTTCACAGCGCCGGCGTCAGAGATGAAGGAGCGTCGGATACAATGACGCGCGACGCATGAGGGTTCATCCCGCCCCGCTCCTCCGCACCGCTGCCGCGCTTCTCCTCGCCACCACTCCCTCGCTGCTCTTCGCGCAAGCCGCGAAGAACATGGGACCGGCCGGGCAGTACTACAACCAGCCCAAACCGAAATTCAAAGTGTCGCCGGGGTTGAAGAAGACCCCGGGCGCAGAAGTGAAAATGTCGCACCTGACTCCAGGCGGCAAAGATGAGTACGTGCGCGACGAGTACGCGATCCTCGAACACGATGTCCTCATCGAATATCAGGACATCAAGATCCACGCGGACAAGGTCACCTACAACCTAAAAACAAAGGACGTCGTCGCCGAGGGGCACGTCATCCTCGATCAGGGACCGACGCGCCTCACCGGCGATCACATCATCTTCAATCTCGACTCGAAGACCGGCACCTTCTTCAACGCTACCGGCGCTCTGCAGCCGGACATGTACTTCGCCGGCGACAAGATCGAGCGGCTGTCCGAGGATCGCTACCGGCTGACGAACGGGATGTTCACCTCGTGCGAACTCGACAAGCCGTCGTGGTCGTTCCATGTGTCCGAGGCCGACGTCACGCTCGACGACTACGCCCGCATGCGCGACGTCGTCTTCCGCGCGCACGACATCCCGCTGTTCTTCACGCCGCGGCTAGTCTGGCCGACCAAGAGCGACCGCTCGCAGGGATTTCTGATTCCGCGCATCCTCTTCTCGCCGACCTACGGCGACCGGCTGGAAGTCGGCTACTTCGTTCCGTTCGGCGACTCCGCCGACACGACGTTCTACGGCGACATCAATGACAAGGGCTACAACGGCGCTGGTATCAACGTTCGCTACCGTCCGTCGCCGAACGTGAAGCACGGCGACTTGAGCGCGTATGTCGTTCACGATCAGGAAACGGGCCGCAATGAATGGCGCTACAACTACCAGCATTCGCAGGAGAATCTGCCCGGCGGGTTTCGCGGCGTCGTCGACATGGAGGACATCTCCAACGTCGAGTTCTTCCGCCGCTTCGCACATGACCCACGCCTGCACACGCTGTCGCAGATTTACTCCTCGGCGTATCTGACGAAAAACCGCAGCACCTATTCGTTCAACATCCTCACCGACCGCCGCGACATCCTGCTCACCAACGTCGATCCGAACGATCCGTTCAAAGCGCCGCCGCGCCAGCGCTTCGAGCAGCTGCCTTCGCTGCAGTTCCGGCTTTACCCGAACCGCATCGGCGAAACGCCCTTCTACTATTCGATGGAGTCGTCGGCGTCGCATCTGGTCACGAATGGCCTGCTGAACGGCCCGACCGCGAACTACTACCGAGCCGATATTTTCCCGACGCTTTCGATGCAACTCCACACGCCAGCCTGGTTGTCCGTCAGACCGCAGGTTTCCGTGCGCGAGACGTACTACTCCGATTCACTCGACGACAATTCGGTCGCCAATCCGTTCGGCAAATTGACGGCGGTGAACAATCCGGTCGAGCGCTTCTACGCGCAGGGGCAGGTGGAAGTCGTCGGCCCGTCGCTGTCGAAGGTCTACAACGATTCGATCGGCGGCTTCAGCAAGTTCAAGCACGTGATCGAGCCGCGTTTCCGCTATCTCTACACGACGAACGTCAACGATCAGAACCGCATCATCCGCTTCGACACGGTCGACTCGCCCTTCCTCCCGATCGTGCGCGACTCGGTCGAATACTCGCTGACGCAGCGCCTGATCGGACGCGAAGCGGCGGCCGGCGGCTCGTCGCGCGAAGTGGCCTCGTTCTCACTCACGCAGTCGGTCTCCCTCGGCCGCGCATTCACCTCGGCGACAGCCGGCGGACTCCCCGGCTCGACCGTGCCGCAGCAGGGACGGTTCACGCCGCTCATCGCGGCCCTGCACGTGAATCCCTATTCGTCGATCACGCTCGACGCCGCCGCAACGTTCGGCAATGTCTCGCATCAGCTCGACCAGACCAGCCTCTCCGCCAACCTGATGGGCACCGGCAAAATCGCCGACAAGTACCTGAGCTTCACCTGGTTTTCGTCCTATCGTCCGCCTCCGCTGAACGGCGTGCCGTCCACGTTTCCCGGCTCCAGCCAGTTCCGCATCAACAGCGGCTCGTCACTCTGGAGCAACCGCCTCCGCGCGGACGTGCAGATCAACTTCGACGCAAAACAAGGCAAGTTCCTCGAGCAGCGCTACCTGATCGGCGGCAACGCCTCCTGCTACGGAATCGCGGTGGAGTACCGCCGCTACATCGTCTACACGCCCGTCGAGCACACGGAACCGAGCATCGGGATTTCCATCTCGCTGAAGAACATCGGCGGCGTGGCGGTGCATTAAGAGGGGAAAGCGCTTCGCCGTTAGAATGCTCGCGTGACGCAACCGATGACCAAGGAAATGGCCCAGCAGTGGAGAGCTCGCTGGCAAGCCGTGGACGAGCGGGAGGCGCGGGAACTTCGTAAACGGTCGTTCGACGAAAAACTTCGAGCCCTCGCATTCCTGATGGCCTCCGTTGACCTCTTCAACATGTCATCGCTTTCCGCCGAAGACACTGTCGCGCGCGAGCGGTGGGCTCGCCTCCAAACATTGATGAAGTAATGGACGAGGACCTCGACCGGCTGACTGCTCCGCTGGCGGCGTTGATGGAGTGGTTCCGTGACGCCGGGCTGCGCGGCACGGTCATCGGTGGAGTGGCCGCATCGCTCCGAGGAAAACCGCGGCTGACAGATGATGTCGACGCGCTCGTGCTCGAAGCTGATGCCGAGTTGCTTCTCCGAACCGGCATCAAATTCGGGTTCACTCCGCGGATCAACGACGCCGCCGAATTCTCGATGCAGACGAGGGTTCTCTTGCTTCGCTATCGCCCCGGAGACGTCGATATCGACATCTCGCTCGGCGCGTTACCGTTCGAGGATGAAGTCGTCGAAAGGTCGACTTGGATTCGCGCCGGTAATGTTCGCATCCGCCTTGCCTCGGCCGAAGACCTGATCATCATGAAGGCAGTCGCGGGACGCCCGCGCGACATGATGGACATTGAGAATGTGATCAGTGCAAATCCGGACCTCGACGTCGAACGGATCCGGAGATGGGTTCGCGAATTCGCCGCTGTCCTCGACATGCCGGAGATTCACAGCAATCTCGAGGTCCTGTTGAAACGACGGCCGCGTTAGCGCCTCCGTTTCTGTTGTGTTCCCCCACCCCATCCACTACCCTCCCGCGGTCGTGCCGAACGTCTACACATTCAAGGACTTCGAGGGGAGCAGCCATCGGATTCTGATCGGGCTGATTCGCCGTTTCGCGCCTCGCGGCGGGACGCTACTCGACCTCGGCGCGGCAGGTGGCGAGTTGGGCGCGGCGGTACGCGAGCACTTCGATCGCACGATCGGATTCGAGTACGACGCCGACCGCATCGGGCAGCTTCGCGGGCGATTCGATCAGGTGGTCATCACCGATCTCGAGACAGTCAAGACGCTGCCGCCGAACGTGAACGCCATCGTGCTGGCGGACATCATCGAGCACCTGCGCAACTCCACGAACCTGCTACGGATGGTGAGGCAGTCGTTGACGAACGACGGCGTCCTCTTTCTCTCCGTGCCGAATATCGCCAACGTCACCGTTCGTCTCGGGCTGCTGTTCGGCGTCTTCGAATATCGCGACCGGGGCATCCTCGACTTCACTCACCTTCGCTTTTTCACAATGCGCACGATCCGGCGTGAGGTGGAGAACGCCGGATTTCGCATCATCGCCGTGCGCGGATCGTCGGTTCCGATCCGGCTGATCATCGGTTGGATGCCTGACTTTCTGCTTCGCATGGGCGAGCGCGTGCTGACGGGTATTACGCGCATCTGGCGCGGGCTGTTCGCGTATCAGATCATTCTGGTGGCAACGAAGAAGTGACGCCGCCGCGCGTCGATGATCGACAGCGCGATCAGAAGCAGCAACGCGATTCCCGAAAGCGGCCACCAGCTGCGGCCGAGGCGTTGCGTGAAGACGACGCGGTGATTGCCGGGAGGGATCGGGACGCCGGCGAACAGCACGTTGATCTGCACCGGCTCGACATCGCGTCCGTCGATCGTGACGCGCAACTCCGGCGTCAGCTTTTGCGACGACGCCAGCAACGTCTTCGCGGGCGCAGAGACATCGACGATCTGTTCGTCGTCCTGATACGACCGCAGCGTCATGACGGCATCGGAGGCTTCGACATGCACCGGTCGTGGATCGGTGACGATCGCTTCGTCGGCGAAGTCGATGTTCTTCGTCGCCAGCAATTCGTCGACCGTCATGCGCCGCACGCGCGTCACCGCATGGAACCGCGGCACTTCGGCGACGTTGCGGAAGATGCGGCCGTCGGGCAGATCGCGTTCGAAGATCAGCGGCGTGAAGACGCGGTCGTAAAACAGCGGCGCATCGCCGGCAATCTCCGTTGCGCCGGTGAGCATCCGCACACGCATTCCGCTCGACGCCAGGCGCAGCGTCACCGTCTCGCCGAGCCGCGCGTACGGCCGTAGCGGGATGTAGATCTTGCCCAACGCGGTGATGTCGCCGGCTGTGAACGAGCGCGCATACACGATGGTTGCGCCCTTTGTCAGCGTGACGTCGAGGTGCGGCGTGCGGCCGAATGTGGCCTGCAGTTCGACCGGCACCTCGATCGCGTAAAACGGCTCTTCGTCGACGCGCACGTGCCGCTGCGTAACACCGCCAGGTTGAAGCACCATCGCGGCGATCTCCTTCACCGCAGGTTTTGTGCTCTTGAAAATCGTCCACTTCATCACGTCGATCGATCGCTGCTCGACGAAGTAGCGGACGCCGAGCATCGAGACGAGCGGATCGTCGAAGTTGAATTTGAGGCTGTTGAAGTTGATGACCGTCGATGTGGTGAGCGCCGCACTCGGATCGATCCGTTCCAGCAGCCGCCGATAACTCCCCTCGGACGAAAAATGGCTGCGCACATCTTCGAGCCGGTACAGCTCGGAACTGTTCGGCCAGAGGTAATCGAAGAACGGCGCGATCCGAAACGGCTTCGGCTGCGCCTGCAGAAAGGCGACGGTCGCGCCTGTCGGCGGCGAGGCCAGGCGCGGCTCGAGATACGGGTAGAAGCGTCCGGCGAAGACCGCGAGATCACCGGCCGCGGCGATGGCGAGAACGACCGCGATGGCGATTCGGAAGCGGCCGCGCGAGAGAAACGCGGCACCGGCGGCAGCGAGATACGCGACTGCGATCGGCATCATCATCTCGATGCGCGTCAGCGGCGAATATTTGAATCCGGGCAGACTGCCGATGATCTTCGCGATGACCGGCATCCCGAACATCGCCGCGAGCATGATGGCCAGCGTCGCCAGCCAGAACCAACGCGAGCGCGCGCGGCGGTTCGCGAGCGCGAGAAAAATCAGCGGCAGCGCGACGATGCCGGTGTAGACGGTCGCTTCGATGTAGTTGTTGAGATTTCCGAGCGCGCGGTCTCCGCGCCAGTCGCGCAGCGCGACGTTGCCGAGGCGATCGGGATTCACGAAAAGTGCGAAGTGGTGCAGGGGAAAGACGTGCTCCGCCGCGGCGTTCGCGCGCGATCCAAGGTAGCCGCTGCGGCCGACGAGCTGCGCGAGCGGGATGAACGACGGCGCCGCGATCATGATGCCGAGGAGCGTCGCGAGGGCTGCTACCGTGATTTGTTTTAGCGGGAGTCGGGAGTCGGGAGTCGGGGGTCGGAGCGAAGCGGAAACATCGTCTTTTCTCCGACCCCCGACACCCGACACCCGACTCCCGATCAGGAAAATAAAGTACGCAACCGCCGCGTACGCGCCGTACGCCATCGTCGCCGGAAACGCGGAGAGCGCGTAGCAGAGCGCGATTAGCCCGATCGCCCACGCCGGCGTTCGCTTGCCGCGCGCGGTGCGCAGCGCGATCCACAGGAGCGCCGGATACAGCGGAACCGCATTCGTGACATGCCACCACCAGCGAACGCCGATCGGTCCCGCCGCGGCGAAAAGGATTGCGCCGATCGCCGCGCCGCGCTTGCCGAGCCGCTCCTCGCGAAGCCAGAGGTAGGCGAGCCAAAACGCAATATTGAGTTTGAGAAGGATGATGCCGGTGTAAACCCACGGCAACGGCAGCAGGAGCGCTGGAAAGAAGCTGAACGGCGCGAGCAGCGTCGATCCGAATCCCGGCACGCCCGAGCCTATGAACGGATTCCAGTGAAACGCGCGCCAGTCGGTTTTGATCAGCGAGAGGACGGTGTAGTACGCCGTCGGCGGATCGTTGACGAGCGAATTCTGCGCGACCGTCTGCCCCGCGCTTTTCCACGGCTCGAAGTTGAAGAAGACGTCGTTCGGCGATGCGATCCGCCCCATGAACAACGTCGGAAAGAAAAAGACGAGGTGATAAACGGCGAGCGCGATGAGGGCGACGCGATGTTTGCGAAGGTAGCGCAACTGCGGCGAGTTTATCCTGCGGAGCGCAGCGAACGTCAGGATCTCGGGTGGCGCCGCGCTGTCTGATGATAGAACGCGTTCTTCCGCTACGGTCGCGCGGTATCACCGGAGATCCTGACGTTCGCTGCGCTCCGCAGGATGGAGTTGAAGAAGAACCAATGAAACGCCTCCTCATCGCCGCCGACGTCGACCAATCGCTCCGCGCACGCGCGCAGGAAGACGGCCGTTTCGAAATCGTCGACCATCCCGTAAAAACTGAGGACGAGCTGATTACCATCTCCGGCGACTGCGAAATCCTCGTCACTCGCTCTTACAACCGCGTTTCGAAGCGCGTCATCGATGCTGCGTCAAATCTCGAACTGATCGCGCAAGGAACGAGCGGCACCGACAACATCGACATGGAGGCGGCGCGTCAACGCGGCATCGCCGTCATCAACATGCCCGGCGAAAACGCGAACGCGGTCGCGGAGTTGGTGATCGGATTCATGATCGCGCTGACGCGAACCGTCCCGCAGTATGACCGCGAGATGCGCAACGGCGAGTGGACGCGCGACGGCTGCGCCTCACGTCACGAGTTGCGCCATCATCGCCTCGGCATCGTCGGACTGGGCCAGGTCGGGATGCGCGTGTCGCGACTCGCGGCCGCGTTCGGAATGCGCGTAAGCGCCTTCGATCCGTACATCACCGACGAAGATTTCGTGCAGCGCGGCGCAACGCGAGTGACATCACTCGATGCGCTCCTCCGCGAAAGCGACATCCTCACGCTGCACGTTCCCTTCACGCCCGAAACGCGGACGATGATCGGCGCTCCGCAGATCGCGTCGCTCCCATCCGGCGCGATCGTCATCAATGCGGCGCGCGGCGAAGTGCTCGACCTCGACGCCGCGCTCGATGCATTGCAACGCAACGTCCTGGGCGGACTGGCCATCGACGTCTACGATCCCGAGCCGCCCACTCGCACCTGGCCCGACGACCCGCGCATCATCCTCACACCGCACGTCGCCGGCTGCACGGCCGAGGCGAAGAGCGCGATCGGCGCGAAGCTGTACGAAAAGATCGTCGCGTTCTACGGGTAAGATTCCGCATCCATGTTCTGCCCTGAATGCGAGAGTGAGTATCGCGACGGGATCGCGCGCTGTTCGGATTGCGACGTTGCGCTCGTGCCGGAGTTGCGCGATGAACCGGACCACCTCGGCAATTTGATGGCGCTCGTCGAGGAGAAGTCGCCCGATCTCGTGGCGGAGTTGCTCGATCGATTGGAGAAAGCGGCGGTGCCGTACGTCATCGAAGCCGGGACGGCGGTGGCGATGCTCGGCCACGAATCGATCGTGTTCGGCGAACCGCAGCCGTGGGAAGCGCGCGTCTATGTCGCGGACGCGTTCGGCGACCGTGCGCTCGAGATCCTGCGCAAGGTCGATCAGGAATTCGGCCGGCGGCGCAACCTGCCGCTCTAGATCACCCACGCGCCGTCGCGCATCGTGCGCGCGACCAGGTTCACGCCGAAGTGGTAGACGAGGTGGAGGTAGTTCGGCGCGTCGAGGAGGACGAGGTCGGCGCGTTTTCCGATCTCGATCGAGCCCGTCTCATGCGCGATCCGGAGCGACGCGGCGCCGTTGAGCGTGGCGGCAGTCAGCGATTCTTCGACGGTCATCTTCATCTGCAGCGTGGCGAGCTGCATCACCATCGGCATCGACTCGGTCATCGACGTTCCGGGATTGCAGTCGGTCGACAGCGAGACGATGGCGCCGGCTTCGATGAGCTGGCGAGCGGGCGCGTAGCGATCGGACATCAGGAAGAAGCTCGTCGCGGGGAGGAGATTGGCGACGGTGCTTGATGCCGCCAGCGCGGCGATGCCGGCGTCGGAGATCTGCATCAAGTGATCTGCGGATGCGCAGCCGAGGGACGCTGCGAGGGCGGCGCCGCCGGTGTCGGAAAGCTCGTCGGCATGCATGCGCGGGATGAGGCCGAGGGCGGCGCCGGCGCGCAGGACAGCGTCGCCTTCTTCGTTGGTGAAGACACCGCGCTCGACGAAGACGTCGCAGAAAATCGCGAGCTTCTCTTCGGCAACGGCGGGAAGAATCTCGCCGATGACTGTCGAGACATAGCCGCGGCGCGCCGACGCGCTGCTGCGGCCCTCGGGCGGAAAATCGTGCGCGGCAAGACAGGTGGCGATGAGGCGAACCGGCGACTGTTCATTCGCGTCACGAATGGCGCGTAGCTGTTTCAGCTCGCCTTCCACCGACAATCCGTAACCGCTTTTCGCTTCGGCGGTCGTCGTTCCGTAGCGCGCCATCGTGCGAGTGCGGGCGAGGATGTTGCCGACGAGTTCCTCCTGCGATGCGCGGCGGGTTGCGTGGACACTCGATGCGATGCCGCCGCCCGACGCGGCGATCTGTTCGTACGTTTCGCCCTGCAGCCGGCGATTGAACTCCGTCTCGCGGTAGCCGGCGAAGGGAAGATGCGTGTGCGAATCGATGAAGCCGGGAACGGCCGTGGCGCCGCGCGCATCGAAATCGGCGTCGATGCTCGAGCGAAGATCGGCGTCGATGTCCGACTCGCGTCCCACGAATGCGAAACGGCCGTCGCGAATGACGATGACCGCGTTGTCGTGGACGTCCAGCTCGCGCATGGCGCGTCCGCGCAGGCCGGCTCGGCCGAGCGGCGTGGCAATTTGAGAGAGATTGCGAATGAGGAGGGTCATGTTCTACGTGCCGACGCATCGATCGTAGCGCCGTCGGCCCGACGGCTGTACCGCCAGCGGCTCGCTGGGGCGAAGCGCAACATGCCGCCGAGCCGGCGGCGGTCCAGCCGGCGAGCCGCCGGCGCTACGGAAAAAGCCGCGCAGCGCCTACTCCCGCGCGCGAAACATCGCCGTGATCGGCTGTTCGTTCGCTTCCTGCTCGGCGTCGAGCATCACCAGCTGCTGCATCGTGTCGAGCATCGACTGCAGCTTGTTGCGGTTGCCGCGGCGTTCGATCTTTAGATCCTGGATGGCGCGTTCCAGGTCGCCGACGCGGGCCATCGCCTGCGATGTCAGGCGGTCCGACAGCAGCTCGGCGTCCTTCACGATCAGCTCTGCCTCTTTGTGCGCGTTCGCTTTCACATCCTCGGAGACTTTCTGCGCGGAGAGCAGTGTGTCTTTGAGGATGCGCTCGCGGGCGGTGTGCTCTTCGAGCTCGTCGCGGAGCATGGCGTTTTCGCGAGAGAGCCGATCGACGTCTCTGACCAGCCGTTCGACCTCCTCGGCGATCAGGTGCAGGTACCCGCGAACTTCATCGACGTTGTAGCCCTTGAGCCCGCGCGCAAACGTCTGCTTCTGAATATCAAGCGGCGTAAGACCTTGCATCGACACCCTCCCATCACGTGATCGCGTGAGTATACCCGCCAAATAAGTGTGGCTTTGTATGGTGTAACAGCATAAATTGCCCTCATTCAGACGAGGAGCGGCAATGAAAACATCGATCGCGCTGGCCTTGCTCACCGTTGTGATCACCGTTTCCGCGTCGGCCGGAGTTGCCGACAACGACGCCACCTGCGACATCAAAGTCGGTCCCGCGGCCACGCTGCTCCTTCCCTACTTTGAAGTCGACCTGGAGAAGACAGGTGAACAGACGACGCTGTTCACGATCACCAACGTGTCGCGCTATTCGCAGATCGCGCACGTGACACTCTGGACCGACTGGGCCTTCCCTGTTCTCACCTTCAACATCTTTCTTGTCGGATACGACGTTCAGAGCATCAACCTGCGTGACACCCTGGTCCGCGGCATTGTCGCGTCGCCGGTGGGGACAGGACCAACGACGGTGAAGTCGCCGCTCGGAGCGTTGACCTCGCCCACACCCGGTTACGCCAATCCGAACTTCAAGGCGGTAATCGAGTGTGACGCGCTTCCCGGCGTCCTGCCGCAGACGCTCGTTGCCGCGGTCAGAACCGCTCTGACCACTGGTGATTACAATCCGGGTGGTTCTGCTACATGCCCCAATAAAGTCGGCGGCTCTCACGCGAACGCGATCGGCTATGCAACGATCGACGTCGTCGGAAGCTGCACCACGCATTTGGCCTCGGACCCGCTGTACTACACGACCGATCTCCTCTTCGACAACGTCCTGATCGGCGACTATCAGCAGATTGGCCCGAAGCCGGCCGAAACATCAGCCCCAGAGTTTGATGCCGGCGGCAATCCGATGGTTCACATTCGCGCGATCCCCGAAGGAGGGGCAGCGGGATCGAATGTCGCGACGGAGTTGCCGTACACGTTCTACGACCGCTACACGCCGGCCACCAACCGGATCCTGGATAGGCGGCAGCCATTGCCTTCAACGTTCGCAGCCCGTTTCATTCAGGGAGGGACGGCGGCCTTCGCCACGAATTACACGATCTGGCGTGAGGGATTCGGCAAAAGCGCGTGCGGCGCTGTTCTGGCGTTGAACGGGTACCTGCCCGTCGTGGACCTCCAACGTTTCGACGAACACGACAACCCAAATGTGATTCCGCCATGCACCGCCTTATGCGTGCCCATACAAAACCCCCTACTTGCGGCCACGTCCTCCAGTTCCACGGCCAGCGGAAACTATCCCTCAATAAGCACCGATGACGTCGGAGGTTGGATGTACCTCAACCTCAACAACGGCGGCAGCACCGGCTACTCGGTCACTCGCAGCGTCGTCGGTGACGTTCCTAAGATCATCACGGGTGCTGGCAGCACGACCTTCTTAACGCCTGCCGGCTCGGCGACAGTCGGACCGCGTCCCAGCCAGAACTGGGTCACGATCACCATGTTCGGCAACCTCGGCACGAAGCATCTGGTCGCCGAGTTCGACGCTGCATCGCTCGGCAACGGATGCACACCTGCCGCATTGGTCACGGCGGCGAACTTCGGCAGCGGCACCATCGGTCCGGCCGGCGGCGTTTTCGTCTGCCCGCCCGGGACAACGCTGTCGAACGGCACGACGGATGTCTGCAAAGGCACGAACATCAATCCGAATCCGTAAGACGCATGCGCAAGGAGCAAACATGAAGAAACTGATCGCGCTGGCCCTGTTCACAATCGCTGCCGCTTCCACACAGGCCGGAGTCCTCGACAACGACGCCACTTGCGACATCAAAGTCGGTCCCGCCGCGACGTTGCTTCTTCCCTACTTTGAAGTCGACCTGCAGCCGGGAGGCGAGCAAACGACGCTGTTCACGATCACCAACGTGTCGCGCTATTCGCAGATCGCGCACGTCACGCTCTGGACTGACTGGAGCTTCCCGGTTCTCACCTTCAATATCTTTCTCGCCGGGTACGACGTTCAGAGCATCAACCTGAAGGACATCCTCGTCAGCGGCATCGTGGCGTCGCCAGTGGGGACCGGTCCAACGAAGGTGAAGTCGCCGCTGGGAGCGTTGACTTCGCCGCCCAGCGGACCCGGTTACGCCAATCCGAACTTCAAGACAGCAATCGAGTGTGATGCGCTTCCCGGCGTCCTGCCGCAGACGCTCGTCGTCACCGTCAGAGAAGCTCTGACAGACGGTATTTACAATACAAGGGGTTCTGGCTCATGTCCCAATGTAGTCGGCGGACCCGGCGTTCACGCAAACGCGGTCGGCTATGCAACGATCGACGTCGTCGGAAGCTGCACCAGTCGTTCGCCCTCGGATCCGCTCTACTACACGACCGATCTCCTCTTCGACAACGTCCTGATCGGCGACTATCAGCAGATTGGCCCGAGGCCTAAGGGAACATCAGTCGCATCGTTTGATGCCGGTGGCAATCCGATGGTTCACATTCGCGCGATCCCCGAAGGAGGAGCAGCGGGATCGACTGTCGCGACGGAGTTGCCGTACACGTTCTACGACCGCTACACGCCGGCCACCAACCGCATCCTGGATCGGCGGCAGCCATTGCCATCGACATTTGCCGCCCGTTTCATTCAGGGAGGCACGGCGGCTTTCGCCACAAACTACACGGTCTGGCGGGAGGGATTCGGCAAAGGAGCGTGCGGCGCCTCGCTGGCGTTGAACGGGTTCCTGCCCGCCGCGGAGATCGTACGCTTCGACGAAACAGACAACCCAAATGTGCTTGCACCGTGCACTGCTTTATGCCCTGGCATAACAACCCCCACACTCCCGGCCACGTCTTCCAGCTCGACGGCCAGTGGGGTCTATCCATACATATCCACGAGTGACGTCGGAGGGTGGATGTATCTGAACCTCAACAACGGCGGCAGCACTGGCTACTCGGTCACGACACATAGCGTTTTTGGTGACGTTCCAACAGTCATCACCGGTGTTGGCAGCACAAGCGCGCTCGCGCCTCGTGGCTCGCAAACAGTCGGTCCGCGTCCCAGCCAGAACTGGGTCACGATCACGATGTTCGGCAGCCTCGGTACAAAGCGAATGGTCGCCGAGTTCGACGCCGCATCGCTCGGGAACGGATGCACGCCGGCAGTAGCCAATGGAGCGGTGATCGGCCCCGCAGGCGGCGTCTTCGTCTGTCCTCCCGGCACAAACTTATCTGACGGTACGACGGCGCTCTGCAAAGGCACGAACCTCAATCCGAGGCCGTGACGCCATGAAACGCCTGTCATTGGTACTCATTCTTATCGCCACGTCCGCGTTTGCCGCGGCCCCTTCGACGGTCAACAACGACGACTCCTGTGATGTAACGGTCGGTCCCGCGGCCACGCTGCTCCTGCCGTACTTCGAGGTCGACTTCGTCAATCGTACGCAGGACACGCTTTTCACGATGACGAACGTGACGCGCCTGCCGCAGATCGCTCACGTCACCATCTGGACGGACTGGTCATTCCCGCTCTTCAGCTTCAACATTTACCTGACCGGCTATGACGTTCAGGGCATCTCGATCAACCAGATTCTTCTGGGCGGCTTTGTCGCGCAGCACAACGGCACGGGACCGACGACGGCGCAGTCGCCGCTCGGCGCGCTATCGGCCGGCTTCACCGCCAACCCGAACTTCGCCGGTGGCGGTGCTTCCATCACATGCTCCGATCAGCCGGGAGTGCTGACTCCCACACTCGTAGCCGCGCTCCGAAACGCTCTCACCACTGGTGTCTACCACCAAGGTGGTTCTGCCGCGTGCTCGAATGCAGTCGGGGGAGTTCACCCAAACGCGATCGGCTACATCACGATCGACGTCGTTTCGAACTGCACCAGCCGGCTTCCCACCGATCCGCTGTACTACACGAACGATCTTCTGTTCGATAACGTCCTCATCGGCGATTACCAGCAACTTGGGCCGACTGCGGCGGGAACAACCGCTTCGTCGTTCGACGGCAGTGCCAACACCATGGTTCACATCCGGGCCGTCCCCGAAGGCGGCGGCGCGGGATCGGACGCCCGAACGTCGCTGCCGTACACCTTCTACGATCGGTACACGCCGGCATCGAGCCGGGCCATCGACCGCAGGCAACCGTTGCCGTCCACATTCGCCGCGCGCTTCGTTCAGGGAGGCCCCGCAGCCTACTGGACAAACCTGAATATCTGGCGCGAGGGATTTGGCAGCGGCAGTTGCACCGATGCCCAAACGTCTTCGACGATGACCGTGGCGGAGGTCGTACGCTTCGATGAGCATGAGAACCCATCCACGCTAGGAAGTGACTCGCTGGTTTCACGTCCGCGGATGCCTGCAACGTCCTTGACGACGTCCTCGAGTCCTTCGTATCCGGCCATGCTCAGCCCGGACCGCGGCGGCTGGTTCTATCTCAATCTGAACAACGGCGGCAGCACGACCTACTCGGCGCACGATGCCGAATCGACGACGACAGCGGGCCCGCGCCCGAGCCAGAACTGGGTAACCGTGACGATGTTCGGCAGCGCTTTGCTAGGGAATCGGCTGACGGCGGCGTTCGACGCGGTCTCCCTCGGCAACGGTTGTTCGCCTGCTGCCCTCCCGACTTCCGCGGCACCGATCGGTCCCGCCGGCGGAGTGTTCGCATGCCCGCCTGGAACGACCCTTACGAACGGCTCGACCGCGCAATGTATTCAGCCGGCTGCCAGCCCGCTCGCTCCTGCTGCTTCCGCAGAACGGAGGCGAGCAGCGAGAAGTTCGGCGCCTCCCTCATCGACCGATAACGACGACAGTTGCGACGTCAAAGTCGCTCCCGCCGCGACGCTGCTGCTGCCGTACTTCGAGATCGATCTCTCCGGTACGTCCGGACAGACGACGCTCTTCACCGTCACGAATGTCTCGCGCTACCCGCAGATCGCACACGTCACCTTGTGGACCGACTACGCCTATCCGGTGATGACCTTCAACCTTTTCCTCAGTGCGTACGACGTACAGCCCATCAACCTGGCCGACGTTCTGATACGAAATACGATCGCGCCGCCGAACGGCGCCCCGTCAGGCGCCACGCCGGGATCGATCTGGCCTACCGCCAACCCCAATCTGCGCGCCTCAATCGACTGCGCCACGATTCCCGGAGCCGTGCCGGCGACCATCATGGCGGAGGTGCGCAAGGCGCTCACGACCGGCGGGACAAGCTCCTGCAATCGCGCTGTAGGCAGCATCCACGCGAACGCGATCGGCTACGCCACCATCGACGTCGTCGCAAGTTGCACCGCGCGCTCTCCGGCTGATCCTCTCTACTACACGAACGACATCCTCTTCGACAACGTGCTGATCGGCGACTACCAGCAAGTCGTGCCGCACCCGACGGGAACGACCGCGTCATCGTTTGACGCCGGTGGCAATCCGATGGTTCACATTCGCTCGGTGCCCGAGGGAGGGGGCGCGGGATCGAATGTCGACACGCGGCTGCCATACACGTTCTACGACCGCTACACGCCCGCGATCGCGCGGACATTCGACCGCCGTCAGCCGCTCCCTTCAACGTTTGCAGCGCGCTACATTCAAGGTGGAACGGGGGCGTTCGCGACGAACCTCACCATCTGGCGCGAGGCCGTCGGCATCGGCAGTTGCGCGGATGCATTCGCGTCCGTAACCATGCTCGTTCCGGAGATCGTCAGATTCGATGAGCACGAAAACCCGAACAGTCCCGTACCCTGTACATACGGGGGATGCGGCACACCGGTGTCGTATCTGAACGCCGCCTCTTCGACGAATACGGCTTCAGCGATTTATCCTTCAATTTTCGGCGCCGACGTCGGTGGTTGGTTCTACCTCAACCTCAACAACGGCGGCAGTACGACTTACTCGGTGACCAAAGAGATCGGCGGCCAGCGTCTCCCGACGAACGAGCGGACGAATCTGACACCGATCGCTTCGGGGACGGTTGGCCCGCGCCCCAGCCAGAACTGGGTGACCGTCACGATCTTCGGCAGTGCCGCTGGCGGTAACCGCCTGACCGGCGAATTCGACGCCGCCCCCCTCGGCAACGGCTGTTCGCCCGCAACTGCCCCCTTCGCTGTGATCGCTCCCGCCGGCGGTGTCCTGGTCTGCCCGCAGGGAACGACGCCTACCAACGGCTCGACGCAGCTGTGCAAAGGAACCAACATCAACCCGCCACCGTGATCGGCTGCCGAACGATCAATCCCGGGAACGATGCATGTGCGTCGTGTGACGACGGCAACTTCGATGTGAAGGAACAAACCAATGAAACGACTGTCGTTCCTGCTGCTCCTCATCGCCACGTCCGCGTTTGCCGCCTCCCCTTCGACGGTCAACAACGACGACTCGTGTGATGTAACGGTCGGTCCCGCGGCCACGCTGCTCCTGCCGTACTTTGAAGTGGATTTCAACAACCGTACGCAGGACACGCTTTTCACGATCACGAACGTGACGCGCCTGCCGCAGATCGCTCACGTCACGATCTGGACGGACTGGTCGTTCCCAGTCCTCGGCTTCAACATTTACCTGACCGGCTATGACGTTCAGGGCATCTCGATCAACCAGATTCTGACCATGGGCGTTGTCGCGCAGTTCAACGGTACGGGACCGACCATAGCGCAGTCGCCGCTCGGCGCGCTTTCCGCCGGCTTTACCGCCAACCCGAACTTCGCCGGTGGCGGCGCCTCCATCAAATGCTCCGCCCAGCCGGGACAGCTTAAGGCGATCCTCGTTGCGGCCGTGAGAAGCGCTCTGACCACCGGTGTCTACAATCCGGGTGGCTCAGAAGCTTGCCCGAATAAGGTTGGCAGCAACCGTGGCGCGACTGCGAATGCGATCGGCTACATCACGATCGACGTCGTGTCGAACTGCACCAGCCGGCTTCCCACCGATCCGCTCTACTACTCGAACGACCTTCTGTTCGACAACGTCCTCATCGGCGATTACCAGCAGCTTGGGCCGACTGCGGCGGGAACGACCACTTCGTCGTTCGACGGCAGTGCCAACACCATGGTTCACATCCGAGCCGTTCCCGAAGGCGGCGGCGCCGGATCGAACGCCCGAACGTCGCTGCCATACACCTTCTACGATCGGTACACGCCGGCATCGAGCCGGGCCATCGACCGCAGGCAGCCGCTGCCATCCACGTTCGCGGCGCGCTTCGTTCAGGGAGGCCCCGCAGCCTACTGGACAAACCTCAATATCTGGCGCGAAGGATTTGGCAGCAGCTGCACCGATGCGCAAACGTCTTCGACGATGACCGTGGCGGAGGTCGTACGCTTCGATGAGCACGAGAACCCATCCACGCTCGGAAGTGACTCGCTGGTTTCACGTCCGCGGCTGCCTGCAACGTCCTCGACGTCGTCCTCGAGTCCTTCGTATCCGGCCATGCTCAGCCCGGACCGCGGCGGCTGGTTCTATCTCAATCTGAACAACGGCGGCAGCACGAGCTACTCGGCGAACCACGATGGCCTCGCGCCGGCTGGATCGACGACGACCGCCGGTCCGCGCCCGAGCCAGAACTGGGTCACCGTGACGATGTTCGGCGACACCCCTAGGAACCGGCCGGCGGCGGCGTTCGACGCGGTCTCCCTCGGCAACGGGTGCTCACCCGCTGCCCTCCCGACTTCCGCGGCACCGATCGGTCCCGCCGACGGAGTGTTCGCATGCCCGCCTGGAACGACCCTTACGAACGGCTCGACCGCGCAATGTACTCAGACGAACGCGACCTCGGCCCCTCTTGTTACTTCGACAGAACGAAGAAGAGCAGCGAGAAACACATTGCCTCCCTCATCGACAAACAACGACGACAGTTGCGATATCAAGCCGAGCCCCGCCGCGACGCTGCTGCTGCCGTACTTCGAGGTCGATGTCGCCGGCACGTCCGGCCAGACGACGCTCTTCACCATCACGAATGTCTCGCGATACCCGCAAATCGCACACGTCACCCTGTGGACTGACTTCGCCTATCCGGTGATGACCTTCAACCTTTTCCTCAGCGCTTACGACGTACAGCCCATCAACCTCGCCGACGTTCTGATACGAAATACGATCGCGCCGCCGAACGGCGCCCCGTCAGGCGCCACACCGGCATCGATCTGGCCTACCGCCAACCCCAATCTGCGCGCCTCAATCGACTGCGCCACGATTCCTGGAGTCGTGCCGGCGGCCATCATGGCGGAGGTGCGTAAGGCGCTAACAACTGGCGGGACAAGCTCCTGCAACCGAGCTGTAGGCAGTGACCACGCCGCCGCCATCGGCTACGGCAGTGACTACGCGAACGCGATTGGCTACGCGACCATTGACGTCGTCGCAAGTTGCACCGCGCGATCTCCGGCCGATCCTCTCTACTACACAAACGACATCCTCTTCGACAACGTGCTGATCGGCGACTACCAGCAAGTCGTACCGCACCCTGCCTGGTCGACTGCTTCCTCGAACGATGCAGCAGGCAACCCGATGGTACACATCCGGGCCGTACCCGAGGGTGGCGGCGCGGGCTCGAATGTAGACACGCGGCTGCCATTCACGTTCTACGACCGCTACACGCCGCGGCAAAACCGGACGATGGACCGTCGCCAGCCACTTCCTTCAACGTTTGCAGCGCGCTACCTTGAGGGTGGAGTCGGGGCGTTCGCGACGAACCTGACCATCTGGCGCGAGGGCTTCGGCATCGGCAACTGTGCGGATGCGTTCGCGTCGTCAGCCATGATCGTTTCGGAGATCGTCAGGTTCGATGAGCATGAAAACCCAAACACCGTAGCGCCTTGTACGGCTACGTGCCCGGCGCCGACGCCGCCCATGCTGAACGCCACGGCTTCCACCTCTACGTTTTCAGGAAACTATCCGCAAATTTCGACGGCCGACGTCGGTGGTTGGTTCTACCTCAACCTCAACAACGGCGGCAGCACGACTTACTCAGTGACTAAGGAGATCAGCGGCCAGCGGCTCCCGACGAACGCGCGGACAAATCTGTCGCCCGCCCCTTCGGCCACGGTCGGCCCGCGCCCGAGCCAGAACTGGGTGACCGTTACGTTCTTCGGCAACACCGCTGGGGGGAACCGCCTGACCGGCGAGTTCGACGCCGCCCCCCTCGGCAACGGCTGTTCGCCCGCAGTAGGCAAAGGGGCAGTAATCGCCCCCGCCGGCGGTGTCCTGGTCTGCCCGCAGGGAACGACGCTCACCAACGGCTCGACGCAGTGCACCGGGAGCAACATCAACCCGCCACCGTAATTCAGCGAACGGCCATCATGCCGAAGAGGTACACCGCCAGGCCGCGAAGGATGTAGATGGCCAGCAGAAGCAGCAGCGGAGACCAGTCGATTCCGCCCATTTTGTGCGGCGGCACGAGGCGGCGAAACGGGCGCAGGAACGGGCTGGTCATGCGCGTGAAGATGTCGTTGAGCTGATTGAGGATCACGTACGCCTGTTTGTAGCGCCAGCGGAACGACGTCTGCGAGGCGAAGAAGAGCAGCCACGAGATGATCACCCAGACCAGCACGATCCACTGGATGACCTGCAGGACGATCAGAAACGCGTTGAAGAATGGCGTGATGATTCCCATCTATCCTCGGCTCCCGAAAATCGCGCGGCCTACGCGGACGATCGTCGATCCTTCCTCGATCGCGGTTTCGAAATCTTCGCTCATGCCCATCGACAGGTGCCGCAATCCGAGCGCGTCGCGCATCGACCGCAGCTCGCGGAAGTATGGACGCGACTCTTCCGGAGTGCCAATCGGCGGAATGGCCATCAGTCCGATGACGTGCAGCGACCCGAGTGCGGCGGCCTGTTTCGCAATCGCATCGACATCGCCGCGCGCGATGCCGCTCTTCTGCGGCTCGTCGCCGATATTGACCTGCAGCATGACTTCCTGCCGCTTGCCGTGAGCGTCTGCGGCGCGCGCGAGTTTCTCCGCGAGATCGAGTGAATCGACGGCCTGGATGACGTCGAACAACTTCACGGCGTCCTTCGACTTGTTCGTCTGCAGATGTCCGATGAGGTGCCAGCGCGCGCTGCCGCGGACCAGCGGCTTCTTCTCGCGCGCTTCCTGCACGCGGTTCTCGCCGACTTCGGTGATACCCGCGTCGATCGCTTCATCGACGAATGACGCCGGGAACGTTTTGGAAACCGCGACCAGCGTTACCTCATCGCGTGATCTTCCCGCGCGTTCGCACGCACGGACGATGCGCGCTTCGACCTCGGCGGCGTTCTCACGAATGGACACGGCGCCGCTCGATCCATCGATCATTCGGAGTGCGCTCGGGACGGTCGAGCGCGGCGTTGGCGAGACGGTCCGCGTCTTTGTTGCCGGCGCGGAGCGTGTGGCTGATTTTGAATTTCGGAAAATGCCGCGTCATCGATTTCGCGCGCTCGTACAGCGGCACGAGGTTGGGATGTTTGACGCGGTACCTGCCGAGCATCTGCTGCACGAGCAGCAGCGAGTCCGACACGATCTCCACGTCCGTCGCGCCTTCCGACTTCGCCGTCGCCAGCGCCTCGAGCAAGCCGGCGTACTCGGCAACATTGTTCGTGGTTGTGCCGAGGAAGCCGGAGATCTCGATGATCTCGCCGTCGTCCTTGCGCATGTAGACGCCGTACGAGGCTGGTCCGGGATTGCCGCGGCATGCGCCGTCGACGTGGGCAGTGATCTTCAGGATGGGGGCATCTCCAGGTAGAGGATGCGGCTGCAGCCTTCGCAGTGAACGAGATCGCCGCGTTTGAGCTGCTGCATGACGGCGGGCCGCACGCGCGTGCGGCAGCCGTTGCACGAATCGGCCACGACCTTCGCTATCGCCACGTTCTGCCGCTGCTTGAAGATGCGATGGAACTCGCGGCGCAGCCGTTCGGGAAGCGACGCTTCGATCATCGCTGCCTTCGCCTTCAACTGCTCGACCTCGGTGCGCAGATCGCCGAGCGAGTGCTGCCACGCGTCGTGCTCCGTGTCCCAGCGCGACTTCAGATCGACGTTGCCCGCTTCGAGATCGTCGTGCTGTTTCTGCAGCGCCTCGACGTCCGTCATCGTCTTGAGCGTCGAGTCCTCGAGCTCTTTGACGTGCTTGCGGGTGGCGTCGATCTCTTTCCACGCCGCGGCGTACTGCTGCTGATTCTTCACCTGCATGAGCTGACCCTGATATTTCTTCAGAAGCTCCTGCTGGTCCGACAACTCACCGTCGACGCGGCGCCGTTCCTTGGAGTGCTGCTCGATCTGCTCGCGCAGCCGCTCCATGCTGGAGTTCACGTTCTGCCATTCGCGGTCGACGGCAGCGAAAGACTCCGGCCTGTTGGTCAGTTGTTTTTCACGATCACCGAGCTGCGACAGGACTGTTTGCAACTCCCAAAGCTTTTCAACGTCCTGATTCAACAATTGCCTCCAAAGACAAAAAAGGCGTTCCGGTGCTGGAACGCCTGTGCGGGATGAGAATTGCGGACCGGTCGATCGAGCGTCGTGCCGGCCGCGAACGATCGCCCACCCGGTCCGCGCCGGCAGGCGAGCAAATCGTTCGTAAGGTTTGAGGTAATGCGCATCGTTGCCTGGTGGGTCCACCAGGATTCGAACCTGGGACCTGCCGGTTATGAGCCGGTAGCTCTAACCGCTGAGCTATGGACCCGGACGCGCGATTCTAGCAAAAGGATGGGCGGTGTCGATGGAAACCTTGGGAGTTGTCATCCAGAGCCGCCGAAGCCAGGAGTCGCGAAGCGACGGAAAGGCGGAGGACGGCGAAGGATCTCAAGTTTCGCAGCTTGAGATGAATCCCGATTGGCTCCGGCCGGATCTGGGAAGCTTGAGATCCTTCATCGTCCTGCGCCGCGCTCGCCTTCGGCTCACCGGCTTCGGCGATTCAGGATGACAGACGAATCAGCGGATCTCGACCCTGTCGCCGATCTTCATCGAGTAGCGCATCGCCACGATCTTGCCGGTCGCGGTGTGTGTATTCGTCGTCAGGATGCCGACTTCGCCGAGAACCTGGTGGCGCTCGCCGGGGGTGACGTTGTCGCGGTAGACCGTAAGGAAGTCGCCGGGCTGGAGTTGATCGGCCTGCCCGAGGTTGACCTGCACGAGCAGACCCTCGCCGAGGGCTGAGTCCCAGCCGCCTTGTGCACTGACGATGAAGCCGTTGCGCTTGCCGCTGGCGGGATCGCAGAACGCAGGCATGTCCGGGATGCGTGCAAGAGGAATTGGAATCTGCGGCAGCGGCTTGAGGCGCGCGCCGATGTGAATGTCATTGCACGACTGCGTGATGATGCCGCGGGCATGGTGATCGTCGGCGCAGAGCACGCGAATCTGTCCCTGGTAGGTGTACTGCCGTCCGACAATCTGCGTCCGTTGTTTCGGATGCGTAACCATCTCGCCGCTCTCGACCACGATGTAGGTATCGCCGGCCACGAGGCCTGTGGCCGTGCCGCCGTCGAGGAGCACCAGATCGCCGGCCGCACCAGAGATGTCCTGGTGCACTTCGCCCGGCTGGTAGCGCATCTCGCCGTCTTCCCAGGCCCGAATCGAGTTCGGCATCGGCTCGGCCGGATCGCCAATGTAGCCGTAGCAATAGACGTCGAACTCCGTTCCGAGCGGGACGGGGCTGCGGCTGCCGCCGACACCGTCTGCGGCGGTCATGAAGCCATCGCCGGTCACCGACGTCGAGCTGCTGGTCGCAGCGGCGGCCGAGGCCGCGGCAGTGTCCGGCATCAGCGCGGGAGGGGTGGTCGTATTCGCATCCGACGGCGTAGTCGCGTTTGCAATCTGCTGCGCCGTTTCGGAATCGATCAGAAGGACGTCGCCGGGATAGATCCAGTGCGCGTCCGTGATCCAGGTATTCGACTCCCACAGCTGCGGCCAGGTGTAGGCGTTCTTGAAAAACTGCTGCGCCAGCCCCCAGAGCGTGTCGCCCTGTTTGATCGTGTAGGTCTTCGAGCCGGCCGGCCAGGTCGCGGGATCGGTAGGGTTGTACGCCGTCCAGTGATCGCCGGCGCGATGAAGCTCGCGCGGCGGATGCGAAGAGGACTTCCGGGCCGCGCCAAATGCCGGGATGGCGACCACAAGCAGGAGAACGGGAACCACCACCCTACGCACACTGACCATTTTCCCCTCCCAAGGTTGTCGAGGTCGGAAAACGTTATCCCAAGCAACGTTTGCGGTCAAGTTCCGGAAGGGACGGGAGTTGCGGCTGCCCTCACATCTGCGTCATCGGCGGATCGCGGTCTTGCCTCGCGGCGGTTGGCTGCCCTTCTCCACGACGACGTGCAGCAGCCACAGAACGCCGGTTGCGGCCATCGGCAGGATGAGTGCTTCGATCGAAAGCCGGTGCCGCCCTTCAACGTAATAAACGCTCTGCCCGCACGAGACGAGAAACGCCATCGCCGAGAGAAGCCAGACGTCGAAGCGCCGCGACTGCACCGCCCCGAGAATCCAAAACAGCAGCAGCATCGTCCACCACGCGATGTAGACGATCTTCACACGTGTGCTGTAGAGCAGCCCCCACTGCGGCGAGAACCACCAGAAGTAGCCGAGCCGTTTGATGGCACGCACCACGGCCGCCGCGGGATCACGGCGGATGTAGTCCGTCGCCTCCTGCGTGAAGATGCGATCGCGCGTCAGCTCGTCAGCGGCCGCGATTCGCCTTAGCAGTTCAGGCGATGCGTGGAAAATGATCGGACGTCCCTCGGCATCGAGGGCGGAGCCGGTCGTCCATCGGTTGTGTCCCAGCCAGAATACGTACCCGGTCCCGCTGCGCGTGAGCACGAAATCGTGCAGGACGATCGCGTTGCGGATCGTCCACGGCGCGATGACGGCGAGCGTTACGGCAACGACGGCGGCGGATCGCATGAAGCGCGTTTTCAGAGTCTCGGACGTTTGCCATACGATCCAAACCAGCGGCAGCAGGAACAGCAGGATCGTCGGCCGCGTCAGCACGCCGAGGCCGATGACGGCGGCGGCTGTCAGGCCGCGGCGCAGCGTTGGAAGCTGGCGATACCGGATGACCGCTCCGCCAGCCGCGATGAAAAAGAAGGTGTCGAACACGAGCGGATGGAGGACGCAGCTGTAACGGATGAAGCCGGGATGCACCGCCATCAGAAGCGCTGCGACGATACCCACGCCGATACGGCCGCTGGCGAGAGTGGCAACGCGGCCGAGGAGCCAGACGGTCACCGACGCGATCAGGAGCTGCAACAAAACCATCGCCAGGAGGCTGTGGTTCGTAACCAGATACACGCCCGCCGCAACGAATGGATACATCGGCTCGATGTACGCCCGGGACGTCATCACGTCGTGCGTGTAATGGAAGATGAACTGGTGATGCTCGATGAGGTTCGTCGCAATCTGCTCGGTCTCCCACACCTGCGGCGCGCGCAGCTCGCCCGTCGCCGCGGCGTAAGCGAGACGCAGCGCGAAGGCGAGTACGGCAATGGCGAAGAGAGCGCGTCGATGATTGAGCAAGCCTAATTCTGTCCGCAATTCGCCCTCCTCGGGAATCAGATCGTGCGATTACGTGAAGATGGCGGCGTGCTGGAAATCCCCATTTCGGTACGTCTAAACTGGCGGCATACCGAAAATCTGAGGTGGACCGCATGGCCGGCAAAAAAGTCGCTGTCGTCGTAGTCCATGGTGTTGCGGACCAGCAGCCGTCTGACTCCGCACGCCAGATCGCCGATCTCCTGACACATCTCAGTCCGCCGGGAACGTACTCGACGTTTCAGGAAGAGAAAATCCGGATTCCGTTGGAACCGGTGATCAAGCCGCAGAAGAACGCCGACGGCGAGGAGATCGCCCGGCCGGCAATTCCGCGGTCCCGCTTCGAAGATCGCAACGACGATGCGCTCCGTCGTCATCGCGGCGAAAACGTCGGCATCGAGCCGGAACTTGGCTTCATGCTCGATCAGCTCCTCGACTACAAAGCCAACGACCAGCCCCGCGTGTTCGAAACCGTTCGCCTCGACGGTGTGCGCAACACCGAGCAATGCAGCGTCCACGTTTACGAGGCCTACTGGGCGGATCTATCGCGCCTTACCCAGGGCATCCTCACCTTCTTCGGTGAGCTCTATCAGCTTCTCCTCCACCTCCCCAGCCTCGGGCGCAATACCGTCGACTACGCGCGCGCCGAGAACAAGAACACGCGCCTTTGGCCGCTTTTCTCGTGGTTTCACCGCTGGTCCATTCGCTGGCTCACACTATTCATCGTCGTTCTCAATCTCGTTCTGGCGTCGCTCGTCTTGCCCGCGCTCGCGCCGTGGCTCACGCGCCCGCCGGCCTCGGCAAAGGAGGAACAGCAGGCGAAGTACGGCCCGATCGCCGGCTGGTGGCGTTTGGATTCCGTGACGCCGAAGCCACCGGCGAAGGAGCAAGGAGCCACCATTCCCGACGTATTAACGCAGGCGATCCTGGCGCTTGCGCTGATTGGCGGGACGGCGTTCTTTCTCCGTCATCGGCGGCTGCCATGGTGGGTGTTGTGGGCCGTCGCGCCGGTCGTCGCGGCGGCTCTGGGGGTCTTCCTCGCTTGGAGCTTTGCGAGTGTCTGGGAAGCAGGACGCCTGCTCGTTTTCGAAACGTGGCTGATTTCGGCCGGGCTGATTTGGGCCCTGCTCGTCAAATACGAAACGATGCGGCCCGGCGCCCGGCTGGTCGGCGGAATCGGTCTGGCGATTGTGGGCGTGGCACTCTTCATCTTCCTCGATTGTGGCGATGGGAGCGAGCTGGCGTTGACCACCGCTGTTTTGCACGACCTGCAGATTGTCAGCGTCGTTTTGCAGGTCGCCTGGCGGTTTCATGTGCCTTGGATGCTTGTCACGATCTTAGTCGGGTTCCTCTGCCTGGCGACGGCATCCTCCGAGTGGCGGCATCGTGCGTGGAACACCGTGTGGACGGCGCGGGTGACATTGACGCTTTCCAGTGCGTTGTTTGCCAATCTGACGCTGGCCATCTGGGCGGCACTCTTCGCAGGTCTGAAGAATGTGCTGCCGCCCGGTAAGTTCACGCCCCTTTCGATGGGCGTCATCCTCAACCGGCTTTTTTGTCTGAATCCATCGACCGTCGAACCCGCTGAATGGGTAAAGAACGGACTGACTGTGAGCGCCTCACGAGGGTTCATCTTCATCACGGTCGCCTTCGCGGTCTTTGTCATCGCGGTGATCTGGTCGATTCTTCCTTCGGTCCTCGTCGAAACGAACCAACCGGAACAGACGAAGGAGGCGACGCGAATGCGCGCGCTCGGCGTGTGGCTTACCCGAGGCCTGAATTTCATTCCTTTCGCGGCGGAACTGTTCTGGGCAATTCTCGTCTGGTTCGTTGTCATTGCTTGCAAGCAGGTCGTCACGTGCACGCCGCCAGCGGACAGCTCGTGGACGGCCATCTCCGCGGCGGCCGCGCTGCTCGCAGCGATGATCGGCGCGCGCTTCTGGCTGCCGGGCGCCAGCGCGGCGCTCGACGTCATGCTGGATGTCGACAACTACCTGCGTCAGCATCCAAAGAAAAGCACTCCGCGCGCGCGAATCGCCGAGCGCTTCGCGTCGTTGCTTCGGTTCCTCCTCAGTGAAAAGCAATGCAAACACAACTACGACGCGATCGTGATCATCGCGCACAGTCAGGGATCGATCATCACCGCCGACCTTCTCCGTTTTCTGCAGTGGTGGGACGTACCGCTCTCAGACGCTCTCAAAGAGAAGAACCTGGCACTTTTCACCATGGGCAACCCTTTGAAACAGCTCTACGCCCGCGCCTTCCCCGCTTTGTACCCGTGGGTATGGGCAGGCCAGACGCCGGACGATATCGGCGTGTGTCAATGGGTAAACGCCTACCGCAGCGGCGACTACGTGGGACGGATCATCACGGGCGATTTCAAGGAATCGCGATGGAATCGCTGCGCTGAGAACCCGCAAAACAAGGGCTTTCCGACCGTGACCTCGGCGAACGGAATCGATGAGATCTGCATCGGCGAGGGAGCACACCTCCACTACTGGGATCGCTACGGCGGCGACATCGCGACCGTGCTCGACGAGTTGATCCACGCACGCTGCAAAGGAGACTCTTGAAACGACATCGTCTGCTACTCGCTTTTCTCATCCTCCTCGCTGCGCTGGTGATGCTTTTCGGCTGCGGCGCTTGCTGCATGTTGTCGCCGCATCGCTGCGCGGCGAAAACGAATCCGGAGACGGTGGTGAAACCGGAGCATCCGGCGTTTACAGCCAATGGCATCACGCACGATGTGTATGAATTCGGCGGCAGTGGGCCCGACGTCATCCTCCTCCACGAGTTGCCGGGTTTCTCGTACGACACGATCACGCTTGTGAACCGGCTGAAGGCCGAACCGGAGCATTACAACGTTCACGTTCCGCTGATCTTCGGCGATTTCAATAGCAGCGATGCGGTCCGGCAGGGTTTCGGGAAGTGCTTCAACGAGCTCAATTGCCTCGGCAACGGCGACAGCCGTTTCGCCGGATGGCTGCGCGCGCTGATCGCGGAGCGTTACGCGGGTCGGAAAGTGATCGTGATCGGGATGTGCTTCACCGGCAGCGTGGCTCTTGAGGTCGCCGATGCGCCCGGCGTCGTTGGCGTGGTGATGGCGCAGCCGTCACTGCCGTTGCCACTCACGTTGTGGCAACGTCCAAAGATCGGCGTCACCGGAGATCATGCGGACCTGATCAAAAAGGTCGGAACGCCGATTCTGGCCATGCGGTATTCGGAGGATTGCATGGCCACGCGCCAGCGCTTCGCCACGCTACAGAAGACGTTTCCTGTGAAGCAGATCGAATTCGAAGAAGTTCCGTCCGCGAATTGCAAGGCGACCGCGCACGCCACGCTGACCGGCGACTATTCACCGCTCGCCTACGCGCACTTGACGAAGTTTCTGAGCGCCCACACGAAACGCTAGCGTAGCGCGGGCGTCTCGCCTGCATCCGCCGGGCGTCCTCGCCCGGCGGTGTTTTCTGGGATTCAATTTCGGGATGTGAGGTGATCACGGATACCCCCGCCGGGCGGGACGCCACAGCGGATGCAGGCGAGGACGCCCGCACTACGCTCACCCTTTCATGATGATCGGCGGCTGCGACTTCTTGAGGTCGCGCACGAGGCGGTCGAAGGCGGCGGTGTAGTCGTCGTGCGATTTCCATTTGCGGAAGTCGCCGATGTGACGCTTGCGGCGGATGTCCGCCGCCCATGGCTGTTTCGACGTGAAGCCTTCATCGTCGATGGCGATCGGGAAGAGAACGTTCTTCCCTTCTTTCTGCTCGCGCTCGAGCGCCGACTCGACTTCAGTCTCCACCCAATCGCTGTTGACGGAGTTGGCGGAGAGGATGATCACCAGCTTGTCGTGACTGCGGATCGACTCGTCGATGCGCAAGCGGAACTTGTCGCCAATCTTCAGATCCTCGGATGCGAACCAAGTGCGGACATTCTTTCCCTGCAAGTCGTTGTAGAGCCGTCGCGCGAACTCGTCGTCTTTGGACGAGTAGCTCAGGAAGCAGGAGTAGTACTCGATGGCTTTGCCGATAAGTGATGAGGCGTATTGGATGAACTCGTCAGGCACTCCCGATTTTCGAAGGAAGGATTCTGGCAGCCCACCGGATTTGAAGAAGGTGTCGATTCCGATCGAGTTTTCGAAAGAGGCCTCGTCGATCGCATCAAGTCCAAGCACAGATTGGAGCGATAGATTGACGAATGTGTTCCAGGACAGGTCTGCACCGGTCAAATCGCTTTGATCGAAAGTGCACGCACTAAATGTGCAATCAGCAATCAAGGCGTTTCGAAAGTTACATTTAGTGAGCTCGGCGTCGATGAAAATGCCAATGAAGACGGAGGCATTTTCAAAAGAACAATCATCACAAAGCGCATCCTCAAAACTAACATCCGATAGATCCGCGCCAGAGAAGTTCGCAGACACCAAGTCATAGCCCTTGAGCGAAAAGCCTTCCAATTCCACTCCTGAAAGATCGGGGCTCTCATCGCTCGTCTTCCGCCATGCGTTCCACGCCTCCTTCCCCTCCTTCAACTTTGCGACGTGCCTCGGATTCGCCATGAGCGGAAGTCTACTGCCGTACGAAATTTGCCGTCGTTTGCCGCGTTTCCCCATCTAACCTTCGTAACTGTTGCCCGTCCAATACGTCGAACGCATGAACGTGAAAGCCTGGATCTCGTGCGCTGTGGTCGTAGTCGCGTCCGGATGCTTCTCGGGGTATCGCTCCGAGGCGGACTCGAAATCGTTGCGCGTGCGGCGTGGGACGTTTGCCAGCGACGTCGTCATCACTGGCGAATTGCGGGCGGCGCGCGGCGAAGAGCTTGCTGTCCCTCGGCTGCCGCAGTGGCAGACCTCGATCAAGTGGATCGCGCAGGACGGCATCGAGACGAAAAAGGGCGATCGCATCGTCGAGCTCGACAACTCCACCTTCTCCACCAACCTCGACGCCAAGCGCCAGGCCGTCGCGCAGGCAGAGCAGCAGTTGCAGCAGAAAGAGTCGGAGTGGAAGGCTGACACGCTCGACAAGCAGCTCGACGTGGAGCGGAAGCGCGCCGATTACGACAAGGCAAAGATGGACGCCGCGATGCCGAAAGAGATCGTGGCGGAGCGCGACTACAACGACCGGCAGATCAAGTACAAACGCGCCGAGGTCGAACTGGCCAAGGCCGTGGACGTGCTGAAGTCGCAGCGAACCTCGGTGAAATCCGACCGCGACAACCTTCTGCTCAGTTTGCAGAAAGCGCAGCGCGAGCTGGGCATCGCCGAGCGCGCCATCGATGAGCTGATCCTGCGCGCGCCGCACGACGGCATCGTGGTCATTCGCGATCATCCGTGGGAAGGGCGCCGCCTGCAGGAAGGTGACAGCGTTTTCGTCGGCCTGCCGCTGGCGCAGTTTCCGGAGATGTCGTCGCTGCAGGTGGAGGCCGATCTTCCCGACGTTGACGATGGACGGATCGGCGCGGGGATGGCGGCCACGATCGTTCTCGATGCCTATCCGAACATGACCTTCCCCGGCCGCGTCCGCGCGATTTCCGCCGTCGCGCAGGAAAGCAGCCGGACGTCGTTGCGCCGCGCGTTCCGCGTGATCGTCGCGCTCGATCGGCTTGATGCGGCGCGCATGCGTCCCGGCCTCTCGGCGCGTGTGATCGTCCATGCGATGAACCAGCCGAATGCACTGCTGGTCTCGCGCGCGGCAATTGATTTTTCGGGCAAGAAGCCGCGCGTGTATCGCGCGGACGGCAAGCTGGCCGACGTCATCCTCGGCGCATGCAACGCGCAGGACTGCGTGGTGAAAAGCGGATTGAACGAAGGGGAGACGCTCGGGCATGCATAGCGTTTCCCTCGCGCGCAAAGGCGCGCTTACCAAACTTGGCCCCGCGCTCGGCGCGGGGTTTGGAAATGGCGCGGATGCGCGGCCGCGGAGGCGACCGCTACAAAATCTCGCGCCGCCTGCGCACTTTGTAGTGGCCGCCTCCGCGGCCACGAACTTTGACCGCGTTCGTTTACCCCGCGCCGAGCGCGGGGCTAAGTTTGGTAAGCGCGCCTTCGCGCGCAGCCATGACGATCGCTGTGACTCACGGCATTTCCTCGCAATCACTCAGGGCGACAGCCATGCGTAAGAAATCTCTCCTCGCTATCGGTATCGCCATTGCCGCCGTGCTCGCGGGCGCGGGGTGGACGCGCAACAAACTCGCGGCCGATCGTCAGGGCGATTGGGTTCGCGTCACGCGCGGCGATCTCGTCACCGGCATCGACGTCACCGGCACGCTGGCCGCGGTCGACTCGGGCAGCTTCGGTCCGCCGCAGGTCAACGACGTGTGGGACTTCAAGATCTCGATGATTGCGCCCGAGGGGACGGACGTGAAAGTTGGCCGTCCGGTCCTCGGATTTGATACGACCGAGCTGCAGAAGCGGCTCGACGAGAAGAGCGCCGAGAGCGAGCAGTCGCGCAAGGAAATCGAGAAGGCGCGCGCCGATCTGGCTCTGCGTCGCGAAGACGAGAAGCTCAAATTGGCGGATGCCGAGGGGCGGCTGCGCAAGGCGGAGTTGAAGCTGCAGGGGCCGGCGGAAATCACCAGCAACAAAGAGCGCCGGCAGATCGAGCTCGATTTCGGACTGGCGAAGCAGGAGACCGAGTCGATCCGGCAGCGAATCGCGTCGTTTGAAAAAGCGTCCGCGGCCCAGATCGCGCTGCTGACCAGCAAGCAAACGACGGCGGCATCCGTGGTGACGGAGACACAGAACGCCATCAAGGCCATGACCATCCTCGCGCCGCGCAACGGCACGATCGTCTACGTGACCAACTGGCGCGGCGACAAGAAAAAGGTCGGCGACAGCTGCTGGCGCATGGAGCGCGTGCTGGAGATTCCGGACCTGGCGCGCATGCTGGCCAAGGGCGAAGTCGACGAAGCGGATGCAGGCAAAGTGGCCGTCGGCCAGCGCGTGATTTTCAATCTCGACGCGCATCCCGACGAAGAGTTCGGCGGCACGATCAGGGAAGCGTCTCGCACGGTCGCGCAGCAGCAGGGGACGAAAGATCCGATCAAAGTGCTGAAGGTCAACATCGTCCTCGATCGCACCGATCCCGCCAAGATGCGTCCGGGCATGCGCTTTCACGGGACGGTAGAGCTGGGCCGCGCCAAGAACGCACTGCTGATTCCGCGCAACGCGGTCTTCGTCACCGATCGCGGTCCGGTCGCGTATCGCCGCGGCACGTTTTCCGTCACCGCGATTCCGCTGAAGCTCGGACGCGAGAATGAAAAGTCAGTGGAAGTGCTCGGCGGCCTTTCGGCGAGCGATCGCGTGCTCGTTCCGAAGAGCGCGGACAAGGATCCACAAAAGTCATGAGCCGGCACGGCCGGCAGCGTTGGTTGCCCAAGGCTCCGCCAACACTGGCGGTCATAACTTCCATCCTGCTGCTTGCAGCGTGTCATCAAGCCAGCGACGTCCCCACCTTCCGCGTGGAAGCGGTCCGTTTCGCGCGCCGCGTAACCGCCGACGGCAATTTGAAATCGACGAAAGCGACGGTCCTGACCGCACCGCACGACGCGCCCGGCCAACTCAAGATCGCCTGGATCGTTCCCGACGGCGCGCTGCTGAAGAAAGATGAAGTCGTGGTCCGTTTCGATCCGACCGATTACGAAACCCAGTTGCAGGCCGGACGCGAAGATCACGACACCGCCGGCAACAAGCTGTTCAAAACCGACAGCGAGGCGTCGACGACGCGGACGAATCTTCGCCGCGATGCGCGTCAGGCCACCGATGAGTTGCTGGCCGCGCGGATGTTCAAGTTCGACGACGCCGAAGTCTTTTCGCGTTTCCAGCGCGTCGAATCGCAGATCGACGAGACGCTCGCCGGCCGCAGAAAGGAACACGCGGAAGGCGTTCTCGGCGTGCGCGCGAAGCTCTCCGCCGCCGATCGCGATCTCGTCAACATCGAGCAGCGCAAGGCCGATTTGAAGATTCGCAACGCCGAGCAAGGTCTGCACGCCCTCGAGATGCACGCGCCGTACGACGGCATCCTCGTCCTGCAACACGACTGGCGCGGCGACGTCGTCCGCGTCGGCGACACCGTGTGGCCGGGCAGCCCGATCGGCGAGATCCCCGACCTCAACTCGATGAAAGCCGAGGTCTTCGTGCTGGAGGCTGATGCCGCGGGGCTCGCGGTTGGCGAGAAGGCCACGCTGACGATCGAAGGGAAGCCGGGCTCGCTCATCACCGGAAAAATCTCGCAGGTCGACAAGCTGGCGCGTCCGCGATTCCCGCGCGTGCCGGTGCAGTACTTCGGCGCCACGATCACGCTCGATCACACCGATCCGGCGCTGATGAAGCCGGGCGCGCGCGTCCGCGCAACACTCGACGTCGAAAACCGGGAAGGCGCCTTTTCCATCCCGCGCCAGGCCATTTTCGAAAAGCAGGGAAAGAAGCTCGTCTACCGCAAGCACGGCGACAAGTTCGACGCGGTCGTGATCGAGATCGGCTCATCGTCGGCGGGGCGCGTGGTTGTGACGAAAGGTCTCGCGAAAGGCGACGAGATCGCGCTGCGCGATCCCACCGAGGAAAAGGATGCGTAGCACGATCGTAGCGACGGCGGGGGTCGGGTGTCGGGTGTCGGAGCCATCCCACTACGACCTCCGACTCCCGACCCCCGACACCTCAAGAGCCGCGGGTGCGACATCCACACCGCCATCATGACGACGCCCGAGACCTTCACGATCGCGCTGCAGAACCTGGCCACGCACAAGTTGCGCACGGCGCTGACGATGCTCGGGATGATCTTCGGAGTTGGCGCCGTCATCGCCATGCTGTCGATCGGCGCCGGCGGCGAGAAGCGCGCGCTCGAAGCGATCGGACGCCTCGGACTTCGCAACGTCATCGTGCGCGCGAAAACGGTCAAACCCGACGAGCGCGCGGAGCTGCGCAAGAAATCGCTCGGCGTTTCGCTGCGCGACGGTGAAGCGATCAACGAGGCCGTCCCTCGCGTGGAGATGGTGCTGCCGCGCGTTGAAGTGAAGCCGTACAAGATCATCGCTCCCGGCGCGAAAGCGAAAGCGAAAGTTCTCGGCGTTTCGTGGCGCTACCCGCGCGTGGCCACCGTGTCGCTCGCCGGCGGACGCATGTTCGACCAGCGCGACGAGCAGGAGTACGCGCAGGTCTGCGTCATCGGCCAGGAAGTGCGGCGCAGCCTGTTCGGCTACGGCCCCGCCATCGGCAAGCACCTCAAGGTCAACGACGTCTGGCTCGAAGTGATCGGCCTTTTCGCCGGCGAGGAGCCGGGAACTACGTCGTCGAAGGATGTGCCGGTCGCATCGAACGCGCAGGAGATCTGGATTCCAGTCTCGACCGCGATGCGCAAGTTCGATCGCGATCCGCTCGATGCGCCGGTCGACGAACTGCTGGTGCAGGTGCAGGACGGCGTTTCCACGCGCGACGCGGCAACGTTGATCCGTCCACTGCTGGAACGCCTGCACGGTGGCGCCGACGACTACGAGATCGTCGTCCCCGAGGCGTTACTCGAACAGAGCCGGCAAACGCAGAGGATCTTCTCGATCGTGATGGGATCGATCGCCGGCATCTCGCTCCTCGTCGGCGGCATCGGCATCATGAACATCATGCTGGCCTCGGTGCTCGAACGGACGCGCGAGATCGGCATTCGCCGCGCCATCGGAGCGCGCAAGCAGGACATCAAAGCGCAGTTCGTGATCGAGTCATTCACGATCAGCCTGATCGGCGGCGTGTCGGGAATCATCATCGGCGTGATCCTGGCCAAGCTCGTGGCCGCGTACGCGGGCTGGCCGACCGTGATCACGATCGGATCGCTGCTGTTGTCCTGCGGCGTGTCGATCACGGTGGGGCTGGTTTCGGGGATTTACCCCGCGGCGAGAGCGTCGGAACTCGATCCGATTCAGGCGCTTCGGTACGAGTGATTTGTCATCCAGAGCCGCCGGAGGCACGTAGCCGCGTAGCGGCGGAGATGCCGAAGGACGGCGAAGGAACTCAAGATGCGCAAATCCGGCTGAAACCCACTGGGATTCAACGCAGCTTTGGGAAGCTTGAGATCCTTCACCGTCCTGCGCCACTCCGCGCTTCGCGCTACGAGGCTCCGGCGGTTCAGGATGACAGAGCAACCCGCGCCGCTTCTAACCGTAACTAACTTCTCGAACCCACCGGCGTCCAAGCGCCCAGGAGGAGTTATGAAGCTTCTACGCGTAGTTGCCGTCCTCGCTGTTGCTGCCGTTTCGCTGGCGATGCTTCCGAGCGTGCAGGCGCTCCCCTACTTCGGTATCGATTGGCCGGACGCGCCGCCGGCTCCTCCCACACCGCCCTCCCCTCCCGCCCCGCCCGCTCCTCCCGCGCCGGCGATGGCATCGATGTATGTCGTCGCCCCGGCGCCGCCCGCGCCTCCGGCTCCTCCCGCACCGCCCGAACCGTGGACCTACGAACGCGATGACGACGGCGACAAGTACGTCCTTTCCGCCGGCGACATGAACGTCGTCAACGGCGATGGCGACACCGACATGGACGACATGCGCCGCGCGTATGGCCGTCACTTCTTCTGGTTCCGTCACGACGGTCAGGCGTACGTGGTCCGCGACTCGGTCTCGCTCCAGGCGCTCGAAGATCTCTATCGTCCACAAAGCGACCTCGGACGCGAGCAAGGCGCGCTCGGGCGGAAGCAGGGTGCACTCGGCCGCAAGCAGGGCGAGTTCGGACGCCGCCAAGGTGAACTCGGCCGCGAACAAGCCCGCCTCGGCGTCGAAGAAGCGCGCCTGGCCATGCGCTTCCACGATGACGACGATCCCACCATTCAATCGCGCCGCCGCGAGCTCGAACGCCGCCAGCGCGAACTCTCGCGCAAGCAGGAGGACCTCGGCCAGCAGCAGTCGGAGCTCGGGCGCGAGCAGTCCAAACTCGGCGACGAGCAATCGCGCCTCGGCGATCGCCAGTCCGACCTGGCCCGCAAGATCGAGCACAAGCTCCAGCCGATGCTCGACGACATGATCCGCAAAGGCATCGCCGAAAGAGTGCGTTGATATAGTTGCGCGACCGTAGCGCCGCCGGCTCGGCGGCTGGACCGCCAGCGGCTCGCTGGCGTTTCTCACACTTGCCGCCGAGCCGGCGGCGGTCCAGCCGTCGAGCCGACGGCGCTACGCTTTGCTCCACTGATCGACAAATGAGGTGTCCACGAATGCTCGTTCGCCGCGTCACGATTGCTGTCCTCTTCATCGCCGCGTCCGCGGCAGCCGCTTCGTTCCCGCCGATCAACTACCGCCATCGCACGCTGCCGAACGGACTCGAGGTCTACTCGATCGAGGATCACGCCACGCCGACGGTTGCCATCAACGTCTGGTATCGCGTCGGCTCGAAGAACGATCCCGAGGGGCGCAGCGGATTCGCGCATCTCTTCGAACACATCATGTTCAAGGCTACGGCGCACATGAAGTCGGAGATGATGGACCGGCTCACCGAGGATGTCGGCGGGATGAACAACGCGTATACGCATCCCGACCGAACCGTTTATTACGAAGTGATCCCGTCGAACTACCTCCAGACGCTGTTGTGGGCGGAAGGCGACCGCATGGGCGCACTCACCGTCGATGACGCCAACTTCAAATCCGAGCGCGACGTCGTCAAAGAGGAGTACCGCTTTCGCGTTCTCGCGCCGTCGTACGGGCGATTCAACAACGCGCTGTCGAAGGATTCGTACGCGGTGCATCCGTACAAACGGCCCGGCATCGGATCGATCGAAAATCTCGATGCATCGACGCTCGCCGATGTGCAGGCCTTTCATTCGACCTACTACCGTCCCGACAACGCGGTGTTGATCGTCGCGGGCGACCTCGATCCGAAGCAGTTCGACGCGTGGGTCGATCGCTACCTCGGCACGGTCCCGAAACCATCGACGGAGATCCCGCGCGTCACGGTCAAAGAGCCGGCGCGCGCGGAAGAGAAACACTTCGACGAACATGGCGCGAACGTGCCGCTGCCGGCGGTCGGACTGACGTGGCTCATTCCGCAGGCGCAGAGCGACGACACCGAGGCGCTGCAGGTGGCGTCGACGATTCTGTCAGACGGCGAGTCATCGCGGTTGTATCAGTCGCTCGTCTACAAGAAGCAGCTCGCCCAAAGCGCGAACGCGAACGCCGACACGCGCGAAGACACCGGACTATTCACCGTCACCGCAGTCATGGCCGGCGGCAAGAAGCCGGAGGACGGCATCGCCGCGCTGCGCCAGGAGATCGACGCGCTCGGCGCGAAACCAGTCACCTCGGCGGAGCTGGACAAAGCGAAGAACCTGATCATCACCGGCGCCTTGCGCGAGCGAGAAACGAACGACGGCAAAGCCGGCGCGCTCGGCGAAGCGATCACGCAATTTCACGATGCGGCGTATGTGAATCGAGGTCTGGAACGATTGCAGGCGGTTAGTGCGGCCGATGTTCAACGCGTCGTGAAGAAGTACCTGATCGATGCGAAAGCCGTCGTCATCACGTATACGCAGGAGGCGAAATGAAGACGACGCTGTTCACCGCCGCCGCGCTCACCCTCGCTCTGAATCCTGCATTTGCGCAGGTTGAAACGACTCCTCCGCCTCCGGCCGCGCCGCGTCAGTTGCAGATCCCGAAGCCGGCCGAGAAGACACTCAGCAACGGACTACGCGTCATCGTCATCGAGAAGAAAGGCGTTCCGCTCGTCGCGGCGCGGCTGCTCATCAAGAACGGAGGCGAAGCCGATCCCGCCAATCTGCCCGGCCTCGCGGATTTCACCGCGTCGCTGCTGACCAAAGGGACGACGACAAAATCCGCCGAGGAGATCGCGCGCGGAGTCGAAGCACTCGGAGCCACGCTCGACACCGGCGCCGGATGGGATGAATCGTCCGCCGACGTCAGCGTAATGTCGTCCAAACTTCCGCAAGCGCTCGGGTTTCTCGCCGACGTCGTGCGCCATCCGACGTTCAAGCAGGAGGAGATCGATCGCCTGCGCCAGCAGAACGTCGACGCGCTATCGGTCGCGATGAAGCAGCCCGGCCGCCTTGCCAGTTTCGTCATGACGCATGCGATTTTCGGCGCCACTCCGTACGGCCACTACCTCGGCGGTACGCCGGAGTCGATCAAGCGGATCAAGCGCGATAACGTCATTGCCTTCCATCGCAACTACTACCGGCCCGACAACGCCATCCTGGTCCTCGGCGGCGACATCGCGCCGGCCCAGGCGTTCGCGGCCGCGCAGGAGTTGTTCGGCGGATGGAAAGCGGCGGCGGATTCGCATCCCGCGCCGTTGGCGTCGACGAAGGAGTTCCCGTCGCCGCATGTGATCGTGGTCGACATGCCCTCGGCCGGACAGGCCGCGGTCGTCGCCGGCCGTCCCGGCCTGCGCCGCGCCGATCCCGCGTATCACCTCTCGCTCGTCACGAACTCAATCCTCGGCGGCGGCTATTCGTCGCGGCTCAACGAAGAGATTCGCATCAAACGCGGACTCAGTTACGGCGCCGGCAGCTCGTTCGATCTCCGCCGCGACGTCGGTCCGTTTACGGCGACAGTCCAAACGAAAAACGAATCGGCCGGCGAAGTAGCGGGGCTCGTCGTCGATGAACTGAACAAGCTCGGAACAACGCCAGTCGCGGACGATGAACTCGGACCGCGCAAGGCCGTCCTCATCGGTGGCTTCGGACGCCAGCTCGAAACGAACTCCGGCCTTGTCGGCCGCATCGGCACGCTCGCGCTCTACGGCCTGAGTCTCGATGAGATCAATCGCTACATCAGCGGCGTGCAGGCGATCACCGCCGCCGACATCCAGAAGTTCGCCGCAGCCCACCTCGGCGGCAACGACGCGAGCATCGTCATCGTCGGCGACGCAAAGAAGTTCCTGCCGAAATTGCAGGAGCGCTTCAAGAACGTCGAAGTGATTCCGATCGACGAACTGGATGTGAATTCGGCGACGTTACGGAAGGCGAAGTAGGTTCGTAGCGCCGCCGGCTCGGCGGCTGGACCGCCAGCGGCTCGCTGGCGTGGCTGGACCTTGCCGCCGAGCCGGCGGCGGTCCAGCCGGCGAGCCGCCGGCGCTACGTATGCGCTACTTTGCGAGTCCTCTTCCCGTCGTCAGATAGACCGCGAACGATCCGAGCCAGTGGCCGCCTTCGTAATGCTCGCCAGTGACCGAGGCGAGGCCGGCATCGCGATGCGCTGCTGCGATCTTGCGCAGCGACGCGACGCGCGGATCGCTCTTCGGCAATCCTGACTCGATCCCTTCGAGCATCCACGCGCGGCTGAGATTCAGTCCGTCGAGATGCGCGAGCTTCGGATCGCTCGGATCGACGACGACCTCGGGGCGCAACGAAACAAACTTCGGCAGGAACGCGGACAGCCACGCCGCGTACTCCTTCGCCGGCAGCACGCGCCGCATCACATCGGCCTCGGCGATACACGGCGAGAGGAAGTCTTCCCCCGAGGGCTCGTACGCGAGCGGACAAGCTTTGTCGGATGCGTAGAAGCGCTTCGCGGCATCGCGAGCGAGCTGCTTCAACGCCGCATCGTTCGTCGAATCGATGATCAGTCCGAGCGCAAACGCAGTCTGACTGTGCTCGCCGGACCGCACCGGATGCGACAACTTCGGCAGCCACGTCCCCAGCCGCTCGTTTGCGGCCGCCTCGAGCGGATGCAGATTCGCCGACAACTCGCGTCCGAGCGGATCGTCCCATTCGCGAAGTTCGGCCGCGAGTTGCAGCAGCCACGCGAGTCCATACGGCCGCTCAAAACTGGCCCGCCCCTCCCCGCGCAGATACGCCGCCTCCTGCACGACGTTCTTCGCCGTGAGGCTATGCGCCAACGCCGTGCGCGCGGCGGACGCGAACGACGCATCCGGAAACGTCCGCGCCAGCCGCGCCAGCAACCAGTGACCATGCACGGACGAATGCCAGTCATAGCACCCATAGAACGCCGGCGTCAGCGTCCGAGGCGGTGCGACGTCCGCATCGCTGTTCAGGTTGTGCGCGATCTTGTTCGGATACTCCTTGTGCACGCACGCGAGCGCGAGGTTCGCGAAGCGCTCCGCGGCGCGCACATCAAACTCGGCGGCGTGGATTGATGTGGAAAACAACAGGAGGGCAGCGAGCGCGAGGCGATTCATGTCAGCGGAATGTAGCATTGCGCGCTCATGGCCATCACGAAAGCGCAGCGGCTTGCCGAATTTCTGCGGCGGTTGCAGCGGGCAGCTCCCGCTTCAAATACCGAGGAGGCGTTCGCACTCGTCGCTCGTACTCTCAACGCCGTCGAGGATGAGTTCTCAGGAACTCCGTTCGATCCGTCTGCCTGGCAAACAGATGGCCGGCTCTACCCGCCTCAGATCGACAGCCGGCGCGAAGTCCCCGGTAGATCGGACGTGACGAGATACCGCAGTCGGTCGCACAATACGTTTATCGCGGAGAACGGCGCGATCGAAATTCAGACCATCGACGGAATGGTTCTGTTGTCGAAGCCGGGAGCGAACGGAGAGAGCGTATGGAGCAGATGAACGACATCGAGATCATCGAGCATGATCTTCGAAAGCGGTTTCCTGGTGCGACCGTGACGATCGATGCTCCTGCGGATCCCACCGGCACTTGGTATGTTGACGTTCGCGGCAAGCAACAAGCGTTAACGATTCAATGGCGACGCGATCGAGGCTTTGGAGTCTCCACCGCGCCCGGCGGGTACGGTGAAGGCGCGGAAGAGCTGTATTCGACGATCGCGCAAGTCGAAGACCGCGTGGCAGAGTTGTTCCATCCGACGCCCGCCGTAACCCGGTAACACCCGCCCTACCGGTGCACGTGCATCAGGATGTAGCCGACTAGCGCGAGCGCGAGGACGACGATCACGATGATGGTGATCATCGCTGAGTGAGAAGAGCCGCTTGTGGCGGTGTGTTCGTAGACGACTTTGCGCGATACGCGTTCGTCGTCTTCAGGTGGAAGTTCTGACATGCTCGGGTTCGGCAGCAAGTGAAGTGCCACCGAGGCGCGCCGACGTCAAAGCGAAGATCGGAATGGCGAAACAGCTCACCGCTGCGGCGATCAGAAACGCGGTCCCGAGGCCGTAGCGCTGGCCGATGGCGCCGATTCCGAAGGAGCCGAGGCCGATGCCGGTGTCGAAGGCCCAGACGATCGAGCCGAACGTGCGCGCGCGGCGGGCGGGATCGGTGCTGCCGAGGATGATCGTCACGAAGGCGGGATAGACCGCGCCGAAGCCGATTCCGAAGATCGTGGCCGAGGCGATCATTTCCCAGCGCGTGTGCGCGATGCCGAGCCATCCGAACGCCAAAGGAACCAGCACGAGTCCGGGATAAAGCATCCACTTCGGTCCTACCCGATCGCCGAGGTGCGAGAAGCAGACACGGAAGAGGACCAGCGAGATTGCGTAGGTCGTCAGGTAAATCGCCACGGGCGTGACGTGGCGTTCGATGGCGATGATCGCGGCGTAACTGGTCATGCCGCCGTAACCGAACGACGCCACGGCGAGCGACAGCGCCACCGTGATGACGCGCCAATCCCAGGCGTCGGAGACTGCCAGCCGCCGTTTGGCGGGAGCTTGCTGGTCGGAGCGGATCATCAGCGCGCCGAAGACCATCATCACGGAGATGATCGTCAACTCCGTGCAGAGGGTCGTCCAGCCGAAATGAAAGACCCACAATCCGACTGCCGGCGCGACGGCGATGGCGCCGCTGCTCGCCAAACCCCAGTAGGCCATCCCCTGCGTGCGCCGCGATTCGGGGATGTATTCGCTCATCAGCGCCGAGGCCGAGGCCATGAGTCCCGACCAGACCGCGCCGTGAATCGCGCCGATGACGAACAGCAGCGGAAGGTGCCGCACCACGGCGTAGGCCGCTGAGAATCCGACGAAGAGAATCGACGAGATGATCAGAAACCGACGCCGTCCGAAATGATCGGCGAGACTTCCCATCACCGGCGCGGAGAACGCGCTCGCAAGTGTGTAGACCGTGAGGAACCAGCCCGCCTCCGCGGTCGAACCGCCGAGGTTGAGGATGCGAAACGGAATCGCCGGCAGCAACTGAAACGCCGAAAAGAACGTGACGAACGCATACACCCACAGCATTGCAAAGCGGGGCGTAAACAGTGGGTCGCGGGCCGGCGGCATGCGCCGCGATTGTACGTGGAGCTCTAGTGCGCCTCGCCGTCCGCACACGCTTTCGCTTCGGCGAGGAGTGCGTTGAGCTCGAACGGCTTCTCGATGACGCGCACGACCGGCGGGCAAACTTTCTCCAGCACGTTGGGGCCGTATGCCGTGACGACGATGACGTTCGCCAGCAACTCCGGGCGATGTTCGGCGATGTACTTCACGACTGCGAAGCCATCGATGCGCGGCATCATCAGATCGAGCGTGATGACTTTGTAGTCGTGCTGCAGCACCATCTCGATGGCCTCGGCACCATCGCGTGCGCTCTCGACGATGAATCCGTTGCGCGTGAGGATGCGCGTGACGAGGATGCGGATGCTCGGGTCGTCATCGACGACGAGCGCCCGCCGCTTACCAACCACAGCCTCCTCCGCATGCGACACAGTCACACCGACGACGGAAGCAACGGCGGAGCCAAGGTGCCCAAGAGGCGTTGCAATCGCGTTACGAAGCCAGCACCGCGGAAGGCGCAAAGGCGTTCTCCGCGAGCGTTACAAGTGTCTTCAGATCGAATGGTTTACCGAGAACGCCGGACACCATGTTCGAGGGAACTTTGTCGACGAGGCCAGGGACGGCGGCGGTCATGACGATGATCTTCGGTCGGTTGCCGTCGAGCGTTTCGAGATACGCGAGGACGCCAAAGCCGTCGGTGCGCGGCATCATCAGATCGAGCACGACCAAGTCGAAGGGATAGGCCTTGAGGCATCCGATCGCCGCATCGCCATCGACCGCGCTCTGCACCTTGTCGCCGCGCCGCGTGAATACCCGCGTGACCAGTGCGCGAATGGCTGCATCGTCATCAACGACCAGAACGTTCACGATCAGCTCCGCCTCAGTGACTCGATGGCGCGAGCCAGCTCCACCGGCTCCACCGGCTTCTGAATGTATTTTTGAAATCCGGACGCGAGGATGCGGCTGCGATCTTCGGGACGTCCGTACGCGGTCAGCGCCATCGTGGGGATATGGCGTCCCAGCTCCGGCTCGATTTCGCGGAGACGGCGCATGAGCGCGTAGCCGTCTTCGCCGGGCATGGCGATATCGCTGACGACGATGTCGGCGGTAAAACTGCGAAGCATCTTCACGGCCGCTGCAACCGACGTGACGGCGTGCGCATCGGCGCCCAGCTGATTCAGCACCAGCGCGACCAGGTTGCCGGCCTCCTCGTCATCGTCGACGACGAGGACCTTCACGCCGTTCAGCTTCGGTATGTCGGGTTTCGCGCGCAGTTGCTGCAACTCCGCCGGGTCGACGCGCACGGCCAGCAGCGGCAGCGTGATGGTGAAGGTCGTTCCGCTGCCGATGCCGTCGCTCGCGACGGATACCTGTCCGCCGTGCAGCGTGACGAGGTGGCGCACGATGGCCAGACCGAGGCCAAGGCCGGCTTGCTGGCGGACCGTGGTGTTGTCGAACTGGCGAAATCGCTCGAACACGTACGGCAGAAACTCGGGACTGATGCCCTGACCGGTGTCGGAGACGCGCAGGATCGCCTTACTTTCGGAACAGTGCAGCGCCACGCTCACGCGTCCGCCCTCGGGCGTGAATTTGATGGCGTTCGAAAGCAGATTCCAGATGACCTGATGCAACCGCGTTTCGTCGCCGAAAACGCTGAGCGGCCGCTCTTCGATCGCGGTCTCGATCACGATGTTGCGCTCCGCGGCGCGCGCATGAAACATCTCGACGACCGCCTCGACGACCGGCCGCAGTTCTACGGGCGCGAGGTCGACGCGAAGCTTGCCGGCGATGATGCGCGAGACGTCGAGCAGATCCTCGACGAGGCGCGCCTGCACGCGCGTGCTGCTCTCGATCATCTCAATCGCGGCAGCGACGTCGGTCTGCTCCATCCCGTCGGACTTGAGCATCTGCACCCATCCGAGAATGCCGGTCATCGGCGTGCGGAGCTCGTGCGCGAGCGTGGCCAGGAAGTCGTCCTTGGCGCGATTGGCGTCCTGCGCTTCGCGATACAGCCGCGCGTTCTGCACGGCCACGGACGCCATCTGTGCGAGTTGCGTGAGCACCGTTTCGTCGTCTGCGGTGAAGGCGGCGTTTGGTTTTTCGGCGAGCATCAGCAGACCGGCCGCCTGCCCTTCGCGTTCCAGCAGCGGCGCCGCGAGGAGCGTGCGCAATCCTTCGAAGAGAGGCGTGCCGCCGAATTTCTGCAATTGCTCGCGGGTCAGCTTCACCGATCCGCGGATCTGATTTGCGATCGCCTCGAGCAGTTCTTCCGAGCGATCGTCGACAGCGAGACGCGATCCACTTGCGTCCGCCGACATCGCCACGATCGTCCGCCGGCCGGAGGTCTCCTTCACCTTCAGCCAGATCAACGCGAAAGCGGAATTGATGACCTTCGCCGCCTGGTCGGTGATCATTTTCAGGACGTCGTCGAGCGAGAGCGCCGAGGCGATGGCCAGCGACGCCTCCGCAAGTCCCGACAGCCGCAACGCCGATGCGCGCTCGTTCTCCAGCAGCTTCTGCTGCTCGGCCAGCAGGTCGCGCATGTCGTACTGCCGTAAGCGGCTGCGCAGCGACGTGCGCACGGAGCTGAGCAGCGTCTTGACGTGGATCGGACGATCGACGAGCGTCACGTGCGCATGCGGCCCGAGCGCCTCGAACGATCGCGCGGCGCGATCCATCTCCGGCTGCGCCACGAAAATCATCAGCGGGATTTCCGACCATGGCGGCTGCGCGTTGAACGTTTGGGCCAGACGGCGCATCGCGCGCGGCGACAAGGCTTCGGCAGTGACGATGGCGAGGCCGGCGCCCTGTTCGATCGCGCGGCACAGCTCTTCAGCGTCCACGCACGCCTCGGACGCGAAACCGGCGCGCGACAGGATCTGCACGGTCGTCTCCGCATCGCGCCCCGTCGGCGCGAGGAGCAGAATGCGGAGCGGCCGAGTGCCGGTCGCGACGTCGTCCGTTTCGATCAATGCAGTCATTTGTCTTCGACGATGGGAATCCCGGAAAGAATGCCGCGGAAGTGTTTGAGCGGCGGGCCGACGTGCAGTCCGCTCTCGTCCATGCTGAATTCGCGGATGGCCTTCTCGTGGTCGCCGCTGCGCTTCTTCATGACCGAGATGGCCTTGTGCAGCTCACCGTCCGCCTCGTAGTAGCGCAGCAGGACGACGCAATCGGCGAGGTAGCTGACGTCGACCGACGAAATCATGTTGGAGCCGATCAGCCCGTGCTGCGCCATGACCAGAATCGTGGCCACGCCGTGATCGCCGAGGTAGGTGAGCATCTCGTGCAGGTGAAGCGTGAGAAAGCGCTCCTCCGGCATGGCGTTGAGGTAGCCGTTGAGACTGTCGATGACGATGGTTCGCGCTCCATGTTTTTCGACGGCGTCGCGCACGAGGTTCGCAAATTCGCCGGGCGCGAGCTCGGCGGGATCGACCTGTTGCGCGGTGATGAGACCGTTCTTCAGCGGCCCGGCCAGATCCATCCCCACCGCCGCGGAACGTTTGAGGAGACTGCGCCGGCTCTCGTCGAAGATGAAGAGAGCGGATCGCTCGCCGCGTTTTGCCGCCGCGGCCGCGTATTGCACTGCCAGCGTCGACTTGCCGACACCTGCCGGGCCCATGATCAATGTGCTCGATCCGAGCTCGATCCCGCCGCCGAGGAGCGCGTCGATCTCGTCGATGCCGCTGGCGAGATGGCCGTCGCCACCGCCACCGCTTTCCCTCGCCGCGACCAGGCGCGGATAGAGCTCGATGCCGCCGCGGCGAATGGTGAAATCGTGATAGCCGCCGCGGAAATCGACGCCGCGCAGCTTGATGATTTCCAGCCTCCGCCGCGGCGCGCCATACAAGGGCGCACGCCGCTCCAGCACGATGACGCCGTGCGGCACGCTATGGAGCTGGAGATCGTTGCCCTCCGAGGTGCGGTCGTCGAGGAAGAGCGACGTCGCGCCGCGGTTGGTGAAGTACTGCTTGAGCGCCAGGATCTGTTTGCGATAGCGGAGATTGCTCTGCGACAGCAATCGGATTTCCGAGAGCGAATCGAGCACGACGCGTTGGGGATTGACACGCGCCACCTCTTCCAGCAAACGCGCGACAGTTTGTCCGAGCTCGATCTCCGAGGGATGGAAAATCGTTGTGTCTTCTTCTTCGCTGAGCGTCTCCTCACGCACGAGATGTTCGTGAATCTCGACACCGTCGAGCGACCATCCGTGTGACTTCGCCACCGCGTGCAGCTCGCGCTGCGTTTCGGAAAGCGTGATGTAGAGCGCCTTCTCCCCGAGCTTGACGCCTTCGAGCAGAAACTGCAGCGAGAGCGTGGTCTTGCCCGCGCCGGGGTCGCCCTGAATCAGATAAACGTGATCTTTCGGAAAACCGCCGCCGAGAATCGCATCCAGTCCGGCGATCCCCGTCGAGGCCACCGGCTCATTTGAAACCTGCATTACTGCCCTCCCAGCCGTCTTTTGGCTGGGAGGGACATTGCAATTGCTGAACCTGTTTTTTGCGGCGCTTACTAGCTTTGAATCAAGGAGTTAGCGACGGTGTCAGTGTCTTACTGCCCGATGTTTCGGCGGCGCAGGCGTGCCTATCGTGATGGTGGCTGTGGCGGTTGCCGCACCGGCGATGTTGGTGGCCGTGAGGCGGTAAATGGTCGTCGCCTGCGTCGGCGACACGGTACGCGTTCCGACGGCGAAGACGGTGCCGATGCCCTGATCGATCGTGACGAAATCGACGCCGATCACGGACCATGAGAGCGTGCTCGAACCTCCCGCGGAAATCACGGCCGGACTTGCGGTGAAGGTAATCGTTGGCGGCACGACGATCGTCACCATCGCAGCCGCGGTGGAGGTGCCGCCAGGTCCGGTCGCCGTGAGCGTGTACGTCGTCGTCTGCGATGGCGACACGCTCACCGAGCCGCTCGCCGGCTGCGCGCCGATGCCGTTGTCGATCGACACCGACGTGGAGTTGGTGACCAGCCACGTCAGCGTCGACGAGGAGCCGTTGACGATGGAGGCCGGAGTCGCGACAAAGGTGATGCTCGGCCGGTTGCTCACGGTAACCGTGGCCTGACTGGTCTGCGTTCCTCCGGGGCCGGTCGCCGTCAGCGTGTACGTCGTGGTCCCCACCGGATGAACGGTGACCGAACCGGACACCGGCTGCGATCCGACGCCGTTGTCGATCGTGACCGTGCTCGCGTTGGTCGTGTTCCAAACGAGCGACGAGCCCTGACCCGCGGCGATGTTGGAAGGCGTTGCGGAGAAGGAGATCGTCGGCGCGGGCTGGACGACGGTGACCGTGGCCGTCTTCGTGATCGTGCCTCCGGGGCCGGTCGCGGTCAGCGTGTAGGTCGTCGTCGAGGCCGGACTGACGCTGGCCGTGCCCGATGCCGGCTTGCTTCCGACGCCGTTGTCGATCGAGATCGACGTCGCGTTGGTGCTGGACCACGTCAGCGTCGACGATTGACCGGCGTTGATCGAGGTGGGTGAGGCGGAGAAGGTCGCGGTAGGCGCCGGCTGCGTGACCGTGACCGTTGCGGTCTTTGTGGTCGTGCCTCCCGGTCCGGTGGCGGTGAGTGTGTAGGTCGTCGTTGAGGCCGGGCTGACGCTGACCGATCCATTCACCGCCTGACTGCCAACGCCGTTGTCGATCGATACGGAAGTAGCGTTGCTGCTGGTCCACGTGAGCGTCGACGACTGGCCGGCGGTGATTGATGTCGGTGATGCGGAGAAAGTCGCCGTAGGAGCTGCCGCGCCAACCGTCACAGTCACCTGCTTCGTCGGCGGCGATGAGTTGGCTGTCGTAAATGCGCTCAAGGTGTAGGTGGTGGTACTGGCCGGAGTGACGTTGGCCGAACCGTTCGCAGGCTTCGAGCCGACACCGTTGTCGATGCTGACGCTGGTAACGGAGCCGCCGCCCGTGGTCCACGAAAGCGTTGACGGCGATCCCGACGGCACGGTGGTCGGACTAGCGGTGAACGACGTGATGCAACCGCCGCCGATGTCGAACTTCAGTGAGAAATTGCCAAAGTCGCGCTGCGTCCAGATGCCGCTGACGTTCTCTTCGAGCACCAGCGAGATGTTGTAGCAGCCGGTGGGCGGAATCGTGAACGGGACGGGCGTATTGCCGCCGTTCACCGGCGCGATCGACGAGCTGGCCGCCAGCGACGGCGTGATGTCATACGTCGCCACGATGTTTCCCGCTGCGGGATACGGCGTCGGGGTCCACCAAAGGGCGAAGCGCAACGGCCCGCTGGCTGTGCCATTCGGGTTCGTGACGTTGTCGGCCTTCAGGATCGCCTGTCCGCCGCCGATCGAGTAACTGAAGCTGCCGCTGAAGAAAATGCCCGCATCTTCGGTATGCACCACCTTCGATTCCACGATCAATCCGCGGGAAGCCGCCTGCGGCCGGAGGGTTACTGCGAATGATGGGAACGCGAGGACTGCCGTGAAGAAGACCAGAAACGCCAGAACGCCGCGACGTGCGTAGGACATGCTCTCTCTCCTGTTCTGTGACCTTGCCGGGTCCGGCAAACGGGATGTTTGCCTTGCAGGAGTCAAGACGGACAGTCGTCGCAGTTTCCCAAAACGCGCGTTCCTCCCGCGCTACAATCCCTCCCCTTTCGCGATGAGCAAGTTCTACATCACCACCGCCATCCACTACGTCAACGACGATCCGCACATCGGACACATGTACGAGAACGTCGTCGCCGACGTCATCGCCCGGCATCGCCGGCGCATGGGCGACGACGTCTGGTTCCTGACCGGCGCCGACGAGCATGGCCAGAAGATCGAGCGCGCCGCGGCGAAGGAAGGAATCCTGCCGATCGAGCTTGCCGACCGCGTGGTGGCCAAGCATCACGAGATGTGGCGCAAGCTCGACATCAGCCACGACGATTTCATCCGCACCACCGAGCAGCGTCACCGCCTAGGCGTGTTCGAACTGATCCGCCTCATTCAGGAGCGGATGCCGGACAACATCTACCTCGGCGAGCACGCCGGCTGGTATTGCCAGAGCGAGGAAACCTTCATCCCCGACAACCAGGTCCGCGACGGCAAAGACGAAAGCGGCCATCCCGTCGAGATGACCGCCGAGCGCAATTTCTTTTTCAAACTCTCGCGCTTCACCGAGCCGCTGCTCGAGCACTACCGCAAGAATCCGAACTTCGTCTATCCGCCGACGCGCATGAACGAGATCGTGTCGTTCGTCGAGCAGGGCCTCAGGGATCTGTCGATCTCACGCACGGCGATCACTTGGGGCATTCCGTTCCCCGGCTATCCCGATCACGTCATCTACGTCTGGATGGATGCGCTCACGAATTACATCTCCGCCCTCGGCTTCGGAAGTGCGGAGCACCCGCGCTTCGACCACGACTGGCCGGCCGATATCCATCTCGTCGGCAAAGACATCACCCGCTTCCACGCCGTCTACTGGCCCGCGTTCCTGATGGCTGCCGGACTGCCGCTGCCGAAGCAGATCGTCGGCCACGGCTGGTGGCTTCGCGACAATCAGAAGATCTCGAAGTCGCTCGGCAACGTCGTGCGGCCGTACAACATCATCGACGAGTTCGGCGCCGATCCGCTGCGCTACTTCCTGCTGCGCGAGATGGTCTTCGGCCAGGATCAGAACTATTCGGACGAAGCGTTCCTGACCCGCTACAACGCGGACCTCGCCAATGACCTCGGCAACACACTTTCCCGCGCAATCAAAATGACTGACACGTACTTCGGCGGAAAGACGCCGCCGGTCTCGTGCCCCGCGAACGAACTGCTGCGCATGTCCGAGCAGGTCGTGCCGGAGTATCTGAAAGCGATGGACGAGCTGGCCTTCGGACGCGCCCTCGACGCCGCGTGGAAACTGCTCGTGGCCGTGAACAGCTACATCGTCAACCGCGAGCCGTGGAAGAAGTTCAAGGAAACGGGCGCCGACGAATCGCTCTCGCGCATCCTCTGGAACACGCTCGAAGCGCAGCGAATCGTCTGGGTGATGATGGCCCCCTTCATGCCCGCGACCACGCGCGAAGCGCTCACCCGCCTCGGCGCCGATCCCAATTTCATCACCCGCGACGCGCTGCAATGGGGCAGCCTCCCCACCGGCGCGCCCGTCCGCGCCACCGACGCGATTTTTCCGCGCATCGATGCCGCCGCCTACATCCACGGAGGAGCAATGGAAGAGAAGCCTGAAACGCCCGCGGCACCGCCTGCAGAGGCGCCCGCGAATGCCGGCCCCCCGATCGAAACGACACAAGCCGCGCCGCCGGACATCGCCAAAGTCACCATCGATCAATTCTTCGAGATCGACCTGCGCGTTGCCGAAGTCCGCGCCGCCGAACGCGTCCCGAAATCGAAGAAGCTGATGAAGATGACCGTCTTCACCGGCGACGAAGAACGCACCATCGTGGCCGGCATCGCCACCAAGTACACCCCCGAGGAGTTGGTCGGACGCAAGATCGTCATCGTGGCCAACCTCCAGCCGGCAAAACTGATGGGCATCGAATCCAACGGCATGATCCTCGCCGCCTCGTTGGACGGCGAACCATCGCTCCTCAGCGTCGACGCAGGAGTCCCAGCGGGAACGAAGGTAAAGTAGGGCGAGAGAGAAGGCCGGAAACGGCCCTCTAATCGCCCAATGACCAAGCTTTTCATTTCGCACAGTTCGCAGGACGACGCCTTCGTGCGGGACCTGCAGCAAGCCCTCGGCGACCTGAAACAAGACGTTTGGGTCGATTCACGCGAGTTAATCGGCGGCGATCCGCTTTGGTCGGAGATTGAGAAGGCGATCGACGATGCGTCCGGCTATGCGGTTCTAGTCAGTCCGGAATCGTTGCAGTCGAAATGGGTCGGCAAGGAACTGACTCACGCGCTCGCCTTGCAGAAAGAACGTGGCAGATCTGACTTTCCCGTCATTCCACTCTCGTTGAACGCCACGAAACTCGGCGTCTTGGAAGAGTTCTTCGGCGAAGAACCAATCTACATTCCGGTGAGCAGCAGCGCTGGCGGAGTGGACGCGGCACTGAACGCGATTCTTGTGGCCCTCGGTAAGCGGCTGCCGACCGATGTTCCGCTTGAATCCCAACCGAAGGCCGAGCCGCTGGAAGAGTTGGTGCTCGAGCTCACCGATTTGAAGTTCCACGAGCAGGAGGGCGTTCGCCGCGCGTCGGCTCGCGCTCGCCTCGTGTATGAGCCAGCAACTCCGGGGCAGCCCGAGGTCATGAGCGCGCAGAACTGGCGCTTCGTCGCCCCCATCGGTCCCATCGAAGCCGGCGAACTACGCTGGTATCTGGAAAAGTACGCGATCTGGCCGAGCGAATACTTTCGAGACCGAGCAAAGAAGGTCGAGGAGAACCTCGCGAAATGGGGACAGCTTCTTTACGAAGCGGCGATTCCCATAGCGCACACGGCGAACGTCATGCAGGCGTGGGCGGGGGTCGAAGACCATGCGGGTCGGCGCTTCTCCGTTCACGTTGACGGAACGCTCGAAGCAGGCGTATCGGAGGCCGAGGAGGAGTTGGCCCGCGAATCAGCAACGCTGCTGCTCGTTCTCCCCTGGGAACTGCTCCACGACGGCGAAGGCTTTCTCTTCCAGGGCGCGAAGCCGACGCGCGTCCGACGCCGTCTGCCGAACACGAAGGCGCTTGACGTTCCAGTGGTGGCCACGCCCATCCGCATCCTGCTCGTCACCGCGCGTCCCGAGGACGATGCATGCGGCTACATCGATCATCGCGCCAGCGCGCTGCCGCTTGTCGAAGCGATGGAGGACCTCGGAGGCCTCGTCGAAATCAACGTTCTCGACCCCCCGACGCTGACCGCACTTCGCGACGAGCTCGATCGTGCTCGCCGCGAACGCGAGCCGTATCACGTTATCCATTTCGACGGCCACGGCATCTACGACCGCCGCGCCGGCCTCGGCGGGCTTTGCTTCGAAGATCCTGAAGACATCGGCAAACTCGAGAAACGCGGACACGTCACCGTTTACACCAATGACCTCGGTCCGGTGTTGCGCGACCACCGTATCCCTCTGATCTTCCTCGAGGCCTGCGAGACCGGGCTGTCCGAGAAGACGTCCGACTCTGTCGCCTCCGGATTACTAAAGGTCGGTGTGGCGTCGGTGGTGGCCATGAGCCATAGCGTCCTCGTCGCGACCGCGCGACGATTCGTCAAGGAGTTTTATGGCGCGCTCGCCTCCGGCAAGCGAGTCGGCGACGCGATGCTCCAAGGTCAGCGAAAACTCAAAGACGAGAACTTCCGCGGCCGAGTTTTCGGCGCCGGCGAGCTACGGCTTGACGATTGGTTCGTCCCCGTCCTCTTTCAGGAAAAAGAGGATCCGCAGCTCTTCCGCACCATGCCCGTCCGACAGACGCGCAACGATCTGAAGATAGCACTCGCCGCGCGTCTTGGCGAGTTGCCACCGGAGCCAGAGACAGGCTTCATCGGCCGCAGCCGCGAACTGCTCGCGCTGCAACGACTGCTGCGCCACGAAGCGAGTGGCCACTACGCCGTCATTCGCGGCCAAGGCGGCGAAGGCAAGACCGCGCTTGCCGCCGAGTTCGCGCGGTGGATGGTTCGGTCGCAACAAATTCGGCGCGCCGCGTTCGTCTCCGTTGAGACATACGGCAATACTGCTGCGGTCCTCGACAGCATTGGCCGCCAGCTCGTGCCGGGGTACTCAGTCGCCACGTTCAAGGACTTGGAACAAGCCATCCTGCCCGTGGAACGCGCGCTCATCGAGCAGCCAACGCTACTAGTGATCGACAACATGGAAAGCATCCTTCTGCCGCCATACGTCGAGACGCCGAAGGCGCTCTCCGAGGAGGCGCGCCACGAGCTGGAGGCGATCCTCAACCTCTGCGCGCGTCTCAACACCGAGGGCGACACGCGCCTGATTTTCACCAGCCGCGAAGCGTTGCCCGCGCCTTTTGATGCCGAACGAAACCGCCGCGAACTACACCAACTCGACCGCGACGATGCCGTGAAGCTCGTCGAGCGCGCACTGAACAGCGGCGATGACGGCGGCGATGACGGCGCCGGTGCCGCCGCGGACGCCGCGCGAGAATCGATCGAGCAACTCGTCGCCACCGTCCACGGGCACGCCCGCACCTTGGCGCTACTCGCGCCATCGTTACGCAGCCGCGGAGTAGAAGCCACTCACGCATCACTCGTTGAACTAATGATAGCGATGGATCGACAGTTCCCCACCAGCCGCGAGAAATCGCTCTTCGCCAGTGTCGAGCTCTCACTACGCCGTACGTCGCCCGCGAACCGTGAACGAGCACGCGTCCTCGGAGTGTTTAATGGAGCTGTCGATCTCGACATGCTCCGCGCGATGACCGACTGGGACGAGGCAGACGTGACTTCGATGGCGGTCGAGTTGATCGCGACGGGTCTAGCGACGCCCGATCGCTACAACCATCTCACGCTCAATCCCTCCCTCTGTCCGTACCTGCGCGGGCAACTGGCTGCGGAGGAGCGCAAGTCGATGACGGATCGCTGGGCTGAGGTGATGCACCAATACGCAATGTTTCTCATCCAGCAGCGGAGCCAGAAAACCGAAATGGCGAATACGCTCGCAACGCTGGAGCTACCGAACTTGTTTGCGCTGCTGGATCACGTCCTTCGCTCCGGGGATGTTGAAGCGACGATTGAGATCACCACTTCAATGTACGACTTGCTGCAGGCACTCGGCACGCCGCGCCTCCTTCAAAGAGTATCGCAGGCCCGCGATGAGGCCGCCGCTGCTTTGGGTCAGACGTGGAATGGGGCACGGTTCCAAGCTGAGAGGACCAAGATCGAGCAGCAGCTTGCTGAGGGGCGGTTGCGCGAGGCGTTTGACGGCGCGAAGGCGTTGTTCGTGCGTACCGAGGCGGAGGGTGAAACCGCATACCCGGGCGCCGACTACGACCTAGCGCATTGTTGCTGGCTTTGGGCGCGTGTACTGCTGACTTTCGGCAGACCGGAACAAGCGTTGCCCCTGTTACAGCAGGGACAAAAAAGATTCGAGGCCATCGTAAGGCAAGGCGCCAACAAAGCGGCAGAGGGCATGGTCTCCGCCTGCATTACCGAACGCGCTGACTGCCTCCTTACGCTCGGTCGGCTGGATGAAGCAGGCGCTTCATACCAAGAGGCAATCCATCTTGACGAACAGCGTGGGGCGGAACGGGATGTCGCCGTCGGAAAGGCGCAGCTGGGGACCGTCCGCCTTGAACAGCGCCGTTACGAAGAGGCGCTGCAAGCTTACGAAGACGCGCGCGAGCGTTTTACAAGACTGGATGAACCAGGCTCAGTCGCCATCAGCTGGCATCAGGCCGGCAGGGTATATCAGGCGGCGGGGCAGCCCGAAGCAGCGGAGAATGCTTACCGAATGTCGCTCACGATCAACGTTCGGCTCGGATCGGTCGAAGGACAGGCGACTACGCTACTGGAAATTGGAAACCTATATGCCGGCGTCGGCGACCTTGAGCAAGCCGCGCCCTTCTACCGGCATGCGGCGGACAAATTCATTGAGTCTGGGAATCAGGCGAGCGAAGGCCGCGCGAGAAACAATCTTGGACTGGTCCTACAAAAACTTCGCCGCTTTGAAGAAGCGCGGCAGGAAACACTGAAGGCCATGCAATGTCTCTTGCAGTTCGGCCATGCATGCGAACCGTGGAAGATTTGGCACAACCTCGCCCGCATCGAGGGAGAAGCTGGAAACGCGACTGCCGCCGCAGATGCGAGACAGCAAGCCATCGCATGCTATCTCGCCTATCGCCGGGATGGCGGCGAGAACCACAATACCGATGGCCGCATCTGTCTCGCCGTCGTTGGCGCGCTGCTTACTGGGGACGCTACCGCAGCGACAGCTCTGCTCGATCAATTTGCTACAAAACCCAAAGCCGCTTGGCTTACTACTTTTATTCAAACTCTGCAAGTGATCGTAGCAGGCAGCCGCGACCATCGCCTCGCCGAGAATTTGGCGTTGGACTACACCATGGCCGCCGAAATCCTTCTCCTCATCGAAACGCTGGAGAAGCACGAAGCAGCGTCCTGATTTCGAACACTCCTCCGAAATCCGAACGGGCGAGCGAGCAGGCGGTGAAGTAGTTCTCCTGATGAATCAATGATTTAGCCGAGTTGCACCCGTGGCAGCGCCCTTGGACTAACGGCATCCCGAGTCCATGAGCGGAAAGGGGTAGCAACTATGAGCCTTGCGGAGATTGCAGTTCCTCGGATGCCGTATCTCGAAGTGGCGGCGGCGCTGCCGGTGGTGCTGGTGGTGGAGGACGAGCGGAAACTGCGCTGGTCGCTCATCGAACAGTTCCGGGCGATGGGCATCGAAGCGCTGACGGCCAGCAGCGGGTATGAGGCCATCCGCGTCGCCGGAGAAAGCCGGCCCGACCTGATCCTGCTCGACGGCCTCTTGCCGGAGATGCACGGATTCGAGATCGCGCGATTCATCCGGCGCATCGACGTCGATTACCGGCCGCACATCGCCATCATGACGGCGATTTACAAACACACGCGCTATCAGAACGAAGCGCGGCTGAAGTACGGGATCGATGACTACCTCATCAAGCCCGTGCTGCCGCAGTCGCTGGCGGGACTGGTGCGGCGAGTTCAGGCGGGTGCCCGATGAGCGCAGCTTCGAAAACGCGCGGCCGCGTGCTGTTCGTCGACGATGAGCCTTTTCTGCTGGAAGGGATGAAAACGTTGCTCGAGCTAGAAGGCATCGATGTGTTCGTCCACGACTCGATGATCACGCTGCCGCTGATTCTGCGCGAAGCCGACCCGGACATCGTCCTGCTCGACCTCAGCCTGCCGGCGCTATCCGGCACCTCGGCGTTGCGCAACGGACTGCGTAAGTTGCTGCGGACCGAGGGAGCCCTCCTGCTGTTTTCCGGCCGTTCGCCGCACGATCTGTCGGCCCTTGCGCAGGAGCTGGGTGCCGACGGCTTCATCAGCAAATCAGAGAACGCAATGGAAATCGTCGGACAGATTCAGATGTGGATCAACCGGCGCCGCCTGAAGCGCGCCAATGACCGAAGCGAGGGAGCCAATGCCACAACCCGCACCGCATTTGCTGCTGCTCGCTGACCGCGGCGCGCCGCGCACCGCCACGCTGCTGCGCGCGGCAGGTTACGCCGTCAGCGCCGTCAACCATCCGGCCATGGTGGAGCGCTTCGACGATGGCGTCGTCATCGAACTGCCCGCACTGGCTGCGATCAGCATCGTCCGCAGAATCGAAGCGCGGCGGCGCGACGTGCCGATTCTCGTCATCTCCGCCGAGGCCGAATCGGTGAGACGCGCGCTGCCGTCGGTCCGCGTGATCAGACCTGATGACGTTGACGACGATCTCGTTTCGGCGATGGATCTCGCGCTCGCGGGACAGCAACTGAGGCTCACGGGATAAAAAAATGCCCGTTGCTCGGCCGTCGCAACGGGCTGGCGCGCTAGAGTGCGCCCACTGGGTCGCCGCAGTTTTCGGATCAGCGACGGCGACCAACTTACAGCCGGCGCGGGCGCGCGTCTCTACGTTTTTGGAAGCCTCAGCCGCTACATCCCGATCGGGTGCCAGACCGTCTTCATTTCCTGGAAATCGAAGATGGCGTAGGGCGACTGCGAGCGCGTGGCATCGTCCCAACCGATCTTGCCGGCGTTGAAGTGAACGACGCGCTTGACGTTCTCGGCGGCCGTCTTCTGCACGGCGGCGATGGCGCCGTCCGCGACGCCGGTCGTATCGATGGCGTTGACGTCCATGTGCGCCGCAAGCCACGGCACCAGTTCGGACTTGAGGCCCGAGATGAGATTGACGACGCCCGCGGGAACGTCGCTGGTCTCGAAGATCTCGCCGAGGGTAATGGAGGCGAGCGGACGCGACTCGGAGGTGATGGCGACGACAACGTTGCCGCCGACGATCGCCGGCGCAATGCGGCTGACCAAGCCGAGGAGCGAGGGTTCTTCGGGCGCAACCACACCGACGACGCCGGTCGGCTCGGGGACGGTGAAGTTGTAATACGGGCCGGCTACGGGATTCACCGAGCCGAAGACCTGCGGGTATTTGTCGCTCCAGCCGGCGTAATAAACCCAGCGATCGGTGAGCGCGGCTACTTCGCGGCGGGCGTCGGCGGCTGTCGAGCCCTGGCGTCGTAACTCATCCACAAGTTCGGCGGCGCGCGACTCGCAGACCTCGGCGAGCCGATAGAGAATCTGGCCGCGATTGAAGGCTGTTTTTCCGCTCCATCCGGAAAATGCTTTGCGGGCTGCCTGCACGGCATTGCGCAGGTCTTTTCTCGATCCGCGGCAGGCGTTGGCGAGCAACTCTCCCCCTTTGCCTTTGACGGCATAGAAGCGGCCGGATTCCGTGCGAGGAAACTCGCCGTTGATGTAGAGCTTGTACGTTTTGCGGACGTTCAGTCTCATGACAACACCACGTAGGGCGACAGTCCGTGCAATCCGCCTTCACGGCCGAAACCCGATTCCTTGTAGCCGCCGAACGGCGATGCCGGATCGAATTTGTTGTACGTGTTTGCCCAGATCACACCGGCGCGGAGCTTCTGCGCCATCTTGAGAATGCGCGATCCTTTTTCCGTCCAGATGCCGGCCGATAATCCATACGGAGTGTTGTTGGCCTTCTCAATGGCTTCTTCCGGCGTGCGGAACGTCAATACGGACAATACCGGCCCGAAGATCTCTTCCTGGGCGATGCGGCTCGACGCGGCAACGCCTGTGAAGAATGTCGGGCGGAACCAGAAACCGCGGTCGGGGACGCTGCAGGACGATTGGAAAATCTCCGCCCCCTCTTCGGTGCCGCTTTCGACGAGCTCCTGAATTTTCTCCAGTTGCGCGCGCGAGTTAATGGCGCCGACGTCGGTGTTCTTATCGAGCGGATTGCCGACGCGCAGCGTACCAATGCGTTCGCGCAGCTTGCGCACCACCGGCTCGAGGATCGACTCCTGCAGAAAGAGGCGCGAGCCGGCGCAACAGACGTGTCCCTGATTGAAGTAAATGCCGTTGATGATGCCTTCGACGGCTTGATCGATCGGCGCGTCTTCAAAGACGATGTTCGGCGCTTTGCCGCCGAGCTCCAGCGTCAGTTTCTTGTGTGTACCGGCCAGCGAGCGTTGAATCCGTTTGCCGACTTCGGTCGAGCCGGTGAACGCAATCTTGTCGACGTCCGGATGATTGACGAGCGCCGCGCCGGTGGCGCCGGCGCCGGTGACGATGTTGACGACTCCGGGCGGAAGGTCGGCTTCCTGGATGATCTCGGCCAGCATCAGCGACGTGATCGACGTCGTCTCCGCCGGCTTGAGCACGACTGTATTTCCCGCCGCCAGCGCCGGCGCCAATTTCCAGGCGGCCATCAACAGCGGGAAGTTCCAGGGGATGATCTGGCCCGCGACACCGACCGGTGAGACATTACGGTTCGGGAAGGCATATTCGAGCTTGTCGGCCCAGCCTGCGTAATAAAAGAAATGGGCGGCCGCGAGCGGGATGTCGACGTCGCGCGATTCCTTGATCGGCTTGCCGCCGTTCATGGTTTCGGCGACGGCCAGGCCACGCGATTTTTCCTGGATCAGGCGTGCAATGCGAAAAATGTACTTGGCGCGTTCGGACGCCGGTAATTTCCGCCACACTTTTTCATACGCCCGGCGCGCTTCTTTGACGGCGCGATCGACGTCTTCGGCATCCGCTTCCGCCATTTCCGAAAGGGTCTCTTCCGTGGCGGGATTGATGGTCTCGAACCAGCGCTTCGAATGCGGCTCGACGAACTTGCCGCCGATGAAGAGGTTGTAGCGCGTCTGGATCTTTACGTGATCCGTTGCCTCCAGCGACGGCGAATAATGCCACTCCGCTAGGGCGCTGGAGGCGGCGCCTGGGGTGAGACGGTCTCTGGTTTCAAGTGTGGTCATACGATCTCTCAAAATCTTTGAACCACAGAGGCACAGAGAACACAAAGAGTTTCTCGGTGTTCTCTGTGCCTCTGTGGTTAATCGAGCGTAAAGTAATCCCCCGACTGATACGCGCCTGTTTTTTCTTTGCGCAATTGCATCAACACGTCATTGAGAAGCGATGACGCACCGAAACGGAAAAGGTCGGGAGTCATCCACTCGCCGCCCATGGTCTCGTACAAAAGCACGAGGTACGCGAGCGCGAGTTTGGCGGTGGCAATGCCGCCGGCCGGCTTCATACCGATTTTCTTGCCGGTGACGTGCAGGAAATCGCGGATCGCTTCGAGCATCACCAGCGTCACCGGCAACGTCGCGTTCGTCGTCACTTTGCCGGTCGACGTCTTGATGAAATCGGCGCCGGCAAACATGGCGATCAGCGACGCTTTGCGCACCTGGTCGTAATTGGCCAGCTCTCCCGTCTCCAGAATCACTTTCAAATGCGCCGGGCCGCACGCTTCCTTGACCTCGGCGATCTCATCGAACACTTTCTGATAGTTGCCCGACAGAAACGCGCCGCGGTCGATGACCATGTCGATCTCGTCGGCGCCGGCGGCGACTGCCTGCCGCGTCTCGGAGACTTTGACGTCGATGTAGGTCTGCCCGCTCGGAAATCCGGTGGCGACGGACGCGATGTGGATGCCGGTGCCGGCCACGGCCTGCTTTACGAACGGCACCATCGCCGGATAGACGCACACCGCGGCAACGTGCGGGATGTCGCGGTCGGACGGGTCGGGACGGATCGCCTTCTGGCAGAGCGCCCACACCTTCCCCTGCGTGTCTTTTCCTTCGAGCGTGGTGAGATCCATCATGCTGATGATCAGCTTCAGGCCCCACACCTTCGACTCTTTTTTCAGCGACCGTTTCGCCAGCGACGCGGCCCGCTCCTCAGCGGCGATGGCGTCGACGCCATGCGCCATCTCAAGGGCGTCGGCAATGCTGCGGCGAAAAAGCGCGGGAGGAAACGCAGGCGGCTGCGTGATGAGGGATTCGCTCATGGACTGTCAAAAATAGCACGAGGACGGCCGCGGTGGCCGTCCTCGCAAAAGGGTAAAGCGCAATTGCGTTAGTGCGCGGCGCGCCGCCGGTTCAGAACCTCGGTGACCTGCGACCACTGGCCGTTCGCGAACGTCCACAGATCCGACAGATAGAAGCCGCTGTAGCCGCCGAACATCACCAGCTGGTTACGAATCGGATCGAGCGCGAAGCCGGCGTTCTCGCGCGCGGGCGGCGTGAGGGTCGACGTGATTTTCGTCCAGGTCGTTCCATCCCAGTCCCACGTGTCGTTTGCGTAGACCTGCACCTGGTTGTTGGCGGCATCGGTGTCGACGCGGATTCCGCCGAACAGGATGGCGTGGTTCGTCTTCGGATCGATCGCAATCTCAGCGCCGTAGCGCATGCCGGGCGTGGTGCTCGGTGTGAGCTGCGTCCAGCCGGCGCCATCGAAGGTCCACATGTCGCTGAAGCGCGTCAGGCGAGCGTCGGAGGTGAGGCGCCCGAGGCCGCCGTAGAGGACGGTCTTCTTCAGGATCGGGTCGTACCACATCGAGGTCAGCGTCCGCGACGGCGCCGGGTTCTTCTTCACCTGCGTCCAGACAGTACCGTCGAAGGTCCAGGTCTGATTGAGGTAGATGTTGTTGCCGTCCAAGCCGCCGAAGAAAACGGTCTTCTTCAGATTCTGGTCATAGACGAGGCTTGCGAACCGATGTGCGGGCGGTGCGTTCTTTGTGGCGTCGAACTGCGTCCACGTCGTGCCGTCGAACTCCCACGTCGCGCTGCCGGAACAGAGAACGATCAACTTGGAGCGGTCGGTATCGTACGCGCCGATCGGCGAAGCGCAGTCCGTCGGCTGGTTTGTGGTGGTCAACGGACGGAACGTGCCGTTCTGATACGTCCAGAGGTCGAAGAAGGTGAGAGCGTCGTTCACACCGCCAAACATGTAGACGACTTTGTTGACCGGATCGGTGGTGAAGGTGAAGAGCGAGCGCGGCGCCGGATACGCGGCATCGCCGGCAACGCTCCACGCCTTATTCGCATAGGTGAACGTAGCGGTGTCGAGCACACCCACCACGGGCTGGCCGCCGAAGAGCACGGCGTTCTGGTGATCGGGATCGAACGTCAGCGCCGATCCGACGTAGGCACCGGCGAATTGCGTCAGATCGACCTTCGTCCAGTTCGTACCGTCCCACTCATACGACTCCTCGGTGCTGTTCGTGGTCGTGCAGACGCCGCCCGTATAGAGGATGGTATTGTTCGAGCTTTGCCACGTCACCGCGCCTTCGTTGACGCAGGTAGGCAGAACGGTCGGAGTGAGTTGGTTCCACTTTGCCGCAGCCGGATCCCATGCGTACATCACTGTGGCCGAGCTGGCGTTGAGGGCCAGCATGATGGTCTGTTTGCGGACCGGGTCGAATTCAAGCATGGGCTTGGTGACCACGGGACCATCGGCGAGGACCTGCGTCCAGTTCGTGCCGTTGAACTCCCACGTGTCATACAGCGCGGTGTTGGTCACAGTCTTGCCGTCGGCGCTGTACGTCTGATGGAAGCCGCCGAAGAGCACGATGCGGTCGCGCACGGAGTCGTATGCAGCACCGGCCAGCTCGCGGACCGGCGGCGCGTTGGTGGTGTTGATCGGGGTCCAGTCGGTACCGTCGAAGCTCCAGGTGTCGTTGAGATTGAGCTTGCCCTGGCGGCCGCTGAAGACGACGACGCGATTTCTCGTAGAGTCGAACACCATCGAGTGGGCTGCGCGCGCCGAGGGGCTGTGCGGGGGGAAAACCTGAAGCCAGCGGGTTCCGGTCCATTCCCAGGTGTCGGCCAGCTCGTACTGAACCTTCGTGCCTGCGTCTACGGCAGTGAGGCCACCGAAGAGAACGGCGCGGTGGATGGCGGGATCCCACACCATCCTGGCTTCGAAGCGGCCCGACGGCGAGGCCGCGAATGCGCTGCCTGCGGCGAGAAGGAAAAGGATGCAGAAGAAAAAACCGCGCTTCAGCGAGTGATCGCTCATCAGTATTGGTTTGCCCCTGAAAGGTATTGAGACCTGGAAAATTTGCTCCCGATCCGAACCGGTCGCCCGGAACACAAATTTCTCCTGTATGACGGGCCAGAGGGCAAAAGGAAACGGCCGGCAGCGTGCCGGCCGTGGACGCAAGCTACGGCCTCGGATTCAGGCCGTAGTGTTCCGCAATCGTGACGAGTTGCTGCTCGGCATCATCCTGGCCGAGTTTGGTTCGGATGCTCTCGATTTCGGCGAGGTCGTTGCTTTCCAGCACGAATCCGTGTGCGCTGAGCGCCTCCTGCGGATTCTCGACGAGCCGCTTCCTGAACTCCGGGTGTTCGATCGCGCGCCGCACCACGGCGCCAATCATCTCGTTTCGCATTGATGTTCCTCCGATGGTACGGAAGAGCAAGGGGCGGGCCTGCTGATTTTGTAGCGCCGACGGCTCGTCGGCTGGACCGCCAGCGGCTCGCTGGCGCGTCACGTGCCGCCGAGCCGGCGGCGGTACAGCCGGCCAGCGGCCGGCGCTACGACGGGGAGCTAGATCCGGATGCGCACCGTCGCCAGCGTTTCGTCGGGATGGATCTTCTTCGGCGCACCGATGTTGTTCCGCGCCCGCTCGATGGTGAGATCGACGTGTTTTGCGAAGGCGATGCGGATGCCTGCGTCGATCTTGGTCCAGTTCCACCAGATGCTCGGCGCAGGATATTGAGCGCCGTTGCCTTTGAATCCGTAGTGAAGCTCGCTCAAACGCACGGCCGGCTGGATGCTCTGCAGAAAACTCTCACCGCCGACGGATGGACCGGCTGACCAGTCGAACTTGTATCCGAACTCCCCCTCCGCTCCGCTGCGGTGCATGCCGGCAACGTTCTGGCTGGTGAATTGGATTGTCGAAGTCAAGCCCTTCCACTCCGTGTAGATCCGCGCGCCCATCTCTTCTTTTTTCTTGCCGCGGATCGGCAGGCCTTTGTCGAGCGGCCCTTCGAGGAGATCGAGATCGACGCCGTAGAACGTGCCGGTCAGCGGCGCGTTTTCGTCGTCGCGGAGGTTGCGGCGATAGTGAAACGCGACGGCGTCGAAACCGAAGGTCTGCGCATCGTTCTGCCAGCGATAGCCGAGTCCTTGACCGAAGGACATGTTCTTCGTGTCGAGGGCCAGATCCTCGACGCGCGTGTCGTAGAGGATCGGGAAGCCCGCCTTCAGCTTCGGATCGGGATTCGGTTGCAGTAGCTGCTTGATGCCGTTGTCGCCGGCGAGCGCGTTCGGATCACGGAAGTAGAGCGGATTGCCGCTCGTGCTGGTAAGGCGCCAGTAGAGATTGCGGCCGATCGAGCCGCCGGTCATGACGCCGACGTCTTCGAAGCGATTGAACGACGTCGCGACGAGTCCGTAGCTTTCGAGCACCCGGATCGGCTGGCGTTCCATCTTCACGAACTTTCCGAGTTGCAAGAAGAACGATGTCCGATCGGGCCGCGCCAGGAACTCGGGACGCGGTCCGAACTGGATCCAGAGTTCGTCGGCGTCGACCTTCTTGTCCGCGCTGGTCGGATTGCGGCGGTATTTATCCTGCCCGTGCAGTTGCGTGTGCGCGAGGAACCAGGTGCTGTAGCCGAGGTCGAGCTTGATCTGTGCGACGCTCAGCTCCGCGTGCCTGCCGGCATCGACGGTCTCCTCGAATCCGACGGTCTGCCCGACCGGCAGAGAACTCGGCGGAAAGGGGAACTTGAGCGCGAACTTCTCTTCCTTGCTATCGCGATAGTTGGCGCGCAGCTCGATGCGCGACTTGAACGTCCAGTCGCTGGTTGTCTGTGCGAAGAGAGGGAGGGTTGTGAATAAACCGACTGCCGCCGCGGCGATTCGTCGCATGTTGTCTCCAGTTACGTGGCGGGGAGCCGTTTGGATTGTAACGGATCAGCGGCGTAGTGCGGGCGTCTCGCCTGCATCCGGCGTGGCGTCTCGCCCGACGGGGGTTTCTGCGAGCTCTCGAAGATTGCGATTGAATCCCGGAAACCACCGCCGGGCGAGGACGCCCGGCGGATGCAGACGGGGACGTCCGCACTACGCTACCGGAAACACATTCGACACGCGTCGTATCCCGCGCCGCTCGCGTCGACGGCGCTCATGAAGACGACGCGCGTTTCGTCGGCGAAGCGTTTCGCGGCGGCGCAACTGGCGCGATGGAAACGCCTGGTCTTGCCGGAAGCATTCGCAACCAGGATCTCCGCGTTCGACGTGATCGCTTCGATGTTGTGCGTGATCTCGTCGGCGGCCGAGGAGATATCGTCGATGACGAGATCGGTGACCGCCTCGTACACGATGCCGGCGACGTCGATGGCCTCGGGAACGTCATCGCGCGCCTGAAGCTGATGCACGATCAACTCGGCCACGTCGATGCGCAGCGGAACGAGCTGCAAGGTTGGGATCTCTTCTTCGACGAAGACGTACTTCGCATCGGTCCACGTCGATAGCTCGCGGATCTCGTCCTCGGCTTTGGCGCGCATGGCGTCGTGCAGCTGATTCTCGGTGAGCGCGCCGAGGATGACCAGGATGCGGCCAAGGGCAAGTTGCGTCTCGCGCTGGATGTCGAGCGCCTTCTGCCGCTGCTCCTCGGTGATCATTCCCACGGCGATGAGCCGCTGCGCCAGGAAGCGCGCCGGATCGTTCGACGAGCAGGAGATGATTTTGCCCTTATCGATGAAGAGCTCTTTCTCGTGCTTGCCCTTGGCGAGGACGAGGCGGCCCGTGCGCTGGTTGGAGGCATGTTTGACGAGGAGCTCTGCGGGCGTGGCGTTTCCGATCGGCTTCCACTTCCGCTGCGGCGGCATCGAGGTCGATACGATCTCCGACTCGGCAGGCGCCTTCGGCGGAACGACAGCCTTCGCCACCCGTTCGTGAATCGCGCGCAGCTCTTCCTCGGCGCGTTTGCGGCGCTCGAGCTCTTTGCGCAGCGCGTCGGTCATGATCTTCAGCTCGTCCATGGTCTGCTCGCCATTGACGCGCAGCTCATCGATCGCCGATCGAAGCGCCTCCTCGGTCTGCTGCCGTTTCTGCAACTCCGCGCGCAGCGCTTCGAGCTGTTTCTTTTTTTCGTGCGATTCGGCGGGAGCGTCCGGCGCGCGGATGATTTCGACGAAACCTTTGATCGCACCATTGATGCGCACGGGCGTGAGGCTGGTGCGAACCCACAAATGCCGGCCGTCTTTTCCGACGCGCCAATCTTCGAGATCGATGCGTCCCGAGTCGCGCGCCTCCTGCAACTGCGCCGTCGACTTTCCGCCCCAGTGCTCGTGATCGCGATACAGCATTCGGCGCGGACGGCCGATCACTTCTTCGCGCGTGTAGCCGAGGATGCGTTCCGCGCCAGCGTTCCATCCGGCGATGAGACCGTTGTCGTCGGTGCGGATGATGGCAAAGTCGGTGAGCTGATCGACGACGGCAATCAGCAGCTGCTCGCTGTTCTGCGCGGCGGGACGGACCTGGCCCTGCACCGTGCGCGCGCGTTCGTCGACGATGTAGACGAGGAAGTGCGCGCCGTCGTCGCTGCCAGCGATTGCGCATAGCACTTCGATCTCGCGGTACTTCCCCTTCTTCTCGATGATCCGCTTCTCGATGCGATAGCCGCCCGCGTCGCCGCCGAGCATCCGGCGCATCAGCGTCGCCTCGCGGCGAGCGTCGTCGGGATGCGTGAGATCGGTGAACGTCAACCGGCTCAACTGCTCGCGCGAGTAGCCGGCGATTTCGCGGAAGCGTTCGTTGAACTGCAGCCACGCGCCGTCGATGGAGGCGAGCGCGATTCCAATGGGTGCGTGTTCGAACGCATCGCGCAACCGTGCCTCGCGCGGCGCGCCGGGCAACGGCGGCGCACCGGGCTTGCGCACGAGCGAGATCATTTGATCGACGATCGGCAGCTTCACCATAAATTGTGGAGGTGCTGACTTTAACATGACGGAGTGCGGGCGTCTCGCCTGCATCCGCTGGGCGTCCTCGCCCAGCGGGGGTTTCCGTGATGCTTGCGCAGTCGCCGGTTCATCGCAGAAACCACCGTCGGGCGAGACGCCGCGCCGGATGCAGGCGAGACGCCCGCACTACGCTACCGCCGCATTTTCGTCAGCGTCCCCGCCCGGAACACGTCCTGTCTCCGCTCGCGGCGGCCAACGAAGACTTCCTCGAACGCCACCTGCAGAATCGCCGCGACCGGGATCGCCATCAGCGCGCCGACGATGCCGAGGAGCGAGGCTCCGGCCATGAACGCGATGAAGGCGGTCAGCGGCGAGATCGAAACTTTGCGCGACATCACCCGCGGCGCGATCACAAGGTTCTCCACCTTCTGCATCACCACCGCGATGATCAGCACCGACCAGAACTGCCAGCGCGAGTGAAGGATCGCGATCGCCAGCGCCGGCGTGAAACCGACGATCGGGCCGATCACCGGCACCATCTCGCCGAGCGTGGCCAGGAGCGCCAGCGGCAGCGCGTACGGGATGCGCAGCAGCAGCATGGCCACGAACATCACCACGCCCATGATTCCGGAGAGGATCAGTTGCGCCGAGAGCCAGGAGCTCATGCGCCGGGCCATTCGGTTCATCGTGTCGCGCCGGTCGCCGCGAACATTTTCCGGGTAGAGCAACAGGAACATGTTCCGCAGCCGGTGCGCGTCGATGAGCATGTAGACGACCATGAACAGCACCGCCACGAACGAGCCGATCACGGTCGCCGCGCCGCGCACGTAGCCGAAAACATGACCGCGCGGCAGCGTCACGCCGTCCTTCAGATAGTCGCGGACGGCAGACATCGGGAAGTAGCGCTGCAGCGGCGTGAGAAGGTTGTGCTCGATCAACGCCGGCAGCTGCGCGCGCAACGCAGTCGTCTCCCCGATCAGCCGCGGCACCGTCAACACGGCCAGCAAAATCACCAGCAGAAGAAACGGGAAGTAAACGATGACCGCCGCCGCGCCGCGGCTGATGTTTCGGTGCAACCGGTAACGGCCGAGGACGCGCACGCGATGCACGGCCGGCGAGATGCCCGCGGCCAGTACGGCGGCGATGAAGACGAGGATCAGCACCTCGCGCACCGCCCACAGCAGCAGGAGCACGAGCGCGAAGGCAATGACGACGGCAACTTTTTTCGCGAAGAGGGAGAGATCGCGATCGCTGTTCGGTTCCCTGGGAGAGAAGGCCACGATGTCCTAGCCGAGGTATTGGCGAATGGCCGCTTCGATCTGGCTGCGTGGAACCGCGCCGACCACGCGGCCCTTCTCGACGCCGTCTTTGAAGAGCACGAGCAGCGGAATGCTCATCGCGCGATACGCCTGCGCGCTGCGCGGATTCTGATCGACGTTCAGCTTGGCAAAGCGGACGTCCGTGCGCGAGGCCGCCATCTCCTCGATGACCGGCGCGATCATCCGGCACGGTCCGCACCACGCGGCCCAGAAGTCGACCAGGAAGGCTCCGTTGCGAATCGTCTCCGCGAAATTGGCGTCCGTCAGCTCGATCGGATGGCCGCCCGTCAGCGGCGTTTTGCACTTGCCGCAAACGGCCTTTTTGCCGTCATCGACCGCAGGTAACCGATTGGCCTGTCCGCAGTTGGGGCATCGAACGACGTCGTTCATGACCCTGCCTATTGCGAAATACGGGCCGGGACGATCAACAGGCCGAAGATGCCACTGTCCCGATTTCCCGATAAAATGCGCCAGCAATTTTCCATCACCCAAAAACCGCGGAAAAAGGAGCGCTTCATGTCAGAAGGAGCGAGCACTCTGCGCCATCGCCTCGGACGTCCGGAGATCCTGCGTCTCATCGGCGCCCACAACGCACTCGGCGCCAAGATGGCCGAGCGCGCCGGCTTCGACGGCGTCTGGGCCAGCGGTTTCGAGATCGCCGCGTCGTACGCCCTGCCCGACTCCAGCATCGTCACGATGTCCGAGCACCTCGCGCTGGCGCGTTCGATGTGCGACGTCGTGCGCATTCCGGTGGTCGTCGATTGCGACACCGGTTACGGCGACGAGTTGCAGTTCGCGCATGCCGTGCGCCAGTTCGAAGCGGCCGGCGTCGCGGGCGTCTGCGTCGAAGACAAACAGTTCCCGAAGTTGAACAGCTTCGTCGACGGCCGCCAGGAGCTGGCGCCGGTCGGCGCGTTCGTCGAAAAACTGTGCGCGGGCAAGAAAGCACAGCGCACGCGCGACTTCATCGTCATTGCGCGCACCGAGGCGCTCATTGCAGGATGCGGTGTCGACGAAGCGCTGCGCCGCGCGCAGGCGTACTCCGACGCCGGTGCCGACGCAGTGCTCATCCACAGCAAAGCGAAGACCGCCGCCGAAATCGCGGACGTCGCGATGCGGTGGGACCGTCCCACGCCGCTCGTGGCCGTCCCAACCACCTACTTCAACACGCCGCTCGACGATCTCGCGGCCCTCGGCTTCAAGGTCGTGATCTACGCGAACCAAGGACTGCGCGGAGCCCTCAAAGCAATGGAACAGATCTACGCGGAGATCCTCCGCAGCGGTTCCACGGCCTCGGTCGAATCGCAGCTCTGGCCGATGAAGACGATCTTCGCGTTGCAGGGCGAGGAGAGCGTGGAAACGCCGGTAGCCGAGGTTGTCGTTGAATCGTAGTGGCGCATTCCTGGAGATCCTGCGCGAGGCCGGCTTCGATTTCTTCACCGGCGTTCCTGACTCGACGTTTCAGCCGCTTCTGGCGGAGATTGCGTCGCGTCCGGATCTCGGCTACGTCACCGCGATCTCGGAAAACGTCGCCGTCGGCATCGCCACAGGCTCCTACCTCGGCGGCCGGCGTCCGGTGATCTTCATGCAGAACTCGGGACTGGCGCTGGCGATGAACGCGCTCGGTTCGCTCGCGGCGATCTACCGGATTCCGATGCTGCTCGTCATCGGGTGGCGCGGACACGACGGGACCGATTCGCCCGAGCACGCGCTCCTCGGCGCTGCGACTCCGGCACTACTCGATGCCTTGCGCCTGCCGTTCTTCGTTCCCGATTCCGAGTCGCTGCGATCCGACGTCGCGCGCGCTGCGCAGACACTCGACACGCAGCCGGGTCCATGCGCGCTTCTCTGCAAGCCGGGAGTCGTGTGTTGATGCGCCGTGCCGAGGCTATTGCTGCTGTGCTATCGAAGATCGGCGATGAGTTGGTCGTCGCCGCGAACGGATGGATCAGCCGCGAAACGTGCGCCGCATCCGACCGCGCCGAAAACTTTTACATGCTCGGTTCGATGGGTCTGGCCGCGCCGATCGGCCTCGGCCTGGCGCTGGCGCGGCCGGAGCAGCGCGTAGTGATCTTCGACGGCGACGGCAATCTGTTGATGACGCTCGGCACCCTGGCGATGATCGGCGATCTCCGCCCATCGAATTTCCTGCACATCGTCTTTGACAACGAGGTCTACGGCTCGACCGGTGCGCAGCGATCCGCCACGGCAAACATCGCGCTCGAGGCACTCGCGCGCGCCGCCGGCTACGCGGATGTGCGGCGTGCAGTTACCGCCGAGGAGCTCGACGCCGCGATCGATCAGTTGCTGGCAGCGACGGGACCAGCATTCCTGCTCGTAAAAGTCATCGCGGAGTCGAACGGAGCCGCGCCGCGCGTGCCGCACGAACCGGCGGCGCTGGCCAGACGCGTTCGCGCGGCGCTGGAGATCGCCTGATGCCCGACCTCGACTGGAACCGCAAGTGGGGCGGGATGATCGCCACCTTTTCGCCGGACGATGGCGAGCGGCATTTCGGCGACCGCTGGGGCGATCCCGAGACGTTCATTCCGCTGATCGAAGTCCGCCAGCGCTTCCTCGATCCATACTTCATCGCGGGAACGACGGTCCTGGAAATCGGCAGCGGTGGCGGACGGTGGACTCAGTACCTCGCGCGCGCCGGCCACCTGATCGTCGTCGAATACAACCCGGAATCGTTCGACTATCTCCGGCAGCGCTTCCCCGACGTCCGGCTGACCACGTATCAGACGAGCGGCGCGGAGTTGGACGGCATCGCGACGGGCAGCGTCGACTTCGTCTTCACGTTCGACGTCTTTGTCCATCTCGAGCCGGAGGTCATCGGCCGCTACCTGTACGAGATCGAGCGCGTGCTGCGGCCGGGCGGCGTGGCCGTGGTGCATTACGGCGATATTCGAAAGGACATCGCGCTGCACAATCCCGGCTTCTCGCGCATGACACGCCAGAAGATGGAAGAGTTGATCGCCGCGACCACGCTTCGCGTCATTGATCACGACGAGAACATCATGTTTCACAGCAATCTGGTGGCGCTGGGCCGCGAATGAGAATCCTGCACATCCTTTCGCAGCGCGCGGGACGCTCCGGCAGCGGCATCTTCCTTCGCGCGATGGTTCGCGAGGCGGCGCGCCGCGGCTACGCACAACACGTCGTCGTGGCCGAACCTCCCGGAACGACAGCGGCGGAACTTCCGCCGCTGCGCGACGCCGACGTCTCGCCGATCATCTTCCCGTCCGACGACGCGCCGTTTCCGCTGCCCGGCAACAGCGACGTGATGCCGTATCCGACCACCGTCTTCTCGCGCATGACGCCGGCGCAGATCGAGCAGTACCTCCGCGTATCGCGCCGAGTCATGGAGCGTGCGCGCGACACGTTCCAGCCCGATGTCGTTCATGCGCATCATCTCTGGCTCATGACGTCGCTGGCGCGCGATGTCTTCGCCGACATCCCGCTTGTCGTCACGTCGCACAACGCGGAGTTGCGGCAGATGGTGAAGGCGCCGCATCTCGTCCCGCGCGTGCTCTCCGGCGTCCGCCGCGCCGACAAGGTCTGCGTGCTGACGCCGCAATCGGTCGTCGACACGATCGAGCACTTCGGCATCGCGCCGGAACGGATCGCCATCACCGGCGCAGGATTCGACGACGAGTTGTTTCGTCCGCGCATGCGGCCGCGCGAAACGGTACTCGGCGAATTGCGCGAGCGCTTCGGCCTGGAACTTCCTGACGATGAAACGCTGATCACATTCATCGGACGAACCTCGGTTCCGAAAGGGATCCCGTTTCTGCTTGATGCGGTATCGCAACTTCGCAATCGCGTCGGACCCTTTCGCCTCGTCCTTCTAGGCGCGACAGGCAGCGGCGAACACGGACGAATGATGGACGAACTGGTAGCCGCAGCCGGTCCGCTCGTCATTCACACCGGCGCGCAGCCGCCGGAAGCGGTCGCGCTGCTGCTGCAGGTCAGCGATGTCTTCGTACTGCCGTCGCTCTTCGAAGGGCTTCCGCTGACGATGCTCGAAGCGCTCGCCGCCGGCTGCCCGGCCGTCGTCAGCGCGCTGCCGACCATCGCCAGTTGGGTGCCACAGGCATGGCGCGATCGCGGCTTCATCGAGCTGGTGCCGCCGCTCGAAACGACAAACGCCGACGAGCCGGTGGCATCCGACGTCGCGCGCTTCGTGAACGATCTCGCTGCCGCGATCGAGCGCCGGCTCGCCTCTCCGCTCGACGATGCCGCGCGCCGCGAGCTCGCGTCGCAACTCGCTCCGCACTCCTGGCCGCACGTCTTCGACCGCTACGAAGAAATCTATCGAGAGGTCACGGCCCGGGTGCTCGCAACACGATGACTGCAGCGGAACGAATGAAGCGCCTGACGGTGGTCATGCTCGCCGACCCCGGCAACCTTGCACACGGCGGCCGGAGTCTGGGCCGCGGGCAGGCCGACATTTATCTGGTCCGCGCGTTGCGGCGCTTGACGAAGCGCGCGCTGCTTGTGCCGTACGACGGCGTCGCCGAGCTCGCGCAATGCATCGAGCGCGAACGGCCCGACGTCATCTTCAATCTCACCGAGTGGATCGAAGGCGACCGTATGAAAGACGGCCACATCTGCGCGCTGCTCGATCTCTACGACGTCCCCTACACCGGAGCGGGGCCGAAAGGGCTCATGCTCTGCCGCGACAAAATCATCAGCAAACTGATCGCCGCGGATGCCGGCTTCGCGGTGCCGCGCTACTTCGTCGCCGGTCCGCGAACGCGATCGCCGCTCCCGTTTCCCCTCGTCGTCAAACCGCGGTTCGGCGATGCGTCCGAAGGCATCAGCCAGAACTCGCTGGTCCATTCCAACGCCGCCCTTCTCCGCCGCGCGGCGATGCTGCGCCGCGGCGGAGTGGAATCCGTCATCGCCGAGGAGTACGCCGCGGGGCGGGAACTGCTCGTGACGATCCTCGGCAAGCGCATCATGTCCATCCGCGAGCTGGTGATCGGACGCAGCGGACCGAACTCGCCGGCGATTTTTTCCGCGGAGCTCAAGCACGACAAAAAATACCGGCGCCGCTGGGCCGTGCGCATGGAGCCGGCGTCGTTGACGCGGACGCAGCGGCAGCATCTGAAAGCGCTCTCCCGCCGCGCCGCCGCCGCGCTGGAGCTGCGCGACTACGGCCGCCTCGACCTGAAACTCACCCCGAACGGCGAGTTCGTTTTCCTCGAAGCCAACCCGAATCCGGCCGTCGTCCCGCCGCGAAAATCATTTTCAGGAAGCTGGGGCGGGATGGCGTTCGATCATGTCGTCACGGAGATCACGCTCCGCGCGTTGCGTCGTAGGGAGAGATGACGACGCCGCGGCCGTCGGCGTAGCCGACATAAGAACCGTGGCCCACGCTTTCAAGCGTGGGTCTGGGGATCCCGCCTGGGCGGGCGAAAGAAAGCTTTCTTTCGCCCGTTAAAACGGGCTCACAAGATTGCGCGATCTGAAAACCCCATCTGAAGACGGGGGCTACGGTTCTTCCGACGGCTACGCCGCCGGTATGTGCTCACGATGACGCGGCAACTCCGAGACCGCGTCGCGTAGCGTGCGCGACACCGCGCCGTGCGCGCGCGACGTCGCGAGGATCGCGTCGAGATCGCCGTAGAGCCGTTCCACATCTTCCTGCCGGCGGCTCAGAGGGCTCGTTCCCGCGAACGCTTCGGATGAATGAAACATCACATTAATGATTGGCGCACCACGGCGAAGCAGCGCGTGCGTCGCGCGGACGAGCTTTGCGCGCGGATGCTTGAGCGGACGAACCCAGATCAGCTCCTGCGCGCGCGTGGCCGCGAGCACGTTGCTCAGCGCGCGAGGGAGTTCTGAGTGATCGTTGCGCCGCGCGGCCACGCGCGCGATTCCGATTGCGCCGCTGAGGAGACCGATCGGCGCGATCGACGCTGGAACTTCCCACAACGCTCCGATCCGATGCGGGTGCGGCGCAGCAGAAAGGTGCGAACGAAAGTCGGGACCGGGCTGGACCAGACCGAAGCGATCGCGGAAGTCGATGCCGGGCGGGATGCTCGAATCGATCGTGTAGCCGAGTTCGGCGATCTGTTCGAGCTCGATTGCGTCGACACCCCAACGGCCGGCGCGATAACTCACCGGGCGTGCATCGAATGCGTCCTCGTGCGCCGCCAACAACGAACGGTGCTTGGCCATGCGCATGTCCGCGTCGTACTCGCCGATGAAAGGACGCGCGACGCGATCGAACTCCGCGTACGGCGGCGTTTCCCATCCGTGCAGATGGCCGGCGATTTCGTCGCCGTCTCGCGCGCAATCGCGCAGCAGGTGCGCGCTCTCGCGATCGCGCGCGACGGAGTACGATGTCATCCACGTCGCCGGCGCGTTTCGCTCTCGGAAAAAATCGCGCAATGCGCCGAGGCCGCGCGTGTTCGCGAAGGTGAAGGGAGGAAGAGTGCCGTCGGGTAGCGGCGGCGCCCACTGATCGTCAGGCTCGGTGTCGACGGTGAAGACGATGCTCGTCATAGAACGGCTCGCACCAACTTTGCGACGCGATCGACGTCGGCATCGTCGAGGTCCTGGTGAATGGGCAGGCAGAGGATTTCGTCGCGCATTTTGCGGCTCTCGGGAAACGCATCGGCCGGCATCAATGGATGGTGAAACATACCGAAGATGAACGGCTCGACGCGCGCCGCGAACAATTTCACGAACACATCGATACGGCTCCTCACAAACACCGGCAAGTAGAGCGGACAACACTCATCCGGCAGCGATGCGAACACCGGCCGGTAGCCGGCCGCATCGCGCAGCATCGCGTCGAGGCGCTCGTAATTGCGGCGGCGCCGCGCCACGATTTGCGCGGGATCGACTCGTTCGATCAGTGCGAGCGAGAGCTTCGAGATGCCGCGCGCCGCCTGCCACGGATCTTCGAAAATCCGGCGCCAAGCCGTGTCGCTACGCCGGCCGAAGCGTCGCGCAATCACCTCCTCGGCGCGCGCGCGCGGCGGACGGTCGCGCCAGCGGCGGCGAATACTTCCCCACTCCGCGCTCCACGCAATGCGCGGCCGCGGCGGAATCGCAATCGCACGATTGAATCGCAGTGCGCCGCCGTCGCTCGTGCCGAACGTCTTGTACAAACTGAACGTCGCCGCGTCGCCGGCGGTGCCGATCGCGCGTCCGTTGCGTCGCGACAAAAACGCGTGCGAACAGTCCTCGATCAGCGGCACGCCCTTCGCGCGGCAAAGCGCGGCAATGCGCTCCGTGCCGGGCTGCGCGAAACCGAAATAGTGGATCAGCAACACCGGACCCGCGGCCTCGGCGAGGCACTGCGCGAGATGCTCCTCGTCGATGGTCAAATCGTCGCGGAGTCGATAGAACCGCGGCGTGAATCCCGCCTCGGCCGCGGCGCGCACTTCCATGCCGCAGTGAAACGACGGACACCAGACTGTCCTCCCCGGAGCTGCGCGGAAGGTTGAAAACACCAGGTACAGCGCGTCGCGCGAGAAACGCATCAGTTGCGGCGCAAACGCGATCTCCTCGCGCATTGCCGCCGACGGTTTCCGCCGCAGAGCCGTGAGCGACGGCCGCGGATACGCGTGAATCGCCTTCATGCCGTGCCGTTCCTCCACGCCACGCGGATCTCCTCGCGGATCGTGGCCGCGTCGCTGGTGAGAAAGCGATCGATCAACGTCCGTTCGTAATCGCGCAGCGACGGCGGCAATCCGCCGCGCGCGCGGCAAACCGCCTCGATCAACGGACCAGATGGCGGCGGCGCCGTGCTGCAGAGCAGGTTCGGTGGATGCCGTTCGCCGAAGAGGCGCTCCATCACGTGGCCGAGGACGAGCGAGTAGCGAATCGATCCACGGCCGTTGACGATGCCGGCGACGCCGAGACGAAAGAGAAACAGCGGCGCGAAAACGTCGAGCGACCAGCGGCCGCGAAGCTCTTTCAAAAACACAACGAGCGATGCGGGATCGGCGCGGCCGACGTTGAACGTCTCGCCGCCGGCGACGAGCAGATGATCGTCGCCCTTCATCACCAGCCGCACCGCGCGGCGGATTCCATCCTTGGCGCCGGCGATCGCCAGCGGCACGTGATCCGACTCTTTCCGCGTGAAGTGAAGCTCGCCTCGGTCGTCGTACACCATCGCTTCGTTCACCGCCTCGACGACGAGGGCACGTTCGCGTATGAAGATCGCCAACGTCTCGGCGATCGAAGGAATCAACTCGTCGCGGCCGAGGAGATCGCTGAGCAAAACGAACGGCAGCGAGAATCCGAGACGCTGAAAAAGGCGCACCGACGCGATCGCGTTGAACTCGCTAAGCGACTTTGCACGCGTTCGCGCGCCCTCGTATCCGGCCAGCAGTTCGCGCAGATGTGCGTAGGCATCGCTCTTCGCGAATGTCGCATGCCGCGAAGCATCGGTGATGAGACCCTTGAGCTTCTCTCCGATCAGAGCAAGCGTCGATGCATCCGGCGGCGGGACGAATCGGAGATCGCGCCCCTGCCACGAGCGAAGTGATCGCACGAATGTGAGTCGCAGCACGCCATCCGCCGCAGCGACCGATGGCAACTCCGTACGGCTCATCCACGGATCGGAACCGAGCGGCGCGTAGTCCGCGAACGCGTAAAACGATGCCCCGCCGCAAGCAGCGAGTGCATCGAGTTTGACCGGAACGGCCGGGTAGTAATCGACGTACGGCTGCTGCCCGGCGAACGCGATCGGGCCGTCATCGATCATGACCGGACGCGCGATGCCCGCGGCGCCGGCGAAGTCATTCGCACTCGCGCTCACCGCTCGCGCAAGCGCGACGTTCGACGGCATCGCCTGCACACCGCTGATGAATGTCTGCGCATCATCCGTCGCGCACGCGCTCTCGATCAGCGGCGCCAGCGCGTCACAGCGCGTGAAGACTTCGTGGAGGCGCATGGAGTGCCGCGATTCTGGTTGCCGCGCGCGCCCGCGTCAACGGCGATGCGGCTTTCCGGCATAATGGCGAGCTTCCCATGAAGAACATCGGCTCGATCTCCGCCGCGCGGCGGAAGCAATGGGATCGCCGCGGCTACCTGCTGATCGAGCAGGCCCTTTCGCCCGCCGAAGTCGCATCCCTCCTCGCCGCCGTCGACGCCGTGCTCGCATCAAAACCCGACCGCGATTTCGTATCGCAAGGTTCCGCTGCCGCGTTCAAAATTGTTCAGGCAGTGTCGGAGACAGACGCCCTCGACCCGCTCACCGACCATCCCGTCATCTTCCCCATCCTCCTCGCGCTCCTCGGGCCATGGCTCCAGATTCTCGGCTCGGAGATCTTCGTCCGCACCTCGGGGAACGGCCACGAACCGCTCGTCACCTGGCACACTGACGGCGGACCGACGCTCGGCACCTTTCTTCCCCGCCGAGGAAATCCGGTGCTGCAGATGAAGGCGCAGTTTTTCCTGACCGATCTCTCCGACGACGACAGCGGCAACTTCATGCTCGTCCCCGGAAGCCACCGCGTGACGCTTCCGCCCGACCGCATCGAATCGAAGGAAACGCCGGACGGCGCCATCCAGCTTCGCGCACGCGCCGGCGACGTCCTTCTCTTCCCGTGGTCGCTCTGGCACGCCGTCGCACCGAATCACAGCGGACGGATCCGCAAGAGCATCACCTTCCGCTACGGTCAGCTATGGTCGCGCCCCTACGACTACGAGCGTCTTTCGGAAGATGTCCTCGGCCGCATGACCCCGCGTCGCCGCCGCCTCTTCGGCGACAACGGCCCGAATGCCGATCCCGTCTCGTATTTCTATCCGAACGAGGAAGAGCACCTGCGGCTGATGCTGGACTAACTACTCCGGCAAACTCGGCGGCGGCGATCCGCGATGGAACGCAACATCCGCGGCATGTTGCGACGCCTGTACCGGCTTGCCGTCCTTCCAATCGCGATACGCCTGATCCGCTTCGCGCAAACAGATTCCGCACTCTTCGGCGTGATTGGTCTGGAAGCAGGTGAGCAGGCTGACGTGCCCTTCCTGCTCGTGGCATTGGCAATAGCAATACATCTTCGCCAGCCGATCGGTGATCTGGGCCGCCTCGGCGTAAACGGTCGCGGCGGCGGGATTAGTGAGTTGCGCGGCCGTGAGCACCGGCGCGTTGCGATCGGGCACCGGCTGCTGCGACGACGACATCTGCATTGCCGGCATCGCCGGCGGCGTTCCGATGACTTCGGGCACCGGCGTTTCGTGTTTGCGGCAACCTGCCGCGATGAGGACGAGAAGAACGAGCGCGCGCTTCATGCGAGGACGCAACGAAACCACCTCGTGGTGTAATCCTTCGCCGTGATCCGAATCGCCACGCCCGCCGATCTTCCGCGTATCGTCGCGCTATTTGGAAAATCCAACGATGCGCCGTACGACCTTGCCAAAGTAGCCGAGGAGAAGTGTTTCGGCGCGGGAGTGAACGGCGATCCGAACGTCAGCGTCTTCGGCGATTTCGCCGGCGTTGCGGTGACGTGCGGAAAATCGCTGCGCATTCTCGCCGTCGATCGCAACCAGCGCTGGCGCGGCGTCGGAAGCGCGCTGCTTCGCGATGCGGTATCGCGCGGCGCGCGCGTCGTCGCCGCAGAAGCAGGCAACTACTTCACGCCCGGCATCGTCACGACCGATACGCCGGCGATCGACTTCTTCACCAAACGCGGCTTTCGCGAGACGGCGAATACGTCCAACCTGGTCGCTGATTTGGGAATCGGGAGTCGGGAGTCGGGGGTGGGAGTGAACCGGGTCACGCCGGAAACCCGCGATCGCATCCTCACCTTCATCGAAAAAGAATTCGGCCGTATCTGGCGATTCGAAGCATCGAACGCGGGCGACAACCTTTTCTACGTTGAAGTCGACGGCAATATCGCCGGCTTCGCCGCGCATGACGCCAACAATCGCGGCCTCGGCTTCTTCGGTCCGACCGGCGTCGCGCGCCAACACCGCGGCCGCGGACTCGGAGCGGCGTTGCTGCGAGCATCCCTCGCCGATCTCCGCCGCCTCGGCTACGAGCGCGCAATCATCCCCTGGACCGACGCCCTCGATTTCTACCGCAAAGCGTGCGGCGCGACCGAGGCGGCACGCTTTGTGACTCTGAGCCGTGATGTAGACTCCGCGCCGTGAAAAAAGAGGCCCAGAAAACGCCCAAACGGCGGCATCGTTTCCTGCCGCTGGCCATCGGCACGAGTGGCAGCGTGGCGCTGGCCGGCATCGCGTTCTGGTTTTTCAAAAAGCAGGCGGAGCAGGTCGTGGCCGGCCGCGCCGACCGCTACGACGACATCATCATGGACGTCGTGCACCGCATCGACAATCCGCCGATGCATGCGGCCATGGACGCGATCACGCAGCTCGGCTCACACATCGCCATCGGCAGCGCTGCAGGCATCACCGCGCTCGCGATGTGGAAGCAGGGACGGCGCGAAGATGCCTGGACTGTCGTCATCTCCACCGGCGGCGCGATGGCCATCAACACTCTGCTCAAGAATATTTTCCAGCGCCAGCGTCCGATCGAGCGCGCGCGGCAGATCACGCTGCCGAACTCGCACAGTTTCCCGAGCGGACATTCGCTGCTGTCGGCCGCGACGTATCCGATCGTCGCGCATCACTTCGTGCAGCACCGCTCCGTGGCCACGCAGGCAGTCGTGCACACGCTGGCCACGATGACCATCCTCAGCGTCGGCTTCTCGCGCGTCTACTTCGGCGTCCACTTCCCCTCCGACGTCTTCGGCGGATTCGCCGCCGGCTTCGGCTGGCTGGGGCTCACGTCGCTGTCCCATACACTGCTCGCCGAGCACGAGTAACGCGCCGCCTCGGCGCGAAATCCGCGTATCGCAATCACGGTTAGGAATCCCGCTATGTCATCCGTCACGCAGACCTACGGCGCCAACACGGCATTCATCGAAGAGCTTTACGAGCGCTACCGCGCCAATCCCGAATCGGTGAGCACGAGCTGGCAGGAGTTCTTTCACGATTACGAGCCGCGCTTCGAGGAGGAGTTCGAAGAAGAGGCGGAGATGCCGGTCGCCGCCGCCGGTGGAACGCAGTCCGTTGCCGCGCCGGCGCCGCAACCGGCCGCTCCGCAGCCCGCGCCCGCTCCGCGCCCGACTCCCGTTCCGTCCGACCACACCACCGTTCCGCTTCGCGGCGCGGCCGGCAAGATCGCACAGAATATGGAGATCTCGCTGACCATCCCGACGGCGACCTCCATCCGCAACATCCCCGTCAAAGTCCTCGAAGAAAACCGGCGCGTCGTCAACAACCACCTCACGCTGACCGGCCAACCGAAAGCATCGTTCACGCACATCATCGCGTGGGCCCTCGTCAACGCCATCAAGCAGTTCCCGAGGATGAACGCGGCGTTCGCGACGCAGGACAACACGCCAACACGCATCGATCGCGAAGACGTCAACCTCGGCATCGCCATCGACGTCGAGCGCAAGGACGGTTCGCGCTCGCTGCTCGTCCCGAACGTCAAGCGCTCGCAGACGATGGACTTCGCGCAGTTCCTCAAGGCCTACAACGAAGTCGTGCGCAAAGCGCGCAACTCCACGCTCGAGATCTCCGACTTCGAAGGCACCACGATTTCGCTCACCAATCCCGGCACGATCGGCACGATCGCCTCGGTGCCGCGCCTGATGCAGTCGCAGGGCACGATCATCGCCACCGGCCAGATCGACTATCCCGCTGAATACTCCGCCGCCGACCCATCCGTCCTCGCTGACCTCGGAATCTCGAAAGTGATGACGATGACGTCGACCTACGACCATCGCATCATCCAGGGCGCGGAGTCGGGCGCCTTCCTGGCTCGCGTTCACGAGCTGCTCCTCGGCGCCGACGGCTTCTACGAAACGATTTACCGCGATCTGCGCATCCCGTACGAGCCGGCGATCTGGGGACGCGATCGCCATCGCCTCAACGCCAGCGAAGACGAAAAAGTCGCGCGCGAAGCGGCCGTGCTGCAGATGATCAACGCCTATCGCGTGCGCGGCCATCTGCTCGCCGATCTCGATCCGCTCGAATACGAAGTCAAGCGCCATCCCGAGCTCGATCCCGCCTTCTACGGCCTCACGATCTGGGACCTCGATCGCGAATTCGTCTGCGGGGGCTTGTGCGGCAAGCTCACCGCGAAGCTTCGCGACATCCTCGACACATTGCGCGAAACGTACTGCGGAAAGATCGGCCCCGAGTACATGCACATCAGCGAAACCGTGCAGAAGAAATGGCTGCAAGACCGCATGGAGCCGTCGCGCAATCACCAGCCGCTCGACCTGGCCACCAAGCGCCGCATCCTGATGAAGCTCAACGATGCTGAGTCGTTCGAGAAGTTTCTGCACACGAAGTACGTCGGCCACAAACGCTTTTCGCTCGAAGGCGCCGAGACCACGATTCCGATGCTCGACTACATCTTCAATGAGGCCACGCAGGATGGCGTCACCGAGGCTGTGATCGGCATGGCGCACCGCGGACGCCTGAACGTGCTCGCGAACATCCTCGGCAAGTCGTACGAAAAAATCTTCCACGAATTCGAAGGTGACGTCGATCCGAACACCACGCAAGGTTCCGGCGACGTGAAGTACCACCTCGGCGCGGACGGCATCCATCAGACTCCCGACGGCTCGCACATGAAGTTGACGCTGGCGTCGAACCCGAGCCACCTCGAAGCGGTCGATCCGATCGTCGAAGGCATGGTGCGCGCGAAGCAGATGCTCATCGGCGACAACAAACGCGCCTGGGTCTTGCCGGTGCTCATTCACGGCGACGCCGCGTTCGCCGGACAGGGCGTCGTCGCGGAGACGCTGAACTTCTCGCAGCTCCCCGGCTACCGCACCGGCGGCACGATTCACCTCGTCATCAACAATCAGATCGGCTTTACCACCGGGCCGGAGTCAGCGCGGTCGACGATGTACGCGACCGACGTCGCCAAGATGGTGCAGGCGCCGATCTTCCACGTGAACGGCGACGACCCCGAGGCGTGTATTCGCGCGGCCAAACTCGCGTACGACTTCCGCCAGCAGTTTCACAAAGACGTCGTCATCGACATGCTCTGCTATCGCCGCCACGGCCACAACGAGGGCGACGAGCCGTCGCTCACGCAACCGAAGATGTACAAGTCGATCAAAGAGCACCGCTCGGTGCGGAAGATCTACACCGAGACGCTGCTGCGCAAAGGCGACATCGATCCGAAGGAAGCGGAGTCGTGGCTCGACCAGTTCCAGGGCAAGTTGCAGGAAGCGTTCGACCGTACGCGCGAAGACGACACGCCGCCGCCGTCGAACGAGCGCGGCGCGCTCTGGACGGACGAAGAGCTGACCGGATTTCAAAATCAGCCGTCGCCCGACACCTCGGTGCCGCGCAACGAGCTCGATGTCGTCGGCAATGCGCTGACGACGGTGCCCGAAGACGTCGCACTTCATCCGAAACTCAAACCCATCATCGCCAAACGCAAAGCGATGGCCGAGGGGCGCGACCCGATCGATTGGGCCTTCGCGGAGATGCTCGCGTTCGGAACGCTGATGACGGACGGCTATCGCGTGCGTCTTTCCGGCCAGGACTCCGGCCGCGGAACGTTCTCATCGCGTCACGCCATCCTCTTCGATTACCTCACCGGCAAAGGCTACGTGCCGCTGAACGCGTTGAGCTCCGCGCCGAGGACCGAAGCGCCGGTCATCGCCGAAAACGCCCTCGGCGAACAGACCGCGACCGAGCCGCGCGCCGACGTCAACTTCGCCGTCTACGATTCGCTCCTCAGCGAATACGGCGTCCTCGGATTCGAGTACGGCTACTCCGTCGCCGATCCCGGCGCGCTCGTGTTGTGGGAAGCGCAGTTCGGCGACTTCGTCAACGGCGCGCAGATCGTCATCGATCAATTCATCTCATCGGCCGAGGAGAAGTGGGGCCAGCACAGCGGCCTCGTTCTCCTCCTGCCGCACGGCTACGAAGGTCAGGGACCGGAACATTCGTCCGCGCGCCTCGAACGCTTCCTGACGTTGTGCGCCGAGGGGAACATGCAGGTCGTCTATCCAACGACTCCGGCGCAGCACTTCCACGCCCTGCGCCGCCAGATGAAAAACGATCCGCGCAAGCCGCTCATCGTGATGACGCCGAAGTCGCTCCTTCGCCATCCGCAAGCGACGTCACCAATTGACGCACTCACCAACGGCCGCTTCGAGCCAGTGCTGATCGACGCCGCCTCCGATCCCGCGACCGCAACGCGCATCGTCCTCACCAGCGGCAAGGTCTACTACGACCTCCGCACCGCCCGCGAAAAAGCGAACGCGAATATCCCGCTCATCCGCCTCGAACAGTTCTACCCCTTCCCGCAGAAAATGCTCGCCGACGCAATCGCGCAACATCCCAACGCGACCGAAATCATCTGGGTCCAGGACGAACCCCGCAACATGGGCGCCTGGCCCTTCCTCCACGAACGGTTGGCGTCGTTGGCCGGCAAACTCGCGCTCCGCTACATCGGACGTCCGATCAGCGCGTCGCCGGCGACGGGATCACATCACCGTCACGAGGAGCAGCAGCAGGCGCTGGTACAGGCGGCGATCGGGTAAGGATTCGCGCGAGCATTGAGAGGGCGACGTTCACGCAGATACGCGAAGGACGAGAGACTTAGCCACCGCTCGCTCGAAATGTCGCATTGCGGATTTCGTCAAGCGTGGTCGGTGGTCTTTGTCGACGGCCATAAGTACAATGCCTCGCTCAGTTCAATTCGGATCACCCTCGCGTTCATCTAAACGGTGTCTACCTAAAGAGTGGCTCTTCGCTTAGGAGGAAACGATGGCTGCGGTACGCCCTCCGCCTCGGATGTACGTCGTTCTAGGAAAAGACGGCCAACAGTACACAGTGACATTCGAAAAGCTGTGTGAGTGGGCCACCGATCGGCGAGTAACAACGACCCACATGGTTTACTCGTACTCGTCGAACCGATGGTCACACGCGGGTCAGATCCCTGAGCTCCTTCACCTATTTCCGCAGGCGAATATGCATGGGGCGGCATCTAAATCGAACTTCGTTCGGATCGCGATACCGGTGGTTGGTGTAGTCGCGCTACTCTGTATTGTGATTTCAGCGTCGCGGTGCGATGACAAAAAATCCCCCGCGGCAACGCAGGCGTCGGCTCCGCCGACTGCCAACCCGGACACGGCGCGACTGGAAGGCGCTGTAAAACGTCTTACCGCTGGTCACGATGAAAACGAAGTGCCCGATTGCCAGGTTGCAACTGTCGCCTCGTTGCCCCAAGTCGTACGCGATCGATGCCGGGACGCATTGGCGGTCTACGCCAAGAACTCAGTATCTATGGATGATGTACAGACGTCCCGGCGCGCTCTCGCTGCTGCGATAGCGTTCGGCCTTACGTCAAAGGAAGCTCGGCCCATTAACCAACTCATCGATACGACAGTTGCTCGTGCGGTGAAAGCAGCACGCGCCCGTCAGCGCGATGAGGACGCAAAACGGCTGCGCACAGCGGCATCGGCGCGGAAAGCATACGGCGAGTTACTCCGAAATCGTTTTCTTGACCAAGGCATGGATATTAAGGTGAACGTGACTGGCGATCACAACGATCGCATCACGCTGCGATGGGCGCTATTCAATGATGTGTGGACGCACCGGATGCAAAAAGAAGATGGGTTGATCCCTGAAATGAACGCTCTCGGGTTTAAGCGCGTTGATGTGACTGATGGTTATGACTACCACATGTACTGGACCATGAATCGTTAAGCCGTCGCGAATGGAAGAAGACATGTACGCTGCCGAGAGCGTTATTCACAGCGATCCCGAGACGCTCGGCGGCACGCCCGTCTTCGTCGGCACGCGCGTTCCGCTCCAGGCACTCATCGATTACATCCGCGGTGGTCACCCTCTCAGCGATTTCCTCGATGACTTTCCTACCGTGTCGCATGCGCAGGCCGTTGCCGCGTTAGAGCAAGCCAAAGAATTGTTGGTTGCGCATTCTTATCGATGAGTTGAACCCGGGAGCCGTTCGGCGGCGAAGCCGCCGCGACAAGATGCCATCCGATCACCAGGTCACCGTCGAACCGTCGAACCGTCGAACCTAGCTACCCCAGCGCCGCTTCGATCTTTTCCTCAAGTTCGTGGATCGCGGATTCCAACTCGGGCAGCAGTTCCTCCGCCGTCGCAAAATCGGCGGCTTTGCCGGCGCGCTCCAACCGCGCGGTCGCTTCGATGGCGTGGGGGACGTCGAAGTTGCTGATGGCGCCTCGGAGCGTGTGCGCGGTTTGGAAGAGGGCTTCGCCGTCGCGGGCGGCGATGGCTTCGTGGAGTGAGGCCAGCAAGCGCGGGGTCTGCATGGCGAAGGCGTCGCGGACGCGGGCGAGGAGGCGGACGTTGCCGCCGACGGCGTCGAGGATTGCGTCCGCGGGGCCAGCGGGAATCGCCGGCGGCATCGCTGTGCCGGTGACTTCGCGGATGATCGCGCCGAGCGTCGACTGCGTTGCTGGCTTCGTCAGCACCGCGTCGAAGCCGGCGGCGGTGCAGCGATCGCGGTCTTCGACGGTTGTATGCGCGGTGACGGCGACGATCGGCGTGCGCGTGCCGCGTTCCATTCCGCGAAAGCGGCGCGCCACTTCGAGGCCGTCCAGTCCCGGCATCTGGATGTCGAGCAGGATCACGTCGAACGTCCGCTTGGCGAGCATGTCCAGCGCCTCGGCGCCGCTCTCCAGCGTCGTGACGACGTGACCGAGCCGCCGCACGGCCTCGGCGGCGAACTCCTGATTGACCACGTTGTCGTCCACCACGAGAACGCGCAGTGGACGCGCGACCTCGGGGCGCCGCTCCAGCGTGTAGGTCACTGTTTGCTGGGTGACGCCGAGGGCCACGCCGATCGCGTCGAGCAACTCGCGCTCGCCGATGGGCCGGGTCACCAGCACGCCGCCGTGATACGCAGTTGCGAGCGGTGACGTGATGCGTACAACCGGCACCGGCGGAATCCACGGCGTCGTAGCGAGGATGTTCGCGTCCGCGACCACGCACGCGTACGCGGCGCGGATGGACGGCTGCAACGCGCCGTCGAGCGTTGCGTACGACTCCGGCACCATCCCGTGCGCGTGCAGAATCTCCGCGAGGATCGCGCGCGACGACGCGTTCGGTTCGATCAGCAGCACGCGCATTCCGCCCAGCGCGTTCTCCCACTCCGGCGGCGGCGCCGTACCGACCGGCTCGCACGGCATCGGCAGCACGAAGCGGAACGTGCTTCCTTTCCCCTGCTCGCTTTCGAACGTCACCATGCCGCCCATCTCCTCCAGCAACCGGGCGACGATGGCCAGTCCGAGGCCGGAGCCACCGTAGCGGCGCGAGTGGGAGGAATCGGCTTGCGCGAATGGATCGAAAATCAGATGGCGCCGCGACGGATCGATGCCGACGCCAGTGTCGCGCACTTCGAATCCGATCGTGACGCGATCGGCCGACATCACCTCGCACGACACGCGAACGACGACATCCCCTCGGTTCGTGAATTTCAGCGCGTTGCCGACGAGGTTCACGACGATCTGCCGGATCCGCAGCGGATCGCCCCACAGCCGGTCCGGCACCTCGGGTGATACCGCGAACGCGAGCGTGAGTCCTTTCTCCGCCGCCGTGATGCCGAGCGTTTTCAACGTGTCGGTGATGAGCTGGCGAATCGAGAAATACACCGGCTCCAACTCCAGGCGCCGCGCTTCGATCTTCGAGAAATCGAGGATGTCGCCGATCGTCGCCAGCAGCGTTTCGGCGGAGCGGCGGGCCATGTCGAGCTGGCGGGCGCGCTCCGCCGAGGTCTCGGTGTCGATGGCGAGTTGCAGCATGCCGATGATGCCGTGCAGCGGCGTGCGCATCTCATGCGACATGTTCGCGAGGAACTCGCTCTTCGCGGCGCTCGCCTCTTCGGCACGATGCCGCGCCGCTGCAAGTTCCGTCGATTGCGTTTCCAGTTTGCGAATGAGATCGCGCGACTTGCGGATCGCATTCGCGAGATAGCCGCGTTTCAGTTCAACGCCGCGCGTCGTCAGAGCGACGTACAGACCACCCGCGAAGACGAACGCGATCTTCGCCAACGCGATCGAATCCGGCACCCCGTAGCCATCGACACTGACGACCCAGATCAGCATCGATGCGTAGCAGAACGTGCCGAACATCACGAAGCCGAGGGAGCGGCGGAAACCGCTCTGCGCCTGATCGGCAACGCGCAGGAAGAGGATGAAAAACAGCCAGCTTCGTTCCGCGCCGGAGTAGTAAATCGCCAGCGTCCAGATCGGGATGTCGAGAATCAGAAATAGCAGGCTGACGTCCACCTTGACCCGCTCGTGCAGCAGCGCGATCAGCGCCCAGGAAACGGCGCAAAAAACGCCGAGGACGATCGTGATGCGCAACCAGTCCGTGTTCGAATCGAGATGCAGCAGGAAGCGATTGTTGAGGTAGACGCCCAGCGACAGAAGCACGGACCCGATCAGCCGGAAGGTCGGAATCTCGACGACCGCGGTTTCGCGGGCGCGCTGCCGTTTCCGGCGCTCGCCCTCTTCCGCCCGCAAAATGAAATCGCTGCTCACCGCAGAGACTGTACGCGCTCCCGGCGTTGAAGAATGGCCCGCACACGCGGCAGCAGGTTTTCTTTGCGGATCGGCTTGCGCAGAAATCCGGCCGCGCCGAGCTCCAGGCTGCGCGCTTCCACCTCGGCGCCGGCTACTCCGGTGATGAAAATCGCCGGCGTCCCGATCCCCTTCTTCATCATGATTTCGAAGAGTTGCAGGCCGTCGAGCGTGGGCACGTTGACGTCGAGGACGATGAGATCGAACTCGCGGCGGGCCAGCTCGACGAGCGCGTCGCCGCCGTCCGCGGTCGCGACGACTTCATAACCCGCCTCGGTCAGGAATCCCTCGACGAGTGCGGAAGACACCGCGTCATCTTCGACGAGGAGGATGAGCACGGGACCGTCGAGCGCTTTGTGAAAGGCGTCGCGCGGCGCGGGTGCTTTTTCGAGTGCGGCGAGGATTTCTTCGCGAAGCCGTTCGGTCTCGGCGCTCGGCTGGCGATCGAATTCGCGCTCGAGGATGTCCGCGCATTCCTGGTAGCGGCGCAGCGCGGAGTCGGGACGTCCCTGTTCGAGTTGCAGCCGCATCAGCGCGCGATGGACGACTTCCTGAGTCGGATCGAGCGCGAGCAGACGGCTGGCCGTGTCGGTGGCGTTCTCCCACCAGCCCGCTTTGATCTGCGCGGCCAGAAGCTTGCCGAGGACGGCGAGCGCGGCGTGCCAGTAATGGAGGCGGCGTTCCGCGAGCCATTCATCGAAGCCCGGAACATCGCTGTCGAAGTGATCGAGAAGATTGCCGCGATAAATCTCCGCGGCGGCGCGCACCGCGTTCAGCGAATCGTTCGCGGCGAGATCATCGAAGCGCGCGACGTCGACCTCGACGCTGCGCGGATTGAACCGCAGCGTGTCGCCCGATCCGATGAGCACATCCGGCGCGGCGAAGCGGAGCGCGTAACGAAGATCGCGGCCGAGGGCGCCGGCATTGTCGCCGCCGAAGAGCGAAGCGAAATCGCGCAGCGGCGCGGGCGCGTCGAGGTGCAGCGCCAGCCACGCCAGCGCGGCATGCGTGCGTCTGCTGCCGAGGGCAAGCGTGTTTCCTCGGTGATCGACAGCCGAGAATTCGCCGAAGAGACGAACCTTGAAAGAGGACATGGATTCCGGACCGGCGTGGAGAGTAACACACGTCGAGTTTATTAAGGAAGAATGTCTTACTGTTGCGGGCTCAACTGCAAGCCACCAATGCTGGAACACTCATTGCTCTTCACCCCGCCGGAGGTAGACGTAAATGAAGAAGGTATTTGGATCACTGGTACTGTCCGCTGCCCTTGTCTCTGCCATCGGTTGTTCGAACTGGAACCGGGCCACCCCGGCCCCGCTCGACAACACGGCCATCGAGAGCGAGATCCGCAAGAATCTGGCTGGCGACCACATCACCGGCCTACAGATCGAGGTTCACGACGGCATGGTCACGCTGAACGGACACGGAAGCGCCGCCGATCGTCAGAAGGCGTACGACGACGCCGCGAAGGTCAACGGCGTGAAGAGCGTCACGAACAACATCACGGTGCAGTAATCGACAGATCGCAAGACGCGGAGGGCGTCCTCCGCGTCTTTGCGTGAATCACTTCACGTCGAATGCGCCCTTCGGTGTCTCCGGCAGGATCTGCAGATCGTCGAAGCGGACGGTCTGATTCTTCCCTTTCACTTCGCGCCGCATCGAGATCGACACTCCGGCCACGCGTTTGAAATCGTGGAAGAACACCTCCACCGGCTGGTCTGTCACGGCTGCGGTGGGTGCTCTCATGTCCCATTCGTCGACGAGGCCGCTCTCGCGATTGATCCACGCCCAGACGTTGTAGTTGATCTCGAGACTCGGATCGAACGAAAGCCGGACGATGTCCCACTTGTGCCCGGTGGCATCGGTGCGTTCGCCCTGGGCGGTGCGGTGAACGCCGGGATCGAGCATCATCAGCGGCATCAGCAGCCAGTAGGTGTCGTTGTTGTAGCGGCGATAGCCGAGCGCGAGAAGCTCCTTCAGCGCCGGCACGTCCTTCACTTCGACGTCCTTCTGCCACGCGCGGCCGGTCTTCGTCTTCGTGTTCAGGACGACGGTGAACGGAACGCCTTTCGGATCGACGCCGCTCACTCGATAGTCGCCGCTAACGCGATCCCACTGCTGCGGGAACGATGCGGCCGCCTGTCCGTTGCGCTCGACGACGAACGTGAACGAGAGGAAGCGCGCCTTCGCCCACGCCGCTCCGCCCTGTGCCTCAATGGTCCGCTTGGCCAGGGCATCGGCAGCCGGATCAGGCGGCGGCGGGGGTGCGGACGGCGGCGGCGGCGCGATGGTGATCTGCGGCGGGGTCTGACCGAAGATGGGAAACGCGAGAAAAACAAGAACGACAGCGAGCAACGAGCGCAAAGAGCCTCCGGAAGAATTGAGTCTGCGTCGGGAAAATGCGCGCACGGCCGGGAGCATTCCGGTTGTCATCCTGAGCCGCCGAAGCGACGTAGGCAAGCCGAAGTCGCGCAGGACGGTCGAAGGACCCCCGCCCTGCTAACCAAGGAAGGGCGGCGGTACTTGAACATGGCAAGCATCAGGGGGTCCTTCGACCGTCCTACGCTGCTCCGCCTTCGGCTACGCAGCTCCGGCGGCTCAGGATGACACGCATTTTGCAATCTTTCCCTTGCCCACCACGTTGACGCGCGCCGACATGCCCAACCAGCGAATTGTCATCACCGGCGTCGGCGCTCTCAGCCCGAACGGCGCCGGCCGCGAGAACTACTTCGACGCGTTGAAAGCCGGCCGTTCCGGAATCCGCACCATCACGCAGTTCGATGCGTCCGCGCTCCCGTCGCGCGTCGCCGGCGAAGTCGATTTCGATCCGACGCTCTGGGTCGATTCGAAAAATATGAAGCACGTTTCGCGCGTCGTCCCGATGGTCATCGCCGCAACGGATGAAGCACTGAAGGATGCGAAGCTCGATCCCGCCGCAGTCGATCTCGAGACGCGCCGCAACATCGGCGTCATGCTCGGCTCGGGCGGCGGCGCCATCGAATTCAGCGAGCGGATGTACGAGCTCTGGTTCGACGATCACGAGAAACAGGCCTCGATCTACTCCATCCCGTCCGGCACGATCGGCACGATCGCCTCGGAGATTTCGATGGCGTACGACTTCCACGGTTTCTCGCACCTGATCTCGACCGGCTGCACGTCATCCACCGACGCCCTCGGATACGCCTATCGCAACCTCAAGCTAGGCGTCTGCGACTACATCATCTGCGGCGGCGCGGACGCCACGATCACCGAGGCCGTGATGACAGGCTTCTGCATCATGCGCATCATTTCGAACACGCAAAACGACGCGCCGGAGAAGGCGTCGCGCCCGTTCTCGAAGGACCGCGACGGCTTCGTGCTCGCCGAGGGCGCGTGGATGTTCGTGATGGAACGCGAGGAAACGGCGCGGGCGCGTGGCGCGTACATTTACGCAGAAGTCGCGGGATACGGCTCGACGTGCGACGCCTATCACCGCGTGCGGCTCGACGAGTCGGGGGAAGAGCCGGCGCGCGCGATGACGCTGGCAATGAAGGACGCCGGCGTCGATCCATCCGAGGTCGGCTACCTGAACTACCACGGCACGTCGACCGACTTGAACGACCGTATCGAAACGCGCGCAGTGAAGCTCGCGTTCGGCGAACACGCGAAGAATCTCCCCGGCTCCGCGACAAAGTCGATGATCGGACATCCGCAAGGCGCGTGCGGCGCCGCGGGTGTCGCGGCGACGCTGATGGCCTTTCGCGACGGCATCCTCCCGCCGACGATCAACCTCGACACTCCCGACCCCGACTGCGACCTCGACTACATCCCCGACCTCGGCCGCCGCGCCACGATCAACGCCGCGGTCTGCAACACGATCGCATTCGGCTCGAAGAATTCGGCGCTGGTGTTGAAGCGATACGATTGAGCGCATGCGCACCCTCATCGTCCGCTTCTTCGCCGCCGAGGATGGTTCTCCGATCGACGGGAGCGCGACGCTGCTGGCGGGGCGCTGGCGCACGGCCGTCGGCGTGAAGCAGAAGCCGCTGCACGGAGGTCCCGAGGTCCGTTTCGAAGTTGACGACACCACTGTCGTGAACGAAGTGCTCGTCAGCAGCGTGCGGCGTTTTTCGCATCACGAGCCGTGGCCGAAGTCCGATGTGCTCGAAGTGCGGCTGGAGAAGTCGACGGAGCTGATCATCGCCGTCAATCACGACGAGGAGCGATCGATCATGCTGCACGCAACCGGCGGCCAGCATCTCGACGATTTCGTGCGCTCGCTCGCCAAGGAGCCGCACGCGCTGCGCGGCGGCCGTTCGCTGGATTGCGCACAACTGCTGCCGGGTCCATACGTCATCGAGGTGTTCGACCGCGCGAAGCAATCGATTGCGCAACTCCCGGTCGATCTCGTCGCCTGGCGAACGACGTTCGTCGAGGTTCCATGAAACGCGTCGTCACCGAGGAGTTGCTCGATGAGCACGACGCGCCGCGCGAGGATATGGAGCGCTCGTTGCGCGACCTGCGGCGCTTCAACCGCTGGGCCGGCGGAACGCGCACGTATCTCCGTCTCCTTCACCGCTTCGCGCCGAACGCGAAGATCGTCGTCGACCTCGGCGCGGGCACCGCGGACCTGCTCGATGCGCTGCCGGCGAATGTACTGACGATCGGTGTCGATCTCAACATCAAACATCTGCTCTACGAACGAAATCGCTCGCGCGCGCTGCGCGTGGTGGCGGACGCGAATCAACTTCCATTTCGTGATGACTCCGTCGATGTCGTCACGTCGTCGCATTTCTTTCACCATTTCGAGCCGGAGGAAAACGCGTCCATCCTTCGCGGCGCGTTGCGGATCGCACGGATTGGCGCGATGGCCAGCGACACACGGCGGCATCGCCTGCCGTTTCTGTTTGTGAAATTGCTCGGCGTTTTTCACCTCGTCGGCCGTATCACCGCGTTCGACGCGCCGGCATCGGTCGCGCGTGGATACACTGCCGAGGAGGCGCGCAAGGTGGGCGAGATGACAGGCGCATCGCGCGTCGAGGTCGTGACGATGATGCCGTTTCGCTTCGGGCTGTTCATCCGCAGATGACGCAGATTGACGCCGATGTGGCGATCGTCGGAGCCGGTCCCGGCGGGTCGACACTTGCCGCGCTGCTCGCGCGGCGCGGACTCTCCGTCGCGCTCATCGATCGCGATGCCTTTCCTCGGGACAAACTCTGCGGCGAGTTCCTTTCGTACGATGCGCTGCCGATCATCGAGGCGCTGCATGTCGATCTCGATGACGCTCCGGAGATTGCGAGCTGCCGCGTGGTCGGCCGCAATCGCACGTACGCGTTCGATTTTCCCCATCCCGCCCGCGGCGTTTCGCGCATGTTTCTCGACGCCGCGCTGCATCGCTGCGCGATCGAGAACGGCGCGCACGCGATCACCGCAACGGCAACGGCCGTGTCGCGCGACAGCGTCACATTCGACGGCGGCAGCGTTCGCGCCCGCGTCGTCGCCGGCGCGTGGGGACGCTGGGGACGATTCGATCAGCAACTCGGACGCGCCTTCGTCCGCGACCGCTCGCATCGCAACTTCGGATTCAAACGTCACTACCGCGGCGATGGTGCGAAGGGCGTCATCGAGCTTTACTCATTCGCCCATGGCTACCTCGGCGTGAACGACGTCGAGAACGGCATCACCAACATCTGCGGCCTCGTGCACGCCAGCCGCCTGCAAGGACACAAGGGACGCTGGGATTCGTTTGTCGAAACAATTCGCGCCGAGGAACAGCCGCTGGAGTCGATGTACGCGCGGTATGCGGCGGCGCAGGACGGCTTCCTCTCCTCGGAGCCGGTCATCTTCCGCGCGCGCTCCGCCGTCGAGGAAGGCATCTTCATGATCGGCGACGCATCCGGCGTCATCGATCCGCTCACCGGCAACGGGATGGCCATGGCCATGCAGTCCGCGGTGGTCGCCGCATCGTTCATTTCCGACGCGCTGACCGGCGATCGCGATCGCGCAGAAAACGGCTATCGAAATCGCCACGCCGAAATGTTCGGACCACGTATCGCCTGGAGCCGCCGCGCCGCGTTTTTCCTCTCGCGTCCCGCATTGCTCGACGCCGCGCTGCGCATTCATCCGAGAAATGCCGGCGAGTTTTTCCTGCGCAAGACAAGGGCAGATCGGGATGCGATTGAGAAACTGCTCGATCTGTCATCCTGAGTCGCCGGAGCGACGAAGCGCGAAGCGCGTAGATCGCGCAGGACGACGAAGGATCTCAAGATGCGCGGACTACGATGAAAACGCGGTAGTTCACCACGCGTGCGAGGCGTTACACGGATTCAGCCGGTGACGGGAAGCTTGAGATCCTTCACCGTCCTCCGCCGCTTCCGCGCTTCGCGCTCCACGGCTCCGGCGGTTCAGGATGACAGGTCAATTCCTACTCGGATCCCCGCCCTGCCGGAACGGCGCGAGGAACTGCAGGTTCTCGATGCGGCCCTGTAACTCATCGCCGACTTCCTCGGCGCGGACTACGAGGTCGTCGGTTTCGAGCAGGCGCTGTTTCTCGGCGACGTCGAGCGTCAGGGACATGATCAGCGCGTTCGTCAGCGCTTCCAGACCGACCGACGCGATCTCCGGCACCGCGCCCTGCTCCGGCAGGTAGCGGAGATACTGCTGCGACAACTCCGTCAGCCACATGCGTTGCGCGTACGCGGCGCTGACGTCGCCCTCGATCTGCGGCTGCGCGACCACGCGCGCGACGCGGTACGGCTCGCGCGAGACCTCATCGACGACGCGAAAGCGCGTCTGGCCGTGCACGAGGATGTTGTAGCGGCCATCGTCCAGCGTCACCGACTGCTCGACATACGCGACCGTTCCGCACGCGTACACCGGCGGCGCGCCGAAGTAGTCGTTCTCGAATCCCGGCCGCAGGAGCACGATCCCAAAGCGCTGATCGGTGGCGATGACGTCCGCGATGAGCTGCCGGTAGCGCGATTCGAACACGTGCAGCGGCAGCCGCGTCTGCGGAAAAAAGACGAGGTTCGGCAGCGGAAAGAGCGGCAGAAGAAACTCGCCTTCGGAGAGTGAGGTCATGGCAGGCGGTGTTGCGCGATTCTATCGCCTCTGGGATTGTCATCCAGAGCCGCCGAAGCCGTGGAGCGCGAAGCGCGGAAGCGGCGCAGGACGGCGAAGGATCTCAAGATGCGCGATCTTTGCTGAAACCGGGTTTCAACGTAGCCGCGTAACTTGAGATCCTTCGCCGTCCTGCGGCACTCCGCCTTCGGCTACGAGCCTTCGGCGGCTCTGGATGACAACAAACATCACGCGACGAACAGCGTGTCGTGCGGCGCGGAGCGTTCCGCTTCCGGCCGCCCGGCCGTGTAGTAGTACAACGACACCGATTTCCGCGACATCCCCTCGGGCGCCGTCAGCGGATGCGGATGTCCGTGAAACGACGTGTCGGTCGTCGAGAAAATCACGGTGCGGTTGAAAATCGGCAGAATCTTCTTGCGGCACGCGGACATGTCGCGATCCCAAAGCTCCAGTTGCCCGCCGTACTCGTCGCGCCAACCTTTGTTGAGGTACACGAGCATGTTCAGCCGCCGATCGAGCTTCAGTTTCGGATGGACGTTGAAGTCGGCGTGAATCTTCAAGAAGCCGCCCGGCTCGATCTGGTGCAACCCGCCGCCGCCGAAGTACGGATCGGGGATCAATCCCTCGATGCCGGTGAGCGCCTCCAGCCAGAGCAGCATCTCGAACGAGTTCATCGCGTCGAGAAACTCGCGGACGGTCTTCGAGATCCTGCTGGTCTCGTGAAAATAGCCGAGCTTCTTTTCCGTCGTCGAATCGAACTCGCGCCATCGCATCGCCTCGCGCGAGGGAAACTCGCGCAGCACGGCATCGAGCGCCTCGTCGTCAAATAAACCGTCGAGTGCGATGTGCGGGAACGGCTCAGCGTTCGCGTATTGATCGCGAAGAGACCGCGGATCGTAGTTGAGCTTCATCGGTGCCACGTCACATCCGGTTTGCGGGCGAAATCGATCGCGAGATCGGGCGAATACGTCGTCCAGCCGGCCGGCGAATCGTACCGGATGCGTAGCGCGATGCCGGTCATACCGGGAAGCTTCAGCGCATCGCGTCGCGGGATCTCGAAGGCCTGAACGCCGTTCGCGATCACCGCGCTGTACTTTCCGTTCGGGTACGGCCCGAGGTCCCAGTAGAGCGCGGGATTACGAAAGTGGAACGCGACGGTGAGCGGCACGTCGTTGCGAATCGATCCGCAGAATTGCTTGGCGATTGCGCCGATGCGCGGCGTGATCTCTACGATCTGGCGGCCTTCGAATTCGAACACTCGCTTCGATCCCGCGCCGCCGCTGCAGAGAAAAATGTCATCGTAGAACCAGGCGCCGGCCGGACGTCCGAAGTGGATTGTCTTCAGCCACTGCACTTCACCCAATGCCGCGGGCGGCACGAGCGCATTGCGCAGCAGCGCGCCGGGCGGCATGTCGTAAAAGTAAAAACGCGCCTCGTCGGACATCCGCCTCCGTAGCGGGAACTCCTTGCGCCACTCCGCGCGGTTCGGCGCGATGGCAAGCAGCGGAACGGCCACGAGCAATGCCGCCGCAACGCGGTCGTTGCGCCGCGTCACGGCAGCCGCGAATCCGACGGACCACGCCAGCCACGGAACGACGGCGTACCGCCGGCTGACTTCCTTCGCCAGTGGAATCAGCGGCGCTCCGACGACAACGATGGCCGCGATGAGCAGCATCACCGCCCGCCGGTTGCGGATGGCGAAGGCGATGGTGAGCGTCATCAGCACGATGACCAGCAGGCCGGCGGCGAGGCCTGCCCCGGCCGCGCCTTCCATGATGCGCAACGGAAGCAGCACGAGCAGCCGCGGCCACTCCGCCGCGTCGACCTGCCAGCCGTAGGCGCCGAGAAACACGCCGAGGACCGCATGGCGCCAGAGGAAGTAGACGATGACGGCGACGCCGTGGCCGATCACGAAGCGAATGCGCGTTCGGACATCGCGCAACGGCAGCGCGATGAGAAGCAGCGGCAGCGGGATGGCCACTTCTTTCGCCAGCATCGCCAGCAAGTAACAGAGTACTGAGACCACATCCAGCGTCACGCTCGGCCGCCGCAGCGCGGCGGCGTACGCGATTACGGCCAGCGCGCAGAAGGAGATGGCCAGGAAGTAGTGAACCGTCGAAAGCTGGACGACGATGGAACAGAGCGGCGCGCCCGCTGCGAACAATGCGGCCGCGGAAAGCGAGCGTTTCCAGTCGAGGAACTGCCGCACGGCCGTGTAGACCAGCACGACCGTCATCGCCGCGATTGCGAGTTGGAGATAGTAAAACCGCGACGGATCGAATCCGAACAGCCTGCGCATCACGTGAAACACGACCATCAGCAGCGGCGTGAAAAGTTGCTGCGGCCACACCCGTCCATTGGTGAAGATGTCGAGGAAGGGGTAGTCGAACGTGAGGCGAAGGATGTTGGCGTCGTCGTACGTCAGCCAGAGACCGAGGACTTTGCGATAGAGAAGAATCGTGAGCACGACCAGCACAGCGATTGCGAGCGCATCGATCGCGCCTGGGCGCCGAAGGAGCTTGCGATTTAACGCTGCCATGTGAGATCCCGGTCGCGGCTGAAATCGAGCGTCAACTCCGGCGAGTACGTCACCCATCCCGCGGGTGATCGATAGCGCACGCGAAAGGTCTGATCCTTCATCCCGAACAGTTGCAAGCCGCCGTGCCGCTCCACCTCGTAGGCGAGAAAGCCGTTGCCCGCGACGAACGTGTATCCGTCCTCGTAAGGGCCGAGGTCCCAGTTGAGAAGGTGGCGGCTCGCTTCGTAGTGGAAATGGAGCTTCAGCGGCGCATCCCGGAACGACGCGCAATAGCGGCTGGCAATGGCCGGGATTTCGGCTGTGATCTCGCGAACCTGCTTCGTTCGTTCGTCGAATCCGAAAACGCGCCGCGGCTTCTGGCCCGAACAGAGATAGAGATCGTCGTAAAACCAGAGCGTTCCGGCCGGACGGTGCAGGAGAAACTCTTTCACCCACTCCACCTGAAACATCACACCGGGCACGGTGGCCGGCATGCGAAGGGCGTCTCCGGCCTCGAGGTCCCTGAAGACGATCCCTTCGTCGCTCAACCGCTTCGCGAGGTCGAACGCGCTCTTCCACTGCTGCCGGTTGACGACCGCCCCGAGCAGCGGCGCCGCGATCATGATCGACAGCGCCAGGCGGCGGTCTCGCAACGTGTCGGCTCCGGCGGCGAAGACGATGGCCGTGCAGATCCAGGCGCACCAGGCAAAGCGGTGGTCGTAGTAGACCGCCACCGGAATGATCGGACCGATTGCCGCGGTGAACGCGACGGCGATCGCGACGACGCTGAAGCGCGACCGAAGGCGCAGCAGCATCCCAAAGACGATCAGAACCACGAACGGAATGCCGATCGCGAGACGCGGTCCGGCGAAGGTGCCAACGATCCTGGCGATCGTTCGCATCAACAGTAGCGGCAACTCGGCCAGGCCGAACGTCCATACGTAGCCGCCGATCACCTTGCCGAGGATGGCGAAGCGCCAGGCGAAATAGATGATGAGTGCGAGGCCGTGCGGCCAAACGGCACGGAGCCGCGCGCGAAAGTCGCGCTCCGGCAGGATGAGCAGCACCAACAACACGGGGATGGCAATCTCCTTCGCCAGCATCGCGAGGAAATAGAGCAGCGCCGATGCGATCAGCGGAAGTTTTCGGCCGCTGCGCATCGCACGCGCAAACAGCGCAGCCGCAAGGATCGAGAGGATGACGCTCTCGATGTAATGCATCAGCATCAGCTCCGAGGCCATGACGACGGTTGGCGTCCCGACCAGAAAGAGAAACGATGCGCACGCCGCCGCGGCGCGCGACATCCAGAGCCGAAGCGCGAAGGCGAGTGCAATCGCGAGCGCTGCCAGCTCGATCAGATGCACGACATGGAACGCAACGGCATTCGGTCCGAAGAGCGCCAGTTCCGCTTCGTACGACGTCGTCAGCAGCGGCGTGAAGAGTTGTTGCGGCATCGACCGCCACACCGAGCCGCCGGCGAAGTAGTCGAGCATGCGATGCTCCGACACGATATGGAGGAGGTACGTATCGTCCCAAATCCACCAGAGCCGCGTGACCTTGTGATAGAGCAGCGCAACGGTGACGAGGATCGCGGCGATCAGCAGCGCGTCAATCCACCGCCGGTTGCGCATGCTCATTCACGCGTCCGGGCGAAGACGCAGTCGCGGCACATGAAATCGTCCGGCGCGTCTTCGACGCCGTAAACCCACTTCCGCATCACCCCCAACCCCTCCCCCTCCAGCACCTCGGCCACCGTGCTGCGAGTGAGGTCGCCGACGACGTACTTCTCGTCGTAGTCCTCGCAACAGAGCACGCACTGTCCGCGCGGCGTGATGTGCAGATGCTGCAGCGGACGCGATCCGAGGTTGTCGCAGCCGGCGAGATGGCGCTTCGGAGCGTCCGGCTTCATACCCACGTCAAGCCAGCCCGCGCGATCCATGACCACGTGCCGTTCGACGGTGAACCTGCTGCCGGCGAAGCGGGCGCTGATCGATTCGAAATCGGCGTCGTGATTCGCGTCGCCCGTGCCGAGGACGACGATCTTCATCACGTTGGCGAGAGGACGCGACTTCACGTAGTCGAGATTACGGAGGACGGTTGGAAGGTGATCCTCGCCGCGATCGTGAATGTAGCGCTCACGATCGAGCGTAGAGAGGTTGATGCAGATGTAGTGAAGCGGACCAGCGTCGATGAGGGCGTCGACTTTGCTTGCAGTCAGCCCCGAACCGTTGCTCAGCACAGCCACCGGCAACTTCGCTGCGAAGAGCGTGCGGCAGAAATCGACAAAGCGGCGATCGAGCGTCGGCTCGTTGTAGCTCTGCAGGAAAACGCTCTCCAACGTGCTTCGATACGCAGTCAACTGGTTGACGATCCGCTCGAAGAGCTCGACCGGCATGTCGTAGTCCTCGCGCGGCGCGATGGAGACGGGACAGAAGTAGCACTTCTGATTGCACGCCGTCATCGTCTCCAGCGATACGATTTTCAGCCGGTGCAAACGCGAGACATCGCCGCGAACGAGCCAGCCGTCATTCTCCAGCCGCTCATCGACGTCCTGACCATCGATCGCGCGCCGCAGCGCGTCGAACTCCGGGTCGCCGGCCGACAACGCCCGATCGGTAATCGGGTTGTAGATCCGCTCCGCGTCGATGTGCAGAAACGGATTGACGCGGAGCTCCGTGGCGATGGCGGTAGACATGTCGATCGAGAGTGTACGGCGGTGATGCGCGCGGCGTCTAAACCGGGAAAAGCTGAAGCGTCATCCCACTGTCATCCTGAGCCGCCGAAGCCTTGAGCGCGAAGCGCGAAACGGCGTAGGACGGTCGAGGGACCTCCAGCCTGTTAACCAAGGGTCGGGCGGCGGCAAATCAGGATGCGAGCACCGCGGGGTCCTTCGACCGTCCTGCGGCGTTCCGCGCTTCGCGCTCCAACGCCTCCGGCGGCTCAGGATGACAGTTGGTTAAGATGTGCGGCCCATGTCGCCCGCCGTTCTCTATCCCCGCTTCGATCATCCGGCCATCGAGGAGCGCTACGCCAGCTGGCAGAGTCAGATGCTGCTGCGCGCGGGGGGCGACATCGAGTTTGCGGTGTATGACGCCGAGGAGCCGGCGTCGTTTGCGGCGGCGGGGTTGGAGAGCGATCACGTGCTCGTGGTCACCGATCCGCTGCTGCTGCCGCCGGCGAAACTCGTGACGCGGTTGCGCGAACTGCTCGTCCACACCAGCAGCGTCGTGGCAGCGTTGCCGGTGAGCAACGAGGCGGAGAATCCGATCCAGCGTCGCGCGGCGGCGCCGTATCTGACGTTGCGCGAGTTGCAGCAGGTCACCGCGGAGTTGCAAAGCCGAGGAGCGGATGGCGAGGTGGTGAAGTGGGATGGGGCGGATCCGGCGGCGTATTTGTGCAGAACATCGTGGCTGGAGACGATCGACGATCCTCCGCGGCATGCGCTGGCGGGACGCGAGGTCGTCCTCTCGCCCGCCGACTACGTCCATCGCTGGAGCTCGCTGCGCGGACAGACGCGCACCGATCTGCTGGCGCGCATTGCGCCCGACGCAAAATCCATCCTCGAATTCGGCTGCGGCGAAGCGCCCCTCGGCGCGGCGCTGAAGCAGCGCCAGAAATGCCGCGTGGTCGGAATCGAGATCGATCCACGTGCGGCGGCGGTAGCGCGAAAGCGGATCGATGACGTCTACTGCGGCGATGCGCGTGAGATCGTCGCGCTCATCAAGGAAAAGTTCGACTGGATCATCGGCGGCGACATCGTCGAGCACATCGACGAGCCGTGGTCGTTCCTGGCCGACTTGCGCAAAGTGGCCGCGCCGGGCGGACATCTGCTGCTTAGCATTCCCAACATCGCGCACGCGGCGGTGGTCAGCGATCTGATTCGCGGGCGCTTCGATTACGTCTACATGGGGCTGACGTGCGTCGGCCATCTGCGTTTTTTTACTCGGCGAACAATAGAAGAGATGCTGTCGATCGCGGGCTGGACGGTGGTGGAGATCGCGCCGCAGGAAACCGTCGTCACGCGCGGGCGCGAGGAGCTGCTGGCCGCGCTGGCCGCCGCGCGCATCCCACATTCGAAAGAGGACCTGGTGCCGGCCGGTTACTACGTCGTCGCGCGCAACTCATGAACATCGCCTACCTGATGGAAGACACCGCGCTGTCCGGCGGCATCCGCGTGCAGCTCGCACAGGCGGACGCGTTGATCGCCCGCGGCCATCGCGTGCGCATCGTGACGAAGGGCTTGCCGCTGACGTGGCGGCCGTCGCGCGCGGAGTGGGTGTACGTCGATGACTTCAACACGTACGACGCGCGCGACGACGATTTCCTCATCGCCACCTTCTGGACGACGTTGCCGGCGGCGTATGCGATCGCTCCGGAGAAAGCGCTGCATCTTTGTCAGGGATACGAGGGTGCATTCACCGCGTATCAACCGATTCGCGGCGAGATCGAGGCCGCGTACCGGCTGCCGATCCCGAAGCTGGTGGTGACGCGTTCGCTGATCGACATCTGCAAGCGATTCACCGACGACGTCACGTACATCGGTCAGATCGTCGAGGATGACTTCTTCCGCCCGCGCACACCTTCCGAAAATCAACCGATGCGCGTGCTGCTGTGCGGCGAATCGCAGGTCGATCTCAAAGGTGTGAGCGAGGGCTACGGCGCGGCGGCGCATGCGCGCTGGTTCCATCAGAAGTTCGATCTGATCCGCGTCTCGCCATGGGCGCCGTCGCGCGAGGAGCCACTCGACTCCGTCCAGGAGTTTCACGTCGCGCTGAACACGCGCGAGATGACGCGGCTGATGCACTCGTGCGACGTGCTCGTCGCGCCGAACCATGCCGAGGAGGGGTTCGGATTGCCGGCAGCCGAGGCGATGGCGTCGGGGATTCCGGTGGTGATGACGTCGATTCCGTCGTACCTCTCGTTCGATGATGTTCACGACTACGCGCTGTTCGCGCCGCAGGAGAATGCGGTGGAACTGGGGGAGAAGTTGATCGAGTTGCTCAGCGATGTTGATCTTCGCGATCGGCTGCGGGTACGTGGACGCGAGGTGGCGGAGCAGTGGCGGGCATCGAAGGTCGCGGAAAGGATTGAGACCGCGCTATCAACGAGGATCTCGTTGTCATCCTGAGGCTGCCGCAGCCGGGAGCTGCGAAGCAGCGGAAGGGCGGAGGACGCCGAAGGATCTCAAGCTTCCCAACTTGTGTTGAATCCCAGCGGGGTTCAGCCGGAGTTGCGCATCTTGAGATCCTTCGCCGTCCTGCGGCGTTCCGCGCTTCGCACTCCAGCGCCTCCGGATGACAGTGCGCATTGATTTCGCATTGCTGTTGCGCGGCCCTCGCCCAAGCCTTGTGAAAAGTTTCTCAAACCCATAACATCGCGACCCGTTTATGGCCAACCTTCCGTACGACGCTTCCGGCTCGATCATCCAGCGCAAACGCGGCGGCCCTCCTGGCGAGGGCGCGGAAAAAGGGCTCATCACGCTGCCCGGCGAATCGGATCGCGAGATCGAAGACCTTGCCGGCGGCACGTACCTGACCACCACCGTCGACACGATGGTCAACTGGGCGCGCGGCAACTCGCTGTGGCCGCTGCCGTTCGGCACCGCCTGCTGCGCGATCGAGTTCATGTCGATGGTCTCGTCGCACTACGACATCGCGCGCTTCGGCGCCGAGGTCGTACGCTTCTCGCCGAGGCAGGCGGATCTGATGATCGTGGCGGGAACGATCGTCGACAAGATGGCGCCCGTGCTCAAAAAGATTTACGAACAGATGCCGGAGCCGCGCTACGTCATCGCCATGGGCGCGTGCGCGACCTCGGGCGGCTTCTATCGCGCGTATCACGTCGTGCAGGGCATCGATGAAATCATCCCGGTCGACATGTGGGTGCCCGGCTGTCCTCCGACGCCCGACGGATTGATGTACTCGATCCTGAAGTTGAAAGAAAAGATTCTGCGAGGCGAACGGTGAGCACGCTCACGAAGTTCTCCGCCATCCCCTACACCGGTCCGGCGCCGACGAATCGCGAGCCGTACATCCCCGTCGATGCGTCTGCATTCGATGCGCGCGGCGCGGAGATCGCGAAAACGCATTCCGCGATGATTCCGGAGAGCGGCCAGGACATGGCCTCGTTCATCGTCGACAAGGACGCGATCATCGACGTCCTGCGCACACTGAAAGAGAGCGACGAACTCGCCTTCACGATGCCGCTCGACCTCTTCGCGGTCGACTATCCGAAGCGCGAGAGGCGTTTCGACGTCATCTACCAGCTCTACTCGCTGAAGAACAACGAACGCATTCGCCTCAAGGTTCAGGTCGGCGAAGACGAACCGATTCCGACCGGAACCGGCATCTTCAAAGGTCTGAACTGGTACGAGCGCGAAGTGTTCGACATGTACGGCGTCGTCTTCGACGGTCATCCGAACCTGCGCCGCATCCTCACGCACGAGGCCTTTCAGGGCCACGCGCTGCGGAAAGACTACGATCCGGCGCAACGCTGGCTGCTGACCGAGAAGGACGTCGCCAAGATCACGCCGGTCATCGATCCCCGTTTCGAAAACGTCGACACCGATTACGAGCGCGTCACGCTCAACCTCGGGCCGTCCCATCCCGCCACCCACGGAACTCTACGCATCGTAGTGACCCTTGACGGCGAGACGATCATCGGTGCCGATCAGGAGATCGGCTATCTGCACCGCTGCTTCGAGAAGATGTCGGAGACGCACACATATCAGCAGGTGATCCCGTACACCGATCGCCTCAACTACTGCTCGGCCATCATCAACAACGTCGGCTACTGCATGGCCGTCGAAAAGCTCCTCGGCATCGAAGTTCCGGCCCGCGCGCAGCACATCCGCCTGATGCTGTCGGAGTTCATGCGCATCGCCGATCACCTCGTCTGCATCGGCACGAACCTCGTCGACATGGGCGCGCTGACGAACTTCTGGTACCTGTTCCAGCCGCGCGAAGAAATCTACGGACTCATCGAAGCCTGCTGCGGCGCGCGCCTGCTGCCGAGCTACACGCGCATCGGCGGACTGGCCGTCGACGTCCCGCCCGACTTCCTCGAGAAATCGCAGCGCCTCGTCGACATGATGCCGAAGTTCATCAACGACGTGGAGAAGCTGGTCGACCGCAACAAGATCTTTCTCGACCGCGTCGTCGGCGTCGCACCGATCAGCGCCGAGGATGCGATCAACTACGGCTTCACCGGCCCGTGTCTGCGCGCCTGCGGCGTTCCCTTCGACATCCGCAAAGCGAACCCGTACCTCGGATACGAGACGTACGAGTTCGACGTGCCGATCGCCGAGGGCGGCGACACGTATGCGCGGTTCCTGGTGCGCATGGAAGAGATGCGGCAGTCGCTGAAGATCCTGCAGCAGGCTATCGATCGCGGACTGCCCGAGGGACCGGTCATCGTCGACAATCCGTACGTCGCGCTGCCGCCGAAATCGAAGGTCTACAACGAGATGGAGTCGCTCATCTACCACTTCAAGCTGATCATGCACGGCATTCAGCCGCCGGTCGGCGAGACATACTTCCAGGTCGAAGGCGGCAACGGCGAGTTGGGCTTCTACGTTGTCTCCGACGGCACCAAGAATCCGTATCGCGTTCGCTGCCGGCCGCCCTGCTTCCAGATCTACTCCGCGTTCGGCGAGATGATCACCGGCCAGACGATCCCCGACGCCGTCGCGGCACTCGGATCGCTGAACATCATCGCCGGAGAGTTGGACCACTAACCAATGAACGTCACACGTGTAAGACCAGGAGTCGTACGGGTCGAGCGGACGCCGCTCACGGTCCTCGATCGCCTCTACCTCCCGCAGGTCATCGCCGGAATGATGGTGACGATTGGCCATCTCGTACACAATCTGTTCAACCTCAAGAAGCTGCCGACGATCTCGTATCCCGAGGTCAAGCGCGTCTACTCCGAGCGTTTCCGTGGGCGGCACATCCTGACGACGCGCGAAGACGGCACGACGCGCTGCGTGGCCTGCTACATGTGCTCGACCGCGTGTCCCGCCGAGTGCATCACCATCGAGGCGGGGGAAGACGAACGGACGCGCGAGAAGTTCCCGGTGCGCTACGACATCGATCTCCTTCGCTGCATTTTCTGCGGCTACTGCGTCGATGCGTGCCCCGAGGATGCGATCTACATGACGCGCGACTACGAGATGGCCATCGACACGCGCGCGCGATCGGTGGTCGGGCTTCGCGATCTGGTGGTCCCGCCGAATTTTCCGGTCGGCCCGATGGGGTGGCGTCCGTACTACGGCTCGATCGAGAAGCACGGCACTGCCGGCGGCACCGGTATCGGCCAGCAGCTTCGCAGCGCGCCGTTCGAAGACGACGCGCCGCCGAATCCGGACGTCTTTCGTGGCGGGGACGCGCAATAGCGCTGCTCCATGAAACCGCTCGAGACGACGGTCGAAGAGGTCCTGCGTAAGGCCATTCAGTCCGAAGTCGAAACGCGCGCGTACTACCAGGCAATGGCCGAACGCGCGGCCGACCCGCAGACCCGCAAACGGATGCTGCAGCTCGCGGACGCGGAGCTGGTGCATCGCGCGAAGATGGAGCGCAAATATCGCGAGGAAGTCGGCCGAGCTCCTGCCGAGCCGCTGTCGGCCACGATTGAACTGCCGCTCGATCTCGTCGACCTCGATCTGAGCCGCGCCCTCAAACACGCCCTGGAACGCGAGCGCGATTCGGAGAGCTACTTCCGCTTCATGGCCGAACGTGTCCCCGACACAAAACTCGGCGCGCTGTTCATGGAGCTGGCCGAGATCGAATGGAAGCACAAGACCGACCTGCAGGCCGAGTACGACGCGGCAGCACCTCCGGATAGCTTCCTGAACGATCTATAAATAATTGCGGCGTCGCAGAGTGTTTTATGCTATATCCGCATGATGCTGCGACGCAGGGCTGAACTCCTCCTGGCGATTGTGGTCGCTGCCGCCCTGCTCGCAGCTCTCCCATCGTTCGCCATCGGACGGGATCTCACCCCCGTCGCCATCGCGGTGCGGCAGTCCACTCCAGCAATCGCGAGCGACGGCGTCGACTTTTTCGCGGTGTGGAACGAGACGACGTCGACGGCCAGCAGGATCGTTGCCGGCCGAGTGACGCGATCCGGCCTGCTGCTCGATGGCACCGGCCTGATCGTCGCGGAGTCTTCCTTGTCGCCCTCCGCTCGCGTCTCCCACCCAGCGGTCACGTTCGGAGCGGGCTCCTATCTGGTCGTTTTCACGATGGGCATTCCGTGGGCCAGCGATCTGATGGGCCGGCGGTACGCCGGGGACGGCACACCGATTGACGCTGCTCCGTTCCTGATTGCCCGCAACGCGGGCGCGGCATCCGTGGCATTCGGCGGCACACGTTTTCTCGTCGCGTGGCCACGCTACACGGCGTGGTCGATCGTCGGCACTACGGTCGCGCCCGACGGGTCGGTAGGAGTGGAACAGCAGTTGACACCTCCGCTCGCACAGGAGCTGAACGAAGAGTTCGGAGAGCTCGAACGACCGGTGATCGGGTGGAACGGCCGCCACTTCATCGTTGCGTACATCGTCTGGGAGTATGCGCAAGTTAACTACGACCCGGCGCCGATCATCGCCTGGCGCGTGCGTGTGCTTCGCGCCTCTCCGCTCGGCACTCCACTCGACGCGCACACCATCGGGGTGGTCGAAGGAGGGAACACTGCGGCGGTGGCGTGCAGCGCTGAGCAGTGCGTGGTCGGTGCGACTCGCGGCGGCGACATCGTCACCGTCGTCGTCCATGACGATGAAACCCTTCACGCAGATGCACCGAAGGTCGCCGCGAGCAGCCGCAGCGCATCCTCCGCCTCCATCGCGTTTGACGGTGCCTCGTACCTCGTGGCCTGGCATGCCGACGACTCACTCCTCGGTTTGTCCCACGTTTCACGCGGGGGCGTGCCGTACGCACTCTCCGCCATCGGAACGACGACTCCGGCAGACTATGTGAATCCTTACGACGCGCCTGCACCGCCGGCGCTTGTCGGAAACGCAGCCGGTGATATCGCCATCGTGACAAGCGAGTTCGACAAGGTGTGGCTGACCGACCGCGCGCAGTTCTACCTCGCGTCGGAGCTGCCGCCGGTGCGCAGGCGGGCAGCGCACTGAACACATCGCACACCATGTCCCGGATCGCCCTCTCGCTTTTGTTCGTTCTCTTTTCGTTCTCGCTCCTCGCGGCGGGGCACGATCTGACAACGTCGCCACCGACTGCGAATCAGATATTGCCGGTCGTGACGGGTAGTGGTTCCGGCTTCACGGCGGCGTGGATCGAGCCCGTGCAAGGTCACAATACGATCGGGTGGCGGGTGGCGAGTGCCGCCGGTGAGCCGATCGAGGGCGCAGGCGGTGCGTTGGATCAGACGTACGTTCAGTCGATGGCGATCGCTCACAGCCCATCTGAAACGCTCATCGTGTGGATCACTAACGCCAAGGTCTACGCGGAACGCGTGTCTCCCTCGGGTGCCCCGCTGAACATGATTGCCGTGACCTCCGGCAACGCGTACGCGTCGGATGTCGCGGTCGCCTGGAATGGCAGCCGCTACTTCGTGGTCTGGTCGAACGGCTATCAACTCGTCGGCAGCTTGATCGCACCCGACGGTTCATCGACGACGCCTCGTCCTTTTTTCGGTGAACTCCCCATAATTGGACAGCCTGCACCCGCGAATTTCGAGCTCGCGCCTGATGTGGCCTGGGACGGCCGGAACTTCATCATCGTGTTTGGCGAAGCGCCGAACATCCCATGTAACCTTTCCGCCTGCCCCTCCCCATCACCGAGCTTCGGCCATTTTCGCGTGATGCGGGTATCCGCGGACGGCGACGCGATCGACAGTTCGCCGCTCCTAATCAACGGCACTCACGTCCGCGCGCACGTGGCCTCGAGCGGCGCGGAGTCGTTGATCGCGCTCGACGGGATCAGCGAGGTGTCGGCGATCGTCGCGCGCGATGAGATCGGCCTGACGCTCGGTGCAGAGACTCCGTTGTTCCCGTGGTATCGGGACGTTTCGAGCGCGGTGGCGTGGGACGGCACGACGTACACCGTCGGATGGAGATACCTCGGCGCCGATCCGGGTCCGAGCTGGCTCGGAGCGGCTCATGTGACGCAATTGGGGTTGCCTTTCGACTACCGCGTTACCGCGAGCGGCGGCGCGCTTCCGTTCGGCGGAACGACCACGTGGGGCCGGCCCTCGATCGCCGTCAACGAAGCCGGGATTACGGCGTTCGCCATTTCGGAGGCGGCAGGGGCGTCTTCCCTGGCGCGGGCTCGACTCTACCTCGCATCCGAACTCGCGCCGGCGCCTGCCGCGCCATCTGCGCCGAGGAACGCGGTCAGTTACTTCGGCGGCAATACGGCCCGCATCGATTGGCAAGACAGCGAGACACCGGCCGGATTTGTACTGGAATGGTCATGGGACTTCGGGAAGACCTGGGGCCTCTACAAAAGCCTCGCCGGCGATGCGCGCACGACCACCGTCACCGCGTATGTCGGCAATCTCTTTCGCGTGCGCGCATTCGGGCCGGGTGGAGTGTCGGACGGACCGATCACCAGCATCGGCAGCATGCAACGCCGGCGCGCGGAACGGAGGTAATCCCTGCGGAGAACCATCCCTCCCCTCTCGCTTCTTCTGTTCGCGCTTCCGCTTGTTGCCGGAAATGACGTCGCAAATGTCGGATACATCTCCAACTTCGCTTACGTCAATGACCCGTCGATCGCGTCGAATGGAAATCATTTTCTGACGCTTTGGAACGGTGAGACGTTCCGGACTCAGTATCCCATTTTCGGCATGCAGTCCGACGCTTCGGACGGCAGCAATACGCCGGCGTTTTCGGTAGTCTCCGACAACGCAAGTATCAACGATCTATCGTGATCGACTGGTCGAGCGACTTCGGCGCGACCTGGTACACCTACACGACGACATCTGGCGACGCGAGAACGGTCACTGTCAACGCGAGGATCGGAAATCAGTTTCGCGTGCGGGCGTTGGGGCCGGGCGGACTCTCCGAGGGAACGACCACGAGCATCAGCAGCATGCCGCGCCGTCGCGGCGCGGGGCACTAAAAAGAACAGGCGGTTGGAAGCGACACGCTTCCAACCGCCTGCTTGCTCTCTCTCTCATACAACACGCTTCCGGAGGAGGCCGCGCCCTGTATGTCCCAGTCGAGGCAGTCTAGGGACCGGGCATGAGCGCGGCGTCGGCGCGCTGTGAAAAGAGCGGCGCGCGGCGGGCCGGGCGTGAATGGCGGCGCAAGGACGCGTGATTCGTTCGTCAACGGCGCAGGCAGGAGCGCACGGCTTGGCGCAACCGGTTCGGCATCACCGGCTTCGACAGCGTCTCGTGCACAGCCGGGAAGAGCGTGCGGATCTCGCGGATGTCCAGGCCCGTGACGACGATGATGCAGCCGAGGATGTGGGGGTGATCGCGGCGCAGTGACTCCATCACGTCGATGCCGCTCATCTTCGGCAGGACGATGTCGAGCAGGATGATGTCGTAGTGGCGGGCGCGGAGTTGCACGAGCGCTTCTTCGCCGTCCGCGGCGAGGTCGACGTCGCAGTCGATCGATTCGAGCAGTCCGGCCAGGAGTGTCCGCGTCGTCGCGTCGTCCTCCACCACCAAGGCCTTTGCGCGTGCCTCGGTCATCGACTGCTCATGAATTTCGCGGCGGCGTCGATGGCGTGGAGGAGGTTCTCGCACTCGGTCGTTCCCGACTTCGCGCGCGGCTTGAGCGAGTGATCGCCGTCCGGAATCCATTCGATGCGGATTTGCGGCGAGAGCTGGTAGCCGGCCACGTCGTCGCGCGTTCCGAACACATCGCGCTCGCCTTGCAGCACGAGCATCGGCGTCGTCAGCTTCTCGAGGTGCGCGGTGCGCAGTTTGTTGGGCTGGCCGGGCGGATGAAATGGATAGCCGAAGACGACCGCGCCGCGGACCTTCAACTCGTCCGCGACCAGCGTGGCCATCCGCCCGCCCATCGACTTGCCGCCGATGAAGAGCCGCGGTCCGCCTCCGAATTCCGCGACGACCTCGCGAAATGTTTTCAGCAGCACCGGCTCGCGATCGGGCGCGCCTCGCTTGCCGCCCGTACGGCGCGCAGCCATGTAGGGAAATTCGAAGCGGACGACGCGGATACCGCGCTCGCCCAACTCCCGCGCGACGGTGGTCATGAACGGCGTGTCCATGGCTCCGCCGGCTCCGTGGGCGAAAACGTATACCTGCTCGGCGGCGTCTGGACCGTCGGTTAGGAACATCGCGCGCAGCTTACAATCTACCGATGCGCCTGCACAACTTATTTATCGCTGTCCTTTTCGCCGTCACCGCCGCGGCCGCCGCAAAAACGATCGCGCCGCCGACGATCCCGCATCCGATGGCGATGTATCTCCAAACGCTGTCGAACGACGGCAAGGACAAAGTGACCTTCCGCGCCTCCGCCGTCGGCAAGCATTTCTTCCTCGAGGAGGCGGCCGGCGTCACGGTGTACGTCTACGAGGAGAGCGTCGGGTATCGAAAGGAGACGTTCCTGAAGGGCGCGACGCTGACGAAGGCGATGAAGAAGTACAAGTGATTGTCATCCTGAGGCGCCGAAGCCGGGAGTCGCGCAGCGACGGAACCGGCGCAGGACGGCGAAGGAACTCAAGATGCGCAACTCCTGCTGAAACCCACTGGATTCAACCCAACTTGGGAGGCTTGAGATCCTTCGCCGTCCTGCGCCGCTTCCGCGCTTCGCGCTCCACGGCTCCGGCGGCTCTGGATGACACTAGGGAACCAAGCCGCGGCTGCTGCGACAAAGCGTTTCGACACCGCTCTCCGTGACCACCAATGTGTCCTCGATGCGCACGCCGAGGTTGCGGTCGGGGAAGTAGAGTCCTGGCTCGATCGTGACGATGTCGCCGATTTCGATTTCGTCGCGGTTGGTTGCGGCGAGGCCGAAGAATGGTTTCTCGTGGACGTCGAGTCCGACGCCGTGGCCGAGGGAGTGGACGTAGCCTTCGAGCGTGGCGGGATTGGAGCGCGTGGTCGCGTAGCCGCGTTGTTCGAAGAAATCGCAGACGAGCGTTTGGTAGGACGACGCGAGCGTTCCGGCGCGCATCGCTTCGCGCGCGAGCTCGAACGCTTCGAGGACGTCCGCGTGGAGTCGCCGTAGTTCGTCAGGAATCGGACCGACGCAGAACGTTCGCGTGAGATCGAAGAAGTAGCCCGTCTCACGGTCGGCGGGAAAGATGTCGAGGACGATTGGCACTCCAGGACGAACGATCGCGTCGGCGTCGCCGCGCGAGTGCGGGATGCCGGCGTCGCGGCCTTGGGAGAGGATCGTGTCGTGATCTTCGAGCATGCCGAGGCGGGAGATTTCGCGGGAGACGAGGCGCTTCAGATCACCGAGGGTGAGCGTTCGATTGTCGTGGACGAGGTGATCGTCCGCGATGGTTGAAGCGCGAAGAACTTCGCGAACGCGATCGACGACCTGTTCGGTGCGCTCGCCAACGGAACGGATGGCGGCGATCTCCCACGGCTCTTTCCGTTTGCGCGCGAGCTGGACGAGATCGTCGCTGCCGCGCCAGACATGCCAGCCCTTCGTTTCCAGCCCTTCCGCGATGCCGAGGTAGAGCGGGAACGGAAGGTTGCCGGCGATGGCGATGGAGGACGCGGCGCCGAGCTCGCGCAGAACGACGTCGAAGAAGTCGGCGTACGCGGCGATGCCGTTCGGCGCGGATTTGAAAATCGCGTCGTAACCGAAATCGTGAATGAGGCGAGTCGCCAGTCCTGTGGCCGCCGCTTCGTCGCGCTCCATCGGGTAGGAGATCAGAATCGGGTCGCGTCCGGTGAGTTTGATCGCGTAGCCGCGCGTGACTTTCGCGCCGCGCGTGAGCCAGCGAAACGATGGATGCATCGCCTCGTGCATCGGCACGATGAGAGCGTCGAGCTCGCGCTCGCGCATGAGACGGTCAAGGTCGGAGAGCATATTCTTCGAGTCTATCCCGCCGCGAAGACGGCGGGATCTCCGGACAGCCCGCGCGACGTGCGGCAATCGTCACCGGCACTCGCACCTCCACCGGAGATCCTGCTCCTTCGCTGCGCTCCGAGCAGGATTGGGGTTCCAGGCAATCAAAGAAAAAGGCCGGCAAGAAACGCCGGCCTTTTCGCAACGCACGAACCAGTTCAGATGTTTTTGTCGATGAACTTCTGGAGCATCGGCTTGGGCATGGCGCCGATGGCGCGGTCGACCAGCTGGCCGTTCTTGAAAATCATCAGGGTCGGAATCGAAGTCACGCCGAATTTCTGCGGGACGGTCTGATTCTCGTCAACGTTCATCTTGGTGATGACCGCCTTCCCCTCGTACGACGGCGCGAGCTCTTCCACGATCGGTCCGATGATGCGGCACGGGCCGCACCACGGCGCCCAGAAGTCGACGAACACCGGCTGCTCGCTGCTCATGAGCTGTTCGAAATCCTGATCCGTAATCTCTCGTACTGCCTGCGAAGTTGTCATTTCCACGATCTCCTAAACGCCTGTTCAAAGGCCCCGTTTCCGGCCCTTATTCCAATTCGGAATTTCGATCAGCGGGCTCCGCTTACGCTGTCTGCTCGATGCGCGGAACGGTTCGCACGCTTCACGTTTTCGTCGTCCTGGTGGCTTTGCTGCTGGCCGTCCAGCCGCTGCTGCACAACCATCCGCTCGACTCCGCGAACACTTCTTCCGCGACGTCGTGCGCCGTCTGTGCCACCGGCGCCGGACGCCTCCCCTCGACCACTCCCTCCGTCGCCGCACCGCTGGCCGTTCTCTACACGCTGGCTACGCCCGCGCTGCCGGAAGTTGCGGCAGTCGCCTCATTCGCACGCAGCTCGCGCGCTCCTCCCATCGTCTAGGCCTGCGCCTTCGCTTCACTCGCTCGCCAGACCAAGGAGGAATCGATGATTCGTCATCGTGCCATTTCCCTCGTGATGCTTTTCGCGGCCGCGCCTCTTTTCGCGCAGCAGCCGCCACCGAATATTGAAGACCGCGTCAAACAACTCGAGCAACGGCTCGATACCTTGAACCAGCAGATGACGGCGATCCGTCAGGAGCTCGATGCGCTGAAGTCGGGCGCGCCCACCGCCGCCGCAACACCAGCGCAACCGGCCGATACCGAAGATCTGACGAAGGTTGAAGTTGCGCAAGCGCCCGCAGCTACGGCTCCGGCCGCAGCACCCACGGCAGCGCCGTCGATCGGCGACGTCACCACCATCAACAATCCATCCGATCCCGGCGCGTCGAAAGTCTTCAACCCCGACACTTCGGTCATCGGAAACTTCCTCGGCAAAGTTGGACAACCGAATCCGTACGAGTTCGGACCTGACGACATCCGCCGGCCGATGAATCTCGATGAAGCCGAGATCGCGTTCGAGGCGTTTATCGATCCATATGCGAAGGGGAAATTCTTCTTCTCCGTGACCAAGGAAGGCATCGACGTCGAAGAAGGCTACGCTCAGTTCGTCGCGCTGCCGTTCGACCTCACTGCGAAGGCCGGCAAGTTCAAGGCGCTCTTCGGCAAGGACAACACGTGGCACGCGCACGTGCGGCCGTGGGTCGATCAGCCGCTGGTAATCCACAACTTCTTCGGCGACGAAGGCTTCAACGATGACGGCATCTCGGTGAGCAAGTCGATCAGCAATCCGTGGAACACATTCATCGAAGCGACTGGCGAAGTCTTCGAAGGCGGCGTTGCCAACGTCTTCGAACGCCGCGGATTGAATGACCTCGTCTACAACGGCCACCTCAAAGCGTTCCACGACATCAGCGAGAACAACAACATCGAACTGGGCACGAGCTACGCGCGCGGGACGCTCAACGACGTGCACAATCAGTTCGCCGGAATCGACGTGACGTATCGCTGGAAGCCGCCGCAACGCGGTCTGTACAACTCGTTCGTCGGCCGCTTCGAAGCGATCGAGAATCGCCGCGGCGACGCGAACAACACGTTGCGCGGCTTCTACGCATCGGCCGATTATCAGCTCACCCGGCGTCTCTTCACCGGCGTGCGCATCGACTCATCTGACCGCTTCGTTGCAGCCGGCGAGACGCCGACCGACCGCGGAGTCTCGGCGACGCTGACCTTCTGGCCGTCTGAATTCAGCCAGCTCCGCGGCCAGCTGCGCCGCATGCGCTACGGCGACGTCGGGAAGTCGGTCACTGAGCTTCTGCTCCAACTGCAATTCTCAATCGGCGCCCACGGCGCGCACAGCTTCTGAGGAGACACGAAATGAAACGCATCATTCTTCTATTGGGATCACTCGTACTGGCGGCGAACACCTTCGCCGCCGACAAACTGAAAGTCGTCACTGCAACCGAGGATCTCGCATCGCTCACGCGCGAAGTCGGCGGCGACCGCGTCGACGTCACTGCCATCGGCAAGGGCTACCAGGACCCGCACTTCATCGAGCCGAAGCCGAGTTTCCTGCTGCTCCTGAAGAACGCCGACCTCCTCGAAGTCATCGGACTGGAACTGGAGATCGGCTGGCTGCCGCCGCTGCTCGATCAGAGCCGCAACAACAACATCCGCCCCGGTTCGACCGGCTACCTCGACGTCTCGCAGGGCGTCGAGATTCTCGATCGCCCTACGGCAGGCGTGAACCGGTCGATGGGCGACGTTCACCCCGGCGGCAATCCGCACTACTGGCTCGATCCCGCCAATGCCGTCCGCATCGCCATCCAGATCCACAACCGGCTGGTGCAACTGCGGCCCGCCGACACCGCCTACTTCGATCAGCGCCTCAACGCGTTCAAGCTCCGCATCAACGACGCCAACAAGCGTTGGTTGGCGGACATGGCGCCGTTCAAGGGAGCGAAGATCATCACGTACCACCGGTCGTGGCCCAACTTCGCGAAGCACTTCGGACTGAACATCGTCGATACCGTGGAGCCGAAGCCGGGCATTCCGCCCTCGCCGTCGCATACGCTCGATCTCATCCAGCTCATCAAGCGCGAAGGCATCAAGGCAATCATCATGGAGCCGTACTTCGACAGCAAAACTCCGCAGTCGATCGCCGAAAAAACCGGCGCGAAGGTGGTCGTGCTTTACCCTTCCGTCGGCGGCAAGGCCGGCCTCGATGATTACTTCAAAACGTTCGACTACGACATCAATGAATTGGTAAAGGCGCTCAAGTAATGGAGATGCTTCAGTTTCTGATTCTGCCGTTCCTCGCCGGCCTCGTCTTAACCGGCATCCACGCATACCTCGGCGTTCACGTCGTCGAGCGCGGCGTCATCTTCGTCGACCTCTCCCTTGCGCAGATCGCCGCGCTCGGAACGACGGTGGCGCTGCTGGCCGGCTTCGACGTGCACAGCACCACCAGCTACTTCTGGTCCCTCGGCTTCACGATCGTCGGCGCGGCCATCTTCGCGCTGACGAAAGTGAAGCGCGAGACACGCATCCCGCAGGAAGCGATCATCGGCATCGTCTACGCCGTCTCCGCCGCGGCGGCCATCCTGGTGATGAGCAAAGCGCCGCAGGAGACCGAGCATCTCAAGGACATGCTGGTCGGCAACATCCTGGCGGTGAACACGGCCACGGTCATCAAGACGGCGGTGCTCTACTCGCTGGTCGGCCTCTTTCACTTCATCTTCCGGAAGAAGTTCCTGGCCATCTCCGTGGGCGCGCACACCGGCACGAACAACGGCGAAGTCCCGAATCTGAAGTTCTGGGATTTCCTTTTTTACACGTCGTTCGGATTCGTGGTGACGTCGTCGGTGGCTATCGCGGGCGTGCTGCTGGTCTTCTCCTACCTGATCGTCCCCTCGGTCGCAGCGATGCTCTTCGCGACGTCGATCGGAAAACGCCTGGCCATCGGCTGGAGCATGGGCGCACTCGTCACACTCCTCGGCGTCCTGCTTTCGTTCCGACTCGACCTGCCAACCGGCGCGACGATCGTCTGCACCTTCGGCATCGCGCTGTCGCTGATGGCGATCGCAAGAGTGTTCGTGAAGCCGAAACTGGCCTAGGTGTCATCTGCGTCGCATCTGCGTCATCTGCGGATAAACCCATCCGCAGATGACGAATCGATTTCAGACCTCAGGTGGTGGGAAATATCGAGACAATCGAGCCGCAACCCGGGTTCTGGTAGTTCTCGAACGCTACCCTAACGGTCGTGTAGCCATTCTTTGAATACTCGACGGTCAGCGTCGTGATGGCACCGCATGACCCGCCGATGGAACTTACGGCGCTGCTCTTCATCAGACTTGCAAACTGCCGCGCCGACTTCGCCTGATTCGCGGCTTCGAGCGCCTCGGTGAAGGAACGTTTTGCGCCGGCGCTTACCTTCGCGCCTTTCTCGGCCTTGAATTGACCTTTGAGCGCCTTCGCGGGATCGACCGCTTTGAGGAGCGAGTAGAGCAGTGGTGCAGGGAGTGGGACGAGTGACGTAGCTGGCATGACAGCCCTCCTTAATGTTTGTGTTGCCAGACCTACGCTTCACTCACAAAGATGGATGTACGAGAAATCGGAGTCCGCAAGTAGCGCCTACTACAGCCCCAGAAACGCCGCGATCGTCTCGTTCACGAACTTCTTGTCCTCGGCGGAGATCCCAATTCCGGCCGGATGACCCCAGAGCGACGGAACCGACGTCAGAGTCACATGCGGGATGAAGTGCGCCTCGTAGCGGGCGTCCGTGACCGGGAAGTAGAGATCGGTCTCCGAGGGCATGTAGAGCACCGGGACTTTGATCGACGCCAGCGCCTTCTCGATGTTGCCGTCGAATCCCTTCGTGGCACCGACATCGTGATGCTCCCAGGTGCGCGCCTGCAGAATCAGATCGTTTGCGTCGGCGCCGGGAATGAAGTCTTTCCGCATCGAGGAAACGAAGGTTTCAAACGTTGTCCCCGGCGGCGTCATCTGATGCCAGAGTTCTTTGCGCCACCACTCCTGCGAAAAGAGCCAGCCGGTCCAGACCAACCCGAAAAGCTCGATTCCCTGTTTGGGCTGTGCGGTGTAGTCGCCTCCCTTGAATGCGGGGTCGAGCGCGATCGAGGCGATCTGGGCCTCGAGACGAACCACGCCGTGAGGCCAGCACTTCGCGGTGCCGGACGTAGCCACGATGCGGTCCATGAAGTCGGGATAACTGACCGCCCACTGAAAGGCCTGCTCCGCGCCCATCGAGAAGCCGGCCACGGCCCGGAGATGGGTGATGCCGAGACTGAGCAGGAGCTGATGCACCGCCTCCACGTTGTCGCGGATGGTTGCCTGCGGAAACCGCGGGCCATGGAACGGCTCGGCGGTGTTGCTCGGCGACGAAGAATGACCATTGCCGAAAAGCTCCGTGGCGATGAGGTAGGACTTGGCCGGATCGAGCGCGTTCCCCGCCCCCATCCATCGCTCATACCCGTGAAAGTCCGCCATGTAGTGCGACGGGAGGAGGATGACGTTGTCGCGATTCGCATTCAGCTTGCCGTACGTGCCGTAAACCACCTGTACGTTCGGTACGGTTGCGCCGCTCTCGAACGTAAAGCGCTCGATCGTGAAAACGTGCCGCTCGCCCTTGACCGGCGAGGCCACTTCCTGCCCGAGGACAGGCGCCGAGAGAATGGCGAGCAGAGTGAATGTTTTCGCGAGGCGTCGAAGGTTGAGCACGCGCAATTATCGATCACGTGCCAGGGAGTCGGGAGTCGGGGGTAGGGAGTCGTAGAAAAGACCACCCAACAATTCACGGCTCGGCCTCCGACACCCGACACCCGACTCCCGCACACTGGCACGCCGCTCGCTCTTGTGTCCGGTAATGTCCGACGCACCCTACGGCCGGGAGCGACGATCGTTTCCGCGGCCGCCCCTCTGGCTCAATCTCCTTCTCCTGGTCATCGCCGCGGCGACGTTTGTCTACGCCAGGCACGAGCGCGATGTCATCGAGACCAAGACCGCGATCCTCTTCAAACGCAACGCGAACTCGCCGGCGGAGTTGAACCGCATCCGCGACGAACTGTCGCAGGCAGACCTGACGCAGGCCCAGCTCAGCCGCGAAATCGACGGCCGCATGCAGTATCTGAAGACGCTGCAGAGCGAAGAGTTCTACATCTCCATCGACACGCAGCGGAAGAAGATGCAGTTCCGCTTCGGCCGCGCGGTCGTCCGTGAAGCCGACGTACAGATCGGCGAGGCGAAGACGATCACCTCACCCGCCGGAAAGACCTGGACGTTTCTGCCGCTCAAAGGCGCTTTCAGCGTGACCGGCGCGGAAGAGGGTTACCAGTGGGCCGTCCCCGAATGGGTCTACGCCCTCCGCAACCAACCGGCACCCACCGAGCGCGCCGTCGTCCCGAACGGCCTCGGGCGCTACGTGATCTTTCTGCCGAACAGCTACGTCATCCACTCACCGCCGCCGCCGGAGAGTCCGCTGCAGGGGCCGAAGCCGGGATCGTTCATGGTCCCCGAAGCCGACCTCGCCGCGATCTGGCCGCGCATTACCACACAGACGAGGGTCTACATCTTCTGATGAAACGCATACTCGGATTACTCGGCTCCTGGGCCTTGCTCGTGCTCTCGTTCGGACTGGCCGCATTCGCCATCGCCGGCGAAACCATCAACATCCGCGAGGAGAAGCGGCTCGACCGCGTCGCGGAGATCGACAAGATGATCACCGAGCGCGCCGGCAGCAAAGCGGAAACGCTGCGCGGCACGGCGGCGCAGAAAACGGCCAGCGTCAATGCGCTCCAGGCCAAGTTGCAGGATGTGGCAAAGCAGACCGACGACATACCCGACACCGGTCAGACCATCCTCGTCTCCACCGCCGAGAATAAGCTCTACGTCCGCCGCGCCGGCCAGACGGTCTTCGAAGCCGTCTGCTCCACCGGCAAGGGAACGACGCTGGCCGTCGACGGTAAGACGATCATCTTCGATACGCCCATCGGCAAGCTGCACATCATCTCGAAGGATGAAAATCCGCAGTGGGTTCCGCCCGACTGGCATTACGTCGAAGAGGCCCGCAAGAACGGCATGCGCGTCGTTCATCTCAATCCCGGACAGTCGATCGACAAACGCACCGGACAGCCGGCCACGAGCACTCCGAGTCAGGGGGTATGGTCGTGGTTCGGCGGCAGCAGCAACACGGCCTCGAATCCAACGCTGAAGGTGCAGGGAGACACGGTCGTCGAAGTCGCGCCCGACGGCAGCCAACGCGAACTGGAACCGGGCAAGACGATCGTCGCCGGCGACGCGGTGGTGATCCCGCCCGTCAACACGAAGCAGCGCCACTACGACAAGGTCCTCGGCAAGTTCCGCCTGGAAATGGGCAACGGCTACGGCATTCACGGCACCGACGAACCCGACAAACTCGGCCAGTCCGTCTCCCACGGCTGCGTACGCCTCGGCGACGCCGACATCGAAAAGCTGTATCAGATCGCGAACGTCGGCGACACGGTCATCATCTACTGATCGCGGCGCAGTTCGTCGGCGTAGCCGGCGTAAGAACCGTAGCCCACGCCTTCAGGCGTGGGTCAGACGATCGCGCTGAAGTGTGAGCGCGTCTTGACGCGCGAAAGAAAGCTTTCTTTCGCGCGGTAAACCGCGCTCCCAAATTTCGCGCGCTCGGATTTCCCCCAGCTCAAAGCTGGGGGCTACGGTTCTTATGCCGGCTACGCCGACGAGATGACACCCGCTGCGAGATTTCTTACTTCGCTGCGTGATGCCGCGTCGGCGCGGGCGTGACCGTGACCGTCACTGACTGCTCGTGAACGAGCGTGCCGCTGGTGAAGCGCACGATCATCACGTACGTGCCCGGCGCCGAGGACGCGCTGATGTTGATGGTGACGGTGTTGCCGGCGAGAACCGTCGAGGGCGCGGGAACGGCGACGCCGTTGAACGTCTTCTGCACGGTCACCGTGGCGCTCGCGTTGAAACCGTTGACCGGGACGAGGCGAAAGTCAGCGGAGGCACTGCCGCCCTGCATCACCTGCATCGTGGTCGGGCCCGAAATGGTGAAGTCGGCCGCGGGCAGAGGCGTTCCGCCGGAGTTGGATGAGCCCGTGATCACTTTCCAGATATCGGGATCTTCCTGGCCGGCGGCCCAGTGCGCGAAGCCGCCGATGCCGGAGTGCTTCTGCTTGAGGATGTCGAGTTTCTTCGCGTAGCCGGCCGCATCCTGAAAGTAGACGGTGTGGCCGCTGTACGAAAAATACGGTTCGCCGCTGGCGGCATCGCGCTGCACCGTGGCGTTGTTCGCGAGGATCGTCTGCTGCGCGGACGCGAACGATGCGGTCGCCGCGCTGCCCGACGACGGCCAGTCGTAGCCGTACCACGGGAGACCCATCATGATCTTGCTGCCGGCGATGGTCTGCTCCGCGTACGCGGCCACCTGATCGAGCCAGTCGAGCGGTGCGATCGCGCCGGGAGCGCTGGTCGACCAGTGATAGTCGTAAGCCATGATTTTGACCGAATCGGCGGCGCCGCCGATGCCGATCCAATCCTGCGAGCCCGGCCCGTTCCAGTTCTCCTTGTCGCTCGCTTTCGCGTAGACGGTCACGGAGAGTTTCTTGTTCGCTGCGTGCAGCTTCGCGCCGAGGCTGGTAACGAAGGCCGTGAATGCAGCGCGTGACGCCGTCGGGACGCGCTCGTAGTCGACGTCGATGCCGTCGAAGCCGTTCGTGATGGCCAGCTGCGCGAGTGCGGTTGCATGCGCTTCGCGCGTGGTGGCGTTGGCGAGCATCGCCGCGGCGGCGTTGCCGTCAAACGAGTCGTTGACGAGGTTCTGGACCGTCGGAACCAGCAGCCCGCCCATCGAGGAGCGCCACGTCGGATTCTCGGCGTTCCACTGTTTCGCGATCGAGTAGTCGGCGTTCCACGCGTACCAGACCGGATTCGACTCTGTGATCGCGCCACCGTTCGCCTGGATCGAAGTCAGCGCGGCGGTGCTCCAGGGCGGAATCCAGACCGACACTTTGTACGCGGCGAATGACTGCCCGGCGAGGGTCAGCAACACGGCGGCAACGGCGGCGACGCGAATGCGCATTGGGCGCTCCTTTGTACGATCGCGGTCGCCAAGGAACGCCTTCCGCCATGGAAGGTGGAGACATCAAAAGCCTGTCTCCGTTCACGTTCGGTAGTTCAGCCGTCTGACGATTCAGACCTGAAACTTTGCGTCCCTCCGTCGCCGGAGGTATGCCTTTGTCGTGTGATCGCGAGTAACGAGAGTCAAAATAACTGATCGCGCCGAATTCTTCCAGCTCATGCATTGCGAAGCTCAGCCGTTCGCACGCGGCATAATCGCGCCATGCACCCCTGGCGCGAGCGGCTGGCTCGCTGGTTTACGCCGATGGCGAAGCGGATGCCGCTCTCGCCGAATGCGATCACGCTCATCGCCCTCTTTCTCAACGTCGTCGGCGGCCTCTGCCTTGCGTTTGGCGCGCGTCGTCCGGCGCTGTTTCTCGTGGCCATCGTCTTCATCGCCGTCAGCGGACTGGCCGACGCGTTGGACGGAATCGTCGCGCGCGTGCAGGACAAAAGCTCCCGCTTCGGCGACTTCCTCGATCACTGCGCCGACCGCGCCGGCGACTCCCTCCTCGCCGCGTGCTGGCTGGCGAGCAACGGCGTGCGCATCGAGCTGGCCATGGCCGGGATCATCATGACCATGCTGAACGGCTACATCGGCACGCAGATCGAAGCGACGTACGGCGTGCGGAGTTACGAATCGGTCGGCCGCGGTGAATTCGTTCTGGCCATTATCGTGCTGCCGATCATCTCGTACATCCTCTTCACGAACGGCTGGAGCGCGATGCACTTCGCGGGACTGACGGTCGCCGAATGGCTGGCCGCTCTGCTCCTTGTCGCTGCGGTCTTCGGCGTCATCCAGCGTTTCCGCGTCGCTGCCCGGCTGGAGCGTTCGTGACGGAACGGACGCCGATCACCAATGATCCGGTGATTCTCGCGCCCGACCGCGAGCAGCGTCCGAATGTTTTTGAGGGCGCGCCGTGTCCATTCTGTCCCGGCGCCGAGGAGCAGACGCCGCCGGAGATCGCGCGCGATGGAGAGCCGTGGCGTATCCGCGTGTTTCCGAATCGTTATCCGCCGGCGGAGCATGCCGAGGTGATCGTCGAGAGTGCTGCACATGACGATTCGTTCGATGAGTTGCCGCCCGATCACGCCGCGCGCGTAGTCGCGCTGATCTTCGAACGCTACCGAGCGATCGAGGCGAGCTACGTGTCGATTTTCAAGAATCACGGACGGCTGGCCGGCGCATCGATCCCGCACCTGCATTCGCAGATTGTCCGGACTCCGTTCATTCCGTTGCGTCCCGCACGTGAGGCCGAGGCGTTCGCGGCGAATTGTCAGTTGTGTGAGGCCGAGCATCCGCTCATCGCGGAGACGGAGAATTACCGCTGGATTGCGCCGCGCGGTTCGCGGCTCGCATACCAGCAATGGATCGTTCCTAAATCGCACGAGCACGATTTGAGCGAACCGCGCGAGCTGGCATCGCTGCTTCAATCGTCGGCACGCGCGATGCGCGGCATCAGCGATTCGTTCAACTGGGCGTTCATCACGTTTCCGCATCAGCCGCGCGGACACTGGTACGTCGAGATCTTCCCGCGCATCGCCATGATCGCGGGCTACGAGCTCGGCACCGGGACCTTCATCAACACCGTCGATCCAGTGGACGCGGCGAAAACGCTCAGCGCCGCCAGTAGTCCTGGTACGCCGGACGCGGCGGAGCTCTCCGTCCGCCGAGGAGCGTGATCAGAATCATTCCCGCGACGAAGCCTCCGATGTGCGCGAAGTAGGCGACGCCGCCGGAGCGCTGCAGATCGCCGCCCATCGATGCCGCGCCGAAGAAAAGCTGCATCACGATCCAGAAGCCGAGGAGGAAGACGGCCGGGATTTCGCGGACGGTGATGAAGATGAAGATCGGAATCAGCGTCGTCACGCGCTGCTTCGGGAAGAGGACGATGTACGCGCCGAGCACGCCGGCGATCGCCCCCGAGGCGCCGATCGAGGGAACGTCCGAGCCGGGATTCATGACTGCGTGTGCGAGTGTCGCCAGTAATCCGCACGCGAGGTAGAAGAAGAGGTACTTGCCGTGGCCGAGTCGATCCTCGACGTTGTCGCCGAAGATCCAGAGGTAGAGCATGTTCCCGCCGAGGTGCAGCCAGCCGCCGTGCAGGAACATGGAGACGAACATCGTGATGATGTTCGGCAGCAGCGCGCCGGGCAGGTTCCAGAATCGCGCCGGCACGAACGCGACGCTGAACAGCGCCGGCTCGAGTTGCGGCCCGAGCGAGACCTCCCAGAAAAAGATTAATACGTTGACGATGACCAGGACGATGTTGACGACCGGCGTCGTCCGTCGCGGGTTGTGATCGGCGAGCGGGAGCAAGGGGGGATTCTACTGCGCTGTCATCCTGAGCCGCCGGAGCGACGTAGGCAGAGCCGAAGTCGCGCAGGACGGTCGAAGGACCTCCCAAGTGCTTGCCTTGTTCAAGTACCGCCGCCCTTCCGGGTTAACAGGGAGGGGGTCCTTCGACCGTCCTGCGGCGTTCCGCGCTTCGCGCTCCAACGCCTCCGGCGGCTCAGGATGACAGGCGCTTACCTCTGGAAGTACTTGTCCAGATGGTCGTACGCCTGCCGCACACCTTCGCTCTGCGTTTTCAATTCCGCGAACGCGCCGCGATAGATGCCGCCGACGCGGGTCACGTTGCGTTCGCGCAATGCGTAGAGCACTTCGCGAAGGGCTTCGGCTTCGGCCGGGGCGAGATCGGTGCGTCCGATCTCGCGTTCGAGCAGCGACTGCGCGACGCGAAGGTGTTCGCCGCTGTCATCGCGCTGCGGACTCGAAGCCGGGATCCACGCGGCAGCGGGACGGGTTTCAATCGTCGTCGGCGACGAGAGATCGACCGCGCCGGGCAGCTCTTTCAACTGCGGGCTGAACTTCCCCATCATGAAGAAAAGCTCTTTCTCGTTCGAGAAGTTGCCGACCAGCCGCGCGTTCTTGGCCATCTCCAGCTGCTCCGATTCCTGCAGCATGATGAAGGCCCGCGCGCGTTCTTCGAGCGTGATGCGCTTAGCGTGAACGCGCCAGGCGGTGAGCGTGCCCTGGATGAAGCAGGCCTGCCCAGCACGGATGCTCACCGCTTCGACGGTGACGTTCTCTTCGATGCGGATCGAGCCGTTCGTCGACTCGATGTCGGAGTACGTCCCGGAGTTCTGGATGACGAGATTGCCCGGCGTCTTGATCGAAAGCTGGCCGTTGGCGTTGACTTTGATCTCGGTCCCGCGCGGGATGATCATCGTCGGGAAGTTGGCCTGGTCCGCGGCACTGGCGCTGCTGCTCATCACACCCTCCTACGCCCGAGAAACGCCGATGGAAGTGGATCGAAGTCTTTGTAATCCTTGCTGGTTCGCGACCGCATCAGCAGGGCCGCTTCATTGTTCCATTGGTAGTTGAGGATGTAAATGCGCGGGTCGATGGGGATGTAGGTGCCGGGCTGTTCGAGATCGCTGCGCACCTCGTAGTGCAGATGCGAGTTCGTGCTCCAGCCAGTGGAACCAACCGTGGCGATGATCTCGCCCTGCTTAATCTTCTGGCCGGCGGCGACTTTTACCGTATCGCAATGGCCGTAGATGGTGATGAAGCGGTCGGAGTGATTGACGACGACGACGTTGCCGAAGCGCCACCAGGCCACGCTGTCGCGCAGCGGATAGCGTCCGGCGAAGCTGACCACGCCGTCACCGGTGGCGTAGACCGGCGTGCCGGTCGGCGCGGAGAGGTCGAGACCTTTGTGAAAGTCGGCCGCGCGCGTGAATGGAGAGATGCGCATGCCGAACGGCGAGGTGAGCACGAACTGATCGGCCGGCAGCGGGAGTACGGACGGCGTGTGGCGGACGAGATCGGAGTTGGCCATCTCGTAGCGGGCCAGCAGGTCGAGTTGATCCTGCAGACGCTTCATGGCGTTGCGCAGGACGGCTTCGCGATGATGGGCGTCTTCGATGTGGAGGTCGTTGATGCCGGCGCCCATCCCATGCAACGGCAGCGAGAACCCGCCGACGCCGAGGTTGCGATCGAGGCCGTAGACGGTGATGAGCTTCTCGACGCGGATGCGTTGCTCCTCGAGGCTCTTCTCCAGCGACGTCATCTGCACGACGTTTTCCTGCAGCCTGCCGCGCTGCACGTCGCGCTCGTCGCGCATCGACTTCAGGAAGTTATCTTTGTAGACGCGCCGGATGACCGTGGGCGCCGCAGCCATGGAGCCGAGGAGTCCGGCCAGGATGACGCAGAGCGCAACGAGACCGATCACCACCCGCCGGCGGTCAAAAAAAACGTACCGCACGCGGCGACGGATGTCGCTCGGAACGATCTGGATCTCGATCATGACGATGATCCGCTGGACTACGCGGGTCGGGCAATATAACACAGAGGGTGTCGCGAAAGTTGGGCAGATCATCCCGCCGCGCACCTCTACTGCGAATGAATGGGAAGTGTTCCGTCGCGCAGAAAGTTCGTGAGGATCTGCATGCGCGACGGGATGAATTGTTTCTCGATGATCGGATCGACCCCGAAACGCGTCGCTGGCCCCGCCTCGCCGTCCGCGAAAATGTCTTCGCTGATCATTTGATTGCCCTGGAAGCCGATGACCAGCTTGACGTTTCCGCCGAACGGAACAGCGCCGTTGAACCCGTGACAGCCGGAGCACGACAACTCCTCGGCACGTACGATCACGTTGCTCGGTGTCAGCTTGCTGCCGGCGCGATCGAGTTCCGCTTGAATATTCGCTACGAATCCAATGCCCTCGGGCGTTGTCTTTCCCCTGTCGAATGCCTGCTCGAAAAACATGACGGAGCCGTCGCCGGTCGGATTGCTCTCTGCCATCAGATACTCTTTCGGAATCCTCATGGTCATCAGGTTCAGGTCCTCGATGGCAAGAGTGCGAACCTGCTGAACGAACGCAGCACGTAAGGCGCGAGCCTGCGCCGAGGTGTTCGTCCCATCGAAGAGCAATCCGAACGGCTGGTTTTCGAGGACATCAGGAATGAACCGGAGCGTGCAACCGGCGGAGTTGCACTGCTTCGCCATCCGAAACTGATAGAAACGGGAAGTGATGTTCGTATTGCCGTCCGCGGACTGCTGCAAGGTGCGGATGCCGCCGGGTTCGGCGAAGTTTTCCGCATCGACGACTGGCGCGAATCCGTCCAGGCCTTGAAAGAAGAACCTCTCCAGTTGCGCGCGCCGCTCGTCCATCGATTCGGCCGCGCTCAGATTTGCCCAGAACTGCGCAACGGGACGGCACGCAACGAGGCCGAGCGCCGGATTCGGATTGGGCAGAACCGCTTCGAAGATGAGATGCCGCCGCACGAGCGTGTTCGCGCTCGTCTCACCGTCTTTGTGCGCGAACACCATGCGATATTGGCCGCAGTTGGAGCCATCGGGGGGCGCCTGATCAAAACGATTCATGAGTCCCAGCGTGAAGAACTCCCCTGCCAGGTTCGGAACGGAGGCCAGCTTTCCTTCCGGCGTCGGGCATCGGCGTGGAAAGCCGTTGAACGACGCAACACCGCCAATCAACGTATCGTCGCAGTGAGGTCCCTCGGGATCGACTGCGCCCGCCCGCAGGTTTTGCGTGTCGAACATCTGGCGGATCAACTGATCCGCTGTAAGCCCCTGAATCCCGCTCCGCTCAATGAGTTGCGTCAGCACTCGCGTCAATGTGAAGGACGCGACGATGGCTTTATCGGTGATCTCGAACGAGCGGGTAGCGTTGAGTACGGCGGGCACTTCCGGCGGACGAACGGCGCGGTTTCTGGCCGAGGTCAGGAGGACGGCGGCCGCCAACGCGATCAACGCGGTTGCGATCGTTCGATTCATGGATGACGAATGCTAACTGATGAGGCGTGCGGCGTCAGCTCGCGGAGGTCACAACCGCGAGCTAAAATCGGCGATCATTCGTCGACAGGAGACTGAAATGCGCCAAGTCGTGATCTATCCGGGTGAGGATGGCTATTGGGTTGCCGAGTGCCCCAGTCTTCCGGGATGTGTGTCGCAGGGAAAGACACGCGAAGAGGCAGTCGCAAACGCCCGTGAAGCGATTCGCGAATACGTGATCGCGCTCGAGGAAGACCGTCTCCCCGTTCCTGCCGATCCGTTCGAAACGATGGTGATCGCCGTTTGACAAAGCTACCGCGCGTGTCCGGCCGTGAGTGCATCGACGCGCTCCGGCGCGCGGGATTCGCCATTCGCCGCCAGGAATCCAGTCACATCGTGCTACGCCGCAACGATCCCTTCACGCAAGTCGTTGTCCCCGACCACCGCGAGCTCGATCGCGGAACTCTGCGCGCGATCATCCGGCAGTCTGGACTGACTGTCGAAGAGTTCGTCAAACTGCTTCAATGACGCGGCGCCGGTTCGATTAGCATTCTGCGTCCTTCCGAACATCACATCATTCAGAGAGAGGTCAAATCGATGGCCAAGCGGCTCACCTGCATCCTCGCGCTCTTCTTTTCATTTGCCGTTTTCGCGCAGTCGGTCAAGAAAGCGGACGACCCGAAAGAGAAAGAGTCGAAGTACGGCGAGAAAACCTTCGCCGGCCTCGCCCTTCGCGAGATCGGTCCGGCGCTTACCTCGGGGCGCATCATCGATCTCGCCGTCGATCCGAAAGATGCGCGGGTCTGGTACATCGCCACCGCCGGCGGCGGCGTGTGGAAGACGACGAACTCGGGGACGAGCTTCGCGCCGATTTTCGACGATCAGAAATCGTTCTCGATCGGATGCGTGACCGTCGATCCGCATGACTCGCTCGTCGTTTGGGTCGGGACAGGCGAGAACAACAGCCAGCGCTCGGTGTCGATGGGCGACGGCGTTTACAAATCGATCGACGGCGGGAAGAGCTGGAAAAACGTCGGGCTGGAGAAGTCGGAGCACATCTCCAAGATCGTCGTCGATCCGCGCGACTCAAACGTCGTCTACGTCGCCGCACAGGGGCCGCTGTGGGCGCCCGGCGGCGATCGCGGTTTGTACAAAACCACCGACGGCGGCAAGACATGGAAGGCCGTGCTGACGATCAGCGAGAACACCGGCATCACCGACGTCATCCTCGATCCGACCAACCCCGACATCCTCTACGCCTCGGCATATCAACGCCGCCGGCACGTCTTCACGCTCATCGACGGCGGTCCGGAGTCAGGCATTCAGAAGTCGACGGACGGCGGCAAGACGTGGACGAAGTTGAAGGACGGATTGCCGAAAGAGGATATGGGCCGCATCGGTCTGGCGATGGCGCCGCACAATCCGAAAATCATCTACGCCGTGATCGAGTCGACGCGCAAGGCCGGCGGCTTCTTCGTTTCAAGGGATGGCGGATCGTCATTCAAGAAAGTCAACGACTTCAACGCTCAAGGGCAGTACTACGGCGAGATCTTCGTCGATCCCAATGACGACGATCGCATCTACGGCGTGGACGTCTGGATGCGCGTCTCCGACGACGGCGGCAAGACGTGGCGCAAGCTCGATGAGAAGTGGAAGCATCCCGACAATCACGTAGTCTGGATCGATCCCGCCAGCAGCGATCATCTGCTCATCGGCTGCGACGGCGGACTCTACGAATCGTTCGATCGCGCGGAAACGTGGAACTTCAAGGCGAATCTGCCGGTCACGCAGTTCTATCGCGTGAGTGCCGACGACGACCTCCCCTTCTACAGCGTCTATGGCGGCACGCAGGACAACTTCTCCCTCGGCGGCCCCGCGCGGACGACCGATGCGAAAGGAATCGTGAACGCCGATTGGTACGTGACGCAGGGCGGCGACGGCTTCCGCTCCGCTCCCGATCCGAAGAATTCGAACATCATCTATGCCGAGTCGCAGAACGGCGGCCTGGTGCGCTTCGACAAACGGACCGGCGAGGCGGTCGACATCGAGCCGCAGCCGAGCGGCAGCATGGATCCGCTGCGCAAAAACTGGGACTCGCCGATCATCGTCAGTCCGCACAACAGCAACCGCCTTTACTTCGCCGCGCAGTACGTGTTGCGCAGCGACGACCGCGGCAACACGTGGAAGGCGATCAGTCCCGATCTCACGCGCCACATCGATCGCAACACGCTCCCGGTCATGGGACGCGTGTGGGGCGTCGATGCCGTCGCCAAGGGTGCTTCGACGTCGTGGTACGGCAATATCGTGTCGCTGGCCGAGTCGACGATGCAGGAAGGTCTGATCTACGCCGGCACGGACGACGGACTGATTCAGGTCACTGAAGACGGCGGCGCGAATTGGCGCAAGCTCGATCACATCGCGGGTGTGCCGGACATGACGTACGTCTCGCGCCTCGAAGCGTCGCAGCACGATGCGAACGTCGTCTACGCCGCGTTCGACAATCACAAGACCGGCGACTTCAAACCGTACGTGCTCAAGAGCAGCGACCGAGGCAAGACGTGGACGTCGATCGCCGGCGATCTGCCCACGCGCGGCAGCAGCTACGCACTAGTCGAAGATCGCGTCGATCCGAATCTGCTCTACCTCGGCACGGAGTACGGTCTGTTCGTTTCGCAGAACGGCGGATCGTCGTGGATTCCGCTGAAGGGCAGCTTCCCGACCGTGGCCGTGCGCGATCTCTGGTTCCAGAAACGGCGCGACGATCTCGTCATCGCCACCTTCGGCCGCGGCTTTTGGGTGCTCGACGACGTCAGTCCGCTGCGCACGATGTCGCCGACGGTCGCGGGCAACGAAGCGACGCTCTTTCCGACGCGCGACGCGGAGTTGTATGTCGAGCGGACGCAGCTTGGATTGCCGGGCAAGTCATTTCAAGGCGCGTCGTACTTCACCGCACCGAATCCGCCGTTCGGCGCGATCTTTACCTACTACCTGAAAGACGAATTGAAGAGCCGCCGCAAGCAGCGCCAGGCCGCCGAGGCAAAGATCGATACCGACAAGAGCAACGAGCCGGGACACGCGCAGCCGCCGTATCCGACGCTCGAACAGCTTCGTGCCGAGGATCGCGAGATCGAGCCCTCGGTGGTGATGATCGTGAGTGATGAGGAAGGCAACGTCATCCGCCGCGTCACCGCGCCGAGCAAAGCGGGCTTCCATCGCGTGGCGTGGGACCTCCGCTATCCGCCGCCGTCGCCGATCGAGCTGAAGGAGCCGGAGCCCGACGTCTTCCAGCCGCCGCCCGGCGGACCGCTCGTAGCGCCCGGCAAGTACACAGTGCGCATGGCCAAGCGCATCGACGGCGTCGAAACCGTCCTCGGCGCGCCGCAGACATTCAACGTCGTCCCGCTCTATCTCTCGATCATGCAGGAGAGCGACCGCGCCGCGGTGCTCGACTTCCAGAAGAAGGCCGCGAGCATTCAAAGGACGTTGATGGGCGCCGGCCGCGTGACGCAGGAAGCGCTCACGCGGATCCAGTACATTCGCCGCGCCCTCGATGAAATCGCGGGACCCGATCCGAAACTCGTGGCCGAGGTCAATCGGATCGATACGGCGTTGCGCGACATCAACGATCAGCTCAACGGCGATCCGATCCTGCGCCGCGCCAACGAACCGACGCTTCCGTCGCTACTCGACCGCGTCAACACCGCCGTCAACGGACTGACGACCACCGCGCCGCCGACGGCAACGCATCGCGAAGCGCTGACGATCGCGCAGCAGCAGGCCGGTCCGCTCCTCGACCGTCTGCACAAGTTGATCGAAGTCGATCTCGCAGCCGTCGAGAAACAGATGAACGAACGCGGCGCACCGTGGACGCCCGGGAGGATTCCGCAGCTGCCGCGGTAGTTCGACAGGTGACATTTAGCATGCGAGCGGCCTCACATTCACAACGCGCCTCCGCCCGGCTCTACGTGACCATAGCCAAAAGGGAGAGGACGCCCGACGCACTTACTCTCCGCACTTGCAACAAATTCAGCGGCGCGGGTAGGGATTTAGCGCCCGGTGTCACTCCTAAGAAGAGGTCAGGTGCCAATCGCGACGACCCATCGTATTCCTGCGATTTCCCGCTGCGACCCATCGGTGAACAACAATGAGTTTTGACTTGGATTCACAAAGAGATGATTCCGTTCCACCTGCGCTCGGACCTACCGCCAAGTCCGCGGGCGGCTATTTCGCCGTGGCAATGATTTGTAGCATAGCGGGTTATGCGGTCGGGCATAAAAATGCTGTACCCCCGTTTCCGGCGTGGCGAGACTTCGAATTGCTGGCGGCTTTTCTGTTTCCGGCATATATCAACCGCGCCATGCTATATGAGCAAGCCTCCGCGGCGTTTCTGGCCAGCAAGGCGCGCCGCAAGTGGCAACACCTTCACAGCGTGATCGTGCCTCTCCTCGTCCTCCTCGTGTCGATTACTATGTGCGGATTGGGCCACCGATCCCTGTTATCAGAATGGGAAGTGTGGTTAGGCACTATAGTAACCGCCGCTCCCATCTACATCCTAGGGGCAGCGGCCGCGTGGCGATGGCCGAAGAACCCACAGATCTATGACTTTACATTTCGCAGCTTGTTTCCAGCGTTCGCAACTTGCATGCCCCCGTTCGTTTTTGGCTTCGTCGGCAGCCATAATTGGCCCGCTTTACTTTGCTTCTCTTCCACTGTGTTGCTTTTCTGGCTTCTCGCGCGTCAACTCTCAACAAAACGCTTCGCGCGGGTGGGCATTGTTGTGTTCACAGCGGCAATTGCCCTACTCGTCATTCTCGCGCTATGGTATGACGCGCCAGTAGCACAGTGGGTCCAAGCAGCCACTTTCGGCATTCTGCTCACTCTTGCGATGGGCGTGTCAGAGGCTTGGAGGGTCACATCTCGGGTCCTCCATCGCACGGAGTTCCGTCCGGCTGCATATACCGCCGACGAATTAATCTACTATCGCGGCGGTACAAATGCAGCGACCGCGTTGTTCCTGCCATGCTTCCTCATCACAGCGGTTCACCCGGCCACGACCCAAACTTACCTTTGGTCGGTATTTTTTCTGCTAATTATCGGGTACCTCATCTGGTTCCTCGATCGAAAACCGCAGAAATCCCCGCATTGGCCGACCATTGGGGTACTGTACGGCCTGACTTTGCCAGTAGTAGTTAGCCTTTGCACTCGTATTGACGGCGCGCTCCCGCCGGTGGGGCCCCCTGATAAGACTCTCGCCACAATCGGCAGCGTTATCACCATTTCTGCATTCCTATCTGCACCATTACTATATTTTTGCCGCGTTCTCCAGAAACGTCTGAAACCGGGCGCCATCCTCTTGGGATGTATTTCTGCTCGGGCCTGCGTCGCGATCACCGGCACATCGGCTAGTTTGATTCTCTTACTGATTGGAGGCGCTTGGATTGTCGTCAAAGTAATGATTGGAACGTCCGCCGCAGCCGAAGCACGTATTGTGCAGGTCTATGTCGCTTACTTGATCGTCATCGCTCTCTGTATTCTGTATTCAGCTATTTCTTGGGCGACCCGTAGCTTTAGTGCAAAGCGGGCAATGCGTCAGGACCCACCGGGACCTGTCGCCCCCAGCCCAAGGATTTTAATTCCGACCCTTTGGTACGCGTTCCAATCGACTCGTCCATTGCCCAGCGTGGCCGCTGGCGTCTTAACCTTCTTCACGTGCGGAGGCATCGGGGTCTTTTATGCGGCCGCCGTTTCTGCCATGGCCGTAACAGCTGTCACCATGTTCGGTTTCGTCGTCAATGATCTGTTTGACCAGGAGAAGGATCGGCGCGCCGGTGTTCCTCGTCCCCTCGCGCTGAATCTAATCTCACGATCGATGGCTGTTGCGACGGCCGTCTTTGCGGCAGCATTAGCACATCTCTTTGCCGCCTGTTTGTCTACAGCTGCGCTGGCCGCAACGGTGTGTTTATGCGTCGCGCTTGTGTGCTACACGGGCTTCGCCCGTCTCGCACCGACCATGAAAGGACTCTACACCGCGGCGTTAGCATGCAGTCCGCTCTGGTATGCCCACTTGGTATCCGGCCGAGAAGTCAGCATCCATTTTTACGTGATTCTTAGCGCTTTCGTACTCGGTCGAGAGCTCCTGATGGACGTCGTGGAGCGGCAAGACGATTTTGCAGCAGGAATGCGCACACTTCCCTTTGTTCTCGGCCCGGCAGCAACGACTCGTTTCGGCGTAGCTCTGATCGCCTGCGCGGCACTAGGTCTTATTTTTACGGCGAACTCTACGATAGCATACGCGTTCTCCGCGGCAACGGCGGTGTCATTAGTATGGGTTGCGGCCACCAACGCAGCGCCAGCGCGAAAGATCGCGATCACGCGACCCATTATGCTCATCGGCGCGTTTGCGCTTGTGGCGCAAATACAGTGAAAAGGTGCAAATATAGGGGCGCGCTGATCCCTTCACTGCTCTTATGCGTCATCGCCGCTGCCACTCTGGCGGCGCACGGTGGTTTCATCCCCCAACCGGCTGATACTGTCGTAACTCTGGCTCGGAAATTGGGCTCCGCGACGCCGCAGTTCATTGCTGCCTGCGCATTCATCGAAAATCTTGTCGCAGTCAATGCCTATTTTCCAGGCGCGTTCGTCATTCTTTTCGCGATGGCATCAACTCATGGCAAGCTCCAGAGCGCGTTTCTTGTTTTCGCGGTGATCGCTACGGCGTCCGGTTCCGCGCAACATCTCAACTTCTTCGCCGGTCGGTGGTTGCGGCGCCGCATGGGCGAACAGGCGCTGCACGTTAGCTTCATGGGCGGCCTCGCTAACTATTGGCATCCACAGCTTGGCGCCGTCTATTCGTTTCGCGCGGGAGTGTCCGGCGCGACCTACAGGCAGTTCGGTCGTGCCCTGGCGGCGTTCGTCATGTGGACGTGTTTTTGGGGTATTCTCATGTACCAGTTGGGCGCAGTTCCTATCTCTGGCGGCTCGTTCGTCACTATATTCGTCGTTTACCTATCAGGCTGGCTCGCAATCGAGGTCGTCAAGAGCACGAACTCGCCCCCAAGTTGACTTCCTTCCGAGTGCCTGACGCGTGGCTAACTGGGTCCGTTCAAGGAGATCTGATTGAAAAGCATCACGCGAGTGGCCGTTGTGGGCACGGGTTATATGGGCGCAAGGCACGCGATCAAATATCGCGCGCTGGAAGGCGTCGAGATCCTCGCAGTCGTCGATCAACATGCGACTCGTGCGCAGGAGGTTGCTTCGGAGCTGAGGTGTAGGTGGTTTAGCAGCGTCGACGATTTGTTAAATAGTGATGTTTCTATCGACGTTGCCTCTGTCGCGACACCAACGGCCACGCATTTTTCGATCGGAACTCAGCTGCTTGAGGCCGGCGTTCACTGCCTCATAGAGAAACCGCTAGCAGCAAATAGCAGCGATGCTCGACAGCTGACGGCGACCGCGAAACGTGCTGGCCGCGTTCTGCTTCCGGGACATATCGAGCGGTTCAATCCAGCGGTGCGCGCTGTGCGGGAACGTAGGCCGCACATTCAATATCTGACGGCATACCGTGTGGGGCCCATGAGTTTTAGGTCAGTCGACACCGATGTCGTGCTTGACGTCATGAGCCACGATATTGACATCTCCTTGTTTCTCACGGGTTCCTCCGAAGCGGAGGTCAGCGTGGCACGGGCATTTGCGTCACCAGAAAACGTCAATGACATCGCCAAGGCCGAACTCCGAATGGGAACATGCGTCGTTGATCTGGTGGCTAGCAGATTGGCAATCGCGCGAAGGAGAAAAATGCGAATTTTTGCCGCTGACGGCTACTACAGCATTGACTGCGCGAAGGCGAAAGCCGTTCAGCTCGAACGTGGCCGTTATCTCGAAGGCCTGAAAGAACTGCGAATGTATCAGGAGATGGGCCGCGAGGTATCAGGAGACGATATTTTTAGGGCCGTCGGCGCGAAGCAAATCGTCGATTCACTCGGCGACGGTAGCGACGCTCTGACAGAAGAACTGCGCTATTTCATCGCTGAGGTAAGTGGTAAGTCGCATGAACGCATCCTAACAGCAAACGACGGTGTGACAGTCGTCTCTATCGCGGAGGATATTTTGAGCGCCTGTAGCGGCCTGAATGTCTTCTACCCTCCAGAAAGCTTCCGAACGATTCGGTAGTACCAGCGTTCGACGACCGTCAACGGGCCATTGACGCACCGAAGTGGTTCATCAAAGATGCCGCGTCCTCGCCGCACTCTACGGTCGTAACACCTTCGCGCCCATTCGCTTCTTGATCACGATCGGAATCGCGATCAGCGCGAGCAGCAGGACGCAGACAATGACAAGGCGGCGCAACGCGTCGCCTTGCGTCATCGTGCCATTGACGAGTGAATCGGCGCAGTAGGTGAAGACGATGTGCGACGGGATCACGCCGATCAGCGTGGCCCAGAAGTAGTCGCGGAAGCGGACGCGGGCGATGCCGGCGGCGTAGTTCCAGACCGCGAACGGTGGACCTGGGATGAGGCGAACGATGAGCATGCTCGTGAAGCCGGCCGATTCGACCTGGCGGCGGACGGCGCGGCCGGCACTGCCGAATTTGTCGAGCAATCCTTCGCCGAGGAAACCGCCTACGAAATAGGAGGCGATCGCGCCGAGCATGCCGCCGGTGATGGCGTAGACGGCGCCGAGTTTCCATCCCCAGATCACGCCCGCGGCGATGACGAAAACGCTGGCGGGGATGGCGAAGACGCAGCCGGCGGCGTAGAGCGCGATGAGCACGATCGGGCCGTACCAGAGTCCGCGCAGCCAGGAGATGAGGTCGCGCAGATGTTCTTTGGTGAGGTAAGTGCGCGCCGGCGAAAAGTAGAGCGCGACGACGCCAATGAGGAGAAGCGCGAGAACGGCGAACTTGATTGCGTTGCGGCGATTCATCGACGACCGACCGCCACGACGGAGTTCGAGTACGTCTTCGCACGAAGCCCGTTGACCCTCAGGACAGTGTCGAGCGCCACCTTGCACGGAACATCGTGGAAGAGGAACGTGCCACTTCCGGTGACGCCGGGATCGATGACAAGGTTGCGGATGCCGCACTGCTTCTGAATCGATTTCAGGATGGCGCGGACGTCAGCGTCTTTGACGTCGAGCGTGACGCCGCGCGGCTTCGCGGGCGCGGCAAACGCGCCGGAACAGAGCAGCAGCAACGATGTCGCGAGAAGGACCGGTCGCACGGGTCGGCACAACGAGAGCGTGCTTGTCAGGCATTCCGAGCCGTTAGACAAAACGGCCGTTCACTGTTTGCGCAACGTGATCCGATGCTTCCGCACTTTGTAGTACAGCGTGTTGCGCGTAATGCCGAGGCGCTTGGCGGCGCGGTCGATCACGCCTTCTTCCTCTTTCAGCACACGAAGAATGTGCCTCGACTCGACCTCGGTCAGCGTGAGCCGCGTGTCGTCCGTGGCGCCGTCGCCGGACGGTGATTCGAATCGCAGATCGGAGCGGCGGATCTCGCTCCGATCGCTGAGCAGCAGCGAGCGCTCCAGCACGTTTTTCAACTCGCGAATGTTGCCCGGCCACGGATACTCCTGCATCGCACGAATCGCGCTGTCGGCGAATTTCGCTTCTCCATGTCCAAGCTCGTGCGCGACGCGGCCGAGGATGTCGGCGGCGAGAATCGGGATGTCCTCGGTCCGTTCACGTAAGGCCGGCAGACGAAGAACGATCGTGCTGATGCGAAAGTAGAGATCTTCGCGAAACTTCCGGCTGCGCACGAGGATGTTCATGTCGTGATGTGTGGCCGCGATGAGTCGCACATCCGCGAAACGGTCTTTGACGTCGCCGAGGCGGCGAAAGCGTTTGTCCTCGAGGACCTTGAGAAGCTTCGGCTGGACCTGCAGATCGACATCGCCGATCTCGTCGAGAAACAACGTTCCTCGGTGCGCGAGATCGAAGAGTCCCTGCTTCGCCGCGATCGCGCCGGTGAACGCGCCGCGCTCGTGGCCGAACAACTCCGACTCCAGAAAATCCTTCGACAGCCCGGCGCAATTCAGATCGACGAACGGCTCCTGCCGCCGGCGGCCGTTGCGGTGCAGCCAGTTTGCGAGAATCCCCTTGCCCGTTCCGGTCTCGCCCTGGATAAGGATGGGACGATCGGTCGCCACGACTTTGCTGATGTCCGCTTCGAGTTGTTTGATGGCGGCGCTGGTGCCGTTGAACGGATCAAGCACATCGCGCGATTCTTTCTTGCGATCGGCCTGATCGGCTTGGCGGCTGCGCTGCGTGTCGAGCGTGCGGTTGAGAATGACCAGCAGCGTCGGCAGTTCCACCGGCTTCGTCAGAAATTGCTCCGCCCCTTCTTTGATCGCGCTCACCGCAAGCTCGACGCTGGCGTGCGCGGTGAGGACGATGACGGCGACCGCGGCATCGATCGCTTTGAACTGCGGGAGCAGATCGAGCGCAGTGCAATCGCGCAATTTGTAGTCGAGGATGATCGCGTCCGGCCGCTCCTTGCGCGCCAGCGTGAGTGCGGAAACACGGTTCTCGGCGTCGAACACTTCGAACCCCGCGGTCGTGAGAAATCGGCGAATGGCGGTGCGGATGGCCGGCTCGTCGTCCACGATCAGCACTTTGTTGCGGATCATGTCGATCATTGTGCGCCATTCCTGACGGAAGGATGTTGATCAGGCAGCGGGAAGAGCACGCGAATGCTGCCGCCGCCCTCGGGACGATTGGCCGCCAGCACTTTGCCGGAGTGCTCTTCGACGATGCGCTGCACGATCGAGAGACCGAGTCCCGTCCCGCCTTCGCGCTGCGAGAAAAACGGCTCGAACACGCGATCGAAATCCTGCGGCGCGAAGCCGGGACCTTCATCTTCGACGCGGCACTCCACCCACTGCCGGCCGGCGTGATCGACGACTGCGCCGTCGATGTGCACCGTCATCCCCGGATCGGAATGCTGGATTGCGTTGTCGATGAGGTTCTCGAAAACCTGCCGCAGCCGCATCGGATCCATTAGCAGCGTCGGCATCTTCGAGGTCATCGCATTGCGGATCTCGACCTGCGCGGCACGCGCGGCGGAGCGGCGGCTCTCCACGGCGTCGGCAACGACCTCGTTCAGATCGCCGCGCTCGATCGAAAGCGCCGCCGGCTTGCCGTACTCGAGCAGCTCCTGCATCAGGTGCACGAGCCGGTTCACTTCCTGCCGCAGCGTGGCGCCGCATTCGGCGTATCCGGGCTGGCTCATCTCTTCGTGAAATGCATCGAGGGTGGCCGAGATGCCGAAGAGCGGATTGCGGACCTCGTGCGCGACGCCGGCCACAAGCGTGCCCATCGCCGACAGCGTCTCGCTTCGCCGCAGCGTCTCTTGCAACTCGACAATGCCCGTGATCTCCCAGAGCACGAGGATGACGCGCTCGGCGCCGCCGTCCGGCGCGGAAAAATGCGTGGCGATGATGTCCCACGTTCTGCCGCCGGCATCCTTTGCCTCGGCCGTCGTCCCCTGCCGCTCGCCGGCGATATAGGAGACGAGTTGCGACGCCGTCTGCCACGGTTCGCCGTCGCCGATGGCATCGATCGGACGTCCTTCGATCTCCGCTTCCGAGAGTCCGCTCAACTCGAGCGCGGCGCGATTCACGCGAACGATGGCGCCGCTCCGTTCCATGATCAGAATCGGCGTGGTGACGGTGTCGAACGTTTCCTTCCACTCCGCCGCCGACCGTTCCACTGCGTTTTGCAATCGCTTCTGCTCGGCCTCGGCGCGGCGGCGTTCCGTGACGTCGAATCCGGTTCCGACCAGGAACTCCTCGCCATCGACGACCATCCGCCGGCCGTTGAGGAAAAAGTACCGCGTGTCATTTCCGAGGATGAGTCGCGCTTCGATCTGCGCGAAGCCGCGGTCGAAAACCTCCTCGATCTTTTGCGCCACAACATCGCGGTCGTCGGGATGAAGAAGAGCTCCGCCTCCAATCTCCTCGACCGTTCGCCCCGCACGGGCCGCGAGCTGCTGCAGAGCACCATTCCAGCGGACAAACCTCCACTGCCGATCCTGCACGAAGAAGATGCCGGTCATGGCGTTGATGGCGGTGTCGGTGAAATCCTTCTCCGCCTTCAGCGCCACCTCCATCTGCTTGCGCTGGGTGATGTCGCGGACGACGACGATGCTTCGCCTGCGGTCGCCGATCGCGGCCACGTGCAAGTTGACCTCGGTCCAAAAGAGGTGGCCGTCCTTGTGCCGCGAGTGCCATTCGAACAGTTGCTTCTCACCCGCCGCTGCTTTGCGAATACGCACCAGCGCGTCCGCGGCCGTGAGCGACGCCTCGCCCGCGCTGAGCGCGCCGATGCCGACAACGCGCAGCTCTTCGACCGTGTAGCCGAACATCGCGCACATGGCAGGATTCGCGTCGAGGATCGCGCCGCTGTCGATGTCGTTGATGACGATGGCGTCGTTCACGGCGTCGAAGATGGAGTGGAAGCGCTCGCCGCTTTCCTGCAACTCTCCATAACGCTCTTCGAGCAGCCGCACCATCATCTCGATCGATGACTGAACGCTCGCAAGCTCCTTCGGAAAAACCGGCGCGAGAGTCGCCGGCGCATCGCTCGCTCCGCCGCTGACCGCAACCGCGTACTGTTCGATGCCGGTCAGCGGCCGCACCACCGCGCGCCAGAGAACGAGATAGACGGAGAGGATCAACAATAGATTGATCGCCAGCGTCGTCAGGGCCATCGAAACGAGCGAGCTGCGAAGCTGCTGCGTGATGTATCGCGGCGTGGCAAGCAGCCGCACGGTGCCGATGCGCTCGCCGGAAAACGTGATGGGACGTTCGGCAGCGAAAAGTCCGGCTGATGAAACGTTGCCGTTCGATGCAATGAACCGTCCTTCGCGATCGCGAACGCGCGCCTGAACTTTACCCCCGGCGTCGACAATCACCGCCTCGACCTGCGGAGTCTGCTCCTGGCTGTCGAGGATCTTGTCGATCTGTGCGCGGTCGATGTTCCAGACCGGCAGCGCCAGCGCCGCCGCAAGTTCCTCGGCCTGCGCCGCCACACCAAGCCGCAGCCGTTCTTCTTCGCGCCGATGACCGGAGACGTAGCCGATCGCGGCCAGGATTCCGAACAACAGCGTCGTCACCGTCACGAGCGTGGCGGCGACGATGACGGCGACGGAGAGTTTTCGGCGGGCCATCACTTCCACGTTTGCGGATCGAACCACAGCCGTTTGTCGGCGAACGGAGTCTCGGGGCCGAGGTACGGATTGGCGATTTTGAAAATACGGCGATTCTTCAGCCGGAGTTGCTCGATCTTCTGCCGCTGATATCTGTCGAAAATGCGGTCGTACGTGCCATCGGCGATCATCATCCGCATCCCCTCCTCGGCGCGCGCCGCCAGCCGCCGCCCTTCCTCCGTCTTCGGAAACCAGAAGTACATCGGCAGCGGGTAGTAAAGAACGATGCTGTCTTCGATGACCAGCGGCAGCGATTCCTTTCGCTTGCTATACTCGTCGAGCACCTCGGTGGCAGCACGCAGAAAGACATCGAAGCGTTTGTTGACGAGCATCTCGAACAAGCCGTCGTAACTCGATCCGGTGGCGACGCGAAAGCCGTTCGCTTTAAGAATGTCCACGTCAATCCAGCCGAGGCCGAGGCCGTAACTGAATCGCCGAAGGTCATCGAGCGAGCGAACGTCCGCGAATCGTTTCTGCTCGTCACGCCGAATCAAAAAGACGCAGTACCCGCCGAGGTTCTTGTCGACCGGGATGCGGATCGGGATGAGGTGCTGCTCGAAATCGGGAGTGGTGCTGAGGTACATCACAGTCAGCTTGCCGGTGGCGTTCTTCAGCTCGAACGCCTGCCGCCGCTCGGTCATGAACCCGGACGGCACCATGCGGTACGCGCCCCACTTCGGCGTCGTCCGTTCAAGCGCCGTCCGCAAAATCTCCCAGTGATACAGATAGCGAACGTCAAGCGACGACTCCGGCGCATGGTAGATGTACATCATCACCTGCGCGCGCGCAGTGAAGGAAACCAGCAGCAATGCAAGGAGAAACGCAGGCCGACGCGTTCCCATGCGGGCTATTGGAACACTAAATGGGAGGTTCGCTCACATACGACGAGATTTCGCGGCGGAAAGTTAAAGCGCGATGGTTCGAAAGGCGTTTCACCACAGAGACACAAAGATCACAAAGAGGCTTTCTTCGTGTGCTCTGTGTCTCTGTGGTGATAAGGGTCATGACTAGTTCACGGCATCGAGAAAGCCATACAGCGCATTGACCGTAGTCGCCGCCGCGGCGCGCGCTTCTTCGCATTTTTCTGGAGTGTCGCAGAGCGTTTCGAGAAGTTCTCGCGCGGTCTGCGAGTGAAGAACGTCGGCTTCCATGTGCACGGAGAAGAACGAGATGTCGCGCGGCTCGGTGATGCCGTACCAGGCGGCGAGGCCGTCGATTTTGGTTTTCGAAACTGCCGGGATTTGCGACTCGTACGCGTAAAGCGCGGCCAGACCTTCGTGCAGCTTCTCGCTGCGGGCGAGATTGCGCATCGTGGCGATGAGGTCCGACGTCGCGGCGTTCGGCGTCGTCGATTTCGCGTCGGAGCGATCGACGCCGAGGGCGTCGCAGAAGCGGAGCCAGAGCTCGGGATGATTTTCGGTGCCGCGCTCTTCCTCGATCAGATTCTCGAGCAGGTACTGGCGAATGGCGATGTCGTCGGTGTGCGCGTGCATCGCGCTCAGAAACGTCGGAAACGCGAGCGTGTACGGGTAGTACTGCCGCGAATACTCTTCGAGCTCGCCGCGCGTCAGCTCGCCCGCATTCCAGCGCTGATAAAACGGATGATTGAGCATGTGGCGCTCGTTGATTTCGCCGTCGAGAAGTTCGATCACACCGGTCATGACTACCTCCAATTCGCGATGACGGAGATTACCATCAGAGGGTCCGCAGGCGGCCGCCTCCCGCACCTTTCTGGCGGTACATCGCTTCATCCGCTTCGCGCAGCGCGGCCTCGGCGTCCCCGTCGACGGGAACGGTGGCGTGGCCGACGGAGAATTTGATCGGAGGTCCGTCGCTGCGCTCGAACTTCAGCCGCTCCCGCACGTTCTCGACGCGGGCCAGGATCTGCTCTGAGTCGGCAGACGGCGCGATGACGACGAACTCGTCGCCGGCGTAGCGGATGACGTGATCGTCGGGACGGAAGCTGGCTTGAAGCACGCGCGCAAAACGTCTCAGGCAATCATCGCCGACTTGATGTCCGTAGCGGTCGTTGATGCCTTTGAAATCGTTGAGATCAAAAAAGAGAATCGTGGCGCCGGTGCGAAAGACGCTGCGCAAAACTTCCGGCAGCGCGCGACGGTTGGCGAGACCAGTGAGCGGATCGCGATCGACCAGTTCCTGCAGCACTTCCTGCGCAGCGAGGAGGTCGACGTTCGATTGCGTCAGCTCCTGCTGAATGGTGCGATAGAGAATGAGCACGCATCCGAGTGCGATGACCCATTCCGCGCCGGTGTCGAATGAGGAGTACGACGCCAGGAAGATGCCGATCGCCGATTCCGAGACGACGTGTTGCGGGAAAAGATGTGCGCCGTGGGCGAGCGTTTCGACGATTGCGAGGAGGGTCCGGATCGATAACCCAGCCGCCAGCCATCCGGCGCCGGGTGTACGCGTGACGAGAAGAAGCAGCGCGCCAAAGCCGAGGATCAGTCCGATGACGGCGGATTGCGCGGTCCCGAGTTTGTCGATTTTGTCGAACGTGAATGCGGCGAAGGTCGAATACGCGACCACGGCGGCGATCACTGCGCGGCGAACCGCCGGCCCCGGCCGTCGGCGAACGAAGTTCCATGTTCCGGCAACCAGCAGGACCGAGAAGATCGTCTTCGACAGCGTGTAGCCGAAGACCGTGGCCATGAAGGCGATTCGCGATTTCGGCTGCGCGAACCAGAAGATGATCGTGACGAAGAGCGCGGCGAGGTTCAAGAGCCACGCCTGAATCCACGGCCGCATCTCGACGCGGCGAACGGATCGCGCGAGGACGACGAAGAAGACGGCAATCATCAGCTCCGAGGTGATCTGTGCCGTCGTACTCCAGCGCCAGAGCAGAAGTTCCATGCATCAGCCTCGGTGCGCGGCGATGACGGCCAGAAGTGCGAGCAAGCCGGGCAAGGCCTGCATCCACAGAATCGAACGCTTGGCGGTGAAGCCTCCGAAGATGCCGGCCACGATCACGCAACCGAGAAAGAACAGCTTGATCGGATACGCGCCGTCGCCGCCCCAGACGCCCCACAACAGACCGGCCGCGAGGAAACCGTTGTAGAGCCCTTGGTTCGCCGCGAGTCCGGCGGAAGCCTTCGCGATCTCGGGCGAGAGGCGGAACGTGCGCAGTCCGAATGGCTTGGTCCAGAGGAACATCTCCAGGATCAGGAAGCCGAGATGCAGCACGGCCACGATGACGACGGCGACGTCTGCAAGGATGCGCATGAAGCGGGGATTGTAGCCGGAGTCAGCCGTGCACCTTTTCCCACGCGGCAACAGAACCGGGAACAACGACGAAAAACGGATGCGGCAGCGGCTTCTTGATTTTCGCGAATCGGAGGAGGCGTTCGGGATCGCGATCGCGCAGCTTCGCGAGCAAATGCTGCCACTCGAATCGGAGTTGTCCGTCGGAGACTTCGATCGAGGCCACGAACTTCCTTCGAGGCAACTTCGATCGATCGAAGTGATATCCGCGCGATTCGGCTTCGTCGACCACGTGGTGAAGATAGAACGCGATTGCGCCGGCGTGATCGCGAAAGCGTTCGAGCTGCGGGTGATTTCTGTATCCGCGCGTCTGACCGGTCAGCACCGCCTGCGCAAGAAGTCCTTCGCGCCAGAGCGCGACCAGACCCTTCGCATCGAGATACTGCGGATGGAGCGACCAGAGGCGCATGCGTTCAGGCGCGACGCAACAGGTGATCGAGCGAGTATCGATCGCTGTCCCTCGGCATCAGGAAAACGAAGAGCACGAGCGCAAGCCGCGGTATGACGTGCTCGTGCAGCGCGTAGAGCGGCTGATCGAGTAGATGTCCGAACGTGACGATTGCCAGCACGAATCCGAGTCCGACCAGCGCGTAACGCGTTTTCAATCCGAGGATGACGAGAGCGCCGGCGAACAGCTCTACGAACGGAATCGCGTAGCCGACAGCCCACAGCGACCACACCGGCAGAAAGGTGTGCTGGAACGGGAGAAAAAATCGCAGCACGTGACCAGCGGGACCGAGCACGAAGACTTTCCAGACGCCGGCCATGAAGAAGATCAGGCCGAGCACGAGCCGGGCGAAGAGAACGGCCCAACTCTTTGCGGTGGCATCGCTCATCGGAAGATGAAGAATACCGCGCCGAGAAGGCAGAGCCCCGCCCACAGAAAATTCAGGTTCACCGGCTGACGCATGTAGAAGACAGCGAACGGCACGAAGACCGACAGTGTCACGACCTCCTGCACGATCTTCAACTGCGCGAGCGAGAGCTGGTGAGACCCGATGCGATTGGCCGGGACCTGCAGCAGATACTCAAAGAGCGCAATCCCCCAACTGGCGAATGCCGCCACGTACCACGGACGTGACGACAAGTTGCGCAGATGGGCATACCAGGCGAACGTCATGAAGACGTTCGAAGCGATGAGAAGACAGACGGTGAGGAAAATCGTGCGCATCGATGGGGATGGTAACGCGAGCGCGGTAGGCAACGCGCTCACCCTCTGGACACAGCTATCGCGCACACCAGCAGTAGCTGGCCGAACCCAAATGGGTGTGAATGAAGGGTCAGCCGCTGGGGAAGATGATCTTTGCCTCGTCGAGCGCGCGGACGATGATGTTCTTCAGCCTCCCGAAGAAATCATCTGGCACATTGCCGCTTCTCGGGGCACCAGAAACCGGCGCGGCCAACGCCGCTACCATCAAAGCACCAAAAGCATAGGTCCGAATCGTCTTTCGCATAAACCCTCCTCCTGCTGGTCAAAACCAGAGATGTGGAGGGCGCCCTCAATGTATGAGTGACGCGAACAGGCGATTCCTGAGTTTGATTACTGGAGTTGCTGAAATTCTTCTTGCGGATGGATCGAAAGGCGGCTCAGGTAGGTGCGTACGTGGCGAACTGCCTCGGGGACCGCGTGACCGGAACCAACCGTTTCGCTGAGGTAGGCCAACGCTTTCCGGGCGTTGCGAGAAAGACCTTCCGCCGCGAACGTAGCCGCGACGGAACGACAAAGATCCGGAACGCGGTCGACGTCACCCACGGCAATCAGCGCGGCAATCAGATCCAGTTTGGCCAGCGCGGCATCGTTCATCAGCCCGAAGCTGACCAATTGCATGTGGGCGTGCTCGAGCTCGGGCAGGCCTTCCGCGTATTGACCACTCTCCACCTTGAGCGCTGCGAGCGCCCAGAGAATACGTGCGCGCTCAGCCGGAACATCAAGATTCGTGACAACAGCGAGCGCATCAGCGTAGTACGCGAATGCCTTTTCGAAACTACCAAGCCGCGTATAGCAGGATGCGGCGTTGGCGAGTGCCACGGCGCGCATCCACATCTCTCTGGACGCAAGCGCCTCGACTCCTACCGCTTCGAAGATCGGGACCGCTTCGGCATACCGATCCGCGCAATAGAAGCTGCCAGCTTCCGCGACGCGCGCTGAGAGATACCGTTGTTTGTCGCCATATTGCTCAAAAATGGCCGCCGCTTCCCGAGCAAGTAGCGCCGCATCGTCAAAGCGCTCGATCTCGCAATAGACCGTCGCGCGCACATACCCAACAATCGCCAGATCGAACGGTTCCATGCGGTCTTCGGACTCGAAGGCCTCCTCGGCGCGGTCGAGGGCCTCCTCGGCGTCTTTGAAACGCCCGACGCAGCGCAACGCGATTGCGCGCTCCTTCCACGCCGTGCCGACATACCACGCCGACTGCGCCTGCAACGTCGGCGAGAGTTTCCCGGCGATGGTCAGTGCGGTGTCGGCGAGGACGAGACCGAACTGCGGCTGGCGCTCGTGCATCCCATTCGCAACTTTCGAGAGCAGCCGGATCACGGCCAGCGTGTAGAAGCGCGGATCGTCGTCGATGCCCGCGGCGCGGAAGCGGATCGCGGAATCGACCAGCGGCATCACCAGCTCGCGGGCGTGGGCGTCGTCGGCGGCGATGGCTCTGGCCTGATCGAGAAGCGCGGGCGGCGCCTCGCGGCGGATCGTCATCGACTCCGACATTTCCCACGGCAAGGGATCCTGGAGGGCCGTGTCAAACGCCTCGATGACGTCGAGGGTATTGCGGCAGTCGCCGCATGCAGCCACGTGCTGCTCGACCCTTTCGCGGTCATCGATGGCTTCGGGGCGTAATGCGTAGGCAGACAGCTCGTCTTCGGTGTAGTGACTCATGATCGTGAACGGGTGATGGAGCTGTAGATCTGGCGCGCGCGTTTGCGGCACGACGACAACAGTTGCCATATGTATGCAGGAGACGTGTCAAGCTCCTGCGCGATCGATTCCGCGCTCTCGTCGCGGAGGTAATAGCGGCGCAGCGTTTCGCTGCATTTGCCGCCGAGACGGGCCAGGGTCGCGCCGAGGCTGAGGCGGAGCGCCCAGCGCTCCAGCTTCGCGGCCTCGTCGTCGTTCGGCGTCAATTCGTGATGCGGCAGCAGCGGCTCCTCGTGTTGCCGCTTCCGCCAGTAGTGCCGGCAGGCGTTGTTGATCGATCCGATCAGGAAGGCCTTGATGTCGTAGGCGTCCGGCTGCCGTTCGAGGAACGAGGCGAAGATGTCGTGGACGAGCGCTTCGGCATCGCAGGGCGGGACGCGGAAGCGATGTTGAGCGATGGCGCGCAGCAAGCTCTCGTGCTCGCGATAAACGGCATCGAGAGGATGCGCAGTCGAGAATTCGGACTGATCGTTCGTCACCGTCGCCCACCACAAGTGCGCACACTTCGCGGATGTTCCAGAAAAATAACCTACCTGCGGCCACACAGCCGCCCGACGGCGACGGCGGCTGCCGCATGGCGCCACGCTGCAAGAGAGTTTCCCTTTCGACTTCCGGAAGCGCTCTTCAGCACCATTCGCGGCAGAGTTGCCCATCACCAATCAACGTCTCCTGACTTAGGAGTGACGGAAAGGCGGCAGTCCCTACCCTCCGAGGCAAAAAAAGTTGAAGAAGGAATGGATAGGAGTCACTAATTCACCGCTCGGAGGACGACGATTCGCTTCGCCACCCAGCGAGAATCATCGGTAGCGGATGAAGTTCGCGCCGCAGCGGATCAAGTGCGAGGCCGAGCGCTTCGAGCGTAAACGCGCCGAGGAGATTGCTGTCGCCCGGTTCGCCGAAGATCACGTCAGCACCGCCAATGAGATCTTTGAACCGAAACAGCGCGACACCTTTGCGCCGCGATATCGTCGATCCGTCGGCAAGGCGGAAGTCCTCGGTCTTGATTGGCTGCACGCCGAGATCGTCGAGAATCGCCGCCGGCACGACGCTGTAGATGGCGCCGGAGTCGATCAGAAATTCGACCGACCGCGTGTCATCAGGACGCGCGACGTTCGCGATGTCAACATTCAGCACTGCCAATCCCATGGCGGCGATTCTACCTCGGCGGTGGCGGCGAGGTGCTGGTCGTGCTCGTGTTTGTCGATGGCGTCGGCTCGCTTGTATTCGTGCTCGGCGGCGGCTGGTCGGAGCGGTCGCGATTAGGATCGCGATTCAGATCACGCTCGCGGCGCGGCGGTTCCGACGTTGTCGTTGTTGGAGGCGGCGGAGCGGTGTCGGTGCGGAAGTAGCCGCCGGTCAAGGTCGTGTCGCCCGGCTCCGGCGTGATCGGCGCAAGCGGCGCGGAGGTCGTCGTCGTTTCGGGCGCGATCGGCATCCCGGCCGTATCGAGCGCGATCGGATTGCCGAACTGGTCCAGCGCCGGCGCCGGCGCTGCCTGCGGACTGTGCAGCGGACACGGATTGCCCGGCTGCGTTCCCGTCTTGAACGCCTCGGTGACGACAGAGCGCGGTGGGCAGTTCGGCACCGCCAGCCCGCCGCTCGTTTCGTCGATCTGCGCGGTGACGACGCCCTCGGGCGGCGCGAAGTCGACGTTGGGCTGCCCAACCATCACCGCCTGCATGAAACGCGTCCAGATCGGAACGGCGCCCGTGCCGCCGGAGAGGCCGGTCGGCGCATTGTCGTCGAAGCCGAGCCACGTCAGCGTCAGAGCCTTCGGCGTGAAGCCGATGAACCACGCGTCGCGCTTATCGTTCGTCGTCCCGGTCTTGCCGGCGGCGACGAGTTTGAAGCCCATCGAGCGCGCGACGCCGGCAGTGCCGCGGTCGACCACGCCCTTCATCACCGTGACGAGCATGTACGAGTCGCGGGCCGGAAAGACCTGCACCGGCTGAACCTCGTCGCCCGCGGAAACCTGACGGCCTTTGTCGTCGGTCACGAACTTGACCGCATGCAGCGGCACGCGCGAGCCGAGGCGGGCGATCGTCGAGTACGCGTCGGCCATCTCGATCGGCGCGAGATCGACCGCGCCGAGGAGCATCGCCGGATTCTTCGTATCGATGTCGGAAACGACGCCGAGCGTGTGGGCGGTGCGCGCAATTGGATCGAGTCCGCACGCCAGCCCGATGCGCACCGAGGCCGAGTTGAGCGACTGCTCAAGCGCCTCCGCGACCGTGACCGTCTGGTGGTAAACATCCTCGTAATTGCGCGGCGACCAATCGGCGGAGAACCGGCGCTTGAGGACGAAACGCGTGTCGCTGACGAGCGTGGCCGGCGTGATGTTCTGATTCGAAAGGCTCGGCTCGAACGCGGTCGCGTAGACGAACGGCTTCACCAGCGATCCGATCTGTCGTTTGGCGTTGAGCGCGCGATTGAATTGATTGAGATCGTAGTTGCGACCACCGATCAGCGCGCGGATCTCGCCGGTCGGAACATCGACGTTGATGATCGCGCCCTGCAGCGGCTGATCAGGACGGCGGAGGCGCTTACTCCCCTTCTCCAGCGCACTCAATCCCGCTTCGATGGTGCGCGCCGCGGTGTCTTGCGCGTTGAGATCGATCGCCGTGTAGATCTGCAGGCCGCGGCCCTTCACGTCTTTGATGCCGTAGTCGCGGGCCATCTCCTGCAGCACGCGATCGACGTAGTACGGAATCGACGACAGTCCGCTGCGCTGCCGGAACGGCTTCGGCGGCAGCTTCGTGGCCATCGCGGCGTCGTACTGCTCTTTCGTAATTTTTTTCTGATTGAGCATCAGCCCGAGGACGGTGCTGCGACGCTGCATCGCCAGTTCCGGGTGCGTGAACGGCGAGTAGTTGTTCGGGCTGCGAATGATACCGGCCAGCAATGCGGCCTCTGGAAGACTGATCTCGGACACCGGCTTGCCGAAGTAAAAACGCGCCGCTTCGCCGACGCCGAGGATCGAGATCGATCGATTGCGTCCGAGGTAGATGTCGTTGAGGTAGGCCTCAAGGATCTCGCGCTTCGAATACTTCGCGTCGAGGATCACCGCCATGAACGCTTCGGTCACTTTGCGTTTGTACGTGCGCTCCCCGGTCAGGTAGTAGTTCTTCACGAGTTGCTGCGTGAGCGTCGATCCCCCCTCGGTCACGCCGCCCGCGCGCACGTTGCGGAAGAGAGCGCGAAAGAGGCCAATCGGATCGACGCCGGGGTGATGCCAGAAGCGAACGTCTTCCGTCGCGACGACGGCATCCTGCAATTCTTTCGGCACCTGATCGAGCGTGACGGGACGGCGGTTTTCGAGCTGGTCGCTGAGGATTGACGTCAACAGCTCCGGCTCGAGCGCGGCGTTGTCGATCGGCGAGGCTTGTTTCAGCGAAACCACCGAGGCGATGCTGCCGTTGCGAAAGGCAATGCGCACCGGCTGCGATGGATACTGGCCGGTCGGATGCGTGAACGGCCGCGTGTAGAGATCGATCTGCGCCGAACCGGGAACGTAGTCGCCGGCCTGCGAAATCGCGGTGGCCTGCCGGTAGCCGAGACGATTGAGTTTTTCCGCGAGGTCGTCGGGGCCGAGAACGACACCGCTACGGAGCGGAGTGAAGTCGGTGAAGATCCGCGTCGGCAGCGAGAGGCGGCGGATCTCGAACTTTCCAACGGATTGTTTGTAGACGTAGAGCGCGAGGATCGCGATCAGAACGAGCACGACCACGACGGAGATCGAGATCACCTTGAAGATGGTGCGGCGGCGCGGGAAACGTGCGTTGAACGTAGCCAAGCTAATGCGCGGCAACTGCAAGGTTTCGTCCACCTCGGCCACCGTCACGCCGGTACGAGTGGAAGATCGAGCCATCACAGCGCGTGCAAAGGCCGGAGTCGTGAATGTTCTCCGGCGCGATTCCGCGAGAGATCAGCAGCGCGGCTGTCAGGCGCGGAAGATCGACATGCGGCTTCGCACCGCCGCGATCGACGAACAATTCGGCCTCGGCATACGACTCGCGAAACTGATCGACGACTTCCTCGCCGACTTCGAAACAGCAGACGCGTATCGATGGGCCTAGCCACGCCTGCGCAGTCGGAGTCACTCCACCGATGGCATCGATCGCTTCCGCCGCGATCTTCTGCACCGCGCCACGCCAGCCGGAGTGGACGTTCGCGATCACGCCGCGCTCCATGTCCGCGATCGTGACGGGAAGGCAATCGGCGACTTTGATACCGAGTGCCGTGCCGGGTTCGGACGACCAGAGTCCATCGCACGAATCGCATTCACCCGAGGTCGTGGCGCGAACGACGTTCCTGCCGTGAACTTGCGCGCATGTGGACAGCGCCGCGTCGATGCCGCATCGTTCGCGAACGATGCGCATAAGCATCGCCGCGGCGTGGGCGTTCAAACGACCGTCAAAATCGACCGTCGTGTAGAAAAGGCCGAAGCCATCCGACAACGACGGCGGCACGACGATGCGCCCAATCTCGGTCTGCTCTATTCCCCACATGCGGACGCGGATTGTACGCGGCGTAGTGCGGGCGTCTCGCCTGCATCCGGCGTGGCGTCTCGCCCGGCGGGGTTTCCGTGATGAATCTCAACCTGCGATTGAATCCCAGGAACCCCCGCCGGGCGAGGACGCCCGCCGGTTGCAGGCGAGACGCCCGCACTACGCTCATCGTAGGCGCCGACATACGTAGCTACGCGATCCAGTTCGCGATCAGTCCGCCAAGTTCCTCTTCCCTGCCGCTGAATCCGTGATCGGCCTCGCGCATGATCACGATCTCCGCCCAGTCGCTGACGTGCTGCGCGAGGATGGAGACGCAGCGCGGGACGTTGTCGAAACAGTACTCATCGCGATCGCCGTAGATGTAGAGCGACGGTTTCCGAATCGCGCGGATGTAGCGAAACGGACGGCGCGAAAGCTTCGTCGCGGTCATCGCTTCGAAAAACGGGAAGACGTTGTAGTCGCCGTCGGGATTGGCGACGTCGTATAGCGCGCGCCAGCTCAGCATCGACTGGCCGGGAATCGGCGGCGTCCACTCGCCGCCGCGATGCGCTTTGATCATCGCCTTTGCTTTCGTCAATAGCGCGTTGAACTTCCGCGCACCGAGTTGCGCGTAGAGGATGCCGGTGTCATCGCCGCCGGCGAGGAGCACGTAACGCTTCGCGCGGTTGCGCGGCTTGTAGTGATCGTAGACCGCGATCTTGTTCGCGCCGGTGGAGTGCCCGGCCAGTGTGACGTCGCGATAGCCGCGCCGCCACAGCTCGCGGATGGCGCCGTCGATATCGGCCACGCAGTCGCGGATCCGTTCGAATGCGCAGCCGCCGAGATCGTCGCCGGCGCGGCGGACAATGCCGGAGCCGCGATTGTTGAAGGGGAAGAAGGCGATGCCGCGCGCGATCAAAACGGACGCGAGCAGATTGGTCCGGCGCGATTCGAATACCGACGCCCCGCCGCCGCCGTGAAGCCAGATCATGGCGCGTTTCGACTTGCGGCGCGGCTCGTACAGCAAGCCGGCCAACCCCACATCGTCGACCGCTTCGAATCTTACGAGGCTGCAGACTGGCTCGGCACGATCTGCCGCAGGTCGGCGTCCCATCGCCACATCCTTTCACGCGTCAGGTGCGCGCCGCCGAGCCAGAAGTTGGCGTTGTTGATCTCGATGAAGTCGACCTTCGCCTCCATCACATTGATGCCCGCCGGCGTGACGGTGAAAAGCGCCTTCGGCGGATTGGCTTTTTCGTCGCCGATGATCGTAATGACCGGCACGGCCACGCTGGCGAGGTGCTTCAGATGACGAAGGAACTCGCCGTCGCCGAATCCGAAGCGCGGTGGATTCTTGTCGAACTGGCTAAAGAGCGAAACGAAATCGCTGGCGCCGGCCGCGATTCCTTCGACCGCGCGCCGCTCCACTTCGCCGAGTCCGTTGCGGGTCGACGGAAAGCGCGACGCGTGTAGCCGAAGGCCGTCGCGAAGAAATGGAAAATCGGCCACGTCGTGCTCGAGAAAGCGATTCAGCGCGGTCGGATCGTCGAACGTGTATGCACGCCACGCCAGCGACGCCGCCGTCATCATCGCCGGCAGCACTGCCGCCCGTGACTGGAAGAGATTGAACAGCTCTTCCTCGGTCTGCAACCCGAGCGGCTGCGAACACCAGATGAGCGTGATGCGCCGGCATTTCGAGAGGCGCGTCAGCAAATACAGCAAGTGCACGAGGCAGAAAAGATCGTGCTCGAACCAGAGGACGACTTCCTCCTCTTCGCGCGCCTTGTCGAGATTCAGCTCCTGCTCGAGCAGCTCATTGCGGACGCGCAGCAGGCTCTCGCCGTGATGTTCGGAAAGAAACAGCGCGCGCTCTTCGACGAATTCATGCAACGGCAGATTCGGACGCACCGGCCCCCCGACGAGCGACTCCCGGAACGGCACATGCCGCCCCGGTACCCCGGCCCGCCGCGCCAACGACGCCGCGACGTCGCCGTTATGGAAGTGAATCATGGGCGCGGATGATAGCGCGGGCGGTGAGCCTCATCGGATTGCTGAACCGGCGGGCTCTTGCATTGATGCGCGTGGACGTAAGAGAATTTGCCGTCCATCCCCAACGAACGAAAAGAAGCCACGCGGAAGGGCATCCCTTTCGAGCAGGAGCGATTGAGCGATGAGCAATCACGAAGGTTTCGACGTCGCGTACGACTACACGGTGCGGTTCTATCCGCGGTTTTTCAGCTGGGTGCAGTTCAACATCAACCGCGAAAACAGCAAGGGACAGACCGCCGGTGACAATTACGAGAACCGGCTGACCGGACCGCTGGGGATGGGGCCGGAGTACAAGGTGGTCGTCGCCATCAACGACGACACCATCTACGCCGAGGCGTTCGTCGACGTGTCGAATGGCCCGGTGATCCTGACCATTCCGGAGTACCCCAACAGCTATTCGATTCTCCAGCTCGATGTGTACGGCAACATCTTCTCGACCGAGCTCTCCGCGAACCCGCCGTCCGGCGGCGGGATCTATGGTTTCGTGGAACGCGGATCATTCGCGAGTCTGCCGGAAGGCGTGACGCGGATCGAGATGCCGTACTCCTTCACGACAATCGCCATCCGCACCGACAAGTACTCATCCTCGGGTGCCAACCACATCGAGGCCGCCAACGTGTTCCGTTCCACTCTCTCGATGCAGACCCTCGCGGACTACGACCCGAGCGGCAAGTCCGGACGGACGCTCGTCCTGCCGCTCTTCTTTTTCTCACCGTCCGTAAAGCTCATGGCCGACGAAGGCCTCGCCAAGTGGCCCGAGTCGTTCCTGACGACGCTGCAGGAGGCAATGGCAAATCCGGCGACGCAACCGCTCACGAATGACGACCGTGCGCTGATGCAGCGGTTCGATACGTTGTTCGCCGTCGCGAAGAGCGTCGTGAACAACGACTCCGGTCCACTCACCGCCATCATTCGCGGAGCGCAGGCCGCCTACGCGGCGATCATCAATCGCTGGCAATCGCACCGCGGCCCCACGAACTGGATCCACTTCGACAACGTCGGCCATTGGGGCGAAAACTACCTCGATCGCGCCGCGCTCACCGAGTACATCCAGGTCGGCAACGACCGCAAAGCCGCGTTCTATGCCAACGCATTCGTCGACGCCAGCGGACTGCCGCTCGACGGCGGCAGCTTCGCGTACACGATCCAATTCGCACAGGACGCGCTGCCCGAGTACAAGCGCTTCTGGTCGATGACCGCCTACACGCCCGAATACATCGAGCTGGTCCCGAACGCCGCCGACAAATACGTAGTGGCCTCCTACACACCTGGACTCGTGACCGATTCGGACGGCTCGATAACGATCTACGTCCAAGCCGACCAGCCAAAGAAGAACACCGCAAACTGGCTGCCGGTTCCGAAAGGACACTTCAGCCTTCTGTTCCGCGTTTACGGACCGTTAGGCAGCGCGCTGGCGGGAACGTACGTGCCGCCGAAGATTCACCGGACGATTCCGCACCCGTAGCGCGCGGTCTCCGGCGCCAGCAGTTCGACTTCCCTCACGGCGATACCAAACGATGTCCACTGCTGCGGTCCCGCGCTGCATGCACCTCGTCGTGCGCGCCTACGCGTTGCATATTTCCATCATTCGGCGCACGATCGTCCGGCCATGACCGATAAGGCAGGGAACTTTGCGGGATTTGTGATCCTCTCCTTTTTCCCCGCTGTCATTCTCGCGCTCGTGTGCGTGTTCCTGATCCGCCGCCGGGTCGGGCGGTACATGCGCCAGCGCGTACGGTCTCTGTCGGGTGCGATGCGGGTGGTCGAGCGGGACGGCGGGGCGCCGTTGGAACTGGCAGACGAAACGGCGCCTCGCACGCCGCTCAGCGATGCCGGACGCTCTCTCTTCGACCGCATGCGGAACGTCCGCCGGAGCGCAGCGGCGATGTACTTCCTCGCTGGTCTCGCCGCCGCGTCCGTGTTCGCCGCCGGTGCGGGAAAATCGCGCCTTCTCATGGTCGTCTTCATCTGGCCGGCCGTACTCACCGTCTCCACGGTCGCCGTGCCATCGCTGCGGAAGCGGACGTTGGTGCTCGGCGTCACCGGTCTGGCGCTGTTCGGGATCACTCACGAGGCGGGCATGGTCAGCCTCCTCGATTTTCTCATCTTCCCTACGCTCCTGCTTCTCCTTGTGGAAAACCGCGCTCTCCGGACCGTTGCACCCGTCGTCATGCTCATCGAAATCGTCGTGGGGGGAGCGAGCGCGGCTGCCGGCGGGTTCGGCTCCTTCGTCGCGCTCCTCTTGGCCGGTCTGCTGGCGCTATCCCTTTTGCCATGGGCGTACGAGCGGAAGTACTTCAGCGACCTCTCGTTCCAGTTGGCGTTTGTCTGGATCGTTTTCGCGGCGGCGTACGGGTACACATCGCATTTCGGGGGTTGGCGATACGCAGCGGCCGCTCTGGCGCTCTATGCAGGCCTCGTGCGTCTGACGCTGCCCCTGCTGCGGCGCGCGGCGCGCAGACACCGGCCGGCCAGTCTGCTCGTCCTGCGCGTGTTCGGTTCGCCGGGACGGAGCGCGCGCCTGCTCGAGCACATCGGAATGCGCTGGCGCACCGTCGGGCCGATCCATCTGATCGCCGGCGCCGACACCGCCATCAACAACCTCGACCTGTCCGAGATGTTCCGCTTTCTGACCTTCCGCTTCCGCTCCGTGTACGTGCAGGACGCGGACCTGGACCGGCGGCTGGAGAAGCTCGACTGCGCGGCCGATCCGGACGGGCGCTACCGCGTCAACGACTTCTTCTGCTTCGACGACACGTGGAAGCGCACCTTTACCGAGCTGCTCCACCGCTCAGACGCCATCCTGCTCGACCTCTCCGGCTTTGGCCCGAAGAACGCCGGCGTGGCCTTCGAGCTGGGACACCTCCTCGGCAGCCGGCCGCTCGGCTCCTTCGTGCTCATCGCCGACCGCAAGACCGACATTGACTACCTCCGCGCGACGTTGATCCGCCTCTGGCGCCAGCTCGATCCCTCCGCGCCGAACGCGGCTCTGGAACACCCGGTCCTGCGCTTGCTGCACGACCCGCCCGCGAGCCGGCTCGTGGCCGCTCTCTGCGACGCGGCGGCGGCCGGCTGATGTCCAGACCTACGGCTTCCACCGCACGCCCACCCATCCTCTTGTCTTGCGTTCGATCCGTACACGCGCAATGCCGGCGGTTAGTTGGAAGGCCGCGGTTTTGACGAGCGGCATTGGCGGGATGTTGGCGCTCGTTTCGAGGCCGATGACGTCGATGTTGCGATCGAGGTGGTGGCGTTGCCAGAAGACGGTGACGGCGGAGGCTCCGATCGTGAGGCGCTCGCCGCGGTAGTTGGGGCTGGAGAACGAAGAGCGTCCGAAGGCGGGATCGAGAAGGCGTTCGATGAGGAGGGAGTCGGGCTCGATCGTCGAAGGGGTGCCGCCTAGCGTGAGGTGACGGCCGGCAGTCCAGGCGGCGCCGAGAGTTAGGGCTCCAGCGCGGAGGGTGGCGCGGGCGGTAGCGTGGAGATGGTTGGCGGAGTCGGCGGCGATGTCGATCCGTTCGGAGACGATGCGGCGTTGATGGGTTGCGAAGTGAACATCGACGAAGGCTCGGTTGCGGTGTTGGGCGGCGAGGGCGCCGGCGCTGATCGAGAATCGGGAGAGCGGGAAGACGGCGTCGCGCGTGGCGCGGAGCTCGAGGCCGCGTGATTCGCGGGTGTCGAATGCGTGCGCGGCGATGGCGACCGGCAGGCCGCGCCAGACTGAGGCGATGGCGAATCCGCGCGGCATGTCGCGGGTTCCGATCGCGCCGAGGATGAGCGTGTCGAGGCGGCCGGCAATGTCGCCGAGGCGGAGGCCAAACTCGGTCGTGCTGCCGAAGGGGGTGTATTGCCCGCCGAATGTCGTTGACCATTCCTGGCGTCCGAGGGCGTAGGGGCGCGGCGTGACCGGCTCGTCGTGCAATGCGACCGGCGTGGCGGGCGGCGGCGGGAGGGCGGGGACGAGCGAGCGGTCGAAGGTGAGTGTCGATGACGGCAGCGGCGTTGGACCGGCGAGGCGGCGGACTACGAAGCCGTCGGGATCGAGCGCCATGAAGTAGAGCGAACCATCCGGCGACGGCGAGGGAGAGAGGGCCATGCCGGCGCTGCGGGTGACGTAGGTCGCGCCGGCTTCATCGACGCGCGCGATGTCGATGAAGCCGCGGCCGGCCACGGCGGCGAAGAGTGCGCCGTTCGCTGTCCATTCAGGAGAAAACGCTCCGGCCACCGGCAGCGGCTTGCCGTCGATCGCGACGCGCCACCCGCCGTTCGCGTGCTCGGCCCAGGCGATGCGACCATCGATCGCAGCGCGGGGATGCGAGTAAACAACGTCGAGCGACGGCTCCGTTCGCGGCGTGATCGTCCCGGTTGCGAGGTCGACGATCACGATCTGCGATTCGCCGAAGCGGCTGCGGACGGCAACAGCGTGCGTGGCATCGATCGGATCGGCGTCCTTCACATCGGCGAGATGCGTAAGACGCTCGGATTGTGCCGAGGTGGGATTCCAGCGGAAGAGATCGTGGTGGAGGAAGCCGTCGATGTCGGGTTGCTTGTGCGTGTAGATGATGGCGGTGCCGTCGCGAGTCCAGCGCGGATTCTCGATGTCCCCGCCTTCGGGCGGTTTGAATGAATGCAGCGGCTTGCGCGGGAATGGTTTCGTGCGAATCGGCGCGACGTCCTGCGGATCGCGGCGCAGCATTTCGGCAACTCGTTGAGCGTTCTTCGCCTCAGCGTCATTGATGACAGTGGAGAAAACGGCGAGCGTGGCCTCCCCTTTCGCGTTGCGGAGAACCATCGCGAGTTTTGTCCCGTCGGGCGAGAGGGCCGGATCGCCGCTGCCGCGCGATGTTTCCTGCCACAACTCCCCATCTTTCCAGCCGCCGGCGCGGGCGACGGTCATCGCGTTCTCCGACAGTTCCGAGGTGAACTTGCCGTAGAGCCGTTGGGGCGTGTCGCCGAAGACGCCGGTGAAGGCGCTGTCGAAACTGCGGCGCTGGCGCGCGGTCATGCGCGCCCATAGATTTCTCAAAGAGTCAGCTCCTTTTTTTTCGACGAGCCATTCGAGGAACGCAGAGCCGGCCAGATAGGCCATCGACATGCCGAGGAAGCGGCGGTCGGAGTTGAGTTGCGAATAGGTGGGAAGCTGACCGTTCATCGCCCAGGTGCGCAGCACCGCGGCGCGCATCGCGCCGGAGGGGCGGCCGCTGCCGGTGATGCGTCCTTCGATCAGCGTCGCGTAGCCTTCCAGGACCCAGCGAGGCGCGTGCAGCGTGATCGGATTCAGCGGGAGGAGATGCGCGAGGGCGCGATCGAGCGGATTGCGCGACGGACGAAGCAGGTGCACGAGGTGCGCGGTCTCGTGGACAGTCAGAAGGTCGATCCAGTTCGAGTATTCGCCGATCTGCGTCTCCGGCTCGGGCGGCTCGGCGTAGAGGACGATGCGCGGCGTGTCGAGCAATGGGATGGTGATTCCGTTCGCATCGGCGATCGGATTCTCGATCAGCACATCCGTTACCGCTTCCGGCGCGAACCCAACCTCGGCGACAACCGCGCTGCGCACCGACTCCAATCTCGCCGCCGCGCGCGTCGCCCAAGCTTCGTAGCGCGCTGGATAGTGAACGCGAAAGTGCGGCGTGGTGATCGTGCGCCAATCGTCATGCGGCGCCTGCGCACAAAGCGCCGAGGCGAGAAAAATCGAGAGAAACGCGAGGCGGCCGATCATGCAAAAATGCGCCCTATGAAACGAATCGCCATCCTGCTTTCGCTCTTCATCGTCATCACCATCAACGCTCAGGAGAAGCCGCACATCATGCTGGTCATGCACGGAGGAGCGGGAACGATCACGCGCGGAAGTATGACCGCTGAGATGGAAACGCAGTACCGCGACACGCTGGCGCAGGCGCTGAAAACGGGGCAGGCAGTGCTCATGAAAGGCGGATCGAGTATCGACGCGGTCGAAGCCAGCATCCGCATCCTCGAAGACTCACCGCTCTTCAACGCCGGCAAAGGCGCGGTCTTCACGCACGAAGGGAAGAACGAGCTCGACTCGGCCATCATGGACGGCAAGACGAAGAAGGCCGGCTCGGTGGCGGGCGTGACCATCATCCGCAATCCGATCACGGCGGCGCGCGCGGTGATGGAGAAGTCGCCGCACGTGATGATGGTCGGCCGCGGCGCGGAGCTGTTCGCAACGAAGATGGGGCTGGAGATCGTCGATCCGTCGTACTTCTGGACGGAGCGCCGCTGGAAGGGATTGCAGCAGGAGTTGCTCAAGGAGCAGCAGCGCCAGGCCAATCCGCACGCGTCGATCAAGTCCGATGATGAAACGCGCCACGGCACCGTCGGCGCGGTGGCGCTCGACGCGGCCGGCAACCTGGCCGCAGGCACCTCAACCGGCGGGACGACGAACAAACAGTACGGCCGCGTCGGCGACTCGCCGATCATCGGCGCCGGAACCTACGCGGACAATGATTCCGTCGCTGTCTCCTGCACGGGCACCGGCGAGTTTTTCATCCGCTGGACGGTCGCTCACGACATCGCCGCGCTCTATCTCTACAAAGGGATGACGGTCGAACAGGCCGGCAACGAGGTAATCCACAAGAAGCTGGAACCTGTCGGCGGCGACGGCGGCGCGATCATCCTCGACCGCAAAGGCAACTTCGCGATGCCGTTCAACAGTGAGGGGATGTACCGCGGATGGATCGGGCCCGATGGGGTGCCGCACGTGGAGATTTACAAATGACGTTCTCCGCGTCCCCGCGCCTCCGCGTGAAAAGCCTTATGCCCTGCTCGCGCCCATCCCCGCCAACCGCCCACTCGCCCAAGCCCACTGAAAGTTGAAACCTCCAATCCGTCCATCGACGTCGAGGATTTCGCCGCAGAGGTAGAGGTTCGGGCAGATGCGCGATTGCATCGTCACGACATCAATCTCCGATAACGGCACACCGCCCGCCGTCACCTCGGCGTACTCGAACCCGCGATCGCGAATGACCGGCAACGTGAAGTCGACGAGGTCGCGAACGATCCGGCGCCGCTCGTCTTTCGACAGATGACCAAGAGTAGTCTCCGGCGCGAGCCGCGCGAGAAGTCGATCGGGTAGATGCAGCACACTCCCGACCGTCGCGTGCGGATTGCGCTTCGCCGCCGCAATCAGCGACGCATCGACCGACTCGAACGTCTCCCCCGGCAGAAAGTTCGCGGACAACGTGGCCGGCTGGTTCGCAATCCAGTGCCGGCTGATGTCGAGGACGACCGGTCCACTCAATCCAAAGTGTGTGAAGAGCATTGAACCGCGATGGCGTTGCAGAACGCGTCCCGTCGGCGATTTCACCGCCAGCTCGGCGTCGACCGAAATCCCGCTGAGCTCCGTAATCCAGTGGACCTTTTCCACGACCAGCGGCACGAGCGCGGGAAAGGTCGGCGTAACCGTGTGCCCAAGCATCGTCGCCAGCGCGTAACCCGATCCATCGCTGCCGGTCTTCGGTACCGAGCGCCCGCCAGCGGCGAGGATCACGCGATCGGCGTGGATCTCACCATTGATGATGAATCCCCTCTCGATCGACTCGACGGGCATCCCCGTGACGATCTCGACACCCTCCGCCGCGCGAAGCAGCGCGTCGATCACGTCGCGCGCGCGATTGCTGACGGGGAAAAGCTTCCCCGTCTCTTCGCGCTTCAGCCGAACGCCCAGCTCTTCGAAGAACACCATCGTCGCCGTGACGTCGAACGTCCGCAGCACCTTCGCGATCGCGTTCCGGCTGCCGTTGAAATCCTCCGGCCGCACCACCTCATTCGTAACGTTGCACCGTCCGCCACCGGAGATGAGGATCTTCGCGCCGATCCGTTTCGCGCCGTCGATGGCTACGACGCGCGCGCCGCTTCGAGCAGCTGCGATCACGGCCATGAGGCCCGCCGCTCCGGCTCCAATGACGGCTACGTCGTAATGTTCAGAGCGTGGCAAGGAGATCGATGAGCTCATGAGCGTCATTCAACGTCAGCTCACACATCGCTTCTGCATCTTCGAACGTAGCGTCATAGTCGGCGGCGTTCCGAAACGTCCGCAGCCGAGCGAGCAAAAACGCAATTTGCCCACCGGCTTCCCCGAAACGCTTTGAATAGAACGCCACCAACTCGCCATGCTCCGCCGCGCTCTGGCGTGTCGCCGCGCGAAGGACTGCCGCTTGTGCTCTCGCCGTACCAAACGCCGCGTAGTACGCCCGGCTGACTGCGGATCGCAGGAGAGCTTCACGGCGGCCGGTGAGCTCGAACTTCGCGAGCACATCCGCAACGTCCAGAAAATCGCGCCAGTCAAAACTCATCGGCCGAAGTAGAGGTTAAAGATGAACTCCAGCTTGGGATCTTCACGGTCATGAATCCATCGTTTTTCGAACGTGCGCAGGGTCGCGTAGTCCTTGAGAAGTTCACCCTCTCGCTCCACTTCCACGAAAAGGTCCCACTCACCGCTCTCCGGATCCTCATACCGCCGCAAGTGCAGAGCGCGCCCCGGAAACGCCGCCTCCAACCGCTCCGCCGCCCGCACGAGCTTCGCGCGCAGCGCAGGATTTCGCGACACGAATGCCGACGCCTCCGGCGAGATCGACGCGAACATCTCATCCAGCTCATTTCGCGAGCGGCGCGGCATCGAGGCGCGTGATGCCGAGACTTTTTTCGTCATCGCAACACGATTGTACCGGCGAAGCCGCTACCATTCGCCGCCATGCTTCGCAGAACCTTCGCTCTCCTCATCACGCTATTCATTGTCCCGGCCGCGCTCTTCGCGCAGAAGCCGCTCGATGCCGCCCAGATTCAGCTCGCGCTCAAGAAGCTCACCGTCGTCGGCAGCGCGCTCTATGTGGCCGCCCATCCCGACGATGAAAACACCGCCCTCATCGCCTACCTCGGCAACGAGCGGCTCTATCGCACCGGCTACCTTTCGATGACGCGCGGCGACGGCGGCCAGAACCTCCTCGGCGACGAGAAAGGCGAACTGCTCGGCGTCATTCGCACGCAGGAGTTACTGGCCGCGCGGCGCACCGACGGCAGCGAACAATTCTTCACGCGCGCCCTCGACTTCGGATTTTCGAAGGGACCGCAAGAGACGCTGGCCATCTGGGGTCACGACCTCGCGCTGGCCGATGTCGTCTGGAACATCCGCCGCTTTCAGCCCGACGTGATCATCACCCGCTTCCCCACCACCGGCGAAGGTGGCCACGGACATCACACCGCGTCCGCGATGCTCGCCGTCGAAGCTTTCACCGCCGCCGGCGATCCGTCGAAGTTCCCCGATCAACTCAAGTACGTCGGCGTCTGGCAGCCGAAGCGCCTCTTCTGGAATCGCTTCACGTTCCAGCCTGTCAAGCCGGATGATCCTGCCGTCGCGAAATCGCTGCGCATCGATATCGGCGCCTTCAATCCGCTCCTCGGCCGCTCGTACACCGAGATCGCCGCCGAGAGCCGCAGCATGCACAAGAGTCAGGGCTTCGGCGCGGCCGAGCGGCGCGGAACGTTCCTCAACTACTTCGACCAGCTCGCAGGCGATCCAGCGAAGTCCGACATCTTCGAAGGCATCGACACCTCGTGGTCGCGCTACGCCGGCGGCGATGCGGTCGGCAAGGTACTGCAGCAGGCGTCCGACTCGTACGATCCGAAGAATCCGTCGAAGTCGATCCCGCTGCTGCTCCAGGCGTACGACCTTCTCGACCGCCTTCGCGCCGGCGGCGCCTGGGCGTCCACTCCGTGGGCCGACGTGAAGCAGCGCGATCTGCTGAACGCCATCCGCGCCTGTGCCGGAATCTCCATCGACGTCGCTGCGGGCGATTCCTCCGTCACCGCCGGCAGCTCCATTCCGGTCAGCGTCAGCGTCGTCAATCGCTCCGACTATCCGTTCAACCTTTCGATGGTCGCCTCGCGGTACGCCGATCCGAGCAAGGGCGTGAACGCACCGCTCGTCAACAACGTCCCGATCAAGACTGATTTATCGATCAAGGTTCCCGCGGACTTTTCGATTTCGCAACCGTACTGGCTGCAGAAGCCGCCGAACAAAGGCTCGTACGTCGTCGACGATCAAAAGCTGATCGGCACCCCTGAAAACGCGGCCGCCATTCCGATCCTGGTCACGCTGACCGACAACGCCATGCACACGATCATCTTCGAAGTGCCGGCCGTCTATCGCTGGACCGATGCGGTGCAGGGCGAGCGCATCCGCGCGGTGGATGTCACGCCGCCGATGACCGTGAATCTTGGATCGGGCGTATATCTCTTTCCCGATGCCCAGGCGAAACCGGTCACGGTGTGGCTGCGCAACTTCAGTGGCAGCGGACCGGTCAGCGTGCGGCTCAAGTTCGTGAAGTTTTCCGGCGGCGTGGACGTGCCGAACGCTGCGTTGCAGTCGTGGCACTCCGAGCCGGCGTCCGTCGTCGTCAACTTCGCGAAGAAGGGCGACGAAGCGCACGCCACGTTCATGGTCAAGCCGCCGACCGGTGAGTTGATCAGCTACGTGGCCGCGGAAGCAGAGACGGTCGACGGAAAGAAAATCGATACCGGCATCACCAACATCGACTACCCGCACATCCCGCCGCAGCGCGTCTTCGGCGACGCCGTGGCCAAGCTCGTGCGCGTCAACGTCAAGAAAGTCGGCAACCGCGTCGGCTACATCATGGGAGCGGGCGACGATGTTTCCTCCGCGCTTCGGCAGGTCGGCTACGACGTCACGCTGCTGACCGACGACGATCTCGATCGCGGCGACTTCGCCAAGTACGATGCCATCGTCACCGGCGTGCGCGCCTACAACGCCCGCCCGCGCATGCGGCTCGCGCACCCGAAGCTGATGGAGTACGTGAAAAACGGCGGCACGCTCGTCGTCCAGTACAACAGCACCAATCCGCAGCCTCTGCTGGTCGACGTGCCCGGACCGTATCCGTTCAAAGTCAGCACCGACCGCGTCACGGTCGAAGAGGCGCCGGTCCGTTTCGTCCATCCTGACTCGCCGCTTCTCAACGTGCCGAACAAAATCACGCAAGCCGATTTCAGCGGCTGGGTGCAGGAGCGCGGACTCAACTTCGTCAAGGATTGGGACCCGCAGTACCAGACGGTTCTCGCATCGAATGATCCCGGCGAGCCGGAAAAAGAGGGCGGCGAACTTTACGCGCACTACGGCAAAGGGACGTTCATCTACACCAGCTACGCCTGGTTCCTGCAGCTTCCAGCCGGCGTGCCGGGCGCGTACAAGATGTTTGTCAATCTCGTTTCCGCGAAGTAACGAACCTCGCGCCGCGTCATCCGTTCAAATGAGTCAATGAGCAGCGAGAGCAAAGTGAACTGGCCGAGGCTGTATGCCGCGGTCCTCGGTGAGCTTGCGCTCCTCATCATCATCTTCTACGCCTTCACGAAAGCGTTCGCATGAGGCCGATCGACTGGGTCGTCCTCATCGGCACGCTCGTGGCCATCGTCGCCTACGGCACGTGGAAAGGGCGGCACAAGAAGGACCTCGACGGCTATCTGCTCGCCGGCCGCCAGCTGAAATGGCCGACCATCGCGCTGTCGATCATGGCCACGCAGGCCAGCGCGATTACGTTCCTCTCGACGCCCGGCCAGGCCTACACCGACGGCATGCGCTTCGTGCAGTTCTACCTCGGGCTGCCGATCGCGATGGTGATCCTTTCGATCACCGCCGTGCCGATCTACCACCGCCTGAAAATCTTCACCGCCTACGAATACCTGGAAACGCGTTTCGGCGTCGGCACGCGCACGCTAACATCGCTGCTCTTTCTCATTCAGCGCGGCCTCTCCACCGGCATCACGCTCTACGCGCCGGCATTGATTGTGTCGGTGATCCTCGGCTGGAACATTCACGTCACCAACGTCGTAGTCGGACTTCTTGTCGTGATCTACACCGCGTCCGGCGGCACGAAGGCGGTCAGCCGCACGCAGGTTCACCAACTTCTGATCGCCCTGGGCGGAATGGCGGTCGCGCTGATCATCGCCATCCATTCGCTGCCGCAGGACGTCACACTCGTCGAAGCCTTCCGCGTGGCCGGGCGGATGGGACGCCTCAACGCCATCGACTTCCATTTCGATCCGAAGACGCAATACAACTTCTGGTCGGGCCTGATCGGCGGCGCATTCCTGGCGCTGTCGTACTTTGGAACGGACCAATCACAGGTCCAGCGCTACCTCACCGGCTCCTCGATCACCGAAAGCCGCCTCGGCCTGCTCATCAACGGCATGGTCAAAGTGCCGATGCAGTTCTTCATCCTCTTCGTCGGAGCGATGGTTTTCGTTTTCTACCAGTTCGTCGCCCCGCCGCTGTTTTTCAACACCGTCCAGCGCGCGAAGGTGAGCACGAGTCAGTACGCCGCCGAGTACGAGAAGCTCGAAGCGCAGCATCAGACGCAGTTCACGGAGAAGCGCGCCGACGTGCAGCGTCTGCTCACCGCGATGCGCGCGCACGATGACGCCGCCACCGCCTCAGCCACGACCGCGCTGCGCGACGTGCAACAGCGCGAGACCGCCACCCGCACCGCCGCCGCGTCGCTCATCAACCGCACGCAGCCGGGCGCCGACAACAGCGACACGAACTACATCTTCCTCACGTTCGTCATCGACTATCTCCCCGCCGGCGTCGTCGGACTCGTGCTCGCGGCGATCTTCTGCGCGGCGATGTCGGCGACGTCGTCCGGCCTCAACTCGCTCGCCTCCACCACCGTCGTCGACATCTTCCGCCGCCTCGGCAAGCCGCACGCGACCGACGCCGAATGTGTTCGCCTCTCAAAACTATCGACGATCGCCTGGGGACTCTTCGCCATCGCCTTCGCCGAATTCGCCAACCGCCTCGGCTCGCTCATCGAAGCCGTCAACAAACTCGGCTCGCTCTTCTACGGAACGATCCTGGCGATCTTCCTCCTCGCCTTCTACACAAAGCGCGTCAGCGGCACGGCCGCCTTCCTCGGCGCGCTAATCGGAGAAGCAGCCGTGGTCTGGTGCGCGCTGGCAACCGACCTGGCCTGGCTCTGGTGGAACGTGATCGGGTGTGTGGTGGGCGTGGTGGCCGCGCTCATCGTGCAGCGCTTCGTGCCGGAACAGCGAGCAGACGCCGAGACGGCGTAACTGTCATCCTGAGGCTGCCGGAGGCGCGGAGCCGAAGGCGAAGACGCCGGAGGACGCCGAAGGATCTCAAGCTTCCCAAGCTGCGTTGAATCCCAGTGGGCTTCAGCCGGACTTGGGAAGCTTGAGTTCCTTCGCCGTCCTGCGCCGCTTCCGCGCTTCGCGCTCCACGGCTCCGGCGACTCTGGATGACAAACCTACTTCTTCCAGTCGTTGATCGAGCTCTGAATCTCGCCGGCGAACTCTTTGTCGTTCGGTCCGGTCAGTTTCAACGCCGACTCAGCGGTGGCGATTGCCCCGGCCTTGTCGCCGTTCTTCGCCTGGATGCGGGCCTTGAGGTAGAGATTGTTCGCCGTCTGTTTCACCTTCAGCGATTGATCGACCCACTTCGTGGCCTGATCGCTGTTGCCGGCATCGAAGGCGAACGATGCCGCGCGTAACGGCGTCTGGAAGTCGGTAGCTGCTGCGGAAGCGACGGCAGCAGTCGCGTCGGCCATTACCTTCGCGGTCGTGTTCGTGCCGACCGTGAACGGGACGGAGATATTCTCCCAACGGATGGCGACAGTCGCGTTGTCATTCGTGACCTGCGGGAACTCGATCGTCATCAGCTCGTGGAAGGTCGACTTCTCCGGCTTCGCCGTCACGCGCAGCGCGTCGTCTTCCTGTTTGTAGTTGAACGAGCCCCACTGCTTGGCGGTCTTGTTGAAGATGATCGTCCACGAATCCTTCCCGGGAATCGTGTGCAGCGAATACGTCCCCTTCGGCAGCGGCTGGCCGTTGATGGTGACGTTGTCGCTGAACGTAATCTGCGTGGCCTCGTTCGCGCCGGTGCGCCAGACCTGGTCGTACGGCACGAGTCCGCCCCAGATGGTCCGGCCTTTCACCGCGGGACGGCTGTAGTCGACGGTGATGTCGGTCAACCCGACGGTCTGCGTCGCCACCATGTGCTGCGAAACGCGCGGCAGCTTGAGGGCCGGCGGCGGGGTCTGCGCCGCCAGCGGCAGCGAGGCAATGAGAAAAAGACAAATCGCAATCAACTTGCGCATTGAAGCTCCTTTCGGTTTCAAACCGGGCGTGATCGTAGCAAAAGGGCGACGCGGGTCGCGTTAAACTCGCGGCAACGACATCCAAGGAGAACCCAATGGTTGCCATCCGCTTCACCGGAAACTACGAAGACCTCTCCACCGATCGCGGATATCAGTTCAAGTTCTTCTGCGAGAAGTGCAACAACGGCTACATGTCCACCTTCAAGACGTCGACGATGGGCGTTCTCGGCTCGGCCGCGCGCGTCGCAGGCAATCTCTTCGGCGGCGTATTCGGCAGCGTCGCGGACAGCTCGTACGAAGTGCAGCGCGCCGTCGGCGGTTCGGCGCACGACAGCGCGTTGAAGGATGCCGTCGAGGAGATCTCGCCGATCTTCAAGCAGTGCACGCGCTGCGGTAACTGGGTCTGCGAGCCAATCTGCTGGAACAAGAAGGCTGGCCTCTGCGAGAACTGCGCGCCCGATCTCGACGAAGAGCTGGCCGCCGCGCAAGCCGAGGCCGCAAGGGAACAGATTCAGACGAAAGCACGCGAAGTGGATTGGACAAAGTCACGCAAGATCGACCAGGTCTCCGGCGCCGTGTGCGGATCGTGCGGGACGAAGTCGCAGGGCGGCAAGTTCTGCCCCGAATGCGGCGCGGCGTACAACGCGAAGAAAAAGTGCGGAAGCTGCGGACACGAGGCCGAGGGCTCGCCGAAGTTCTGTCCGGAGTGTGGAGGAAAGTACTAGCTAACTCAAAGGGAGACGGTTCACGCGGAGTTCGCGGAGAGGCGGAGCTCGCGGAGGTTTTCTCCGCCGTTCTCCGCCTCTCCCTATCTCCGCGTGAAAACGTTCTCCCTGGCAATCGCAACCTGCTGCTCCAGAAAATCGCGGAACGAAATCCCTGCCTCGTGCAACTGCTGCGGCACGAGGGAGCTGGTGGTCAGCCCCGGCAGCGTGTTCAGCTCGAGAAAGTAGACGCCATCGGAACTCGCGATCAGATCGCTGCGTGAGTAGCCCTCGCAGCCGAGGGCGATGTGAGCGGCGAGGGACATCGACTGCGCTTCATCGCGCATCGTGTCCGGAATCTTCGCGGGACAGATTTCGCGCGTTCCTTTGCCGAGGTACTTGCCTTCGTAGTCGAACCTCGCGCCGGGATCGGTTTCGATTTCGATGACCGGAAGCGGGAAGGGACCATCGCCTCCTTCGATGACGCCGACGGTCAGCTCACGTCCGGCGATGAACTGCTCGACGATGTAGGGGATGTGATCGACGGCCGGGATCGCCTCTCCGCGTTCGATAAAAAACAGCCCGCGCGAGGAGCCGCCGGCGAGCGGCTTGAGCACGAGCTTTTCGTGGCGCTGCAACATCTCGGCGATCGTCGCGTCGATGTTGCGAACGTCTTGAACCACGCGCGACTCGGCCACGCGCACACGATCTTTCACGATCTCTTTCGCGCGTCCTTTATCGAACGCGGCGGCGCTGGCATCCGAGCCGGAGCCGGTGAATGGGATGCCGCGCGCTTCCATCATTCGCTGCACGGTTCCGTCCTCCCCTTCGCCGCCGTGGAGCGCGAGGAGGAAGACGGGGTCGTCGACCGGCAGCGTGTCGAGCGCCATCTCCAGATCGGGCCAGATCGCAGGACGCGACGGCTGAAAGTCGTTCGTGAACGGATTCGGATGCGCGAGCAGCTCCTCGCGATTGACGTCGTACATCGCGCCGTTCGGCGCCCAGAACCACGCCAGCGGCGCACCGAGCGTACGCACGACGTTCTGCGCCGAGGCGACGGAAACATGGCGTTCGTCGCTGCGCCCGCCAAAGAGAACAATCACAGTCATGGCCGCGCATTCTGCAATCGGTCTGCCGTCAAAACGTAGCGCCGTCATCGTAGCGCCGTCGGCTCGACGGCTGTACCGCCGCCGGCTCGGCGGCACGTGAACGCGGGCCGCCGGCGCTACGTCATTAATCCCCCGCTCCCACAGGATTGACCACCGCAATCCGCCCATCCACCTTCGGTGTCAACGGCTGCGGCATCGCCTTCAGCGCATCGATCAGCAATTCGCGAATCGGACGCGAGTAATCGATCTTGATCCGATCGGCTGGGACCGTCTTCATCAGCGGCTCCAACCCTTCGCCAGTGACGAGGAAATCGATCGTCGCCACGTGATACAGCGCAGCGGGATCGAGCGGCTTGCCATCAGCCAGCGTCGCGGAGAGCAGTCGATTCCGTTGCGCTGCCGGCTTGTCGGCATCGCGCGACTCATCGAACGTGTAGTGCAATCCGCTGGTCTGCAGGATGCCGCGTCCGCCGCCGATCGAGGTGATCTCCAGCATCTTCTTCACCTGCGCGCCCGTGAGCGTGATCGTCGCCGGGAAATTGTCGAACGGCGAGACGTCGAACATGTGCGAGTAGAGGATCGTCCCGGCCGGCAGATCGACGCGGATGCCGCCGGAGTTGAGAAACGCGATGTCGGCTTTCATGGACGTGCGCATGGCGTCGGTGAGCAGATCGCCGAGCGGCGACTCGCGGTAGTAGGCGCGTTTGAAACGGTCGGTCGCGCGGATGCCGAGGTCCTCGTTCTTTTTCACGGCCACCTGCTCGAGGTAGGTCTTGAAGATCTCCCCGACCGCCGCCACTTCGGCGACCGGTTTCCCTTCCAGCTTCTTCGGCACCAGCGTCGCGCCGGCCGGCGCTTTCTTCGGATCGCACGTCTCCGTGTGCTCGTAAACCTGCGCGCAGACCATCGTCAGCGGCGCCATCTCCGTCTTCGTCACCTTGTGCTGCGACGGATCGATGGTCATGTCGAGAATGGCGATCTCGCGTCCGAACGGCGACGGCTGCAGCGTGGCCACACCGTTGATGTAGTGGCGGATGTTCGAGTGCGTGTGGCCGGCGAAGTACGCGTCGACGGTTCCTTTCGGCAGCGCCGCCAGATACCGCATGGCCTCCTGGTCGGTCTCGCAGCTCGACGGATCCTCGGGATTCGTCTCGATGTTCTTGCAGCGGCCGCCCATGTGCGCGATGACGACGATGGCCGAGGCTCCGGACTTGCGCAGCTCTTTCGCCGCGGTGACCGTGGCCGCGACCGGATCGCCGAAGTTGAGCGTGGCAACATTCGCTGACATCGTCACGGCAGGCGTGTCGGGAGTGGAGAGTCCGATGATGCCGACCTTCACGCCATTTGCCTCGATCATCGTGTATCGCTTCGCCCACGACGGCGTTTTGCCGGTCGACTTCTCCGTCAGATTTGCAGACAGGAACGGGAACTTCGCCGCTTTCGCATTCTTCTTCAGCGCGCCGAGCGGGTCTTCATTCGCGGTGCGCGCGACCGAGTCCGGACCGACCGGACCGTAGTCAAACTCGTGATTGCCGACGGCCGCAGCGTCGTAGCCGAGGGCGTTGTACCCTTTCACGACCGGTTCGCCTTCGAAGAAGTTCGACTCCAGTGTCCCCTGAAACAGGTCGCCTGAATCGACCACGATCACGCGTCCATGATTCGCACGCAGCACATTGAGATAGCCGGCGATGAGCGGCAGTCCGCCGTACGCCGGCGCCGTCTTCGACTCATGATGGCTGTCGTATGAGCCATGCATATCGGTCGTACCGACGACGAAAACATGCACCGGCTGCGGATCGGCGGCGTACGCGGCAATGGCGGCAAGGAAGAGAACGAAGGGAAGGAGCCGTTTCATGGCGCGGAAGTATATGAGGCAGGGATGAGGGACGAGGGATGAGGGAGAAGAGCCGAACATCCACCCCTGATCCCTCATCCCTCGTTCCTGCTTCCCCCCCTGCAGCCATGCTCTACCAAACCCTCGCCACTGCCGTCGCGATCATCCACTTCGCGTTCATAGTCTTCGTCATCGCGGGCGGATTTCTTGTTCTGCGCTGGCCGGTGCTGAAGTGGATTCACCTCCCCGCGGCGTTGTGGGGAGCGCTCATCGAGATCGGCGGGTGGATCTGTCCGCTCACCATCCTCGAGAATGTGCTTCTGCGCAGAGCGGGCGCGGCTGGGTATGATGACGGCTTCATCGCGCATCACATCTTCCGCGTGATCTACCCGAACGGCCTCACCCGTGGGATGGAATTCGCCATCGCCGCGTTCGTCATCGCGATCAACGTCGCGGTTTATAGGAAAGTGTTTTACTGAATGGATTCTTACGCCATCCCGCAGCACCCGGTCTCGACGACCGACAAACCCTTCTCATCCCTCGGCCTCAGCGCCCCGATCCTCGGCATCATCGAGAAGATCGGCTTTCAGAATCCGACTCCGATCCAGGCCGAAGTCATCCCGCTCGCGCTGGAAGGCAAAGACATCATCGGTCTGGCGCAGACCGGCTCCGGCAAGACCGCCGCGTTCTCGCTGCCGCTGGCCGAGCGCCTCACGCATGGCCGCGGCGTGCGCGGCCTGATCCTCTCGCCGACACGTGAGATCGCGCTGCAGACGAAGGCGTTCCTCGACGTCTTCGGCGTCAATCACGATCTCAAGACCGCCTGCGTCATCGGCGGCGTGAAGATGAATCCGCAGACCGAGGCGCTGCGAAATCAGCCCGACATCATCGTGGCCACGCCGGGACGTTTGCTCGATCACGTCCGGCAGCGTCACGTGAAATTGGATGAGATCGAAGAGCTCGTCCTCGACGAAGCCGATCACATGCTCGACCTCGGCTTCCTTCCGCAGATGCGCGAGATTCTCCGCCTGCTGCCGCGCAATCGCCGCACGATGATGTTCTCGGCGACGATGCCCGACTCGATCGAGATGATCGCCAAGGAGTTCATGCGTGACCCGGTGCGCATCGACATCACCCCCGTGGGCGGCGCGGCAGTCGGCATCACGCACAGGCTTTACGTCGTCAAAGAAGAAGACAAGCGCAACTGCCTGATCACGCTGCTCACCGAGGAGCTGGGGAGCACGCTCGTGTTCGTGCGGCGGAAGATCGACGCCGAGTGGCTGTACCACATCCTCCAGCGGCGCGGACATCCGGTCTCGCGCATTCACGCAGACCGTTCGCAGGGGCGGCGCGTCGAAGCGCTGGCGGGATTCCGCCAGGGGCAGCATCGCATCCTCGTCGCGACGGACATCGCAGGCCGAGGGATTGATGTGCCGGGAATCGAGCACGTGATCAATTTCGACATTCCCGAAAACGTCGACGATTACGTCCACCGCGCCGGCCGTACCGCGCGCGGCGCCGCGCTCGGAATCGTATCGACGATCGCGTCGTGGCAGGACCTGCCGATGGTCCGCCAGATCGAAGAAGTCCTCGGCGAAAAGATCCCGCGCTGCAGCGTGCCGGGAATCGAAGCCTGGGTCGAAACGGAGCGGACGGCGGCGAAGAGACGCACGCGGGTGTGATTACCAAAAGGCTTTGAACCACAAAGACACAAAGAACACGAAGAGATTTTCTTTGTGTCCTTTGTGCCTTTGTGGTGAATCGGTCTCCTCGTTCAACTCGCGCGCGCCGCGGCTTTTCGCGAGTACATGATCCGATCCGCTTCGCGAATCGCATCGTCAAGCTCATCTGAATTCGGGAAAGCGGCGGCGCCCCACGAGACCGTGCATGTGATCCCGCGCGGCGTGATGATGTCGTCGTGCAGCGTTGCGAAGCGTTGTGTGACCAGTTCCAGTGGCGACTGCGGCATCACCACCAGAAACTCGTCGCCTCCCCAGCGGAAGAGGAGATCGTCGGCGCGGATGCGTTTGCGGATCGCGTTCGCAACGCTGCGGATTGCTTCGTCGCCGGCCTCATGTCCCTGGGCGTCGTTGATTCGTTTCAAGCGATCGACGTCCGCCATCACAACGGTGCCATGCATCTCGCGCGGCATGGCGTGGAAGGCGTGACGCGACAACGCCGCGGTGAGCGGATCGGTATTCGCTTTGATGGCGAGTTGGTCGCGCGCGATCTGCAGCGCGCTCACCGCGTCGCTCAGCTCGCGCTGTGCGGCCTCGGCGGCAATCAGCACCATTCCGTATCCGAGGAGCACGGCCGCGAGGAGGTCGGCGAGCGATGAGGAATCGAGATACGGAATGGTGATGCCGCGCCGCTGAAACGCGTAGAGCGGCACGTAGGCGAAGTAGAGAATCGCCATCAGCGCCAGCGGAATCCGCATCATGTGCCAGCCGACCGTGTGCTGCGTGATGCGCCCGAGGACGAGGTAGCAGGCCACGATAACGATGGTGACGATGGCCGCTTCGACCATGAAGAGCGCGCCGAAATCGGGCGCTGCGATCACGATCAGAATCGCGACGGCGAGTGCGAGCGGAGTGGCGTAGCCGAGGAACTTGAGCGGGAGCGGATCGTCGACGAGATCGCGGCAGCCGGCGAAGAGAAGCGCAAGAAAGACCCACTGCGCGAGGAGGTAGACGAGCCACCACGGCCATGGGCTTGTCGTAGAAATGTAGATGCGGATGGCCATGATGGCCGCGAACATCGCCGCCCAAGCCCATCCCCAGCTGCGCGCGTAGCGCCAGCCGAAGGTCCGCGCGATCTGCCCCAGGACGAGCGCGAGCAGAAGGGTGCCGATGGCCTGGAAGGTGACGGCGACTGGGGAAAAGTCGGGCATCGGTCTAGTGGTGAAACGGTTCTCGATTCAACCGCGTCTGCGTGACTGCCTGGAGAAGCGAATGTTGAATGTTCAATGTTGAATGTTCAATGTTGAATGAGAGGGACACCGCGGCCTTGCTTCTCCATTCAACATTCAACATTCGTCGTCTAAGGTGAATCCGGTAACCCCAATCGGCACGGACCCTTCCGAGGGAGTTCCCCGAACCCGGCTCGCCGCGATCTGAGCTTCCCCTTCCGCGGGGACTGAGTGCACACGCGTCGTCATCTGTGCGCGTGCCGAGGCGAGGTAGACCTTGATCCCTTTCTCTTTGTAGATCCGTTCGATCTCCGCTTCATCGGCGTCGATGACGATGTAGTCGTTGATGCGGGTTGAGTAGATGGCGAACTTGCCGTTTGCCTGCTTGTCGATGCGCCACGCCATGAACGTAGATTAATCCAGAGCTGCGAGCAGCGCCGTCACGCGCTCGCGCTGCGGCGACCACGCCTCCCACACCCCCGCGCTCCATTCGCGGACGGCGGCGATGTGATCGTCAGCCATCGCCACATCGAAGATGGTCTGCTTCCAGCGGTCGGGCGGCGGCGGATCGAGGTGCGGCCAGTCGCGGACGCGTTCGGCCAGCTTCTGCATGTACGGCGCAACCGACGCTGGTGGAACCCTGCGCTCAACTATCAGATAGAGGCCGGTCAGATGGAGGCCAACTGACTTATCGGGATGCGGCCCGCCCGGATGCTGAGCCGCATACGCTTCGGCGGTGAGGTGTTGAAGTTGCCCGAACAGCGCCCCGCCGCTGAACTCGGTGCCAAGAACCTCGGTGAAGACGCTCCAGCACTCCGCCGACGCGTTGAAATAGCCGTCGTACGGGATCGCGATGCCGGCCGGCATCGTCAGACCGCAACCGGGACAGCGTGATTCCGCTGAATCCTTACTCATTGCCATTCCGTGCGTTGCGTCACCGATGCGCTCGCTGGGAGCAGCGATGATATGCCCTACAATTCGCGCCCATACCGTTATTTGATGCGGCCAAGGTCCGGCCGTTTGCCCAATTTCCCGAGAGACCACAGGAGCTTCGTGCCGCCATGCCGACACTGAATCAAGATTCGTTTGCCCTCGCTGCTAATCCGACCGATGACGCCGTTAAACAGCGCAGCCGCCGGATCGTCGGCATCTCGCTCGGCGCCACGCTGATCACCGTCTTCGTGCTGTTCGCGGCCATGGCCCTAGCGCCGGTCGACGCGAACGCCGCGAACACCTGCACGCTGACCAGCACCCAGCCGGTCACGCTTTGGGGCGACGTAACCAAGTGGACCGGCTGTGGCGGAACGTATCCGGGCCAGGGCGCCGGCGACACGGCAATCGTCACGCTCGGCGGCGGCTACACGCTCAAGGTCGATGCCTTCAACAACCCCGTCATCCTGCAGGTCAGCGGCAGCGCGAGCTCGATTCCCATCCAGGTAGCGACCGGTGGAACGCTGACACTGGAAACCTCGAGCACCGCGACCAGCAGCAACACGTTCACCGTCGACTCCGGCGGCACGATGGGAACGAATTCGGGGGCGAACATCGCCGGCTTCCAGGCCAACGTGCATGTCAACGGCGGCACGTTTACGAGCGACGGCACCATCGCGCTCACCAGCGGGACGTTCACGTTCAGCGGCGGAAACCTGAACGGCACCGGCACGATCAACATCACCAACTCCGGGATCTTCGACGGCGCTGTCAGCCCGATGTCGATCAGCGGCACCACGATCAATGACAGCGGATTCGTCAGCTACACATCCACCACCAACCCGATCACGCTCAGCGGCGGCGCGAAAATCAACGTTACCGGCGCGGGGCAGTTCAGCATCGCCACCGATGCCGCCATCAACGGCACGGCCTCGGAAACGATCAGCATCGCCAGCGGCGCTTCGATGCAGAAGACGTCCGGCACCGGCTTCAACGTCATCTCACCGTTCGTGAAGAACGACGGCACGATCAACGTGTCGGGCGCCGGCGCGGGCGGCGGATTCGGATTCTCCGGCAATGGAACGCACAGTGGCTCGTTCGTCACCGGAACGGCCTCGAGGACGATCGCCTTCGGCGGCAGCAATACCTTCAACAGCGGGACGTCATTCAGCGGCTCGTCTCCGATCAAATTCGTCAATGGGACGCAAACCTTCAACGCGTCGATCACCGCCGCCACCGGTCTGCTCTGGGCCGGCGGCACGATCGCCGGAACGGGACCGTTCAACATCTCCGGACCGTCGACGCTCGACGGTAGCAACTCCGGGATGATCCTGACCGGCACCATCAACAACACCGGCGTGATGACCTACTCGCCGACGGTGATCACGAACCTGCTCACCATCAATGGCGCCACGGCCAAACTGGAGACGAACGCGCCGGGCACCTTCACGATCGCCGGCGATTACGACATCCAGGCCGTCCCCTCCGGTGCCGGCGTGCTGCGCTTCGTCGGCAGCACTGCGCAGCTCTTCAAATCGGCAGGTACGGCGGGTTCGTCGATCCTCGCGAACGTCGACAACGCCGGCGGCATCGTCACGAACAACGCCACAGGCGCGCTGAACTTCGCCGGCGGCGGCAAGTCCACAGGGACGATGAGCGTCCCCGCTGCCGCGAACACGATGAACTTCACGAACGGCACGTTCGACGACAACGGCGCTTTCTCCGGCGCCGGCATCATCAACGTCGCCGGCGGGACGCTGAACATCAACACTGCTACCTCGTTCGGCAGCGGCACGCCGAGCTTCAACCTCAACGGTGGCACGCTCGGAGGCACCGGCACAGTCACGATCCTCAACGCATCGAACTGGACGAGCGGAACGATCACCGGCAGCAGTCCGTTCAACGTCTCGTCAACCGGAGTTCTGGCGGCCACCGGCTCCCTCGGACCGATGACGCTGGACGGCCGCGTGCTCAACGACGGCAGCTCCGTCGTCTACAACTCCCCCACAAACAACCTGACGCTGAAGAACAGCGCCTCGATCATCAACAGCAACACCTTCACCGCAATCGGCGGCGGCACGATCGACACCGACGGCTCCGCGGTCTCGTTCACGAACAACGGTCAGTTCAACAAAACGAGCAGCGGCCTGTTCATCGTGAAGCCGCAGTTCAACAACAACGGCACCGGCGTCTCGATCACCGGCGGCGTCCTCGCGCTGGACGGCGACGGCACCAGCACCGCTCCATGGACCATGTCGGCGGGCACGGAGGTCTGGTTCCCGGTGCCGTTCTCCCAGACGTACACGTGGGCGCCGGGAACGACATTCAGCGGCGGCAAAGTCACCATCGACGCCGGCAACGTGGCCACGACTGCCGCGATGACCATCAACAACACCAATCTCGAGTTGAACGGCGGAACCTTAACCACTCCGTCTGCCTTCACCATCACAGCGCCCGCGACGTTCAAATGGAAGAGCGGCACGCTGGCCGGCGCCGGCCACACCATCATCAGCTCGGGGACCACGTTCGACATGCTGACCGAGTCCGGCGCGCGCTCGATGACGACGCACGCCATCGACAACGCCGGCAACGCCACGATGTCCGCGCTCTCGCAGCCCATCAGTCTCAACAGCAGCTCGGTGTTCAACAACACCGGCACGCTCGACATCCAGAGCGACGGCTCGATGCTCACCGACGGCGCCGGCATCAACCTCTTCAACAACACCGGAACGGTGAAGAAGACCGTGGGCGGATCGGGATTCCGCTTCGACGTCAAGTACACGCAGTCCGCCGGCACGACCGACGCGAATTCGCCGACGGCCGGCAGCACGATCATCTTCAACGGCGGCGGAACGCTGAGCGGCGGCGCGATTCAGGCCACGTCGTCGACCAACTTCGTCGACTTCTTCAACGGCACGTTCAACCTCAATGGCGGTTCGCTCAACAACGGGACGACGGGCGGGTTGCGCATGACCGGTAGCACCGCGGTCGTGTCGGTAAACATCGCGGCCTCGACGACCAACTTCACCCAGAACTTCGGCACGTTGCAGGGATCGGCGAACCTGACCATTCCCAGCGGCGGGACGTACACCTGGAACGGCGGCACGATGAGCGGCACCGGCCAGTTCGTCGTCGCCACTGGCGGCAACCTTCTCGTCTCGGGCACATCATCCCAGGCGCTGACGCTCCTCTCGAAGACCATCAGCAACAGCGGCACGATCACCTATCACCCGCTCACCGGCGGGACGAGCAATCAGCTCACGCTCTTCGGCAGCGCATCAATCGCCAACCAGAGCGGAGGCCTCATCAGCATCACCGACAACTCCGCCTTCCTGCAGAGCGGCGGCGGGACGAGCATCGTCAACAGCGGTAGCTTCCTGGCTTCCGGCAACTCCAGCGTCGCGCCGACGGTCACGAACAACGCGACGGGCCTGGTCAAAGCAAACGGCGGGATGCTGACGCTCCTCGCCGGCAGCAGCACCGGCACGCTCGACGCCGTTTCGCCCGGTGCCATCAACTTCGGCGTCGGATCGACCTTCACCATCACCGGCGGAACGTGGGGCGGCAGCGGCGGCGGATTCTGGGTCACCGGCGGCACCGTCACCATCAACGCGCCGTTCTCGCTTTCCGGCCTCGCGCTCAACTCGGGACAGATCGATGGCACCGGCACGCTCACCCTCACCGGCTCGAACGCTTGGGGCGGCGGAACGATGGCCGGCTCCGGCACGACGTCGAACAGCGGCACGCTGACGATGTCGAACAACCTCAACTCGTTCCTCGACACGCGCACGTTCAACAACAGCGGCACCGTCACCTACCAGAACGGCGGCGCCTCGCTGCAGCTGAAAAACGGCGCGGTCTTCAACAACAGCAACGCCTTCAATTTCCAGGGCGACGCCGCCCTCACCTGCAACTGCGCAATCCCCGGACTCTTCCACAACATCGGCACCGGCACGATTCAGAAGTCCGCCGGCACCGGCACCGCGCTCGTCAGCGCGCCGTTCAACAACGACGGCAGCGTCGCCGCGAACCTCGGCCAGCTCGCATTCAGCGCCGCCGGCACGCACACCGGCTCGTTCAGCGCCGCTTCCAACGCAAATATCACCTTCACCACCGGCAACACCTTCAGCGGCACGTCATCGCTCACGGGCTCCGGCGAGATCGCCTTCAACGGCGGCACCTCGACGATCGGCAGCGGCACGGTTACGCCGGGAACGTTCACCGTCAACGGCGCGAACGTCACGCTCAACTCGGCCGCCACGATCGGCACGCTCAACATTCACAACGCAGCAACCCTCGGCGGCACCGGCACGATTCACCTGACATCGGCCAGCCCCGTCTCCGAATGGACCGGCGGCACGATCAACGGCAGCGGCACGCTCACCGTCAACGCCGGCGCGAACTTCCAGCTCGACGGACTCACCGCGGCCATGACGCTCGACAGCCGTCCGCTCGTCAACAACGGAAATCTCAGCTACAGCTCGACGACGAACGGACTGATTCTCGCCAACGGCGCCGTCATCACCAACTCCAACGGCGCCACGATGAATCTCGAAGCCGGCCCCGGCATCGGCGTCAGCGGCATCAACAACGTCATCTCCAACGCCGGCCTGCTGCAGCGCAACACCGCCGGCACGATCGGCATCAGCCCCGCCGTCACCAACACCGGCACCATCAACGCCAACCTCGGCACGCTCGCCTTCAACGGCGGCCTGACCCAGACCACCGGCGCGACGAATCTTCTCGGCGGCTCGATCTCGTCCCCGTCGACCATCGCCCTCTCCGGCGGAACCCTCACCGGCAACGGCACCGTCTCCGCGGCCGTCAACAACACCAACGGAATCATCGCTCCCGGCAACGGCTCCACGGCAGGGACCATCACCATCACCGGCGCCTACTCGCAGGGCGCCAATGGCGGGATGGCTCTCAAGATCGGCGGCACGTCGAACTACGACATCGTCGACGCCTCGGCATCCGGCGTCACGCTCGGCGGCACGCTCACCGTCTCGCTCTTCAACTCCTTCGTTCCCGGCGGCGGCAACACCTTCGATGTCCTCCGCTTCTCGACGCGCAACGGCGACTTCGCCAACTACTTCCTGCCGACCTTCGCCGGCGGCGGCAGCTTCCAGAACGCCTTCGTCTCCAGCACGCCGAACTTGCTGCGCCTCACCGCCGTCGTCCCCACATCCGATCTCCAGATCATCCAAAGCGCTCCGGCCTCGCTGCAGCACAACCAGAACGGCACGTGGACGCTGACCATCACCAACGGCCCGACGCCGGTCACCAACGTCGTCGTCACCGACACGTTCGCCAACGCCACCTTCGTCACCGCGACGTCGATCGGAGTCTGCACGCCGTCCGGCTCAACCGTGACCTGCAACCTCGGCTCACTCTCCGCGAATCAGTTGGTCAACGTCAGCCTTCAACTGAACGCGCCGAACATCGGAACCATCACCAACAGCGCTTCCGTGAGCGCAACCGAGGCTGATCCAAACCCGTCGAACAACAACACGGGCACGGCGTCAACGCCGGTCGTCCCCTCCGCAAATCTCTCGATCACCAACACCGCTTCGGGCAATCCGGTCAACGCCGGCAGCCCGCTCTCGTTCGCGATCACGATTTCGAATTCAGGCCCAGACGCCACCAGCGGCACGGTCACCGTCACGAATACCTTCCCGTCCGGCGTGGGCTCGTTCACCTTCTCCGGCGCCGGCTGGACGTGCGGAGCGCTCTCCGGCGGCACCGCCATCTGCACGACTGGCACATCGATCGCGAACGGCGGATCGGCTCCGACGCTCACGCTCTCGATGACCGCTCCCGGCACCAGTCCGGCGGTCGATTCCGCGACCGTTTCCGCCGCCACCGCCGATCCGAACACCGGCAACAACACCGCCTCGCAGACGGTGACCATCGTCGCGCAGGCCGATCTCGCGATCACGAAGACCGGCCCGGCCTCTTCGACCGCCGGCTCCACGCTGACCTATACGATTACAGTGACCAACAACGGTCCGTCCGACGCTACCGCCGTTACTGTCACCGATCCCACGCCCGCCGGCGCGACCTTCGTCTCCAACAGCGGCGCCTGTATCACGACGTTCCCCTGCTCGCTCGGCACGATGACGGCCGGCCAGACCAAGACCATCATCAGCACCTTCTCGACGCCGGCTGGCTTCAGCGGCACCAGCCTCGCCAACACCGCCACGGTGTCGAGCGCCACCACCCCCGATCCGAGTTCCGCAAACAACAGCGCCACCGCCACCACGGCATTCGGCGCCGCAAGCGCCGACCTCGCCGTGACCAAGAGCGGACCGTCGTCCGCGACGAATGGTTCCTCGGTCGCCTACACGATCACCGTCATCAACAACGGTCCGTCCGGCGCGACCGGTGTCGTCCTCAACGATCCGACTCCCGGCGGCCTCTCCTTCGTAACCGCCACACCAAACTGCGTGACCGGCTTCCCCTGCACGCTCGGAAACCTCACCGCCGGCCAGAGCGTGACGATCACCGCGTCGTACACCGTCACTGCCACCTCGGGATCCGTCACCAACACCGCACTCGTGAGCGGATCGAGTTTCGATCCCATTTCCGCCAACGACAACTCCACCGTCACCACCACCATCGGCTCGAGCTCCTGCGGCGCGCAGCCGCCCGCGCTCACCGCTCCCGCGAATGGCGTCATCATCACCTCGCCGGCGACCTTCTCCTGGACCGCCGTCGCCGGCGCGACGAGCTACAAAGTCTTCGCATCGATCGGCGGCGCCTCGACGCAGGAGATCGGCTCGACCAGCAACACCTCCATCACCCTTCCCGTCGCCGGCGGCAACGTTTCGTGGTTCGTCCAGGCGCTCGGCATCGCCAACTGCAACCAGCTCGTCTCCGCCACGCGCACCTTCACCGTCTGCAGCGGCGGAACTCCGGAACTGTCCGTGGTCGGAACCTCCAGCTCCGGCCAGAGCTACACCGTGCAATGGACCGACATCGGCGGCGTGACCACCTACGAACTGCAGGAATCGGCCACCGACGCCTTCGACAATCCGACCACGTTCCAGGTGAGCGGCACCTCGCGCGCCTTCACCAAGTCCGCCGCCACGCCGACGGCATTCTTCTACCGCGTCCGCGCCCTCTCCGCCTGCGGCCAGGGACCCGGTCCCTTCTCCGCATCGCAGCGCGTGGTCGTCGTCCCAATCCCGCCGATCAACGCCCAAAGCCCCAGCGCCACCGTCGACATCAACAACAAGCATGTCGTCGTGCAGACCGTCTTCATCCCCGGTCAGGGCACCGCGCTCCCGTTCAACGCCTCGACCGATGAACCGTGGCTGACCGTTACCCCCTCCAGCGGCATCCTTCCCGCCGCCGGACTGACGCTCACCGTCTCCGCCGATCCCGCCGATCTCCCGAACGGCACGTTCACGGCCACGATCATCCTCACCTTCCCCGGTTCGCCCGCGAAGATCGGCTCGCTCGACGCCAAGCCCGCAGTCAACGTCCCCGTTTCGATCAGCGTGGTCACGCCGGTTTCGCCGACGACGATTTCCACCCCTTCCGCAAACTCGCTGATCATCCCCTCGGTCGGTCACCTCGACGGCATCAACTCGCAATGGCGCTCCGACGTCCGCATCACCAACACCGCGCCGCAGAAAATCAACTACCTGCTGCGCTTCACGCCTGCCGGCGGTGACGCCAACTCCGTCAAACAGACGCAGGTCTCCATCGCCGCGAACGACACCATGGCTCTCGACGACATCGTCAAGAACTGGTACGGCGTCGGCGCGCTCGGCGATGCCGCCAACGGCGTCCTCGAAGTCCGCCCGCTCAACACCAACGGCAAGGGCACGCCGCTGCCCGACGATGTGAACGTGTCTTTCGCGACAGTCGCGTCGAGCCGCACCTTCAACCAATCCGCCGGCGGCACCCTCGGCCAGTACATTCCGGCCATCCCCTTCGCCAGCTTCATCGGCAAAGTCACCGGCGACGCGCGCAACGGCATCCTCAGCATGCAGCAGATCGCGCAGTCCGCTACGTACCGCACCAACCTCGGCATCGTCGAGGCGGCGGGCAAGTCCGCCTCCGTCCTCGTCAGCGTCTTCGACGCCGCCGGCAAGAACCTGCTCGACATCCCCCTCGATCTGAAAGCGGGCGAGCAGCAGCAGCTCAACTCCTTCCTCGCCGCGAAGAACATCACGCTTACCGATGGCCGCGTCGAAGTGAAAGTCACCGGCGGCGACGGCAAAGTCACCGCCTACGCCTCGGTCGTCGACAACAAGACCACCGATCCGCTCCTCGTCAGCGGCGTCCCGCTCGTGCAGACGCCCGCGCACACCTTCGTGCTGCCGGGCGTAGCCGACATCACCAACGATCTGGCGAAATGGCGCAGCGACGTGCGCATCTTCAACGCCGGCGTCGATCCGCAATACGTGACGATGACGCTCTACCCGCTCAACGACGCCGCTGGCGCCACGATCAGCCGCTCGCTCACCGTCAATCCCGGCGAGGTCACCATCCTCGACAACGTCCTGGCTTCGCGCTTCGGTGCCACGAACGTCGGCGGCGCGATGCACGTCGATACGCTGACCGACTCGAACCTCGTCGTCACCGGCCGCACCTACAACCAGGTCGACGGCGGCGGCACCTACGGTCAGTTCATCGCCGCCGTCACGCCCGCCGACGCGGTCGGCAAAGGTACGCGCGTCCTCAACGTTCTGCAAGTCGAAGACTCCACCCGCTACCGCACCAACCTCGGCATCGCCGAAGTCAGCGGCAAGCCGGTCACCGTCGAAGTCTCCGTCTTCCTCCCCGACGCCAAGGTCGCGCCGAAGGTCACCATCCCCCTCGCCGCGAACGAATACCGCCAGTTCCGCGTCCTCCAGCAACTCGGCGTCGGCACCGCCTACAACGCAAGAATCGCCATCAAAGTCATCGACGGCGAAGGCCGCATCACCGCCTACGGCTCCGTCATCGACATGCAGACCCAGGACCCGACCTACGTGCCCGCGCAATAAGTGAAAAAGGGGACGCTCCGGCGTCCCCTTTTTGGGCTGAAACCATTCATACTGCTCAGCTTACGCGGCACCAATCTCGCAATATCCGAGGGTGGAGGTACACCCCATGGCAAGCAAGAAAATCCAGGCGGCACTGTTGAGCTTCTCGCTCCTTTTGCCCGCCGGCAGCACGTTCGCGGCGACACATCATCACTATCGTCACCACCATCGCCACCACTACAGCCAGACGCGCGGAGCCGTGATCGGCGCCGTGGCGGGCGTGGCCATCGATCACCATCAGCCGATCAAAGGCGCGCTGGTCGGTGCCGCGGTCGGAGAAGGCGTGCAGATCTTCCGCAACCACAAGGCTCATTGATCTGAACCAGAGTCGGAGCGTAGCGCGGGCGTCCTCGCCTGCATCCGGCGTGGCGTCTCGCCCGACGGGGGTTTCTGGGATTCAAATGCAGACAGGAAATTAATCACGGACACCCCCGTCGGGCGGGACGCCCGACGGACGCAGGCGAGGACGCCCGCACTACGCCTCTGTGTCTCTGTGGTGAAAAGCCTTTATCGTTAGCGATGTGCTGAGACTTCTGCTGCTCCTCCTCTCGCTCACCGATCAAAGCGCCATCCTCAAAGAATTCACCGACTTCCTCGCCATCCCCAACCTCGCCTCGGACGCGCCCAACGTCGCCCGCAACGCGACGGCGATCCGCGCGATGTTCGAGAAGCGCGGCGTCAAAACAAAACTCCTCACGCTCGACAACGCCCCGCCCATCGTCGTCGTCGATGTCCCATCCCGAGGGGCGACGCGGACCATCGCCTTCTACGCGCACTACGACGGCCAGCCGGTCGATCCGAAGCAGTGGCAAACGCCGCCGTGGACGCCGGTCATGCGCGACGCCGCCGGCAACGACGTCGATTGGCGCAACGCGAAAACGCTCGATCCTGAATGGCGCCTCTACGCAAGATCCTCCGGCGACGACAAAGCGCCCATCATCGCCATGGCCTCCGCACTCGATGCTCTTCGCAGGGAGAAACGCACGCCCAACGTCAATCTCCGCTTCGTCTTCGAAGGCGAAGAAGAAGCCGGCTCCCCACACCTCGGCGAGTACCTCGCCAAATATCCCGACGTCCTCCGCCCCGACGCCTGGATCCTCTGCGACGGTCCCGTCCATCAGAGCCGCCGCATGCAACTCGTCTTCGGTGCGCGCGGAGTCGTCGACGCGGAGCTGACGGTCTACGGTCCCGTCAAAGGCCTGCACGACGGCCACTACGGCAACTGGGTCCCCAACCCGATCATCCGCCTCACGCACCTCATCGACTCGATGCGCGACGAGACCGGCCACATCCTCATCGCGCATTTCTACGACGACGTAAAACCCTCCTCGGCCGCCGAACAGGAAGCGATCGCCAAGATGCCGCCCGTCGAGTCCGACCTCAAACGCGAATTCGGCATCGCATCAACGGAAAGCGACAACCTCAACGAGTCGCTCATGCTCCCCGCGCTGAACGTCCGAGGAATCCAGTCGGGCCATGTCGGCGCACAGGCCTCGAACACGATCCAAACCGAGGCCACGACATCGCTCGACTTCCGCCTCGTGCCGGCCGAGACGCCGGAGTCGATCAAGAAACTCGTCGAACAACACCTCGAGTCGCAGGGGTACACGATCGTTCGAACAACGCCGGATGCCGCCGCCCGCCTAGCCCACCCCAAAATCGCCAAACTCACATGGGGCGCCGGCTACCCACCCGCCCGCACCGCGCTCGATCTCCCGCTCTCCCAACAGATCGCAGCGTTGATGTCGAACGCCGGACACCCACCCGTCCGCGTCCCCACCCTCGGCGGCAGCATTCCCATGTACCTCTTCCAGCAACCCAACAACACGCCCGTCCTGATCCTCCCCATCGCCAACCACGACGACAACCAGCACGCCGCGAACGAGAACATCCGCCTGCAGAATCTATGGGATGGGATTGATGTGTATATGGGGCTGTTTGAGGGGCTTCGGTGAGGTCACGGACGTAGCCCTCAGTAATTCACCAATCAAATTCATTGACGAGGTCCATGCCGTGGAAGATAGCAACGACCCTACCGTTTCGCCCTACCATTTTGCTTTGAATCTGCCGAACCAGGCGCTGATTGAGATCGGAAAGATTGTTGTAGCTTTCGCTCACATCGAGGAGATTCTGGCCGACTTCATCGGTCGGATCGTAACAGTCGGCGGAAGGCGTTTTGAGGTGGGTGCGATTGTCACGGCTGAACTCTCGTTCAGACAGCGCGTCGCGATGCTCAGCTCATTGCTCCATTTTGCACTCCCTGTCGGCCACGAATGCCTGCTGGATCTGGACGAACTACGGCGAATCCTATATTCCGCGGAAAAGCAGCGAAATAACGTCGTTCATTCAGTATGGGGACGACCAAAGGATGCGGAAGATTCCGGCCCAATTGTCCGCATGAAGCGAACTGCGAAAGAGCGAGGCGGGCTCAGAGTGCAATGGGTAGAAATGTCTGTCTCGGAGCTGAAAGCGGTCACGGCGGTAGTCGGAGAAGCATGGGAGAAACTAGCAATCTTTGAAGGCTATCTTAGCGAGCAGCAAAGCTCGCAGACCTGAATGACAGAGAACATGCATGATGGTGAGACTCGCGATTCTCAAAACATCGTATTCGGATTCGCCGACTCGTCCTGCACGCGCTGCAGCACGTCCCAGTGTTCGACCACCTTGCCGGCGTCATCGAGGCGGAAGATGTCGATGCCGGCCCAGTCGGTGTCGCCGGGCCAGGTCTGGTGGCAGTGCAGGACGACGTAGTTGCCTTCGGCGATGACGCGTTTGAACTCGACGTGCTTGCCCGGGAACTCGGCAGCCATGCGGACGAAGTAGTCGATGAAGGCCTGCTTGCCGTCGCCGACGTCGGGGTTGTGCTGGATGTACGCGTCGCCGGTGTAGAGCGCGATGGCCTCGGCGGGGCGGCATTGGTTGAACATCAGATCGTAGAAAGCCATCACCGTCTGCTTGTTCCGTTCGAGATCGACGGGCATGAGCGTCAGTCTACCGCCGGGCGACTGTAGACTCCTCGCGCATGGTCAAACAGGTGGTGCTCTACGGAGCCATCGGCGGCGTCCTCATCGCGCTGCTCAAGGTGATCGAGTACAAGCACTTCGTCCACGAATACCCCTCCGAAATCTACGGCGGCTTGATCGCGGTCATCTTCACCGTCCTCGGCATCTACTTCGGATTGCGTTGGACGCGCGCGAAGGAGATCGTGGTCATCCGCGAAGTGCCGGTGCGGATGGACGGGCCGTTCGTCATGAATGCGGAGAAGTTGAAGGAAGTCGGCCTGACCGCGCGCGAGCACGAGATCCTCGCGCTCATCGCACAGGGGCTGAGCAACCGCGAGATCGGCGAGAAGCTCTTCATCTCCGAAAACACCATCAAGACGCACTCCTCGCGCCTCTTCGAGAAGATGCAGGTCAATCGACGCGTCCAGGCCGTGCAAAAAGCTAAAGATCTCGGTCTCATCCCCTGATTCATACTTTCGTTTACCCTGAATCATCCGAACGGGCGACTGCGCGACACCCTCGCATGGCCGTACCTTGCGCCGCGAAAGGAAACACTCACATGAAAAGAGTCGTCATCGTCTTCGGCCTCATCTCCGGCGTCATCTCCTCGGCCCTGATGTTTCTCACGCTCCCGCTCATGAAGAATGGGACGATCAACTTCGATAACGGCGAGATCTTCGGCTACACCGCCATCTTCCTGTCATTCCTGCTGGTCTTCTTCGGCATCCGTTCGTATCGCGAAAACGCCGGCGGCACAATCAGCTTCGGCCGCGGTTTCAGCGTGGGCATCCTCATCACTCTGATCTCGTGCGTTTTCTACGTCGCGTCGTGGGAGCTCATCTACTTCAAGCTGATGCCCGAGTTCGCCCGAGGGCACATGGACAAATACGTCGCGCACGAAATCGGCGAGATGCGCGCGAAAGGCGCGACGGAAACCGCCATCGCCGCGAAGCAGGCGGAGATGAAGAAGTTGATGGCGATGCTCGACAACCCGCTCATGAACTCGGCGATGACCTTCATCGAACCGTTTCCGGTCGGGCTGATCGTGACGCTGATCTCCGCGGCGATCCTGCGCAGACGAACACCGGCCTCGGGACAGATCGTCGCGCAAACCGTGTAGCGCTGGCGCACGCGACTCGATGTATAGTTCCGGACTCCCAGTCACAATCCATCGGCGTCTCAAATTCGAAGGAGATCAATGATGCGTTCCTCCGCGTGGTGTCTTGTGATTGCTTCCGCCCTCGCAGTCGCGTCCCTCGGCGTTGCAAAAAGCTCCCGTTCCGCCGGCGCGCAGCAGCCGCAGCCGGCTGAGCCGGTGCGGCCCCCCGTCAACTACAGCTGCCAGGTCCCGTATGACGTCGTTCTTCCCGATCCCACGGACTTCGATCGCCAGGCAAATTTCGACATTTACTCGTGGAACATCTTCCTCGCGCTGAACTGGCCGGCATCCAACTCGACCAGCGGACCGGGGCCGTGCAATCTGCAGAACGGCGTCGCGCGCGATTGCGGCAAGCCGTTGCCGTCGGGCGACTACGGTCCGACCGTTTGGGAAACGTACAAACCCGATTGGGCAGTGTTCCGCGGCGACTCGCATGGTGGCATCGAGCCGGCCGGATGGAACTGCCCGCTCGATCCGCTGCCCGGCTGCGATTCGCTCGACGCGCATGACGCCGCCGAGGCCAGAATGCCGGTGTTGCGGATGATCATGAAGGATGCGAATACCGCGCAGGAGTTTCTGCAGGCCGGCACATTCGCGCCGCTCATCGATCAGAACGGCTCCTTCGTCCGTTACGAATTGCGGATGAATGAGGACGAGTTCAACTTCGTCAACGCGAACAAGTATTGGGACAGCCGCAACCTGAAGGCGAACGTCAATTTCCAGCCGGTCGGCTCGAATGAAGACAAGACCATGGGCCCGATCGAGATCAAAGCAGCGTGGAAAATCCTGCCGGAGCCGAGCCCGCGCTACCACTCGCGCACCGTCGAAATCGCCTGGCCCAACAAAGAGAAACCAGGCAAGTTCCTCTGCAAGCAGTACACGATGGGGCTGGTCGGGCTGCACATCGCGCACAAGACGAAAAATGCACCGCAATGGGTCTGGTCGACGTTTGAACAGGTCGACAACTACTCCGGCCCGCATCCATCGTTCAATAACCCGGCCTGCCCCGCCGCACAATGTCCGCCGAACCTGCAACCGAAGGCTCCGAAAGGCGGCTGGAGCGGCGATCCGCGCGTGAAACAGACGCCGCCGACGCAGATGGTGGTCGCCGACGATTCGGTCGCGAAGGTAAAGGCGACCGACATCAACGCGCAGGTGCAGCTGAAACTCGCGGCCATGGGATCGGTCTGGCAGTACTACCAACTCGTCAGCACGCAGTGGCCGTCCGTGCCGTACATCAAAGGGAAACCGGCTGAAGTGTTGAAGAAGGGAACGCTCATCAACCAAGGCGCCGGTCAGATTCCGCACGAGCTCGCGAATGCGACGATGGAAACGTACCTGATGGGACCGAAGACCAACGATTCGAGCTGCATGTATTGCCACACGCTCGCCACCGACGCGTCGTTCACCTACAGCACCGATTTCAGCTACCTGCTCCAGGAGGCGTTCCCCGGCTCCGCCGGCGACAAGGTTTCGCTGAAACGGCGCAGCGAGCTCACGCATGTCTTTGGCCGCAACACCGCGCTCGGCGGACAACCGACGAAATCCGTTCACTGAAGGAGAACATCATGGCTGGATCATTCGCAGCGGACGTAGTGCCTCTCTTTACACAACCCTCGATCAAACACATGGCGCGACTCGGTGTAAAACTCGATAACTTCGCCTACATGTCAGACCCCGCGGGCGACGGGGACTTTCCCGATCACGCCAACGCGCGCCACGTCTACGCACGCCTGGACGGATCGGAACAGCCACAGATGCCGCCGGGCGGGCCGTTCTGGGACGACGACATGCTGAAGACCCTCAGCGATTGGATGAACGTCGCGCCCGCGTTCCAGCCGTAATGCATCCGCGCATGCTCGCCTTGCGCGAGGTCAATGCGCGCATCAACGACCTGCGGGACATCACTGTCTCGCAGGTCGTCCGGCGCGGCGATGATGTCGACATCACATTCGAAGCGTCGCCGCCGTTCGTCCTCCGTCTGCACGAAGTTCTCGCGCTGCGCGAACGCGGCGTCTGCAACGCCCCGCTCGTCTCCGGCTTCGTCTTCGTCCCCGTAACGCGTTACGGACGCGTCGCCGCCGCCCGCGCCGGCATCGACGCCGCAGACTGCGTCGAAGTCTGGATCGACGACGTCGTTCCGCACGAACGCGTCATCCACCGCCTCGCAGCGGTGGCGTTGGACGCGACCGTGATCGCGTCATAACCGCATCGATCTCCGTCCCACCTTGCAGTTGCTCTGCACGCGTCCGACCGTGGCGGGAGCGGGCATCGTGAACCAGGTGTCGTCGCCCTGATCGCGGCGGGCGGCCATGATGGCTTGCTTGATCGCGAAGAAGGCTGACGTCGAGAGCACGAGCGGCGGCTCGCCGATGCCGCGCGAGGACATGACCGCGGAATTCGTCTGATTCGGATCGCCGCCCTTGGCGATGGTCACGCGCAGATCGACAGGGATCGACTTCGAGCAGGGCGGTTTGTACTCCCACGTGCCGTTCGAGTAGAGGCGGCCGTCCGGCTCGTACATCATCTGCTCCGTCGTCATGAGGCCGAGGCCCTGCACGAAAGCGCCTTCAACCTGACCGACGTCGAGACAGGGATTGAGGCTGTGGCCGATGTCGATGAGGATGTCGGAACGGAGCACGGTCGTCTCACCGGTGAGCACATCGATCTCCACCTCGCTCGCGGCCGCGGCGTAGACGAAGTAGAGGAACGCGCGGCCGTACTGATCGTCGCCCTCGACGTCGCCGATCAGCGGCGTCTTGTAGAAGCCGTCGACGGCAAGATTCACGCGTGCCGCGTAGGCGCCGCCGACGATCGACGGCCAGAGCTTCTTCCAATTCGTCCGCCAACCCTTGACCTTGTTCTCCTTGCAGTACTGCTCGAGACGCGCGCGCAATTCGAGACAGGCATTGCGCACCGCGCCACCGAAGAGATCGGAACCGGATGACGCCGCGGTCGGCGTCGCGTTCGGCATCGTGTCGGTCGACGTCTGCGCGACGCGGATGATGTTCATGTCGATGCCGAGGGTTTCCGCGGCGATCTGCATCATCTTCGTGTCGATGCCCTGGCCCGACTCCGCTCCGCCGTGCTGCAGCATCACGCTTCCGTCGGTCGCGTAGGCAACGACGTACGCCACGCCCTGATCGAGCAGACGCGGTTGATAGCCGACGCCGTACTTCAGCGGAATCATCGTCAGCCCGCGTTTGCGCCAGCGATTCTTTTTGTTGAACTTGTCGACGGCATCGCGGCGCTTCTCGAAGTCGGACGACTTCATCAGCCGCTTCCAGAGATCGCGGATGTTGCACTGATCGAGCTCCTGCGCATACGGCGTCGATTGGGACGATTTCTTCGATCCATCCTGGTACATGTTCTTCCACCGCACATCCTCGGCGCGCATCCCGCACGCGTGCGCGATCTTCTCGATCGCTTCCTCGCAAATCAGCGTGGCCTGCACGACGCCGAAACTGCGGAACGCGGTGTTGCTGGCGTTGTTCGTTCGCGTCACATCTCCTCGGCTGTGCCACGTCGGCACAAAGTACGCGCCGTCGGAATGCTGCTGCGAAAGATCCATCACCGGGAAACTGAGGTCGTACGTCGATCCGCCATTCGAGTAGAGCTGAACCTTGTAGCCTTTGATCTCGCCCTTCTTCGTGAACGTGGCGTGGAAGTGACCTTGATACGGATGGCGCTTACCGGTCACGTTCATGTCGGTATTGCGGTCGAGAATCAGCCGCACCGGACGATTGAGAATCCACGCGGCGATGGCCGGCGCTGGATTGATGACCAGTGGGCGCGCCTGCTTGCCGCCGAATCCGCCGCCGAGCGGACGCTGAAAAACGGTGACGGCGCTGTTCTCGATTTCCAGCAGCTGCGCGACCGACGACTGCACCGACGATCCCTGTTGCGTTCCGGAGTAGATGGTCATGACGCCCTGCGCCTCGGGCAGCGCGAGCGCTCCCTGCGTCTCCATGTAGAAATGTTCCTGCGCCTCGTTGCCCATCTCCCCTTCCAAGACTTCGCATCCCTTCATCGGCTTGGTCGGATTCTTCAGCCACTTCTCGTCGCTTCCTTTGCGCGTGATGTACGGGATGTGCTCGTTCATCGGCTGGTCGGCAAAGAAGTCCTTGCGCGCGACCGCTTCGTCGATCGTCAGCACCGCCTTCGTCGGTGCGAAATCGATCATCTCGGTCTGGATGAAGTACGCGGCGCGTTGCGCGGTCCAGCGATCCTTCGCCACGACCAGGCCGATCGGCTGGCCCCAGCAGATGATCTGTTGATTGACCGCGAAGACGACGTCGTCTCCGCCAAGTCCTAGATAGGGATTCTTCTGGTTCGGGACGTCATCGGCGTCGATGTAGGCGACCACGCCTTCGAATTTTTCCTGCGCCGCTTTCAACGCCGCCTGCGCGTTACTTCTATAAACAAACGTACCGCTCGCGATCTCGCTGATGACGAATGCGGAGTCGTAGCCGTGCGGCGGCAGCGGGATGTCCTGCGTATATTTCTGCTCGCCGGCGGCCTGCACGAACGCGGTGGTCTTGAGGATCGGCTCACCGACCGGCCGCTCCTGGTGATAGACGCTGACGGTCTGCGTGCCGCCGGAAAGCGGCCGCACGAAAACCTCGCCGCCGGAGCGATTCTCCGGCTCCACTTCCTTCGGGAAGCGTTCGTTGGCGACGTGCAGAAAGAATTTGTAGAAGAGCGTTTCCGTGAGCGACTCGCGATAGCTGTCTGGCAAAAAGTTCGTGCCCGGCATCGGGATAATGACCTTCGCGACTTCGTGGCCGAGGACGTCGAGCGCTTTTTGCAGCGTCACGTCGTTCCACTTCGCGCCGGTGATCGCCCTCTCCGTTTTCGTCATCCGCGACGGCAGCGCTGCGAGTCCGCCGTAGAGAATCGTTGCGCTCTCAACGACTCCTTTTTTATCGAGGCGGACGATGAAGCCGGCGTTGACGATGGCGTGCGCGTTCTGATCGCGGTAGGCAATCTTGAACGTCTCGATCTCGTCGCCTGCCTGCGAGTACGGAATGTGGAACGACTGCGCGATTGCGTCTGCCGGAAGTTTTGAAACCGGCGGGAGTTCGGCCATCGCGAAGGTTTTGCTGCCGCCGTCGTAATCACGCGACGCGATGGTGATCGACGCACCGAGCGTTTCGAGGACGAGATAGACGTCGGACGGAAACGGCGAATCGGTCTCGGCCTGCGCCCGCGTCATCATCACGTTGCCGCCGATCGAACCGATGTTGCGCACCTGCAGATTGGCGACGTCGAGCAGATGCGTGCGGAAGGCCGCGAAGCCGCGCGTTTTCTCCTTCGGCTTCTTCGCGATGACCCGCTGCAGTTCGTCGATAACATTCTGCAGCGACTCCGCGGCGCCGACTTCGAGGCCGCTATCGGAATCGCGGAAGCCGAGGAGGTTCGGGATCGCGTGGATGTCGATGAGGATGTGCGGGTCTGCCACGTCAGCCTTGTAAATGCCGATCGACGTGTTGCCGACGACGAGCTTCACGTTCTTTGAGTTCCCGCCGTTTGCCGCCTTGATGCGTTGCGCTTCTTCGAGCGTTGCCGGACGGAACCACCGATATCCTCGGCCGGCGCTTTCGAGCGACGCCATCTTGTTCGCGTACTCGATCAACTCCGGCGGAAACTCGAGCGCGGGACGCGGCCCCGGCAGATGCTGCTCGATCGGCACGTCAGCGAAGCAGCGATGATTCGTCGAGTACGTGTTGTGCTTTTTGAAATCGACCGCGAAGCTTTTCATCCCTTCGAGGATTGGCCGGTAGCCGGTGCAGCGGCAGAGATGGCCGTCGAACAAATCCTCGATCTGCTGCTGCTCGGGTTTCGGATTGTTGCGCAGGAACGTGAACATGTTCATCACGAATCCGGGCGTGCAGAAACCGCACTGCGATCCGTTGTTGGCCGCGATCGCGTACTGCACTGGATCGAGTTTCTCGCGCGTGCTTCCGATCCCCTCGGTCGTCGTGATCATCGCGCCGTCGAGCGAACAAAGCGGACGCAGACACGAATTGATCGCGGTCTCGACGACGCGCCGCTCGTTCGGCTCCCAACGCGAGAGCATCACCGTGCAGGCGCCGCAGCCACCCTCGCCGCACGACAGCTTCGTGCCGGTAAGCCCGATGGCATCGCCGCGAAGCCAGTCGATGAGCAGCGTGGTCGGATCGGGATCGCCGATCTCGACACGGTTTCCGTTGACGTAGAAGACGATCGCGTGCGAGGTGCTCATGCGTTCTCCGTTCCGTTGATGATGTCGAGAAAGAGGTCGTAGAAATCATCGGCGTTCGCATCGAGCATCACGTCGATCGACGCACCATCAGGATCTTCGACGAGCTGGCCGGAGTGATCCGCTTCCTCGTCGAGCTCCTGCACGACGCGCAGCTTCAGCGTCTTTCCACTTGCAAGTCCAGGATCGGTCAACACCGCGGCCGCGAGCGGATCCCAGAAAAAGAAGTTGCCGCTCTGCACGAACGGGATGTCGGCGGTGAGTGTCTGGTAGATGAACGCGGCCTGCGGCGTGGTGTGCCGCTGCTGGATGCGATCGTAGAACGGCAGATTCAGCGGCACGTGATCGGACGCGTCGAGCGGAATGAGCGTGACCGGCACGCCGGAGTCGAACATGTACTGCCCGCCCAGTGGATCGAGGAAGAAGTTCCATTCGGCGACTTGGTTCGTGTAGTCGGGATCGACGACGGCGACGTTGCCAGGAACGTAAACCGCGCCGCCCATCATGACGATGCGCTCGATCTTCGGCGCGACGTCGGGATGCTCGTGAAGGAGCGTTCCGAGGTTTGTGCCGCCGCCGATGCCGAGGATGGTCATCGGTGTGGGAGAGGCCATCAGCGTCGCGCGTAAAAAGTCGACGGCGCTTTCGCTCACCGGTCCGTTTGGATTCGTCGGAAGCGGAACGTTGTAGACGGCATCGATCGGGCCGCGGATCGACGTCGGAAAGACGTTGCTGTAACTCAACGGAGCGCTCGTCCCCTTCGCCACCGGCACGTCGGGCTTGCCGGTGAGCTGCAGCAGATTGAGCGCGTTGCGCGTGCCGGGCGTGAGATGACAGGCGCCGACACCGGTGACGGTGATGCCACGCAGATCAACGTTCGGATGCATGGAGAGATAGAGGATGGCCATCCAGTCGTCGATGTCGACGTCGGTGTCGATGAGCACAGGGATTCGCGTCATGGGTCCGCCTTTCGCCTCTTGTCCGGGGATGTCCCGCCATCCTAAAGCCCCATGCCTCGGCCCGCAAGAATGTTAGGATGCAGATCCACCTAAAAATTCGGAAGGAGCATCCCATGGACGTGATCCTTGTGCACGACGCCGCCATCGACGAGTACATGTCGCAAGTTCTTCTGACCACCATGCCCGGCATCAATCTACTCGGCGCGGTCATCGTCAACGCCGACTGCATCGACTCCGCGGCCATGCAGACGGCCTGGCAGATCATGAGCTACATCGGCCGCACCGACATCCCGATGGGCCTGAGCAGCGCGCGCGGATGGAATCCGTTTCCGTGGCAGTACCGCAGCGATTGCGTCCGCGAGTCCGCCATCCCCTGCCTCAAGCCTTTCCCGCCAAACGCGGCGTGGCCGCCGTTCCCCGACGGCGACGCGCTCCTGCAGTCGCTGATGGAAAACGCCGAGGGCATGGTGACGCTGCTCGTGACGTGTCCCTTCACCCCGATCATGAATCTGCTCCAGAACTCACCGGACCTCGGATCAAAGATCGAGCAAATCCTCTGGATGGGCGGCGCCATCAACGTCCCCGGCAATCTCGATCCGACCACCGTCCCGACGCCGCCTTGGAACAACTGCGCCGAATGGAATGCCTTCTGGGATGCCGTCTCCGTCGACTGGGTCTTCAACAACACGACCTGCCCGATCATCCAGTTCCCGCTCGACATGACCAATCGCGCCGCGATCACGAAACCCTTCATGGCCACGCTGGCCGCGCAAGCCGCCAAAGGCTCCCGCTACTCACAGCTCGCCTTCGAGAGCTACGAGCTCGTCGCCGCCGAAAGTTTCTACGACATGTGGGACGTCGTCACCACCTGCTGGCTCGCCAACCAAAGCTTCTTCCAGCCGCCAACCACGATGAACCTCGCCATCGACGCCACGCTCGACAACACGCAAGGCTGCATCAAACAGGTGGAGTGCGGTCGTGAGGTGCAAGTAGTGATGAATTTCTCCGCGACGGGACAACAGGCGTTTTACGACTACGTGGCGGCGCAGTTCAATCGGTGAGGGGGAGCGCTCAGGCATCAGACCGGAAGCTTGGAAGCGGTGTCTGAGCCGACGCCCTCGAAAATTGAACGGGCATTGCATACGGTTCTATCGCAAATGGAACTTGGTGAAGTCAATCTTCAGAATTGCCCCCGCGAGCGCACCCAACAGCGGCATAAGGTACGCCGTCACAAACTTTCGCAACGTCCCGGCGTCGAAAGGCCACACCGGAAGTTCATCGATGACAGCACCTACTTTCCGTAGCCGGTCGATCAACTCTTCATCCTCTTTTGTGATTAATCCGGAAGGAAGATGTTGCCGGAGCCGCTTTAGCTCGACTCTCAGTCGTTGTGCAACTTCGCTCATTAGATCGACCTTCGTTCTTAACATGGCCGATCGGAAGGAAAGTAGCGGGCCCATGAATATTAGCGGCCCGATCAGGAGGTAGGCTATGGCTGCGGCGGCTATGAGATGGTTTAGTGTCTCCTGATTTCGCAAGGACGACGACACCGCGGCAAGCGAACCAATATTCAGACCGAAAACGGTTAGAAGATATTGGTTCCTCAATCCCAAGCGTCCCACTGGCCTCAAACCGCCGCACCGGTCCGGATGAAACGGCAACATCTGCAATTGTTCCGAATGTCTCACCAAACTGCGGAGAAACATAGAAATTCCAAATGATCTAATCGCATAAATCGGAATAAGACCGAAGAGAGCGAAGACAAACGTGAAGAACACATACCCACAGATTTGAAGTCGTCCGTGCACAGTTGTCCATAACCCCGCATTTTTGAGCACATAGGCGCCGTAATTATAGTAAACAACGATCGACCCGCTGACGACGCCGACGGCGTAAGCCACGTAATTGATGATGGTAAACTTTTTCCGCCAAGCTCCGGCAAGATGATCAGCCATTGACTGTCGAACCGTTAGGACGCCGTCAAGTTGAACGCGTCGGAGTGCTGCCGCCAGGGTGTTTTGATCCCGAAGTGTGAAAACCATCAGTGTTGGGAATGAGACGAACAACATGACGTCCGCATTCCAATCATGCAAGAATGGCACAGCGACGTCGAATTGTGTTTTCAGAAGAGCTGCTGGGCCGATTAGTGCGCTCAATATCAACGGAACGTAGGTCAAGAGAACGACTGTTACGTAAAGCCGAAGAGTTGATGGGTGTTTGTTAGCCACGAACCGGTGGAGCCATGACCCCTGCGTTGTATCGACAACAAACGTCGTTGGCCGGCTGGCATCAGGCGGTGAAGCATCTGACGGTTGATTTTCTCTCAAGGTTCACCTCTCTCCCCTCAGCAGACTGGTCTCAGCTTTAGGAGGGACGCGAGCAGCGATTTCCCTACCCTGGACGTCAAAGAAGGCTGGAGCGCACCGCATATCGTCGACGGATGGACCTATCGATCGCACGGTACCATTCGGTAATCTGTCGTGCGAACCTGTGATGATTCTGCGAGTTATTGGAGGCGATTTGCTTCTGAGCGCTCAGTGCCAGCCGTTCCTCACGGATTCGTGATTCGCGTTCAATCTGAGCGCTCTAGCCCCTTATCTCTCTCCCGTGCAAACCGCGACCGCCATATCCATCTCTCCGCCATTGATGATCGACCGCCCGAATGAAACGGAATCTGCAGATCCTCGGCTTGACACGGTAGTCATCAGGTATGATCAGACATCATGTGCAAATCAGCCGTCGCTGGTGCGATATCGCTCCTGCTCGCGTTACCCTGTGGCGCGACGTGCTCGCGTACGCCGTTCCCCGTGGTCATTCCGACATCGACTCCAAGTAGCGCGGTGAGCATCGCTAACTCCCGATTTGACCTGGGATCCGGCGTCGGAATCTACATTCATTCGCTGGAAGGACGTCTCGTGTCGCTTAACAGCGGCCTGCCACGTATTGACGATCTTCACTCAATCCTGGTCATTGATCGTGCCGAGGTGTCGTTTGACGGCAGCGATTCCGCGGCGCTGATGAACAATTTTGTGCTGAAGTCTTCGGCGGTAACAAACATTCGTATTACCACCGAGGACGCTGAACTTCGGCAGTCCGCGAAGCTGCGTGGTTTTCTTAGCTGGTTTCGCGTGAACTTCCGCGGCGCGCTGAAACGAGAGGGCGGACTAATTCACCTTCATCCGACTCGCTTCACCGGCGATTGGTTCGGAATCAAGCTGGAAAGTCACATTGGTGCGAAATCGGAGGATGGAATGTGCATAGAGAAGAACGAGATCTTTATCGATCCTCCCCGAATGTTGAAGAAACTGTTGCTCGTTAGCGGCTCCCTGACTGGTGCATTTGTGCGCGATGGACATATCGTAGAAACGTTTGGGCAACCGGCTCCGCTCAGCGGAACGTTCATCGAGATCCGGGATCTCGGACGCAGGCCGGTACGCATTGTTACGAATGGCGCGCCGTGGACACTCGCCTCAATACAGCATAAATGGGATGAAAACCGATAAGAACGTGCGCGAATAACGGTCGCACTCACGGAGTCTGAAATCCTTCTTCACTCCACCGGAGTGAGCTGATTGAACACCAGCCGCCACCGCCCGTCCTCGTTGATCCAGACGTGGAGGCTGCGGAAGTCGTGGGCGACTTTGCGGCCGCTGTACGTGCCGACGATCGTCACGCGCGAGAGCACCAGCGTCGTCTTTCCGTGCGTCTTCACGATCGGCGCTTCCTCGTGCGTGATCGAGTCGATCGATGAGGCGCCGGAGCGGATGTCAGCGAGGCGGTCTGCTTTTGTCCGCAGCTGGCCGTGGCCGTTGACGAAGACGTAGTCATCCGTCCAGATCGTTTCGAGCGCGGCGAGGTCTTTCGACTTCAACGCTTCACGGTAATGGCGGATGGCGGCGTGCACGTCGGCCGGCGGTGCGGCGCTGATCGTGACGGCGGCGGCGGACAGAAGGAGAAGAGCGATCCATTTGCGCATGGGGCGCAGTGTATGTCGCTCCGTGTAGTAGTCTCCGGCTTCTTCAGCGTCCGCAGCGAATCCGAGTAATGACTCCCGATGATCCTGAAACCAACGTCCGCTACTGGGACGGAGTGCGCGCCAGCGTTCTGATCGGGCTGTGCTGTCTGCTGGTCTACAACGCAAATCTGCGTGCGATCACCGCTGGTGACACCTATCCTGCGCGCTACCTTCCGTTCGCGATCCTGCAGTACCACACCATCTTTTTCGATCCGATCGAGAAGGTTGCTGCTCAGGGGCGCGGCGATCGAGCGTTTTGGCTGGTACAACGGCCCGGCCGGCCTACCTTCTCGGTCTACCCCATCGTGGTGCCGGTGCTGATCGCGCCGCTCTACATCCCTGCGGTGGCGTACCTGCATCTGCGGGGTTGGACGGATGCGCGGCTGGATCGCCTCGCGAGAGTCATGGAGAAGGTCTGCGCGTCGCTCATCGCAGCGCTCTCCGCATCGCTGCTCTTCCTGTTGCTGCGGCGGCGGGCGAAAGCGACGATCGCACTGTTGCTCACCCTTGCCTTCGCCTTCGGCACTACCACGTGGGTCATTGGAAGCCAGGCGCTGTGGCAGCACGGGATGGCGGAGCTCCTCGTGATCGGCACCCTCCTTTTTCTCACCGCACCGTGCACCACTCCTCGGACGATTGCAGCGGGATTGCTGCTCGGGCTCATCGGCGCCAACCGCCCGCCGGATGTCATCCTCGCCGCGGCGCTGGGCGTCTACGGACTCTATTGGGCAGGCCGACGCCGGGCGCCGCTTCTCGTTGCGGGAGCGGTGCTGCCGATGATGGTGGTGATCCTCTACAACGTCAGCGTGTCGGGAAATGTCGCCGGCGGCTACGGGCTGCTCGGCCACGCTCAGTTCTTCGCTCACGCGCTGCTGGAAGGCGTCGGTGGAGTGCTGGTCAGTCCGACCCGAGGGCTGCTCGTCTTTTCGCCGTTTCTGATTTTTCTGATTCTGGTGTGGCGATATCGTCCGCGCGATCGCGACGAACGGAATCTCACGCTGGCGATGAGCGTCGCTGCGGCCCTTCAGATTCTGCTCTACGCCAAAGCCGACTGGCGAAGCGGCCTCTCCTGGGGACCGCGCTACATGACTGACCTCCTGCCATTCCTCGTCTGGATGCTGGTGCCGGTGGTGGCTGCGCTGCGCGGCATTGGACGCGTGGCCTTCGTGATTGCCGTCGGCGTATCGATCGCCATCGAAGCCATCGGCGCGTTTTCGTATACCGGCGCGAGCGATCTTCCGATCTACGCACGTGACCGAGGATGGGAGTACCACGATATGAAGGCCGCGTGGGACTGGCGAAATGCGCCGTTCATCGCGTCCTTCCGGCAGGGTCTCGCGCCAGCTGATTTGTTGGTCCGGGTGCGCGGGAGTTTCGACGGGATCGAGAGCGATGGCCGCGCGGTTTCCACGATCACCGCCGGTCAGGAAGCCTTCGCAGCCGGCTGGGCGCTGGCCGGCGACGCTACACCTGCGCAAGTGGCCGTCACGATCGATGGCCGGCAGACCATCGCCTCCGGCGCGTTCTTCAATCGGGAGGACGTCCGCCGCATGCTGCCCACAGCCAGTCCCGCCGGCTGGCGAATCCCGTTCGACACCGCCGCACTCGCTCCCGGCGAGCATCATCTGACCGCCTTCGTCCGGGCTTTCGGAGATGGAGAAGGACAGTACCTCGACGAGCGCACGCTGACGGTACGGATGGGTGCAACGTCAGACTTCAACGACGGTTTCCGGCACGCTGCGGCGCAACTTCGCGCGCACCAGCAGGCCGCGGGTTACTGGCTCACCGCGTTCTCCAGTGAGCCGCGGTTTCATGACTCGCATCCGGAGATGAACACGTTTCTGACTGCACTCCTCGTCGATCTGCTCGACCCTCTCGCGGGCAACGCTGGTCTCGCGGACAGCGTGCAGCGCGCCCGTCGGCACCTCGCGAGTCAGATCGAGTCCAGCGGCCTTGTGCGCTACCACGGTCTACCCGACGCTCCCGGCATCGGGACCCTCGGCTGCATCATCACGCCCGACACGGACGACACAGCGCTGGTCTGGCGCATCGCTCCCGCGTCCGATCGAGGCCGTCTGACGACTGCGCTGGCCACGATCGACCGATATCGCACGCGCCAAGGTCTCTACCGCTCGTGGCTTGCGCCGCGGGAAAACTACCAGTGCCTCGATCCGGGCAGCGATCCAAATCCGACCGACATCGCCATCCAGATGCACTTGCTGATGCTGCTATCCGAGGTACGTCCGCCGGCGGGCCGTGCGCTCTGCGATGCGATTCGCCCACTCATCGATGACGATCGGATATGGGTCTACTATCGAAAAACGCCGTTGGTCCCAATCCTGCGTATCCCCGATCTTCGTCGCGCCGGCTGCGAGTTGACGTTGCCGGAGTCGCGGATGCGAACCGACTTTCCGGATCAGCAGATCTGGGTATCGGTAGCCAGGCTGCTGGGAAACTCATCGCCCGACCGGGAACTTATCCGCGCAGTGCTGCGCGAATTGGCCCGCAACGACTTCGCTCTCATCCGAATGAATCCGCCGCTCCTCTACCATAACGACCTCACCGCGAGCGTCTCGCGATACTACTGGTCCGAGGATGTTGGCTACGCGCTTTGGCTAAGACTCTATGACCGATATGAACATCCCCGTCCCCGCAGCTAAGACTTCGGCCCTTCGCTACTTTTCCTGCCTGCGTCCGCAAGACATCCTCGTTCTCCAGGGCTCGCCGCTGCTCGGCGCCCTCTTCGCGATCCACCACGCGGGAGCGCACGGGCTAACTCTGCTTGTGACTCTGATGGCCGCCAACGTTTTGCTGGTGACGCACATCTTCATGCTCAACGACTGGTCCGGTCTGACGATGGATCTGGCCGACCCAAACAAAGCCGCGCGCGTATTCACCTCGAGAGGTGTCGGACGCAACGAGATGGTCAGCCTGACGGCGGCATTGCTCGTTCTGAGTCTCGTCCTCTTCAGGCTTATCGGTCCGATCACGCTCGGCTTGGCGCTGGCGATCGCCATCCTGAGCGCGCTCTATTCACTCCCCCACTTCAACTGGAAAGGCAGACCGCTCCTGAATTCAATCGCCCATCTTGCCGGAGGCACGCTGCACTTCCTCCTCGGCTACTCCCTCGGGCATGTCATCGACCGACGCGGCTTTGCCATCGCAACCTTCTTCGCTCTGATCTTCGTCGCCGGTCACTTGACCCAGGAGATCCGCGACTATCAAGGTGACGCCGCCCACGGCGTCAGGACCAACGCGGTCATCTTCGGCCCGCGCCGCACCTTCGCCGCGAGCGTGCTCCTATTCACCCTGGCGCAAGTCATCCTGCTGCTCTTGGCGCTCGACGGGATTCTTCCGCGCCCGCTCGCGCTGCTCACCGCGCTCTATCCCATTCAACTTTTCTGGTCGATCGAGACTCTCCGCGCAGGGCTCACGTTCGTAAGCGTAAGCCGTCTGCAGGCGCGCTACCGCGTGCTGTACGCCGTCATCGGCCTGGCGATGGTGGCCGCACTTCGCGTCGTTCGATGATCAGGCCGGAGTTGTAAGCGACGCGTCGTGCAATCCTTCGGGAACATCGATGACAATGCTCCCCTCGCCGCCGGCGCGGGCCACACCCTCGCATCCTCAATCCGCCGCGCAGCGGTCACCGAGCCCGCGCGCGACGTACATCGATGGAGTACGTCGCGACCTGCTCTTGAGCATTGCCCCGCAGGCCGTACGCGGCAATCTCGTACGTTCCGTCCGGCAGGATGCGAGAGGGGATCTCGACGTAGAAGCTACGAGTGGGCTTCGGGCGCAGCGGCTCGCTGGTCCAGATCACCTTCTGCGAATCGTTGTTGACCAGTTCGAGGCGATACAACTCATAGTCGATCGATCCGACCAGTGACACGACGATAAAGACCGAATCACCGGACGGCGTGATCGGCGCCTGCCCTTGTCCCGGGAGGCCGCGGCTGCCGCCGGGCGTGAGCATCGCAGCAGGCTCCGGAAGGACGCGCGGCACCAGCCGAGCCATCTGCGCGTGCCACAGCAGTGCGCCAAAGCCGACGGCCACTGTTGCCGCCACGGCGGTGAGTGTGCGCCAGAAGTACAACACGCGCCCGCCGGAAGCGGTGACGTTTGCGGAGTGGAATGCCTTCCATTGCCGGTCGATGACCTCATCGGGAAGATCAGCATCATCATCGGGAAACGGGGTCGCATACGCGCGGGCAAGGTCGGGATAGGCAACGAGGAGTTGCTGCACGCGTTCGGCCTGTTCTCTGGGGAGCTCGCCGCGCTCGTAGGCGAGGAGCTCATCCACCGTAGGCGGTTCGCCGAGTTTCGCTCGGTCATCGGCGATGAAGGCATCGCTGACGGCCTGCCAGTCGGATCGGTTCATCATGGTTTTTCTCCCAGCTGCTCGCGAAGGGATCTCGTCGCGTCGCGCAGCCGCGATTTGACGGCATCAAGAGAGATGCCGAGGGTTTTGGTGATTTCTTCGTAGGAAAAGCCCTGCAAACGGAGGCGGAGGCACTCCTGTTGCCCAGGTGGCAGCGCGGCGATCGCGGCGTGTAGGCGCGAACGCCGCGACTCTTCCGCCTCCCGCTCGACATAGTCGGGCTCCTCGGCCGCCGCCGGCTCCGCAAAGATCATATCGGGGTCGTCGATCTCGACCATCCGTGCGCTGCGTTTCTGTGTCTGCCGCGCGCGAACGCGATTGAGGAGGATCGTTTTGGCGATCGTAGCCAGGAAGGGCCACGGGTCTTCGTTGCGAATCTGGTCAACCCGTCCCAAAAGCCGTTTGAACGTGTCTTGTGCGAGATCGCCAGCCTCGTCGTCCGAAATGTTGTTGCTGCGGAAGTAGCGCCAGACCCGCGCGTAATGCTTCCGGTAAATCGTCTCGAAACGATCGTCGCTCATGATCGGCCACTTTCACCCGTCATTGCGTATAGTCCTTCATCGTGAAAGCCGTCAACGTCGCGTGTGCCGCAGTATTTTTGCTCGCGAGTACTTGCCATCACCATGAAGACACCGGTGCGGGCGAGATGTGGCGTCGCAGAACCGTCGAGCCGCGGCTGTCGACGACGGGTTCCTGGCACCCGTGCACGCGCAAATTGTCGGAGCATGTCGTCGCCGGCGCGCAATGTGACGCTGCACCGCTGGTCGCCGGCCGCTGCGACGAACCGATCGATTCGCGTGACGAGGCGGACCAAATGCTGGTGGCCCGTCCACAATGCACGAACCAGGCGATCGCGTGGCTGGAGAAATTCGCGGTCACGGACGCGGCGGCGTTGAACGATCTCGCCGGCGCCTACTACGTCCGCGCGCAGAGAAACGACAATCCGGAGGATCTGCTTCGCGCGTTCGATCAAGCGCAGCGTGCAGTCGCGCTGAAGCCGCGGCCGCTCGGCGCAGATTTCAATCTGGCGCTGATTCTCGAGGCCTTAGCTCTGAATGAGGACGCCATCAAAGCCTGGCAACGCGCGGCGGCCTCGGAACAGGGCCAATGGGCGGAAGAGGCGCGCGCCCATCGTTCCGCGCTGCTCCGCGCGCGAGCAGAAGACGGCGAACATCAGTGGCCGCTAGTGCGAGCGAAGATCGATGCGGCGTTGGATGCTCACAATGTCAACGAGACGCGGCGACTGATTGCGGCATTCCCTGCGACGTCGCAACGGCATTTCGAAGAGGAGGTGTTGCGACAATGGGCGGATTCGCCGTCGCCGGCCCAACTCGCGCGCGTAACGACATTCGCCGAGGCGCTTTCGCTGTTTTTCAAGGATCACTATTTCACCGACGTGAGTGCGGCGATTGTGAACGCGCACTCCCCTACGACCATTGCTCGTTTGCGGGAGGGCCATCGCCAATTTGCAGACGCACGTGCAGCCGAAGATGCGTTGCAACCGAAGGCCGCAGTACCGCTTTACAAGGAGGCGATGGAATTGTTGCGGCAGGGAGGCAGCCCACAATGGATGCTCGCTGAAATCGCCCACGCGGGTCAAATCCCATTGGGACCGGCAAATGACTACGTGGCGTCGCTCAAAGAGTACGAATCAGTTGCGGCCGAAGCGCGTCGGTTGAATTACCCCACTGTAAGTACGCGCGTTGCCCTTGGACGCCTCAATTCGTACCAATACCTCGATCGTTACGGCGATCTGTTTGCATCTTACGATGCCGCCACAGCGGCATACACCGCAATCGGTGATTGGGAAGACCGGTTGTCCGCGGACGCACGGCGGATCAGTGCGATGTCTGCCATCGGACTCAAAGCGCCAGCATGGCGTGACGCACTATCCGCTGTGCGGCTCGCACCACGCGTGTTGAATTGGAAGTCGCGGCACCTGCTCCTCGGTGTCGCGGCCAAGGCGGCGCTAGACCTTGGCTCCCCCGAAGCAGCGCTGCGCTATCAGACCTTCCTGGTCAATAGCGTCCCGAAGGTGGCAGAGGGACATTTAGCGATCGCCCTTCGCAACCGCGCCGCGGTCGAGTTGCGGCTGGGTCTCCATGACGATGCGCAACGTGACATCGACAATGCCATTCGTCTCAAGGTCGACCCCAGCGTTCACCGTGCGTTGGAGGCACGCCTCGCCGAGGTTGAAGGGGAAGCCGCGCTGCATGTCAATCCGCGTGGGGCGGTGGCGATGCTGACGAAGGCGATCGTCTTGGCGTCGAAGACCGAATACACAACGTTTCGCTCGATGCTGTTCGTCGAGCGAGCCGAGGCGTTTCGTGGTCTCGGCCAGCCTCAAAAAGCTGAAGCGGACATGACCGATGCGCTGAAACAGCTTCATGCCGAAGAAGAGCGGCTGCTGCGCCAGAAGGAGTTTGTCCCGGATAACGTTTGGAACTCCTATTTCTCTCGTTTCCCCGAAACGTACGACCTCCTGATCCAGCAGTTGATCGAGGAACAGCAGGTCGAGCGGGCCTTCCGCTACGCCGACCGCGCCCGCGCGTTCGAGCCGCTAGACCTCGTACGCAAGCTTCGAACGGCGCCCGCCGAGTTTCGCACGCTCGCCGCCGACCCGGACAACCTCGACATCGACAGACTGCGAGCCTATCTGCCCATTGGAACCTACCTAATCGAATATCGCGTACTCGAGGATAAGACCTACGCCTGGATCCTCAGCCGCGACCGCTTCACGGTGCGGCAACTGACCGCACGCCGCAGTGACGTGAAACGGTGGAGTGCAGCGCTGCAGGACGCGATCCTCAACAAAGATGCGTCTGCATTCGAATACGGCCTTTACGCGCCCTATGACGGGTTGCTGAAGGACCCGATCGATTTCATCAATCATGCGCCAGGTTCAACCACCGCGAATATCGTCATCGTGCCGGATCGCGAGTTGCGCGGTCTGCCGTTCGCGGCGCTGCGCAATCCGGAAACCAAGCGGTACCTCATCGAAGACCACGCATTGACGTCTTCGGGCAGCGCGCTCTTGTACGTATTCGCCGTCCTTCGCGATCGCGAGTTGCGCCGCGGTGACACGTCCGCGCTTCTGATCGGCGATCCGGCGTTCGACCAGAAACTCACACTCGCTCGCGACTTACAGCGGCTGAGGGGCGCGCAGGAGGAGGTGACTAAAGTCCGTCCGCTTTATTCGCCTTGCGATGTGCGAACCGCCGAGGCGGCGACGGGGCCGGAATTCCTGCGCATGGCGAATGGACACGCCATCATTCATATCGCGGCGCATGCCATCGTCAACGGCGATGCGCCTTCGCAATCATTTCTTCTATTCACTCCCTCGGGAACCGAGGACGGCGTGCTCAATGCCGCGACGCTCATCAAGGAACTGCATACCGATTCGACGCGCCTAGTGGTCCTCGGCGCGTGCAGCAGCGCGGGAGGGTTGCCGGTCGGTTCGGAAGGCATTGCGCCACTCGTGCGGCCGATCATCGGCGCGGGTGTTCCCGGCGTGATCGGCGCTCTATGGGATATCGAGGACGCCACAGCAGCCGACCTTCTCGTGTCTTTTCATCGTCACTATCGAAAGGGCGACGATGCGGCAACGGCACTTCGAAACGCACAACTCGACTTGCTCCAAAGCCCCACACCCAGCCTGAGGCAGGCACTCAAATGGGCACCGTTTCAGGCCATTGGGTACGCCTCGTCGCCGTCCTCGTCGATAGGAGATATCAAAAAGGAGAAACCACCTTGACGAGCTTCATTCTCAAGATTCTGTTCAGCGGTCTCATGGTCTTCACCCCCAACCAGGACGGCACGGAAATGACCGTCCTCCTCCTCTCCGCCGGCCACGACCACCATCTCTCGGACGGCAGCGCACTCCAGCGGCACAATCCGATGTTCATCGCACGCGCCGGCTCCTGCAGCGGCGATTGCCCGACGCGCGACGCCAGTGTCGCGCGCGCCGCTTATAACGATCAGACGACGTCGACCGCGCAGGACTCGCTCGAAGCCGCGGTTGGCGGCGGCGCCGCCTGGATGCTTTCCGGCTCCGACATCTCGTTCCAAAAAGCGGCCAGCGGCGATCCCGATCTGCCGTCGCTGTCGTTCACCTCGAACGCCCGCACGTACGACAACGGTCAGCCGTCGCTGATCCCGTCGACGTCCGCCGAGCGGGAGGACATCAGCTGGATCGCCGATCTCAAACAGATCTGCGGATCCACCTGCACGATCGATCCCGCGGTGCTCGCTTCGCAGCCGCCGTCGACCGTCGTGGCGCGGCTTCATCTGCGCAGCGGACGTGTGTTCACGCAGTCGATCGCACGGATCGGCGGGAACGTCACGCCGGTTCATTTCTCGCGACTCGACGGATCCGGCAACGCCGCGGCGTATTCGCAGGCCGTCGCTACGTGGGTCGGCGCGGAGATCGAAATCTCTGGCAGCGGCATCGAGATCGTGGAGAGCAAATTCAACGGCGATCCGGGACGTTCGATGACGCTCACACCCGATGAAAACAACTCGATGGAGATTGCGGTGCTGAATCTCCCGCCGTTCGTTCCTCCCTCCTCGGCAACGAACGCCGCGCCGCAAGTCGGCAAACACTTCGAGGCGTACTACGACCTGCTGACGAGTCCGCCGGCGAAGGAGACACGTCTCGTGCCGCTCGCCGGCGCGTTGAGCGGTGCAACGGTTCCCTCGGTCGATTGGTCGACGGTGCATCCGCAGTCGGCGGTCTACTCGCCGCTACTCAACACGCTGCGGCTGGACATCGGACGCGCGGCGTATGACCGCGTGCTCTGCCCTCCCGGCTACATCCCCAATCCGTAACCTTCCCCGAACGGTTCGCCGCGCGTGCGGCGAACCGTTCGCTTTCCTTCGAACACGCGGAGAGCGCTATGGATATCTTCCGAAGCATCGGACTCGCGGCGCTACTGATCGCGACCGTTTGCACGCCGCGCCGGCCGCCGTCCGTGCGCGATCACCACATCGCCGCGGCCTCGCTGTTCACCAGGCGCTGCGCGGCTTCTCGCCTGGCCAAGTGGAACATCCGAGGTGTCGCCGCCGGCGCGGACTGCGGCATCCTCCTGGTGGATACATCGATGGTGCTCGACGATTCACTCACTGAAGCGATTCACTACGGTACCGGAGCATATGCCGTGGTCGATGGTGGCGTGCGCCATTTCACGCACCAGCGCTCGTTCCGCGGCGTCGCGTATCGTGATCGAACAGGTCAAGTTCGTGCGTACGGAGACCTTACGCAAGCCGAGGCGGAGGATCTGCAGCCATGTCGCTGAAACTGGCGATCATCGTCGCCCTTGTTGCTCCGCTCGCAGCCGCAGCGCCGCATCGATCCGCTCTGCTCATCGGCATCAACGATTACACGGCGTCGCGGCTGCCGGCGATCGGCATACCCGCGCCGGGCCGCGACTGGCCGAACCTCGCGGGCTCGGTGAACGACGTCACCGCAATGCGGGAGCTCCTCATGGTGCTGCACGGTTTCGACGCAGGCGACATCGTTACGCTCAGCGACCAGTCCGCGACGCGAAGCGCGATCCTGACCGCCGCAAACCGGCTTGCCGCGGCAGCGTCGAAGGACGACGTCGTCTTCGTTTACTTCGCGGGTCACGGCTCGCAAGTGGAGAACTCGCGCTCCGACGAGCCAGACAAGCTCGATGAGTCGATCATCCCCGCGGACTCCCGGCGCGGCGCGCCGGATATCCGAGACAAAGATCTCCGGCGCATCTTCAACGCGATTCTCGATCGCGGTGCCCGCCTCACCGTCATGATCGACGCGTGCCACAGCGGCTCCGGCGCGCGCGGTCTTCTCACACTCGCCCGGCGACGAGGCATTCGTCCCGATCTGCGCGACGTGGCCGACGGCCGCGACTACGGCCCTCGTCCCGAGAATCGCGGCGCGCTGGTCATCAGCGCGGCGCACGATGATGAAGAGGCGCGCGAGACACGCGACCATCAGACGATGCACGGTGCATTCACCTGGGCGTGGATGCGTGCGATGCGCGACGCGGCGCCGGACGAATCGGCAATGGAGACGTTCGCGCGCGCACAGGCGCGGCTCCGTGCGGAGATGCCGTTCCAGAGTCCTGTCATTGCCGGCAACGCGCGGGAGCGCCGCACGCCGTTTCTTGCCGCGGACGTGCCGTCGCGCGCCGCGAGAATGACCTTCGCCGTTGAGCGCGTTCGCAATGACCGCATTGCCGTGATCTCCGGTGGATGGGCCCACGGCCTCACCGAGGGCAGCGAGCTTCGCGTCGTCGGCGACCGCTCGCAACCTCCGCTCACGGTCACCGCTCTCCTCGCCCTCAGCCGCTGCGAAGCGCGCGTTCCCGCGACGGCGCACATCCGGAGCGGAATGCTGCTGGAGCTTTCCGGATGGGCCGCAACGCCGCCACGCCCCCTCCGCGTCGCCATCCCGCGCAGCGACAGCGACATTGCCGCATTTGCAAGGCGCGCGGCGGCGATCGCGGCGCAGCGCGGGCTCGCCTGGATCGACGACCCGACCGTGCGCTCGGCCGAGCACGTTGTGCGTCGCAACGGCGCGCGATGGGAGATCCTCGACGCCACGGGACACGCGAGTTCATTCGTATCCGAGGCCGAAACGTTGCACGGACTCGCGCGGCTGAGTGGCTCCGTTTTCGTTCAACTCCCCGCGCCCACAACGCTCGCCGCACAAATCGCCGGACCCGCCGTGATCGAGGTAATGGACAGCGCTGAAGATGCTGACTACGTCCTCGCGGGCCGCTTCACGCATCATCATGTCGAGTACGCGTGGGTGCGCCCCAACGCGCGGCGCAGCGACCGGCGCGCATCGGGCCTGCCGCTGCGGAGCACGTGGATCGCGGATGCCGGCGACACGGCGCTCGTCCTCCGCAACCGCGCCTTGAAGCTGCACAAGATTGAAGCGTGGAGTCTCCTCGAGTCGCCGCCCGACGGACGCTGGCCGTACCACCTGGCGTTGCGCGGCGCACGCGATCAGAAACCCGTCGGCGACGGCGGCAGTGTCGAGGGCAACGAAACGTACACGCTCGAGCTTCGCAGTTCATCGCGCGTTGCCGGACGGCGTCACGTGTACATCTTCACGATCGATAGCTACGGCCAGAGCACACTCATTTTTCCGGTGAGCGGGTCGGTCGAGAATCATTTTCCACTCGATGCGGTCGCGGCGCCGCCGCCCCTGATCTCCCTCGGCGTGAAGTTCGCGATTGCGCCGCCGTACGGAGTCGACACGTACTTTCTGCTCGCTACCGATGAGCCGCTTACCGACCCTTCGATTCTGCAGTGGGACGGGGTTCGCAATCCGATGCCGTCGACAAAAACGCCGCTCGAACGCCTCCTGGCCTTGACCGGCTCCACGGAGCGCGGAGCGAGCTTGCTGACGCCCTCGACCTGGTCGATCGAACGGATCGTCATTGAGTCGTCTCGCCCACGCCACAAACGCGCCCGAACCGTGTCTGTGCGTGACGCGACCTCCTCGTGACGCCGGCGAGTGGCTGGCACGCCAGTCGCCGCGCGTTGCGATGGAGGTTCGCATTCGTCTGTCCACGGAGGATGAATGAGCTTCTATCTGCGCAAGAGCGTCGCGGTCGGACCGTTCCGCTTCAATCTCTCCAACTCCGGCGCCGGCATGTCCGTCGGCGTTCGCGGAATGCGCGTCGGCACGGGACCGCGCGGCAACTACGTTCGCATCGGCCGCGGCGGCGTCTACTACCAGCAGACATTCCACACGCCCGCGACGCCGGCCCGTATCGTGCCGTCATCGGTGATTCCAAGCGGAACGCATGCGCCGTTGCAGGAGATCGCATCAGCGGACGCCGCGCAGATTGCCGACTCTTCCTCCGAACAGTTGCTGGCCGAGCTTCGCGAGAAACGCAAGGCAATGCCGCTGCTGCCGCTCACCATCATCGGTTCGATCGTGCTGCTGCTGTTCGTGGCGGCAGCACTGCCGGGGTGGGCGTTCCTACTGCTCGCGATGGTCACGGCCGTGGCGATCATCGCAGCGCGTCGCCGCGATGTGCTGCGCAAAACCACGGTCATCCTCTACGACCTGGCGCCCGAGGTGGAGGAATCCCTCCAGACGTTTTCTCAGTGGGCAGACGCGCTCGCCTCCTGCCGCCGCACGTGGCGTGTTGCGGCCGAGGGGCGTGTGTTTGATCCGAAATACCACGCCGGCGCGACGTCGCTGCTGCAACGCAGCACGATGACGATCCGCAACGCCGCGCCACCGCTCCTTCGGACGAATGTGCCCGTGCTGAGCATCGCCACCGGCCGACGAACGCTCTACTTCCTGCCGGATCACCTGCTCGTCTACGACGGCCCGAACATCGGCGCGGTCAGCTACGGAAGCGTCGATCTCGCAGTGGCGCGGCAGCGTTTCATCGAAGACGGAGGAGTGCCGGGCGATGCCACTGTCGTCGACTACACATGGCGATACGTGAATAAGAGTGGAGGCCCGGACCGCCGCTTCAACAACAACCCGCGCATTCCGATTTGCCTGTACGACGAGTTGCACCTCCGCACGGCATCGGGCCTGAACGAAGTTCTCCAGCTCTCTCGCGCCGGCATCGGAGAGGGATTTGCCGCCGCCGTCCGGCATCTCGGTACCATCGCTACGTGAGCGCGTCGTAACGCTTCACCAGCGCTTCGAGAATTCCGCGATCGATCGGCGTGAGCGCGTTGCCGACGATGAGCGCGCGAAGGTCCCGCGCGACGTCGGCGGTGGCGGTGAGACGCGGCGCGAGCGCATCGTTGATCGTGCGGCGGAGCGCCGCGGCGTCGGCTGCCGCGAGCCGTTTGGCCGCGGCGAGATGCGTATCGCCGAGCATTGCAGTGCTGATGCCGAGGGCGTGGCAGAGCAACACCTGCTCATATGCGCCGCGGATGATGCCGGAGACCGCGAGGTCCGCCGGCAGCAGATCGGGAAACGCCTCGGCCTCGGGGCTTGCCGCAGCGTCGTACTGCATCCGCATGTAGTCGAGTTGCCCGATGACGTACGCCGGGAAATGCAATACGCGCGTCATGACGTGCACACGCAGCGCGTCGTGCGACGCCTTCACCTGCACTTCCGGCAGCCGTTCCTGGAGTTGGCGCAGCCAGCGGGCGTCGCTCTCATCCGCCCACAACGTTGCGTCCCGCTGCATGGCTTTCTGGACCTCGACATCGTCGTCCCGCAATTCGATCAGCGGCGCGGCGAGATCGGCGAACTGCTTGAGCCGCCGCGCAAGGCTTGCGCTGGTTGTGATGTTTGCCGCAGCGGTTGCCACAGTCAGGCCGCGGAACGATGCGAAGGCGGACGCCGCATAGGACGCGATACGCGCGCGCAGTTCCTCGAGCCCCATGTGACGCGACGCAGAGCGGCTGATCGGGAAATCACGCGCTAACGGCTTGCGATCGTCCGCCGTCCGTTCGTACCAGGCATCGACTTCCGATTCGTCGACGATGAAGATCGTCAGTCCGCCGGCCGTCATCGGTGCCGCAGAGGCAGGAGTGGCGAGTTGACTGAGCTCTTCGCGACGGACACGCAAGGCGTCGGCGGTCTCTTTCGCTGCTTCGCGAACGTGGCGAAAAACGCCGAGCGTGGCGCGGCGCTGGGCTACTTCATGCTCGAACTGCAGTTCGTCGTTGTACGCAGCATTCCTGGCCTTGTCGGTAACATCGATCTGGGCGACCAGGTGCTTCAGCGCCTCGCGCGCGTTGGTTACCCGAGGAGCGATTAACGTCGCGTACTTGAACGCGGCGTAGGCGCCGAAGGCGGCCAGGAAGACGACGGCGGCCCACGTGACCTGTCGCAGGTTCGGACGGAGGATGTCGAGCGCGTAGGCAATACCGTAGATCGCGGTCACGCCGGCGGCGGCCCACGTCAGTTGACGCCAGAGCCAGGCCCGCCGCGCTTCGAGCGCTTCACGCAACATTTGCTCCGCTCGCGGCTTCAGCGCAAACAACTCGCGGAGCTGTTGCTCCTTCGTTTCGCTCTCCGCCACCAGCCGCGCCTGCTCCGCGTCACGCGCTGCGGTTCGCGCGGCGTTGTTTTCCGCCTCTTCGGCGAACAAGGTTTCGGGAAGTTGCTGCAGGAGCGACTCTCGCTCCTCTTCGAGTTCTGCCAGCTGTTCCGCCGCGCTGTCCGCTGCGACGGTCTCCGCGACGAGCCTCTGATCGCGAAGCAAAGTCGAGAGCTCGCGGACACGCTTGCGCGCGCCGTCACTTGCGGCGGTGTTGGGCGTGAAACGGAGACGCGCGTCGAGCGCGGCGGTTGCGGCGCGAAGCTCGGTCACGATGTTGCGCGGCGCAATGTCTGCGTCGTCGCGAACGTCGGGCAGCGGATCGATCAGCGCATCAGCGAACGCGATCGCGGCGCTGTATCCGTCGCGGTCGAGCGTCTCGTCAACCACGCGCGAGAGCAGCGCGGCCGCGGCACTAGCCGTCGACTCGCGCTGCTCGTCGAGAGTGCGCAGATTTTTCAGATGGACGGAGTCGCGGTGCTGCTGCAGCTCGACGCGCGCACCGGCGATCAGTTCGTCGGCGCTGCGCGTCTTCTCGCTGACCATGGACTTCGGCTGAAACCGGCGGAAGAGAGATTCACCGCCGATCCGCGCGAGCGGGAGCGCAAACTCCTCGCCGACGATGAACTGCCTTGCCGCGAGTGACTGCGCCGCGCCATCGCGGCCGCCGCACAATTTCGCGAAAAGTTCCGCGGAGAAACGCGTCTCCAGGCGTTGCAGCGCCACGTCGCGCGGGAAGACCAGATCCGCACCGCCGAAGGAGCTGAATGCCGGCGGCATCCCGCGCGGATGTACGCCCGGCAGCGCGCCGCTCATCTCGGGCTCGAACGTGAGCGCGCCGGCCACGGCGTCCGCATACGAGTCGAGCGACGTCGCGAGTGTGCCGAACTTCACGCGCGCGCCGTTCGTGGCATCGAGCAGCCAGACTTCGTCGAACGGTTTGGGATCGGCGCCGCTCAACGCCTTCAGCGTGCCGTACGCCGCGGCGTAGTCCCCGTCGTTCGTCCTACCGGCGACTTCGGGCAGCAAACAGAGCACCTCGATCGAAAAATACGTGGCCAGGCGGCGCAATTCGTATGTCGTGCGGATGGCTGTGATCGTGTCGAGCAGCGTGGCGCGCGCGGAGCCGGCAGCCGACACGACCACCAGCACGAGCTCGCGTGCACTGATGTCGTCCCGCGAACGCAACGCACTGTCGGGCCGCTGCCGCTGCACATGAATCGAATTGATCGCATCCGCCAGCGAACTGCCATACCGAAACTGCACGAGATCGTCGAGGCCACATGTCGCGGCGACGCGCCGCTGCACGGCTTCGGCGAGAGTGGCGGCGTCATCGTCGAGAGCCAGAATCGTGACCGGCTTGAGCATTACGAGAGCGTCTCCATGCGCCGGACGTAGTCTTCGATGGCGATCACCTCGTGCTCGACCTGGTCCTTCACCGCGGCATCGGCGACACCCGTCATCTGTTTCGACAGCGACGTGGTGTACTCCTTCAAAAGCGAGACGACGCGCACCGCTCCTTCGCGGGTGACGATGGCGTCGATGGCCTCCTCCGCTTCCTGCACCAGCTCGCGGTTCTTTTCGAATGCGACGTACGCCGGAACGCGGCCCTGCCCGAGCCGCACCAGGCTGTTGTCGACGCGCCGGCCACTCTTCGACTTCATCGAATACCAGGCGCCGTCACGCTTGATGATGGCGAACGGCTCGGGCGCCTGCGCCAGCGCGAACCAGCGCAGCGCCTCGCCATCGCCGCTGCGCGGGATGAGGTTCGGCAGGTCCTGCCATCGCTTGTCGACATGATTCGAGATGACCTTGTTCGGATCGAGGTAGGCACGCTCCATGTCGTCGATCTCGGCGATCGCAAAGAGCGGGATTCCGGTCTTCACCTTAAACAGGAGGACGCGATGCGTGTCGTGGGTCGAGACCATCGACGGCCGCGCGCTTCCCTTCGGCACGCCCGCTTCGAACTTCGACTCCTTGAGGATCGTCGTGTCGGCATCGGCGACGCCGTAGTGATAGAACTCGTTGATCACCGATTGATTGACCACCGGAATCTTGCCGGCGTCGTAGCGCCACAGCGGCACGGCGAGGTTGTCGACGCGCTTCAACTCCTGCGACACGGCCTCGGGTGAAAGGCGGCCGAGAATGTCGTCCATCGTCAGCGACGTGAGTGGCTCGTAGCACTTCTGCACGAACTGGCGAATGTCGGTGTACACCTCGTCGGCGCGCAGCGTCGACCACTGTGCGAGCGAACCGTTGTGGTGATCGGCGTACCACTTCACGAAATCGTCGCCCGTTACCGACGGCCGCTGCGGACCGGGATCGAACGAAACGGTCTGCTCGAAGAGGCGAGACGCGCCGCGCGGATTGGTAGCGTCGAGGTACTGCTGCTCGAACTGCTTGCGCGCCGCGTTGAGGTTCTCGCGGATGCGGTAGCACGCCTGCAGGATGGCCTGCGTGTGTGCATGGAGCACGGAATAGAGCTCCGCCGCCTTCTCCAGTCGCGCGATCTTCACCGTCAGCTCGGTCTCGCGGTCGACGAGGCCGCCGTACACTTCGCACGCCGTCTTGATGCGTCCCTCGCGCTTGATGAACGCCCCCACCGCCTCTCCGATCTGATCCTCTGCCGGCTTGAAGACCAGCGCCTTCAGCCTGGCCCGCTCTTCCTTCGCCTCCCCATCCATCATGTTTCGATACCACTCCAGCTTCGCCTGCAGCTTTTCGAAGAACCGCTCGGCACGCGTGAAACCGTTGTTGCGGTTCACCACCGCTTCCCACCAGCCGTTGATCGCGGCGACGGAGGTGTCGCGCAGCCCCTCGAAGTTTTTCGTGATGGCCTGCGCGATCTGCCGCTCGGCGCGCGAGCGGTGAACGGTGTAGAGGTTCTTGATCTCGGTGAGCGCCTTGCTGTCGAATTTCAGTTGCTGTAGGGACATCGGGAAGCGCAATTGCCCGCCGCCCTCGCGCTGGCTGAGGGCCTCGATCACCTGGTCGGCATTGTCCTCGCGCAAGCGGTTCGCATCGATGAAACGCTGCACCTCCTCTTCGATCTCCGCGTCGACGACGGCGCCATTGAGCAGCTCGTCGTTCACGAGCCGCTTCGCGTCTTCCCACATCAGCGGCTCGAAACCCGGCATCACGAGCGACGCGACGCCGAAACTGCAGTACTGCGGCGAGCGGCCTTTCACCAGGCCAGCCGTCGCAATCTGCGTCTTGATGTTGTCGACGGCATTCGCGCTGTCGGCGCCGATCTGCGATCCGATCTGCACGTACATGCCGTCCGCGATCAGCCCGTAGAGGTCCTGCTGTTCACTGACGACGCGCCCCTGCTCATTGATGTTGTCGATGAGATAGATGAGATCGAACGGCGGGCGCGTGACATCGACCCGGCGCACACCGTAGTCGATCTGAAAACCGCTCTTCATCGTGGAGAGGTACTCGATTTCCTTGAGTGCGCCGTACGCGTTTGGCTTCACCAGTGCCACGCCGGAGTAACGGGTAAAGATGCCGGGGAGAAGCAGCACGCCGGTGAAGTTCGACTGTTCGTCGCTGCCCACGATGTCGCGCGCCATGAAGGCGATGTCGAGAAACGTTCCACTGCCTGTGCCTCCCGCAACACTGCCAACGATGTGTACTTCCACGCCGGCGCGCGTCGAGACCTGGAACTGATCGGCGTACATCTGCTTCTGATTGCGGATATTGCGCACGTCGTCCACGGCGCGCCGTAGGCGGCCGTAGACCTCGTTCGCGCGGGCGAAGAGCGCGAGGCGGCCACGCGCGCGCACCTGTCCGGCGCCGGCGATGATCGATTGCGTCGGGATCTGCGATGGCCACCACTCGTCGATGTGCGCGTTCGCGCCGTTCACGAGCGCGGCCGGATTTCCGACCTGCAGCACGAACGTCTCGTTGTGATCGAGCTTTCCATCGGTCGTCGTGGTCTCGGCCGCTGCGCCGCCTTCGGCGTTCTCGGTCGTGTCGATGGAGAGAAAGGTGATGATCGGCGGCACGAAGCCGTAGGCATCGACGAAACGTTTTTTCAGCTTCAGCAGCGCGCCGTAGCCGGTGCCGCCGAGTCCGATGATGACGGTGGGACGAAAGACGACGTTGTTTTTCACAGCTCCTCCTCGGGTGTCGCGGTCCGTTCATGACCGACTCGGTTGAAGCGCAGCTTTGCGTCGCCGATGCTGATGGTGTCGGCGTCGTAGAGCGCGCTGGTGGGTGTTTCGATGTCGTTGATGCGCAGCGAGCCGGCACTCGCCGCGATCCACACTTCTTTTTGTCTGCCGCGTCTGCGAACGAAGAGACGCGCGTCCATGCCGCCGAGGGCATCGCGCGGGACGATGGTGCTGAGCGCGACTTCGCTCGCGTCAAGGCGCGGCAGTCCAACGAACGCGGCCTCGGCCGCAACGCGCGGCTGCAGAATCTCGAGCTCTCCTTCGAGCCGGTTGTTGCGGCGGTAGCGCGACCACGCGAACCACGCAATCGCCGCGAGAAAAGGAAGGAGTGCGAGCCAACGGAGCGGCGACGGCTTGGTGATGTTGAGCGTTCCCGCGGCGGCGGCGTTGCCGGCCTTGAATGTCAACCTGACACTGCCGGGCGAAGCGTCGTCCGCGACGTCAATGCGGAGGTGCACGGTCGCCGGCGTCTTCACCGTCTGCGATTCCATCGAGACGCCAGGCGGCGCTTCGACGAGTTGCAGCGCGACCTGTGCCGGACGATCGGCGTCGATGGTGACGTCCGCCTCGACAGACTTACCGCGCCGGACGTCGCCGAGGTCGAGCTTCGAGGGCCGGATGGTGATGTGCGGTGGACCACGTTTCGGCAGACGATTTCGAATGTTCTGCGCCACCTCGGCGATCCCTTCTCGCGTCGGCGCGCGCAGCACGGCCGCGTTTTTCGCATGGCTCGCGAACTCGTCGAGCTGCTCCTCGTGCTCGTCTTTGCCCATCGAAACGAAAAAAACGTACGTGCCGTCGACGCGGTCGAGACTCGCGGAGATCGGCACTGGATGAGGGATGCCGCGCACGTCTTCCTTGCCGTCGGTGAAGAGGACAACCGACTGCACTCGCGTCTTGTCGCCGCCGGCTTGCACGGTGGCGGCGCGTTCGAGTCCCTTTTGAATCGCCAGCCCGAGGTGCGTGCGGTTGCCGTTCGCCTCGAGCGCATCGACGATGCTGACGAGATCGTCGCGCGCAGCTCCGCGGATCTCCGTCGAGGCATGCAGGCGTACCTCGGAGTCGAACGTGAAGATGGTCACCGAGTCGCCGTCGCTCGCCTCGCGCACGAAAGAGGCAATGCTGGCTTTGACGTCGGGGAAAATGTTCTTCCCGCCGATGCCCCGCATCGACTTGGACGTATCGATCAGAAAAACCCAATCGACGGCTCCGCGCGATTGGGCGCGCGCGACGACAGCGATGAGAAGGAGTACGGCCGCTGGCACGATTCGGCGTCTCATGAAGCTCCCTTTGGATGAACTCGAAGGGAAGACACGGGGACGTTGCTTTTGTGGGGTGGTCCCACAAACTTCTCTCTTCGGTGTCATCCTCACCACGTGAAGAGCTGGAAACCGCTGGCTCTCGGAGCCGTGCTCCTCGGCGTCGCCGCGGCGACCGTCGTGGTGCCCTTCACGTTGCGCGGCACGCGCTCGGTACGCATGCTGATCGACACGCCGGGCAGCGCCAGCACGCGATTCGACCGGAAGCAGTCGGCGGCGTTGTTCGTCGGCGTGAGCCGCTTCACGAGCGACTCGCTCGAAGGAGTTCCGTTTGCGGTCGACGATGCAGTGGATCTCGCCTACGTTTTCGCATTCGAACGGCGCGTCAGCCTCGTGCCGCCGCGGCGCGTCATGCTGGTGCTTTCCGGCCGGCCTGTGAAACCGGAGTCGCGAGATCATCTGCGCGCGTTGCGCGATGCTGGCATCGAGGTGCGCCACCGCGCGGACACTGCCGACATTCTTAGTGCGCTACGGGAACAGGCGGCGCTGGCGGGACGCGACGGAATGCTCATCGTCTCCGTCGCCACCCACGGCTTTTTGCGCGACGGGAACGGATACGTCCTCGGAGCTGAATCAATCGTCCGCGATCCGGCGACTATGCTTTCAACCGCGGAGGTATTCGAGACGATCGCGTCGTCGCCGGCACAACGATCCCTCGTCTTCGTGGACGCCTGCCGCGAACGGATGATGAAGGGAAGACGTTCCGTGCTAGCAAATGCGGTGAGCGCAGCGCCACCGCTGGAGCGCAGGCGAGGGCGTACGCGTGGACAAGCGGTTTTCTACGCCGCGGCCGCGGGCGAATCTGCCTACGACGATTCCGCTGCGCGCAACGGCGTATTCACGAAGGCTGTCATCGAAGGCATCCAATGCGGTGCGGCGAAGCCGGGCGGTTTTGTCACCGCCGAGACGCTCGCGGGCTTCGTCGAGCGAAACGTGCGCGCGTGGATTCACGACAATCGCGATCCGAACGTCGGCTCGGCCACGCAGTCCAGTTTCGATGGCGAAGTGCGCAACATGCCGCTGTCGCAGTGCTGGGGCGCTACTCCCGTTCCGTTGCGCGTCACCGCCAGCGGATCGACGATTCGGGCGTTTTCAGAGAAGAACGAACAGCTCTGGCAGCACGACGCCGACGGCGTGGTGACGCGGGTCGCCGCGCTCGACCTCGATGCGGACGGCCGACGCGAAGTCGTCTTCGCGACGCACGACACAATTTGCGCACTTGACGACAGCGGCAAGCCACTCTGGTCGGCACGCGAAGCGATGAAGCTGACGACCTTCGTCGCAGGCGACCTTTTCCGCCAGCATACGAACGAGGTGGTCGCGCTCTGGAACGGAGATCATGCGTCATGTCTCGCCGTCTACGACTCCGCCGGCGCTCGCATCGGCTCGTTCGACGATGGCCACCGGATCGAGCACGTCGCCGTTGGACGTCCCGCGAAGACGCACGCGACGAGGATCATCGCCACGTCAGGCAACATCGTGTTCGTTTTCAGCGCGAAGAAGCTTGCCGCGGGAAAGCCTCTCTGGACGGGACGTCTCTCGGGCACCATCACGTCGCTCCAAATTGTCGACGCCGATGGCGACGGCAAGAGTGACATCGCGTTGACGACCGCCAGCGGAGCAAAGATCTTCGTAGATTTCAAAGGCCACCCGATCGGCTCTCGTTCCAGCGCGCGATTCAAACGGCTGCGCGCGGGATCGCTGCGTTAGCGCAGCCGGATCAGACCTGAGAAGTCGCGGCGTCGCCACGCCGGACAAGAACACGAGATTAGGATCTCTCAGCCGCGATGCACGATGGCGTCGGCGATGGCACCGGTCACCCGGTCGACCACCCCTTCGTCCTTCGACGTCAGTCCCTGCCGTTCACCGGCGGCAGTCGCGAGCATGACGTTGTAGGTCGGGTGAAGAGACTTGAACCAGACGATGCCGAGGATCAGAAGCACGGCACAAGCGACGAACGCACTCCATCGTCCATCGCCGCTCCCTCCGAGTGCTAACGTCAGTCCACCGAGGGCACCCAACGCGCCGAGGATGACTAAAACGATCGCGCATCCGTTATTCGCCGGAGTGACATGCTTGCGTACCGAGGTGATGTTCGCCGTCGCGTACGTCGTCCCGTGAATCACAACACGCGTGTTCGATACATACACCCCACCGTCGTTGAGAAACGAGCGTTCTTCGGCCACGGCATCTCCCCTTTACGATCGGAAGACACCGAGAACGAGAATTTGTGGGGAGTAAGCACCGGTAGCGCGAGGGACTACGATCGAACGTAACCATTCCGTACCGAAGGATGCTGGCTAATGAATGTGCTCAGCCCTTTGCCTGCCGCGGCAAGCACCTTCATCCGCTCGACGTTCTCTTGGCCGACACTCTCGTAGGTATACACGTACGGATCACCGCTACGAAACTGAATCCTGATGAAGGTAGGCCCTGGCTCATAAGCCAGGATGCCCGAGTCGCCGCTGAGATTGGCGTACGGCCGCATACGTGGGAGGTATACGAAAAAGCCGCCAAGGGGCGGCGATTCTGGCGGGGCCGACGGGGCTCGTATTCGTACAACCTTCGACGGCTCAGTAAGTTGTTGAAAATACGATACGCGAAACCGGCTGAAATCTCAACTTTGGGCTGGTTAGGGTACGTATCGATGTACATGGGAGCATCGGCGGCGCTCCACGGCGACAGTTCAGGCTCGACTCAAAACAGAACGGCCTCTTGATTGGCATCAAACTTTTCGCCTATCGTCGAGTGACCGGCTACCAACCGTCGTGGGGATCACGCCACGAAAACGCGGGAACCTCCGATTCCGCGGGACTGTCGATGCAGCAATCGAGCGTTCTCCACGCCTGTCGTATAACGACTGCTCGCTGAGCCGTTTCTTCTCGGAGTCGATGAAGACCGCCACACGCTCGACGAAGTCGCAGACGCCGCGAGTGCTGTGTCCCACTGAAACCATCGCGTACCAAGCGTGAGGCGACCATCGCGCGTCTCGGCTGGTCGATGCGTCGAGCGGGCGTTAATCTCGATATTCGCCACTGCGAACTAGGGGAGCATAAGAAGGGCGGTGGCGCAGTCTACGCATGCCACGAAACCGTCCGAGCAGTCTTGTCTCACGACGGTCGCCGTTACGTCGAAGCCGTGACCCCCATCTTGTTGACTTGAATCATGCTCATTTTGTGCGAAGAGGGTGCGGGCTCCAGAATCTCATGTTCTAGCATCATGGCAAGCCACTTCCTGCGCTCCTCGTGGGAAGCCTGAGGGGGGAACGGGAGCTCAGAGACCTGCGTGGGTGCGTCAAGCGCCCGGCGGAGCACCGCCGCCCAACTGCCCTGCACGTGGAGGACGCGGCGTTTGATGAGGCATGTAAGTACGCCGTCGATTTCCGCCCAGGCCACACAGGGGCCCCGTCGAACGGCATCGGCTTCGAGAACAGGCGAAGTCTTTGTGACTTCTGGCACATTCGGCTGCGCCGTTGCTCCGGTTGCTTTACTGCCTTCTGGCACGGGAAGCTGGATCGACGCCACAGCGTCCGCTAGGAACGCCTCCCAGCTGATTATCGCGCGACCCTCGCGGCTCAAATACGTGCTTCGCCGCTCGTCGTGGATCCGGGAGCAGGCGAGGTCTAAGCTCCGAGTCGGCGGTTCCGCCTGCGGCAGGAATTGAGCGTTCAGGAAGAGCGTCTCGTGACTGAGCAGATGGAGCGGCGGCAGAGTTCTGTCTTGGGCATATAGTCGACGCAGCGCCAGGGCTGGCTGTTCCTGCGCGATACCCAACAACGCGATGCGGAGTTTGCGCTCCAGCGGGCGGACCCACTCCTGGTATTGACGAACCGATTCTTCGCCGTGAAACCAGTAGCAGGGGACTGCGATCGCGCCAGGTACGGCGCTCGAAAGCGCGGTCTGGACTTCCGAGAGCCACCCGATCTCCCCGGGGGGCGAGGCCGTTACGTCGAGCAACGCCAAGAGTCGGCAGTGCGCGCTCCCGAGCTGGCCCGGTAACGGGTACGGCTCCTTTACGTAGAAGCGCGAGAAAATCTTCTGAAGCGCGGCGCTGCCCTCGCGCCAACGCGCTTGGGTCAGTGTAAAAGCGACCGTAGCCTCCGCGTAGAGAGGCGACGATGAGACCTGCGCCAGCAGAGGCTCGAGTACTTCCTCGCGCTCCAGCGGGCAGCCCGACGTAGAGAGCAGCGCGAGAGTGAAATCGAGCGCGAGCGAAGGGAGGAGCTTCGTCAGCTCCGGCGCGCACCCAGCCGACTCCCCTACCTGCGCGAAGACCTCCCGAAGTGGCGGCTCAGGATCGCGCGCGTAATCCTGGGGTCCGGTGCGGGTCTTCTCGAACACGGTATAGAGGAGACTCAGCGTATCCCAGGGCAGCGCAAGAATCTCTCTGAGTGTGAGCCCGTAAGCCTCCTTGTAGAACCTGAAGCGCCGAACGAGCGTCGCTAGCTCGATCTCCGCAGCGCGCCGCGATTCGATCTGTTCGCGCTCCGCAGGCGAGATCCCGCGCGTCCTGACATGGGAACCCGCCGAGAGATACGGCGGATAACGCGGGTCCAGGACCTCGTCCGGGATGATGAAACCGTGAGCGGCGGGATCGCGCGAATCCTCGGAGCCGAAGTAGAGCCTGTAAGCGTTCCCGACTGTATTTCCCTCAAAGAAGAAGCCGGAGCGGCGGATGTACTCGAAGGTACGCATCACCGACGACAAGGTATCGCCTGGCAGCCCGTACATGTGGAGCAGATCGACCTCGATTCCCAGCCCTTTTGCGTCCTGCACGGCCTTCGTGAACTGATCGATCTCTTGCTGTTTCTTGATGTTCTCCAGGACTTCGGGGCTGGACGACTCGAGTCCGAAGGCGAGCCGCACCACACCAGCGCGCTTCATCAGACCGAGTAGCTCTTCATCGACTAAGTCTGCGCGTGTCTCGCACCAGATCTCGGCCTCGATCCCGTGCGACGCGATCGCCTGGAGCAGAGTCACAAGGCGCGCCCGGTTCGCCGAGAATAGAGGATCCGCCAGCCAGAAGCGCCGTACCCCGCGGCTGTTCAAGAAGGCCATCTCCCCCAAGACGCGCTCGAACGAGTGGTACCGCATCCGGCGGTTGCTGAGGAAGGGGGTGACGCAGAAGGTGCATTGGTAGGGACAACCACGTGAGGTGAAGAGGATCGCCCTTTCACCGGGCTCAGGGCGCAAGATTTCAGTGAGGTATGGCGAGGGGTACGAATCCAGATCGGGCAGCACAGCCGGAGAAGGGTTGGTGCACACCGACCCTTCCCGAGTCTTATACGATATCCCGGGGACCGCTGTGATATCCCCGCCCGAAGAGAGCGCCCTGAGTAGGGCGGCGAAAACGATTTCTCCTTCCCCGCGACAGAGGAAGTCGATGTCGGAGAGCGCCGAGAGTCCCTTGTCCGGCATTCCCGGCACCTGTGGGCCCCCAATGATGAGCGGCGCCCGGCAGGCCTGCTTACATAGCCGCGCCAGCGCTACCACTTGCGACATCGAGCTCTGGTACGCCGAGATCCCGATGAGACAAGGCGGACGCGATGTCAGCCGACGTGTGAATGCCGCCAGCGAAGGTGGGGCCAGCGCAAAATCCAACACCTCCGCCTCAAAACCCTGAGCTCTCGAGTAAGCAGCCACGTAAGCGAGCGAGAACGGATTAGGGACGGGCGCTGGGTTGATGAGGAGGGCGAGAGGTTTCTCAGTCATGGATGCTCCGCCATGGATGCTCCGCGGATTCGTCTGTTTTGATTGCGGTGGTCATTGGGGATTCGCAAATGCGATCAGCTGGTTTTTCGCCGCGCAGAGAGTCAATGGCAAGGCGAGCGGCCGATGCAGCGCCAATCGGCCCTTGTGCCGCGTACGCGTTGCGGGCCAGACGGCGATCGCCGCACGCGTCCTGCACCCGCAATAGCTGACGCTCCGTCTCAACGAAGCCGAAAGCGTAGGGTAGATGCTTGTTGGAACGGGGCTGCAAGAGTAGCTCGCGTGGCACGTGCGGGTGACGCGCAACGATTTTCTCCCGCAGCGCTGCGACGGCCTTTGCGCCGCTGTCGAGGTAGGTCAGGCGAAGCGTTGCGGGGATCAGCCGCCGCAGCATCTGGTAGGCACATACGGCCACTGCCGATCGATCGATTTCGCCGACCGCGCGCTCTGCGTAGACGGCCCATCCTTCAAGACCCGCGGAATCCGGTGCCATGTCAGAGAGCGGTGCAACGGGGGATGACGCTCCGCGCCACGCATGCTCCTGGTGTCCCGGAGTCAGCTCATGAGCCGCGATGAGCGCGAGATAGAGGCGATCGCGACGGGAAAGAGGGCGTCCGTCGGAATATAGGCGCGTGGAGAGCACGAGACGGCCTCCGCGTGCGGCGGAGCGGAGAAAGAGCGCATCCGGCACGAGGAGATTCAGCAATGGCGATGCCCGGACGATCGATGCGCCGCCGGAAACACTCGGAAAGCCATCATAGCGTCGCAGAGCCGCGGACGCGATGACCAGCCAATCCACGGCCGCATCGCCGGTCGGTTCGCCAGGCGCGCCTCCGGCCATTCGCGTCCAGACGTCGCCATCCCACTCCGGCGCCGGCAGCTTCAGTCCTCGGGAGTCGAGTTGTCCGAGCGCCTGCCACATACGCTCTTCGATCACGCTGGCTGCGCAGACGCGCAGAGGATCAGCCCTTTGCGAACACCCGTCATCGACAGCCATGCCGCCTCTCGGGAACCGCCCGATCTCCGAGGCGAGACGTGAAGCCGCTTGCCGGATACCTGCGAATTGAGTCCAGGAGTCGCCGAGAACGTCGACGGCCCGCGCCAGCTCGCTGGCAAAGTGCTCGACCGCGGGACTGGCGATGGCGAGCTGCCGCTCCCGCGCGCACCGGAGCCAACCGAGCGCGGCCGCCAAGCGCCCTTCCAGAAGGGGCGCGTGATCGTCGGACCGGTGATCGCCCGTTTCGAAGGGTACTAATCCAAGCGCGATAAGGTGCAAGTAAGGCGCGAGGCTCGTTTCATAGGGCCGCAAGACTTCCGCTTCAAAGATTTGTTCGCGGCAGAAACGCGCCAGCTCATCACACAGGACGTCGTCCAGAGGGCTGGCGCCTTCGGTCCGGACGCGATCGACGGATCGTGCAAGCGCGCCGAGGTCGTCCCTCCATCCCTGCAGCGCGACGCTCGTCAGATTTTCCGAGCAATCGAGGAGAGGCTCTCCCCATAATGACGCAACCACCGGCCTCTGGCGCCGCCAAATCATCCGGGCATGTCGCGCGACGGCTTGAATGCGCGGCGCGATTGCAGGATACGCGATCTCCGCGGCGGGATTCATGGGAGCCGCTCGATCATTGCGGGCTCCTCTTTCACCCCCGGTAGACCGTCGCCGCAAAGGGAGCAACCCACAAACCGATCGCCTGGCCAAAACGTTATGACGTATTTGATGGGATCGAACGAGAACATGCCGTGGAGCGTCCGCGGCTCGTCACAGCCTGATAGAAATCGCGCCGCCTCCCATACCGCGAAGCTGCACATCAAAGCGATCGGCGGTGCAAAAGGGCCTCGCGGAGGCATCCATCCTTCGGCGTCGATAAGTCGCAATGTCTCGGCAATCTTACTTTGCTGCTGTCGCATGCACTCCTGGCATGCCGTGCGGCCGGGAAGCCACAAGGGGCCGAGAGTCGTCATGCCGAGGCTCAGCAGCGGCGTGCCAGTGGCGCGACACGCTTGCATGATGCAATCGCCAATGTCACTGCGAAGATAACCGAATGGACTGAAGACGAGGTCCGCACTGGCCACGACCGGGACCAGATCGCCGGCACGCCGGATTCGCAGGACGTGAGGCTCGTAATCGATCTCGGCGTCGGATTCGCACACTCTGCGTCCGGCCGCCTCTGCTTTCAGCATGCCGATATCGTCGCGCCCGTACAGCACCTGTCGGCTCAGGTTACTGAGTTCGACGCGATCCATGTCTACTGCAGCGATCCGACGGACTCCGATTCGCGCGAGAAGCTGGGTGATGAAACTCCCGTACCCTCCGACTCCAACGACTACGACGCGACGATGACGCATCTGTGCGTCGAAGACGCGCCCGTCGGCACCGTCGCGCTCGAACATGTGAAAGAATTCGATTTGCGGGTCGTACAGCGACCGCGCAGCCTCCGTCGGTGCGGCAGACAAAGGGGGCGCCTGAAGGACGGCGCCTTCCCGTTGCAAGCGTGCGAGGAGTTGGCGAAGCTGATTCGCTGAGATTTCGGCGAACTCAGCGAGCGCATCGATCTCGTCGGGGACGGCGACCCCGCGTTTCAACCGCACGAGCAGGCGTTCGACCGCACCGACTTCGCCGTGGAGACGAAACCGGCGTCCGGTCGCCAGGGACCAAAGGTCCGTCGCGCCATCCGCGCGCATATACGCCCAGCCGCGACTCAACCTAATGAACGACGACTGTGTGCTCATCGTCTCACGAAATCGACAACGTATACAGGACCTGATCCTCGGCCGGGCTGCGCCGGATCATCGACAAAATCACGGCGTCATTGACCGCCGGCGACATGTGGACGTACTTCCTGTAGGACGTCGCCACGAGGATCGCATATTGAGCGATTCTCGCCGTGTCGACGTAAAGCTGGCGCAACGCCCGTTCGTGCCGGTACCGCCATTGATAGCGCTGGAATTCCGCGCACATGATCAGAGTGCATGCAGCGGTCATGGGCGGCTGCTGGCCGTTCAGCGCGATCTGCATTGGCCGGCGGAGCTCCTGATGATGCACCGGTTGCAGTACATGATCGGCTACGTCATACAAGTAGACGCCCGGCTCCAATCCATCGATCGCGTAGGCGACAACGTAGAAGTCGAGTGCACTGCCGAAGCTGCGCAGATAGAGACCCGGGTCAGCGGCGGGATCAGCGCGACGCGCTGTCCGTACCGATTGCAGACCGTACCAGAGAATACCGCTTAGGGTCGCGGACGCCATCGATCGCTCCGGCAGCGTGAAGGACGCGTGTCGACGAAGGAAGACGTGGGCCAACGGCTCGTCCGGCAGGGCGGTGGGCTCGGGAAGCGAGAGGCGATTCGCCGGCGCCGCCACGCGGTGTTGCGGCTCCGGTTCGTTGCCCGACATGTACTGGCCGATGATGCGTCGCTGTTCCTTCGCAGCGTTCTGGCCCGCGTCGGCCACGGCAATGCGCCGGGACCACAGATAGTAGGGCAGAGAGTAGGTCCAGTGCCGCTTCCGCCAATGGGCGATCCCTTCGATCGTATTGCGGTCAGCCGACGCTCTGGTAATTCCAATCGCGTCCAGCCTGCCGCGGATACGGGATGCCGCGCCGCCGGCGTCATACAGATCTCCGCCTACGAGCTCCATGAGGGCGCGCCGCGACAAGGCGACGCGCTTTTCGAGCAGGCCGTTGCTGATCTCCACTTTCGCCGCGCTTGCGGATTCGGCGCGCGGGCGAATGACGGTGCACTGCTCCCACTGTATCGGCGTAGACGTCGCCGCCTCAGACGCAAGCGGCTGGTTGACGGCACTCTTCGTATTCGCTTCCATGACCTTGATCCTTTCCTCCGATCGCTGCGCCATAGAGCACGCCTTCAGTCAGGCGGTCCAACCGCAGCAGCGAGGTCAGTGACTCATCATCGATGGAGTGATGCGCATGACACAGCACGCCGAGAGACCGAGCCACGACCTGCAGCGTCCCGATGACGTGGCCTACGTCCATGAGAACCGTGCGGAACGTGCGCGGCTCCCGGTATCGGTACATGTTGCGCTCGAAGACGGAGGTGAAGACGACGAAGGCCCGCGGAAAAAAAGGCGCTTGTGCGAGGCCGTAGAAGATCTTCGAGATCTCTTCTTCCGGCAAAGCGCCGCCGATCCTCTCCAGCTCATTGGTCGCCACAGCGAAGTGGTAAACGCCTGGCACCATCCCGCGTACGTCGCGTACGATGACATACCCCTCGGTCGGGTGACGGCCGCCGCCGGAAGGGCTCGTTTTCCTCACGAGATTCGGGATTCCTCGGACCAGAAAGCGCGAGCGGAGTTGACCGAACGCGATGGCCAGCAGGCTGCCCAGCCTGTCGGCGTCGAGATCCTGCGCGGGCGGCGTCGAGCGCCACGCGTCATCGAACGGCGTGCGCAGCGCTAAGAGTGCATCCTTAGCCGGGGTGATGCGCAGGCGTTCGAGGGCATCGTCGTACTGTTTCGTGCGCGCCGGCTCGGGCTCATTACGGCGATAAGAAAACATTCGCAGGCCGTCTTCGATCGGCCCTTCTTCCCTGCTGTAGTCGAGAAATTTGTAGTCGAAGCTCGCTAGGTGATAGTCGGCCGCTTCGCGCCAGCCATACAGCGACCACTGGTTTACGATCTGTGCAGCGAGACGGTGGCCTTCGTGCGACTCCGGCACGAGCAACTCCGCGCTCACCAGGAAATCGATCACCTGCATCACCTCCGCGCCTGATACGGGACTCACCTCCCGAATTTCGGCGATCGCCTCGTCGACTCGCCGGCCGCCCATGAACGCGATGAGCGCCAGGCATCCGGCCGGCGACAGCGCGAATCGCCGGCAGTCGAGCAATTGATGTGCGATCCAGCGCGGCTCCGATTCGTCCGGCGTTTGAAGGCGGACAGCAGCATGCGTCTGGAGATACTGCGCGGTGTCCACAACGTTCAAGGCTCACCCCCGGCCGGCTGCGCGGCGACATCTGGCTCCTGAGCACCGTGTTCAAGCTGCGGTTAATCGTCTCATTCCGGATACGGAACTTCGGGGCCTTGCATCAGCGCGAGCGGAAACGACGGCAACTCTTCCATGACCACGGCGTCTTCGACGATGAAGTCGTTGACGTCCACGTCTTCTTTGGCGACGGCGATTTTCGTGGTGTTGTCCATATGTTCATTCCTCTTGATGTTTTCGTGCTCAGGAGCCAGATCTCGTCACACTTGCGCCAGAGCTGGCGGGCCGGTGGTGGTGTCGTGTGTCCCAGGCGGCGTCTGGGAGCGCGGAACAGGGCGCGGCCGACGCGCCCATTTCGCGGCGGCCTTCAATTGGGCGAGCACCTCCCGGCTGGGCTGGTATTCGCCGACGCGAATGGCCAGCGCGAGGTGCCGGTTCCCGTCCCGCAGCATGATCCCGCAGTCGACGAACAGGCCGAGACGCGCACGCGCGAGCTCCTCCGTCGCGTTTTCAAAGCCTGCGGCGACCGCGCTTGCAGCCAGCGCGCGCGGGTCATTGACCGCGTCGCAGCCGAGGTACAGAAATCGATCGAGGCCGGCGAGCGTCGTCAGCGGCCGCACCGCGCCTTTGCGGAGGTCCCAGACGGACAGGAGCCGGCCGTTGTCGAACATCAGCAGCTCCTCGTCGCGCCCCGCCCTTTGCCAGGAACGCAATGCCCGCAGCAGCGGCGGTACGTACGTGGCGATCGCCTGGGGCTCTCGGTAATCGTAGTCAAAGTAGTAGGCCAGGTTTGCCACGACGTCCTCGCCGAACGGATAAACGTACCGATATGGAGCGAGCGGGCGAACGTTCACGAAGCCGTGTATCGCCGCATCGTTGAAATTCGGGCTGAACCGGTCCAAACGCAGGCCACCGATGCCACCTGGTTTGGGCAGGTGCCGCAGCTTCGGGATGATCAGCGCCATCTCTTCGTACGCGGCGGCGTCCTCTCCTGGAAACCCCCATAGGAGATTCCAGACCGGCTCGATGCCGAGCTCCTTGGACCATTTCAACAGTTGGATGTTCTGGAGAGCGGTGACGCCTTTCCGCATCAGGCGTAGCACGGAGTCGCTGAGACTCTCAATCCCGGGCTGAATGCGTGTGCTGCCCGCCGCGCGAAGTGCGCGGAGTTGCTGCTTCTTGAGATTCGATTTGGTCTCGTAGAAAAGATCGACGTTCAGCTTCATGCCCGACAACGCCGGTAAGAGGTCGCCGAAGTACTTCATATCGACGATGTTGTCCGTAACGTGCATGAACGCTCCGGGATACGCGTGAGCGAGCGCGCGCAGCTCGGCTAGAGCACGGGGCGCCGACTTGCTGCGGAAGCGCATTGACCCGCCGTTGAGTCCGCAGAAGGTGCAGTGCATCCGCTCGCCCCACCAACAGCCGCGCGAAGACTCGAACATCACGTTGGGAATGTAGGTTTTCGCGAATCTGGAGCGTTCGAATTGTTCGAAATAGTCGCTGTAATCCGGGACAGGCAGTACGTCCATGTCGCGCACCATCGGCGCGCTGGTGAATGTGCCGCGGGCAAAGTCGGATGCGATGCCCGACTGTGTTCTCACGCCCGGCAAACCGTCGATGCTCGCTCCCGCGAGCACGCGTTGGACCAGCTCCGGAAACACCAGATCGCCTTCGCCCGAGACCGCGGCATCAACGAACGGGAATTGACGTACCGTCTCCGCTCCCATGACGTCTTCACAGTTAGCACCTCCGAAGACGATGACTGTTCGAGGAAGACGGCGCTTCAGCTCTTTCGCAAGAGCGAGCGAGGCTACTTGCTGCTGAAAGACGCTGGTGAAACCCACGACGTCGGGTTGCACCGCCGCGATCTCGTCCGCGCACTCGTTCAGAAACGCCGGGATCTTCCTGCGGGCCGCCAGAATCTTCCGGATCATTGACTCCGGCAGCGGCCTCTTCTCGGCGTTGCGCGACCAACCTCCTCGCTGTCGCAAGATCTGCTCGACGTATTGCTCGACGTGCTCGGAGTCTTCGCCAAACAACGCCTCGCGAAACAGCCATTCGCCGGCGAGCTCGCGCCCGGTGGCCGTACCAAAATCGGCGAGAGTGTTGTAGAGACGAATGCCAAGGATCTCCGCAAAGCGGAGGGCAAAATAATGAATGCGCGCCAAGATTCCGCGCTGTCGAAGCCCCGCCTGTAAAAGGCTGAGACCGATCGACGGTTGCAGATGCGGTCCGAACGGCATCGAGATCAACGTGACGCTTTCGCGATTACGGCGGGTCATAGGCGCGTTGTCCGTTGCGAATCTAAGGTGGGATCGACCCTGAAAGATGTCAACGGGACCAATCTCTGAAATTGGTGCCAATCCCGCCGATTTGGTGCCATACAACTACACTTGAGGCTGTTGATCGCCCCAGCGCTCGACGAGGTGGCGCAACTCAATCAGCGAGTGACATCCACAATCCCGCATCATTTCCTCGACCGACGCACCGTGCTGCAGAAGATCGATGGCATACGCGGCGCGAAGTGCATCGAGAAAATACGACGGTCTCTCCTTCATCGACTGAGACCACAGGCGGAAGAACGTGCGCCGCGGACACACCGACTCCGCGAGCGCCTTCAGGGTCGGAATGGTCGGTTGCCGCTCGAGCCAGTCGAATGCGAGCTGCAATTGCGAGGGAAACGGCGCATCGGGATGTCGGCTGCTCGTAAGAACAAGCCGCCGTACGTGGGCCGCAAAACCATGAATCGTACCGGCGGAACGCCAGCGTTCAAATTCGGCGACCGTGGAAAAGCAGCGCACCGAGGCGGTATGCGCTCGGAGCAGCGGGGCAACTACACGCGGGTCGCGCGCGATGACGATGAGGACGTCTTCGCCAGGCGCCGGTTCCGCAACGAAGTTTGGAGGTTCGTCCGATCGCATTCTGGAATGATGGCGAAACTGCCTCGGGCAAGGTTACGCCAAAACTTAATTACGGGGGGACCATTGACAACGTGGGGGGAGTGGCCCTAAATTTTTTTTGCCTTCGCAGATCTGGCGTGCGGGAGATCCGATTGTTCTCTGTCGCGTTGGTGTCGATGCCGTTCAACCGCTATCTGCGGCCGTCGATCGGCCTCAGCCTGTTGCAGGCCGGCCTGAATCGAACCGGCGTCTCGTCGAAGGTGCACTATTTCTCGATTCGATTCGCCGAACGAATCGGTGGTCCTCTTTACGACGTTCTCGCCGCCGATGCCGGGAAGCTCACGTTTCACGAGCTCGCGGGCGAGTGGCTGTTTCGTGACGTGTTATTCGGCGAGGACGAACGAAATCGGGAGAAATATGTCGAATCGATTCTTCGTAGGCGCGAAGCCTGGCCGCCGCATGCGCACAAGCAGCCTCTCCCCGAACCGCTGATACGACGCATCCTCGGCATTCGAAAACATATTCTCCCTTTTATCGACGAGTGCGCGGCGGAAGTCGTCGCAAGCGGCGCTGCCGTGGTCGGATTATCGAGCGTCTTTCAGCAGCACACCGCGTCGCTCGCTTTGGCGAAACGGATCAAAGCATTGTCCCCGGCCACGTTCATCGTTCTCGGCGGCGCGAACTGCGAAGGCGTGATGGGGGCCGAAACGCTCCGCCAGTTTGCCTTCGTCGACGCCGCCGTTTCGGGCGAAGGCGACGTTGTATTTCCGGAGCTCGTCCGGCGTGTACAGCACGGCGAATCTGTCGAAGGGCTGCCGGGCGTACGGACCCGCGCGGGGATCGAGGACGAATTCCGCGCGCAGTCGTTTTCCAGTGCGCCGATGGTTTTCGACATGGATATGGTGCCGTCTCCCGACTATCGCGACTTCTTCGAACAATACGAGTCCAGCGAGTTCGCCCAAACGTTCATTCCAGGTCTTTACGTCGAGACCTCCCGCGGCTGCTGGTGGGGCGAGAAGATGCATTGCACGTTCTGCGGGCTGAACGGCACGACGATGAAATATCGTAGCAAGTCGGCCTTAAGAGCGGTCGAAGAGCTCCGCACGTTGTCGCGGCAGTACCCTGGGTGCGACATTCAGGTGACCGACAACATCCTCGACATGAAGTACTTCGCCGACTTCATTCCGATGCTCGCCGGCGAAAAGCTGGACGTCGAGCTGTTTTATGAGACGAAATCGAATCTGCGGAAGGATCAGTTGCGCGCGCTACGAGCCGCGGGAATTACTCGTCTGCAGCCGGGAATCGAGAGCCTCAGCGACCCGGTACTCCGGTTGATGCGCAAGGGCGTCAGCGCATTTCAGAACATTCAAGTGTTGAAATGGTGCAAGGAGCTTGGCATTCGGCCGATCTGGAATCTGCTGTGGGGATTCCCCGGAGAGCGCGCGGAAGACTACGCGCGGATGGCTCGGCTGATTCCGCAGCTTCGCCACCTGACGCCGCCTGACGGCTTCGGGGGCCTGCGTCTCGACCGCTTCAGTCCGAATTTCGTGGAAAGCCGCGCCTTTGGACTGACCAACGTGCGGCCGCTGGCGCCTTATCACTATATCTATCCGTTCCCGCTCGAGGTCGTGAGCAACCTCGCCTACTATTTCGACTTCGATTATGGCGACGGGCGCGACGTGTCGTCCTACGTAGAACCGGTTCATCGCGCGATTCGCGCATGGAAGGAGCGCGAAGAAACCGAGGAACTGCTCCTCTTTGACAACGGCCGGCACGCCTCCGTGTGGGACCTGCGCCGCGGACGGAAGCATGCTCTCACGACGCTCACCGGACTCGACCGGTTTCTCTACGTCCAGTGCGACTCGATGCAGGATGTATCTTCCTTGGCGAAGGCGGCCCGCGCCGCAGCCTACGGCGACGTAAGCGAAGCGCATGTTGCGGAACGTCTCGCCTTCATGACGGAGCGCGGCATCCTGCTGCAGGATGAACATCGGTATCTTGCCATTGCCGTTCCGGTCGGCGAATATCAACCCTCCGCCGCGGTGCTGAAGCAACTGCGATCGGCATCCGTTTGGGCGCGGCGGCCGCGCCCGACGCCGTCGCCCGAGGCATTGATGCAGCGATATCTGGCTGCGTCGCCGCTGCCTCTACACGCCTGATCCGTCGAGGACGCGAATGTCATCGTCTTCGACTCCGCCGCAGGCGTCCGCGCGTGCCGACTACCGGCAACTGCTGGCGCTTGCGTCCCCGATCGCCGCCGGTTCAGCGATCACGACGGCGGCGCGGCTCACGGACATGGCGATGATGGGCCATTCGTCAGTGAAGGGTTTGGCGGGCGTGGCGGCCGGCATGGCCGTGACTTCGTTTTTCGCGAGCATTGTGGTCGCCGCTGCGTCCGGCCAACAGATCCTCGCGGCACGCCGGTTCGGCGCGGACAAACCGCGCGCCGCTGCGTCTTCATTGATCCAGTCATTGGTTTTCGCCGGTGTGGTCGCCGCTGGGTGTCTGACCCTGATGCTGCTCGCTCCCTCGCGCCTCGTCGGCATGATCAGCCATTCAGAGATCGTGACGGCCGAGGGCGTCCGGTATCTCCTGGCGCGCGCACCGGCGCTTCTCCTCGCCGTACCGACGACCGTGCTCATCGTCACATTGAACGGAGCTGGTGAAACCCGTTGGTCGTTTCGCGTGAGTGCGTTCGGAGCCATCGTCAACGTGGCGCTCGACTATCCGCTGATCTTCGGCCTCGGACCGATTCCGGCAATGGGTGCGCTCGGCAATGGCCTGAGCAGTACGATCGCGGATGCCGCGGGGCTTCTGTTTCTTCTCTCCTGGCTCTCCCGAAACGGCACTCTTGCGCGTCTCGGACTTCGCCGCGCCGGGCTTCGCGTCCGGGACCTGCGGCTCGTCGCCAAGTTGAGCATCCCGGCGATGACCTCGATGGCTCTGGATTACCTTGGGAGCGCCGTGATGCTGTCGGTCATCGGGCTTCTCGGTGCCACGGCGCTCGCAACGGGAAGAATCGCGATCACGATCCTGCAGTTCTTTTTCATGATCACGGCATCGTGCGGAACAGCATGTCAGTTGCTCATCGGCCGCGTATGGGGCGCTCATGATCATGGATCGATCTCCAGACTTCGCCGGCGGATGATCGAGCTGGTCACGCCGATGATGGTCGCGGCGTCGATCCCACTGTGGTTCTGGCCCGCCGAGGTAACGCGGCTCTTCTCCGGCTTCTCGACAGTCGTCGCGTCGTCTGCCGGTCCGCTGCGCGTCCTCGCGGTCGGCGTGCCTGTGATGGTACTGGCGTACGCCAATGTTGCGACGCTCCGTGCGATCGGCCGGGTCCGAGACGACATGCTCTCGAACATCGTATCGATCTGGCTGGTCCAGCTTCCGGTCGCCTACTTGTGCGGAGTCCGTGGCCACCGCGGGCTCACAGGAGCGCTCCTCGGTGTCGTCGCTTACTGGACGACTCGCGCGCTGATCACCACTCTGATGTTGCCCGAGGCCGCTGAACAGCCGGTGCAAGCACCCGTTCCGATTTGAGCAACCTCCCTCACGGCATGACGGTCTCGTCGATCTTCCAGAACAGGGGAGTTGGACGCCGAAGCACACGGCCGGCCGGCACCGGCTCGAACTTCCAGCGCGTCACGTCGCCCTCGAAGCCCAAGAGCCGGTGCAGAGCATTCGAAGAATGTGGCAGGAACGGCGCGAACAGCACCTTCAGCGCGTTGAGCAGATCGGCCGTGGATCCGAGCGTGTGCCGTGCGCCGTCACGGTCTTCTCGAATCTGAGTCCATGGCTTGTGGCGATTGAACCACTCGTTGCCGAAATGCGTCAACGCCATGGCCTCATTGAGCGCACGGCGGAACTGCGCCTGATCCAGCGCCGACTCCACACGCTCGACCGCCGCGGCAATCGCCGCAATGACTTCGGCATCGGTCTCGTGCTGTGGCACCTCGCCATTGAATCCACGGTGCAACAGCGAGAGTGAACGGTGGACAAGGTTCCCCCATGATGCGACGAGTTGATCATTGACCACGCGGATGAAATGCTCGTTCGTAAAGGACGTGTCGCCCGTCTCCGGCGCGTTCGCGATCATGTAGTAGCGGATCGCGTCCGGCTCGTACGCGGCGAGGAGCTGCGGAACCGTCATTCCGACGCCTGCGCTCTTCGACGCTTTCTCGCTGCCAAAATTCATGAACTCGTTTGCGACGACGTTGTACGGCAGGATCATGTCGCCGCGTCCCATCAAGATCGCGGGCCAGATGATCGTGTGAAACGGAATGTTGTCCTTGCCGAGAAAGTAATACTGGCGCGCGGCGGGATTCTGCCACCACTGCTTCCATGCATCTGTTTCCGAAGCTCGTCTTTCTGCCCATTCGATCGTCGCTGACAGATAACCGGTCACTGCCTCAAACCAGACGTAGATCCGCTTGTCGTCCCATCCCGGCAGCGGTACCGGCACGCCCCAGTGCAGATCGCGCGTGATGGCGCGCGGCTGTAATCCGCTGCCGAGAAACCGGAGCGTCCACGAATAAACGTTCGTCCGCCACCACGTGTGTGTGCGCGCCCACTCAGTGAGCGCCTCCTGGAACCGAGGCAGATCGAGGTAATAGTGCTGCCGTTCACGGCGCTCCAGTACCGCGGCAGCATTCAGGCGTGAGCGCGGATCGATCAGATTTTCCGGCTCGAGTAATTGGCCGCAGTTCTCGCACTGGTTTCCCCGCGCATCGCGGTAGTGACAGTGTGGACATTCTCCGGCAACGTACGTGTCCGGGAGGAAACGGCCTGCCTCCGGGTCATAGAAGCCGGTCGACGGCGCGAGGAACAACGCGCCTTTCTCGAGCAGCATGCGAAACTCGTCTTGAACGATCCGGCGATGCGTATCCGTCATCGTCGACGTGTAGAGGTCGAATGAGATTCCGAGTTCACGCCAATACCCGACGAATTCCTCGTGGTAGCGCTCGGCGATCAGGTGAGGCTCGACGCCTTCGTTGTCCGCTCTTACCGCAACCGGTGTGCCGTGAGCATCGGTGCCGGAGACCATGAGGACACACCGGTTCCTGAGGCGCTGATAACGCGCGAATACATCCGCCGGTACGTAGACTCCCGCAAGATGTCCCACATGCAATGACCCATTTGCGTAGGGCCAGGCGGTACAGACGAGGATCGGGACATCACTTTCAGCCATCGACTCATTCTAGCCGACGGATCACCGAAGACGATAGCCGAAGTAATTGCTCAAGGTAACTGATACTATAGAAAAGGAGATAGGCGAGAGCGGCCAACGGGGCTCGTATTCGTACAACCTTCGACGGCTCTGTAAGTTACAGAAAACATAACATGCCAGACTCTCTGAAATTCCTCAATTTCGCCGGTGAGGGTACGTATTGAGGACGCGAGACATGCGACTGTCCGGGAGATTGGTGGTGCTGGGCGCGCAAGCTCCTGCCCATCCGCGCGGAACGGCCGAAGTCTTCATCGCAGACGGAAGAAGCCGGCACCAGGCCGATGAGACGCTGCGCGTGTTTCGGAAGTTCATCGACCGCACCTCCGGTTGGGCGAGAACAAGGCCAACACGGGTGGGGTTTCGTGCGGCCGTAGGAGCCGCTGATCCGGAATGTTTTCGCCGCTGCGAGGGTCCGATCGACTTCCTCGTTCGTGAAGGGCAGCGTAGGCGGCGTGTCGGCTTTGGGTGCCTTGATCGCGAGGGTCGGATTCTCCTCCATCCACTTGGCCATATGGCAGAAGCGGAAGAACGAGCGCAGGCGCTCGAACTTCTTGAGCGCGGTGAGCGGCGCGAACTGCCACGAGCTGCGGTATTCGATGAGAGTCTTAACATCGAGTTCCGAGAGGTACCGGTAGCCTTTGTCCTCGCACCAGACGAGAAGCGAGTCGCGGAGGAGCACCCGATGCAGGCGGACCGTCGAAGAGCGAAGGCGGGCCTGAACGTCGGTCAGGTAAAGCTCGACCGCGTCGGCGATGAGCATCGGCTTCGCGGTGGTCCCGCCGACCTTGCCCGTGCGGTTCGACTCGCGGACGTATTCTTCCGCGGCGTCCCAGGAGGTGAGGTTCAGCGACCTTCGGGGGACGTCTTCAAGCCCGAGCGTGCCTTCGATCCAGATTGGGCACTGACAGCGACGGTAGCGCCGCGAGGTTTGGGGGCACGCCTTCAGGTGACGCCGGAAAATCGTGAGCATGTCTCATCTCGATTCTCCGTCGAAGGGTACGTATTGAGGACGTGGGCGATTTCCCGGATTCTAAACTATTGCAACAATTGCGGTTTAGATTGGCGGGGCCGACGGGGCTCGAACCCGCGACCTCCGGCGTGACAGGCCGGCGTTCTAACCAACTGAACTACGACCCCGCGGTCGGAACTCGCTCGCTAACCTGCGGTGTGCAGGTGGCATTCCCGAGGACGGCGCATCCTACGGGCGGGTCGGCGGGGTGTCAAGATCAAGCCAGCGCGAAGTCGAGGCGGAGAGTGAAGAGCGCTACGAGCCAGCCGAGGAGGATGACGAAGGTCGCGGTGAGGGTGCGGTCACGGGATGGCGTGCGTCCGACGGCGGCGAGGAAGTAGAAGAGAGGAAAGTCGACGAGTGCGTAGCGGGCCATCGACTGGAGCGACCCGGAGCTCATCGGCACGATGGCGGACAGCAGCGTGTACGCGGCGTACGACCACTGGCGGCGCACGAGGAACCAAACGCCGGCGACGATCATTAATAGTGCGGCGGTCGCGTTGAGGGCGACGAAGTTCCATGGCTTGCTCAGCGCGACGCCGCTACTCGGGAACGCCATCGCGAATCGCGGCGCGGACGAGCGGCCCCACAGCGTCTGCGCATGAACGAAGGCCAGCGGATCGCCGGTGTGGATGTAGAGGTACGCGACGAACGCGAGCACTCCGAGAGGGATCGCGAGTAGCCACCACTGTTGCGTCGAGAGGCGCTGCCGCCGTTGCAGCGGCAGCAGCAGGAGCGCGGGCAGGAGGCAGATTCCGATCACGCGCGTCGCCGCGGCGAGGCCGCCGAGGATGCCGGCGACGGGCCAGCGTTGTCGGGCCGCGGCGAGGAACGCTCCCGCGGACAAGAGCAGAAAGAGCGACTCCGTCATCGGCAGCGAGAAGAAATAGCTCGTTGGAAAGAGGGCGATGTACCAGACTGCGCGTTCGGCGTCATCGTCCGAGGCGCCCATCGCGCGGCCGGCGGCGGCGACGGCGAAGAGTGCTCCGAGCAGTGCGCCGTTCGACACGACCACGGACAAGATCCAGTACCAGCGGTCGCTCGTTCCTCCCAGCGTTTTGAGGAGAAGTGGATAGACGGGAAAGAACGCCCAGGTGTTCTTCGGCTTCGCGTCGGGCGTCGGAAGCTCGTATCCGGTGGCCGCGATCTGGCGATAGAACCAAGCGTCGCCGATCATGATCATCCGCAGCATCTCCGGCCACACCCGTCCACCCACCAGCGACACCTCGGTGCGCCAGACGGTCTTGTAGTCTTTGGCGACGAACGTGATCTGCGAGCCGATGATCAGCAGGACGATGATCGCGACGCGGCTGACGGCGAAGGCCCCGAGAACGCTGAAGACGGTCCGCCGCGGCACGCGGCGGATTCTCTCACGGTGCACCGCTTCGAATCAGGAGAAGTCGTCCGGGGACTTGCTGCTTCTCTTCGCTGCATCAAAGAAGGCTTTCAAATCGGGGAAGGGCTTTTCGCGGTCTTTCTTCAACAGCACTTCTTCGACGGTGTAGCGTCCGAGCCGCCGATAGCTTTCGAATTGCGACTCGCTGAAGAACTGGTCGGCGGTGGTTTCGTGGGGGAACGTGGCGCTCTGCCGCGCGTAGCTGTAGATGTCGCGCGGCTCGCGTCCGTAGAACGATGGTTTGACGTAAATGAAGTGGCCGTCCTTCACGCCTTTTCCGTCAACCTGGTCGTAGTGAATGGTGCCGAAGGCGAAGTATTTGCCGTTCTTGGCCTCATCCTCCTTGCGGTCATCATCACGAGGCAGCAACGCCGTCGTCTCGATCTCTATCGGGATTCCGAAGTCGATATAGATCTTGCGGATGGCGTTGCCGAGGTCTTCGAAGGTGAAGTCGGGATCGCAGCCGGCATCGCTGATGAAGATGTAGCGGCAGCGGCGCATGACCATTTCGTACAGTCCGAGATTCTCGAAGTGGCCGCCGTCGGAAAGGTAGACCCATTTGTATTCGTCGTCGGTGCCACCGACGGCTTCCCGCATGATCGTGCCGATGGCGGGACGCGGCTCGTGATCGCGGAACACTCTGTCGCCGGCCGGTCCTGGGTTACCTAGCCACCATCCCAGGCGGACGTTGAACGCGGTGAGCAACGCGGCTACCGCGGGTGAGGAGTGATAGCCCTGATTGGGACTCGCGGCTGCCCCCGAAATCGCCAGCGCGGTACCAATCGAAATCCCTCGGTCGGGGTCGCCGTACTGGCAGGAGTCGCGGTAGCCGAGCTCGTAGTTGCCGCAATGGAGAGGTGTGACCGTGAACGACTCCGCCATCCGTTCCTGATACGCGAGCTTCTTTCCGGACACGAGGTTGAGCGCGATGTTGATTACGTGGAAGAGTCGCTGCTTCGGCTCGCGCCGAATGACGTAGGGCTCGAAGAGCTTGTCGAGTTCGGCGCGTGAGCTCTTCTTCTTAGAGATGAGATCGTTCAGGCCTTCGACGAGGAGTTCAACCGCGGTCGTGTCATCCCCATTCAAGTGGAGGCGCGTGACGTCGGCGTTGTTGATCATCTGGTTCCACCAGAGCGCGTTCTGCGCCTTCACGATCACCTTCTTGGGGTCGAGAATGCTTGTGGCCGCGTAATAGTCCGGGTGCAGTTGCCACATCTTGATGTTGTCGTTCTTGTCGAAGCCGGTGAACGTGTTGGGCTTGCGCCGATATCGCGACGCGCCGAGGTACGCGCGGATCAGACGATTCCGATAAAAGGCGTGCATGGAGAAGCGGTTGACACCGAAGGCCCCTGAAAGCGCGTAGGCTAGAATCGCCAACAAAAACAGCAGACCGCAGGTCGCGCCGCCATACTTGTGAACGCTGCGAAGGTGCGACCAGGAACGGTAGTCGGCCATGTCGACGACGGGAGTTTCCGCCGATCGCGCATGGAGCACCTGGACCGGAACCTTGGGTTTATCGTGGAGCGGCGTCAATGGGGACACGCCTGTGCTCCAGGAGCGGAACTGCGTAGCGTATTGGGCCTGTTTTTCTTCGCCTGCAGGCAAGTCGACGACTGCATTGACGATGGTCGTCGTCAGCAGCGAAACGGCGGCGAGCAACGCCACAACGAAAAGCGGCGCTGCCAGCGCGAGACCGAAATTGGCGAAGATCCCTCCCTTTGATTCTTTCTCTTTCTGCTTGTTGTTCCCCGGCGTGGTGGCGCTCTTTCCCGCAAGAACCGCGATGACGCCGCTGATCCCGCCGACGCTGCTGATGATTCCGGGCGCGTGGTAGTAGCCGATCGGGCCGAATAGCGAAATCGCCGCGACGACTGCCCACGCGCACGCCGCGAGGATGAACCATCCACCGCTTCGTGCCCACCATTCGCGGTCGTAGTCTTCATTGACTTTGCTGGCCAGCCCCACAAAGAAACTGGCCTGTATGTAGAGCGCAAGCAACACGATCGGGACGGCGAAGACGACGTAGAGCTGGGTCGAAGGAGGATGTGCAATCCAAAGCCGGATCGGTGGAATCTGAGCGAGGTAATCGAAGGGCTCGATGACTGGTTTCGGAAAAAGCCAGGTGGCAAGCCACGCCAGCAGGACGCCCGCACTGGCGCCGCTCACGACACACGCCACAAACTCCCACAGCAGTTTTCCCAGATCCTTCCCACGCCGGCTCGAGCGCACCGCATACCAACACCACGCAATCGTTGCGAGCCCGATGCAGGCCGCGATTGGCGCCCAAACGACATCGCCAAACGCATATGCCTCTTTTAGTGGAGCGCCGCCGAGATGGTGAGCCACTCTGTAGCTGTACGCCTCGGCTCGCTGGTCGGTAAGTACAGCCCACGACACCGTCGCCAGAAAGGCCAACAGAATCGACGGAACCACGCAGTAGCCTACGAAGCCGCCATCGCTCGCCCATGCTTTGCCGGCCAGTTCTCGATTCGTAACCGGCCGGCTGCTCCCGAGGTAGACGAATGAGATCGTCGCACAGATGGCCGCAGGGATACCGAGGTACAACCACTGCCATCCTGTCGGAGAGATGTGCTGCATGAGCCAAACATGTCCGCGCGACAACCCCAGCGCAAAGCCAATGATCGGAACTAGCACCAGCCAGTTCAGCAGGAGATTGCGGATGTACGTCGCCGCGACGGTCCATGAATCGGCCGAGAAAATGCCGAGGTGCGGGACGAGGTAATTGCTGTAATCGCGGAGGTGCCGGACCGGACGCGGTTCCGGCGAGCTGTCCGAGGCCAAGTCGCCCTGCACACCTTTCACGCCACTCGTGTGCCGCTTGATCCACGTGGAAAGCCAGCTTCCGATGTAGCCGCCGCCGGAGACAGTCGAGAGGTAGTCGAACTTCTCGAGCAGACCGCGGCTCGCCAGTCCCTGCAGAACACCGAGTGCGAACGTAGCGCTACGGATGCCGCCGCCGGAGATGCAGAGCGCGGTGCGCGGCGGATTGAGTTTGTGAATGGCCTGGTAGACGCGCTCGACGCGCTGCCGTACCAGCTCGGGCAAAATCTCTTCGATGATCAGCCGGTTGATGCGGCGGGTCTCCTCGCTCTTCGGCCGGCCTTGTTCGCCTTTGGCCAGCAGCGTGGTAGCGCTGCTGATGAAATTCGCTCCGGCCGATTCCTCCTGGACGATGATGATGGGGCCATTGATCTTTCCGTTCAGAAAGGCGGCCAAGTTAGCGGCTGTCATGACGCTGCTGGCCGCCCATCCGATCTCCATCAACCGAAAAAGGAGCGCCGAAGAAGGGTTCTGCAGGTCCTGCAGACCTGCGTCGAGGATATCGCCGGCGGTGATCTCGGATAGATCGTCGGTGAACGGTCCGTGGAGTAGCTCGTATTCATCCTTCAGCACTTCCGCGCGATGGATGGTCAGGTCACTCGACGTCATGGCAGCCTCCCTTTCGGAGAGAGACGGCCGGGATTACGTTTTTCCGGTTAAAAGGCCAGGCGGCGTTGTGGCTTGACCGGCCGCCTGCGACCGATGCTGGCCGCGAGGGAGAGCTGGATGCGGGCAGACGCCGCGTTGCCCGGAAATACATCCAGGTCGAAGCGACCGGAATCGCTATCGTAAGTGACGGCTGAAACGCTTCCACGCGTCGCAGTGGCGATCGGCATCGACGACGCCCAGCCGTGGACGGTGATCGACTCCTCGCTTGCCGCGAATTCGATCGTCGCGGTGACGGCACCGTCGTCCGTGAGCTCGCGTACACGTTTCTTTCCGAGCGGGACGAACTTGCCGGTGTCGCCGAGGAACGCGATGCCGGATTTGCCGACGGGAACGGCCACGAGGTAGGACGGATCGCCGTGGATGGTCTGCGTCCACGGTTCATTGCCGTTGCTACGGCGACCGCGGCCGGACAGCCAGTTGTAGACGTAGACGTTGCCACTGAGTCCGAGTTTTTCCGGCGTGAACGTGAACGTACGGTCGTCGGTGCGCGGGTGCGCGAAGATGTAGAGCGTGCGCATCGGACCGTGATCGGTGTAGGTGTAGGAAACCAGCGGCTCGCCGGCGTTATGCGCGTCGTTGAGTATGCTCTCGTCGGTCGGGACCGCGGGGACGTCGGGCTTGACGATGATGCCGTCCGGCCGGACCGCGTAGAGCAGGTTCTCAGCGTTCACTTCGCCGAGGCGATCGCCGACGCCGACGATGCCGGCGGAGAGCGTGGCGATGAGTGTGCTGATTTTTTCATTGCTGCCGAAGACGTCCGTGAAGGGATAGACGCCGAGGGCTGACGCGAGGCGCGAGCTGTAGAAGAACTGATCCCATTTGTCGCGCGTGAAGACATCTTCACTCACGCGGACCGTGGTCAGATTCTTGTACTTGGTGCTCTGCAGAAAATGACGCGGCGTGGCCATGCAGTACTGCATCGCGAGACCGTACGTATCGCTCATGCGCGCCATGTTGTCCACGAACGCATTCTGATCGTCCATGTTGTTGTAGTCGGCCGTGGCCCATTCATCGAGCCAGTCCTGTTCATAGCCGAAAACGCCCCAGTCGTGAAGATTCGCGCCGACCATCATCCAGTACTCAGGATCGATGATGACGTTGTTGGACATCTTGTACTTCTGGCGGTACGGACTCTTCGCGTCGATCCAGCGCGCGTGCGTGATGAGCGGCAGGGCCAGGTCTTTCTGAAACCCGCCCAGGCCTTTGGGGAAGATGTCCGGATGCGCTTCGTAGTGGTGGATTCCTTCCGGGTTCCACGGCGGAAAGTGGTTCCAGTGGCCGTCTTCACCCTTCGGATACCACCAGCTGTCGATCTGCATGTAGCCGAGCGCGACGCCGGCTTTCGCGAATTCGTCCTTCACCGCCAGGAGCGTGCCCGTGTATCCGAGCGATTCTTCGTAGTTGTAGTAGTAGCTCGCGCCGTTATCCGTCCAGTATCCGAGCGATTTCAGGCTTGGATCGGCGTCGTTGGCGGGCCGCACTTTGCCGTTCAGATCCGTAAGCGCGTGGCCCCACGCGTCGAAGGCACGATTGATTCCGTTGGCGACGACGAGCAGCGTGCGATGCGCCAATCCACGCGGGATGTCTTTGATACGCGGGCTGATGCGGCTCTCGATTTGCCTGTCGTCAGTGAGATTCAGATTCGCGACCATGAAGTCGGAGGCGGAAGAGAGCAGGAACGAATGCCCGGCGTCATCGAAGTACACCCACGGTCCCTCGGTACCTGACAGGTCGAACTGAAACTGCGACCACTTCCCGCGAAACGACAGCCGTCCGGGGACGTCGGGCGAGATGGAGAGTTTCGGGAAGCCGGGACCGTTTGGGGAGGCCGTCGGGTACCGGTCGGTGAAGAGCACGGCTGCGCGGCCGGGATAGGTGCGGATCGATCCTTCGCGGGCGCCGAACGTGAATGTGATCTCGTCAAAGTCGCCGATGCCGTCATGACCGGCGGTCGTTTTGAGGGCCGACGGGGATGCCGGCAGCGTCCCCGTAAAAACCCAGTTCGGATCGGCGGTACTGATCGTGTAGTGGCCGTTCTCTTCGACCGTGACAGTGATGCCGGTGGACGGCTCATGAATCGTTTCCGCGGAAAGCGGAGCGGCGATCGCGAAGAGAAGCAGGGTTACCGCGAGTGCAAGGAGCACACGCGCAGACGAACGCAAACGGGCTTCGAGCCCGAAGATCGTGCCGGCCATGGGGAGATTGGTTTTGGACCGGCGCGATTGTAGAGGACTGTTTGAGATTCGTCGAGGTAATTATTCGGCGCGAACTCCGAACGCGTAGAGGTTCCCGGCAAGGTCTCCGACAAACGCGCGTCCTCGGGCGATGGCGACGCCGCCGAATCCCGGGGCATCCATTTCGAACGACCACAGGACACTGCCGGTCGCCCCGTTGAGCGCCGCTACGGTCGTTCCTCCGACGGCAAAGACGACGCCGTTCGCGAACGAGACCGGCGCGAGCACAGGCCCTTCGAACGTGTGCCGCCAGAGGATTTTGCCGGTGCCCGGATCGAGCGCGCTGACCGCACCCAGGACAGACGTGTCGTCGTTGTCGCGCGGCCTTCCGCCGCCGACGTAAAGCCGTTGGCCGTCGAAGGCAGCGGTGGAAAGTGTCCCTTGCCCGGCCTGCGGAACTTCGCCGATGATCGCGATGGGCGCAACCCACACCGGCCCGGCGGCGAGGCTGTTGCGGTTGAACACGTAGTAGCCTCCATCCTTCTGTCCTGCACCGACGAGCTGGCGTCCCTTCGCGTCGGTGAACAGCGTCGGCGAGGAGCCCCAGTCGCCGTCCCAGTAGTCGCCGGACTCGTTGGGGAGTTTCCAGCGATCCTCGATCGCAAACGTATCGAGATTGAGCCGGACGATGGAGAAGGAGTCGCCGTCTTCCCACGCGTGCGCGGAGCCAGTTGTGACGAAGATGGTGCCATGCTCCGTATCGATCGCCGGCGACGTCCACACTCCCCCACCGACGCGATCCTCGGGGACGAAGTAGCTCGACATCAGCTCGACGCCCGTGGCGGGATCGAGTCCGACGATGGCGCCGCGCGGAAACGGATCGTCGCAGTTGCTGGAAATCCCCTGGATCACCTTTCCGCCAGCCACGGCGGGGGAACACCAGCCGTAGTAGCCGCCGGTGACGGAATTGTCGCCGAGCGACTTCCGCCAGACGACGCTGAGGTCATCGGCCTTGAGCGCGTAGAAGGCGTCATCGCCGCCCGCGACATAAACAATGTTGTCGACGATGGCCGGCGATGATGTGACACCGAGCCTGGGCGGATTGCAGTGGTCGCTCGCGGTCTGCCCGAGGTTGATCGAGGCGATGACGTCGCCGGTCGCGGCATCGAGTGCCCACTCATTACCGTCCCAGTCGCCGACGTAGAGCTTTCCGAGGGCGACGGACGGCTCTGACGCGATCGACCCCTTGAGCATCCGCGACCACACCAGGTGCAGTTGGGGCGCGGTGACGGGAGAAATGACCTGTTCACCAACCGCGACGCCGTTCATCGAGTTCGACGCGCAGTAGCGAGTCCAGTCGTTCTCCGGTCCTCGAGTCAGCCGGCGCCGGATGATGGTGCTCGCCTGCTGGTTGTTCTGCGCGCCGCCGGACGGCAACGCCCCCACACAAAGCAGCAGAGCACCGGCAATTGCAATCCACCGGCGATTTTCCTTCCCGTACATCACGATCTCCTGACCAGTTCTCTCTGCTGTGCCCGGATTGCGGCGATTTTCAAGAGACTAGCCAAGAGCCCTGCCGTTGACGGCGAAGGTGTGAAGATTGGGTGACGAATGGTTATTTACAGGTAGGCAGGCAGCGCTGCGGCGTCGTTCAGCCGCGGCGCGTTCGCGTCCTTCGCCGACAGAACCGGCTCCGCGATCGGCCATTCGATTCCGATGGCGGGGTCGTTCCAGAGAATCGAACGGTCGGAGGGCTTGTCGTAGAGCTTCGTGCACTTATAGACGAGGTCGGAGTCGTCTTCCAGCGCGCAGAAGCCGTGGGCGAAGCCGGGCGGGATCCAGAGCATGAGCTTGTTCGCGTCGCTCAGTTCGAGGCCGAACCAGCGGCCGAACGACGGCGACCCGCTGCGGATATCGACTGCGACGTCGAAGATCGCTCCGCGCGTGCAGCGCACCAGTTTTCCCTGCGCGTTCGGCTCCTGGTAGTGAAGGCCGCGAAGAACGCCGCGGGAGGAGCGGGAGTGGTTGTCCTGCACGAACACGTCGGTGATGCCGGCATCACGCAGGATGTCCGCGCGATACGTCTCCATGAAAAAGCCGCGATCGTCGCCAAAGACTTTCGGCTCAATGAGCAGGACACCGGGCAGGCTCGTTTCTGAAATGTTCAAGGGGCGGGATGATAGCAAGTAGTTGCCGGCGTTCACCGAGCAGCGCCTCTGACCACTTGCCACACTGACAACTGACCACTGGTTTGCGGTATTGTTTCCCCATGCGCGCGCATTTCGCATTCACTTCGAACGCTGTTGCGAGCCAGGCATCCGATGCCTTACGCGTCGTCGTCGTCAGCAGCGCGCCGCTGGTGCGCTCCGGACTCCGCACGATCCTCGGCGCGTTCGATGACCTCGATCTGACCGAAGCCGATCCGACGCGGTTGCGCCTCGTCAACGCTGACGTGATGATCTGCGACGGCACGCTCCCCGATGTCGACGTCCCCGCGCTCGTCCTCGTCGTCGACGCCGCCTCCGCCGCGGACGCGCTGGCGTCCGGCGCGCGCGGCGTGCTCGCGCGGACCGCGGCGCCGCGCCGCATGCATGCGGCGTTGCACGCGGTGGCTGAGTCGGAAATCGTGATCGATGACGCATTCGCCGACCACCTGTTGCGGCAAACGCGCGCCGAGGTGGAGATGATCGAGCCGCTGACCGCGCGCGAACGGGAAGTGCTCCGCCTCCTCGCCTCCGGCCTGACGAACAAGGAAATCGCGCAACGCCTCGGCGTCACCGACCACACCATCAAGTTCCACGTGAACGGCATCCTCGGCAAGCTCGGCGCGGCCACGCGTACCGAGGCGGTCGTCGAAGCGGCGCGGCGCGGAATCATCGCGGTGTAGCAAATGCCGGAGATCACGCCGGACGCCGAAGAGGCCCGACAGCGGCACGAGTGGCACCTCACAGGCATCATCTTTTTCGCACTGATCGCGCTCGTCATCCTCTACGCGACCTTCATCATTCTCGAACCGTTCCTCGCACCGATCATGCTCGGCGCGGTGCTGGTCACGGTGACGTTTTCGGTTTTCCAACGCGTGCGTGCGCGCATGCACGGCCACGCCAATCGCGCCGCCGCGGTGATGCTGTTTCTGATCACGTTCGTAATCCTCCTGCCGGCGCTGCTGATCACGCTCCTCCTGGTGCAGGAGGCCAACGTGCTCGTGAAGCATCTGCAGTCGGGCGACGCCACGCGGGCGCTGCAGCGCCTCGACATCAGCAATCGCATGCCGTGGCTGAAGCGTATCGCGCCGAATTTCGATCCGGCCGCGATCAATCCGGCGAAGGTGATCATGCCCATCGTGCAGAAAGCGCCGGCATGGGTCGCGGAGCATGGCGCGGGGCTGATCGGAGGTATCGCCGGCGTGGTGATCGCGCTCTTCCTCGTGCTGCTGTCGGCGTATTTTTTCTACGTCGAGGGCGAAACGATCGTGGCCGAGGCCGCGGCGCTCTCGCCGCTGCCGACGCGCTACAACCACCAATTCGCCGAGAACTTCAAAGCCGTGGTCGACGCCACATTTCGCGGGCAGGTCATCACGTCACTGACGCAAGGCATCTTCATCGGCATCGGCCTGGCGATCGCCGGCGTTCCCGGCGCGATCCTATGGGGCGCGGTGGCGACGGTGTTGTCGCTGCTTCCGATCGTCGGCTCGGCGGCCGTATGGATTCCCGCGGCGCTCTGGCTCTACATCACCGCGACGATGGGCGAGCGCGGTTACTTCGGCGTCATCTTCCTGACGATCTGGGGCGTGATCATCGTCCCGATCATCGAGCACGTGGTGCGGCCATGGGCGATGAAGGGAAAGATGCAGCTCCCCGCCATTCCGCTCCTGGTCTCCGTCCTCGGCGGAATGGAGGCCTTCGGGTTCGTCGGCCTCGTAGTCGGCCCGCTGGTCTTCTCACTGCTGATGTCGATCATCGACATCTATAAGCAATCGTTCCGCATCCCGGGCAGCGAGGGCGAAGTGGCATAGGCGGATGGCCGCCGCGAACCGCCACTACCGCAGCGTCAGCACTGCATCGTCGGTGGCCAGCGCGGCGCCATGCTGGTCATCGAACTTCTTCAGCTCCTGCTTCCGCTTCTCGTAGCGCGACATGACCTTCTTCACGTACGAGCGCGTCTCGCGGAACGGCGGCACACCGTTGTAACGGCGGACGTTGCCTTCGCCGGCGTTGTACGCGGCGATGGTCTTGGTGAGGTTGCCGTCGAAACGGCGGTTCAGATACTTCAGGTACTTGGCGCCTGCGTCGACGTTCTGTTCGGCGTTGTAGAGGTTGTTCGCGCCGAGCCAGCGTCCGGTCTTCGGCATGAGTTGCATGAGACCGCGCGCGCCGACCTGCGAGCGTGCATTCGTGCGGAAGCGCGACTCGGTTTCGACGACGGCGGCGACCAGCGCCGGATCGACGTCGTACTTCTGCGCCTTGGCGTGGATGATGTCGCCGAATGGAACGGCGTTGGCGAAGAACTCCTTGCGGATGGCGACGTTGATCCGCTGCATCTCACGATGGAAGACATCGTTCGGCTGCGCGTCCGCCGTTTCGTCCGCGGCCGCGGGCGCTTCCGGAATCCAGGCGTCGTCGAACAAGCGGATGCGACGCGTGACTAGGCTGTCAGGCAGCGTGCGCGAAAGCTTGAAAAGTGAGTTGCCTGCGAAATCATCGCCGAGCTTGGCGACGACTTTCGAGTGCGTGCCTTGCTGCCGAAGAACTTTGACGGTGTCGAGGTCCTTCAACACGAGGAAATGCACTCCCTGGAAGGCCTCGGTGACGCCGCCAACTGATAGCGCCGCACCGACGAGGAGTGTGGCCGCGGCCCGCCCGCCGATCCAATGCAGCGTGCGGTGCGACTGCGCCTTGCGGCGCGCTTTCGCAGAACGCATCGACAGCGAGTCCGTCAGCGAGCGCTTTTTCGTGGGCATCGGCCTCCCTCAGTTATTTTCGATACGAATAAGATTGGTTTCGACGCGGTGTCAAACCACCTGATGGAGGAGGTTATGCCGCGCTTGGACAAGCGTCACCTTGCCGAAAGCGAGCCAAGTTGTTGGATGATAGGAAGTTATTCGCCGAATACGAATGCTGAAAACTTTTCGATCCGGCAATCCTGAGCTTGCCACGCGTCGGGCGGCAGCCCGGCTTTGCGGCAGGTCTGCTCCAGAAAGGTCTGTCGATCCCATCCGTACTCGGACGCGACTTGCGGCAGAAGCAGGCCTGCATACGCTCCGCGGCTAATGATCAGTCCGTCGCGTCCGACGACGATGTCTTCGATGTTCGTGACGCGTTCGATCGGTCCCATGACGGAGATTTCGAGATCCAGATGTTCGAGTTCTCCGGGCGCGAGCGGCGGAAAGCGAGGATCGCGAAACGCGGCGGAGATCGCGCTCGACGCGACGGCTTTGTACAGCGGCTCGACTGCGCGAATCGACCCGATGCAGCCGCGCAGGTCGCCCTCGCGCGTCAACGTTACGAACGCCCCTGCCGGCTGCCGCAGCGTTTCGTCGACGTCCTCAGCCTTCCAATCGGGCGAACCGCCGTCGAGCACGGCCGTGATCGATTGCCGGGCAATGCGCAAGAGTGTCTTCTGTTGCTCTTCATTCAATTCGAACATCGTCAAACCTGCGGTGGCGCGCTGCGGATCAACATCAGATTGCGGATGTACACGATCAATGCCGGAGCCTGGCCGAGGATGATGACGGGATCGCGCCGGAAGACGCCGTAGATGGTCATGAGGATGCCGCCAAAGAGCGAGAGGTACCAGAACGTCACCGGCACATGGCTGACCTTGCGGCGTTCCGAGGCGATCCATTGCACGAGGAAACGCGCCGCGAAGAGCGCCTGCGCGACGAAGCCGAACACGGCGAGAAGGTCCCAGTGCCAGGTGCGGGGATCGTAGGCGTGCATGGCTTTTTCGAAGTCTATCCTGCAGATCGCGAAGCGTTTTTCGATTTCATCCTGCGGATCGCGTAGCGAGACGTCAGGATCTCCGGTGGCGTCGCGGCGGTGTTGATAAATACCAGGTCCGAGGCGCTCGGCTGCGGAAGAACTTTAGGCAGCGCGGCCTGACCGGAGATCCTGCGCGCTCCGCCGCAGGATTAGTCCTCTCTAACCCGATACGTCAGCACCCGCTTCGACATCCACCGCACCGCCACGCAATCCGCCAGCCCGCGAAAGGCGCGATTCATCGCCCCGTACTTCGACACCCCAAACTGCCGCGGACGGTGATTCACCGGCACCTCCACGACTTTGTAGCCGTGCATCCGCACCAGCGTCGGCAGAAAGCGATGCATGCCTGTGTAGAGGCGGATGCGGTCGATGGCCTCGCGCTTCACCAGCTTCAACGAACAGCCGGTATCGGTGATGTGATCGTTGGTGATCCAGTTGCGTACACCGTTGCCGATCTTCGACTGCATCCGGCGCGACCACGTGTCGTGACGGTTGACGCGCACGCCGATGACCATGTCGGCCTTGCGCTCTTCAAGCGTGCGCATCATGGCCGGGATGTCGGCGGGATCATTCTGCAGGTCGGCATCGAGCGAGACGACGAACGTTCCGCGCGCCGCCCGCCACGCCGCATCAAGCGCCGCGGTCTGTCCGCTATTTTTCTCGAACGTGAGCACGCGCAGCATCGGATGCTTCGCTCTGCTCGCGCGCAGAACGTCAAGGCTTCGGTCAGTGGAACCGTCGTCGACAGCCACGATCTCGTACGACCACTTGCCATCCAACGCCTTGGCAATCTCGTCGAGAAGGATGGGGATGTTCTCTTCCTCGTTGTAAACCGGGAAGACGACGGAGAGATCGGGCATCGATTGAAGTTTATCCTGACGATGCGGCTGTCTTCGCTGCCGGAGTGAGACCGCGCAGGAATCGTTCGACCGGCACACATCGGATGCCGTCGATCATCAGTTCTTCACTCCCGCGATACAGCAGCAGCGCTTTCGCCTCGGGGTAATCCGCCATGAACGTGCGCAGCGGACGAAGGTCGTTCGAACGCACGGTGGGTGAGTTCTGCACTTCGATCGCCATGAAGCCGAGATCGCCATAAACGACGAAGTCGACTTCGACGCCGGAACGCGTTCGCCAGAAGAAGAGCTTCGTGTCGCCGGGCGAATATGCAATCCACGCCCGCAGATGTTGTGCGACAAGCCCTTCCAGTGCCGCTCCTTCGATTTCGGAGGGACGGTCCAACGGTCCACGCGGCCGCAATGACCGGAACACGCCGGCGTCGAAAAGATAGAACTTCGGTTGCTGCGTCGTCTCCCGCTTCGCGCGCCGCGTGAAAACAGGCAGTCGGAACGCGAGCAGAAGATCTTCGAGAACTTCAATGTAGCCGGCAATTGTGTTTCGCTCCGACTGCGCTTCGCGGGCAACGTTGGCCACGTTGAGCACCGCACCATGCGAAAACGTGACCGTCTCCAGGAACCGCGCGAACCGGCCGATGTCCCTTGCCCACCCCTCGAGCTTGACCTCTTCATCGAGGTAGAGCGTCGCGTATGCGTGAAGAGTGGCGGTCGAATCCGATGAGCCGACGACCAGCGGCAGCATGCCGATGTCCAACGCACGGTCGAGGTCGAACGTTGGCACCTCGGCGGCCATGAACGGATGCATGGTGAGATTCACAGCCCGGCCGGCGAGGAGGTCGACGCCGCCTCTCCGGAGCTTTCGCGCGCTCGATCCGGTCAACAGAAAACGCCGCTTCTCGCCGGACTCCATCAGATCGTGGACGACATTCAGCAATTCGGGGACACGCTGGATTTCGTCAACGACGACATCGGTCGCGCTCGATCCCTCGACCAGTTGCCGTAGCCGCTCCGGACGAGCGCTCATCTCGCGATACATCTCCGGCTGAAGCAGGTTCAGCCAGAGCGCATCAGGCAGAGAATGGCGAAGCCAGGTCGACTTGCCGGAACCCCGAGGCCCAAAAATGAAGGCACTTCCCGAGGGAAATGGGAAAAATCGACTTAGTACTTCCATTTTGAGACTCAAAATGGAATTAGCGGTTCCAGAATTCCGACGTTCTATCTCCCCAGCTCGTACAAATACTCCACAAACGACATCACCGCGCCGTCGAGGCCTTGCACATTCGGCGTTGTTGACTCGATCACGTAGTACTCGTCCGGGGCGTGCGCGCCGCTTCCGTGGCCGAGGCCGAAGTGGCTGGCGGCGAGGCTGAGCGGTGGGTTGGTGAAGACGTAGCCGGGATACGAGCCGGCGTTGCGCGGCCAGAGGACCGGATCGATTCCGGCGCGCTTCAACACGGCCACCTGCGACTGAATCAACGGCGCGGTCGCGGCGGTGCCGGTCGGGTCGTAGCCGCCGGTGACGTTCACTTCGATGTCGGCGAATCCGCGCTTCGCGAGGTGCGCTTTGAGCGCAGCCACTGCGTCGTCCTTCTTCATGTCGGGCACGAGGCGCATGTCGATCTTCGCGACGGCGCGATGCGCGAGGATCGTCTTGCCGCCCGGTCCGGTGTAGCCGCCGACGAGGCCTTCGATGTTCACGGTCGGCTGCGACTCCAGCCGCTCGTTGGCCTGCTGCCATGGAAGATCGCCGATCCAGTGCTGCACACCGAGGGACTTCTTCGATTGCGCCTCGCTGCGGCGCGATGACGCGGCGGCGATCATCGCCTTCTCGTCGGCGTTGAGCGGACGCGGCGTCGGATAGTTGTCGATGGCGATCGTGTTGCCGTCGTCGGAGACGAGCGTGTCGAGCGCTTTCACTAAATGCCATGCGGGACTGTCGACCATAGCCTTCAACGACGAATGAATGTCCTTGGCCGGACCGCGTCCCCACTTCTCGCCGCTCGATACCAGCTCCAACTCGACCACACCTTTCGCGCCGAGGGAGACGGTGACGATGCCGTCGAGATCCTGCGAAGCGGCAGGCATGAAGACGCCGCTGCATTTGCGCAACGCCGCTTCAACCTCGGCGCGATGAACGAGCTGGCCGATGTGCGGCGATCCGATCTCCTCCTCCCCTTCCGCGACCATGACCAGGTTCACCGGCATCTTTTTTCCGGCGCCACGAATCGCGTGCAGCGCGGCCAGGAACGCGGATTCCGGTCCCTTCTGATTGACGGCGCCGCGGCCGACGATGACCTTGCCGACGTTCGGCTTGTCGACGAGACGCGCTTCGAGCGGCGGCGACGTCCACTCGGCGGGATCGAACTGTTTGACGTCGTACATGAAGTAGAGCCCGACCGTCTTCGGCGCGCCGGCGTCGAGCGTGGCGAAGACGCCTGGCTTGCCATCAGTGGTCAGCACGGTGACCTGCTGGAATCCCGCCTCGCGCGCGAGCCGCGCCATGTACTCCGCGCCCGCCGGGAAGTTGCGATCCTCGGCGGCAATCGACGGCAGCGCGATCCAATCCTGCAATCGCTTGACGGCTTCGTCGTGACGCTTGGCGACTTCGCGTTTGATGTCAGACAGATCGTCGGCAACAGCGGCGTTGGCGATGACGAGGATGGCGAGAGCGATCAGAGCACGCTTCAAAATTGACCTCCACACGATCGGACGTTCGAGTGAAGGGATGCTATCGCGCGCCTTGCGCACTTACAATCGAGCCTCGCAAACATGGAGGACTCGGATGAAAACGCTCTTCGATGACGCGGACCGCGCTTCGCTTCTCCAACGCCTCGGTGCACTTCAAGCCGACACGCCGCGGCAGTGGGGAAAGATGAACGCCGCGCAGATGGTGACGCATTGCGCGCGAGCGCTGGAGACCGGCACGGGCGACCGGCCGATGAAGCAGAAGCTGATCGGCAAAATCCTGATGCCGTTTTTCCGAAAGTCGATCCTCGGCGAAAAACCCTTCAGCCGCAACGGCCCAACCGATCCATCCTTCATCGTCGCCGACGAACGCAAGTTCTCCACCGAACGCCAAAAGCTCATCGACCTAATCGCGAAATTCGTCCAACGCGGCCCCGACGCCGCAGGCAAAGAAACCCACGCCTTCTTCGGAACGATGACCGGCCAGGAGTGGGGCGAAACGATGTACAAACACATCGACCACCATTTGCAGCAGTTCGGGCTGTAGGCCTGCACCGTCGGTGCGATTGGCGTACTTCATCCCATAAGCGAAGAAGGCATCCAATAGACCGCCTGCTGACTTCGAGACTTTCAATCGGCACGCAATCGCAGGAAAATGGCAAACAGGTCCGTCCAAAACAATGAGTCATTTGTTGCGCGCGCTCGTCTTCCGATGAGGCTCATGAGATTCTCTGCCCTAGGGCTCGTGGCTCCGGCGCTGCTCACGGCAGTCGTACTCCGTCTCTACTCATGCGCGTCCAAGCACTCTGACCCTATCGGTCGTGTCGTGGAAGCGGCCTCTAACATTCGCGACCGTCACTCGTTGGGCCGCCTCTCGCCACCTTTTCCCTACGTCGCACGCGCGATGCCGCCGGAAAGCGGCGATTTCGCGGCGAGGAGCGGTCTCCTTCGACTAGCACAACGACTATCCCGTCGTTCGCCGCAAGATCTTCGCGCCGTGGGCACCGCTGAACTGCTCGGGGGGGCTACACGCGACGCGGTAGCGCTTCTTCGGGACTCCGCCGTTCGCCAGAATGACGTAGACACATGGAGCGATCTGGCGGTTGCGCGTCTAGCAGTGTACGAACGAGGAGCGAACCCTCTCGATGTCGTAGATGCCCTTTCGGCTACCGATCATGCGCTGACCATTAATCCTTCTCATGCTCCTGCACTTTTCAATCGCGCCCTCGCTCTCCAGCAGCTTGGACTGCTCCAGGAGGCGATCGTTGCCTGGAAACAGTTTCTAAGCGTCGACATGACGTCTCCCTGGACGGACGAAGCACTGAGGGCGCTGCGGCAACTGCGAGTCAAGGTCCCTTCGCGATCAGCTCAAGGTGACACACTTAGGCATCTGGAGCAGCCTGATCAACCTCAATTGACGCTTGACCGCGTCGTGCGCGACCATCCTCGACTGGCTCGTCGCGCCTGCGAAACGACATATCTAGGCAACTGGGGAGCTGCGTTGCAGAAAGGCGACGAAATCACCGCGAACAGTCAATTGGCACTCGTGCGGAACATTGCCAGCGCTCTTCAACGCACCTCCGGCGAAACGCTCCTTTTCGATGCTGTTGCTGTCATAGATGAGATCACTACGAATGCGGGCCAAAGAACCACTCTCGCCGAAGGCTGCGTTCAGTATTCGGCGGGCCGTCGCGCATTCAACCAACAAAACATTTCGGAAGCCGAAGCGAGATTTCGCGACGCCGAACGACAATTCAACCGCGGCCACAGTCCACTCGTATATCTAGCCCGATATTCGATTGCCAGCTCCCTTTACGCTCAACAGCGAACGGGCGAAGCAGAAGCCATGTTGGACGAATTAGCCGCCGCGCGGTTTGACCAGCTGGGTTACCACGCCTTGGCGGGACAAATCGGGTGGGAGAGAGGATTGGCCAAGCTCGTTCGCGGCTCATTTTCCGCCGGGCGTCGAGTGCTAGCTGATTCACGGGCTGAATTTTCACGAGTTGGCGAACTGGAAGCGGCCGCGGCCATGGACGAATTCATGGCCGAAAATGATGATTTCTCGGGCGATACAGAGGCCGCATGGAAATTGCGCCTCACGGCTTTTCCCGTTCTGTCGCATGCGGGTGAGGCGGCACGGAAAGTGACCGCGATCGACGCTGCCAGCGCCGCGTTTATTGTTCGCGGCGAATGGGAACGCGCTGTAGCGATCCTCAATATCGCAAGTCAGTCCGCAGAGGAGATGCACGACCCTCTGCGAGCTGCTCATGCTCTGACCGACCGCAGCATAGCCTTCGCGGAGCTGGGCGACCTTCGCCGAGCAGAGGCGGACCTGCGCCAGGCGCGCCGCTGGTGCGCAATGCTCCGAGATGAATCGCAGACGCGTCTCATCAAAGAACGTGGCCTTTTGACTGAGGCGCTTATTGTCCGCGATCCGCGGAAGAGCATCGCGCTTCTTGATCGCGATCTCGCGCAGCTTCTGGCAGCTGGTCGCTCGCTTTTTGCGGGCCGACTCCTCCTTGAGCGTGCCCGCCTCCATCGGGAAATCGCTGCACCGGAGGCTTCCCGTGCGGACATAGAAGAGGCAATGCGCATGCTGGAGAATCAGCGCGCGACGTTAACCTCAGTCGATTCACGAGCACTCCTTGCGAGTACGGCAGAGGCCCTCACCAACGAAGCGGTTCGCAATGCATTTGACCGGCGGGCACCCGCTGACGCCTTTACCGCAATCGAGCGGTGGCGAGGCCGCGCCCTTCTAGATGCCCTTGAGCGCACCGATGATCGTGAGGGAGCCGCGGCGCAACCATTAACAATACAAGAAATCTCACTAGCGTTGGCACCACAGGCAGCCATAATCGAATATGCACTCGTCGACAATCGCCTCATTATCTTCGTCGTTCGAAGGGATCGTATATTTTACTTTGATCGCGCCGTTGATGCATCCCGCATTCATTCGATCGCCGCCGCAGTTTCCGCCGCCACGCGAAGAACTGATGGTTATAGCGACGCCTCGCTGATGGAATCCGATGCCGCGTTCATCGCACCACTGGAAGAGGCGTTGCGGGGGATTCAGGTGGTCGTCTTCATCGCTGATCCTCGCCTCCCGCTTCCTTTTTCAGCATTGCGCGATGCAACCACAGGTGAAAGTGTCGGAAGCCGCTTCGCAACCGTAGTTGCGCCAAGTGCGACACTCGCTATCCATTGTTCGCTCGCCGCGCGGCAACGCCGCGGTAACGTCATCGTAGCTGTGGCCGGAGACGCGTTTGATCCGAATGCCGCGCTGGGCCTCCGACCGCTCATCCATGCCGCCGCCGAGAGCGCGGCGGTTTCACGACTGTACGCGCGTGCGACGCTCCTCACCGGCGCCTCCGCGACTAAGAAAGCCGTAGCTGCCGCTGCCGCACCGGCAAATATCTTTCATTTCGCCGGGCACGCTGCGTCGATCGGCTCACGAGCCGCAGACTCAGGACTTTTCCTTGCGCATGATAGGGATTCCAGCATAGTGACCGCCGCCGAAATCTCCCGCTGGCCACTCACAGAAACACGACTCGTGTTCCTTTCGGCATGTCGTACCGGAAAGCCCGGAACGATGGGCGATGGAATCGAAAACCTAGCCAGCGCCTTCGTCGTTGCGGGCGCGCCGACGGTGATCGCTGCGGCGTGGGATGTCGATGATCAATCAGTCGCCGACGTTGCCATCCGCTTCCATCGCTTCTGCTCGGCCGGCGAACCGATCGCCAGCTCCTTGCGACACGCGTGCATCAATCGCGATCATCCACAGTGGCCGCCGATGATGATCGTCGGCGGGCTTGCCGAATTAGTCAAATCTAGAAAAGGAGAATGATATGTCACCGAGCAACAGTCGCCGATCAGGGAGCATTACGAGCCGCAATATTGCCGCCGTTTTCATCGCATTCGTAACTGCGTTGGCGGCCAACGCCTGTCGCAAATGTCCCGATAATTACGCGGTTGCAGGAAAGAACGTGCAGTCATCGCCTGCTATACCGACGCAAGTCAACGTCTTATTTCAGGGATCGATTTGTCATGTATTCAGTACTCGAAACCGAAGCGTGGTGCTCAAATCCCGGAGCGACCTCGGCGACTATCCGCATCTGGCGCAACTTTTAGTTCCGACCAGCATCAATAAGTCCGAGCTCGACAAAGCGACCGGCATCAGCTCAGTAAAGATCGCCGGAAACTATGTTGTCCAGCCGCTCGACGGCCTCGCTATTCGTGTCGTCGATTGGGATGGCACCACGGCAACGCCTTTGGACGGCGGCGCGCTCGATTACTCACTCCCCGAATTCGACAAAATGGTTCCACATCTCAAGACAGAAGTCTCGAATGACACGATGACTTACCTCTCCGACGCGGCAATCGTGGATGATATTCCCGACCAACGAGATATCGCTGCGTTTTTTGAACTAGAGGGCGGAAAGTTCACGAACGTCGATCCGTACTGTAAAGACACGAAGTACAAAGTGGATTACAAGGGTCTTGGCATGCACAAGTTCGCCGAATCTGTCACGTTCGCAGGAAGCGCAAAGACTGCCATCGCGCTGCAATTCAGCCGGCAAAAAGGGGTATGGAACACGGCAACATTTAACGCCTCGACGGGTCCGGTCGTCCTGTGGATTGTCAATCTGCCGAATCCGTCCGAGGTCACTCCCGTGTCGCACCTGATGATGTTCAAACGACTCGCTAAGTCAACGCCGGGAACATTCGATGAGATCGAGCCGATCTCGTGCTCTGACCACGGGGCAATTCCAGGATGCTCCGACAGTCAGTGGCCCTGAAGGACTAAAACATGGCACGCTCGTCTGTGATTCTCTTTCTAGTGCTGTCATTTTGTCGGCCGCATTCCGGCCCCGACGATTGCACACCAACGTCACATATCCTTCCAGTGCGCGACGTTAACGATCTCGAACGCATTCATCGCGAATTGCGAAGGCGTACACATTTGGTGAGCGGGGAACGCAGCGATTTATTATTCGAAAAAGAGTCGACATCGACACTCTTTGCCACCGAGAGCCATTTCGGCTCGTATATGTATGGTCGCGACGGCCGAAGGGAACCATCGCCTCGCATGAGCGACGCGCTGAAACGCAACATCTCCGCAACAGTAGCGATGATTCCGCGGATTCTTCTCCGGGAAGATGGCGACGTCTATCGGCTGGAAGGCGCTAAGACGCTGGCAGATGAGCACATCTGCAAGACGGATCGCTTCAGTGATCAGCTTTCACCGGCACGATGTAACGCATTGCTAGTGGGGCCCAACGTAATACTAACAGCGGCACATTGCGCTGGGCCAGTCCAGCTCGCCAATCACTATTTCGTCCTTGATTTCCGGGTCGATGACCGCGGCCAAACGCCCACAACCTTCAAGCACGAACTGGTCCGTTCCGCTGCGTGCGTCTTGGCGCACAGCAATGACGTACCGGGCGATCTTTTCAAAGAGGACTGGGCTCTCGTCTCCCTCGATGGTGACCCGATTCAACGAACCATTCCGCCTCGGCGTTCTTCGGGACAGATCAGGATTGGCGAGCCTGTGTACCTGATCGGTTGTCCTCGCGGCATCCCGATGAAGTATTCGCCGGGAGCGCGTGTTCGCAACAACACTGCCGATCGGTTCTTCGTCGCAAACCTAGATGGCTTCACATTCGAATCTGGAGCGCCGGTTTTTAATGCCATTACCGATGAGATGGAAGGCATCTATGTTCGGGGCGAGATCGATCTCGTCGATCACTGCGGATGCAAAACGGCCGTCCGTTGCACCAACCAAGGATGCCGCGGGGAGGATGTCACTCGAATCATGAAGGTGGACCTAGCAACAGCGATGAGCGCCTGCCCGACAGCGCCATCCGTGCAAAAGGTGGTGGCCTCCGCGAGGTGACATCCGCGTGCGGGCACTCAGACGCAAGCCGACTTGACGCGTGTCGATGATCGTCGATGATCTCGTGGGTAGGGCAGTCGGCGAGATAGCCGACTGCTGCTTTGAGCTTCCGCCGAAAGTCGGCAGGGGAAACCCCTAAGTCGGGGCCAACAAAGCCCACTGTTTCCAGTGGCTTGGGCCGAGTGCGCATCTGGAGCCGTTGAGCGGATTTGAACCGCTGACCTGCTGATTACGAATCAGCTGCTCTACCAACTGAGCTACAACGGCGATCGGGATGCGGCCCTGAAGAACGCAGGGGGCGGTGATTCTATTCACGGTGGCGTCAGGTGTCGAGAGGATAGACTCCGCCGCGCACCGGACATGACGATTTCACGCTCGGAACGGCTGCTCGCGATGGCCATCGCCGCGGTGACGCTGGCGATGCGGGCGGTCGCTTTTTTTCACTACCGCTTCGACTCCGATGAGCCGCAGCACCTGCATGTGGTGTGGGGATGGACGGCGGGCCTGGTGCAGTATCGCGACGTCTTCGACAACCATGCGCCGCTGTTTCACATGGCCATGGCACCGCTGCTGCGCGTCCTCGGCGAGCGGCCGGACATCCTGCTCTTCATGCGCGTGCCGATGGTCGTGCTTTGGATCATCGTCAGCGCCGCGGCGTTCCTCATCGCGAAGCGGTTGTACGGCGATCGGATCGCGATGTGGTCGGTGCTGCTACTCAACGTCCTGCCGCCGTTCTTTCTGAAGTCGATCGAGTTCCGCACCGACAACCTCTGGAACGCGTGCTGGATGGTGGGCGTGCTGATGCTGGTGGATGCATCGCCCGATCCCGGCAAGAAGGCGTCGCGATACCAGCACCTCTTCCTCGGCGGCGTGCTCTTCGGATGTGCGCTCTCGATCTCGCTGAAAACGTCGCTGCTTCTCTTGTCGCTGGCAGCTGCGGCGATCGTGACGTGGGCGGCCAGAATCCGAGGAAGAGAGCAGTCGCCGTTCCGCGCTCGTGATGTGGCGTTGCTCGCGAGCGGATTCGTGATCATCCCGGCGCTCATCGCCTCCTACTTCTTCGCGATCGGCGTGTGGTCGAACTTCGTCTACTGCGCGTTCCGCTTCAACGAACTCGTCGCTCTTACGCGCCCGGCGCTCCTGGTGTGGACGCCGCGGCTGCTCTTCGTGCCGCTCATCATCATCTCGTTGCGCATCGCCTGGCGGTATCGGGAGACGACCACGAATGGCCGCTTCTTTTTCGCGGTCGCCACGGCCGTTTTCTTCGTGACGCTCGGCGGATTCTGGATCCTCATCTCGCCGCGCGACTTTCTGCCGTTCCTGCCGTTCGTTTCGATGTTCGCCGTCGCGGCGCTGGCGCGGCGTCGACGCTTTGAGACAAACATCACCCTGCTGATGCTCATCTGCCTGATCGGCGTCGGCTACTACGCGGAGTGGCTGACCAACCGCACGCGTGAGTTCATCACGATGGAGCGGCAGGTGCTGAACCTAACGCGGCCCGGCGAGTCGGTGATGGATTACAAGGGCGAGACGATTTATCGCCGCAGGCCGTACTACTTCATCCTCGAGTTCATCACCCGCAACGCGATCCTGCACGGGCTCATCCCCGATACGATCGCTGAGGATCTCGTGCGGGCGGGATGTCACGTGGCGCAGGCGGATGGATCGCAGTGGCCGGACCAAGCGCGCACCTTCATGGACGCGAACTTCCTCAACCTCGGGCGACTTCGTGCGTCGGGGCAGTGGCTGCAGCCGGACGGCTCCTTCACCATCGCCATTCCCGGCGAGTACGTCATTCTCCGAAAAGCCGGCCAGGCCGGCGGCGTTCTCGACGGCACGCCATATCGCGGCGCGCGTCCACTGGCCGCGGGTGTGCACAGGTTCAGGGATGCGCGCGGGGGCGAACGGCTGGCTTGCCTCTGGGCGCCGGCGTTCGCACGCGGCTTCTCACCGTTCCACCTGCGCGACCTCGACTTCTGATGGACCTCAACCGAACTCTCGTCATCGCGCCACATCCGGATGATGAATCGATCGCTGCGGGCGGTCTGCTGCAGCGCGCCATCGCGGCGGGCGGCGAGGTGCGCGTCATCGTCGTCACGGATGGCGATAACAATCCGTGGCCGATTCGGTACCTGAAGAAGAAAGTACGAATCAACGATGCCGATCGCGCGGAATGGGGAGCGCTGCGCCGCGAGGAATCGCGCCGCGCGCTGGCAACTCTCGGCGTCCCGCCCGCTGCCTCGACCTTCCTCGGCTATCCCGATCGGCTGTTGACCACGATGGCGCGCCGCGGCGACTTCCGCGTTCGCGATGCGATCGCCGCGGCGATCGAAAACTTTGCGCCGTCGCTGCTGGTCATCCCCTCGGCATTCGATCTCCATCCCGATCATCGCGCCATCGGTTGGTTCGCACATGACGTTGCGAAGTCGACGAACACCGTCACCTACGTCATCCACGGACATCAGCCGCATGAACGTCTGGCCGTTCGTCTCGAATTGGATGCCGAGGAGGCGAAGCGGAAGCGGGCAGCGATCGAGTGTCATCAATCGCAGCTCGTGTTGAGCCGGACGCGATTCTTGTCGTATGCGCGTCCGGTTGAAGACTTCTTCCATCCCGAGTTCGACATCGCGCGGCTCGACTCGCGCGTGCGCGACTGGAGTTGCGCGATGAAACACGCCGCGCGCGTGGTGACGCGGCGGGGATGCACGTAACGCGGCTACGTGTACAAACCGCCGCTCACGTTCAGGACAGTGCCGGTGATGTATCCCGCTTGTTCCGAGGCGAGAAATGCCACGGCGTAGGCGATGTCGTCGGGCGTGCCGAGGCGGCGGAGGGCGATGCGGCCTTCCAGGGACTTGCGGGCGTCGTCGGTCATCGCGTCGGTCATCGCAGTCTGGATGAATCCAGGCGCGATGGCGTTGACCGTCACGTTGCGCGATCCGATTTCGAGGGCGAGCGATTTCGTGAAGCCGATCAGCGCGGCCTTCGACGCGGCGTAGTTGACCTGGCCGGGATTGCCGGACAGTCCGACGATCGAAGAGATGTTGATCACACGGCCCCAGCGCGCGCGGATCATCTTCTTCACCACTTCCTGCGTGATGTGAAACGCGGAATCGAGATTCGTGCGCAACACGCTCGTCCACGCCTCGGGCTTCATGCGGATGAAAAGATCGTCGTCGGTGATGCCGGCGTTGTTAACGAGGATGTCGATCGGCTGCTGTTCGATGAGCGCTTTGATGCGATCGCGAACGTCGTCGCTGGTGATGTCGAGCTGCACGGCGCGGGCGTTGCCGCCGCTGCTCGTGATCGACGCCGCGACGCGCTCGACCTGCTCGAGATTGCGCGCCGCGCAGAGGACGAGCGCGCCGGTGCCGGCGAGCCGCATCGCGATCGCTTCGCCGATGCCGCGCGAGGCGCCGGTGACCAGGGCGGTACGGCCGGTGAGATCAATTTTCATCGCACGCTCTCCACGAATTTTTCGATCGATGGGACGTCGGAGACGTTGATCAACTCGACCGAGGAGTCGATCCGTTTGATCAGTCCCGTGAGCACATTGCCCGGTCCGATCTCGACAAAACGTTTCACGCCCATCGCGATCATCTTCTGCACCGACTCCACCCAGCGCACCGGCGACGCGACCTGGCGCACGAGCGCGTTGCGGACGGCGGTGGCGGTGCCGATCGGCGAGGCGTCGACGTTCGAGACGAGCGACATCCAGAGATCTTTGAATTGTGCCTCATCAAGCAGCGGCCGGAGCCGCTCCTCGGCGGGCTTCATCAGCTCGCAATGAAATGGCGCGGAGACCGGCAGCGGCAGCGCGCGGCGAACGCCGTGCGCCTTGGCGACGACGATGGCGCGATCGATGGCCGCTTTCGTTCCGGCGATGACGATCTGGCCCGGCGCATTGATGTTCGCGACGGACAGGACATCGCCTTCCGCCGCTTCCTCGCAGATCGCGCGCGCTTCGTCAGTCGAAGGTCCGATCAGCGCGGCCATGCCGCCGGTGCCGGCAGGAACTGCGTCCTGCATGAAACGACCGCGCATCCGCACGATCGCCGCAGCCTCGGCGGGCGTCAATCCGCCGACGCTGACGATCGCGCTGTACTCGCCGAGGGAGTGCCCGGCCACGACATCGCGCCGGGTTGCACCGCGTTCTTCGAGCACGGCGTGAATCGCAGACGACACCGCGAGAATCGCCGGCTGTGTGTTCTCGGTGAGCTTGAGTTGCTCGTCGGGACCATCGAAGCAAAGCTGCGAAATCGAGAATCCGAGCGCGGCGTCGATGTCGTCGAAGACGCGGCGCGCGGCGGGAAACGCCTCGGCCACGTCCTTGCCCATGCCCGAGTACTGGCTTCCCTGCCCCGGAAAAACGAACGCGGTTTCGTGCTCCATCGGCGCGGAATCATACACGGCTACAATCGCCGCGAATGCCGACCGACGCGCGCGCCAAACTCGTCCACCAACTGCAGGGCGCGTACTCGGGCGAGCTGGCGGCCGGCTACGCGTACCGAGGTCATTGGAAGAGCGTGCGGCCCGGCCCCGATCGCGAACGCATCAAGCAGATCGAAGCGGAGGAATGGCATCACCGTGAGCTCGTCGGAGGACTGTTGCGGCAACTCGGCGGAAAACCGAGCCGCATCCGCGAGGTGATCTTCTGGTGCATCGGCCGCGCAATCGGAGCCTTTTGCTACGTCGGCGGCTGGTTCGCGCCGATGTACGGCGCGGGCCGGCTCGAACGCGGCAATATCGTCGAGTACGAAGAAGCCGCGATTTTCGCGCGCGACTGCGGACAAGCCGAGATGATCGACTGCATCCTGATGATGGCCGAAGTGGAGTGGGAGCACGAATTCTTCTTTCGCAGCAAGGTGACGGATCACTGGATGCTGCGCGTGCTCAAAGTGTGGCCCGCGCCGCCGCCGAAGGCGACGATTCGGGAGAGGTTTGCGGCGGCAGCGCTGTCATCCTGAGCCGCCGAAGGACGGTCGAAGGACCCCGTTCCTGTTAACCCGGCAGGGCGGCGGTACTTTCAAATGGCAAGCACTGAGGGGGTCCTTCGACCGTCCTTCGGCGGCTCAGGATGACAGCGCTTTTCACCGCGTCATCGGAATCAGCTTCACTTCCAGCCGGTAATCCGCGCGGATCTTTCGCATCGTCGCGTTTTGGATCCGGTCGCCGAGGTTCTGGAGCGGGAAGAGGAGCATGTCGAAGGTTGACGCGCTTTGGTCGAGCTGGTGCGATGCATCTTCGCGAAGTTGAACGCCCTGCTTCAACACCAGACCGCGATTGAACTTCATGCGCAGCGGGCGGTAGTCGTCGGCGCCGACTTCCATCGTGCAGACTTCCGGATACTTCGGGACGTCGACGCGCAGCGGCGTCGTTCCTTTCACCACTGTGCCGGAGCCGCAGTCGAGACTCACGGATGCATGGTTCGGCACACTCACGATCTCGACGACGTTCGGCTCCGGCGGCTCGGGCACGGATTGCGAGGCGCAGCCGGCGGCGAGTGCGAGAAGTAGGAGTGAGGCAATTCGCATCTTCATTACTCCGTCGCCAGCACGTCGCTGTCGTGTTCGCGTTTATGGAGATCGTTGACCTTGGCCATGATCTTCTCGTCGATTCTGTTGATGGCGAAGTTGCGCGCGAGGCCGATGGCGTTCTTGATCGCCTTCGCGTTCGAGCGGCCGTGGCAGACGATGCAGCCGCCTTTGACGCCGAGGAGCGGCGCGCCGCCGTACTCGGAGTAATCCATCCGCTTTTTCAAACCGACGAACGCGCTCTTCGCCAGCAGTCCGCCGAGCTTGTGCTTCCAGGTGCGGTTCATCTCCTCGCGCAGCGTCGTCGAAACGAACTCGCCGAGGGCCTCGGAGGCTTTGAGGACGACGTTGCCGATGAAACCGTCGCAGACCACGACGTCCGCGTTGCCGTTGTAGACGTCGCGCCCTTCCGCGTTGCCGATGAAGTTGAGGCCTGTCTCCTTGAGAACGCGGTACGTCTCCTTCGTCAGCTCGTTGCCTTTTCCTTCTTCCTCGCCGATGGAGAGCAGACCGACGCGCGGAGCGTCCATACCAAACAACATCTGCGCGTAGAAGTGGCCCATGACGGCAAACTCGCGGAGGTGATTCGGTTTGGCGTCGACATTCGCGCCGACATCGAGCAGCAGCGTGTGGCCTTTGACGCTCGGAAGCACAGTCGCCAGCGCGGGGCGGCTGACGCCTTCGATCATGCCCATGACAGCGCGTGCGCTGGTCCAGGTAGCGCCGGTGTTGCCCGCCGACACGAATGCATCGGCGCGCCCCTCGGCCACGAGATTCGCGCAGACGCGGACGGAGGAGTTGCGCTTGCGGCGTAGCGGCGCGAGCGCGGTGTCCTCCATCGTGACGATTTCGCGCGCGTCGTAAACGTCGATGTTGCGCGGCGTCGTCGCGCTCGCTGCGGCGAGCTCCCGGCGGACAACATCCTCCTGGCCGACGAGAATGATCTCGACCGCGAATTCGGCAGCCGCCAGGAGGGCGCCCTTCACTACCTCGGACGGCGCATGATCGCCGCCCATGGCATCCAGGGCGATGCGAACTTCAGTCGTCATCGAGTGACGATACTAAAACGCGTCCTTGACTGCGATGACTTCGCGGCCTTTGTAGTATCCGCACTTCGGACAAACGCGGTGCGGCATCTTCGCTTCGTGGCACTGCGGACAGGTCGACAGCGACTTCGCTTCGAGGAAGTCATGCGCGCGGCGCGTGCGCGTGCGCTGTTTCGAGTGGCGCCGTTTTGGGTTAGGCATCGTGTTGCTCCTTGTTTTTCTGGACTGCGGCGGCGTTCGCCGCACTGATTTCGAGACTACTGTTCGTGCTTCTTCGCCAACTCTTCCCGAATCCCCGCCAACGCAGCGAACCGCGTGTCGACGGCCGTCTCCGCGCACGAGCAACCTTCGCCGTTCTGATTCGCGCCGCATCGTGGACAGAGACCGAGACAGGAGTCCATGCACAACGGCTTCATCGGGATGGCTAACTGGATCTGCTCGTTCGCGAGGTCGCGAAGCGGAATGGCGCGCTCGGTGTAGAACTCGACATCGAGCTCGTCCGGCGTGACCTCGACCTCTGCATTCTCTTCAGAAATCTCGGGACGAGGGCGGAATCTTAAGTGAAACTCGGACGCGTTCGCAAACGGGAATGGCTCGACGCAGCGCGAGCAGAGAAAATCGGCCGTGAAGGTGGTCGTGCCGTCGGCGAGGTACTCGGCAGGAAGGTCACCCTTGCGCGCGTCGGCGACCAGCGACACCAGCCCGATCGAGACGAGCTCGATCCGCGCCAGTTCCTCGGTGGGGAACTGGAACGTCCGCTCGTAGTGCTGCGGGCCGTATTTGTCGATGTCGTCGAAGACGATCCGTTCTTTATCCGGCATGGTGTGTCGAGGCTCTAACTGCGGCCTCCCGGCTTCTATTTCGCGGAGATTCTTACCTTTAGCTCTTCCGCGGAGGCATCCTCGGAGTCGGCGGCCTCGAGCACAGTGGCGCCCTGAAGCGCCTCGATCCAGTGTCCGAGGTCGCGGGCGGAACGGTAGAAGCGCGGGGCGGCGATGCGGAGGCCGATGCTGTCGCCGAGGCGGCTGAGAATAGGGACGAGACGGCGAGGATCGGCCCGGACCGCCCACTTGCCGGCCGGCCAGCGTCCCGGCTCGATCGCATCATTAATATAGGGATTGATCGAATCGTCGAACGACAGCAGTAGCGAACCGCCGTGCTCAGCCGTGGAAATGTGGATGCCAAGCGACTCCCCCTGCTTCACTTTGTTCACGAATTCCTCGAACGCAGCGCGGCGCGGCGGATCGTCTGGAATCGAGATGACGCCCATCGGCCGCGGCAGGAACTTGTGGGTATCGATGTCGTAGACGGCGATCGTGCCGCCGTTCTCAACGATTGCTGAGACGTGCGTGCCGAAGACTCGATTCAGATCCTCGACGACCCGCGGCATTGTGGCGAACGTGGCGGTGATCAGCGCATTGTGCGGAAAGTGCGCGGGCTGATTTGACTGCGCTGCGATCGGTTCCGCCGCATCGCGCTGCGCGCGCGAGGTGAAGAGGATGTCGTCCGGAGTCACCGACAGCGAGGTGACGGCCGGCCGCGCGATCGGCGGGAACGCACCGCGCGAGCCGCGGCGCTGGACGACGAAGGCATCGCCGGGCGGCAGTTTTTCGGAAAGGGCGAGAATCTGGGCGAGATCCGCAGAATTGATCGGCGTCGCGGCAGGCGCGTTGATGAGCAGCGTCTCGCCGAGGTCCCCGCCGAGCATCATGTAGGTGCGCACGACGAAGGCGCGGATCGGATCGAGGCGGATCAGATAGCGCGTCGTCGATGCATCGCGCCACGCCAGAAGGTCCGCGCCGCCGACCATCCACGGCGACGGCAGGGAATGCATCTTCTCCCAATTCTCGACCGCGCCCGCGGTCACCGGATTCGCGCGCAGTTTCGAATCGAGCGCCGCGGCGGTCGGGATCAGCGCAAACGATTGGGCGGATTCCGGGACCGAGGCGACGAGATCGCGCTGCGCACCGGTCAACGGAAAGCGGATGCCGGCCGAAGTCTTCGGCGTCGTGGCAACGAGATAGATGAGCACCGCCGCGATGAGCGCGAGAACGACGGCGGCAATGACGGTCAGCTTTCTCATCGATTCCTGCGCATTGTGTCATCCAAGCCGGAACGCGCATCAGTTACGATCCGCGATCCGATGCCGTCCACGCTCCGCACCGTCGTTCACACTCTGAGCCATGCCCTCGGCGAGCGGATCGCGAACGCGTTTCGCGCGGCCACGCGGCGCGAACGCAAGCTGCGCATCGGCATCGACATCCGCCCGTTTTACGAGCCGCTCACCGGCATCGGCTGGTACCTCTACCACTTGCTGCACGAGCTGGCGAAGCACGACGACGTCGAGCTTTATCTTTTCGGCGATGCGCGCGTGACCGACTTCGGTCCGACGCTGCGGGCCGATATCCCGGCGAATGCGCACCTCTGCTGGTTCGATCTGCGCGGCCAGGGCATCATCTCCGGCCGCTCGCGCGCGATCACCGCCGCCGCGTACGTCCTTTGGATGAAGCTGATCGACGTCGACGTGATGTTCGGCGCGAACTACTTCCTCCCTCGCCTCCTCGGCGCCATCGCCCGCCGCCGCGTGGTGACGATCCACGACCTGACCTACAAGCGTTTCCCCGAGTTGCTGCAGAAGGAGACGCTGATCAATCTCGAGCATCACATGCAGCGCGAGCTCGCCCAAGCGGACGCCGCGATCTGCGTGTCGGAGTCGACGCGGCAGGATCTGCTCGCGTTCTACGACATCGATCCGGCGCGCGCGGTGACGATCCTTTCGGGCCTGGCCGTTCCTTCCGACTCCCGACTCCCGACACCCGACACCCTGCCCAAAAAATACATCCTCTTCGTCAGCACGATCGAGCCGCGAAAGAACCTCGAAGTGCTGCTCGACGCCTTCGCGCGCCTACGCGCGCGAGGCGCGTACGACGGAGCGCTGGTAGTCGTCGGCCGCGTCGGCTGGAAATCCGAATCGATCATTCCCCGGCTTCGCGCGCCGGGCGTTCATCATCTCGACTACGTTCCGCCGACGCAACTCGTGTCGATCTACCGCAATGCGGAGTTGTTTGTCTTTCCGTCGATCTACGAAGGCTTCGGCTTTCCGCTGCTCGAAGCGATGGCATACGGCATTCCGTCGATCGCCGCACGCTCGTCATCGCTGCCCGAAATCGGCAGCGACGCCGCGCTGTATTTCTCGCCACGCGACGCGCGCGAACTCGAAGCGCAGATGGAGCGCGCGCTCACCGACGCCGCGTTGCGCACGCAACTCTCCGCAGCCGGCATCGCGCGGGCGGCGCAGTTTCGTTGGGATGTCGCGGCGGAGCAGACGCTCGATGTGCTGCGCCGAAGCGCGGAGCGCACGTAGCGCCGACGGCTCGTCGGCTGTACCGCCGGCGGCTCGCCGGCATGGTGCTTGGACGGTACGCGCCGCCGAGCCGGCGGCGGTCCAGCCGGCCAGCGGCCGGCGCTACGATCGGCGGGCGCTACACTGAATCGAACATGCACATCACCATCGACGGCCGGGCGCTGGTCGGCAATCGGACCGGCATCGGCGTTCACACGGCCGAGATCGCGCGGCGATTGCCGGATTGGCCGCTGATCGCTTCGCATGCGGAGATCGACGATCGCTCCGGCCTCGAACATTGTGTGTTTCAAGTCGATCCGATGCCGTTCGGCGTGGCGTGGCAACAGCTTCTACTTCCGCGCATCGCAACGAACGGCGTTCTTTGGGCGCCGCACGGAACGCTACCTCTCGCGCTTCGCATCCCTTCCGTCGCGACGTTGCATGATTTCACCTCGCTCACGATGCCGTTCCGGCATCGCGCGAAAACGGTGTTGTCGTTCAACCTCTTCATCGGACGCAGCCTGCAGATGGCGACGCGCATCGCCGCCGTTTCGCGCGCGGTAGCCGAAGAGGCGGTGCGGTGGTTCGGAGTTTCGAGAACGAGGATCGAGATCGTGCCGAACGGCGTCGATGAATTCTTCACGCCCGACGGCGACGAAGACGATTACGTCCTTTTCGTCGGCACGATCGAGCCGCGCAAAGGGCTCGACGATCTGCTGGCGGTCTGGGATTCGCTCCCGCATCCGCGTCCGCGTCTGATCCTCTGCGGCGATGCAGGATGGGGCGACGTGCAGTTGCCGCGTGATGCAGAGGTGACCGGATATGTCGAGCGCACGCGGCTGCGTGAGCTTTACCGGCATGCGCGCGCGTTCGTCTACCCGTCGCGATACGAAGGGTTCGGAATCCCGCCGCTGGAGGCAATGGCGTGCGGCGCGCCGGTGATCGCCACGCGAACCGGCGCGATTCCGGAGTACGCGGATGGCGCGGCACTGCTCGTCGATCCCGGCGACCGAGACGCGCTTCGCGATGCGCTGATCAGCATGCTGTCCGAAAAAACGCTGCGATCCCAGTTGCGCGCGCGCGGACCGGAAGGGGCGCGAACGTACACCTGGAATCGCAGCGCGGCGCTGATGACGCAGCTCTTCGCCGAGGCGGCGCGATGAGGATCGGGATCGACGCGCGAAAGATCGCCGACTTTGGGATCGGGACGTACATCCGCGGACTGTTGCAGGAGCTCGCACGAGAAAACGGCGACACGTACGTCGCGTTTGCGCCGCAGCGGCTGGCGCATCTGATTCCGGCCGGAGTCGAGCACATCGCCATCGACGCTCCTCACTACTCCATCCGCGAGATCGTCATCCTCGGGCGCGCCGCCGATCGCGCGCATCTCGATCTCTTTCATGCGCCGCACTACGTCGTGCCGTTCACGCGTGTGCCGTTCGTGGTCACGATCCATGACCTCATCCATCTCCGCAATCCGAATCCGATCGCGCGTCTGTACGCGCGGCAGATGATCGGCCGCGCCGTGCGGCGGAGCCGGCGCGTGCTGACGGTGAGCGAGGCGGTGAAGCGCGAGATCGTGAGCACATTCGGCTGCGCGGACGATCACGTGGTCGTGACGCCGAACGGCGTCGGTGCGCCGTTTTCCGAGAGCGGCACGGCTGCGGAGGGGCGCTACTTCCTCTACGTCGGCAATGACAAGCCGCACAAAAACGTCGATGTGCTGGTCGATGCGTTCTCGAGAATCGACGGCGCATCGCTCGTCCTCACCGGTGCGGCGTTCGACCGATTCCAGTCACGCGAGCGCGTCGTCGTCACGGGATTCGTCGACGATGCGGAGCTGGCGGCGCTCTACCGCGGCGCGATCGCGTTGGTGATGCCGAGCCGCGAGGAAGGATTCGGACTGCCGGCACTCGAGGCGATGGCCAGCGGCTGCGCGGTGATCACGTCGAATGCCGCGGCGCTCGTCGAGATCACCGGCGATGCGGCGCTGCACGTCGAGCCGGATGTTGCGTCGCTCGCCGGCGCGATGACGCGCATCGCATCGGATGAATCGCTGCGAGCCGCGCTCGCGTCGCGCGGCATCGCGCGCGCGAAACAGTTCGCGTGGACTCGCTGCGCGGAGTTGACGCGCGCTGCGTATCGCAGTTGATTTCATCCTGCGGCGAAGCGCGCAGGATCTCCGGTGGCACCGCGCAGCCGTCGATTTTTTAACGCAACTCGCGCGATTCGAACCGGAGATCCTGCGCGCTCCGCCGCAGGATGGAGGCAACAAATCCGTGGAACGGACGTGGAACAACGCGTCTCGATTACGATTTTCATAAACAATTGCTTGACAATATGACTTAACGATCGCATATTAACGATCAAGAAAACGATGATCGCCACGAACTGGACAAACAACCTCGAAGCTCCGGAAAGTGTTGAAGGTCGTCGTCTCTCCCATCCCTGCCGCAACCCCCACCCAAAAGTAAGTTGGCCGGAGAGATCCGGCGTTTTTTGCCAAGTAGGCGCGACCGTGAGGTCCCGTACGGCATGAAAGGTGGTGAGCTTAATGGCCGCAAAGAAAAAGGCTGCTGCGAAGAAGTCAGCTAAGAAGTCGTCGAAGAAGAAGTAAGCACTCATCGACTTTTGGGGAGTCGTAACTGCGAGGGGCCTTCGGGCCCCTCGTTTTTTTTCGATAACCTTTTCGGCGCTCCGCCGTTCTCACACGTGGAGGTTTCGCCGATGCGCACCACACTTCTCACCCTGGCGCTGCTGCTCACCGCCGGCGCCGCGATGGCCAACGACGAGGTCTCGCATCCGTTTTCGACTGCCGCGCCGCGCGGACACGTGCGCCGCGTGATCATCGACATCCCCGCCGGCGAGGTGCGCATCCGCAACGGCGCCGGCGACCGCATCGCCGTCAGCGGCACGGCCGAGCGCCACTTCGATGGACATAACCGCCGATCGAAGGAGCAGCAGATCGTCGACGACATCTCCGCCGAAGTGGTGGTGAATGGCGATGAAGCAATCGTAAGGCGGCGGTTTGGTCCGAACGCGCAGAGCTGGAGCGCGCGGAGCTTTCATTCATCCATGGATCTGACCGTGGAGCTGCCACCCGGCGTCGACGTCGACGTGAACACGCGCTACGGCGCGGTCAACATCGACGGCGCATTCGGCAGCATCGACACCGATCTCCGCGCCGGCGAGGTCCACGTCCGCACGCCGCGCTCGAATGTCCGCGACCTCACCGCGTCGGTGTCGATCGGCGAGGTGCACACCTACTTCGGCGATCACTACATCGAGAACGAAGGCGTGTTTCCGCGGGTGGCGCGATTCCACAACGCGAGCGGGCGGTCGGACGTTAACGTCCGTTCGACTTTCGGCGAAGTGCACGTGACGCTGACGAATTGAATCCGCAGATTTACGCAGATGGGTCGCAGATTAGAGCGTCTGGATGAAGCGCTCAGCGGCTTCGCGTGAGGTGATGCGGCCTTCCAGTTCCGCTTCGAGTAAGTTGCGTTTCAACACGCCGATGCGCTTACCAGCTTCGATGCCGGCGATGGCGGCGATTTCGTCGCCGGTGAGGAGCGGCTTGATCCCGAAATCGGGGAAGGCGATGCGATCGTCGCGGCCGAGGGCGCGGAGCAGCGGCGGGAGTTGGTGCGCGATGGGTGAACCGGCGTCGTAGAGATCGAGGAGCGAGTGTGAATCGCGCAAGCGCTGCAACGTCTGGATCTCGCGCATCAATGCATCGCTGAGGCGCAAGCGTTTCGCGAACGCATGCGCGTCACCGACGAGCAGCGCCAGCGCGGCGGCTAGCGGGACATCATCCGCGTGAAAGTCGGTCTCGAGCGAACGTCCGAAAAGCGGGACATCGAGTCGCGTTTCGCGCAGCAGCACCACCGCACGGCGGAACGCGTTCGCGGAGAAGATCACCATCAATTCGTACGCGACGCGTTCGACGGCAACCTCGGCGATGCGCGCCGCGCGGATGCGGATTGCGTTGAGCGTTTCCTCGTCCACTTCGAAATCGAACCGCACCGCCATCCGCACCGCTTTCAACATCCGTAGCGGATCGTCGTCGAAATTCGATGCGTCGATCATGCGCACGAGGCGGCGCGCGAGATCAGCGCGGCCGCCGTGCGGATCGAGCAGTTCGCCCGATTCCAGATCGACAGCCATGGCGTTGATGGTGAAATCGCGGCGCGCGAGATCGGCGTCGATACTGTTGTCGAGCAGAGCCGCGAAGTCGTAGATGTGCGAGCCATCGACGACGCGGTACGCGCTGAGATGTTCCTCGCGACCGAGGCGGATGACTTTGCGGCGCAGTGTGCGCGCGCAGGCGAGCGGGTCTAGGCAGGCCACGTCGACGTCGGCAGGAGCAGCGCCGAGTGTCAGATCGCGAACGGCGCCGCCGACGACATGCGCGCGCGTCCGGAGATCGCGCAGGCGCGGAAAGAGGCGAAGGAGGTCGTCGCGGATTGTCATCGCTGTTGATCTTCTCAGCGGTCCCGAGCCTCACCAGCACGGACAAGAGTGTCTGTGCCACATTGATCCTGCCGCCTTCACCAATGCTGGTACTGGCGAGAGCCAGTGTGGCACAGACACTCTTGTCTGTGCTTTGGCAAGATCACGACACTTGATTGCTCAACACCCCAACGCCCTCGATCTCCACCTCCACGCGGTCTCCCGCATTCAGCGGGCCGACGCCGGACGGGGTTCCGGTGAGGATCACGTCGCCGGGGTTCAGGGTCATGACCGACGTGATGAACTCGATGATCGTGCCGCAGTCGAAGACCATGTCGTGCGTGTTGCCGTTCTGCTTTGTCTCGCCGTTCACGCGCGTCCGGAGCGAGAGCGCGGCGGGATCGAGATCGGTTTCGATGCAGGGACCGAGGGGGAGGAACGTGTCGAAGCTCTTGCCGCGCGTGAACTGGACATCCCTCTTTTGCAGGTCGCGTGCGGTAACGTCGTTCGCGCAGGTGAAGCCGAGGACGACGCTGCGCCAGTCGTCGCGTCGGATGTTGCGGGCGGACTTGCCGATGACGATGGCCAGCTCCCCTTCGAAATCGACGCGCTGCGATTGCGGTGGGCGAACGATCGTTCCGTTCGGCTCGAGCACCGCGGTCGGCGGTTTCAGAAAAATAATCGGCTCGGACGGCGCTTCGTTGCCGAGCTCCTTCGCGTGTTCCGCGTAATTGCGGCCGACGGCGACGATTTTCGACGGCGTCACGGGAGCGAGAAGATCGGCGTCCGCGAGAGCAATCGACTCATTCGTGGCGTCGCCCAGCGCGAACGCGTCACCGTCGCTGTAGCGGATGATTCGGTCGCCGTCAGCGACTCCGATGGACGGTTTGCCGGCATGAACGAAGCGATAGATTTTCACGGCGGCGAATTGTAATCGTAGAATCCGCGGCCATGGCGCAAACGACGTTGTTCAGCAAGTCCGATATCGAGAGACGCGTGGCCGAGATGGGCGCGGAGATCACCCGCGATCTGGCCGGCAGCGAATTGATCGCGCTCTGCGTGCTCAAAGGGGCGATGTTCTTCTGCAGCGATCTGATGCGGCACATCGGATTCGACGTCGCCCTCGACTTCATCCAGGTGTCGTCGTACGGCGATCAGAAAACGTCGTCCGGCGTCGTGACGCTGCTGAAGGAACCGCAGCTCGACATGCATGGCAAGTCGGTGCTGATCGTCGAAGACATTATCGACAGCGGCCTCTCGATGAACGAGGTCTTCCGCTACATCAAGCTCGATCGCGGCGCGCGCGAAGTGCGCACGGCCACGTTCCTCGACAAGCCGACCGCGCGCAGGATCCCGTTCAAGGCGGACTACGTGGGGTTCTCGATCGATCCGAAGTTCGTGATCGGCTACGGGCTGGACTACGCGGAGAAGTATCGGAACATCCCCGATATTCAGGTGCTGTCGGAGTAGTGCGGGCGTCTCGCCTGCATCCGGCGTGGCGTCTCGCCCGACGGGGGTTTTTGTGCAAGCTGCGCGATCGTTACCCAAACCACCGCCGGGCGAGGACGCCCTGCGGATGCAGGCGAGACGCCCGCACTACGTCTTCAAATATCCCGTCATCAGCATCGCGATCATCGCGATGCCCAGCGCGTAACGGTAGTAGATGAAGACGTGCGTCGTGTGCGAGCGCAGGTAGCGGATCAGGAACCAGATCGAGGCGTAGCCGGAGATGAAGGCGACGGCGATGGCGATGGCGATCGGCGTCCAGCCGAGCGCGCCGAGGGCGTGGCGTTCCTTGAACAGCTCGAGCACGCCGGCGCCGCCGACTGCTGGAATCGATAGCAGGAACGAGTAGCGCGCCGCGGTGGGCCGGTCGATGCCGCGAAAAATCGCCGGCATGATCGTCGAGCCGCTGCGCGACGATCCGGGAATCAGCGCCAGGCACTGACCGAGTCCGATGACGACGGCGTCCATCACGGTCATGTCGTCGAACTGCCGGAGTTGTTGCCGCTTCGCGTACCACTCGGCGATCTGCATCAGGATCGCGACGACGATCACCATCGTTGTGACGATCCATAGTCCGCGGAACGTCGACTCGATGTGTTTCTTGAAGAGCAGCCCGAGGACGACGATCGGGATCGTGCCGATAACGACCAGCCACGCTTCACGCGAATCGACATCCGCCAGCGGCCGGCGCGTGATCAGTCCGCGAAAGAAGCCGCCGATGAGCCGGACGATGTCGCGGAAGAAATAGATGATCGCGGCCAGCAGCGTGCCGAACTGAATGACCGCCGACACCGCCGCGCCTGGATCGCCCCAGCCGAGAATCGACGGCACGATCAGCAGATGCGCGGTGGAGCTGACGGGGATGAATTCGGTCAGGCCTTGCACGAGGCCGAGGACGATGGCTTCGATGATGGTCATTGATCTCTACATCTCCCAGATCACCGGCAGAATCATCGGACGGCGACCCATCTCTTTGCGGAAGTAGCGTTTGAGCAGGGCGCGCATTTTTTCCTGCGCAACGTCGTGGTCGAGCAATTCATCGGGCGGACTCGCGTGCAGCATCTGCACGAGTTGTGCGCGGACCTCGGCGAGGATGTCCTGGCTCTCGTCGACGTGCAAAAGTCCGCGCGTGATGATCTCCGGCTCGCGTCCAACGTGCCCACTCGAATCGATCGCGACGACGACGATCACGAACCCATCCTCGGCGAGATGCTGGCGGTCGCGGACGACGATCTCCGGAACTTCCTCCGCTTCCCCATCGACGAAGACTTTGCCGTGCGCGACGCGATCAGGAAGTACAACGATTTCGTCGTTTTCGATCGACGCCACCTGGCCGTTGCTGATCACGACGCCGTGCGGGACGCCAACACTCTTCGCTAAGCGCGCATGGTGGATGAGGTGCCGCAACGTGCCGTGAATGGGGATGAAAAACTTCGGCCGCGTGACGTTGAGCATCAGCTTCAGCTCTTCCTCGCACGCATGCCCCGACACATGCACGTCCGAATTTTCCCAGTTCAGTACCTCGGCGCCGCGGCGATAGAGGTTGTCGATGACGTGCGAAACTGCGCGTTCGTTGCCAGGGATCACTCGCGCCGAGATGACGATGAGATCGCCCTTTTGCACCTCGACCTGTTTGTGCTCGCCGACCGCCATTCGCGAGAGCGCCGACCGCGGCTCGCCCTGCGTGCCGGTGGTGAGAATCACGACTTCGTCATCGGCGTAGTCGCTCGGCTTCGCGTTCGCGCCGGGCCGTTGCTCGCGCGCGATGCGAAGGTAGCCGAGGCGCTCGGCGGTTTCGGCGTTGTCGACGAGCGAGCGGCCGATGAGAAACACTTTCCGCTTGTACTTGCGCGCGGTGTCGACGATCTGCTGCACGCGATGGATGTGCGACGCGAACGTGGTGACGATGATGCGGCCGGTGGCGTTCGCGAAGATGTTGCCGAGGCCGCGTCCGACGCTTTTCTCCGAGGCGCCGTGGCCGGGAACGAGCGCATTCGTCGAATCGGACATCAACGCCAACACACCCTCTTCGCCATACGCGGCGAAGCGCGCGAGATCGGTGCGCTTTCCATCGACCGGCGTGTGATCGATTTTGAAATCGCCGGTATGAATCAGCGTTCCGGCCGGCGTGCGAATGGCCAATCCGATCGCGTCGACGATCGAGTGCGTGACCTGGATCGCCTCGACGAGGAATGGGCCGGCTTCGATGACGTCGCGCGGCATGAAGGCGCGGAGTTCGACATTGTCGATCGCGAACTCTTCGAGCTTGTCGCGGACGAATCCGAGCGTGAGCGGCATTCCGTATACCGGAACGTTCAATTTCTCGACGAGAAACGGAACGGCGCCGATGTGATCTTCGTGGCCATGCGTGAGGAAGACTGCCTTCACCAACTCCGGCCGCTCGAACAGGTACGACATGTCCGGCACGATGACGTCGACGCCGAGCGTGGTCGCGTCCGGAAACATCATTCCGCAGTCGACGATGATGGCGGCGTCGCCATACTCGTAGACCATGAGATTCATCCCGATCTCGCCGAGGCCGCCGAGCGGGATGATTCGCAGCGCCGGTTGCTGGATTGCGTCGATCGCGATCTCGGTCACGGATAAATCCGGTTCAGCATTCGCGGATACGGGATCGTTTCGCGGAGATGCGGCACGCCGCTGATCCAGGCGACACAGCGTTCGATGCCCATGCCGAAGCCGGAGTGCGGGAAGGTGCCGTACTTGCGGACGTCGAGGTACCACTGGAACTTCTCGACCGGCAGGTTGTGCAGCTTGATTCGTTCGAGCAGCAGGTCGTGATCGTGGATGCGCTGCGACCCGCCGATGATTTCGCCATAGCCCTCGGGCGCGATCATGTCGAGGCCGAGGACGACCGAGGGATCGTTCGGGTCGGGCTGCATGTAGAACGCTTTGATGTCGGTCGGATAGCGGCTGATCATCACGGGACGATCGAAGGAGTTCGCGATGACGGTTTCTTCGTCGCCGCCGAGGTCATCGCCGAACTTCGCTTCCATCCCTTTCGATGCGAGGAGGTCGATGGCCTCGCGATAGGTGATGCGCGGGAACGGGCGCTTGACGTTTTCAAGCTTCGACTGGTCGCGCTCCAACGTTTTCAATTCTTCCTGGCACCGTTCCAGCGCGCGCGTGACGAGGTATTCGACGAACTCCTCGGCCAGCGACTGCAATCCTTCGAACTCGAGGAAGGCAACCTCGGGTTCGACCATCCAGAACTCCATGAGGTGCCGGCGCGTCTTCGACTTTTCCGCGCGAAACGTCGGCCCGAAACAGTAGACCTTTCCAAACGCCGCGGCGGCCGGCTCGAGATAAAGCTGACCCGACTGCGAGAGATACGCCTTCTCACCGAAGTAGTCGGTCTCGAACAGCGTCGAAGTCCCCTCGGCCGCATTTGCGGTGAGGATGGGCGAGTCGATGAGCACAAAATCGCGATCGTAGAAAAAGTCGCGAATGCCTTTCTCGACTTCGTTGCGAATGCGCAGAACCGCGTGCTGCTTCGATGACCGCAGCCAGAGATGGCGATGGTTCATCAGAAAGTCGGTGCCGTGTTCCTTCGGCGAAATCGGATACTCCGCCGCAGCGCCGAGTATCTCGAACGCTTCGACGCCAAGCTCGACGCCGCCGGGCGCACGTCCCTCTTCGCGAACGGTCCCGGTGACACGCACCGACGACTCCTGCGTCGCCGCATCCGCCGCCGCCCACGTCTCCTCGGTCACTTCCTTCTTGAAGACGACGCACTGCAGATAGCCGCTGCCATCGCGAACGATCGGAAACTGCAACTTCCCCGAGGTGCGCTTGTTGTACAGCCACCCATCGATGGTGACCTTTTCGCCGACGTGCTGAGGCAGATCCTTGATACGAACAGTGGTCATAAGGGGGGCGGATTATACCTAGGTGAAGGCGTAGCGCCGCCGGCTCGGCGGCTGTACCGCCAGCGGCTCGCTGGCGCGGTGAGCGAAGCGCAACGTACACACGCCGCCGAGCCGGCGGCGGTCCAGCCGGCGGGCCGCCGGCGCTACGTGGCCCGCGGCACTTTTACCGAAAGGCTTTGCGGCACGATCGTGATCACCAGCGGTGTGTCCATCGTTACCACTTCGCCGTCGATGCCGAGGTGGAGGTGGTGTTTGGAGGATTGGATTTTTACGCGGGAGGTACGGAAGGAGCGGAAGCCGGGGGCTTCGCGGACGCGGCCAGCGAGGTAGTGGGCGACGAAGCTGGTCAGCGCGAGGCGTGGGACGTGCGGGAGCCAGTAGATGGAGAGGCGGCCTTCTTCGAGGGCGCGGCGCGGCGCTTCGATGCCGAGGCGGGAGAGGTCGTAGGAATTGTTCGAAATCATCAGCACGTGTGTGCGCATGACTTCGTGGTGGTGCTCGGTGTCGAGCGTGACGGCGACGTGCGGATACTTCTGCAGCGTCGCGTACGCGGCGTAGAGGCGCGCTTTCCAGCGCGGGTAGTCGCGTCCTTTTTCTTCGCGGCGCGCAACGAGCTCGGGATAAAGGCCCATCGAGACGTTATTGACGAAGAATCGTTCGTTGATGCGCGCGGCGTCGATCGGTTTCGTTTCGCCGCTCATGACGACATCGAGCGCGTCGCGCCAGGCGAGCGGGATGCCGAGGTCCTTCGCGAAATGGTTGTAGGTGCCGACCGGGATGACGCCGAGGATTGCCTCGGTGTGGATCAGCGGCTGGATGACGGTGTTGATGGTGCCGTCGCCGCCGGCGGCGACGAAGAGACGGCGTCCTTCGCGAAGTCGATCGCGGATCAGCGAGGCGCAATCGAGATCGCGCGTGACGCGGATGACTTCGAGTCCAGCATCCGAGGCAGATTGCTCGATCGCGGAGAGCTCCGACTGCGGGAGCTTTACGCCCGATGACGGATTGAAAAACATGACCCCTCGGGTTTTTTGCTCGGGCAATTTCGGCTCCGGGAGTGGCGTTTGCGAAACGTCAATGAAACGGATCGCTTTCCTTCTCGCTCTGCAAGTTTTCGTCCTCCCGCTCGCCGCTGCTGAACCGCCGAAAGAATGCGCGCTCTGCGCCGGCGCGGTTTCGGATCTCCAGGTCGCGCCCGCGGCGCCGGTTCCGCTGCTCGTGAAGTTGCGACAGGAGGACTTCGCCACTGCCGGAACCGCGCTCGATGCGATGTCGCCCGCGGTGCGCGCGAAGATCAGCGTCATCGTCAGCTATACGGCCGAAACGGGCAAGGATCCGATGGCCGAGGTCGAGACGCACACGCAGGCGATCGTCGATTGGGCGAAGCAACACGGTCCGTTCGAAGGACTCGGCGTCGACGTGTCGAATGTCGATGCGACCGTTGGCGGATACGCGATCAAGCGGCTTGCGGTGACGGCGCAGGGACAGAATGCGGCGTCGCGGATGATCTTGCCGCCGGTGACGACGGACGCGCTGAACAAACTGTACGAGACCGGCGCGCAGGCGTATGTCGACGTTCTGCTTGTCGACGCGGCGAACGTGAAGTCGACGGCTGCGTGGATCCTCGAAAAAGATCCGGCCAAGAAAATCTGGGCGATCGTGAATCCGCAATCGCCGAATGTGTTCTTCGATGTTTCACTCGCTCTTGCCGACGGCGCGACGCGTGGATACGTCAACGTTCCGGCGACGGCGGAGTTGCTGGCGTCGCTGGTGAGTTTCGATCGCGCGTTCATCGGCGATTACGCGTACGACGCCACCGCCCGCATCGACATGCTCGACGCGAAAGGCAACAAGATCGACGAGCCGGTCATCGCATTCGTTCGCGGCGAAGATCTGCGGACGGTGATCGTGCCGCGCGGCGATGCGGCGGCGTCGACGATCGCGTCGCTGGCCGGCGATTACTACAAGACTCCGCGGCGCTTCGACGCGGCCGGCGACAAGGACGTGACCGACGTCGGCACGAAGGGCGGACGGTTTCTGATCGGGATGCCGCCGGTGAAGCAGCCGTTCGTCTTCACGGTCGAGCACAACGATGCGCCGCGCGCGAACGTGACGAAAGAAGCGATGAACATCAGCGGCCAGCGCGGCATCACGGTCGAAGAGATCATCCGCAATCACCAGGCATACAAGTCGTATCAGGAGTCGATCCAGCCGCGCTACGTGGCGCGCGATGCGACGAAGCTGCGTTTCACGATGACGGGCGGCGAGGCGATCGAGGCGACCATTGCCGGCGATTACTTCTCCGATCCTCACGGACGCGCCGATTGGGTCTGGCAGGATTTCTACCTCAACGGCGTGAAGTGGAAGTACGGGAAAATCCCGGAGCTGCCGCTGATTCAGCCGGAAAAAGTGACGCAGCTTCCGCTCGATATTCACCTCACCAACGAGTACCGCTACGAGCTCGTTCGAGAAGCCGATCTCCTCGGCTATCACACGTACGAAGTCCGCTTTCAGCCGCCGCCCAATGCCGCGGCCGACTTGCCGTTGTATCGCGGCACCGTCTGGATCGATTCGAAGACGTGGGCGCGCATCCGTCTGTCGATGGTGCAGCTCAATCTGAAGGGCGAGATCCTTTCGAATGAAGAACGCGTCGATTTTCAGCCGTTCGCGAAGTCGACGCACGCGCCGCTGACGGCGGCTGATGTCACGAAAACGGACGCTCGCGAAATCATCTGGCTGCCACAAACGGTCAGCGCGCAGCAAGTCGTCTCCGCGGCTGGCCACGGAACAGTCGTCCTGCGGCAGACCGACTTTACGAACTTCCGCATCGAGCCGGCCGACTACGAAACGAGTCTCGCCGAGGCGGAGAAGTCGGACGCGCGGATGGTGCGCGAGACGAAGGCGGGGCTTCGTTACCTCGATCGCACGAAGAGCGGCGAGCGCGTGGTCCAGGAAGGGTTCCATTCCGCCCGCACCTTCCTCCTCGGCGGCATTCATCACGACGCCGGTTTGCAATACCCGGTCGTCCCACTCGGCGGCATCGATTACTTCAATTTCGATCTGTTCCACAAAGGCATTCAGGCGAACGTATTTTTCGCGGGCGTCGTGATCGCTGCGAATGCGACGAATCCGAACGTCGCGAACACGCGCACGAATGTCGGCGTCGACTTTTTCGGGATCGCGGTACCGACGACGCAGTCGCTCTATCGCAACGGACAGGAGCAACTCGGTGAGGAAGTGAAGCAGTTGCCGACGCGCTTCTCGATCCGCGCCGGCCATCCCTTCCTCCAGTTCGGCAAGATCGATTTCACCCTCGGCTTCGAGCACGACACCTACATGCGGAGCGACAACACTGCGGCGTCGTTCGTCGTGCCGGCCGATACGTTCGTCATTTCGCCCGGCGTCGACGCGCAGTACGCGCGGTGGGGCGCGACGATCACCGGCTTTTACGACTACAACACGCGCACGAAGTGGCAGCCGTGGGGGAATCTCGCCGAATACGATCCGAAGCAGAAGACGTTCACCGATTTCGGCGGCTCGCTGGCGGAGAGTTTCTACCTGCCGAAGTTCCAGCGCATCGGCGTGGAAGTCGATTACATGGACGGCACGCGCCTCGACCGCTTCTCGCAATACGGTTTCGGCTTCTTCGGCGCGCAGCGAATTCACGGGATCAAATCGGGATCGCTGCTCGCGGACCGCGCCATCCTCGCTCACCTCTCCTACGGTTTTGTTTTCTCGGAACAGTTCCGCCTGGAGGCGTTCTACGACCACGGCCTGATCGACAACAAACTCGCCGGATACCACCGCGAGCCGTTCCAGGGCCTCGGCATCGCCGGACAGACGGTCGGTCCGTACGGGACGCTGCTGCGTCTCGACATCGGCAAAACGATCGGACGCAATGCGCAGACGGGATTCGTGGCGGATGTGGTGTTTTTGAAGTTGTTTTGAGTGCTCTAAAGGGGACGTTTCACGCGGAGGTCGCGGAGAGGCGGGCGCGCGGAGAGACGCGAAGCGGCTAGGTCTGCTTCCTGGCGATCACGATCGCGAATTCGAAGCCGCGGTGGTTCGTGCGGATGATGCGCGGATCGGCGCAGCCGTGGCTGCGCATGATGGCCAGTACGCGATCGAGGTCGTATTCGTTCATCTGGATGTACGGCATCTTCCGTTCGCCGCGGATTCGTTGTGCCAGCCGATGAACGAACGGGAAGCGCGCGCGTACGCGTCGCGCGATGCGGCGAACGAATGATCCGGGACGGTGAAAGGTGAAGTGCAGTGCGGCGACGCCGTCGAGGTGATCGAGGAGTTCGCCCAGAAGCGCTTCGCCGCGTCGAATGGGGATGTGCTGGAAGACGAGCAGCGAGACGATCAGGTCGAATCGCTCGTCTGGAATCGCCGTTGAGAACGTTGCATTCGGCACGTTTTCACGCGCGATGCGCAGCATGCTTTCCGCGGCATCGACGCCGGCGACGCGATCCACGCGCTTGACCAACGCCCTGGTGAGACGTCCCACGCCGCAGCCGAAATCGAGCGCGGATTTCGGAGCGATGTCGATCAAGTCGAAGATTTGCGCGATGTCGGCTTCGCCGAATGCGAAGAACGCTTCGCGATCCGCAGCCGACATCTGTTCGCAAAGAAAGCGGTCGTGCGTCAGGACTGCAAAGTACGGCTCGGTTTCGCCGAGGGTGTTCCAGTCACGGGTCGTGCGGTCGGTCATGAAATGACGCCGAGCAGTTCGCGCAGATCGCGGATCGTGGCGTGCGGGACGATGTCCAGTCCGTGATCGACGGGCGGGGCGATGGCGGTGCCGCGTGTGGGGGGATCGAAATGCACGGCCGTGATGCCGAGGCGTTGGGCGCCGTGGACGTCGACGTAGAGGTTGTCGCCGACGAACATCATCTCGTCGTAGTTGACGTCGAGTGCGCCGCGCAATGTTTCGAAAATCGACGGCTGCGGTTTGCAGGCGCCGTGCTCGTTCGAAAAGACCATCGCGTCGATCGAGGTCGCGAGGCCGAGACGGTCGAGGATTTCGCGGAGCGCGTAGCCGGGAGTGCGGCCGGTGTTGCTGATCAAGCCGATGCGATAGCCGCGGTCGCGAAGTCCGGCGAGAACGTCGTGCGCGCCGGGGACGACCGAGGGCAGCACGTCGATCGCGGCGTTCGCGTAGACCTCTTCCAGCGCCGCGAGCGACGGCTCATCGAACGTCGCAGGATCGAGATCGAGTGCTTCGAGGAAGTGTTCAATCTGCACGCGGCAGGCGATGTCTTCATCGCGCGACCAATACAACTCCAGGCAGCGGTGCCAGAGCGCGCGATAGGCCTGCTCGATCCGCTCCGCAGTTTGCGCAAATCCGCGCTCGACGAGCACGCGCTCGATCCGATCGAGCCGCAACCGCTCCTGCCGCCGCGACAACTCCGGCGTGTCGGTGAGCAGCGTTTCCCAGAGATCGAACGAGACAGACTTCAACATCACTGCAGCTTCACTCTCCCGCCGAATCCTTCCTCGTAGCCGTGGAAGTACTGCAGCGACGGTTCGGGATGCTGCCAGCAGTAGTAGCCGCTGCCGTTGTCGAAATCGATCAGCCACACGCCTTTGACATCGATGCCGAGTTCGATGATCGCGCCGGCCCAATCTGTGATGATCCGCTCCGACTCGGCGGCCGCCTCTTCGCTCTCGGGCAACGAATCCACCTCGGCCACGGCCGCGGCCGTGATGCGGCGAGCCTGCGGCAGCAGCGCGGCCGCCTCCTCGTAGGTAAAGATTTTGCGGTCGTTCAGCGCTGCACTTCGTCGAGCCATTTTTCGAATTTCTCCTTAACTTTGCGCGCTTCCTCGCTCTTGTTCGAGCGGCGAAGGTCGTCTTCGATCTTCGCCACGCGCGACTTCAACGCGCCGAGGCGTTGATCGAGCGCGCCGGCGCCCTCGGCTTTCCAATCGGGAACTTTCGTTTTCAACTTCGCCAGCTCAGCGTCGAGATGCTCTTCGTCGAGCTTTGCGATCTCGCTGTCCGCGGCGCGCTTCATTTTCGCAATGAGCGGCTGGACAGCCGAGGCATGCTTGGCAAGCCACGAGCTGACGCCGTCGTTGTGGGCACGGAGCACTGCGCCGTCGGCAATCGGCGAACCGACCGCGAACGAATTCGTAACCAGCAGATGATGATGATCGATGGCGAAGAGCGAGTCGCTGACGACGTCGCGGCGATGGTCGCGATCGATGCGGATCGAGACCGCATCATCGCCGTCGAGATGGGTCACCTTCGTCACGACGCCGATCTCCGCGCCGTCGGCGATGACGGGATCGCCTTTGCTCAGATCGCGCGCGTGACGAAAAACGACGGTGGCCTTCACTTCGCCGCGATGCACCAGCGCGCGTGCACCAAACCACACCGCGGCTCCGATCAGCAGCAGGAGGAAGAGTTTTCGCATCATCGTTGCACTGTGAACTCGCGATTGACGATTCGCATTCTGCATTCGTTTGTTTTTGTGCTAAAAAACGCCGTGCATTCCCCCCCACCCAGGTGGAATTGAGGAGGAGAAACCGATGTCCGTTGAGGATCGTGTCAAATCAATCATCGTCGAGCAGCTCGGTGTCGACGCCGACGAGGTGAACCCCGATGCGTCGTTCGTCGAAGACCTCGGAGCGGACTCGCTCGATACGGTCGAGCTGATCATGGCCTTCGAAGAGGAGTTCGGAGTCGAGATTTCCGACGACGAGGCCGAGAAGATCAAGAAGGTCAAGGACGCTGTCGAGTACATCGACAAGCGCGCCGCCAAATCGTCGTAATTCGCGCCCACCCGGCACGGACCGGCGGTCCGTGCCGTTCGCGGGTTGGCGTTCATCGCCGCCTGCGCCGCAACCAACACTCATGACCAAGCGCCGCGTCGTCGTTACCGGAATCGGCATGATCTCTCCGCTCGGAGTCGGCAATGAGCCGACCTGGCAGGGGCTTGTCGACGGCCGCTCGGGCATCGGGCCGATCACGAAATTCGACGTCAGCGCCTACGCCTGCCGCATCGCCGGCGAGGTGAAAGGCTTCAACGCCGAGGACTGGATCGAGAAGAAGGAAGTGAAGAAGTCCGACACCTTCATTCACTACGCGATCGCCGCGGCGGACATCGCGGTGAAAGATGCGAACCTCGACTGCGCGACGTGCGACGGTGAACGCTTCGGCGTCATCGTCGGCTCCGGGATCGGCGGACTGCCGCTGATCGAGGAGATGCACACGAAGCTGATGGAGCGCGGTCCGAGCCGCGTCTCGCCGTTCTTCATCCCCGGCCTGATCGTGAATCTTGCGGCGGGACAGATTTCGATCCGCTACGGCTGTAAGGGTCCGAACTCCGCGCCGGCCACTGCCTGCGCCACCGGCGCGCACGCGATCGGCGATGCGTTCAAAGTGATCCAGCGCGATGACGCCGACATCATGTTCGCCGGCGGCAGCGAGGCGGTCATCACTCCCCTCGCACTGGCGGGTTTCGCCGCGATGCGTGCGCTTTCGACGCGCAACGACGAGCCGGAACGCGCTTCGCGTCCGTGGGATCTGAACCGCGACGGATTCGTGATGGGCGAAGGCGCGGGCATCCTCATCCTCGAGGAAATCGAGCACGCGAAAAAACGCGGCGCGACGATTTACTGCGAGCTGACCGGCTACGGGATGTCGAGCGACGCGCACCACATCACCTCCCCTGCCGAGGATGGCAGCGGGATGATCCGCGTGATGCGCAGCGCGCTGCGCGATGCGGGATTGCATCCCGAGGACATCGACTACATCAACGCGCATGGGACGTCGACGGCAGTCGGCGATCGCACGGAGACCATTGCAATCAAGCAGGTTTTCAGCGAGTACGCATACAAAGTCGCAGTGAGCTCGACGAAGTCGATGACCGGCCACCTCCTCGGCGCCGCCGGCGGACTGGAAGCCGCGATCGCGGCGATGACGATCAAGACGAACGTCATCCCGCCGACGATCAACTACGAGACGCCCGATCCCGACTGCGACCTCGACTACGTGCCGAACAAAGCGCGCGAGCAGAAGGTGACGCACGTGATGTCGAACTCCTTCGGCTTCGGCGGCACGAACGCAACGCTGATTTTTTCAAGATTGGCGTAACTGTCATCCTGAGCCGCCGAAGCTGCGTAGGCGAAGCCGGAGCAGCGGAGGACGGTCGAAGGACCCCCCAAGTGCTTGCATCGTGATTCCCCCACCACCCGTTGTTCTCAGGAAGGAGGTCCTTCGACCGTCCTCCGCCGTTCGCGCTTCGCGCTCCTCGGCTCCGGCGGCTCAGGATGACAGCGGTATCCTTCGCCGATTGAACTTTCCAACCTTCACACCCGCCTGGTTTCTGCGCGGACCGCATGCGCAGACGATCTGGGGACGCCTGGCGCGGCCGCGGCGGCTGGTGAAGTTTCGTCGCGAGACGATCACCACTCCCGACGGCGACGAGTTGGTGCTCGATCATCTCGACGCACCAGTGCGCGATGACAGGTTTCGTTTCGTGCTTCTGCACGGACTGGAAGGAAGTACGAACTCCGTCTACATGCAGGGATTACTGTCCGTCGTCGCAAGGCACGGCTTCGCGGCGACGGCGGTGAACTTTCGTTCGTGCGCGCGCGACCCGAAACGCGTCGGACGATCGATACCGAATCGGCGTCCGCGCTTCTACCACTCCGGCGAGACCAGCGATTTCGACTTCGTCGTGCGCACATTGCGTGCGCGCGAGCCGAACGTGCGCCTGCTCGCGGCGGGCGCGTCGCTCGGCGGCAACGTCGTGTTGAAGTGGCTGGGGGAGCATCCCGGGCAGACCGACGTCGCCGCGGCGGCCACGTTCTCTGTTCCGTACGATCTCGGCGCGGGATCGAAACATCTTGAGTACGGATTTCTTCGCCGCTTCTACGTCAATCGTTTTCTGGCGACGTTGAAGAAGAAGACGAAGTGGCTGGTCGCGCACTTTCCGGAGATGCGCGAGCGCGTCGATCTCAACGCGGTGATGCGCGCGAAGACGTTTCGCGACATCGACAACGCCGCGACCGCGCCCATCCACGGCTTCCGCGACGCCGACGATTACTACGCGCGCTCCAGCTCGATCCACTTCCTCGGCGCGATCACGACGCCGACGCTTTGCCTCAGCGCGGCCGACGATCCATTTCTGCCGGCCGAGGTGCTGGAGAAAGCGAAAGCGGTGGCGTCGCCGTCGGTCGAATTTCACATCACTGACTGCGGCGGACACACCGGCTTCATCGCCGGCAGCGCGCCGTGGCGGTGCGAGTACTGGGCCGAGGAGTTGGTGGTTGGATGGCTGGCGGAACAGGCGCGATGACGGCACGGCGCGATCTCATCCTCCGCATCGGCGCCGCGATCTGGGGCTTCGCCATCGCCATCTCGCTGCTGCCGTTCTGGCTCGGACCGCCGCCGCCCGGACAGTTGCCGGGATACGCGACGTCGATGGGCCTCGATGCGCGCGCGCCGATGCGTTTCGTATTGAGCCTGATCCTCGTTCCGCTGCTTTGGACGTTCGCGCTTCGTCCAATTCTCAACATCCTCGGCCGCGACGATACGAAGGCGTGGGCACGCAATGCATTCACGTCATCCGCGATCGGCATCCTCTGGTTCGTCATCATCGACCGCAATCTCGCATGGGTGCTGATCGCGCCGGCCGTCGTGCTGGCTGTGTCGCTGGCGATGCGGAAAATCAACGGGCACTTCACGCGTCGCGATCTGATTCTGCTTCCGGTGCTGGCGACGACGTACCTCGCGCTGCTCGATCTGTTGCCGCGATCGGTCGAACAGGTCCTCCTGTTGTCGGCGCTTCTCGTGTTTCTCGTTCGGATGGCGATCGTTCTGATCCGGCGCGACACCGGACTGCCGCCTGGTCCGTGCTTCGCGCTCGCGCCGCTCGGACTCGCGTTGCAATCGAGTTTCAACTCCTACGACCTGCGCCATTCACCGTGGGCGCCGCTGGCATTCGTAGTGATCTCGCCGCTATTGATTCGCGCACTGATCCGCGACTCACCCACGACGCAAGCCCGCTTCCGCGCCGCGTTGCGCTACGTCATCTATCCGGTCGCGGCGTACGCGTACATCAGCGCGACGAGCCAGCTCGCCGCCGAGGGGATGCCGCGCGCCGATCTGTTCGAGGATCAGCAGCATGTCGTGCCGGCGACGGAGATGTTGCGCGGCGAAAAGGCGTATCGCGACATCATCCCGGCGCACGGATTCGTGCAGGACGCGCTCGTCGACTACGTCGCCTTTCGCACCGGCCCGGTCACGCTCGGCCGCGCGCTGAAGTTTCGCGGCGTGATTTCCGGAACGATCATCATCGCGCACTACGCTCTCGTCGCCGCCGCCACCGGCTCGCCGGAGCTCGGACTCGCCTCCACCTTCCTGGCCATGCTCCTCGGCACGGCCGGCGGCTCGATTCGACTTCTGCCGGCGATCGCGACACTGGCACTGATCGCGTACGCGCTTCGCCGCCGCGATCCACGCTGGCTGATCGCCGCAGGCGTTGGCGTCGTCGTCTGCATCCTGACCAGCATCGATCACGGCGCGTACACGCTGATCACGCTGCTGATCGCGGTCATCCGTTTCCCCGCCGATCGCAAGCGCGCATTCGTATCAGCTGCAATCGGAGGCGGAGCCGCCGGGATCGTGGCATTCGCGGCGATGGCACTGGACGGCATCGCCATCGATTTCGTGCGCGTGACGCTCTTCGAGATCGCGTCCCTTGGTCCCGTCTACACGCTCAACGTCTTCGAAGCGCCCGCGGCGCTGCTGCGCGCCAACAACATCCCCGAGGTCCTCGGCGCGCTGCTCGACAAATCGTCGTACCTCTACGTTTTCTGGCCGGTGATGATGATGCTGGTCGTCGTGGCGCTGACGTCGCGAACGCCGATGGGGCCGCGCCGCCGCGCGCATCGCGAAGCGTTTCTAATCATCGCCATCTACGGCGTCCTCACGGCGATTTCGTACGCGGAACGACATCACCTGCTCTGGCTCTTCGTGGCGGCGCCGCTGATCACGATCGCCATCTTCCGCATGTTCCGAAGCCGCAGTCCTATCGTGCGGTCGCTCGCGCCGGCGCTGGTGATCCTGGCGTTGATGATCGGCCAACCGACCGCGCACATCGCCATCGTTGGAGCCCTCCGCCACGCGCGTGGTCCGATGGATTCCGAGATACGCGAGCTCGCGCTCCCCCGCGCCCGCGGCGCGCTCACAAAGGCGGGAGACGCCATCGTCATCGACACGGTGCAACGTTATGTGGCGTCGCATCTGCAGCCGAACGAGACGTGGTTCGATTTCACGAACCGAGGAAATCTCTACTTTCTGTTGGAGCGCGATTGCCCGATGCGCCAGGTCGAAGTAGCGTTCTACGAAACCGAGGAACGCCAGCGAGACGTCATCCGCCGCATCGAACAGAACCCGCGCATCCGCTTCGCCCTCATGCCGCCGGAACCCACCGACAACACCGCCGTCGACGGCGTCCCCAACCGCGTCCGCGCGCCGCTCGTCTACACGTATCTGCAACAGCACTTCGTGCCCGATTACGAAGAAGCGGGCGTGAGTTTCTGGCGCAGAAAGTAGGCGCGTAGAATCGCGCTCATGACCGTCTGGCTACGGCGCTGCGCTTCGTTTGCCGAGGAGGCGGAAGCTGATCGCGAATATTGGTCTGCGTTTGCACCTGACGAGCGCGTCGCGTTGATCGCAGATCTGCGGCAGGAGTGGAACACGATGAATGGTCTGAACGAACCTCCAAGCCGCGACTTCAAAGACTTTCTCGAACTCTTAGCGCAACATGACGTCAAGGCTCTGATCATCGGCGCATTTGCCGTTGCGTTTCACGCGAAGCCGCGATTCACAAAGGATCTCGACATCTTCGTTGAGGCAACTCCGGACAACGCGGAACGGCTGCTGCGCGCGATTGACGCCTTCGGCTTCGGAACCCTTGGCCTGACGGTCGACGATTTCGCGTCGGGTCGCGTGACGCAGCTGGGCTTTCCGCCGAATCGGATCGATCTCGTTACATCGATCGACGGCGTAACGTTCGAAGAGGCCTGGGCGAGCCGAGTTGCTGGCAAATACGGCGACATCGACGTCTGGTACATCGGCCGCGAGGCGCTGGTTCGGAACAAGACAGCAGCTGCCAGGCCTCAGGATCTTATGGATCTGGCCACGTTGCGTTAGCATCGCGGGATGACTGCTACTGCCGAGACGGCGGCGCGGAAGGCGGGGTTGCTGGCGCGGTTCGCGGCGTTTGTTGCGGAACGGCATCCGCTGGCGCTGCGGCCGGCGGTGACTGCGCTGGATATGGCCACCGGCGGCCAATCGATCGATGAGGGCGATGCATTCGCGATCGATGCGTTGCGCGATCCGCTGCGGCGCATCCTCGTCCAGACGCTGACCGATTTTCTGTCGCCCGACGTCAGCGCCGCGCAGAAGTTGCAAGGCTCCGTTCCGGAAACGACGCCGGGCGTCACCGTCAGCGAGCGGCTTCATCTCGCCGTCAACGAAGTCGTCGAGTCGTGCGACGGATTCCTGCGGCGCGAGGCGATCGCGGCATCGCTCACGCCGGATGAGAAGCGCGAAATCCTGCGCGGCATGATCCTCACCCGCGCCACCGACAACCGGCTCAAGCAATTCTTCACCGGCGGTGAAGTGCGCTACGGAACGTCGTCATTTCAAGGAAAAGGCTTCCGTTCCCTCGGGCAGGAAGCGATCTACGCGGCGGCGATCCGCCTTCGACGCGGCGACGATTTCGCGTCCGACGACGGCTGGCGCGGCGATGTCGTCTCCCCCATGATCCGCGACCTCGGTGTCGTGCTGGCGATGCACAACGATCGGTCAACCGTGCGCATGGTGCTGAGCGCGCAGATGGGCAAAGCCGGGCCGCCGATGAACGGCAAGGACCTGCACGTCGGCGATTGGGACCGCGGAATCCTGCCGGCGATGGCGCCGCTCGGATCGCCGGCGCTGACGATCGCAGGCGTGGCGATGGCGTTTGTGATGCGGGGGTCGGGAGTCGGGAGTCGGGAGTCGGAGAATGCGCCGATTCAACCTCTCGCCGACACCCGACACCCGACACGCGACACCCGCGTCGCCATCTCCTTCGTCGGCGAGGGCACGACCTCCCTCGGCGAATGGCACGAGGCGATCAACGCCTGCGCGGCGCGCAAGCTGCCGGCGGTTTTCTGCGTGCAGAACAATCAGACCGCGCTCTCGACGACGATCGCGGAGCAGTCCGCGGTTCGCGTGTTCGCGGACAAGGCCCTCGGCTACGGCATCCCGGCGATCACGATTGACGGCACTGATGCCGATGCGATCGCGGCCGCGTTCACGTGGGCAGTGGAGCGGGCGCGCGAGGGTCACGGTCCGGCGCTCATCGAGCTCGTGGCTATGCGCATGTGCGGCCATGCCCATCACGACGACATGCTCTACCTCGGCAAGGATCCGCAGCCGTCGTGGACGTATCCGCCGCTCGCCGAATCCGGGTACGCGGACCGCGAGCGCTACGAGTTCTGGTGCCGAAAAGATCCGATCGCGACATACGCGGCGAAACTCGAAGCCGAGGGCGTGATCGGCGAAGACGATCTTGAGAAGTTTCAGCGCGATGCCGAGGCGCTCGTCGAAACGGAAGCGCGCGCGGTCATCGATGCGACGTGGCCCGATGGCGAGCTGGCAGGAATCGGCGTCGTCGCCGATGAGCCGCGCCGCGAGCACATCGAAGTCTTGGATGAGGAGTGGCGCCATCGCGCGTCGGAGAACATCGCGCTGCCGGCAATCGAAGACGCGCCGCCGTTCGATGCGAAGGGGAAGACGTTTCTCGAAGCGGTCATGCTCGGCGTTGGCGATGCGCTTCGCGCCGATCCGCGCACGTTCGTTTATGGCGAAGACGTCGGAGGAAAATACGGGAACGCGTTCCTCCTACTCAAACCGCTGATGAAAGAGTTCGGCGATCGCATCGTCAACTCGATTCTCGCGGAAGGCGCGACCCTCGGCGTCTGCACGGGCGCGGCACTCGCGGGCATGCGGCCGATCGGCGAGATCCAGTTCAACGACTTCGTCGCCACCGGTTTCAATCAACTCGTAAACAACGCCGCCAAAATTCGCTACCGCTGGGGCGGCGCGGTGCCAATGGTGGTGCGGATGCCGTGGGGCGGACTGCGTCACGCCGGTCCGTATCACTCGCAGAACACCGAGGCGTGGTTCTATCGGACGCCCGGGCTGAAGATCGTGGCGCCATCGACACCGCACGACGCGCGTGCGCTGATGGCGAGCGCGGTGGCCGATCCCGATCCGGTTCTCTACTACGAACACATCGCGCTCTATCGCGATCCGAAAGTGAAACAGGTGTTGTCCGATGCGCCGCCACAACCGATCGCGATCGGAAAAGCGGCACTGCGCCGCGCCGGCGACGATCTCGCGATCATCTCGTACGGTGCATACGTCCACGCCGGCATGCGCGTCGCCGAAATCCTCGCAAAGAACGGCATCGAATGTTCCGTACTCGACCTCCGCTCGCTCGCGCCGCTCGACCGGGATGCCGTGTTGGCGGTCGCGCGTCACTGCAATCGCGTGCTGATCATCCTCGAAGACACGCGCACCGGCTCGATCGGTGAGTCGCTCGCGGCGATCATCCAGGAGGAAGCGTTCGAATACCTCGACGCCCCCATCCGCATCCTCGGCGCGCTCGACACGCCGGTGCCATACTCGCCGCCACTCGAGGAAGAGTTCCTCGCCAGCGATGCGCAGATTGAGCGGGCGGCGCGTCTGGTGGTGAATTACTAACAACCGCGTCCGGAGACACATGATGCGCATCGCGGCATTCGTCGTTCTCACCGCACTCGCCATCCCGCCCGGCAGCGCACAAGTCAGCGAACAGGTTTCCGTCGAACTGGTTGAGGTTCCGGTCTACGTCCGCTCCGCCGAAGGGAGTCCGGTTCAAGGCCTCAGTCGCGATGCGTTCGAGCTTTACGTGAACGGGCGCAGGCAGGAAATCGAATACTTCGACGCGATCAACTTCTCGGCACGCGCGACTCCATCCGCGCCGGCGCCGAGCGTTCGATCGTCGCACCAACGGCGCCTCTACCTTCTGCTGTTCGACCTCCACTACTCCATTCCCGGCCATCTCGCCCGCGCGCGCGATGCCGCCAGAAAGGTCGTCGCGCGGTCAAATCCCGATACCGATCTCTTCGCGGTCGCAAGCTACTCCACGAACAAAGGCGTTCAATTCATCACCGCGTTTACGTCCGACCACGTCGTGATCACCCGTGCCATCGAAACTCTCGCTCTCAGCCGGCAACACGATCCCCTCGGCATTGCGATTTCGACGGCAGAGCGTGTCGATTGGGCGCCCCAGACCGATGACGATAACGGCTTCAGCAGCGGCCGGAGAGGCGACGAAGCCGATGCGGCCATGGCTCAGGCCCTCACCGGCGGGTCCGCCAATCAAGAGATTCAAAAGGAGCCGGAGAAGAAGCTTACCGAAGCGATCCTGATCAATTTTGCCGACCTCGCCGGCCGCCTGGCGAACCTCGAGGGGCAGAAGCATGTTCTCTATCTTTCCGAGGGATTCAAAGTCTTCGATAGCAAGATGGACCCGCGCCACCCGAAATTGTTGAGCGACATGGGCCGCGCCTTTCATCGGGCAGGCGTCTTTCTCGATGCCGTCGATATCGCAGGGCTTCGGCCGTCGTTCACCGATGCGGGCAATTTTCAATCGCCTACGAACTGGAATCTGCAACTACTCACCGACGCAGCGGGTGGCGAGTTCGTTCATAACCGCAACGACCTGAACCAGGCCATCGGCAGCGTTCTGGAACGACAGGAGGCGCTGTACGTCCTCGCCTTCCATCGCCGCAATACGCGTGGCGGCACGATCAATGTTCGCGTGCGCGGCGTGCCGCGAGGTACGCATCTGTCGTTCCGCGAACAATTCGGCGACGTCGGCCCGAAACGGCCCGTGGATCCTCTGGAACTCGCAGATATCCTGATCAACAGCACGCCCCAGCACGGAGCGACGGTCCTGCTTTCGCTGCGGCAACAGGAACTGATGATCAAAACTCCGAGCGCCGAAATCGTGCCGCAGCTCACCTCCGCTGCGCCGTTCGTCGACGTGCTCGTCTACGTCTTCGACGAAAAAGGCTCCGTCGTTTTCGAAAATCAAAAGAGAGTTACTGTCGATACGAAGCAAACAGCGGATTCTCTCGACATCCGCGTACCGCTCGACCTGCCACCGGCCGCCTACGTCGCCAAGTGTCTTCTCCGGATCGGCAACGGAAGCGCGCTCGGCTTCTCCGAAATGAAGTTCCGCCTCGATGCGCGTCACCCATGACGTCGCGGAAGTCATGGCGCGACTTATGTGCCGCGGTAAACCCGCCGGACCCACGCGGCGTCCTCTTGGCTAAGTGCCTCCCCGCCCGCCGCGACCGCGGCATCGACCTGCTTCGGATTGCGCTGGCCGAGGAGGACGGTGGCGGTGGGGTTGTCCGCGAGGAGGGCGCCGGTGAGGGCGTGCAGGACCGGCTCGGGATGATCGGGGAAGCGGCGCGTCATTTGGTCGCGTGCGTAGCGCATGCGGGCAAGGAACTTCGGATCGCGGAACTCCGCAATCGTGCTGCGGAAATCGCCCTCGGGGAAATTCGGCGGCTCGTCGTACTTGCCGAGAAGCAATCCGTGTTTCAGCGGTGAGAAAAAGGCGACGCCGAGGTCGTGCGCATCAACCCAGGTTTTCAGTCCGCTCGATTCGTACGCGTCATCGATGATGTTGCGGAACGGCTGCACCACGTCGGGATCGACGCGGTCGATGAACTTCATGATCTTGCGCGCGTCCCAATCGGAGAGGCCGATGAAGCGGATCTTTCCTTCGTCGCGGAAGCGCCGCATGTTCGCCAACGCATCGTCGAAGTAGACATCGTTCGGACCGAAGTCGCAGTGGTGGAAGTAGTAGAGATCGATGACGTCGGTCTGCAGATCGCGCAGCGAAATCTCGCATTGTTCGCGCATGTACGCCGGGTCGTAGAAATGATCGGCGCCGCCGCGTTGAAAACCAAACTTCGACGCGAGAAAAATATCCTTCCGTGGCACGCCGTCGGCGAACACCTGCCCGATGAGTTGCTCGGCGTGGCCGTTGCCGTAGGCGTCGGCGGTGTCCCAGTGCGTGATTCCCTGCCGATGCGCTTCGACCAGCGCCGCTTTCGCGAGCCGGTCATCGTGACCGCTCCACCCGACTGAAAATCCGCCGCCCATGGCCGGCCCTCCGTGTCCCCACGTGCCGAGGCTGATGGCGGGAACTTGAGCGTTGGTGCGGCCAAAACGGAGCGTGCGCATGGGGACGAGTAGATTAGTCGATGTTTGTCATCCTGAGTCGCCGGAGCCCTGGAGCGCGAAGCGCGGAAGCGGCGCAGGACGACGAAGGATCTCAAGGTACGCAACTTCCGCTGAAACCCCTTGGGATTCAACGCAGTTTGGGAAACTTGAGATCCTTCGCCGTCCTCCGGCGTCTTCGCCTTCGGCTTCGCGCCTCCGGCAGTCTCAGGATGACAATCGTGCCCCTAATCTACTAATCACTAATCTACTAATCTACTAACTATGCCCTGCGTTTTCTGCAACGAGCCGCGCGCCGCAGGCCAGGCGCTGTTCGAGGACGACCGCGTGCTCGTCATCCTGCACGACGATTGGGCGGTTCGCGGGCACGCGATGGTTGTCTGGAAGGCGCATGTCGAGAATGTCGCCGATCTGACGATCGACGAATACGCGCATTTCGCGGCCGTGCATCATCGCGCCGAGCGCGCGTTGCTCGCCGCGACCGGTGCGGAACGCGCCATCCTGCTCAAACTCGGCATCGCCACGCCGCATCTGCACCTGCACATCTATCCCCTGAGTGCGTCGCTCGATCGCGCCGCGGTGATGGAGATCATCGATGGACGTGTGCGCGAACCGTCCGATCAGGCTCTGATCGACGATCTCCGTGAACGGCTCGCTTGACAACGCGCCTCGGACTGAATGAGCATTCATTCACATGGCCCGGCAAGCGTCGACGCTCCCTCCTCCGACTGAAACCGCGCGCGGCACCACCAAGCGCGAACGCATCCTTCGCGCCGCCATCGAAGTCTTCGCGCTGAACGGCTACTTCAACGCCAAGGTCTCGGACATCGCCAAGTCCGCCGGTGTTGCGGACGGGACGATCTACCTCTACTTCGACGGCAAGGAAGATCTGCTCGTGACGATTTTCCGCGAGCACACGCGCAACTACCTGCAGTCGCTGGAGCGCGAGCTGGCGCATGTGCGCCGCCCCGAGGAGCGGATACGCATTGCCATCCGGCATCATTTGGAGACGCTCGGCCGCGACCGCTCGCTGGCCATCGTGGCGCAGGTGGAACTGCGTCACAGTCTGAAATTCATGAGCCTTCTCTCGCAGCAGGAAGTGGCCGACTACCTCAACATGCTGCGCAAAATGATCGAGCACGGGCAGTCGGACGGCAGTTTCCGCCGCACCATCCACCCGCAGCTCGGCGCGAAAGCGGTCTTCGGAATCCTCGACGAGATGGTGACGTCGTGGATCCTTTCGGAGAAAGAGTACGACCTCGCTGCCAGCGCGAACCAGATCGCCGATCTGGTGTTAACCGGATTGCTGTAGGCCGGCGCCGACTTCGACGGCGCATCATCGCTCTCGTTGCGGGGCCTGCCTGTACCATAACGTAGCGATGCCGACGACGTGGAGGGAGCGCCGATACCTTCCTCATATTGTCGTTTTCCTGGTCGCGCTCTCGATCAAAGCGGCCGTGCTGGCGTCGCTTCACGCCCATCCGCTTCTGCAACCGTCGGGCGATATGGACGGCGCCGTCTATCTCGCGCTGGCGCGGAACGGACCACCGGCCGTCGCCTACTTCGTTTCGCCGCTCTATCTCTACTTCCTCAAACTGACCGGTGCCTCCACCGCCCTGGCCTCGGTCGCTCAGATCATTCTCGGCAGCCTCGGCGTCGTTCTGCTGTTCGACACCGCGCGCCGCTGGTTCGGATTGCGCGCCGCGCTCCTGCCGGCGGCGCTCGTGATGTTCACCGGGGTGGTGACGTTCGACGAGGTGACGATCCTGCAGTCGGCGCTCGATCCGTTCCTCGTCGCGCTGATGCTCTGGACGTTGACCGTAGCGCTGCAGTCCGGCGACCAGGAGAAAAATCAGGCGGTACTGCGTTTCGCCGCCGCGGGAGCCGCCGCAGCGCTCTTCGCGCTCAATCGACCGAACGCGTTGATCTGGCTGGCTGCGTCGGGTGTGCTGCTGCTCGTGCAACGGCGTTTGCGGCAGGCCGCGGCCTTCGCCGCCGGCTGCGCGCTTCTGCTAGCGCCGGTGGTGCTTCGCAACTACGCCGTGGCGCACGAGCTCGTGCTCGTCTCGACGCACGGAGGGCTCAATTTCTACATCGGCAACAACGCCGAAGCCGACGGGACCTATCACGCCGTGCCCGGTATCCGCCCGACGATCACAGGGCAGTCGGTCGACGCCGCACGCGTCGCCGCCGCCGCGGCTGGCCGCCCGCTCACGGCAGGAGAGGTATCGCGCTGGTTCTATGGCCAGGCGTTCCGCTGGATTAGTGCGCATCCGGCGGACGCGCTGCGCCTTTTCGCACGCAAGCTCGCGTACACGATCCATGAGACCGATCTGGCTCTGAACACGAGCTACGACTTCTTCCGCAGGGATGTCGATTCGCCGCTGCGGCTGCTCGTCGTCGGACCGTGGCTGCTCGTGCCGCTCGGCGCCGCCGGGGCGATGAGCCGCATCCGCGATCGCCGGTTCCGGCTCTGGGCGGCGTTCATCCCCGTCTACGCGGTGTCGGTGGCGTTGTTCTTCGTCGCCTCGCGCTATCGCCTGCCGCTGCTTCTCGCCTTTGCCGTCTGCGCCGCGGGCATCTTCGAGATTCGGCGCGTCTGGCCGGTGGCGTTGGCCGCAGCGCTAGCGTGCGTCACGCTCTGGCCGTTCAGACTCGACAGCGGACGCTCGTACGAAGAGACGAACATGGCCGTCTACCTGATCTCCCATCACCGCGTCGAGGAAGCGTCACAATTCATCGCCGCCGTGGCGCCGCATCACGCCGATCCGGCTCGTCTCTACCTTCGCGCCGGGCTGGCGTACGGCCAGGCTGGCGAGGACGCGCGCGCGATCGATGCGTTCGAGCATGTGCTGCGAGCGCCGGTCGCACAGCCGGTGTTGCGCGCGACCGCGGCCGATGAACTGGCGGAGGCGTACCTTCACGCCGGTCGGATCGATGATGATCGCCGGCTCCTTTCCGCGATCGATGCCGCGCCGCTCCCCGCGAAGCGTGCGTCCCGTCTCGGCCGGATCGCGATGGAACTTCGCGACGGCGAAGATGCGGCGCGCTTCTTCACCATCGCCGTCGCACGCACTCCTGTCGATGCCTCCGCATGGCGCGACCTCGGCATGGCCGATCTTGCAACCGGCGACGCCGTGCATGCGGTCGCCGCGCTGACGCAGGCCTCGCGCCTCGACCCCAATGACCCATCGGCGTTTTTCGCTCTCGCTCTCGCCAATGCCCAATCCGGCCAGCTCGACCAAGCGCGACAGAACAACGAAGAAGCGCTCCGTCTCCGCCCCGATTTTCCGGAAGCGCAAGCACTCCGCCAACGCCTCCGCCGTTGAAACCGGCTCACCGCATCGCGGCGCGCAACGCATTGCGTTCGCTGAGTTCCGCGGTCGTTGGTTCGTCGAGGAAACGTTCGATCGAAATGTCGCGGCCGAAGGCGGCGACTGAATAGCCGTCGATTGCGATCGGATTTTCGGTCAGCGGGTCGTAAACAAGATCACCGTCACACGCGACGTAGTGCGTCGTCCACGTCGGCCCTTTGCGGCCGGCCAGACGAATCGGCGTGAGTGGCCCGTGGAAAACTCCGGCGTCGACATGTCGCACGTCACGCAGGCGCGCGATCCACGGCTTCTTTCCTTCTGCGAGCAGCAACTCCGTCAGCCGGCAGACGTGCGTCACGCAATCGGCGGGATAGCCATGCTCGAATGCCGCGGAGATCTCGTGGAGATAGTCAACCGCGCGCATCACCGGATTTTAGTATCGTCGCGCCATGCCGCAGGACGAGACCCTCCGCCGCGTCGTCGACTTCATCCGCTCCATCGGGATCGAAGTCAACGAAGGCGCGATGACGCGCGAAACCCTCGTCCCCGGGATGGACATCGTGCACGGCACTTTGCTGATCGACGAGACGATGATGTGCAAACCTGCGGATCTCCTCCACGAAGCCGCGCATATCGCGCTGACCGCTCCCTCGGCCCGCAACGCGCTGGACGGAACCGCCGACACCTCGCCGGCCGAAGAGGTTTCGGCCATCGCCTGGACCTGGGCGGCGTCGCGGCATCTCGACATCGACCCTGCCGAGACCTTTCATGTGGACGTCATCAGCGGCAACGGCCCGACGCTTTTGGAAAACTTTCTGGAACAGCGCTACGTCGGCGTGCCGATGCTGCAGGTCTGGGGACTGACCGTCGAGCCGAAAAATGCCGTCGTGAGAGGCGTAGACCCGTATCCGCACATGCTGCGATGGCTCCGAGGGTGAGCCCAGCGTTTTCCGCAGATACGGATAGAACACTCTCCGTCTTCGGAGTATGATTCGCAAACCTCGGCAAGAGGTTCCCAAAATAGTCCACGGTTCGTTCCGCCCAAACGAATGAAAGGGGTTCTCATGACTCACAGCGTGAAGTCGCGACTGCTCGTATTTTTCCTGTTCGTCCTTTTGCTCATTGCTGCGCTTCCGGTCGCGGCCGACGTGACCGTCAGCGGAACAACAAACTTCTCATCTCTCGATGGGTCGGCGCAGGACGACGATCACACCGTCAACGGCGTGTTCACCGTCAACAGCAATCTGACCGTGCTCGGCACGATCAATTGCAATGACGATGGACCAGGCTCCAACAGCGCATGCGCCATGCAGTTTGCCGTCAGCGGCAATCTCGTGCTCGCACCGGGGAGCGCGATCTTTGCCGAGAACCGGAGCAGTTCCGGCAACGGCGGCAACATCACGTTCAACGTCGGCGGAAACGTGAGCGTTCAGGGAACGGCATCGTCGACTCCCGGCGCACTCGTCTCGAGCGCGAAGACGAACGACGGCAATCCGGCGCATGGCGGCAACATTGTCTTCGTCGCTGGCGGGTTCTTTACGCAGGACGCGGGCTCGATCATCAGCTCCGCCGCGAAGGATTCCAATGCAGGGGCGATCTCGATCACCGGCGGTGGACTGGTGACGGTGAACGGATCCATTCTGGCCGGCGCGACGCGAGCGTTATCGACCTCGACGATCTACACCGGCGCCATCATCAGCGGCGGCGGCGGACATGTCGTCGGCGGTCCGATCACGATCAAGGCGCTCACGCACACCGAACCAGGACTGATCATCAACTCGAGTGCGATCATCGCCTCCCAGGGTACGGATCCGGGCAGCAGCCCGGTGATCCTCGAAGGCTGCAACGTGCAGGTGAACGGCCTCGTCGCCTCTCTGGCCAAGAAAAACGCCGGCCCGGCAGTCATCATCCGTAGCGGGACCACCATCACTGTCGACAGCAGCACGCTGGCCGGCGTCGACGGCGCGCACCGCGGCTGCATCCGCGCAAGTGCGATCAATGAAAGCGCCACCGGCTACCACGTCGATCTTTTCGCCAAGAACGCCATCATCGTCATCGGACCGCCGACAAGCTCGACCCTCTTCTCCGTTTCCTCGAACGGCGGCAGCTCGGGCAACGATGACAGCGGCACGATCAACGCCATCTCCACGAGCGCCACGATCACGGCGAGCGGTAACGCCTTCCAGACCACCGGCAACCAGAACGAGGACCGCGGCGGCAACATCAACGTCTCCGCGAAGAACGACGTGACGCTCAACGGCGCCACGCTCGACGCTTCCGGCGGATCGGGCGGTGGACATCGCGCCGGCGGCCACATCGCCGTCCGCTCGTACTCGGGCGCGCTCCTCTGGCAGGCCGGCGTGGGCGATGTGCGCCCGGTCGGCAGCACGGCCGGTGTTCCCGTCGCACAGCAGGGGACGATCTCCCTCACCTACTGCACGACGCTGTCGACCTCCGGCACGTCCTTCCCGACGAACGGCAGCGCAGTCGGCGTTTTCCCGACGACGGCACAGACGTGCTCCCCGGCCGCGCCGTCGCTTCCGGCAGGCGTGACGCTGCCCAATTGCAACACCCCTCCCACGGCGAACAACGACACCTACACCGTCGCCGAGGGCGGCACGCTGAACGTACCCCCTCCCGGCGTGCTGGCCAACGATACCGATCCCGATTCGCCTACTCTCACGGCCATCCTCGTCAGCGGTCCGGCCCACGCCTCGTCCTTTACCTTCAACGCCGACGGTTCGTTCACATACGTGCACAACGGCGGCGAATCGACGAGCGACTCGTTTACCTACAAGGCCAACGACGGCTCGCTCGACTCCAACGTGGCCACGGTCAACATCACCATTACGCCGGTGAACGACGCACCGATCGCGAACAACGATACCGCCACGGTCGCCGAGGGCGGCACGCTCAACGTCGCCGCGCCGGGCGTGCTGGCGAATGACACCGATCCGGACTCGCCGACTCTCACCGCCGTCCTGGTGACCGGCCCGGCGCACGCATCATCCTTCACGCTGAATCCGAACGGCTCGTACACCTACATTCACGACGGCAGCGAGACGACCTCGGACAGCTTCACTTACCAGGCCAGCGACGGTTCCCTCTTGTCGAACGTCGCCACGGTCAACATCACCATCACGCCGGTCAACGACGCGCCGGTTGCGAACAACGATACGTACAGCGTCGCCGAGGGCGGAACGCTGAATCAGTCCGCACCGGGCGTACTCGGGAATGACACCGACGCCGATTCACCGACGCTGACCGCGGTGCTGGTCTCCGGACCGTCGCACGCCTCATCGTTCACGCTGAATGCGAACGGCTCCTTCACCTACGTTCATGACGGCAGCGAAACGACCAGCGATTCGTTCACGTATCGCGCGAACGACGGCTCGCTGAACTCGAACGTCGCCACGGTCAACATCACCGTCACCCCAGTCAATGACGCGCCGGTCGCGGTCAACGACGGTCCGTACAACGTGCCGGAAGGCGGCACGCTGAACATCGCCTCGCCGGGCGTGCTTGCGAACGACACGGACGTCGATTCGCCGACTCTGACCGCGGTGCTCGTCTCCGGACCGGCGCACGCGTCCTCGTTCGCGCTGAATGCGGACGGTTCCTTCACGTACGTCCACGACGGCAGCGAGACGCTGACCGACAGCTTCACGTACATGGCGAACGACGGATCTCTGAACTCGAACGTCGCCACAGTCAGCATCACCATCACACCGGTCAACGACGCGCCGGTGGCCGCGAACGATGCGTACTCGGTCGCCGAGGGCGGGACGCTGAACACGCCGGCTCCGGGCGTGCTCGGAAATGACACCGACGCTGACTCGCCCGTGTTGACAGCAGCACTGGTCAGCGGACCGGCGCACGCGTCGTCGTTCGCGCTCAACGCGGACGGCTCGTTCACGTACGTCCACGACGGCAGCGAAACGACCACCGACTCGTTCACGTACCGCGCGAACGACGGCTCGCTGAACTCGAATATCGCCACCGTCACGATCACCATCTCACCGGTGAATGACGCGCCGGTCGCGTTCAACGACGCCTACGCAGTCAACGAAGGCGGCACGCTCAACCCAGCCGCACCGGGCGTGCTCGGCAACGACACCGACGCCGACTCACCGACGCTCACCGCGGTTCTCGTGAGCGGTCCCTCGCATGCCGCGTCGTTCGCGCTCAACGCGGACGGCTCGTTCACCTACATTCACGACGGCAGCGAGACGACCTCGGACGTCTTCACCTATCGCGCGAACGACGGCTCGCTGAACTCCAACATCGCCACCGTCACCATCACCGTCACGCCGGTCAACGACGCGCCGGTGGTCACGGCTGGCGGCACGCTGACATTCACCGAAGGCGATCCGGCCACCGTGATCGACAACTCGATCACGATCTCCGACGACGATTCGCCGAACCTCGTGGGGGCGACGGTCACGATCAGCGGCAACTACGCCAGCGGCCAGGACGTCCTCGGATTCACGAACACGGCGAACATCACCGGTACGTTCAACAGCGGAACCGGCGTGCTCACGCTGACCGGCACCGATACGGTCGCCAACTACCAGGCCGCGCTTCGCAGCGTTACCTACAGCAACACCTCGGGCAGCCCGTCGACGCTGCAGCGGACGGTCACCTGGCAGGTCGATGACGGCGCCGGCGTGAACAACCTCAGCGCTCCGGTCACGTCGACGATCAACGTGGTTTCCGTCAACGACGCTCCGGTCCTCGCGAACGGATCGACGATCACCTACACAGAGAACGATCCGGCTACGGTCGTCAACTCGGTCATCACGGTCAGCGACAGCGATTCACCGAACCTGACCGGCGCGACAGTGCAGATCACCAGCGGCTACAACAGCGCGCAGGACGTCCTCTCCTTCGCGCCATTCGGCGGCATCTCTGGCAGCTTCAACTCCGGCACGGGCACGCTGACTCTCAGCGGCACGTCCTCGGTCGCGAACTACCAGACCGCGCTACGCAACGTGAAGTACACGAATACCTCGGACGATCCGACCACGGCATCGCGCACGGTGGTCTTCCAGGTGACTGACGGCACGGACGCGAGCAACACCGTCAGCAGCACCATCAACGTCACTGCGGTCAACGATCCGCCGACCGCGACCGCGTTCAGCGGACTGCCGGCGCAGGCAGGCATTCCCATCACCTACCCGGCCGGCAAACTGAACGGCACCGACGTCGAGGCAGGAACAACCGTCACTGTCGACACGACGCCGATCAACCTCGTCAACGGCTCGGTCACACTCAACGCCAACGGCAGCTTCACCTTCACGCCGACGCCGCAGTCGGCTGGCGGAACGGCGTCGTTCCAGTATCGCGTCACCGACAACGGCAATCCCGCTCCGGGCGCGAATAGTGCCTACGTGACGGTGTCGTTCAACGTGGCCGGTCCGGCCATCTACTTCGTCAAGTCAGGCGGCACTGGCAACTGCACGCTCGGCAACGAGTGCACGCTGACGACGGCGGTGGCCTTCGGCGGAGCCAACGCGTACATCTTCATCAGCGACGCTGCCACGCATACCAATGGAGGACCGATCACGCTCAACACGGGCGGGTCGATCATCGGCCAGGGCATCATCGCGCCGAGCTTCGACGCATTCTTCGGCATCGTCGCCCCGGCGCAGGGAACGCTGGCGCCGCGGCCGCTCGTGAATCAGGCCCGTCCGACGATCAGCAATTCGCCGATCACGCTCAATAACAACTCCGCCGTCGGCGGCTTCAACATGAGCAACAACTCCGGCGACACGCTGATCGCGTCGTCGAAGAGCGGCCTGTTCGTGAAGGACATCGACATCACCAGCACCGCCGGCAGCGGCACGTCCGCCGTCCACTTCACCGGCTCGACCAGTGCTTCGACCCTCGCGTTCGGCAACGTCTCGACGACGTCCGGCGACGCCGTGACGATCGCCACGAGCGGCGCGACGAACTTCTCGTTCACCACCGTCTCATCCACGACCGGTAAAGCGGTCGGTATCACCACCGCGACCGGCGCATTCACCTTCACGAAGATCAGCTCCAACGGTGCGGCGAAGGGCATCACCGTGAGCGGCCTGACCGGCGCGGGCAGCTTCACCGTCAACGGCACGGGCGGCCTGTGCGACTCGACTCACATCGGCGCTGGTGACTGCACGGGCGGCACGATCCAGGGCAGCTCACTGCGCGGCGCCGAGTTCACGAATGCCGCAAACGTCACGCTCAAGAACATGTACTTCAAGGGCGACGGGACGACGAATTCGGGCGCTACCTGCTTCGGTGACGTCAACGCCGGCTCGAACCTGACATGCAACGCGGCCCTTTACCTCAGCAGCGCCTCGGCTGCCACGCTCGATCGCCTCTACCTCGATGGAACCGGCGGCTCGGCAGACATGGGCCTCAACGGCAACGCGGTCAACGGTCTGACGATGAGCAACACCGAGATCGCAAATTTCGGCGGCAGCACCAAGACTGCCATGCTCTTCCAAAACCTCACCGGGACGGTGGGCGTGACTGCGGCGAAGGTCCACAACAACAACGGCGCGCACAACGTTTTCATCACCAACAATACGGGGACAGCCAACATCACCTTCACCAACCCGGTCATCCAGACGTCAACCGGAGTGACCGACGGTGTCCAGGTCGACTCGTATCTCGCCGGCACGACGCTGAACATCACCGCAACCGGGGTCACCATCAACAACGTTCCGGGCAACGGCGTTTCGTTCCAGGCCAGCAGCGGTTCGACGATGACGGCCATCCTCAGTGGCGGTACGGTGACTGGGACGAACGGAATTCTCATGCAGTCGACCGGCAACAACACCTCGTTCACATACACGGTCACCGGCTTGACGGCGGTTACCACGCATGCCTTCGGTTCGAACGCCATCACCGCCGGCAAGGCCAACGGGATCAACGGTACAGTCAACGGCACCATCACGAACAACACGATCACCAGTGCGCTGTGTGGCGGCGGCTGCAACGGCATCACCATCGGCTCGTTCGGCGCCAGCGGCACGTCTGTCGTCAACGTCTCGGGAAACAACATCTCCGGCGTCGACGCCTCCGCCATCGCGGCAACCGCGGGCCAGGGCAGCAGCTCCCTGAACGTGACCATCCAGAGCAACACCATCCACGATCCGGACCCGGACAACTTCTCTTACGCGATCGACCTCATCGCGGGAACGTCGAGCGGCGACGCCCCCTGCTTCTTCGCGAACCTCGGCGATATGAGTACGACGCACACAGTTCCTGCGAACCGCAATCTGATCACCGGTTTGTGGCAGAGCGGTGGGAACCCGATCGAAGCCGGGATCTTCAACAACAGCTCGTTCAAGCTGCTGAACCTCCCTGCGACCGGCGACGCGGCCGCCGCCTTGTGGATCACAGCCAGCAACACTGCAACAGGCGCCGACACGTTCCACCTCGGACCGAATCAGTTCGTCAACGGTACGAGCTGCCCGTAACCACTCCGGATGCGGGCCTCTCTGGAGGCCCGCATCCAACTGCGGCTCCGAGCGGACTTCCCCCTAACAAATCAGCAAAGCTCGCGCGCTGACTCTGCCTGACGTAGGAAACTCGGCGGGATCGAGAACATCTCTCCCTCCAAAGAAGTCTCCAGATCGATCCCATTCGACCCTCCGCACCTGAAGGAGTGATCAAGGCAACGGCCCGACGTTGATGCAAAAGTTCTCCAGCCCCACGCCCGGCAGCCCACGAGTCCGAAGCCCGAGCAGGAACTCTTTCCAGCTACTGATATCTCGCGGTTCCCCAGATCCACTCCCAGCACGCACCGTCTTCCATCCGAGTTGATCCCGATCGCTACCAGCACCGCGCGCTTGTGGATCGTTCCGTTCTCGCGAACGCGCTCGTACCGTGCGTCCAGGACGCAGATACGGGTACTCCTCGTCCATTCGCCGCGAGGCGAACTGCGCCAGTTGCTCGTCGAGCGTTGTTGATGTCGCTGATCAAGCTCGCACTGAACGAGTGGCCACAGAGCTCCTCCGTGATTGCTTTGCCCTTCCGCGTCGAGACGCCTTGCACGTACATCTCCGCCAGAGCCGACACCAACGCTTTCTCGCTCCGCTGGTACCTCTCGAACAGTTGCGTGCTGAAACGGCCCTGCCGATCCTGAGGCACCCGTAGCTCCAGCTTCCCCACCCGGGTGATCAGCGTTCTCCCGCAGGACCCGCTGCGCAGACCCAGCCAAGAGTTCTGCAAAAAAGAAGGGCCAAGGAGTCTCCTGTAATTCAATCCACGGAGCGACCAGGCATCGAATTAGATGAAGCATCGGTGTAAGGAGTTCTTGCTAGAGGCTGCGATGTCACTTCGCCAAGCTCCGCAGCGTGGGGACAAGGAGAACGTCGAAGCGAGGCCCACGCGAGCCCACGCTTGCTTGTTATTGACAAAGTTCCGGTGGGAAGCCCACTCGTCCATTCAGGCAAGGCATCGCAATCGTTTCGTGGCACCGATGAGTGTGCTAAAACGCGTTCTATGGAGAGAGCGCAGATGGACCTCGGCGAAATCACCCTGGAGACGGCGCAGCCGCTTGTGGGGACGTTGTTTCAGGTCACCCTTGACGACGGCAACACGGTGGAGATGAAGCTGACCGAGGCGGTGCCGTTCGAGTTGCCGAGGCGCTCGGCGCGAGGGGCAAAGCAGATGAAGCGGCTGCCGTTCGCGATCTACTTTCTCGGGCCGCGCGAGCCAATCCTTCCGCAGAGGATGTACGACTTGCGCAGCGACAACGTCGAGCTGCCGAACCTCTTCATCGTGCCGGTCGGACGCGACGAGGAAGGGACGGAGTACGAGGCGGTCTTCGCCTGATCAGGCGCCGACGGCCGGCCACTTCATGATGTGGTAGACGCCGTTCGTGTCGACGTGCTGGAAGCCGAGGCGGTCGTAGAGGCGGCGGGCCGGATTGAAATTCTCCACATAGATCATCACCCGCCTGCCGCTCTGTTTCGCCTCGCGCAGCACTTCGTGCAGCAGGCGTGAGCCGAGGCCGGCGCCACGGCACTCGGGGAGCAGGGCGATGTCGATGACCTCGATCTCGTCCTCTCGGCGGTCGATGTAGATGCGGCCGATGGGAACGCCGTTCTGCTCGATGATGAGGAAGTCGGCGCCGCCGTACTGCTGGTCGTAGTGGGCGGTCTGGGCATCGAACTGCCACTGAAGGAAGGCGCGCTTCTGCTCGTCGCTCCAATCGACCATGTCCATCTCCTGCTGCCGCGTGCTGGCGTACAGCATCGCCAGAAAGGGACGGTCGTCGTCGCGTTTCGGACGGAGTTGGATCGAGTCGGCCGGATTATCCATGAGGTGAAAGAGTGCGGGGCCGGCAAGGCCCCGCACCGGAAGGACGAACGCGTTAGCCGCGGGGCGGGAAGACGCCCTGCAGGGCGATGCAGAAGTTGACCGTGAGGTAAGGCTGCATGTTGTTGTGGGGAAGCGAGCCGCCGGCAATGGCCAGGGCCTGGAAGTTCATCTGCGTCAGGTTGGCCGACTGCGCAGTGTACGCGGCGCCGCCGGCCGACTTGCTGAGGGCCTGATCGGGTGCCGGCGACGGGTTCGCACCCGAGTGAGCGTTGTGACCGACGAGGAAGTGGTTATGGATCGGCATCTCGCTCTGGATGAGCGTCACGAACTCGACGCCGCTCTGCTCTCCGATGAAGTATTGGGTGCCAGTGGAGCTCTGCCCCTGGTTCATCGGCGCGCTGCCTTCCAGATTGGGAAGGGCGAAGGTCGACTTTCCGTCGCCGCCGTAGAACGTCCCGAGCAGCGAGAAGAGGGCTGTGTTCTGGGAGATGGGAAGCAACTGGCCGGCGCAAAACGCCCAGCCGGTGGGCGCGAAGTTGCAGGCCCACATGCGGATCTCTGCCACAAATGGTGAAGACATTTCTTGATTCTCCCTTCTCTAGTTCTGCGTCGGAAAGATGCCGAAGAGCGAAATGATGAACGTGATGACCAGGAATGGCATCATGTTCTCGTGCGGCTGGCTGCCGCCCACGCTTGTGATGGCGTTCGCGTTCATGTTGTTCGACGGCGGAAACTGCGAGTAGAGCGAAACCTGAAGATTCGAGGCGAGGACGTTGTCCGTGGGGACGCCCGTCGTTCCGCCGCTCGTCGAGGCCACAAGGGCGTGGGTGTGCTGCGGAATCTGTTGCGTCGAGAGCGTGACCTGCTCCACGCCGGCCATCTCCCCGATCTGGTAGGTCGTACCCGTCTGCGGATTGGTTCCCTGATGGATGGGGAGGCGCCCCTGGACGTCGGGAATGCCAAAGGTTTCCTGACCATCGCCGCCGTAGGTGGTGCCGATGAGGTTGAAGAGTGTGTCGTTCTGGGAGATCGGCATCAACTGACCCGAGCACATTGCCCAGCCCGCGGGCGCGAAGCTGCCACCGAACATGCGGATTTCGCCAACATATGGACTGCTCATTTCGTCATCCTCCTTAGTTTTGCGACGGGAAAGCGCCCTGCAGCGCGATACAGAAGTTGAGAACGATGTACGGCTGCATATTCTGGTGCGGCTGCGATCCGCCCACGTTGGTGACCGACGCCGGAGCGAGGGTGGTGGCGGAATTCAGCGGGCCGTAGATCGGCGTCGTCAGCGTGCCGAGGAGGTTAGGACTGGGGATTGCCGAATCGGCCGGATTGGGCAGGAGGTTGGCCTGCAGGAAGTGGTTGTGGGCAGGCATTTCGGACATCGTGACCGTGTGCGATTCCTGGCCACCGACCTGGCCCTCGGTGAACCCGCCTCCCATGGAAATGGGAGCTTTGCCGCGCATGTCCGGCAGGGCGAACGTCGTCTGTCCGTTGCCTCCGTACATCGTACCGAGAAGGGAAAACAGCGCCTGGTTCTGATTGATGGGGAGAAACTGCCCGTTGCATTGAGCCCAACCTTTGGGAGCAAAGTTGAAGGACATGATGCGCATCTCTGACATGAAAGGTGTACCCATACGACTACCTCCTTTTCGTTTTTTCTCTCTCTCTTCTGGAACTCAGATGCGCCTCACCGGCGTGAGGCGCATCCCATGGGCCGCTGTACTGGTACTGCGACTTCTCATCAGGGGCAGGAAGCTCCGGCGGTGAACTGGTTGGTCCCGAGGTGGGCGGCATCGACATTGAATCCGGTCTGGCTGGCCTTCACCCAGGCGGCGGCGTTCGCGTCGTTGGTGTTCGAGTTCGGATAGTTGAGCAGCTTGAAGGTGCTGCTATTGAAGATCAGCACCTCCAGAGGGTTGCCGCCGCTCTGCCACGCGCCGGTGATCGTGTTGCGGTTCGCCGGAACGGTGTGCGCGGCGGTCATGTCGCCGATGTCGCCGGCGAAGCAGACCGCATCGCCCGACTGCGTGCCGGGGTAGATGTCGATGCCGTAGGAGGTGTTGACGCCCGCCGTCAGCGCCGGATTGTGGACGTTGTTACCGTGGACCGTCATCGTCAGGGAGCTGCCTCCTTGGCCGCCGACGATCCAGATGCCCTGGGCGTCGACACCGGAGATGTCGTTGTTGGAGACGTTGACCGTGGAGGCGCCGCTCACGCCGAAGGATCCGACTTTGATGCCGGCGCAGCCGCCGCCGCAGAGGGCGCTGGTGATGGTGTTGTTCGTGACCGTGCCGTTGAACGTGGCGTTGGTGCCGTTGGCCTTACCGACAGTAATGGCGTTCGAGCCGAGGTTGTGCGTGGTGACATTCGTCAGCCCGGTGACGGTGAAGGTGAACGTGGTGTTGGTACCCGTCTCCTGCATCAGGAGGCCGTTGGTCCCCGTCACGACGCCGCCATTGAGAATGCTGGTCATGGTGGAGCCTGTGTTGGCTTGGAACATGACGCCGTTGCCGGTGTTGGCCGAGCTCGCGGTGATGTTCACGTTCGTCGCAGTGACGTTCAGCGTCGTTCCGGCGGTGTACGAGTTGACCTGGAGACTGTCGGGGTTGCCCGTGCCGCTGTTGCTGTTGATGGTCGGACTGGTCAGGGTGACGTTGGCCGTGCCGGTGTTGTTGGTGATCATCACGGTGTGCAGGCCGCTGTTGTTGTGGACGTTGAGTCCCGTGATGCCGGTGGTACCGGTCAGGTTCTGGAAGTTGAAGGGCGTCTTGGCCGCGTTGGTGAAGTTCGCGATCTCGAGGGTGCTGACCGTCATTGCACTAACCGCGTTGCCGACGACGCCGCTGTTATTCGATCCGCCCGTACCGTCGACGTAAATCTTGGTGAGGCTGGGGGCGGTCACAGTGACCATGTAGAGGCCGGCGTTGCAGGTTGTATTCGTGCCGCCGGTGACATCATCTCCGCAGGCCACTGCCGTCGTGCCGTTGCCCTTGAAGTACATGTTGTTGAGCGTCAGAGCGGCCACGTTGGTGAACTCGCCGCCGCGCGTCGTGCCGCCGAGGATCGAGCCGCCGGTGCAGTCGGTGCCAGAGACGTGCGTCGAGTCGCAGAGACCGCCCGTGCCGTTGACGGTGAAACTGCCTCCGCCGGTCAGCGCGGTAACCGTGATGCCCTTGGCCGCGCCGTTGGAGCTGATCTTGGTGAAGATGAAGTCGCCAGTGGCGGTGGCGATGCTCACCGCCGTGCCGGTCTGCGACGAAACCGTACCGACGGTGAAGTTCGTGGCTCCACTGCTCGCAACACTCATCGCGACGCCGGAGGTCGTGGCCGTGATCGTGTTGAAGGTCTCGGTCGATGAACCCACTACGCCGCCGCTCCAGGTGATGCCGGCACCCGAGCTGGTGGTAATGCTGTTGCTCGCGCTGGTGACGTTGACCGTCATCGTGGCTCCGCCCGTCGCCGTGAAGGCGTTGGCTGTGCCCGTACTCAGAGTCATGGCACCGGAGACGTTGATCGTCGCGCCGTTGTCGGCATTGAGGAAGACGCCCGACCCGCCGTTGCTGCCGATCGCGCCGGAGAGTGTGACCGATCCGCCGGTCATATTCTGGATGTCGACCGCTCGCTGACCGGCCGTGTTCTGCGTGATCGTACCGGCGTAGCTGACGGTTGGACTTCCAGCGCTGACGAGGAACGCGGCACCGGTGTTCCCGGAAAGCGAACCGCCACTGATGGTCAGCGTGCCGCCGGTGACCGTGGTCAGGGAGATGCCGTTGACGCCGCCCGTCGACGTTACGCTGCTCAGCGTACCGGCGCCGAGAGCCACACCGTTCAGCACGAGAGCAGAGCCGGTGGCGGCATCGATGGAGTCAGTGCCGGAGAAGTTGATCGTGCCGCCGGTGGGTCCGGTGGCGGTGAATGCCGTCACGCCCGTGCTGTTGATCGCGAGCGTGCCGCTGAAGTTGAATACGGTGGTGGAGTTGTTTCCAGCCAGCGTGACGGCGGTACTGGCGATTCGGTTTCCGGAGTTGCCGAGAGTTTGACTCCCGCTGAAGGTGAAGGTGCTGGTTCCAGTCGAGTTCTGAATGCGAATGCCGGTTCCCGACTGCGCGCCGGTGCCGCCGATCGTTCCCGTGGAGAAGGTAATCGTGCCGCCGCTCCGGCCCGTGGTTGCCCCGATATCCACCAGGAACCCGGTTGACCGGATGGCGCCGCCATACGTCATGTTGGCGCTGCCACCGTCGACCTTGAACGCCGCGCCGGTTGAACCGAAGAGGCTGCCTGTCGTCGCCGTCCAGCCGGTTCCCCCGATGCTGGTCAGAACGACGCCATTGGTGCCGCCGGTCGAGCTGAGACTGGCGAAGGTTCCGTTGAGGGCTCCAGTAGTGAGGTTGAGGGCCGTGACGCCGGAGACACTGACGCTGGCTCCGATGGTCAGCGTGCCGAAGTTTGTGGTGTTCGCGATGGCCGTGGTCGAGCCGGTGATCGTGACACCGGCGAGCGAGAGGTTCGTCGCCGGGCCCTGGAGCGAGATGCCGGTCGTACCGCCGCTGATCGTGCCGCCGTTGATCGTGACAGTGCCGCCGGTCAACGTGGTGAGGGCCACGCCGGTAGTCGCTCCGGTGGTGTTAACGCTGTTGAAGGTAACTCCCGAAGCAGTGAGGGTCATGCCGCTGAGGTTCAGACCGTTCGCCGCGGCACCGGTGGTGATGTTCGCCGTGCCGGTGACATTCAGCGTACCGCCGCCGGTTGCGCTGAAGCCGGTTCCGGTCGAGGTGGTGATGGCCAGCGTGCCGCTGAACGTGATGACCGAAGTGGCGCCGTTCGTGCCGAGGGTGACGGCGGCGTTCGTCGTCGTACCGAGCGTCTGCGTGCCGGTGAAGCTGATCGCGGCGCCGTTGACGCTGTTGGTAACGGCCATGCCGACGCCGTTATCGGTAATGGCGGCGCCGATGGCCGTCACCGACGTCGCGCCGAGGTTCGCGAAGTTGATGCTTCGCTGGCCGGCGTTGGCCGTGATCGTGTTCGTGTTGTTCATGGCGAAGTTCGCCGTGCCGCCGTTGATGGTCAGGCAGAGCGGCGAGTTGCTGAGCGTCGTGTTCGTGATCGTGACGTTGTTGCTCGGCGTCGTCAGCACGAGCGACGAGGCCCCGGCGCCGGCGGCCGTGGCGGTCACCGTGTCGACCGTCAGGCCGTTCGTGTTCGTGCCGTTGATGCCGTTGGAGCTCGTCCCCGTGACAGTGAAGCCTTTGAGCGTGTTGCCGTTCGCGAGCGTCACGCCGTCGCCGGCGGTGTTGGTGATCAGCGGCTTGGTGCCCGCAGCCTTGAGAGTGACGGTGTTGACGACCAGCGCCACACCTTCGCCGATGAGCTGCTGATTGTTCTTGAGCGTGATGCCGGCGGTCTGGCCGGTGGTCAAGCCGTCGCCGTTGTAGACATAAATGATGTCGCCGGCGGCCGAGGCGGTCTGCGCGGCCGCGAGGGTGTTGAACGGCGACTGCGACTGGCCGTTGCCTGCCGCGCCGTTGTTCTTCACGAACCAGACGCGGTTGGCGAGGGTCAGGGTGACGGTGGCGGAAGTGGAGGTCACGCCGCTGCTGACGACGGTGTAGGTGAAGGTGTCGCTGGTGATGGCCCCGGCGTGGACGCCCGGCGTGTAGATGAAGGTTCCGTCCGCGGCGATGGTGACGCTTCCGCCGCCGGTCGTGGCGAACGTTCCTGCCGTGGCGGTCTTGGGCGCGTCGGAGGAATCGTTCGTCAGGATGTTGCCGGTCGCGCCGACGAACGGAGTGGCCGGGCTGGTGGTCGTGCCGCCCGTGATGACGAACTGCACGTTGTCGATGATGTTGTTTGCGGCGTAGTTGTCATTGACGGCCGACGGAGCGATGGAGATGGCGAACGCCGTCGAGGCGCTGGTGCAACCGGTCGCTGTGTCGGTGGCGGTGACGTTGAAATTGAACACACCGGTTGCCGTCGGCGTACCAGTGATGGCGCCGTTCGAAGCGAGGTTGAGTCCCGTCGGGAACGTTCCGCCGGTCTGGGCGAAGGTGTAGGGGCCCGTCCCGCCGGTCGCGGTGAAGCTCTGGTTGTACGCGGTGTTGTACACGCCGTTCGGGAACGGATTGCTCGGGTTTCGCGTGACGGTGATGGTCGGGCAGGTCACCGTGAGGGTGGCCGCGTTGGTGGTGGCGGTGCCGCAGGCGTTCGTGAAGACCGCGCGGTACTGATTGCCGCTCTGCGAGAGCTGCGTGGTGAAGGTAAGGCTGGTGTTGGTCTCGCCGCTGATGTCGCTGAACGGTCCACCGGTGGAGACCTGCCACTGCACGGTCGGTGTCGGCGTGCCGCTGGCCGCGGCGGTGAAGGTGACGCTGGTGCCTACCAGCACGCTCTGGGTGAGCGGGTGGGTGGTCACCGACGGGGCGACGTTGCTGTTGGGTACGTTGGCCGTGCTGGTGGCGGAGCAGCCAGCGGCATTGGTCACGACCAGAGTCAGATCGGTCGTGCCGGAGGCGCCGGCAGTGTAGGTGATGGTCTGGATGTTGGTGGCCGAGGTGATGGTGCCGTTGACGATCGACCAGGAGTAACTCGTCGCGCCGGCGGGACCGGAGGCGGTGTTGCCGGTCGAGCTCGGGCAGAGCGTCGCCGGCGTCGGGGTGATGACCGGAGCAGCCGGGTTGGCGTTGATGGTGACGTTGGACGTGCCGGTCGCCGAGCAGCCGGAGGCGTTGGTCACAACGAGCGTGAGACCGACCGTGCCGGAGGCGCCGGCGGTGTAGGTGATGGTCTGGATGTTGGTGGCCGAGGTAATCGTGCCGTTGGTGATCGACCAGGCGTAGCTCGTCGCGCCGGCCGGGCCGGAGGCGGAGTTGCCGGTCGAGTTGGCGCAGGTGCTGGCCGGAGTCGTGATGGCCGGCGTGGCCGGGTTGGCGTTGATGGTGACGTTGGACGTGCCGGTCGCCGAGCAGCCGGAGGCGTTGGTCACGACCAGAGTGAGATCGACCGTGCCGGAAGCTCCGGCGGTGTAGGTGATGGTCTGAATGTTGGTGGCCGAGGTGATCGTGCCGTTGACGATCGACCAGGCGTAGCTGGTTGCACCGGCCGGGCCGGAGGCGGAGTTGCCGGTCGAGTTGGCGCAGGTGCTGGCCGGTGTCGTGATGGAGGGGGTGGCCGGGTTGGCGTTGATGGTGACGTTGGACGTACCGGTCGCCGAGCAGCCGGAGGCGTTGGTCACAACGAGCGTGAGACCGACCGTGCCGGAGGCGCCGGCGGTGTAGGTGATGGTCTGGATGTTGGTGGCTGAGGTAATCGTGCCGTTGGTGATCGACCAGGCGTAGCTCGTCGCGCCGGCCGGGCCGGAGGCGGAGTTG